>Ga0209792_1000005_pt1 | contig 759501 bp, 700 predicted proteins | sample EBPBio142005_DNA_FD_185860 | JGI IMG/M metagenome (GOLD analysis project Ga0209792, IMG submission 185860) | Wastewater treatment Type I Accumulibacter community from EBPR Bioreactor in Madison, WI, USA - Reactor 1_6/14/2005_ DNA (SPAdes)... | ecosystem: Engineered > Bioreactor > EBPR >...
GTTGAGCAAACCAAGTAAAATATCATTCTTGCTTTTAAAATGACGGTATAAAGCCGGTTCGGATAAACCAATATCGGCAGCCAGCGTTTTGATAGTCAGGTTTTGAATACCGTAAGCATCAATCCGAGCCGTTGCAGCTTCCATTATTTCTATTTGCCTATCTGTGAACTTTTCCATATTATTTGTTTGCTAACTAATCACGTTAGTTAGTATTCACTCGCAAAAATAATAATAATTATTTTATCTTTCAAGAAAGTAAACTAAATTTATCTATACACTATAAAACTGGGATATCACCTTATTTCGTCCGCTTTATCCATTTATATGCCTCAAACCATAAAACAGATACAGTAGCAATGCTAATCGCTATGCCTAATTCCCCTGCGTTTAATCTGTTTACCTGAAAGAAATCAGAAAAAAAGGGAATATACAATATGACAGAAAGTAACACCAAAGTTGCTCCTATAATAATCGGGAATAATGGGTTTTTGTATTTTAAACTCTCAAACATACTGTAAACGAATGAACGATTGACCAGGCTCAAAAACACATTAGCAAAAATCAAGGTAGTAAAAACCATTGCTCTTGTAGTTTCTTCGTTACTTCCTTTTTGAACGGAAAATTGATAAGAGAACAATACACCTGCTGTAATTATCAAGCCTTGAATAATGCTGATGCTTAATTCTTTCCAATTAAGGAATGTTTCGGTCATTTTTCGTGGTTTCCGTTGCATCGTATCTTGCTCCATCGGTTCGTTTTCATAGACAATGGAACAGGTCGGTCCCATAATCAGCTCCAGAAAAATAACGTGTATCGGCGTAAAAATATGCGGATATATCCAACCCAAAAACAATGGCAGTGAAACGGTCAAAATAATCGGAATATGAATGGAGATTATATACTGAATGGCTTTTTTGATATTGGCGTAAATCCGTCGCCCTGCTGCAATTCCTGTGATGAGTTTGTCTAAATCATCGTTGGTAATAACCAGTGAAGCTGCTGCTTTGGCTATTTCAGTTCCTTTGCTTCCCATTGCTACACCAATATGAGCTGCTTTCAGTGCAGGTGCATCGTTCACACCATCTCCCAACATCGCCACAACTTCTCCGTTTTGCTTCAAAGCATTTACCATTGCCAGCTTTGCTTCGGGAAACATCCGTGTAAATAAAGTTGTTGTCTTTGAAAGCTCTATCAATCCCGCTTCGGAATGATGAATAATTTCCATACCATTAACAGCCGGAGTATGATTGATAATCCCAGCTTGCCGGGCAATGGCATTTGTGGTGTCGGCATTGTCGCCTGTAATTACTTTTACTTTAATTCCGGCATCGTAAATTTTCCGGAATACCCACTGGATATTTTTTTTAGGCGGGTCGTAAAACACGGTAAATCCTAAAAATTCAAAGTTGAAATCTTGCTGTTTTCCGGGAAAATTATTTCCCTCAAAATGACATTTGGCAACACCTAATATCCGATAACCCTGTTTGCCAAAATCACTAATATGCCGGCGAAGTATTTCCTTTTCGTTCTCTGAAAGACTGGATACGGCAAGAATAGCTTCGGGAGCACCTTTGGCCGCAACAATCCGTTCGCCCGAATGGCTTTCAAAAAGATGTGTCATCATCGGGGGCTTACCGTCCAACGGATATTCGTGTACCATTTGGAAATCTTTCCGTTGGTCATTAGGTTGTGTTTGCTCGTAAACCTGATGAAGCGTTTTTTCCATCGGGTCAAACGGAACGGGTTCGCTGCTCCACATTGCAAACTCAATGAGTTCGGAAAGTTCGGGTGTGTTGAAACGTTCTTCGTCAAAAACCTGATTGGATTTGTAATCAAAAAGGGCTTTTAGCCGCATCGAGTTTTCAGTAATTGTTCCGGTTTTATCCGTACAAATTACAGTAGTGCTTCCCAATGTTTCTACCACGCTGCTTCGCTTGATGATAATACCTTCACGCATCAGTTTCCACGCTCCCAATGCCATAAACGTAGTGAAAGCCACGGGAATTTCTTCCGGTAAAATGGACATTGCCAAAGTCAGTCCGACCAACAGGCTTTCAATAATATTCCGGGATTGCCAAAAACTGTATGCCCAAACCATCAGAAAAACCACTATTCCAATAACTGCCATCCATTTTACAAATTTGGTAATCTGGATTTGCAGTGGTGAATTCTCTTCTTTAATCTCCTGAATGGATTTCCCGATTTTTCCCAGCTTCGTTTCTGAACCGATTTTTTCAACTTTAAAAACCGCCAGTCCTGAAACTGTCAAAGTACCACTATATATTTTTCTGTCTTCGGTATCCTGATTTTTAAACACCGAAAAACTTTCTCCTGTAAGAGAGGCTTCATTTACTGAAAAATCGTTGCTGTGTACTATTTCACCATCGGCATTAATCATTTTTCCTTCTTCAATAATACACAAATCGCCCACGGCAATTTCGTGGGTGGGAATTTGTATTACTTTTGAATTCCGTATAACGGTGCTGAGTGGTTCGTTCAGTTTTTCCAGAGCTTCCAATGCTTTTTTACTTCGATTGTCCTGATAGAATGAGATGCCTGAAACAGCTATGATTGCTCCCAACATAAAAGCCGCTTCGGAATAATTGCCCACAATCACATAGATAATAGCCACTGCAATGAGTAAAAGCAACATCGGTTCTTTGAGAATAGCCAATAACATATTGTACCAGGTATTCTTTTTTATACTGTCTGATTGGTTATAACCAAATTTACTTTGGGAAATTTTTAGCTCTTCTTCCGAAAGACCTGTGAGATGTTTTGGGATATTATAGGTTGTCATATTTTTTAATTTTAGATGATTAGTTTCAAGTATTGAAACTGCTTTTGGAATAACTAAATTAGTAGTGTTACCAATTATTTTTGTCAATATGAATTATTTATTTAATCTCCACCAATCATTTTTGACGTTATTCCCTTTTTGCCTGTTAATTCTGCTATAACAATTCCTGCAATGTGTACCAATATAAAAATCGGAAACCAGTATATCGCCAGCTTATGTACGGTTTCCATAGGCTCTTTCAAATCCCCATCGCCCCATTTGAGATAAAATCCTGTTATAGCAGCAATAGCTACAAACAAATAAAATAAAATATATGTCATCCCTTGCAGGCGTTCTTTTATGGATTGTTTTGCGATAAAAGGATTTGGGAAACGAGTTCCTTTCAACAGCATATAGGCAATTCTCATTAAGAAGAAAAAAACGATGATATACGCTGCGTATTCGTGCCATTGCCACATAGGGTTAAGGATATCATTGACTATGGCCATTGTCTGTTCCTTCGTCATTATTCCGGGAGCATCCTGCTCGATAACCGCAACAATGGGCTTTCGACCCATCCACTGCATTCTTAAAAATCCGGTAATAAACAGTACGGTCATCAGAAGTCCCAAAGACCAGTGCAATATTCTATGAATTACAGTAAACTCTTTCTTAAAGATTGTTTTCATTATTTTAAATTTTTTTTATAATTGTAAGTCCGACTGCTTTGGATTGATAGAAAGGAACAACGGACAATACTTCCCTTTCTTTTTTTGACGAAAACCATTTCGATGTGACAGGAAATATCCAATAAGCAATTTCGGTTGATACAATACCTATTCCTGCACCGGCAATTATATCACCCACCCAATGTTTATCATTTAGAACACGATATATGCCTGTGGCTATTGCAATGGGATAACCTGAAATACTCAACCAAAAATTGGTTTCTTTGTATTCCCTAAACATAAAATGTGCTGATGAAAAAGCCGTTGCTGTATGCCCCGAAGGGAAAGATAAATTATTTGAGCCATCGGGGCGTGTCTCTCCTATGAATTGTTTTGAAGGCAATACAATTGCGGTGGAAACCAATTGGGAAGTAGCATAAATAATGGTTCGGTCTCTAAAATTATGCTTCCCTTTTATCCTTGCAAGATTAAGCACATATACAGCCGCAGCAGGAGCATATTGCATATAATTATCTATCGTGACACCGGCAATAAAATGTTCTCGTGTTTCGTGTCGGGTAGATAAATTAAGTTCTTTCAGCTTAGGAGATGTTAAGCTTACAATTCCATAAGAGATAAAAACCGACGGGACAATAAGTTTCTTCGCTGAAAATTTATACGCCTTATCGTCAATATTTAATGTATCCTTATTTCCTGTTTGAGCTTTTAAGCTCAACGCATACAAGAAAGTAATCAATAACAATATAGGTTTCATCTTAATCCTCTGCTTTATTTTTCAATCCCATTAACAATGTGTAGGCTCCTTTCTGGGCGATTTTTTTACCGATTAATTGGTTTCCGTTGACAATCTCTGTCCAACCGTCACCAGAGGTACCGACTTCTACTGCTGTCATTCTGAAACTGTTCTTTTCCAGCACTTCAAAGACATAATGTTTTCCTTCAAAAGTCACAACGCTTTCCTCCGGAAGTGCTAATGCTTTGATTTCGGGTATGGGAACTTCGGCATTCATATATAGACCAGGAATAAGTTTTGCGTTGTTTTCCGTGAAATGGGCGTGAACCTCCACCGCCCGGTCTTGGGAAATATTTTTACCGATTAGAATGATTTCGCCTCCATATTTCTTTTCCGGATTGCTGTTGGTGTATGCCGTAAGCGATTGTCCGATGTTGATTTTATCCCAATCTTTTTCAAATACTTTCAGGTTCAGGTGCAAATCTTTCGGATTTACCAGTTCAAACAACACATCCGATGGGGAAACGTATTTGCCTACATTCACAAAAACCTGAGAAACAAAACCGTCAAAAGGAGCATAAACAGACGCTGTACGTTTGATGTTGTTCACCGAAACATTGAAGGGATTGATATGGATTAACCACAGTTTTTCTTCCAATGCCTTTTTGCTGATGAGCAGTGTTTCATAATCGGTTTTTGCTTGCAAATACACTTTATCACTGCTTGCCTTACTTTGGTTCAATAGCTTCTGGCGGTGGTATTCGGCTTCTGCATTTTGCAATTGAGCCTTTGCTGTCAGGTAATCCTGTTGCAGTTGGATGAATTGGTTGTCTTCCATCAAAGCGATTACTTCACCTTTTCGAAAGTGCATTCCGGGTAGCAATTTCGTGGATTTTACATATCCGCCCAGTGCACTACTCACCGATATCAGATTTTGTGGCGGCACATCCACCATTCCGTTCATTTTCAGCGTTTTTGTTACATTTCTTTCCTGTAATTCAACGGTCGTTAGCGAGAATTCTTTTAGTTGTTCGTCCGATAGTTTCAACACGTTTTCGGTAGCTTCCGCTACATTTTCTTCTGTTGTTTTTTCCTTATTTCCACAACTCCATAACAGGAGCAAAACGAAAATTCCGACTATATTTTTCATTAGAATATTTTATTTTGAAATGAGATATTGAAGATTGAATATTTGGAAATTGAGCTGCATCACGGCATCGTAATAATCACGCTGTATCTGTATCGCCTGATTATTAAGTATCACCCAGTCCAAGTAATTTATTTCGCCATTGGCAAATTGTTCTTCTGCCGTTTTGAAAATCTGATCGGCTGCCGGCAATTGTTTTTTCTTATACGTACCGACGATGTCAAGCTGTGTCCGGTACTGCTGCAATGCTGCTTCATATCCACTTTCCCACTCGGCTTTACGCAAAGCGAGTTCATTTTCCGTGAAGAGAATACGCTGTTCCTCTGCTTTGATCTGTGATTTCTGTGCTTTGAAGAAAATAGGTATGCCTACACCCACTTGAAAGGAATTAAAGCGATTGCTGTTCAAATCCCTGAAGCTCTGGTTGAAATAACCAATTGACAGATTGGGCAACAGCTTCGATTTTTCTAAGCGAACCGATGCTTTTGCTTTTTCGATTTCCTGTGCCGAAAATAGCAAGACCGGATGTTGTGCGACATCCGAATTCGCATCAAACAGCACCTCCTGAACGATGATGTCGGAAGCCGATGGTTCATAGCGGGTGTCAGCATTCAGCATCAGTTGAAACTGTATTTTTGCCAACTCAATTTCGTTTGCCAACGCTTTTAATTGTATAGCAATGTTTTCCCGTTGCACTTCGGCAGCCGTTTTTTCAAGCAGGTTGCTTTCGCCGCTTTCCATTCGCAGAGAGGCTTTTTCTAAAAAACCTTTATACATTTCATCGGTACGGTTCAGGATTTTTTCCCGCTCACGCAAAACCACAATCTGGTAAAACAGTTCACTTACAGTCTTACGGATGTCCAGTTTGTTCAGCCTCACCGAGATAACTGCCGAATTCCATTCTTCGTTCAGCAGTTTCTTCTGGTTGCCGTACACAGTCGGAAAACTGAAAGATTGTGAAATCCCGAATTTATTATCGGAAGTAGCACTGTTGACCTGTCCGAATTCGCCCGTTACAGTAGCCTGTGGGATATTGGCTCCAGTAACCGTCCGCTTTTTATAATATTCTGCGAGCAGGTTTTGGCTTTTTGCCGACAGGTTGTTTTCTGTAGCCATCTTCACTGCTTCATCGAGTGTGATGCTTTGCGAAAATGCTGAACCACTCAAACCTAATAAAATAAGAAGCGTTGCACTTTTCCTTCCGAATGGCAGTTTCGGAAATTTCAGTTTTTCAAACAGCACAAATAAAGTGGGCAATACAAAAAGGGTCAGGAACGTCGCAATCAGTAAACCTCCGATTACCACCGTTGCCAACGGACGCTGCACTTCGGCTCCTGCCCCGTTGCTCACCGCCATCGGAAAGAAACCGAGCGATGCCACGAATGCGGTCATCAGTACCGGGCGAAGCCTTGTCTTGGTTCCCAGCAGTGCTATCTGGTACAGGTCTTTCTCTCCGGCTTGCTTCATCCGGTTAAACTCTGCAATGAGAACAATTCCGTTGAGCACAGCTACCCCGAACAAAGCAATAAAACCGATGCCCGCACTGATACTGAACGGCATTCCACGCAATGCCAACAGGAATATTCCACCGATGGCCGACAACGGAATGGCGGTATAGATCAACAAACTTTCCTTCACGGAACGAAAGGCGAAATACAGCAGAATGAATATCAATACCAGCGAAACCGGAACGGCTATCATCAATCGGTTCGTGGCTTCATTCAAGTTCTCAAAGGCTCCGCCGTAGGTCACGTAGTAGCCGGGCGAAAATGCTATCTGTTTATCGGCTTTGCCCTGCAATTCGTTGACGATACTCTGTACATCACGTCCACGAACGTTGAAACCAACCACAATCCTCCTTTTGGCATCTTCCCGCTGGATCTGAGCGGGCCCTTCTATGATCTGTACATCCGCTACCTGATACAGTGGTATCTGATTGCCCTTGGGCGTTGGGATAAGTAGGTTGCGTATATCTTGCAGATTTTCACGTTGTGTTTCGTCCAGACGAACCATCAGCTCAAAACGTTTCTCACCCTCATACACTTTACCTGTGCTTTGTCCCGCAAAAGCGGTGTTCACGACTTTGTTGATGCCGGCTATATCCAGATTATACTGGGCAATGTTTGCACGGTTGTATTTTATTACCACTTGTGGCATCCCTGTGATGGGTTCGATGTATAAGTCCTGAGCACCTTGTACCGTTTTGATGATTTCGCCAAAGTGGGATGCATAAGCGGAGAGGCTGTCCAGATCCTCACCGAAAATCTTACAGACCACATCCTGCCTTGCTCCGGTCATCAGTTCGTTAAAACGCATCTGTACAGGATATTGAAATCCGGTCGTAATTCCTGGAACTGCTTCAAGTGATTTGCCCATTTTTTCAGCCAGTTCTGGAAAGGTTTTGGCAGATTTCCATTCCTTTTTATCTTTCAGGATCACCATCAGGTCGCTCGCTTCCATCGGCATCGGGTCGGTAGGTACTTCACCGCTTCCTATTTTGGTCACGACCTTTTCTACTTCGGGATAATCCCTTATGAGGATATGGGCTGCTTTCTGGGTGTATTCAACCGTTGTTTTCAGGTTACTTCCCGTCAATACACGGGTATCTACCGCAAAATCGCCTTCTTCCAATGCCGGAATAAATTCGCCTCCCAAGCGAGACAAAATAAGTACCGCAACGACGAAAAGGGAAACCACCACACCAATAACGATTTTCGGGAAATGCAGCACCTTAGCGAGTGCTTTGTGATGAATGTTCTCCAACTTTTGCATAATCCGGTCAGACAAATTGGGTTTGTGCTTGATTTTTTTGCTCAACACCAATGAACTCATCATCGGGATATAGGTAAGTGAAAGGATGAATGCACCGATCAAGGCAAAAGCCACGGTCTGTGCCATCGGCTTAAACATTTTTCCCTCGATGCCTTCAAGCGTGAAAATAGGCAGGTACACAATCAGGATGATGAGCTGACCGAATACGGCACTATTGACCATTTTGGTAGCCGAATTGCTGACCTGATGGTTCATTTCGTCCTGCGAAATACGATTGGCAACTGCAAATTTCTTTCCGTGCAACTGGTGCAGTACGGCTTCGACTATGATGACCGCTCCGTCCACAATCAATCCGAAATCCAATGCTCCCAAGCTCATTAGGTTACCGCTCACGCCAAACAAATTCATCATAATGATGGCAAACAGCATTGACAGCGGTATTACAGAAGCAACCAGAAATCCGGCTCTGAAATTTCCGAGGAACAAGACCAGTACAAAGATCACGATCAAGGCTCCTTCGGCAAGATTGGTCTCAATGGTGCTGATAGCATTGTTTACCATCTTGGTACGGTCGAGAAAAGGTTCGATGACCACGCCCTTGGGCAATGTTTTTTGGATGACGGCTATGCGTTCTTTTACATTTTTGATGACTTCAGCACTGTTGGCTCCCTTGAGCATCATCACTACTGCACCTGAGACTTCGCCCTGATCGTTATAGGTCATTGCTCCGTATCGTGTGGCATAGCCTGTCTTCACTTCGGCAACATCTTTCAACAATACAGGAATACCGTCCTGCGTTGCCGTGACCGAAATGTTTTCGATATCTTCTTTATTCTCAATCAGTCCTTCGCTGCGTATATAGAGTACGGTAGGACCTTTTTCGATATAAGCACCTCCGGTATTTTGGTTGTTATTTTCCAACGCTGTGAATACATCGCTGATGGTGAGGTTCTGCGATTGCAGTTTGTTGGCATTGACGGCTACTTCATATTGTTTCAGCTTACCTCCAAAGCTGCTGACTTCGGCAACGCCTTTTACACCTAATAATTGCCGTCTTACGATCCAGTCCTGAATAGTACGCAGTTCGGTGGCATCAAATTGGTTTTCGTACCCCTTTTCGGGTCTTACCACATATTGGTAAATCTCTCCCAATCCAGTGGAAATAGGCCCCAGTTCGGGGGTACCTACACCCTCGGGGATTTCGTTCTGAACGGTTTGCAATCTCTCAGCAACCTGCTGTCTTGCCCAATACACATCGGTATTATCATCAAAGACAATGGTTACTAACGATAATCCAAAGCGGGAAAAACTCCGTATTTCGGTAATACCATTGATATTGCTGTTTGCCTGTTCGATAGGGAAAGTAACCAGACGTTCGATATCGGTCGCTCCCAATGAAGGAGCTACGGTAATGACCTGCACCTGATTGTTGGTAATATCAGGTTGAGCATCAATAGGTAACTTGGTGGCTTCATACAACCCCAAGACAATGAGAGCTATTGTAAATAGCCCAATGATGAGTTTATTCCTAATGGAAAACCCAATTATTTTGTCTAACATAATTTTTGATACTGTTAATGATTAATGGGATACGGGATTTGCAGGCACACACTGGTGGTGCAAATCCCGAAATACACAGATGATTAATTGATATAGACTTTAGGTACGGCAATACTGGTGTCATATAGACACACAGAAGCAATACACACAATTGCGAATTCAATTAAAAATCAATCCAGAAAAAATTAACAGGCTTTGGGAGGCTGCCAGATAGTGGAGAGGTAATTGTTGTCTGAGAATGTGTCATCCAACGGTAAAGCTTTAGGTTCTTTACCCACAAGTTTTCTCGTTTCTATTTCAAAACTAAAAGGAGGGGTAAGTACAAAACTGACACTCAAAACATCGGTATGGACGATAAACGGTAGTTGTTGATCATGCTCGTAATCCTCATCGTGTGGATGATTTTCGAGGTGGTTGCCTTCATAATGAAGTGCGAGAAACTCCATCACATTTATTTGAGGATTTTTCTCTTTGTGCTCGAAATAATGTTCTACCAGTATAGGAAATTTCAACAACTGACCTAACTCAGTCGTTGAAATAAGATATACGGACAGAAACAATATGGCGAGTACTCTTCTCATATAGCAAAGTTAGTAAAAAAGAGTATTCCGTTTTTTAAGTTGTTGTAATTTAAAACCTTTCAAAATTAAACATCAAGGATGTTAGCTTATTTTACACATTTCTATTGCCCTTGCCGCACCAAATGTTGTAAATCCGGGTCGTTCTTGATACGTTCCAATTCGTTTTCAACTATATGCAGAATATCTGATTTTATCTTTCGATAATTGCTTTCAATTTGCAGTTTCATTTGGTCTTCGCCCTGTTCATCAACAAATGAAAGGATTTGTGGGATCTTTTGATAGGTTTTGGTTTCAGTAGCTACCTTTTCATTATCTACCACGATTTCAGCGTGGAATATTTTTTGTTCAATTCGTTCATCAAAATTATCTGATATAGCTCCTACAAACATACCCTGTGTCAATGTTGATATTTTGGATGCTGGAATAAGGCTGTCTAACTGTGTGGAAATAGAGGTAGATTTATCGTTCCGGTTTATGGTCATACTTTGTCTTTTTTGCAGCACTTTACCGAAACGTTCCGATAGGTTTTTTGCCGTTTCGCCTACTACCTGACCACTGAATATATTGCCGACGGTATTTTGGATAACCTTGGCTTCTTTGTCGCCATAGTCCCTTATCAATTGTGAAAAGTCCTGAAATCCTAAACATACCGCTACCTTATTACTTCTTGCGGTTGCAATCAGATTGTCCAGTCCCCTGAAGTAAATCGTGGGTAGTTCATCTATGATAACGGAGCTCTTTAATTGTCCTTTTTTGTTGATGAGCTTTACAATTCTTGAATTGTATAAACCCAACGCTGCGGAGTAAATATTTTGCCTGTCGGGATTATTGCCTACGCACAAAATTTTCGGTTCTTTGGGGTTATTGATGTCGAGCGTAAAATCATCCCCTGTCATTACCCAATACAATTGTGGACTAATCATTCTTGATAACGGAATTTTTGCTGATGCTATTTGTCCTTGTAATTGGTCTTGTGCACCGCTTTGCCACGCATCCATAAAGGGCGATAGATAGTTTTCTAAATCGGGGTATGAGGTTAAAATAGTGAACACGTCCGAATACTTTTTATTCAGTAATTCAATGGCGTGTGGGAATGTACAATACTTGCCATTTTCGTAGATTTTCAGATACCAAATAATAGCAGCCAAAAGAATGATTGGGCTTTCCACGAAAAAATCACCTTGCTTCTGTATCCACGACCTGTTGAGGTTTAGCATTATGGTATATGCTGCTTCGTAAGCATCTGAAATGTCCGTCATAAAGTCGGGATTAAGTGGGTTACAGCGGTGGCTTTTTCTCGGATCGTCAAAATTGATAACGTAGAATTTGGGCTGTACTTCGTACTTGTCCTTATGCTTCAGTAAATGGTTGTAAGCAATGGTTGAAAGGTCGTCAAACTTAAAATCATATATGTACATGCTAAAGCCTTTTTCTATCTGTTGCTTGATGTAATTGTTTACGATGGCATACGATTTTCCAGAACCCGGAGTACCCAATACAATTGATGCCCTGAAAGGATTGACGATGTTGATCCAGCCGTTGTTCCATTTTCCTTTGTAGTAAAACTTAGTGGGTAAGTTAACGGAATATTCATTTTCCATCAGCTTTGTTTCTTGCTGAAAGCTCTCGTTCTCATTATTAAAAACATCATCCATCAAGTTAGTGCGGAGCAATCGACTCATCCATACACCTGCCATCAGCAAGGCGATATAGCCCAAAGAGGTAGTAAGGATATACAGAAATGTGCCTACTGCTGGAGATAGCTTTAACAACAGTGTATTTAAAAAGAACAGCACAAAACCAATACTCAAAGCCACGTAAATTTTACGCCAGGTTATCCTTTCATTCTTTACGCCCTTTGTTCCTAAGCAGCTCAAAGCCAACAAGACCAAAGCAAATACTTTGGTATATAAGTTATGTGAAAACAAACCCGCTGTTCTGTCGAAATTGCCTAATATCTTGTTGATTACTTCCAACGTCCAGCCATGTTCTAAAAAGAAACCGTAACAGAACCAATAAAGGTGCATCAACACCAAAAGAATACTGACTGCCCGCATAAAAGCCATTATCTTGGCAAGCCCTCTTAAATCGTCTTCTCCCTGCATTATTTTTAAGTTTTGTTCGGGCGTGAATTTAAAGACTGTAATAACAAGTTTTAATGGTTAGGTAGTATTTGGCTGTGAAAGGTAGTGTTTGGCGGAATGACAACAATTTACCTTTTGATATAGCAATATTTAGGAAGTGTCAAATAAGTACCAATTTAAATTACAGAGTTCTTTTGTTTTCTACCAATTAACAACATTTTTTGTCTTGCTGAATTGGCGGACAAGCAACGCTTCCATAACTACAATAAACACAACAGTCGCCTTGTTTTGGTTTAAGAACTTGCTTACATTTCTCACATTCATAAAAATATTGGCAAGCGTCTGTTGGCATTGTTTCCTCTTTTTTGTATCCGCAGTTTGGGCAAGTTATTGTTGATTGTAATTTGATTTCCATTTTAATTTATTTTTTTATTAGTTATGATATATCCCGTTATGTCTATTGCTTTTTCAATTTCAGAAATGTTTGTTTTGGATTTATCAAATTCTACAATTGTATTTCCGTTGTTGTAAGATGTAGTAGAACTGATTATTCCTGACAATTTATTTACTTCGTGATTAACGTGTTCTTCGCAACTTGCACAAGTCATTCCACTAATCGTAAACTCTGCTTTTTGAACATTCGATTTGTCCACTACAATGATTTGTTTTTCTGTTTTTGGATAGAAAACGCTTGCGTAATATGGAAAGGCAAGCATTACAATTGTAAACACTGTAACTATTCCTAAAAATATTTTTGATTGAATAAATTTTGGCTTTTTTTCTGTTTCACAATTGCAGTCAATTTGCTTTTTGCGTATCAACTTTTGATACCAGGCAAGACATAACAGTAAAATTGTCAATCCAATAAAATACGGTCGAAAAGGTTCAAGCCAAGAAAAAGTCGAGGCAAGTCCACTCGTACCTGCAATTAAAACTAAGATCGGTGTAATGCAACACAATGAAGCTGCAATCGCTGTCAAAAGACCTGCTCCAATTAATTTGTTGTCTGTTTTCATATTGTTTCTAAAATTTTATTTTCGTCAAGTATTTTAAAAAACGGTTCTAGCATTTTTTCATACTCTTTTGTCAATGAGTAAAAAATAGTTTGAGCTTCTCTTTCGGTTTCAATAAGTTTTCGGTCTTTGAGTTTTCGTAAGTGCTGTGAAATAGCTGAAATAGTCATACCAAGAATATCGCTTATATCACAAACACAAAGTCGCTTCTCTTCATAAAGCAGAAAGAGAATTTTCAGTCTTACATTATTACCTGCCAATTCAAGTCCGTTCGATAGATAGCCAAATGAGCCGTTGAGTTCTGAAAGCCGGTCTTTACAGCGGTATATTTGTTTAATGTCTGCTTGTTGTCGTATGCAAGAATTGTTGTCCATATAGCAAAGGTAGCTAATTTGAATTGCATTTAAGCAACTGCTTAAATACAATTCAAATTATTTAATAACTATGATTTGACGACTTAGTAAATATTTTTAACAACAGATTTTTAATGCCACAATTCTAACCTATTACAGTTTTCTTTTTTTCTTCTTGATTTTATTAGCAAAATCAAGTTCTTCGTAATCTTCACCCTGAGCTTCGGGTAGTAAACCTCCTAATGCTTCAATTAAACCCTCTTCGTGTTTGTCCGTAGTTAAGAAGTCGAACAAATGATGTGGTTCTTCCACAGGAAGATCTGCATCATTTGATTTAGATATTTTTGGTTGTGATATGATAGGCTCTTTAATATCTGGTTTGATGTTATTGTTCCAATAATCATTAAAAATATTGGCAGAAAGCTCTTTTCCTAAGCGTGAACCGTTCCAAACCACTTTGGAATTGTGGTCTATAAAAGTTATCCCATATATACGTCCGGTATCATTCCTGCGTACTACTACGTTAATGCCCTGTTCCCTTAACTGCTTTTTAAAAGCCTGCTCATCACTTGTAGTGTGCAAAGCAATCGTAATCGCAGATTTTAGTGTCTGTTTTGTTGGGGTATCTTTCAAAGCGATTTTACATTTTACAAAATGCAATTCCAAAGCTGGAAGTCCTGCGCTCTTTCCGAATAACGAAGCGTTGAATGGATGTCCAACTCTTTCGCCTTTTTCATTTAGTGGAATATATAATAAGCCTTGTTGCATTTTTCCTTGCAATTCGCCCTCAATTTTTTCGGTTGTAATATTGAACAGGGAAAGCAAGGCATTGTATTCACCTAATGTTTGATATTGGTAGTAATTTGGCAGATGACGAATAACCGAAGCGATTTGACTTTTTACATCTCCAGCTTGGTAATTCACTGGACGGAAAACCTTATCATTCTGATTACGCTTTTTTTCTGTAGCAGGTATCAAGTTGTATTTTTTTTCTAGTTCACGGCATACATTCATAGACCGAATTTTTTCGAATTTGTCCGAAATCTTTTTACCCTGCTCATCTACGCAAACCGATACAATGTGTATGTGGCTGCGGTCAATATCAGTATGTTTGAACACTACAAAAGGCTGTTCACCATATCCCATTTCCTTCATATATAGTTCTGCCATTTCCCTAAACTTATCATCGCTTACTTTGTCATTCGGATCGGGATTGAGTGAAATATGCAAGGTGTGTTTCTCGGTATTGCGGTTCGCTATCAGGTAAGGAGCAAAAGATTGGGCTAATTGGGCAACGGAATAATGACCGCTTGCGGTTTCAATCATCTTATTAGCAAACAAAATTCGCCCATTTTCATTCTCCACTTTAAGCTGATTATATGCCAATGCCCCATACAAATTTCCGCTTCTACCGATTTTCGCTATCATTTCTACCGCTGTTTTTTCAGGTGTTTTGCTTCAAACTCTTCGGTTATCTGAATGATTTTTTGACATAACATCGCCATTTCAGCCGTCTGTTTTTCCAACTTGTAAAGGAAAGCTGCGGCTTTTTTCTCCGAAAAATGACGGTACAACAGCTTTACAATCTGATTGTAATTCACACCTACTGCCCGAAATTGGGTGTGAAATGAAGTCAGTCGCATATAAAAATCAACCGTTCCCTTATCAATTTTAACCGACTTCATTTCCTTTCCGAATAACTGTGAAATGATAAACTTTGCTTTATTGGGCATTCCTGATGCTTCAAAAAGCGATAAAAGTTTGGCGTTCTCCTCATCTGTAAGACGGAAAACGTGGCGGTGGATGCTTGGGTCGGTTTTCGGTGTCCGACCACCCTTATTCTGTTTTTTGATACTGTTCTCGTTCATCACTAATCCATTTACAATTTACACGAAAAACCGACTTCGGAGGTTTTTTCTGCCCCCTGCAAAGGGCAAGTTGTTTTGAGGCACGAAACTCGGTTTAGAGTGCCTCAAAACACAACTTGCCGTGTTCCGGTGAACACAAAAATCCGCCCTGCGGGACGGATTGAAAGTAACAGGGAAAAACGGCTCGATGCCGTCCTTGTTACCCCTCGATTTGTCAAAAGCCTTTTGCATAAATCCGTTAATAAAAATCATTTTACAAAGTAAAGCCCTCTTTAAGAGAGTATTGCTATAACGTATTCGGACAAACACTGCCTTTGAGTGCCAAACAGTGCCACATTGATAAACTCCTTTGTTTATCTCTTTTTATTTGTACCAACAAAAGGATGTAAGTGTGTAGTTAGTTATGCAGGTAACAACTTAAGTACCTAACTACCGATACAGGTAAATAAGAAAACAGGCACATAGAAAAGTAGCTGTTCAGATACCTGCTTATGTTGTTCGATATGCACAAATGCAGGTATTCAGGTAAGCAAGTTTGTTTGTAGCAATCTACATATCTACCTACTGATGCAGGCGTTTATTTAAGTACATAGATAGTTTGGTTTACAGGTAGATAATTACCTGCACAAGTATATCGGTGTAGAGCAACACACCTAAATACAGAGGTGGCTATCTGCGGACATAAGCACTTACGCATATAGGTAATTGAGTAATTAAATAATTAAATAAGTAGAAATATGAGTACAAAACACAAACCAGTATTCATCGCTTTTTCTTCTCAAAAAGGCGGTGTCGGCAAAAGTACGTTTACTACACTTGCTGCAAGTATCCTGCATTATCGCTTAGGTTATAATGTAGCCGTATTTGATACAGATTTTCCTCAGCACAGCCTGATGAAAATGAAAGAACGTGACCTGAAAATGGTAATGGAAAACGAAGCCCTGAAAAAACAGGCGTATAATCAATTTATGACCATTAATAAAAAGGCGTATGAGATTATACAACACGGGGCTGATAGCGTATTGGAAAAAGCTCAGGAATATGTAAACGCTTCTCCTGTTCCGATTGATGTGGTATTCTTCGATCTGCCCGGAACTGTGAACACACCCGGCATTCTGAAAGCATTGGCAGGAATGCACCACATTTTTACCCCCATCACCGCAGACCGTGTGGTAATGGAAAGCACGCTTGTTTTCACACAACTTTTAAATGACGTGATTATGAAACAAGGAGAAACTTCCATTAAAACCATTAACCTGTTCTGGAACCAGGTAGATGGCAGGGAAAGTACACCATTGTATGAGGTATATAACACGCTTATCCACCAATTAGGATTTAGCCTGATGAATAGCCAAATCAAGAGCAGTACCCGCTTCCGTAAAGAAAGCGAAGTGAATAGCAAAGTTATATTTCGTTCTACGCTTTTACCTCCCGATGAACGATTAATGAAAACCTGCCAGTTAGACCTGTTTATGAATGAATTTTTAAAAATCATACAATTTTAAGCTCTATGGAAAAAGGAAACAAAAAAAGGGTTACTCCCGATATAAACGAAGAACTTATGATGAGCCTTATGGTGGATGGTGTCAAAAAGGATGGCATAAAATTACCTCCTGAACCAGAAAAAGAACCCGAAAAGGAAAGTGTAATTGAGGAAACAAAACAAGAAGCTGAACGTAACAAAGTCACGGTCAGAGAAAAGAGCCGGACAAGGCGAAACGCTGAAACCGATTATGAAAGTACCTTTCTAAAAAAGTCGGACACGAATGCCCGTGATGGAAAAACGGTATATATACGCCCTGAATTTCACGAAAAGCTGACACGTATCATTCAGGTGATCGGTCAGGACAAGATTAGTATTTACGCCTATCTGGACAATTTGCTAGATAACCATTTTCAGGAATTTGGTGAACAGATTACCAAGAGTTACAATGATAAGTATAAACCCATTTAATCATAATTATTATGGAAAAGAACAATAAAACAACCACAGCAAAGAAGACCGGAAAAACCTATTCTTCTAAATTTCTTAAAAGGAACGCTGTGAAAAAAAGAGGCGATAAGTTCATTTATGTATGCCCCGAATACCATCAAAGACTTATGCGGATAGCAAAGGTTGTTGGTCAAGGAGAAATCCCGCTGTATGCGTATCTGGACAACATCTTAAAGCATCACTTTGAGCTGTTTTCTGAAGAAATTATCGCAGAATATAACAAGAGTAGTAAATCCATTTTTAAAAACATTTGAATATGAAAAATTTATTTAAAAAGAATACAGAACCATACAGCAGTAAATTTTTGGTCAATAACTTTCCTTCGGGTCGTAACGGCAAGGTGGTTTATATCCGCCCCGAATATCACGAAAGATTGCTCAGGATTGTACAATTATCAAGGGAAGAGAAAACAACACTCTACTCATACATTGACAATATTCTTGAACACCACTTTAAGGAGTTCGGGGAAGACATTACAGATTATTTCAACGACCGTTTTAAACCCATTTTGTAACTATGGAAATCTTAATTGTTATATGCCTGCTGATTGTTATCGTCCTGCTTGTGCAGGATAAGGTCATTATCAGAAAAGGCTCAGAGAAAAATCCTCCACAGGAAAAAGTCAACCCGAACCTTCCCGATATTATGGGGCAGCCTAAGCCTGTAAGAAGCCATTTAGTGCCAAACACTGCCAATGAACGCCAAATACAGGAACCAGAGATAAATCCTGATAATTTAGACATTGAATACGACGAGAATGAAGACGTTAATATTCAAATTCCGCAGGAAGAGCTGGATGAAGTTTTCAGTAATATGCCTGATTTGGAGGAAGAGGAAGAAGAATGGAACAGGTACGGAATATCCGGTGGCGATGACAGTCTTGCCCAAGGGGTTAACTATGACGAACTAAGTTCCGTAGGGGCATTACTCCAAAAAGAGAATTTGGAACACTCCCAGAAGGAAACAGCGGTTGCGATAGTTCAAAAATTACAGGGAACTGAATTATTCAGTCTGTTGGAAAATTCCATTGAGGGTGCTTCCCGAAAAATTGCCGAGCTTTTGGACAGTACCCTTTCATCTGAAACGGAAACCGGTTCTTCCACTATGTGGAAAAATGATTTGAGTGATTTTGACATTGGGGAGTTTGTCTGAAGAATTGGGCTGTGCTATATGGACAGTCCAATCTTTTTATATTTCTTTCTGAAGGAGTGAAACAGCATTTTTCAATGTTTGCTTTTCCGTTTTTGATTTAGTCAGATTGATAGCTGTTTTATAATGAAAAATAGCTTTTTCAATATGGGTATCTGAATATAAGTAACCTAACAACTCGTGATAATAATTACTATCAATCAAGTTTATTTTCTCAGCTTCAACAATGGCTTTTTTATTTCCGTAAACTTTAGCAAATGCAAAAGTTCTGTTCAACGCTGTAATTGGTGAATATTCAATTAAAATAAGCTGGTTGTAAAGTTGCAAAATATGTTGCCATTTATTTTCGTCTGTCGGTGTTGTATGCCAATAGGCAATTCCTGCTTCCAAATGATATTTTGAAATTTCGTTTACGTTGGTAGCGTTTACCAAATAGTAATTTCCTCTTTCGATAAGCGATTTGTCCCATAAGTTTTTGTCTTGTTCGTCAAACAAAACAGCTTCATTTTTAATATTGGTTCTCGCTTCCAGTCGTGAACTTTGAAAACACATTAATGCCAGCAAAGCGTTTACCTGTGCTGTATTGGTCAATGGATTTTCTGTTAATACCAAAGCCAATCTTGTGGCTTCTGAACAAAGCTCAATTCTTATTTGCTTATCATTGGTTTTGGAAAAATAACCTTCGTTAAACAATAAATACAAGGTTTTTAAAACAGTGTCTAACCTTGCTTTTATTTCACTTTCAGCTAAGTGGTTAATTTGAAAGTTGTCGTTGCGGAGATTGGTTCTTCCTCTTTGCAAACGTTTCTTTATAGTTTCTGTCCTTGTGAGAAAAGCGTTCGCAATCTCTTCTACACTAAACCCACAAAGTATTTGAAGTGCCAAAGAAATTTGGCTGTCATTTGAGTTTACAGGATTGCACACCGCAAAAATCATTGCCAACTGGCTGTCGGAAATATATTCTGGGCTAAATTCAAAATCGTGTTCATTTTGAACATTGATCATTGGTTCGTTTTTGATTTTAGTTTCAAAAACTGATAAATTTTTAAAGTAATTTCTGATTTTATTTTTGGCGACGGCATACAGCCAGGCTGTCGGGTTTTCGGGAACTCCTTTTATAGCCCAATGTTCGGAAGCGGTAAGAAATGTTTCACTGGCAATGTCTTCGGCAATTTCGATATGGTGTAAGCCAAAATGACGGCATAATACAGCCGTCATTTTTACATATTCCTGCCGGAATAAGTGAGATAAAAGTTCTTTATGTGCGTTAGGTGTATTCAAATCTAATCACGTTTTAAAACCTCTCTCACTTCAATATTTCCGCCAACCTGCTCAAAGATCGGATTGGCTTTTGCCATTTCTACCGCTTCATCAATACTGTCGGCTTTCACAATAATATAACCACTGATAAATTCTTTGATTTCGGTATAAGCTCCGTCCGTAACTGTTTTGTCAGCTTTAATGGTTTTGGCACTTCCGGGAACAGGCAATAGCGTATTGCCTTTGTCCACTAATTTGTTCTGAGTGGCAATGCCTGCAAGCCAGTTCATACGTTCCTGCATTTGTTCAGGAGATGGTCTAAAGTCGGCAATGTCTTTCAGTCTGAAGATTAATGCAAATTCTTTCATTGTATAATAATTTTAAAGTTCATCCTAATGACAATCGAACTTCTAAAACGGGGACATTAATGCCCATTTTTTTTATGCTAAGTTAAAAATTCGATCTAATAAAGCCACTCACAGCCAAACACTTCCTTTGACTGCCACTTTGTTATACCGCCTCAATTTCCATAACACCTTTGTCCCGAAAGCCCGTAAGGTGCGGGATAAACAGTAACAAATTAATGTGTTTCAATTATGGAAAAACAAAGAAAAAAAGTTCTGCTGACAGCCGTGGCTATGCTGTCAGCAATTGGCGTGTTCGCTCAGGGAAACGGTTCGGCAGGCATCAACGAGGCTACCCAAATGGTAACCTCTTACTTCGACCCCGCAACCCAATTAATCTATGCCATCGGTGCGGTCGTTGGGCTCATAGGGGGTGTTAAGGTGTACAACAAATTCAGCAGTGGTGATCCCGACACGAGTAAAACGGCAGCTTCGTGGTTTGGTGCGTGTATCTTCTTAATCGTAGCGGCTACTATCCTGCGTTCATTCTTCCTGTAATCCTTTGCTTTATGAATAGTTACAACATAAACAAAGGCATTGGACGAACAGTAGAATTTAAAGGACTGAAAGCACAATACCTGTTCATCTTCGCAGGTGGATTGCTCGGTACGCTCATCTTCGTGATGATACTGTATATGGCAGGCGTAAACTCTTACATCTGCCTGTTCCTCGGAGCAGGCGGTGCTTCGCTCATTATATGGCAGACCTTTTCGCTAAACAGGAAATACGGGGAACACGGATTGATGAAAATAGCAGCCAATAAAAAACATCCCCGCTATATCATTTGCCGCAAGCCTGTATGCCGCTATTTAAAATTCACTCCTAAACAGAATGCCCTATGAGAAACGTATCTAAAGCCACAACACTGGAAAACAAATTTCCATTGCTGGCAGTAGAAAACAACTGCATCCTATCGAAAGATGCAGACATTACCGCCTGTTTTGAAGTACGTTTACCGGAATTGTTTACGGTAGCATCTGCGGAATACGAAGCGATGCACTCTGCCTGGCACAAAGCCATAAAGACTTTGCCGGACTTTACGGTCATTCATAAGCAGGATTGGTACATCAAAGAAAGTTATGCTCCCGATATGGCAAAGGAAGACCAGAGCTTTTTGGCAAAGTCTTACCAACGCCATTTCAATGAACGACCGTTCTTAAATCACTACTGTTATCTGTTCCTGACCAAGACCACTAAGGAAAGAATGCGGATGCAAAGCAATTTTTCATCGCTTTGCAAGGGTACACTTATACCAAAGGAAATCAGGAACAAGGAAACAATACACCGCTTTATGGAGGCAGTTGCCCAATTTGAGCGTATCGTGAACGATAGCGGTTTTGTAAGCCTGAAACGTCTGACCGAAGATGAAATAATCGGTACAGAAGATACACAGGGATTACTGGAGCAGTACCTTACGCTTTCTAGAGAATCCGGAACACCGATGCAGGACATCGCTTTAGGAAGCGAGGAAGTCCGTATAGGAAACAAAAGGTTAAGCCTGCACACCTTGTCTGATACAGATGACCTGCCCGGAACAGTTTCGGCAGATACCCGTTACGAAAAGCTGTCCACCGATCGTAGCGATTGCCGTTTATCGTTCGCTGCACCTGTGGGCTTGCTTCTTAGCTGTAACCACATTTACAACCAGTACTTGTTTTTAGATAACAGCGAAGACAACCTGCAAAAGTTTGAGAAATCCGCAAGGAATATGCACTCGCTGGCTCGGTATAGCCGTGCCAACCAGATTAACAAAGAGTGGATTGAAAAGTATCTGAACGAAGCACACAGCTTCGGGCTGTCATCCATCCGTGCTCACTTCAACATTATGGCGTGGTCGGAAGACCCTGTGGAACTGAAGCAGCTAAAGAACGATTGCGGTAGTGCCTTGGCACTGATGGAATGTAAACCACGCCACAACACTACGGACGTAGCCACTTTGTATTGGGCAGGAATGCCGGGAAATGCAGGCGATTTTCCGAGTGAGGAAAGTTTCTATACGTTCATCGAACCTGCCTTGTGCTTCTTCACGGAAGAAACCAACTATCACAATTCACCATCACCGTTCGGGATAAAAATGGCTGATCGCCTAACCGGAAAACCTATCCATTTAGATATTTCCGACCTGCCGATGAAACGTGGTATCATCACAAATCGGAACAAATTTATACTTGGTCCGTCAGGAAGCGGGAAATCTTTTTTCACCAACCATATGGTGAGGCAGTACTACGAACAAGGAGCTCACGTCCTGCTCGTGGATACAGGTAATTCCTATCAGGGATTATGCGAACTGATTAAAGGTAAAACCAAAGGCGAAGACGGTGTTTACTTCACCTATACCGAAGATAATCCGATTGCTTTTAATCCTTTCTATACCGATGATGGCGTGTTCGATATTGAGAAGCGTGAAAGTGTCAAGACTTTGATATTGACGCTTTGGAAACGTGATGATGAACCACCAACTCGCTCAGAAGAAGTAGCATTATCAAATGCTGTATCAGGCTATATCGAACGCATCAAACAAGAAGATGTTTACCCATCATTCAATGGCTTCTATGAGTATGTAAAAGGCGATTACCGAAAGGTACTGGAGGAAAAGCAGGTACGGGAAAAAGATTTTGACATTGCCAATTTCCTGAACGTACTCGAACCCTATTACAAAGGTGGAGAATACGATTACCTGCTGAACTCCGACAAGCAGTTAGACCTCTTATCCAAACGCTTTATCGTGTTTGAAATTGATGCCATCAAGGATCATAAAATCCTCTTTCCCATCGTGACCATCATCATTATGGAGGTCTTTATCAACAAGATGCGAAGGCTGAAAGGTATCCGAAAGCTGATACTGATTGAAGAAGCCTGGAAAGCCATTGCGAAAGAAGGTATGGCAGAATACATAAAGTATTTGTTTAAAACGGTTAGGAAGTTTTTTGGCGAAGCGATTGTCGTAACGCAGGAAGTGGACGACATCATCCAGTCACCTATTGTCAAAGAAAGTATCATCAATAACTCTGACTGTAAAATCCTCTTAGATCAACGCAAGTATATGAACAAGTTCGATGATATACAGGCGATGTTGGGGCTTACAGATAAGGAAAAAGGGCAGGTACTTTCTATCAATATGAACAACGATGCAAGCCGACTTTACAAAGAGGTTTGGATAGGCTTAGGTGGTACGCACTCGGCAGTCTATGCCACCGAAGTTAGTTTGGAGGAATACCTTGCTTACACCACCGAAGAAACCGAAAAAATGGAAGTGATGCAGCTTGCTGCTGAACTGGACGGCAATGTAGAACTCGCCATCAAGCATATCGCAATGCAAAGGCGTGACAAAATAAATCAATAATCAATTAACATTTTAAAATTTAGAAGCAATGAAAAAAATCTTTTTTACAGTGTGTACGGCATTAATGCTCGCCGTAGCACCCTCCGCAAAAGCTCAGTTTGTGGTTACCGATCCGCTTAACCTTGCATCAGGCATTCTGAACAGTGCTAACGAAATCGTACAGACTTCCTCTACGGTAAGTAATGTGGTAAAGAATTTCAAGGAGGTCGAAAAGGTTTATAAGCAGGGCAAAGAGTATTACGACAAGCTGAAAGCCGTAAACAATCTCGTGAAAGATGCAAGAAAGGTGCAGCAAACAGTGCTCCTGGTAGGTGATGTGTCCGAAATGTATGTACAGAATTTCGGAAAAATGATGAACGACCCAAATTTCACACCGCAGGAACTGGTCGCTATCGGCAATGGCTATTCTGCACTGCTCAATGAAAGTACCGAACTGCTGAAAGAATTGAAGCAGATCGTTTCCTCTTCCAGCCTTTCACTGAATGACAAAGAGCGTATGGATATTATTGATCGTGTGTACAAAGAAGTAAAGGAATACCACAGCCTTGTACGCTATTACACCAACAAAAACATATCTGTGAGCTATCTGAGAGCGAAAAAGAAAGACGATGCCAAAAGAGTGCTTGACCTTTACGGAACTGCTAACCAAAAATACTGGTAAAGATGGAATGGAATAATCTTCACGAAGTCCTGCGTTCGCTGTACGATGATATGATGCCGCTCGCCGGAGATATGGCAGCAGTGGCAAAAGGATTGGCGGGATTGGGTGCATTGTTCTATGTAGCATTAAAGGTTTGGCAGGCTTTAAGCCGTGCCGAACCTATTGATGTGTTTCCGTTGCTCCGCCCGTTTGCATTAGGTCTGTGCATTATGTTCTTCCCAACCATCGTATTGGGAACCATCAATGCGGTGTTAAGTCCGGTGGTTACAGGAACACACGCTATACTCGAAGATCAGGTACTTGACCTGAACCAATTGCAACAGCAAAAAGACCAGTTGGAATACGAAGCAATGGTACGAAATCCCGAAACTGCCTATATGGTATCGGATGAAGAGTTCGATAAGAAGCTGGATGAATTGGGATGGTCACCTTCCGATATTGGAACAATGGCAGGAATGTATATGGACAGGACAGGCTATCAGATAGAAAAAGCTATAAAGGACTGGTTTCGTAATCTGCTGGAAATACTGTTTCAGGCGGCAGCTCTCGTCATTGATACCATACGGACATTTTTTCTGATAGTCCTCTCCATACTCGGACCAATAGCCTTTGCCATTTCCGTGTGGGATGGGTTTCAGTCCACGCTCACGCAATGGCTCACGAGGTATATAAGTGTTTATCTCTGGCTACCTGTTTCAGACCTGTTCAGCTCAATGCTGGCAAGGATACAATCGCTCATACTGGAACGGGATATTGAAATGCTGGCAGATCCGACATACATACCTGATACCTCAAATACGGTGTACATCATTTTTATGATCATCGGGATTATCGGATACTTCACCATTCCGACGGTAACAGGCTGGGTTATCCAGGCTGGCGGAGCAGGAAACTTCACACGCAATGTAAACCAAACAGCGATGAAAACCGGAAACATTGCCGGAGCCGGAGCCGGTTCAGCCGCAGGGAATATTGGTGGCAAGCTAATGGGAAAATAACAACAATCAAATCATAAAAAAAATGGAATTTAAAACGCTAAGAAATATTGAAAACAGCTTCAAACAGATCAGGCTATATGCCATCGTGTTTGCTGTTCTCTGCATTGGCGTGGTAGGATATGCCGTATGGCAGTCCTACCGCTTTGCAGAAGAACAACGCCAGAAAGTCTATGTATTGGACAATGGAAAATCACTGATGCTTGCCTTGTCGCAAGATGCCAGCATTAACCGCCCTGTGGAGGCAAGAGAACACGTAAGGCGGTTTCACGAACTTTTCTTTACGCTTGCTCCCGATAAGAATGCCATCGAAAGTAATATGAAAAGGGCGTTTAACCTTGCGGATAAAAGTGCCTTTGATTACTACAAAGACCTTTCTGAAAAAGGCTATTACAACCGTATCATATCAGGAAATGTACAGCAACGCATCGAAGTAGATAGTGTCGTGTGCAACTTCGACACCCATCCTTATGCTGTACGAACCTATGCCAAACAATTCATCATCCGTTCAAGCAACGTAACCCGGCGTAACCTGATTACTACCTGCTATCTCGTGAATTCTGTTCGCTCAGACAATAACCCGCAGGGTTTCAACATCGAAAAGTTTGCCGTGGTGGAGAACAGAGACATTGAAGTCATCGAACGCTAAAATTTGGGATATGAAGCAATTACTTGATTTAGACACGTTCGCAAAAACCCTTACAGATAAAGGGTATGACGGCTATTTTCAGACAGAAGCAGCTTATGCAGACAAAATAAAAGACAGCATCAGCAGGTTTTTGGAGGCTTGTAACAGCGGAATGGACAAACCGATGCTGCCTAATATTATGATGCTGAAAACCTACCTGCAATGGAATGGCGATGATAAGCCAAAGGTTGAATGCAATATGTGGGTAAAGTACGAAGACGGTCTTTTCGATGTACAGAAAATGAATATTGAAAGAATAGATCAGTTCGGGCAATTATTGAAGCAATCGAAATTAACAGACCTCACAACAAATTCGGTTCCAACAAGGAAAGAAGCCGTTGCACAGGTGTCCGAAAAGCCCAAAGAACAGTTGTCTAACCAAAACAAACGGTTCAGAATGCGATAACCGATAATCATTAAAGTATGAAAAAATTAAGAGCAAATATGGACAGGTACTTTGACCAACTGGACGATCGCTGGCGGGAACTGCCTGTACGAAAACAGCACAAATATACCCTTTACTTTTTCCTGGGGTATCTGCTGCTAACCGCAGGGGTTATCGCCAAAGTATGGTACGATGCAGGAAATTCCGATAACAGTATGGTTATCGAGCATATCGAAAACCCTGTCCTCAAAAAGAATGAAAATCCTGCAAGCTTGCAGGATAGTATATCAACCATTTTAAAAAATAAGATTTATGAAAGAAAATGAGAACAAAAAAACGGTTGTCCGGATAACAGAAGGAAACCCGGCAGCAACCGCTGATGTGCTGCAAGACAGCACACAGAACAAAGCCCAAAAGCTCAAAAAACCACTCATATTCGGTTTGATGGGCATTGTATTCGTAGGCTGTATGTACCTGATATTTAAACCGTCTTCAGATAAAAAGGAAATCGAAAATATCGGGCTGAATGATGCCGTACCGCAGGCTACAGAAGCAGGGTTGCAAGCAGATAAGCAAAAAGCGTATGAGCAGGAAATGCTCGAACAGAAAAATCAGGAAAAACGCAATGCCCTGACAACGCTATCAGATTACTGGAATACGGACAGCTCACTAAATACGGAAGAAGAAATTCCCGAAGAGGATGAAAACTATGGTTATAGCGGAGGCAGAAGTTCGGGCAGAACCGGTAATACAGCACTGAACAGCTACCGTAATGCCCAAAATACATTGGGTGGTTTTTATCAGGATGATCATTCGGAAACAATGGAGCTCCGCAGGCAGTTGGAGGAATTAAGAGAGCAATTGGTGGATAAAGATGTGCCAAAGCCGGCTACCATAGACGACCAATTGGCATTGATGGAGAAGTCTTACCAGATGGCGGCTAAATATCTGCCAGCAAACACAAATTCAGCAGAAACTACACCTGCTAATGGTGCAGGGGCTGCTCCGGCTCAATCAGCTTCGACACAAAAGGAGCATTTTGTAGCATTCACTTCCGCAAGAAAGAATACGGTTTCTGCCTTGTACCGTGAACCTTCAGACAGTACATTCTTAGTCGACTGGAGCGAAACCCGTAACAGGGGTTTTTATACCGCAGGTTCTTCTCAGCAGGTGGTGCAACCGAAAAACAGTATCAAAGCCTGTATTCACGAAACACAGACCATTGTCGGTGAAAGTGGTGTAAGACTGCGTTTATTGGAGCCGGCACAAACTCCAAGCCGTACCATTCCGCAAGGAACAGTTCTAACGGCAATCGGTAAGTATCAAGGGGGACGTTTACAACTAAAAGTAACCTCGATTGAATTGGAGGGCAATATCATTCCGGTAGATATAACCATTTATGATCTGGACGGACAGCAAGGCTTGTACGTTCCGTATTCTCCCGAAATGAATGCCCTTACGGAAATGGCTGGTAATATGAGCCAGACTTCGGGAACAAGCATAATGCTTACGCAAAATGCCGGACAACAGGTTGCCGCAGATTTAAGCCGTGGCGTAGTACAGGGTATTTCAGGCTACTTCGCCAAAAAAGTAAGAACACCAAAAGTTACACTGAAAGCAGGACATCAGGTCTTTTTGGTATCAAAAAAATAATGTTGAACTCAAATAAATAGAAAAATGAAACCTGTATGGATACCATTAAAAAACAAACACTAATCCATACAAGCTTCATCACCATTAAAATTAAATATTAAAGACAATGAAAAATCATTTAAAAACCTTTTGGGCATTTGCCCTGATACTCGGCTTTTCCGTACAGTCTTACGCACAGGAAAGTGCCAGAACTCCGCTTGCATTAGGCAAGATAGAGCCTTACAAAATGGAAATAACCTATGACAAAACTTCGCACCTGATTTTCCCGACGGCTATCCGTTATGTGGATTTGGGAAGCGAATACCTGATAGCAGGAAAAGCCGAAGATGCGGAGAATGTTTTACGGGTAAAAGCATCCGTGAAGGATTTTGAAGCAGAAACCAATTTTTCCGTTATCACCAATGACGGTCGCTTTTACAGCTTCAATGTGTATTACAGTTCCTATCCCGAAGCGTTGAGTTATGACCTTTTGACAATGCAGAAAGCAGTAGATAAAGCCAACGGAAACGATGTGCTTTTTGAAGAATTGGGCAACAATTCGCCATCATTAGCAGGCTTGCTGTTGGAAACCATTTATAAGAAAGACAAGCGAATTGTAAAGCATATCGGAGCTAAAAGCTTCGGCATCCAGTTTATCCTCAAAGGGATTTACATACACAATGGCAAATATTATTTCCATACGGAGTTAAGAAACAAAACCAATGTGCCTTTTCATATTGATTTTGTCAATTTCAAAGTGGTCGATAAAAAAGTTGCTAAACGTACCGTAGTACAGGAACGCCCGATGATACCGCTTCGTACTTATAAACCATTGGATGCTATTGGCGGTAAGACCATCGAACAAAATGTATTCCTGTTGGATCAGTTTACCATTGACGATGACAAGGTTTTACTGATTGAAATCTTTGAGAAAAACGGAGGCAGGCATCAGACACTTCAGGTGGAAAATTCGGATTTAATCAAAGCTCGTTTGATAAACGATATGCACCTGAAATTTTAATAACACTTTAAAGCAATAAGAATGAAAAAGTATATCTATACCGTGATGCTACTCTTTGTGGCCATCACGGTTACACAGGCACAACGAATGCTGCCAAAGCAAAAAGGATTGGAAGTAAGCACGGGCATACTATCCGATGAGAAAATTGGTAATGATTATTACATCAGTGTAGCAATGACCGTGAACGGCAAGAATGGTAATTATCAGCTATGGGCATTGGAATACACGCATCAATACCACGACTACAAAGGTATCCAAATACCACAGGAAACTTATACTGCCGAAGGCGGTTACAGTTTATTCCTGTTAGGTGATACCCGTAAGAATATTACACTGAACTTAGGAATAACAGGTGTGGTCGGTTACGAAAGCATCAATCGTGGCGAAGCAATGTTGTACGATGGTGCAAAGATAGTGAGTGAGGACAACTTCCTCTACGGAGCCGGAGGAAGGCTCACTTTTGAAACCTACCTGTCCGACCGCTTTGTATTAGTCCTGCAAGGGCGTACAAAGGTTTTATGGGGTACGGATATGCAACAGTTTCGTCCGTCCGCAGGTGTGGGATTAAGGTTTAACTTTTAAAATTTGAAACGATGATAGCAATATTTAATAAATTCAGAATAGGAATGTTGCCAATATACCTAATGCTGGCAATCCTGACAGGTTCTATTTCGCTGGTATCTTGTAGCAAAGATGATGAACTCGAGATACAGAACGATTTTCCTTTTGAGGTAAACGTGATGCCTGTGCCTAAAGATGTATCAAATGGGCAGAAGGTAGAAATACGCATTACCATACAACGAACAGGGAACTACACGAACACACAGTATTTTCTTCGCTATTTTCAGTTTGACGGTACAGGAACATTGCAGTATTATGATGAATCACCGTACCTGCCGAATGATTTGTATTCATTACCAACAGAGCAGTTCCGGTTGTATTACACTTCAACATCTGCCGTATCACAGTCTTTTGAGGTTTGGATCTCGGACAGCTTCGGGGACGAAAAGCAATTGAGTTTTCAGTTTAATAGTAGTGATTAAGAAGGATTCTATAAATACAAAAAACCGACTTTTAACTTTGCTTAGAAGTCGGTTTTTTATTAAATGATTATTGCTCGTGAAATTCTTCACCCCATTTATAAAGCTCCATAATTGCAGGTTTCAGATTTTCACCTTTGTTTGTCAATGAATATTCAACAGTAGGCGGAACGGTGGCAAATGCCTCACGTTTTACAATTCCTGCTTTTTCAAGGCTTTTCAATTCTTTTACCAGCATACGAGTATTGATATTGGGAATGGTGCGTTCCAGCTCTTTAAAACGTTTTGTTCCTTCAAACAAAACATAAATAATCGGGATAGCCCATTTACCGCCTACTATATCCAATACGTCTTTTAATACACATTTAAATTCCACTTTAACACTTTTTTTCATTTGTCTTGATGTTAGGGATTTCGCTAAAACTTTACTTTCTGTTACTATTGTACATTAGTGTAACTACTTGCAAAAGTAAAGTAATGGTTTTAACTTTACCAATCAAATTAAAGAAATTCTAAATTGAACTTACAATTTATAGAATGACTGATAGTATAAAGTATGGTAATAAAAATAGACAACTCAAAAAAAGCAGGCAACAGTCACATTTCCATTTTATATCCCGGATTGTATCTTTCTAAAACCGATACGGGTTATTACAGCATAGGACGTATAGATCAGGCAAATATAGGTGCCGGTGCGGTGATTAAAATGCACCCGCATATCAACGATGATATATTGTCCTATTTCCGCTCTGGCAAAGTAAAACATACCGATTCTGAAGGATTTGAAGAATTCATCACACCAGGCAGGCTGATGCTGATGAAAGCCGGAAAAATATTTCACCACGAAGAAGCGATTCTCGAAAACGTGGAGGGATTACAGATATTTATTCGCCCCGGACAAAAGGACAATCAACCCGAAGTAATCTTTGATGAACCCGAAGAGATATACAGCGAAAACAAATGGCGATTGATCGCCTCACCTGATAAAGAAAAAACCAAATTACAGCTTAGCAGTGATACGCATATCTATGATATGCTATTGACTTCAGGACACACTACGGTACTTCCTGAAGAACCACAACCCGATATGCATTATCTGCTATATCTGTTTCAGGGTGAAGCTACCGTAAATGATATACAGCTTAGCAAGGGAGAAAGCCTGTTTGTAAAAGATGAAAATATAAGCATCGCTGCCAAAGACAGAGCAGAGCTGGTATTGTTCGTAACCAATACCAAAGCTCCATACTATGATGACGGTATGTACAGCGGAAATAAAAGCGGACTATAGGATTTGTTTCGCCATACTGATAATAAATATCTAAAAAATAACTCATAATCACATATCATATGAAATACCTTAGCTCACTACCGGAAAGTGAAACGAAAGCTATACTGGGATTGGTAGATTTATTTATCAGCACCTGGCATAGCAAAAATGCAGAACAATTTGGTACCGTTTTTACAGATGATGCCGAGTTTACAGATATTGTCAATCAAATTGCCAGAGGAAAAAATGAAATCATAGACCAGCATCGCTTCCCGTTCTCAACGGTTAACAAGCAGGCGGTTTTTATCATTTCGGATTTATATCTCAGAGCCATTGCCGATAACCTGATAATGGTTACAGGAAGCTGGGTACTTGAAAAAGCAACCACACCCAAAGGAGATCCCGTGCCAGACAGAAATGGTATATTGCAGATAATTTGCAGGAAAGAAAATGACGTTTGGAAAATAAGTCTGGTACATAATACCGATATTTCTAAGGTTTATCAGGATATGGTAGATACCTCTCTGCGTTTCTATTCCTCGAAATAAAAATATATTTGACAGTAATTAAAAGAACGAAAATGAAAAAGAACATCATTACAGTTGCCATTGTAGCAGCCTTGTTTATCAGTTGCAACTCCGGCAATCAGTCTGCCGAAAAAAGCAAAGAACAAAACAACACGGAAACAGTAACCGGGACAGAAATTACATATAAGAAAGCAGAAAACTATTTTGTCAAAAATAATGTGACGGGTGCTGTTCCTGCAAAAATAACCAGCCAGGAGCAATTTGATAATTATTTCGGTATGGCAACAACAATGGGAGAAAACGGAAAGCCCACAGCTATTGATTTTTCAAAAGAATATGTGATTGTGATAGATCATATTTCGACAAAGAATAAAACCGAAATTATCCTTTCCGGAATTGAGAAAAAAGGAGAAGATATTTTAGTGAACTACACTATTAATGAAGGTGAAGATGTCGGCTTTGAGACGCATCCTTTTTTAATGCTTATTGTGAGCAAAGATGTTGAGGGTAATGTGGTACTGAATAAGCAATAATCCTTTCAGATTTGAATTTCTAAACAAATTGGAACTGAAAAACCGACTTTTAAGGGTCGGTTTTTTGCTTTTTACCATACTGTAAACTGCCAAACACTGCCTTTCAAAGCCAATGACTACCACATTGCGTATTGTCTTAGAAAGCCTTTCTAAATTGAACTTTCATTGAAAATTCAAAAAAAATGGAAGTCATCGCAATACAAAAATCCGTACTGGAAGGATTGACAAATCAGTTAAAAACACTTTTGGAACTGACCGAAAATACAACGAAGAAATACACACCAATTTTCAAGGAGGAGAAATGGCTCGATAACCAGGAAGTGTGCTTGATGCTGGGTATTACCAAAAGAAGCTTACAGACCTATAAAGACAAGGGTTTGTTACCATATTCCAAACTGAACCGCAAGAATTATTTTAAACTTTCGGATGTACAGGCTTTGCTTAGAGCCGGACAGCCGTACAATACCAACGACAATGGATTTACTGACGAATGAAGCAGAAGAAATCATCGAACAACAGGAGATTATAATACAGTTACGAAGCCGTATTGAAGAAATACTGAAAAATTACCGTCCTGTAATGAATGGTGAAATTTTCCTTTCGGGCGAAGACGTGTGCAAGCTGCTGCACATCAGCAAACGCACCCTCCAACAATATCGTGATGACAATATCCTTCCTTATATTCAGATAGGGGGCAAGATTATCTATAAGGAAACGGATATTCTGACCATCTTGGAACAGAATTACATTTCCCATAATACCGACCGCATATAATTAACTTTTGTACAGATTATGTTTCCGTATCGGAACGACTTTAGTATCTTTGCTTTTAGAAAATATAGAAATACTTAAAGTGTTTTTGCTTTAAGTCCTGATACTAAAAACTGGTAATTTTTAAGACAACAGGACGATAAGTAGGAATGCTCACGTTATAGGCGTGGGTGCTCTCTTATCCGTTGTCGGGCGTACCAGTGCCTTAGTATCGGTTAGTGTAGTTGCCTGCGTCTTTTTTTGTGCAGGCTACATCAACTCAAAAAAAGTTAATGATATGGAAACCGGTACAGCAAAACAAAAAATTACCCTCGCCTTTATCAATGATAAAAGCCCAATTTTAGATGTCATCTGCAATGAGCTTGCTAATTCCGGAGTTGAGATATTATTCCGTTCGGAAAATATAGAAAGCGGATCATCTCAATTATCTGTTTTAACAGTACTTCCCGATGTTTGTATAATCGATATCGATTTTTACGACAAGAACATATTGTCACAATTACAGGAATTGAAAACGCAATACCCGACTATAAAGCTGATTGCCCATAGCGATATTGATGATGAGAAAGTGGGTAAGGCTCTGTTGGATATTGGTTTTTCGAGTTGTCTACTGATTGGCAGCGATGCGGATGATTTTAGAAGAGTTATTGAAATTCAAACAAACAACGGCTAACTAATTATTATTCGAGATGCAACTTTTTAAAGAATATTTTATTTCTGAGTGTTGCATCATCCATCATCTTTTTGAAACTGATTACTTCAACATACATATTGTATCCTCTTAAAAACCCGAAATAACCTTCATCATCCGGACTTTTTGTCAAAGAATGTAATTCCTCAGCAAACTCTCTTATTTTAGGAGTCAAATCGCAAACTACATAAGCATAAACTGGTGTTGAGTCATTAACTTTAATCTTCTCTAAACCTTCAGGCATTTCGTATTTTCCAGCTCGAATATCTTTTACGTATTTTCCAATTTGCATTATCGGATCATCATCCGTTTTATATGCTTCTCTTTTAGGACGTTTAAATTCAAAAATAGTAAGAGGATTACTATAGTTATTATCTCCACTTCTAAAGGACTGCTTTTTATCAAATACTACTAAATCAGGCTCACCCAAAGCATCTTTTTTTGTTGATATTTTCTTATCCGAAGCAACAAACTCGGAGAATATTAAACGTTCATCCAACAACCATAAATTATGTTCTTGATAATCACAATTTTCAGAAGTTTTTCCCATAGGAAATATCAGGTTATGAATGTCTTTTTCTAATTCTCCTTTGCCGTCTTCTTTTCTCTTAAGTAGTTGACGAAATGCTTCTAAAACAATTTTTCTGTTGAATACATAATGTGCCAAATCGCTTTTCCCAATTTCTGAAATCTTAGAAATAGCTTCTGCCATTTGTCCATTATGAGAAACTTCAGGATTCTCCAAAAGAGTTTTAAGTTCCGCTCTGGTTTTTTGCTCTTTTCTGAATTTCACTTCCTGTAAAGCAAGCTCAATGTTTTCGTCTTTTAAGTTGTATGGAATCGTAGATATATCTAACTCATTTAGATATGCTTTATGCCAAGGAGCTGATTCATTTACATAATTTCGTATTTGGTCACTTTTTTTCTGGACACGAACTTGAACATCTTCTCCGAATGCTTCTTTTGAAATTTCGCTTGCTCCTATGTTTGCATAATATAATCTAAGTGAAGAAGGGCGAGAGCAGATTTTGCTTTAAATAGCCTTATGGTATATTCAAGAAAAGAGACTGCCTCCTCTTCTTTAACCTTTTAGAATCTGAACAGAATGTAAGGAATTTGCTCATTTGTATGAGTCTTATAGCCAGTATATCCAGTCAGGAGAAAAGATGAAGAAAGGTTATCACTTACCTAAACCAGATAAGATGAAGGTATCATTAAAGCAGACAGTAGGGATTGATGTTGCTCAAAATGAATTAGTTGTATCACTTGGTAGAATGGATGAACAGATGAGCATTGAAATTTATGACTATAAAGTATTTCCTAACAATAAAAAAGGTTTTTCAAGTCTTGTATCGTGGGTAAATAAACAGACATCTACTACAACGGATGTACGGTACATAATGGAAGCTACAGGAGTTTACCACGAATCCTTGGCCTATTATCTTTGCAGTATTAAAAAACAAGTAAGTATTGTTCTGCCAAATAAGATTAGTAATTATGTCAGAACACTTGACATAAAAACCATAACTGACAAAAGCGCTTCACAAGCCATTTCGAGATTTGGTTTAGAAAGGCAGTTGGAAGTTTGGCAACCTCCTTTAAAAATATTCAATGATTTGAAACAGCTTTGTCGGGAACGAGAGCAGCTGGTACATGAGCGTACAATGTTAAAAAATCAATTGCATGCAGAACGTACTTCTGCAACTTCAAGTGAAAGCTCAGTCAAACGAACTAAAAGAAGAATAGCTTTTATTGATTTGCAGGAAAAAGAGATAAGAGAAGAAATCGCAGTACTTATTAAAACTGACAAAGCACTAGTGGAAAAGATGAAGATAGTATCTTCTATTCCTGGAATCGGAAGCCTAACTGCTGTAACAATTATTGCCGAAACTAATGGATTTGAGTTAATAAAGAATAAAAGACAGTTGGTCAGTTATGCTGGATTAGATGTCAGGGAGAAGACATCGGGAACTTCTGTGAAATCCAAACCCCGAATATCCAAACGCGGTAACAGAAATTTAAGGAAAGTAATGCACTTTCCTGCATTGGCTGCAATAAGGACGGATGAACGGTTCAGAAATATTTTCCTAAGAATAGTTTCAAAGCATGGCATTAAAATGAAGGCAATTGTAGCCATTCAAAGGAAATTACTGGAATTAACATACATACTATGGAAGAATAATGCCTATTACGATCCATGTTTTGATTACTGTCTTGGTCCATCAGTAGCAATAACAGTATAAAAAAGTATTAAAACTATTTTTTTTAATTAAAAGGGTATTGGCTTATTTGCTATTATCCAAGGATTCTATATGTTGAATTTAAAGAAATATTCTTTCAAATACATAGATTTATCCAAAAAAAATCCAGTTAATTTGACGGACTTATAACACTCAATTTATTAGGCTGGGTTCGTTATTATTGGTATATTGCGATATTTAATTTTTTCATCTTAATATGCAGGATAAAATCAATTTTAGGGTTTTCAGAGACTTTGTGCAATCAAGCAATTTTGGAGGTTTTCTCCTTTTTTTATGCGTTATAATTTCATTGATAATTGCAAATACATCACTAGCAGTTCCATTACAAAATTTATTGGACACAAAACTTGGTTTTGAAAATAAAGGCATTCATCTCAATTACTCTATCAGTATGTGGGTCAACGATGGATTGATGGCCATCTTTTTCCTCTTGGTGGGATTGGAAATAAAAAGAGAAATAGTCGAAGGGGAACTTTCCTCACCAAAAAAAGCTGTTCTGCCGATCATTGCCGCTATTGGTGGAGCTGTTGTACCCGCTTTAATATATTTAGGTTTTAATTCAGGAAGTGAGACTGGTGGCGGATGGGGTATTCCAATGGCCACCGATATCGCTTTTGCACTCGCTGTTATTTCTCTATTGGATAAACGGGTGCCAAGCAGTTTGAAAATATTCCTGGCCGCATTGGCAATCGTAGACGACCTCATTGCTATTTTAGTCATTGCGATATTTTATTCAGAAGGAATTGAATTTGCTTACCTTGGACTGGCTGGAATAGGAATGATAATCCTGATAGTTATGAATCGCTTAAATGTGAAAAATCCTTACCTGTACCTAATTCCTGGCGTGTTTATATGGTACTTTGTACATCATTCCGGTATTCACGCCACTATTGCCGGAGTATTGGTAGCGATGACTTTGCCTACAAATGATACTGATACAGAATCACCTTTAGAAAGATTGGAACACGCCCTTGTAAAACCGGTTAATTTTCTGATCATTCCCATATTTGCGTTTGCCAATACTAATATCACGATTCAGCAGGAAATGATTGAAGGACTGACCTCTCCTTTAGGCTTGGGGATTTCTTTGGGACTGATTTTCGGTAAACCAATCGGCATTGTGACAACCTCTTTTATCTGTTCTAAATTGGGTATCGGCCAACTGCCAGAAAACAGCAAAATGCTACATATGGTGGGATTGGGACTGCTTGCCGGAATAGGCTTTACGATGTCTATCTTTATATCGATACTATCATTTGATAACCAAATACTCATTGAGGAGGCAAAATTATCTGTTCTGATTACCTCATTAATTGCAGGTATTTTAGGGTATGTGATTTTAAACTTCTCGGGTAAAAGAAAAAGTTGGAAGGCTGAAAGGTAGATTTCAGCTTTCTTGTTAGATTAAATGGGGTTAAATCTTTATCATAATATGATTTGCACTATGGGATGCAGCAAAATGCTAACAGCCTCTTGAAGCTCCGCTTCATTGTCTTTCAGAAAGGTTTGTAATTTTAGTTCCTCATCAATTAGTTCAAGGCACACTGTGTTTTTGAGTGGCGGCAGTTCTGATAGATTATATACTATATTCTCATCACCCAGATAACCTGCACTGGCATTGAAAATATTCTCCTGAAGTATTTTCTGCTCTTTGGCAGCTTTGAGCAATTGATTGCTTAAACTGCTATTCCACAGCTTTTGCCAAAAGGATAATTTTTTGGATTTCTGACCGAATTTGAAATATATTATTAATAATTGATACTGTTCCATAATTGCTTTGAATTTTTATTTAAGGTTGGAAATGGTCTTATCTGAATAATTGGTAAAACGGCTGTGCTTGGGTTCGCCTATTTTCTGTCTGCCGTAAATGCTGTTATGTCCTGAAAAGAGGTAAGACACCACGCAGGCAATAGCCACATAAATACCGCAGTCTGCTCCAAACAGTTCAATTCCCATGAGCATACAAGCCAACGGCGTATTGGTAGCCCCGGCAAATACGGCAACAAAACCCATACCTGCCAATAGCCCGACCGGTAATGGAATGATTAAAGACAGGGCACTGCCCAATGCTGCACCGATAAAGAACATGGGTGTAACCTCGCCACCCTTAAAGCCTGCTGCAAGTGTGACAATCGTAAAAGCCATTTTAAGGGCAAAGTCATATGGAGGTAACTGCACTTCAAAAGACTGCACAATGACAGGAATGCCTAATCCGATATATTTAGTAGTGCCAATAGCCAGCACAGCCAATGCGACAATAATACCGCCTGTGAAAGGACGCATTGGCGGGAAGGTTATGTGTTTTTTAAATTGACCTGCTGTCCAGTGAATGACTTTACTGAAACAGGCCGCACAGAGACCGAATAAGACACCAGCTATAATACTGTATAGAACTGGCAAAAAGTCGAGTTCGGGCAAAATGCTGATATGATAATGAGTATGCTTCGCCTGCCAGAGATGCGTAGTCCAATCGGCAAAAATGGCTGAGGCAAAAGCCGGAAATATGGCATTGTAACGGATACGTCCAATCATAAAAACTTCCAACCCAAAGACTGCTCCGGCCAATGGGGTACCAAAAACAGAACCGAAACCTGCGGCAATAGCAGAAATGATAAGTATAGTACGCTCTGAAGAAGAAAGCCTGAAAGGTTTGCTGAACTGGTCTGCAATGGCTCCTGCCATCTGCAAAGCTGTTCCTTCACGTCCTGCTGAACCGCCGAAAAAATGTGTGACCATCGTTCCGAGGTAAACAAACGGAGCCATATGGAATGGGATTACTTTCTGAGGTTCGTGTATGGTGTCTATCAAAAGGTTATTTCCGGCTTCGGCATCTTTACCGTAATAGTAGTACAAAAGACCAATAAGCAGACCGCCAATAGGAAGCAGCGCAATGAGCCATTGATTGCTTTCCCTGAAATAGGTAGCACAATCCAGTGAAATCAGAAAACCTGCCGATGCTGAACCGACGGCAAGCCCTATGACCAAACTGATACAAAGCCATTTGAATACATACGGGAGTGCCGGATAATTTCTGAAAAATACTGTGAATTGAAGTAAGGCTGTTTTAGCAAAGGAACGCTGATTTTTTGACATAATATACCTGATTAAAATGTTTTACATTTAATTTAATCAGGCGTCATCAGCTTTTTTAAAAGCGGTTGGGTAAGGAAGAACACCATTTCCTTTTGTTGATGCAAATGTATAAAATATATTCAGATTTGCACTATTTACTATTGGAAAAAGTTATCACCTGTATTGTCAGTAACGTATTTAAATTTGAAATAACACATATCCTAATAAGGAACCGCCCAAAACTACAACAGCACTATTTAATTTTTTGTATCCAAAAGTTATTGCAATGCTCAAAACTGCAATTAACATCGTCCGCCAATCAGTAATGGTTTCTTTACCCATTTCATAGCACACAGCCATAATTATGGCTACCGATGCTACATTTACAGCATCTAAAAAGGATGACAATCCTTTAGAATTTCGCAACTTTTTCATTAACGGATTAAGCAGTGCTACAAAAACAAATGAGGGAAGAAAAATAGCAACAGTTGAAATAAAAGCACCTGAAACCCCATTGATTTGAAAGCCGATAAACGTTACCGACGAAAAAACAGGACCAGGTGTGAACTGACCTACCGCAATGGCATCCATCAATTGCTGTCTTGTGAGCAGACCTGTTGCTACCAATTCTGTATCTAAAAAGGCAAACAGCACATATCCGCTCCCATAAAGTATGGAGCCAATTTTAAGAAATGTCCAAAACAGTTTGGCATTTGTCGCTGTCCAAAAAGTTGTCTGTGTAATTTGAAGAAAGGTAAACGGAACAATACTTTGCAAAGTATCATTTTGCCTGTTCTGAACCGTGTGCAATCCAAATGCTAACAAACCTGCACCAAACATTAAATAAATTTCATTAACTCCAAACACCGCTGCGAACAAAACAGCAATACCAATAAGAGCTAAATTTATGGATTTGACAGATTGTTTTGCCAATGGATAAATTGCAGCCAGAATGATGGCTATTATAGCAGGTTTGATACCATAGATAAAAGGTTGTACTTCGGGTAGCTGTCCGTAAAGGCTATACAAATACGCTAAAATTCCAGTTATAAATACAGCAGGCAGAATAAAACATAAACCTGCTATTATCAATCCTTTCCAACCGCCTTTATCATATCCAATATGAATAGCCATTTCCGTGCTGTTAGGTCCTGGAATAAGGTTGGTAGCACCCAGCAGATCCAAAAAATGCTGTTCGTTCATCCATTTTCGTCTAACCACCACTTCATCCCGCATCATGGCAATATGTGCTGCTGGCCCTCCAAACCCTATAATACCTAAATTACCGAAAACTTTTGCTATTTCTTTTAGCTTTGTTTTATGCTCCATTTGTTTGTCAATGTTTTGTCAGCCGACCAACGACCTCCACCTTTTATCAATAGAAAGACACTCCCCAAAAGCATCGCCCAATCTGTACGGCTTCCATGCATCATTTCCCAAAATCCTTTTTCGGCTAAAAGCTCTGATTTGGTTGTTGCAATAGCAGCGAACATAATAATGATAAGAGGAACGCTAGCCAATCTTGTTAGAAGTCCACAAATAATTTCAAAACTTCCAACTAAACCGCCTAAAAATTCAGGAGAAGGCAAACCAATTTTTTCAAATCGCCCGGCTCCAAGTTTGTCGGCAAATAAAAATTTCTGAATTCCTTCTGAAAGAAAAACCGCACCTACCATCAATCGAATTAAAATGGTGGTTTTGGAATGATCTGTGTGAATAGTTGTTAAATTCATCGATATAAATTATTATCGTATCAAAATTAGCTATAATACCTTTTCTTTAACCACAAACTTGCCCTAACCAAAAGTATCAGAACAGGAACCTCAACCAGTGGACCGATAACTCCAACAAATGCCTGTGGCGAATGAATACCGAAAACCGCTATAGCTACAGCTATTGCTAATTCAAAATTGTTTCCTGTGGCAGTAAAGGCGATAGAAGCGTTTTTGTCGTAAGGCAATTTCAAAGATTTATTGATAAAAAAGCTCACGAAAAACATCAATACAAAATAGATGATTAAGGGTATGGCTACTTTTATCACATCCATTGGTAACTCTACTATTTTGTCGCCTTTCAAGCTAAACATCAATACGATAGTAAAGAGTAAAGCATACAAAGTAATAGGCGATATCTTGGGTACGAATGTTCTGTTATACCATTCAATGCCTTGTGTTTTGACTAAAAAATAACGACTTAAAAAACCTGCCAAAAACGGAATTCCTAAGTATATCAATACGCTTTCTGTTACGTCTTTCATAGATACATTTACGTTGAAATTGGCTAAACCTAATTTACTCGGTAATACATTGATGAAAAGCCAAACCAAAACACTGTAACTCAATATCTGAAAGATACTATTTAAAGCAACCAACATAGCGGTATATTCTCTGTTGGCTTTTGCCAAATCACTCCATACAATAACCATGGCGATACACCTTGCTAAGCCTATCAGTATTAAGCCTGTCATATAATCTGGTTCGTTGCGTAAAAACAAAACAGCTAATCCGAACATTAATACTGTACCGATTAGCCAATTCAACAATAAGGATATGCCGATTACTTTTTTGTCCTTAAAGGCTTTTGGTAGTAAGGAATAACTCACTTTTGCCAATGGTGGATACATCATCAGTATTAATCCTATTGCTAAAGGAATATTAGTAGTACCTACTGACAAACTGTTTGTAACATTGGAAATTGTAGGAAGGAAATAACCCAATCCTACACCTAATGCCATGGCAAGAAATATCCATAAGGTCAGGTATCTGTCTAAGAATTTTAGTTTTGGTTGCATAGGTTATCGACTGATTTTTGAAAAGACATAAAACATTTCGCTTGCTATCTGTAAACTCCTTTCTGCATATACCATTGATTGCTCCAGTGTATTATCTGAAATTTTAGGATCTTCAAAAGTGATGGGAATTCTTTTTTCTGCTCCTGCTATAAAAGGGCAACCACCGTCTGCTTGCGAACAGGTCATAATAGCTGCGAACGCTGAAACCGGATTAAAAGGGCTATCGTATTTTTTGGAAAAACCGATAATTGGCAAAGCATTTTCACTGTACTTTATAGCATATACAGGATTATGAGTGTCTGCAATTTTGAAGATATTAAAACCCTGATTAGTCAATGTTTCTGCCACTTTCGGAAATAGTGCTGTTTCTTCCGTTCCGCCGGAAAAGCAATATACATTTGCAATATTGAAGTACGCACTGGCTACTAGGGCCCAAACCTGTGATAAATGGCTCCTGCGCGAATTATGGGTACAAATGAAATTTATATTTATTTGCTGCTTGCTATTTATTTTTAATTGAATAAAATCAATCAACGGCTGTAAGGTACTTTTACGCTCATCGTTATTGATTTTCTCCCATTCTAACTGTTGAATTGTCTCTAATAAAATTGGATACATGAATATTTTATTTAAGGGTTTAGCAGCATCCTGAATTTGGAGTGCAGGAATTTGATTGATTTGCAGTTAATTCGGAAAGGCTTTTCTTTTGCTTTCCAGAAGGAATTCCGCAAGCATCCTGAGCCAAGCAGGCAGTCGTTTTATTTTTCAATACAAATGTATTTCCAATGAAATCCAAATCGTACTTACCAATAGTGTCACTTTGATATTCCACTTCTATCTCAGCATCTTCAATTCCTAATTTTTCTTCTGAAAGTCTAATTATACTTAATAACTTTACTGGTTTCAATCTGTGCTCATAATCATTGGCATTCCACAATTGAAAATTGACTGCTTTTTCATTACGGATCACACCGCCACAATCAATAAAATTTTTAATGATTTGTCCCACTTCAGTAACGTGAAAGTGCTCAGGAACAAATGTTCCATTTTCTAATTGAAATTCAACATTTTCTAATGTTGGTAAAATTTCTTTGATTTCTGATAATTTCATAATACAAACTTTTAAAATGATAAAATAGATAATTAATTATAAATGATATATAGCAATATAACGATATTAAAGTATAAAAAAATGCCTTAACAGCACTGCTTTACGTTTACATCCTGATTGAAAAAGCCATTAAATTCCTCTTGAAATTGTTTCCATGCCTTTTCGTCAATACAATAACAAACTGATTTTCCTTCAATTGAACCTTGAATAATTCCTATGGTTTTTAATTCTTTTAAATGTTGTGAAATAGTTGCCTGTGCTAAACCTAATTCCTCAACCAGATCATTACAAATACATGCTTTTTGGTTGATAATATATTGCAGGATTGCTATTCTGGCTGGATGCCCTAAAACTTTAAGAAGCGATGCAAGTTTATTTTGCTCGTCTTTATATATTTCTGTTTTTGTAACTCCCATTTTTAAAATTATTTACATCGCAATATTACGATATTAAATTTAAATTCAAAAGATTTTTTATTTTTATTTCTGAAAGCTCACTATAAGACCCTTCAAAATCAACTAAAAAAAATTATATAAAACTTGGATCATAACACAGAATCTTTTCTTTGGTCGCCGTGTAGAAAGAAAAGAAGTTGGCTAAAACAACGAAAGGGATACTGAATATCCCGTGCAATGATGTCGCAACCTGTTTGGTAAAATGTAAGAAGTGGAATTTGTGGAACGGTACATTTTGGCAAAGGGGTTGTACCGATTTTAAACGCGAAAAGGCGGTTCCGACCAACGGAAGGATGCGTCTTTTCGCCGCCCGACTTTGGCTGTCAGGCGACTTTTAGGGGGTGGGTTTGAAAGTTCTTCAGATTAATAAAGAAACCCCTGTTTTCGGTCATTCCATAGCGGAACATAGACCATAGCAACGAACACCCCATTTGAGCTAATGTTGCATTGATATACAAATCCTGCTTTTCCAATGCTTCCGCTAAACTGCAACTTGGCGTATCGTCCGTTTGTTCGGACTGTTTCAGCAGTTCGCCAAATTCATCGGTAACCATTGGCAGACTTGCCACCGTTTGGTATTTCTCTGATTGAGGTTGTTTAATCTCTCCAATAGTAGATAGTATGACTTGCCCTGTGTTTTGGCTGTTGCCAAAGTCTAACCAATACTTTGGTTCATCACGGTTGGCTCTGCGTTTGCTCATAGCTTTGAGCATTTCTGCAATATCAAATCTTGCCTGTACATTATCTACACAAGTAATGTAAATCGTTGCCTTTGCATTTTCGGGCAGTCCACCGAAATTATTACGTTCAAACTTTTGGGTTTCCGCTTTCCAATTTGTCCCCATAAAACGATTGATACGGTTTATTAAGGCTACCGATTTGTACAATCCTGTTTCGCTCGGTGCAAATCGCTGTCTGCCCAAATTGGCTTCCGTGATAATATCATCGTCCCATAAACGTACCTGCAAACCTGCGTGTCCCAATGCTGTTAAACTGTGGCTCATTTCCATTAAGGCGGTCAATACTTTTGAGCCTGTGCCACCTGCACCAATCAAATTAACCTCAATAGGGTTAGTCGGACTTATTAAATAGTCGTCCGTAAAATGAACGGCTGTTTTTGTAGTTTCCATTACAATAGATTTTTAAGGGTTTTATTATTCGGTTTCAATACTTCTTTTGGAAAGGGTTTATCTGTGTTTATAAGTTCTTTCCATAGGTTTACGCAATCGCCTGTTATCGGGTTATGATTGCCTAACAAATGGCTGAAATAGGAATTGAAAAAGTAATACTCCCAAGCCTGTATAAATTCTTCCACCGAAGCGGAATTTTTAATATCTACGCTTACTGTTCCCATACAGACTTTGCCGTCTTGATAGATGTTGAAATAAGGCGTATAGTACAATTTAGTTTTCTCGGTAGGTCTTCTGTCGCTCGAAAGAGCAAATACACTCAAACCGTTTTTGCTCGCTTTCCAAAGCATAGGCGGTATTGGTGCTATTCCGTTTGGAATTTGCAGACTATCCACAAAATACATTTGCCGTTGCTGTGCTTTGGTGTACCAAATGACCGCTCCCTTATCTGCATTGGGGTTGATGCGCAAAATGTTAGTCGGCAAAATTCCATTTGATTTCAGAAAAGCTTTGTTCTTTTCCTGTTCGGTATTGAGTGCCTTTGCCAAAACATTCGCTTCCTTTACCGTTAAAGGGTGGGCGTTGATAGGATTGCCGTTCTTATCCATATCAAAATGTTCTACATATACATCGGTATTGCTTCCTTTGGTTTCATAGAATACCAAAGCCGATTTTGGGTGGTACAATGTACCGAAGTCCTGTGTTATATCGTTAATCGTTTCCATAGTTCCAATTTTTAAAAGGTGTGTAAAATGTCGCTTAGGCTGTGCAGTAATGTAAACAGTCGGTTTTCAAAACAAAGGTTGTTGGCGGTTATATCCCTGCCGTCAAATTTCTTTTGGATAATGGGTTCTTCCATTTGTCCGTACTCCTGTATTTCGGTGTTGACCGATTCTATAAGGGTTTCATTGAGCCAACCTTTGTGGTCTGCGTAAAAAGAAATGTACTTTTCCATACCGATAATGTTTTCCATATCTTCTTCAGATGCTTCTCCGTTGGGTTTGGCATTGCGGAATACGTTTTCATTCGGATAGGTCTGATAAAGAACAAAGGCTTCTTTTGCTACGGTCAAGCACTCATTATCAAAATGGTCTTTAGCTTTAAAGCTATTGATACGCTGTTCAAATACGTTCAAATTAATGCGGTTATAAATCCGTTGCTCCATAAAATCTCCGATATACTCGGCTTGTCTTATCTCTGCAAGATAAACGGCTGTTTCTTCGGTTTGGTCATCCATTTCCACCCAATCGTTCATCATTTCGTACATCCAATACAGATAACTTGCTTCCTGTCTGTAATACGGAATGTCGGCTATATGATACAGATAGGCACAAACGGATAACAGCAAATGTGCGTTACTTTTCCGCTTGCGGTTGTGTAACATTCGGTACAGCGAAGCAACGGGAATGTAAAAAAGTGTTGAGCCTGTGTTATAGCGTTCCTCACTTACGAAATAGGTTTTCTTGCTATCCTGTACCAAACGGATTTCTTCCCAATCCAATACCTTTTGCTTCAGTTTTTCTTCCATATCCGACATTGCCAATGCCATATTGTAGGGATACGGAAATTGTTTACTCTGCATAGGTTCAATTTGGTAATGCTCGGCAAGTTTGGAAAGGGACTGAAAAAAATCTCTTTCCGTTTTATCCGATTTCCTGCAAGCCTGTACGGTTTTGGTTTCTTTCAGTTTAGGCAGAAACGTACACTTTAGAAAACCATCGGCAACATTGTTGTCGGTACAGACTTGCGTTTGTCTTTCCTCACTTCGTTTGCATCCTTTGGCTTTTGCATCCAATTGGCGAACTCGTTTAATTGGCGGTGCAACTGCCGTTGTCTTTGCTGTTCGGGTATTGTGATAGTTCCCGATAGGATATGTTTGTGCATAGTTCATCGCTTTACATATTTGGTTTAACCTTTCGTACCCATTACGCTCTCAAATTTGTACTCTACTGCATCGTCTTTGATTTGTGGTGCAGATGCTTTTGCCGTTGTTAGTATCGGGTACAGATTGGCGTAAAAATTCATTACGCCTTCCACGCTCCAACGTGGTTCGGGGTCGGTCAGTCTAATATCCTGTCCTTTATCTTTGAGTATAAAAACTCGTTCTAATTGCGTTGCTAATAACATAATGCTCGTTTTTAATCGTTAATACTCTGTTTCTTCCTCGTCCGTTTCATCAATTGGATAATCGGCTGTAACTTCTTCCGTTTTTGGCGGTTCGGGCGTGGCTTCTTCCATTGCTCCGAACAGGCTCGGTGTGGCAAACTTGTTTGATAATTCCGATTTACGTTTGCGTATTTCGTCCGCTTTTTCGGGAAACTCGGTGATGTCGGGTACTTTTATCCACGCTTCACGGAATTTGCCCTCTTTTTCGAGTTCGTCAGCCTTTGCCATTCCATCTTTAAACTTCTTGTCTTTGGCTTCTTTCTCCTTTTTGGCTTTTTCGGTTTTTTCTTTCTCCATTGCCGATTGCTTTTTGACTTCTTCCATTTGTTTTAGGAATTTTTCCATATCCACCATTACGCCCGAAACGGTTTTGATAGGTGCTTTTATCTGCTCAAAAAATCCCTCGTCAAACTCTTGGGGTGTGGCGTTAAATGTCAATGGGGGAATAAGGTTTTTGGCGTTATCTCCGCATTGTTCGTTGTTGAGCAAAACTGATACGATTAAGTTATTTTCTGCTCCTTTGGAAATGTTCAGTTGCAATACTCCTGTAAAGTCCAACTGTTGTATCTGATTGAAAAAATTGGTATTCATCGTTCTGAAATTTTAATTGTTATCTATTCGTTTTTTGATTGCCGTCAGTTTTTCGTGTATGTCTGTCCAATAGGCTTTTTGTCTTTTATCGAACTCCGAAAAACTTTTGTCCTCGTGGCTGTACCCTGTATTGCGTTTAGCAATTTTGATAGCTTCTTTTAGGTCGGTTACTTCTATTTCACAACCGTTCAAATCTGTTATTTTCATAACTGTTCTAATTTTTATTTACTGATTTCTGCTATCTGGTCAATCTTGCCGTAAACAATAGTTCTAAGGCTTGTTTTGTCGGGAGCGTTATATTCTGCCCAATTGCCGTACTGCTTTACTACATAAGTTTTTAAAACATCTTCAAACCCGAAGCGATAACCCTGCAAGGGAACGGCTCGTTTGAAGAAAGCATTTCGGTTTACGGCTTCTGCAAGCCAATTCTTTTCGGCTCGGTTCATCTTTTCGCCCTTGTTCAGTTTCTCCCTTAACAGATAGACCTTTGCATTTTGCAGAGTTTCCAATTCGGGTACATCGTGGCGGACAAACTTTGTGGCTATTACTTTTGTTTCCATTGTGTCTGCATTTAAGATTAATGATTTTCTATTTTTCGTTCCAATAGGGTTTCCAATATTTCGTAATCACTTTCGTATTTTTCGCCCTCAAAATGATAGGTATCTGTTTCTTCATCGAACTCGTATTGCTCAAATTCTTCATCGTCCAAAAAAATATCTGTGAGTAGCTTGTCAGAGAAAATTGCCCTGCCACATACACAGTTGCTCAATTCCTCATAGTCCTGTGTGAAATTCACGTTATAGTGTTCTGCTATCGCTTGTACTACCTCAATATTGGGCGACCATTTTGTTTCATACTGAAAAATGCCTGTAACATCATCGTCTTGGTAGATGTCGAAGAAATAACCACCATTACTGTCCTCTACGAAATCGGGCAGTTGTCCGCAATTTTCTTCCTGTTGTTTTTCAGCCATTGATTTGAATAGCTGTTGTATCTGTTCGATTGCTTCGGGTTTGCCCTCGAAAACAACCGTATTACTGCACCAATTTGCCATAATCATTTTTTGTTTAAGGGTTATGAATGTGATTTTTCAGAGGTGTAGATGCCATTCACACAGTAGCCGAATGACTGTTCCCAAAGGCGTATTAAACCGTTCGTATCTATGTAGAAATACTCTGTACGATTGCAGTAGATAATATGTACTGTTTCGTTCTTATGCTTCTTTTCAAGGCTCTTGCCTTTAGCCAATTCTTTTGCTTCCTCTATGGTTTTTGCTTTCATATCTTGCTGTTTTGTATCGTTATCAATTTTCACTATATCCACAATGGCACATTCGGGACAACCCTCTGCGGTTGTTATATGCTGTATCGCTCCCTGCTTTCCGCTTAATGAAAATACTCTGAGAATTGTCGTACCTGTGTCGTGCTTTAGCGTTGCTTCATATATCTCTATTGTCATAGCTGTTGTTTATAGTAGGCTACCACCGTTTAAGGCGGTAGCCTGTGGTTATTTAATTAAGTTTGAAGATTTCCGCACCGTCCAAAGCAAATGAGGTACACAATTCAAATGCTTTCTGTGATTTGAGTTGGGCAGTACCACCGAGTACAATGCTCTGTAGCTTGGCTTCGTCATTCTTGTAGTTTCTTACATTCTGATAGTAGCCTGTCACGGCATTATACGCTCCGAACAAAGTGCCTTTTGTCGTGTCCATTTGTTGGGTGTCGCTCATCATTGCATAGCTGAAAGCATCATCAACCACATTTTTAAACACGGTGGAAACTTCGTCTTCCGCACCTTTTTTGAGTAGGTCAAACGTTTCTTTGTTTGGACAAAGTGCCAATTGGATTAGCTTTCTTACTTCTCGGTCTGTAACCTTTACTTTTGTCCACTCGTTGAAAATGTTCTCTAATTGGTTGCTCAATGTGTTAGCCAATCCCATAATCTTGTGGGCGTTCTCGATACGTTGTTTTGCTCCCGAAGTATGTTTGATACGGACTACATTGGTCATACTGCGTAATGAGGCATTCAGCGTGTTTTGACATACAATCCTAATAGGAGTAAAAGCGGCTGTAATACTGCCCGAACCATCGTGCGAAGTGGTAAGGAAAATGTACTTTTCCGTTATATCATCGCCATTGCCTACACGGATATAGTCGGGCAATTTGGCTGTAATGAATATTCGTTCTCCGTTGCCTAATGCTCCTGCGGTTTCGTATAGAATGCCTTCGCCACCACCTACGATAGCATCAAAGAAATTAAAGGCTTCACGGTTTTGTACAATGTGGTAGTCCTTACCGACAACCCCCAATACGGCATTGTTATCGGTGCGTATATTGGCGAAATAGTTAGGTACTTCCAATTCGCTACTACCTATCTCTATGCCGTTAGCCGTTTCGATAATACCCGAACCTTTGGTAAATAGTGGGGATTTAACCACCTCATAATCTAACCCTGCGTGTCTGATAGCTTCTTCACTTGTTGGATATTGTTCGACAATCTGCCCCAAACCGTGCCACGCTTTTTGCTGTACTGAAAAGAAACTGTGCTTTCCTGTTCTCTCGTTGAAATGAATGTTATGTGCCATTTTGATAAAATTTTGATGTTAAAAAATGATTGAATACTCGTTGTTAAAATGGTAGGTCGTCTTCTGTGCCTTTCCCTGCTGTACTGTTGCTTCCTTTTTGTGCAGTAGCCTGTACGGTTTCGGTTCTCTTACTGCTTCCGTGCAGTTTGATGTTTGAGGTATGGAAATTCAGTCCTGCTTTCGGCTCTCCGTCATTGCCTGTCCACGCTCTTGTACTTACTCGTCCTGTGAGTTCTACCAAAGTGCCTTTTGTGAGTAGTGTGGCTACCTTTGCAGAAATCCAATAAGAGCAGTCGAAATAGGTGGTTTGCTCAATGCGTTCGCCCTGCTTGTTTTTGTAGCTGTCGTTGGTTGCTACTGAAAAGTTTACTACTTGTTTGTCCTGTGACGTGGTGCGTACTTCCGCATCTCTTGTCAGTCTTCCGATGATGTTCATAATCGTTCCTGTTTTAAAAATTTTACATTTTTTTACGTTCGCTTTTCTCGTTTCCTGCTTCCTGTTGTGGTTTGCTCTGCTTCGCTTCGCATAATTTTTTCCAAAAGAAAAACCGGAAAAAAGAAAGCAGACTATCAAGGCGGTCAAGAGGAAAAGCCAAAAGGAAACGGAATAATTGGAGGGTACCTTTAGGGAGGAAACCGTTTATGCCGTAGTCTTTTGGCTGGGATTGAGTGTGGGGTGACCGCCGTACTTTGGCTGCCTTTTTACCGGTTGATTATGGAAATATTTTCTCCTAAATTTTATGGGATAATTGACCAGACAATGAAAGCCTGTGATAGAGATTTGAAAAATATGTAGGGCGGAAATGGCAGAGCAGTGTTTTTCAATTTTCTATTTCAAAAAGTAGTCATAAGCTCTTTTACTGCGAGGGGAACGTGAAAGGGAGTAAATGTGCTTAGGCTACAAAAAGTATGGGTATAAAAAAAGCAGGATCGTTAAATCCTGCTCATTTTTCTGTTTACAAACAATAATAGTTTATCCTAAGTTTTCATTCCAGTAATAACTATCGGGATATATTCTTTGACCAAAGATGGCGGTACCTACTCGTATAATGGTTGCTCCCTCTGCAATGGCTGTTTCCATATCGCCACTCATTCCCATTGATAACTCCTGCATTTCTACGTTAGGAATGTTTAAAGCAATAATTTGTTGTTGCATATCTTTGAGCAATCGGAAGCATTTACGCACTTTTTCTGTTTCTGCACTAAACAATCCGATAGTCATTAATCCTTTTATTTTTAAAGTCTCAAGTTTTGCTACTTGTTTTACCAATTCGATAGTATTTTCAGTACTTACTCCAAATTTGCTTTGCTCAAATGATGTATTTACCTGTATCAAAACTTCTATGGTTTTGCTTTCAAACTGTAAGCGTTGGTGTAATTTCTCTGCCAAATCCAAGCGGTCAAGTGATTGAATACAGGACACATTGTATTTCAATAGGTCTTTGATTTTGTTGGTCTGCAAATGCCCGATGAAATGATTGGTATGCGGAATTTCTTTCAACGCTTCGTATTTTTCTTTTAGTTCCTGAACCTTGTTTTCGGCTATTAGCTTATTACCTGCCTGTAATGCAATTTTAATACGCTCCGCAGGTACGGTTTTAGTAGCCAGAAGTAATTTAACTTCGTTAGGATTACGTCCAGCTTTATTGCAGGCTTCCTTAATTCGATTATTTATTTGATTTAATTTTTCGATTATTTCATTCATGTCTTCAACTTATGTTCGGGGCAATCAATTCGCAGATCCTGTACTTGCAGTTGCTGATTAAGGAGTTTGCAGAAATGTTGTTTTCCCATATTTGATGGTTGATAGTAGGAGCAACTCATGCACATTCGTTGTATGGTAATTACGCCCGATTTATTCAAATGCCTGATTACGTCAAACAACCCCAACAGCATATTCTCTTTATCGTCAGGATGTAATTTATCAATAGGTTTGTGAATTTCTTTAGTGAACATCGATGTTTTACCAGCAATATCTCTGCCTTTCTCTGTCAGATTTATGATAAAGCTTCTTGTGTCGGTAGGTTCAAATTCTTTACTGATTAATTCTTTTTGCTCCAGTGCTTTAATTGTATCGCTTATCGTGGCTTTGGTCATATTAAACTCAGATGCTATATAGCTTACCTTTCTTTTTTCAGCACTATGGTGCAATAAAAAAATAAGTACCTGCACCTGAATAGGACTTAACGAGAACTCTTTGCTTTCCTGCCATAACAAAACACGGAAAGACTGTGCTATCCTTTCCAGAGAAGCCACGATTTTGCTCTCTATACTTTCATTCTGTTGTTTTAAATCAAAATCTGATTTTTCCATTATTCGCAATTTTCCATTTCATAAATGAAATATCCTTTTTGTTCAATTTCATTTTCCCAAGCAGGCTTCACTGATTCTAAATGGCAAAACCTGCATTCATTTGAAGCCAGGGGTTGATTTTCCTGCTTTTTGATTTTCAGGTATGCTCTACCGTATTCATATATTACATCAGCATCCTTTATTTCTTCTGGAACAATAATATCAAAATGCATTATTGTACCGTCTTTTTTTGTTACATAAGTATCCCAGACCGCTACTTTCATTTTTGTGATTTGAAATTTAATAAATTAAGTTAGGAACCAATATTATAAATAGATTCCTAACCTAATTATAAGTTTTTTTAACCTTTTACATCTGCTATAGAAGCCCCAAAATTAATGTGTAGCACATTTCCATTTGGAGTTACCAAAGCGGGAACCGATTTTACACCTGCATTTTCTGCTTCTTCGATTCTGTCACGGATTTCGCCAATATGAACAACTTCTACATTATCTGCACCGATAAGGTTAATAATGTCATGTTCTGCACTTACGCATACAGGACATCCTGCGTGATAAAAGACTGATTTTGCCATTTTTAATAAGTATTAAATTGTTTTGAAGCAATATTGCTATTACAAATATAGTTAGGATTCCTAACTATAACAAATTTAGAACAATATTTAACATTAATAGAGTCGGAGTGATTGCTTTTAGCGCAAAAAGAGCAGGGCTATTAAACCCTGCTCTTTTGTGTTGCTTACCAATTACATTAATCAGATAACCAAGCTTTCTTGTTCCTTTTCAATAAATGCAGCTTCCATGCTCGTAAATTTATGAGATACCAAATCCATATCCTTGCTGATCTTTTGGCTTGTGATTTTGGCATAAATCTGTGTGGTTGAAATATTTTTATGCCCCATCATCTTGCTAAGGCTTTCAAGCGGTACTCCCTCAGTCAAAAACATTGTTCCGAAAGTGTGCCTTGCCGTGTGAAAAGTGACTTTTTGTTCTGTAATAATTTCTGCATTTTCAATGAGTTTAGTGACATGGTTATTGCAGGTTACATTAGTCGGAACCGGAAAAATAAATTCATTCCTTGTCGTACCCTGATATTTCTCAATGATACGTTTAGGAATTTCCATTAACCGAACATTAGAAGCTATATCTGACTTCTTTCTCCTGCTGATAATCCATTGATGACCGTCAAAGAATGACTGTATGTTTTTCCTTGTCAGCTTCTTTATATCTGCATAAGCAAGTCCGGTAAAACAACTGAAAATAAAGAGATCCTTTACAAGTTCATACCTTGGATGTGATGGTACACACATCATCAGCTTTTCTACATCTTCTTTCAATATATAACCCCGATCGGTTTCTTGCATATTGATTTCGTAATCCTGAAATGGATTATCTCTTATCAAGCCCTTTTTAATAGCGAGCTCTACCAAACTTAATACAGGCATCGTGTAAACCCAAACCGTATTATGTGCTGAATGCAAATCGTAACGGAGATAAAAATCAAACTCACGGATAAAATCGGCAGTTAATTCTCGGAAAGCCATATCATCACGATGATACCTTTCTTTGATGAAGGTGGTAAGATGATTGTAAACTGTGATATACTTGTTATAGGTGCTTTGTGAACGCTCTTCTTTTTCGACCAATTTTTTAAAGTCCTTATTTTGGTCATCGAAAACTTTTAGGATAGCATCATCCATTATCCCAACACCCAAAAATGATAGCTTCACTTTTTGGGCGGTAGCGAACCCCTCGTGCTTCAACATATCTTCATAAATCTTGTCGATACGTCCCCGTATGTTATCCAGCTTTTGGTTAATACTCAATGCTGTTGTACTCTTTCCCTCAACTCTTCCGTATTTTAAATCCCAATTATTGGGGTTGATTTCTAACTTTGTTCCCAAAGTTTTAGCTGTTCCATCTATGGTAATTCGTGCCATAATTGGGGCATTACCATTTTTTTTCAGTTCGTTCTTTTTCAAGTAGAAAAGCAGTTTGAACGTGGACTTTTTTGTCTGTTCCATAACTCAAATGTTTAATGTTTAAAATTAAATTACATTGAGTTACAAGGGAATATAAAAAAAGGTGCAAAACACTGAAATATAATTAGTTAAGCCGTACCGTTACCTTTGTTAATCGGTAACGAATTAGTAACTTAACATTGTATTTTCACGTCTAAAACGTATCAGACACCGAGTTCCAAACTAAGACTACTGTTTTATAAAGCATTGTATAGCAACGGTTTTAATCGTTTTGCTTATTTTTGCTTTTTACTAATCTTTTTTATATAAAAAAGAAAAGAAATGATAAAGCAAAAACTAAAAGAAGCCTGAAAACAATCCATGTGCTACATATTCGGGCAGGCTCATGTCTACAATAGCTACATCTGGCGTAATGCCTTCTTTTTGCATAGCTACAACTTTGTCATAACTCTGCTGACAATTGAGTGCTTTTTCAAATTGAAAATTCACAAGGGACAAATCTTTCTTTATTAAATTGATAAAACCCTCAACCACTGGTAAATGGTCGTCTGTTATGGGTATAAATTTACCTCCCCATTTTTAATGTTTTTCATAGGTTAGCGATTTTTCTGATAAAAATAATAGTTTTTAAAATACGTTGGGTGTTTTTCTGTAAGTTTTTTTTGTTTTTTTAATATTTGTCGTTTTATGTTCTTGCAATTAACAACAGTGAAAAGCAATAATAAGATTAGCGTGTAATGCTGTGCTATATCACAAAATAGGAACAAACCCATCTTAAAAAAACTGGTTTTATAGTGTTTTAATTCAAAATTAAGATAAGTACTTTTCTATTATTCTGCTATTTGGTTCTCAATACGCTGCGCTACTTAACCTTTACAAAAGTAACGAAAATAACTTCCAAATGACAACGGGGGTTTTTATTAAAAGTCTAAATATTCTACTCTTTAAATCTTAAAAACAGCTTCTGCGTTTTGGGTTGTGATTTTAGCAATTTCTTCGATAGAAGTTTGGTAAATTTCTGCCAGTTTTTGTGCAACCAGTACGGTGTAGGCACTTTCATTTCGCTTGCCGCGATAAGGCACAGGTGCCAAATAGGGCGCATCGGTTTCGAGTACGATGTGTTGTAAATCTATTTGGTTTAAAAACTGATCGATTTTTCCGTTTTTGAAGGTTGCCACACCGCCAATTCCTAACTTCATTCCCAAGGAAATAGCTTGTTGTGCTTGTGCTACATTTCCTGAAAAGCAATGAAAAATACCAAACAAATCCGTCGCTTTTTCGGATTCTAATACATCAAAAACCTCATCAAAAGCATCACGACAATGAATGTTTATCGGTAATTGGTGTTGTTTGGCTAATTGGATTTGTTGTTTAAATGCTTGTTTCTGAATTTCCAGTGTTGATTTGTCCCAATACATATCAATACCAATTTCGCCAACAGCATAATATTTTCTACGGTTGAGTTCTTGAGTAACAAAATCGAGTTCTTTTTCAAAGGTTTCGGGTTTTACATAACACGGATGCAAACCCATCATCAGGAAAACATTGTCTGGAAATTGTGTTTCAATCGCAAACATTTTTTGAGTATACGATGAGTTAATTGCCGGAACAAAAATTCGGGAAACACCAGCATTTATGGCTCGTTGCATCATTTGCTCTCTATCTTCTGCAAATTCTTCTGAATAAATATGCGAATGGGTATCGGTAAAAATCATGGTGCAAAAATACAATTTGATGTTTTAAATCTACGTTAATTTTAATATTTACCATGGATACTTTTATACCTTTGTTTTTTATTTTCACGAATATGATTTTGAGATTGGTTATTTTTATAGGGATTTTTGCCTTATTGGAGTTTTATGCTTTTACGGCTGTAAAAACCGTTTTTAGAGATAAATGGATTTGGTATTTGTATGGCATTGTGTCTATTTGTGCCTTTGTACTTATTGTTTACGGCTTTTTAAAATTTGACCGAAGTGTAGGACAAACACAACAAACATTGTTTACTGTTGGGCTTTTGTTGTTTTTTTTAATCCCGAAAATTGTCATTGCACTGCCGCTTCTTATCGAAGATATTTTTAGAATCATGAAAGGTTGTGTGTACTTTTTTACTGGAGATAAATCGCCCGAAGGATTTTTGCCCGAAAGAAGAAAGTTTGTAAGTCAAGTAGCGTTGGCGCTTGCTGCTATTCCGTTTTCAGCATTGTTATATGGTGTTACCAAAGGAAAATACAACTTTAAAGTATTAAAACAACGACTTGAGTTTTCGGATTTGCCCGATGCTTTCGACGGTTTTAAAATATTACAAATATCGGATATTCATAGTGGTAGTTTTGACGATAAAGAAAAAATTGAATACGCCATCAATCTTATCAACGAACAAGAGGCTGATATTTTCTTGTTTACTGGCGATATTGTGAATTCGTTAGCCACCGAAATGCATCCGTGGATTGATACTTTTAAAAATATTAAACCTTTTAAATACGGAAAATATTCTATTTTGGGTAATCATGATTATGGCGAATATTTGCAATGGAGTTCTGAGGCGGCAAGAAATGAAAATTTTGTAGCCATCAAAGATTTACATCGCCAAATTGGTTTTGATTTAATGCTCAATCAACACAAATGGCTCGAAAAAGGAAACCAAAAAATTGCTTTGATTGGCGTAGAAAATTGGGGACACAATTTTAAACAAAAAGGCGATATCAACAAGGCATCTGAAGGAATTACGGAAACCGATTTTAAAATTGTAATGAGCCACGACCCAAGCCATTGGGATATGATTTTAAAAAATCATCCAAAGCATTTTCAGCTTACGCTTTCGGGGCACACGCACGGTTTTCAGTTTGGCATCGAAATTCCTGGAATTAAATGGAGTCCAGTACAATACGTGTACAAACAATGGGCTGGTATGTATGAAAACTTTGGTCGTTATATCAATGTAAACCGAGGATTTGGTTTTCATGCGTATCCGGGGCGAATTGGTATTTGGCCAGAAATTACAGTTATTGAGTTAAAAAAATCCCAAAAAACAGCATAATACCATAATTTTAGTATATTTGTATTGCTAATTATGTAAAATTAGTTACTTTTTTAAACAAATATTTTGTTTATATGTCAAAATTTGGAGAATTAATTACGGCACAAGTTCCGGTTTTAATAGATTTTTATACCGAATGGAATGAAGCTTCGGTTGCAATGCATTCTGTTATTAAAAATGTGGCGGCAGCGTTGGGAGACAAGGCAAAAGTTATAAAAATTGACGTGGATAAAAACCAAGAACTTGCCGAAGCTCTGCGCATCAAAGGCTTGCCTACATTGATGATTTATAAAGAAGGACAAATGGTGTGGCGTCAAAGTGGTGAACTTGATGCGAATACGCTAATTAGTCTTGTTCAGGAGCAGATTTAATTTATCTTACCAAACACAAATCCTTTTTGGCTTAAGTCCTTAAGCACTATTGGTAAAGCAATTTTTAAATTTGGGAATGCTTTTACGCTATCGTGAAAAACAATGATGCTTCCTGATTTTGTGTTTTTTAATACATTTTCTATACATTTTTCGGGAGAAATTGATTGGCTGTAATCTACACTCAACACGTTCCACATAATGATTTTATAACCCAATTTTCGTAATGCTTTGGCTTGCGATGCTGTAATTCTTCCATACGGCGGACGGAATAATTTGGGTTTGAGGTTCAAGGTTTGAGGTTCAAGGTTTGAGCTCTTTTCAAATTGCTCTTCGCAAAGATTTGTGTTTTCTAAATATTCTTCCAAAGAAGTATTCCAACCTTTGAGATGATTAAACGTATGGTTGCCTACGCTGTGGTTGTTCTCTATTATTTTAGTGTAGATGTGCGGATGTTTCCGAATATTGTCGCCAATGCAAAAAAAAGTGGCTTTAGCGTTGTGTTTATTTAATTCGTCCAAAACAAATTCGGTAATTTCCGGAATGGGTCCATCATCAAAAGTGAGATAAATTTTGTTTTCGGCATTGGGAATTTGCCAAATGAAATTTGGGAATAAAAAGGAAAAGATTTTGGGTATTTTGGCAATCATTGTTTCAAAAATAAAAAATGCCGACATATAATTGTCGGCATTTTAAAATTAATTCTCAATTTTTATTTTTCTGCATCTCTTTCAAATGCGGCAAAACGCTGATTGTAAGAGTTAAATTCGTCTTTGTTTTTATTATAAAAATCTACATCGTTATGCTGTTTTGCAACTTGAATCAAAGCTCGATAGCGTTCAATTGCTGTAACAATATCGGTTGCCAAATAGTTTTGGTCTGATCGTTTCATGGTGCTGAAATGGCGTAACTGTTGTTTGTACTTATCGGCAACATCGCTAATAATTTTACGGGCTTTTTCTACTTGATTCAGTTTATAATAACCAATTGCAAAATTGTCTAATGCACTGTAATAATCGTAATACTTTATCGGGAATTCTTTCATTCCTAAATCAAGAATTTTAAGTGCTTTATCGTTTTTACCATCTTTGATGAGTTGTAAAGCCAAACGTGTTAAATTATTTCTTGATGTAATGCTGTTTTTACGTGTTTCTGGATCATGATAAATTGTTGGACTTGAGCCATTGCCCCAATCCCATTTCATAACATTGTTGTACATTTTATCGGCATCTACCATTCCTAAATCAAACGGATTGTCTTTTGCTACTTTGGTACGAACAGGCACCAATTTGTACACCATTCCATCAAGTTCTAGATAATCTTTCATCCATAGATAATCGTCATCGCCAAAACTTCCGCCTGTAAAACAAATTGGTCGTTTCCAGTTATTGTTTGCCAATACATCCAACATCATTAATCTATTCTTATAAATAGCACCGCCTTTGATATCAACATCGATAAACGGAACGATAGAATCGTTGTGTTTTGCATTGACAACTTTGTTGGCAATTACAGCGTTTTTATCTACCGGAATACGGATTTTATTAGTTGGTAAGAAATACAATTTGTGTCCGCTTTCAATTTCTACCATGTGGCTTTCGTCTTCTGATTTTGCAAATTTTAAGAAGTCGTGGATATTCCAGCGGTTTTCGGTTTTGGTGTTGAAAACGATGCCTTCGCGTTTATCACCTACATACAAACTTCTATCAAAAGAAATTGGCAAACCTTCGGCTTCATGCGTTTTCATTTTCATTTGATCGATATACCAATCGGTCATAAAAAGACTGGTGTTTACAATCTTAACATCGGTTCGATAATGCTCTATTTCTTGTGCATACCAAAGCGGGAATGTATCGTTGTCGCCAATGGTGTACAAAATGGCATTGGGTTCGCAAGAATCTAAATATTGTTTTGCCATTGCTACAGCTGTATAACGATGACTACGGTTGTGATCGTCCCAGTTTTGAGAAGCCAACAATACTGGCGATGCTAACAAAGTAACACCCAAAGCTATTGGTAAAGCTGTTTTTGGAGCTATTTTTTCGGCAATCATTTCATAAATAGCATAAGCACCAAAACCAATCCAAATTGCAAAAACATAGAATGAGCCTACAAGCGCATAATCTCTTTCGCGTGGTTCAAACGGACGTTCGTTAAGATAAATTTTTAATGCTAATCCTGTGAATAAAAACAAAATAAACAATACATAAAAGCTTTTCCAACTGCGTTGTGCATGGTACATCAAACCTATTAATCCTAAAATAAATGGAAGGAAATAATAAAAGTTTCTTGCTTTATTATTCAATGCATCGTCGGGTAATTGGTCTTGCGAGCCTAAGTGAATTTCATCGATAAACTTAATTCCGCTCATCCAGTTTCCGTCTAAGTCGTCGTATTTTCCTTGAACATCGTTTTGTCTTCCCACGAAATTCCAAAGCAAATAACGTGTGTACATATATCCGAATTGATATTCGAACATAAATCGCATGTTTTCTGCAAATGACGGTTTTTCTATATTCAAATATTCGCCATAATATTTAAGAAACGTTACATATCCATCGGCATCTATTTGTTTTTGTGCATACGCTTGACGGAATTCTGCAACAATATCCGTCAGTTCTTTTTCTTCAAGATATTCATCTTTAATTTTAAATTTTGGCGGACTTGTAAAATGTATGTAATTTTCGATATTATCCGTGCTCCACATTCTCGGAAGAATAGCTTTTTGAGCGTCGTCGGTATTTTGTTTGGCGTTTTTATAATCGTTTACAATTACGTATTTTCCGGTTTTGTAATCACGCTCATAGTTTGGTTTGTCGTCGATATACGGCTCGTCTTCATCTAATCCTGCAAATTCATCGGTGTATTGTGGTCCGTAAAACAATGGGTTGTATCCGTATTGTTCACGGTTGTAATAAGCTAATAATTCGGCAGCATTACTCGGTTTGTTTTCGTTAATTGGTGTATTAGCATTGGCACGTACTGGCAACATAAACCAAATAGAAAACCCAAGTAATAAAGACAAAGTGCTTAATAAAATGGTGTTGAGTAATGGATTTTCTTTTTGATGTGTGTATCGCAATCCGAAATAAAAGAAGGCAATTACCAATAAAAAAGCGACAATCGTTCCTGAATTAAATGGTAATCCAAAACCATTTACAACGTTGATTTCCAACTTACTAAAAAATGCCAAGGTGTAAGGTAAAAGCAATTTGAAAATGAATAATAAGATGGCGATAATCACAACATTGGCAACCAAGAAATTTTTTACGGTTACTTTTTTGTAATTTTTAAAGAAATACAAAAATCCGATTGAGGGAATAGTAAGCAACGCCATAAAGTGAACACCAAACGAGAGTCCGGTTACTAAGCTAATAAGGATAAGCCATTTGTTTCCTCGTGGTTCGTGCATGTCTTGTTCCCAACGCAAGCCCAACCAAAACAACAACGCTATAAATAACGATGCCATAGCATATACTTCGGCTTCGGTGGCGTTAAACCAAAAACTATCGGTAAAAGTAAAAGTAAGAGCGCCAATAAACGAAGCTCCTAAAATTCCTTTTAAATTGTTTTCTGAAATTGTTTCTGTGTAGCCAGCTACCAATCTTTTCAAAATAATAGTAGAAGACCAAAACAAAAATAATATGGTAAATGCACTCGATAATACCGAAAGCATATTAACCATAAATGCTACATGTTTGGCATCTACGGCAAACATTGCCATAAAAGCACCCATCATTTGGAACAAAGGCGCTCCAGGCGGATGTCCTATTTCGAGATTGGCAGATGTGGCAATATACTCACCACAATCCCAAAAACTCATGGTTGGTTCAACTGTAAGTGTGTAAGTTACAAGGGCAATAGCAAAGGCAACCCAGCCCAAAATGGTGTTCCATTTTTTATAATCAAATTGTATCATAATGGCTTAGCAAATATTCTGCAAAGAAACTATTTTTTTATTGAAAAGAGATTTTGTAGGATAAAATTAACGAAAAAACGTGGAAAATTTAGATTTATTGCAACAACTCTTCAGAATCTAATTTAAAAGGATTAAAAGTGTGATAAAAATAAAATGTTGGAATAAGCACAAATATAGCCGAGGAAATATACACACTGCAATAACTCAACGGTATACAAGCAAAAAACAAAGCAGTCGAACTCCAATTTATAATATTAGAAAAATCTCTTGACGATAATTTGGTTTCTTTTAAATTAATATGATAAATCAAAGCATACATAAACGATGCGGTTCCTAAGGTAATTCCGTAAAAAACATGAGCACCCACATCATAAAAATCCTTATCGAGCATTTGCGCTGCCACAGGAATAAACGATGACGCAAAAAGCAACAAAAAATTAAGCCAAACAATTCCAATGCTTATCGTTCCTTTATGATTTAGAATATGATGATGATTTATCCAAAGTATTGCCACCAACACAAAACTCACCAAATAAATAAATACCGATTGCAAAATCGAAGGAATGTTTTGGCTATTGAATTCCGGGATTTTAATACCCAAAATCATAATGGTAATGATAATAGCAAAAACACCATCGGTAATAGTATTAAATCGTTCTTTTTTCATGAACACAAAAATAAACACAAAAGCTATTTATTTTCTAAATTATCTTTTTAAATTTGATAAAACTTTTAACAATTTATGGCTTTTATAGATTATTACAAAATTTTAGGTCTTGACAAAAACGCAACTCAAGACGACATAAAAAAAGCATATCGCAAACTTGCCAGAACGCATCATCCAGATCTCAATCCAAACGATAAAGAAGCCGAAAGAAAATTTAAAGAAATAAACGAAGCCAACGAAGTACTAAGCAATCCAGAAAACAGAGCCAAATACGACAAGTATGGCGAACACTGGAAACACGGAGAAGAATACGAGCAAGCACAAAGACAACAAAGAAACCAACAACAAAACTATGATTTTGGTGGCTATTCTAATGGTGGTTTTGATGGAAGCTTTGAAGACGGTGGCGATTTTTCAGATTTCTTTCAAAATATGTTCGGCAGTGCAGGACAACGCAGAAGTTCTCGTGGTAGTGCATCGGGTAAATTTAAAGGAAACGACATCAATGCCGAGCTTTCTTTTTCTTTAAGAGATGTATACACAACCCAACAAAAAACTTTTGAAATCAACGGAAAATCTGTGCGAATAACAATTCCGGCTGGCGCTTACGACGGACAACAAATAAAACTTAAAAACTATGGTAATCCTGGCATAAATGGCGGACCCAATGGCGATTTGTATATCACATTCAACATTGCACCCGATGCTATTTATGCAAGACAAGGAAATGATTTACGCATGACTTTTGAAATAGATTTATACACAGCGCTATTAGGCGGCGATGTTACTATAAACACACTCGATGGAGCGGCAAAAGTAAAAGTAAAACCCGAAACCCAAAGCAACACTACTGTAAGACTCAAAGGAAAAGGCTTTCCGGTTTACAAAAAAGAAGGACAATTTGGCGATTTGTATGTTACCTATCAAGTAAAATTGCCAACCAACCTCAACGAAAAACAAAAAGAACTTTTTGAACAGATTAAAAATTCCTAATCATGACCGAAAGAATATCACAAGAACAAATAGTACAGATTTACAATATAGAAATCACCTTTTTAAACGCACTCGAAGATTCTGGACTTATCCAACCCGAAATTGAAAACGAAATAAAATACATTTTGTACGATGATCTTCCTGCTTTAGAACGATTTGCCAACTGGCATTATGATATGGATGTAAATCTACCCGGATTAGAAATTATTCATCGCCTTTTAGGTAAAATAGAAATGTTACAATTAGAAAACCGTCGGCTTTTAAATCAACCCGGGTTTATGATAGATAATTTTATCGACGGATAATTAAACAACACCTACAATTCGCATGGCGCGTTCGGGCATAGCAACCGTTTTAGCGCCATTATTTTGTTCAAGCCAAATTTCTTCGAATAAAAAATAGCGTTTGCCTTGTTCTACTTCCGAATTGATGAAACTAACCGAATGATTGTTTTCGTTAATGTTGTCGGCAGTAATAGTAACAGCGCCACTCATGGTTGTTTTGCATTCTAAGGTTTCAGGATTTAGCGCAACCCAATAATATTTAATTCGCATTAATGCCGCATCTTTCGGAAAATTAAAACTTTCGGCTTGGGTTTGTATCTCCAACTTCACTGGCGATTCGGGAAGTAAATTGTATTTTGCCTGTAAATAATCGGTGCATTTATGAGTGCTACTCAATTCAAAACCTTGAAACATTTTTTTGGCTTCGGCGTTTTGCAAAGCAATAGCAATATTTCGATTGCCGCGTTCGCTGATTGTGTCGAGCTTAACAATATTACGCAACAAGGAAACAATTTTGTTATGCAAATACGGTTCGCCCAATTTTTTTGTAGCGCCACCAAGCGCCAAACGCAATACACGTCCAACGCGTGCACAATGTCCAAACTCACTCGAATTTTGGCGCACTTTGGCAAACTTCGGGTCGGTTTTTAATTCCTTACCTTTAAATCCGCCAGCTTTGCGCACTACGAGTTTACCATTCATTTCATAAAATGATAAATCGTCTATATTGAGGTTTTCTGCTAATTTTAAAAGCTCTTTTATTTTGGACATGTTATATGATATATCAATTCTTATAGCACAAATATAGCACTATATTCAATATTTGCTAATTTTTAAATTATTCTGAATGCAAAATAAATTATTTTCGAGTACTTTTGAATGCAACCCATAAAAAATAAAAATGTCCCAAAAACGTCTTTTTTTGCTCGATGCTTATGCGCTAATATTTCGTGGCTATTATGCCTTTATAAAAAACCCAAGAATCAACTCAAAAGGAATGGATACTTCTGCCGTTATGGGGTTTATGAATTCCTTGATGGATGTTATCAAACGCGAAAAACCCGATCATTTGGCGGTGGCTTTTGACAAAGGCGGAAGCGATTATCGTTTGGAAATGTATCAAGAATACAAAGCCAATCGCGACGAAACTCCCGAAGCTATCAAAATTGCGGTGCCTTATATCCAACAATTTTTAGAAGCGATGCACATTCCTATTGTGGAAAAAGCTGGTTTCGAAGCCGATGATTTGATAGGAACTATTGCCAAAAAAGCCGAAAAAGAAGGCTATCAGGTGTTTATGGTTACACCCGATAAAGATTTTGGACAATTAGTTTCCGAAAATATTTTTATGTATCGCCCGGCCCGTATGGGCAACGACATCGAAATTTGGGGTGTTGAAGAAGTAAAAGCCAAATTTGAAATCGAAAATCCGTTACAGGTAATAGACTTTTTAGGAATGATGGGCGATGCCGTAGATAACATTCCTGGTTTGCCTGGTGTTGGCGAAAAAACTGCCAAAAAATTATTAGCCGAATTTGGATCCATGGAAAATCTTTTGGCAAATACCGATAAACTCAAAGGCGCCTTAAAAGAAAAAATTGAAGCCAATAAAGAACAAGGCATTTTATCTAAAAAATTAGCAACAATTCTACTCGATTGCCCTGTTGAATTTAATGCTGAAGCTTACGAACTTTCTAAACCTGATATCGAAAAAACCGATGCGTTGTTTCAGGAATTGGAATTTAGACAAATGAAAGCGCAATTTGATAAATTATATAGTAGCAGCCCCCTAACCCCCGAAGGGGGAATTGAAACTGAGGTTGCTAAAAAACCTTCTCCTAAAAAAACACCCGAAAACCAGATGGATTTGTTTGGCTTTGCCGATGATGATAGTGATGAGCCAAAATTACATTCACACTATGCGACGCTCGATACCACTTCGCATTTTTATCAAATCGTGCAAGGCGATTTGCCTTTAAAATTACTTTTGCAAAATCTTATGCAACAAACTTCGGTTTGTTTTGATACCGAAACCACAGGTATCGATGCACTTAATGCCGAATTGGTAGGATTGGCACTTTCGTGGGAAAAAGGCAAAGGGTTTTATGTTCCGTTTCCAGAAAATCAAGAAGATGCGCAAACGCTTATCGATAAATTCAAACCTTTTTTCGAAAACGAATCCATAGAAAAAATTGGTCAAAACTGTAAATACGATTTGAAAATTTTGGCTAATTATGGCATAACCGTAAAAGGAAAACTCTTCGACACCATGATTGCGCATTACCTTATCAATCCAGATATGCGTCATAATATGGATGTTTTGAGTGAAACTTATCTCCAATATGCACCAAAATCTATCGAAACTTTAATTGGTAAAAAAGGTAAAAACCAACTTTCTATGCGCCAAGTTGCCTTAGAAGAAATCAAAGAATATGCAGTAGAAGATGCCGATATAACCTTACAATTAAAAGAACATTTCTTTCCTATTCTAGAAAAAGTTGGCACTAAAAAATTATTTGATGACATCGAAATTCCGTTGGTGCAAGTTCTTGCCGACATGGAACGCGAAGGCATCAATCTCGATGAAGCTTATCTTAATGCGATGAGTGTGGATATGCAAAAAGAAATCGAAACTTTTGAAGCCAAAATTTATGAAGAAGCTGGCGAAAAATTCAATTTGGCTTCACCGAAACAGTTAGGCGATATTTTATTTGATAAACTAAAAATTGGCGGTGCCAAACAAAAGAAAACCAAAACAGGTCAATATGCCACGGGCGAAGAAGTGTTGAGTTATTTGGCATTAGAACATCAAATTGTAAAAGATATACTCGAATGGCGCCAATTAGTTAAACTAAAAAGCACGTATGTAGATGCATTGCCGCTTCAGGTTGATAAAAAAACCGGACGCGTTCATACCGATTATATGCAAACCGTGGCAGCAACTGGACGTTTGAGCTCTAATAATCCAAACTTGCAAAACATTCCTATTCGTACCGAACGCGGTCGTCAAATTCGTAAAGCATTTATAGCTCGCGATGAAAACTATACTTTACTTTCTGCCGATTATTCGCAAATAGAACTGCGAATAATAGCGGCTTTAAGCGGCGAAGAAACCATGATTGCTGCATTTACAAACAACGAAGACATTCACAAAAGTACTGCTGCAAAGGTGTTTAATATTGCACTCGATGAAGTTACTAAAGAACAACGTAGCAATGCCAAAACCGTAAACTTTGGAATTATTTATGGTGTTTCGGCATTCGGACTATCCAATCAAACATCGCTTTCGCGAAAAGAAAGTGCCGAACTGATTGATGCCTATTACAAAACCTATCCAAAGCTAAAATCATATATGGCAAATCAGGTAGATTTTGCCCGAGAAAATGGCTATGTAGAAACCGTTTTGGGACGAAGACGCTATTTAAAAGATATTAATTCTGCCAACGCTATAGTGCGTGGTGCTGCAGAACGCAATGCTGTAAATGCGCCGATACAAGGAAGTGCCGCCGACATTATCAAAATTGCAATGATTAATATTCACAAGAAGTTATCGGAAAAAGATGCCAATGGCATGATATGGAAATCCAAAATGTTGTTGCAAGTACACGACGAATTGGTGTTTGATGTGCATTTGTCGGAATTAGAAAAAATAAAACCGATGATTAAACACGAAATGGAAAACGCTTTCCAAATGGCTGTACCACTCGAAGTCGAAATGGGAACAGGCAACGATTGGCTCGAAGCGCATTAAGATTTTTGATTGCAGATTTTTGAATATAGATTTATGAAAATTACCGAAGAAGAAATAATTGATTTTATTGAAAAAGAGTTTTGGAAAAGCAATCTAAATTCAAATTCTGATATATTTAATCAACTTGGTATTAGTGGTGATGATTGTGATGATTTTCTCGTAAAATATTCGGAGAAATATCAAGTTGATATGTCTGATTTTCTTTGGTATTTTCACCATGAAGAAGAAGCAAGTTCTATTTTTGGATTTCTTTTTAAACCACCAAATAAACGAGTTCAACGAATTCCTATTACACCAAAAATGTTGGCCAAATTTTCAAATTCAAAAAAGTGGAATATTGATTATCCTGAACATAAACTACCAAAATATCGGTTTATTTTCATGTAAATTTATTATTAATATTCCTTCTTAATTTTTATAAAAATAAAACTATGAAAAAACTCATTTATCTACTTCTGTTTGTAACAACTGTTGGATTTTCGCAACAAACCCAATATCAAAAAATTGATAGTTTGCTTACTTTTTTGAATCAAAACAATAAGTTTATGGGTTCGATTGCGTTGCGAGAAAATGATAAAGTTGTTTTTGCCAAAACCTATGGTTATGCCGATGTTGAAGCAAACAAGTTACTAAACAACGATACAAAGCTTAAAATTGGTTCTATCACCAAAACCTTTACAGCAACGCTTATCATGCAGTTAATTGACGAGAAAAAGTTGTCGTTAGAAACCAAACTTTCTAAATTTTATCCAAAAATTCCAAACGCTAAAAAAATCACGATACGCCATTTGTTGCAGCATCGTTCTGGAATTCCAGATTTTTTGAACGATGATCCAAATTCCGGAGATTATATATATATCCATAATTCTAAAGAAGATGTTGTAAAACGAATTGCAGCTTACACACCAGCTTTTGAACCCGATGCAAAGTTTGCATATAGTAATTCCAATTACAATCTTTTGGGTTATATCATAGAAACGATTACCCATAAAACATATCAGGAGAATTTACAAAGCCGAATATTTGATAAAATTGGATTAAAAAACACGTCTTTTACATATAAAATAAACCCAAAGAACAACGAAGGATATTCCTATACATTCTCAGGCTCTAAATGGGAAAAAACACCCGAATGGGACGGAAGTTTGGCTTTTTCGGCTGGTGCTATTGCCTCAACTACTTTAGATGTAACCTTGTTTTTTAACCAGCTTTTTTCAGGGAAATTGGTTTCTGATGCATCATTACAAGAAATGAAAACTATAAACGAAGGCTACGGATTTGGGCTGGTTACGATGCCTTTTTACGACAAAAAGTTTTATGGGCATACGGGCGGCATCGAGAATTTTAGAGCCGTTGTTGGTTATAATGTGGAAGAGCATTTTGGGATTTCGCTGATTATAAATGGCGATAATTTTCTAAGAAATGATATTATGATTGGCGTTTTGAGCTTGTATTATGAAAAACCCTATACTTTTCCAGATTTAAAAGGAGTTACAGTAACAAAAGAACAATTAGAAAAATATACCGGAAATTACACTTCAAAAACGCTACCACTTAAAATTCAGGTTTTTATAAAAGACGGCAAATTGATGGCGCAAGCAACAGGTCAAAGCGCTTTTGAACTCACAGCAAAATCGGAAACAGAATTTGAATTTGCTGTGGCTGGAATAAAAATGCTTTTTGCCGAAAATAAATTTACCTTAAAACAAGCTGGTATGACTTATGAATATCAAAAAGAGAATTGATTGATAGCAACAAAAAAAGTCCTGCAATGATGCAGGACTTTTTTATGAAATCTATTTTTTTAGATTACTTATTTGTAACGCGAATATCAACTCTACGGTTTTGCGCCTGACATTCTTTGGTGTCGTTAGCTGCACAAACTGGATGTTGTGGTCCGTATCCTTCGGCAGAAATTCTGTTTGCTGGAATTCCTGCTTTTACTAATTCGTTTTTAACGAAATTAGCTCTTTCTCCTGAGATTTTATTGTTTGCTTCTAATGGTCCTGTATTGTCTGTATAACCACCAAGTTTCATTGTTGCTTTTGGAAAATCTTTTAAGATTTTGGCAATGTTATCTACTTGTTCTTTTGATTTTTCGGTTAATTCGCTTTTGCCTAATTTAAAATATGTTCTATCAAGAGAAATCCATCCTTTAGATTTGTCTGCGTCTACTTTTGCAGCAGCATCTGTTAAAAATGTAACTAATTTCTTTTCTGAAGAAGATTCACCTACTTTAAGAATGGCACCTGAAGGAAGTTTTACTTCGCCGATTGCACCTAAATCGTAAATGAAATTTCCATCTGCATCTACAGTTTCTGTTTCAGAAACTTCGCCAATAAATTTTCCGTTTTCATCGTACATTGCTAAACATTTTGCTTTTTCTTCTGCAGAACAACCTAATGAATCACACATTTTTGCACATTCGTCTTTAGTCATTGTAGCACATTTGCTCATGTCGCATTTTCCGCTCATGTCTTCGGCACTCATTTCAGAACAACACGCTGCTTTTTCACCTTCGCAAGAAGTTTCACATTTTCCGTTTCCTAATATCGGAGCAATTACTAAACCAATTAAGCAAGTTAATTTGATTAAGATGTTCATAGATGGACCTGAAGTATCTTTGAATGGATCACCAACTGTATCACCAGTTACTGCCGCTTTGTGAGCATCTGACCCTTTATAAGTCATTTCGCCATTGATTTCTACACCAGCTTCGAAAGATTTTTTTGCATTATCCCAAGCACCTCCTGCATTGTTTTGGAACACAGCCCAAAGTACACCAGAAACGGTAACACCTGCCATATATCCACCAAGCATTTCTGCGATTAGTTGGTTATTATCTGAATAAACTAATTTTCCTAAAAGTACAATCACAATAGGGAAACCTATAGTTAAAACTCCTGGCAACATCATTTCGCGTAATGCTGCTTTGGTAGAAATTTCAACACATTTACCATATTCTGGTTTTCCAGTTCCTTCCATAATTCCTGGAATTTCTTTAAACTGACGACGTACTTCGTATACCATATCCATAGCCGCTTTACCAACAGAATTCATTGCTAATGCTGAGAAAACTACTGGAATCATACCGCCGATAAATAACATAGCTAATACTGGAGCTTTGAAGATGTTAATACCATCAATACCTGTAAAAGTTACATAAGCAGCGAATAACGCAAGCGATGTTAATGCTGCAGAAGCAATAGCAAAACCTTTACCAGTTGCAGCTGTAGTATTTCCTACTGAGTCTAAAATATCGGTACGAGTACGAACTTCTTTTGGTAATTCGCTCATTTCTGCAATACCACCGGCGTTATCAGAAATTGGTCCGAAAGCATCGATAGCTAATTGCATAGCTGTAGTTGCCATCATAGCAGAAGCAGCCAATGCCACACCATAGAAACCTGCAAAAGCATAAGAAGCCCAAATAGCTCCTGCAAACAATAAAACTGTTGGGAATGTAGAAATCATACCTGTTGCTAAACCAGCAATTACATTGGTTCCTGCTCCTGTTGATGATTTTTGTACGATAGCCAATACTGGTTTTGTACCCAATCCTGTGTAATATTCTGTAACTGATGAAATAACACCACCAACAACCAAACCAACGATAGTAGCATAAAATACTCTCATTGAAGAAATTTGTTGTGCGCCTTCACCGTAAAATTCCATAGTCATCATTTCTGGTAATAAATATTTTACCAAGAAGAAACAAGAAATTGCAGTTAAGATAATTGAAACCCAGTTACCCACGTTTAATGCTCCTTGAACTTGTTTTTCTTTGGCATCATCACTAGAAATTTTTACTAACATAGTACCGATGATAGAAAACAAAATTCCAAAACCAGCAATTGCCATTGGTAATAAGATTGGACCAATACCGCCAAAACCTTTATCAACAATGTTTCCGCCCATATCTTTGATAACATAGTTACCTAATACCATAGCAGCAAGAACTGTAGCTACATAAGAACCAAATAAATCGGCACCCATACCAGCAACGTCTCCTACGTTATCTCCTACGTTGTCTGCAATTGTAGCAGGGTTACGAGGATCATCTTCAGGAATACCCGCTTCTACTTTACCTACTAAGTCAGCACCTACATCGGCAGCTTTAGTATAAATACCTCCACCAACACGTGCAAACAATGCGATAGATTCTGCTCCTAATGAAAATCCTGCAAGCGTTTCAAGTACTACAGTCATTCCTTCGGTATCTGTCCAAACTCCACCCATAAACACATGGAAGAAGATTATAAAGAATGCTGTTAAACCAAGAACTGCCAATCCGGCAACTCCTAATCCCATTACTGTTCCACCACCAAAAGAAACTTTTAAAGCTTGTGGTAAACTGGTACGAGCTGCTTGTGTTGTTCTAACATTGGTTTTTGTTGCGATTTTCATACCCATATTTCCAGCCAATGCCGAAAATATTGCACCAAATATAAAAGCAACTACAATTAAAATATGCGTTGTAGGAACTATAAAAGAAATTCCGGCTAACGCTAAACTAGCTCCTATTACGAAGAAAGTTAATAATCTGTATTCTGCTTTCAAGAAAGCTAAAGCACCTTCATAAATGTAATCTGAGATTTCTTTCATTTTACCATCACCAGCATCTTGCTTTAAAACCCAAGATCTTTTGATTGCCATAAAAGCTAATCCAATCAACGCCATTACTATTGGCACATAAATCATAAAATCGTTCATTGTTAGTTTATTATATTAATATTTGTTTTGGCAAAAATAAATAAAAAACGTAACAGGCTGCACATAAATGGTGTTTGTTTATTAATTTGACCTAAACTTAACACAACGAGTCTTGTTATTTTATTTTTTTTGCGGGTGCAAAATTACACTTTTATTGCATTCTTTTTTAAAATGTAGAAATAATTACAAAAGATTCTCTTTTTTGCATAAAATTTTAAGAACAAAAAATAAATTTTATATTAGCAAAAAATAATAGCCATTATGAACTACGAAAATATTTTAATAGATACCACAAACAACATTGCCCAAGTTACCATCAATAGACCATCGAAATTAAACGCTTTAAACAAAGCTACAATTCAAGAATTACACGATGCGCTTGAGGCTCTAGAAAAGAATACCGAAGTACGAGTTGTTATCATCACTGGCTCGGGCGACAAAGCCTTTGTAGCTGGAGCTGATATTTCGGAGTTTGCATCATTTAGTATTGAAGAAGGTGCCCAACTGGCAGCACAAGGACAAGAGTTGCTTTTTGATTTTGTAGAAAAAATGAAAACACCAACCATTGCAGCCATTAATGGATTTGCACTTGGCGGCGGACTCGAACTTGCAATGGCGTGCCATTTTAGAGTAGCAACCAATACAGCAAAAATGGGCTTGCCAGAAGTGTCTTTGGGTGTTATTCCGGGTTATGGTGGCACACAACGTTTACCTCAACTTATTGGCAAAGGTCGCGCTATGGAACTCATTATGACTGCCGGAATGATTACTGCCGAAGATGCCTACCGTAGCGGATTGGTAAACCATGTTTTTAGCCCATCGGTGTTGATTGATGAAACTATGGAAATTGCACAACGCATTGCAAAAAATTCACCAAACGCAGTTGGAAAAGCAATAAAAGCCATAAATGCTGGATTTGAACACGATGTAGATGGTTACGAAACCGAAATTAGAAACTTTGGAAAATGTTTTGGAACCGAAGATTTTAAGGAAGGCACAACCGCCTTTCTTGAAAAAAGAAAACCTTCATTTACTGGGAATTAATATAAGAGGCTTAAAGCCTCTTTTTTTAGAAACAAATTATTATAGATTCTAAACCGTTACAGTAACACATTGATGTGTAGATGGTTATCTTTCCCCTTCCCATTCAGCGTAAAACTGTGCTAAAAAAGTTTCCATAAATTGATGGCGTTGGGTGGCAATTTTTTTGGCGGTTTCGGTTATCATTAAATCTCTTAACAATAAAAGTTTTTCGTAGAAATGATTGATAGTTGGCGCGGTACTGTTTTTGTATTCTTCCTTGCTCATCGATAAGTTGGGCGCAATTTCTGGATTGTAAATTTCTCGATTTTTAAATCCGCCGTAGTTGAATGTACGCGCAATTCCTATCGCGCCTATGGCGTCAAGACGATCGGCGTCTTGTACAATGTCTAATTCTTTGGAGTGAAAAGTTTTTTGAAAATTGCCGCCTTTAAACGACAAATTCTCGATGATTTTTACCACATGAACAATCGTTTCTTCATCAACGTTTTGAGATTCTAAAAAGGTTTTGGCAGTTTTTGGACCAATGGTTTCGTCGCCGTTATGAAATTTGCTATCGGCAATATCGTGGAGTAAAGCGGCAAGTTGTACTACCAACAAGTTGCAACTTTCGGTTTTGGCAATGAGCATGGCGTTTTTGTATACGCGCTCTACATGAAACCAGTCGTGTCCGCTTTCGGTATTTTGGAGTTGGTTTTTTACAAATGTAATGGTGTTTTCTATTATCATGGTTTGCTCTATAGCCCCGATTGAAGTGGAAATCCTTTTATTTATTTGTGAAAATAAATAAAAGATTGAAGCGAAAAGCGGGAATAGGGTTTTGTTTTGTTCCCGAGCTTTTCGCTTCTAATTATTTTTTATACGATTGCTGGTTGTACCCATTTGAAGGTTTTGGTTTCTTCTGGTAGCACCATTCGTTCTGAAATGCGTAGCATTCTGTCGGGCAATTTCATTAAGAAATCGCGGGCTTTTTCGGCTTCATCAGTAAGATTTGTTATTTTATCGATGTTCCAAATGTTGTTTAATTTTTGGAGGATTTCTACATAATCTTGTGCGGTGTACACGCCGAGTTTTTGTGCTGAATTTGAAAATTCTTCGAATGCCGTTCCGATTTTTTGTCCGGATTCGCGCAGAAAATGTGCTGGCATGGTTATTTTTAGCTTCATCATGTGTTGAAATGCCAACATCATTTGGCTGGCATCTACTTTAAAAATTTGGTTTACAAATTCGCTATATGCCAAGTGATGACGCATTTCGTCGCCAGCTACCAAATTACATAGTTTGGCGAGTTTTTTGTCGCCGTATTTTTTGGCAATTTGCGAAACTCGGTTGTGCGAAATATAGGTTGCCAATTCTTGAAAACTGGTGTAAACAAAGTTTTTGTATGGGTCTTTTCCGGTGCCAATGTCAAATCCGTCGTTTATGAGATGTTGTGTGGTTTGCTCTACTTCTTTCATATTTACTCTACCCGAAAGGTATAGGTATTTGTTGAGCACATCGCCATGGCGGTTCTCCTCGCCTGTCCATTGGCGTACCCATTTGCTCCAGCCGTTGTTTTCTTCGTTGTTTACACCTTCTACTTCCATAAGCCACGATTCGTAGGTTGGCAAAGCTTCTTCGGTGATGGTATCGCCTACGAGTACTACCCAAAAATCATAGGGTAATTCTTTGGCTATTTCTCGAAGTTCTTTTACTTCTTCAAAAAAGTTTTCGCTTTCTGAATTTGGAAGTAAATCGGTTGGTTGCCAAATCTTTTCTACGGGTATAAGATATTCTTTTACGAAAGCATCGATTTTATTTTCTAAAAACCTCATCACTTCGAGGCGTGTGTTGTGTAATGCCATTTTGTTTTTATTTATTCGTTGGTTTGTTTATTTGTTTGCTGCTTTATATTCGTTGATACTACTAATAATTGCTGTTTCGGTTTTTGTAAAAATTTCTTCAAATGTAGTGCTTTTTACAGCAATTGGTTCGTGAATGGTAAATTCTAAATGATTGCCTAATCCCATGGGGAAAGAACCGAACTTTGCCATTTTCCATGAGTTATTGATACTAATAGGAACTACATAGGCATTGGGCGCATATTTGCATAAAATTTTTAATCCGTTTTCTGAGAATTTCTTTGGAATTCCGGTTTTGCTTCGTGTTCCTTCTGGGAAAATTACTGCCGAACGGTTGTGTTTTTCGATATATTCACCCAATCCTTTTATGGCTGGAAGCGCTTGTTTTGGGTCTTTTCGGTCTATTAAAACCGAACCACCGTGCCGTAGATTATAAGACACACTTGGTATGCCTTTGCCTAATTCTTTTTTGCTGACAAATTTTGCATGGAATTTACGCAAATACCAAATCATGCCTACGATATCAAACAAACTTTGATGATTTGCTACAAAGATAATTGGTACATTATTGGGTATTACTTCTCTGTTTTTAAACGTGTATCTTGTGCCTAATACATTGGTGCATCGTATGAGTGTCCAGTTTAAATAATCAACGCTTCGCTTGTGGGCTTCATAACCAAAAACGTTAAAACAAATCCACTGTATTGGATGAAAAACCAACAGTGTTAATCCGAATAATAAATAATAAATAATAGATATTGGATAGGAAAGTATCTTTTCCATACATGGTAATATTTTTGCAAAGTAAACTATATTTTATAAAAAACACCAATTTAACCAACACTATAATTTGTATTATTTTTATACCTTTACGGAAATTTATTAGAAACAAAAACAGTTACAAAAAATGAGTTCAGAAAAAGAAGCCAAACTAAAAGCACTACAGCTTACACTTGATAAATTGGACAAAGCCTATGGAAAAGGCACAGTGATGAAAATGGGCGACAAAGCGATTGAAGAAGTAGAAGTTATTTCTTCGGGATCGTTGGGTGTAGACTTAGCACTTGGTGTAGGCGGCTATCCAAAAGGTAGAGTTATAGAAATTTTTGGCCCTGAATCGTCGGGTAAAACCACACTTACATTACATGCTATTGCCGAAGCTCAAAAAGCGGGCGGCATAGCTGCTTTTATAGATGCCGAGCATGCTTTTGATCGTCATTATGCAGAAAAATTAGGCGTTGATATCGAGAATCTAATTATTTCGCAACCCGATAATGGTGAACAAGCACTTGAAATTGCCGAAAGTCTTATCCGCTCGGGCGCAGTAGATATTGTGGTAATCGACTCGGTGGCGGCACTTACTCCAAAAAGTGAAATTGAAGGCGAAATGGGCGATTCTAAAATGGGATTGCACGCACGTCTTATGTCGCAAGCGTTACGAAAATTAACAGGAACCATTAGCAAAACCAACTGTACGGTGTTTTTCATCAACCAATTACGTGATAAAATTGGCGTTATGTTTGGAAATCCAGAAACAACCACTGGTGGTAATGCTTTAAAATTTTACGCTTCTGTTCGATTGGATATTAGAAAATCAACACAAATTAAAGATGGCGATAATGTACTTGGTAACAGAACCAAAGTAAAAATTGTAAAAAACAAAGTAGCTCCGCCTTTTAAAACCGCCGAATTTGACATTATGTATGGCGAAGGAATTTCTAAAACCGGCGAAATTCTTGATTTGGCTGTAGAATTTGAAATTATCAAAAAATCGGGTTCGTGGTTTAGCTATGGCGATACCAAACTCGGACAAGGTAGAGATGCTGTGAAACTTCTTATAAAAGACAATCCGGAACTTGCCGAAGAGCTGGAAATCAAAATAAAAGATTATATAAAAGAACAAGAAAACTAATCAAAAATTCCCAACGTGTTGTTGGGAATTTTTTTTGGAAACTAAAAAAACTTGGAAACTTTTTTGGTATTTAAAGTTTCCTTTATATCTTTGCGCCATAATTTTAAAAATTATGAGAGAAAAGATCGCAAAAAAAGCCTCGGAAATGTTTTTAAAACTCGGTTTTAAAAGCATTATTATGGATGACATTGCCAATGAAATGGGTATTTCTAAAAAAACCATTTATAAGTTTTTTTCTAATAAAGAACTATTGATAGAAGAAAGTACGCAATATGTACATAGTCATATTCAGAAAGTAATAGCTCAAATCATTGAAAAAAACTACAATGCCATTCAAGAAAATTTTGAAATAAGAAAAATGTTCAAAGAAATCTTTAGAGATTCTGATACATCAGCCATTTTTCAATTAAAAAAACACTATCCCGAAATTTATCATAAAATAAGCTGCCAAAACAAACAGGAGTGCAATATTCTTTTTACACAAAATATCGAAAAAGGTATGCAAGAAGGATTGTATCGAAAAGAAATAGATGTAATGAGTATTACGCAATTTTATTTCTTTTTGATTATGGCAATAAAAGAAACTCAAAGCTCTGATAAAGAATCGTATGAGATGGAAATAAAAGCTTTAGAATATCATACACGCGCCATTGCTACCGAGAAAGGGCTACAAGAATTAGAAAAAAACTTAAAATCAATATAGCAACAATGAAAAAAATACTAACAACATTTTTAATACTAGCATCTGCAAGCATAATAGCACAGGTAAAAACGCTTACACTAAAAGACGCTATTAGCTATGCATTGGAAAACAAAGCCGATGCCAAAAAATCGAAACTGAAAGTAGAAAACAGCGATTATCTTATTAGCGAGGCCAAGTCGAAAGCTTTACCTCAAATTGGCATTTCGGGCGGACTTACCAACAACGCCATTCTGCAAACCACAGTGGTAGATGCAGCTGCATTTGGCGGCCCAGAAGGATCAAAAGTTCAATTAGCCCTTGGGCAAAAATGGACGTCTACAGCGGCAATAGGTTTAAACCAAGCCTTGTTTGACCAAAGTGTATTTATTGGTTTAAAAGCGGCAAAATCTACCAAAGAGTTTTATCAAATAAATGACCAACTTACCGAAGAACAACTGATTGAAAAAGTAGCCAACGCCTACTATCAAGTATATATCACAAAACAAAATCTAAAAAACTTAGAAAGCAATTTTGAAAGCACTACCAAAGTTAAGAATATTATAAATGGTCAGTACACCAATGGTTTGGCTCGTAAAATAGATTTAGATCGAGTATCTGTAAAGTTAAACAACATTTCAAGTTCTAAACTTCAAGTAAAAAATGCAGTAGAACTTCAGGAAAACGCACTTAAATTCTTTATCGGTATGCCTATCGAAACAGCAATCAATCTTCCGGAAACAGAATTTGAAGCAACACCTTATGCACTTCAATCAAACAATGATGTTACTTCATTAACGCAATATCAAGCACTTAAAAAACAAGAAGAACTTTTAGAATATCAAAAGAAAGCAGTAAAATCCAGCTTGTATCCATCGCTTTCATTATCTGGAAATTACGGTTTTTTAGGTCAAGGTTCGCAAGTGCCTTGGTTTGTAAAACCTACAACTGCTTATTGGTCTGATTATGCCAGCATTGGGCTTAACCTAAAAGTTCCTGTGTTTACAGGATTTGCGGTAAAATCTAAAATTCAACAAGCTGATATTAGCATCAAATCTATACAAGAAGATTTAAACGACACCAAATTAGCCTTAGAGCTTCAACAACGTAATGCTATCAAACAAATAGAAAATAGTCTTACAAATATCAATCAACAAAGAGAAAATGCCACTTTAGCACAACAAGTACGCGACAATACTAATAATAATTACATACAAGGTTTAGCATCTTTAACCGATTTATTAGATTCAGACAATGCCTTGATAGAAGCTAAAAACAATTACACCTCGGCTTTATTAGATTACAAACTTGCCGAAATACAACTTATAAAATCAAAAGGAGAACTAAAAACATTAACTAAATAACATCATGAAAAAGTCAATAATCACAATCGTTTTAATAGTAGCAGCCTTAGCAGCAATTGCTTTTGTATTACAAAAAAACAAAAAAGAAAATCAAGAAAAAATTGATACAGTTGCGGCTTCAAACGCTGCAGTTTCGGTAAAAGTTGCCGAAGTAAAAAAAGAAGAAGTTTCGTTTGATTTTGATGCCAACGGAACTTTTGAACCTATTCAACAATTAAATTTCTGCGCAGAAAAAAGCGGAAAAGTAGTAAGTGTATTGGTAAAAGAAGGCGATTATGTTCGTGCTGGGCAAGTAATGGCTATTATGCGTGGCGATGCTATTTCGGTAAATGCTTCAAATGCAAACGCCATTTATCAAAATGCTGTAGCAGATTACACTCGATTTGAAAATGCTTTTAAAACTGGCGGTGTTACCAAACAACAGCTTGACCAAGCCAGAGTTGCTATGACCAATGCCAAAGCCAATTTAACACAAGCCAATATCAATGTTGGCGATACACGCATCAAAGCGCCAATCAGCGGATTTATCAATAAAAAAATGATTGAAGTTGGAAGTATTCTTGCTGCTATGCCACCCACTACTATGTTTGAAATTGTAAATGTTTCGAAACTAAAATTAAATGTTGCTGTAAACGAAAATCAAGTAACGCAATTAAAAGTTGGTACGCCAATTAAAGTTACATCAAATGTTTTTCCTGATAAAATATTTAATGGTAAAATCACTTTTATTGCTGCTATGGCAGACGCTTCTTTAAACTTCCCAGTAGAAATTGAAATTAGCAACAATGCATCGAATGATTTAAAAGCAGGAATGTATGGAACAGCAAAATTTGCTTCAAACCAACAAAAACAATTCATTATGGTAGCACCTCGTAATGCCTTCGTAGGTAGTGTGAGCAACAACCAAGTATTTGTAAACGAAAACGGAATAGCTGTATTGAAAAAAGTAACCGCTGGTAGAATTATTGGCGACAAAGTTGAGATTTTAAATGGTCTTACTAATGGCGACAAAGTAATTACTACTGGGCAAATCAATTTAACAAACGGCTCTAAAATAGAGGTTATAAAATAACACAGGCATAAGGCAAAAGCAATAAGTCATAAGCAACAAAAACTTGTGCCTTGTGGCAAATGCCCAATGGCTAAACAACAACAAATATGAAATTAGCAGAAATATCTATAAAAAGACCTTCATTAGTCATTGTATTATTTACGATACTAATCTTGGGCGGATTGTTCAGTTATACTCAATTAGGGTACGAATTAATCCCAAAATTTGAAACCAACGTAATTACCATTTCTACCATTTATCCTGGTGCTTCGCCAAGCGAAATCGAAAATACGGTTACCAAAAAAGTGGAAGATGCGGTTGCATCATTAGAAAACATCAAAAAAATTGAATCAAAATCATACGAAAGTCTTTCGGTGGTAATGGTTACTCTAACATCGAATGCCAAAGTAGATGTTTCGATGAACGATGCCCAACGAAAAATAAACGCAATTCTTGCCGATTTACCCGATGATGCCGATCCGCCAGCATTAACAAAATTCTCCTTAAGCGATATGCCAATTATGACTTTGGGCGCCAACGGAAAAATGGACGAAGCTGCATTTTACGATTTAATTGATAAAAAAGTATCGCCCGTTTTATCGCGTGTAGAAGGTGTGGCACAGGTAAATATTATTGGTGGGCAAGAACGTGAAATTCAGGTAAATCTTGATGCTACCAAATTACAAGGGTATGGCTTGTCGATTCCGCAAGTACAACAAATGATATTAGCATCAAACTTAGATTTCCCAACAGGAAATATCCAAACTCGCGATCAAAAAATATTAATTCGTTTAGCCGGAAAATATAAAAATGTAGATGAATTAAGAAACTTGGTTGTTTCGTCTCAAGGTGGCGTACAGGTGCGATTAAAAGATATTGCCGATGTACAAGACACGCAAAAACTTGCTGATAAAATTGCTCGTGTAGATCAGAAAAGTGCTATTATCTTGCAAATCATCAAACAGTCTGATGCTAATGCGGTTGCGGTAAGCGAAAAAGTAATGACGGCAATTAAAAACCTTGAAACAGAATATAAGTCAAACGATTTAAAATTAGCCGTTGCCAAAGACAGTACCATTTTTACATTAGAAGCTGCCGACTCGGTAATCCACGATTTATTAATTGCGGTTATATTAGTGGCATTGGTAATGCTTTTCTTCTTGCATAGTATCAGAAACTCATTAATTGTAATGGTATCTATTCCAGCGTCATTAATTGCAACTTTTATCGGAATTTCTCTTTTAGGATATACCTTAAACTTAATGAGTTTATTAGGATTATCATTAGTAGTTGGTATTTTGGTGGACGACGCCATTGTGGTACTCGAAAATATATACAGGCACATGGAAATGGGCAAAAGCCGAATCCGTGCTGCGTATGACGGTACTGCCGAAATTGGTGGTACTGTAACATCAATTACATTGGTAATTGTGGTGGTGTTTTTACCAATCGCTATGAGTACCGGATTGGTTTCTAACATCATTACCCAATTCTGTATGACGGTGGTTATCTCTACCCTATTATCGTTATTGGCATCGTTTACCATTATTCCTTGGTTGTCTTCTCGTTTCGGGAAATTAGAACATATCGAAGGAAAAAATCTATTCGGAAGAATTATCCTTGGTTTTGAAAATTATTTAACGCGTTTCACCAACTGGATTTCAGGATTATTAACTTGGTGCTTAGATCATTACAAAACCACATTGGCTGTTGTTTTGCTTATTTTCTTCTCTTCAGTAGCATTATTACCAGCCGGATTTATTGGTGGTGAGTTCTTTGCATCTTCGGATAGTGGTGAGTTTTTGGTACAAATCGAAATGCCAAAAGAAGCTTCGTTAGAACAAACCAACATGATGACACAAAAAGCAGAAGCTTTCTTAAAATCGCAAAAAGATGTTTTAACACAGTTTACAACCGTTGGGCAAACCAGTGAAGGAATGGGTGCTTCGCAATCTACCGCATACAAAGCCGAAATTGATGTGAAAATGGTAGATAAAAGCGAGCGCGAAGACGAAGCAAAAGTATATGCTGCCAAAATGAAACGCGAACTACAAAAAGTTTTGATTGGAGCTAAAGTAAAAACTGTTCCGGTTGGTATTATCGGTACTGCCGAAAACGCAACACTGGCATTAGTAGTATTAGGGCCAAATGTAGAAAGTGCGATGAAATTTGCTAAATTGGCGGAAGCCGAATTGCGTCAAATTCCTGGTACAAGCGAAATAAAATTAACCGTTGAAGACGGAAATCCAGAAATTGATGTTCATGTAGATAGAGATAAAATGGCTGCTCTTGGATTATCATTACAAACCGTTGGTATGACCATGCAAACGGCCTACAGCGGAAACACCGATGGTAAATTTAGAGCTGGCGAATATGAATACGACATCAATATCAAATACAATGAATTTGATAGAAAAAATGTTGATGACGTAAGTAATTTGATATTCATAAACAATGTTGGACAACAAGTAAAATTAAGTCAATTTGCTACCATTACCGAAGGTTCTGGGCCAAGCCAATTAGAACGTAGAGACAAAACTGCTTCGGTTACTGTCCAAGGACAAAATATTGGTGTACCATCAGGAACTATTGTTCAACAATGGCAAGAACGCCTTAACAAATTAGAAAAACCCGTAGGCGTGAGTTACGTTTGGGGTGGCGACCAAGAAAACCAAAGCGAAGGTTTCGGTACATTGGGAGTTGCCTTATTAGCTGCTATTATTTTGGTGTATTTGGTAATGGTTGGATTATACGACAGTTTCGCACATCCGTTTGTGGTGTTGTTTGCCGTTCCGTTATCGTTTATTGGTGCGCTTTTAGCATTGGCTTTAACCAACAATTCCCTAAACATCTTTACCATTTTGGGTATCATTATGTTGATTGGTTTGGTGTGTAAAAATGCCATTATGTTGGTGGATTATACCAACCAACGACGTGCTGCCGGCGAAAGCATTCGTACTGCATTAATACAAGCTAATCATGCTCGTTTACGTCCAATTTTGATGACGACCATTGCAATGGTGTTTGGTATGTTGCCTATCGCTTTGGCTTCGGGTGCAGGTGCCGAATGGAAAAACGGATTGGCTTGGGTTATTATAGGTGGATTAATCTCATCATTATTCTTAACCTTAATTGTAGTTCCGGTAATTTATGAAGCTATGGAAAAAGTAATAGCTAAATTCTCGAAAGGCGAAAAAACCGATTACGAAAAAGAAATGAAAGCCGACTACGTTCATATCGATTTACATGAACATTAATAAATAACTACCGCTTTCCTCTTTTGAGAGAGCTTAAGGTTTTGTAAATTAAACCCTTTCAGAGTTTGAAACTCTGAAAGGGTTTTTTGATTAAAAACAATGCTGTGTATTAGCCACCAAAAACTGCCTCTACAATATCGCTCGGCAGTCCTATTTCTTCATCGTCCTTTACACCATAAGCGCGGTATTCCCAATGTTCAGGTTGGTTGGGAACAGCCAAAACAATAACATCTATAAAAGGCGACTTAGTGGTACGTGCCAAAAAATCCCAGTTGGCTGTACCTTTTTTGCGGTGGTACAAATTGAGTCCGTCTACACCTCGCTTTTTAAAACGTATTTCAACATGTCCTCCTGTAATAGAAACCGTGATTACTGGCTTGTAGTTTACCGCATCAAAGGTAGCAGCTCCATGCCCTACAATTCCTAACTCTTGCCCAATGGCAGAGGTAAAGTTTTCATTTACCTTTTGACGGGCAATATCGGCTTTTAGGGCGGCCAAATCGGTTTGGTTACTTGCCTTTCGAGCATCTATAGCACTCTTCAGTTCGTTCTTTTTAACCTCAACCTGCTGAATTGCCGTTATAACATCGTCACACCATGCCACGAGTTGGGCAATTTTTGCAGCATCATAACCAAAAGTAATTCCATGTATTTGAATTTTGGTTTTGTAGTTGTTTAGCCAGTTCAACAAATCGCTGTTGGCACTTGGCAAATAAGTAGCACTCATAAAATAGCAATTAAAATTAATACTCCGTTACAGTTTTAGGTATTCGTATTCATCATAAGAGTTGCTTTTTAGATACTAACGCTACAAATCAAGAATTAGTATGTAACCTGCTTATTTTTAACATATTATAATAATATTTTAACACTATTTAGTCTATTTACCCCTGCAAAAAACTAAAATTCCCAGCGGGAACAGGAGAAAAAGAACGGGGAAAAGTATAATTCCTTTGTGAAAAATTCCAAAAACGAATGAGAAATTGTCAAGAACCAGCGGGAAATATCCGTAAACCCACTGGGAGTATGTACAAAAGAACTGGGAAAATTAAAAGTTGCTATGGGAAATTTATAAAAGCCATTGGCAATTTACAAAACCCAGTGGGTAATGCACATTTTTTCTTTGCAAATTTTCATTTGTGCGTTTTTGTAAGAATAAATTTTATATGTTTGTGATAATTAAACTAATTCAAATCCAAATGAAACAATGCACACACACACACAATTATTGGTGTAAGAAGATTTTTTCTTCGTTACTAATAAGTTTTTTTTGGATAGCTTTCAGCTATTCACAAAACTTAGACAAAAGTTTCCAAGTTACTCCAAACGGAGTGTTGGAAAATGTCTTTGATCAATCGGGAAGACAATATTGGCTTTCAGATTTACTGATTGGTAATAGACCAGCAGCACCAGATAATTGCTCTTCTGTTTCCTATTTTAACTTGATTTTTGAAGAGGGTTGTGGTATGGAAAATATTTCAAATCCTGTACATAATGCAAGAAGAGCGGTTGTGTGTAAAGTTTTTGAGGATTTGTCTAATTTTATCAATTCGCCTTTAAGCATAACAGGAAATAAGGTAAACATTTGGATTAGAAATATTAATAATGTATATACAAATTCGGGCGGGACACCAAGTCCTAATGGGATTTTAGGTACAGCTTCCTCTTTTTATTGCCTTCCCCGTAATTCAACTATTGGAGGTATTGCTGATAGTGAAATATGGAAGACAATACACACAGGACAAGACTCTTATTTGAATATTACTGCTCCCTTAACCGAGTTAGGGGGAGGTACCAATCAATCGGGGATGTTTTATCATGGAATGCTAACATTTAATTTTAATGACACCGATTCGCAAACACCCAATACAGACGCAATACTTTGGAATACCAATTTAACAACCACAACCATTCCTTCTGATGAATATGATTTATACAGTGCTGTTTTACATGAGATAACTCACGCATTAGGATTTGTATCACTTATTAACAGTAATGGGAAAACTAAATTTAACAATGTTTACTTTAATTACTATAGTCGATACGACACTTTTTTAAAAACGAATGACTTAAGTAAATTTATTATTACCCCAAATTTTATTGATTGTTCTTTGTATGATTATGAACTAAACAATGCTTTAGATAGTACTGTTTTGCATCCAAACCCTTTATCTTTAGGTTGTATCGACACTACAGTTTGTAGTGATGCAATTCAGTTTACTGGAACAAGTACTGTGCCTGTATATACACCAAATTGTTTTAATCCAATCAGTAGTCTAAGTCATTTTGAAGATACACATTATCCTACTTGCAACACTACACTGCTGGGTTATGGAAATGACAATTATTTTTTGATGTGTAATGGTGTCGATAAAGGTGTGATAAGAAGGTTTTTAAAACCTGAAGAGCGGAACACATTATGTGATATTGGCTATAGTGTAAAAACCACTTTTGGAAGTGCCTCGACGATAAATGGCATTTTTGATTATGGAGGGATTTCTTGTGACGGAATAACCGTTGCTAGAGTGAATGATGGAATAGATGGTTCGGGAGGGTATGCTTTTTTTGGTGATGTAAGCACAGACATAACTATAAATGGGAATGAAATCTTGTTTAATGATCCTAATGCAATAAATTTTGAATGCTTAGAAGATATAACAGATACTGTTGCCAATCCTACTAGTTTGTCTACAATTTCTGGAAATAATTCAACCAATATTATTTTTAATAGTGCTATTGCAGGATTACATTTATTACGGTATGTACCTACAAATGGTTCTCAAAAAGGAAACATAACGTATATATATGTATATGTAAATCCAAATATAACTACTTGTACTACTGAAGAAATTACATGTAACTTGGTAAGAAATGGCCGTTTTGAAGCGAATAGTGTAAATATTACGCAACAACAAGATTTTTATTTTAACAATGTATGCGATTGGCAACCAAGAGGATATTTTGACTATTATTATTTGAGAAATTTTACAACGCCAACATTTAGTATGCCATGTAATAATTATGGTTCCCAAAATGATAATGTTGCTACGAATAATGCTTATGCAGGTATTCTTTGTTACTCATTTAACCCTGGTAACTCTGTTACTCAAACAAGTGGGATTTTAGCCACAAGATTAGTGTCTGTTTTAAATGCAAACACAACTTATCAATTAAAATTTGATGTGTCTCAAGGGGATTTTATTAGATTTAGAAATTATCAGTTGCAAGCATTTATAAGTAGCCTTCCTCCCAATTCCATCACTTCAGGCATTATCACAAACCCGCAATTAAGTACAGGAATATTAGTGTCCAATGCAACAGTTTCAAGCAATGTTAATGGATGGGATACTATTACACTAACATTTACAACTAGTACAACACAAACAGATTTAGAATATTTATATTTGGGAATCCTTAATAACCCTTTATCTACAATTGGAACTACTCCACAGGTCGTTACAGGTTGTACTCAGAGTCATTTTTTCTTTCCAGAAAACGGTTCTGTATATTATATAGATAATGTTTTACTTTTAGCTACATCTTCTCTAAATTTACCTCAAAATTCATGTGCTAACTTACCTTTAAATCTCACCCAATACCTTACTACTGAGCCATCAAATGGCACCTTTAGCTGGAGCCTCAACGGCGGGGCATTTACTACTATTACAGGCACTACCTTTACCCCAACTACTGCCGGTACTTATACTATAAACTACAGCTATAACAACAATGTAGGGTGTCCGGTTACCATAAGCGATACTATAACTGTAACTATGTGCAACAATCCTGTAACGCCAACGTTTACCCAAATAGCTGCAATATGCAGTGGTGGCAGTTTGAGTTTGCCTACTACTTCTATAGAGGGTATTACAGGTACGTGGGCTCCGGCTATAAACAATTCTGCTACTACCCAATATACCTTTACCCCTGCTGTTGGGCAAAATGCTACAACCTCTACTATGACGGTAACGGTAAACCCAAAACCTGCGGTATCTATAAACAGCCCTACCGTTTGTGCCGGGCAAACAGCAACTCTTACCGCCACACCTACAACAACAGGTACTTACAATTACGTTTGGACAGCACCCGCTACAATAACCAACCCGGGTAATGTTGCCTCATTTACTACTACTGTTGCCGGGCAGTATAGTGTTACGATTACTGATACTGCTACAGGTTGCGCAAGCGATACTACTACCGGAATGGTAATGGTAAATACTGCTCCTGTAATTACTATTACTGGACCTACAGCAACTTGCCCGGGAAATAACACAACTCTTACACCTTCTGTTAGTGCCGGAACTTGGACCTGGGTTGCAACACCATCAACAATTTTAAGTACAAACCCTACTATAAATAGTAGTACAAGAGCAATTACTTTTAATGCTACTGCTACCGGAACAATTACATTTACCTATAGTGTAACCCAAAACGGATGTACAACAGCGGTTTCTACAACCATAACTGTTGGCACACTTACAGGAACTCTGGCTTTTACCACACCGCGGGACGCTGTCGACTCTGGTTTTGATATTAATATAATTTGTTTAGATTCTAATTTTAATGGCACTACAAACATTGCTGTCCCACTTCCTAATGCGCTTACTCTTAGTGTAACCCAGTCAGGCGGGCAATGGATTTCATCGCAACCAACCGTAGTAACTATAGATAGTAATGGTACTATTAGTGCATTGGCAACAGGAGTGTCGCTCATTTCTTATACATTATGCGGAGTTACAATTTACAGAAAAATTATTGTAAAAATAAGACCAAAATTTCAAGTTCCAGAAAGAACCTTTACCTATTGCCATAGTAATAGTATAAATGTTGTTCTTTCAGCAAGTATAATAGGGTATGACATATATGCTGTAGAACCAGGAACAGGAGCTTTATTACCTGCCAACTGCTCTTGGACTTGTAGTGACCCTGCCAGTTGCGTAACAGCTACCGGAACTCTTGCTGCAACAGGCACAGGTAATATTCCTAGCTTTGCTACACGAAATACCAGCACAACTGACAAGATAGTTACTTTTGTGTTTACTGGATATGGAGGTGGTTGTGTTTCGCAAAACATACTTACGATAACTATTATTATAAAGCCTATACGAGTTATAACCTTTGATAATCTGCCAAACCCTATAAAACTGTGTCGGGGTAGTGCTCCATATACTCTTCCTTTAACCTCATTAGAAGGCTATGCCGGAGTTTGGATATATACCGGAACTACAGCCCTTGCCTCTGGTATTATCCCTACAACCTCTATGGGCTATCCTACCGTACAAGAAATAAATACAGATACAAGCGGTACTTATTTTTATTACTTTGTGCCAAACAATATAAATTATCTTGATGTATGCTATACTCCAAAACCTGTTAAAATAACGGCTGTTATTGGTGTAGCAAACATAATCAAACCATGGTTTAGTGATTTTTCGCATCTGAACTCTAACATCGTAAGCTACACCTACACTTTGTGTCCAAACAGTTCTTTCTCATTACCCACAACTTCAAATTATTCTTATTTTATAAACAGTAGTGGTATTCCTTCTTTTATTAACACGCAATTGAACGGCGTGTGGCATTTTGGTGCTGCAAATGGATTAGTAAAAACCAGTATTACGCAGCCAGGAAATTACTACTTTGTTCCTATCCCCAACCCCGACCAATGTGGGGTAACCATTACCCTTGCCGTATCACAAGAACAACCATTTACGGCAGCAGCAGATGGTCCTTATACTATAAGTACAGGATACCTATTTCCGTTTGGTGGTATATTAAATAACGACCAGCAGGGTACTACTTATTTAACCAATACCGCCAGTATAAGCCCCTATACCCTTACGTTTTCATACAATGGGCAGGCGGGATTACCTGCAGGATTCACCTATAATAACAACGGTACCTTCTCTATAGACAGTACTGTAACTGTAGGGCAATACACTATAAACTACACCCTAACCTCGGTACTTTGCCCAAACAATACCAGTACTACTACAGTAACCATAATAGTAGTGGGTGGTATATCAACACCTCCTAAAAATGAGTTTGCTTTTTGCTTTAACAATACACAAGCCCAAAACTCTGGAAACAATACTGGAGGAGCACTTTCTTTTTATGACGGCAGTACTGTAGATGGAAACCCTGCCACAGGAGCAGGGACTAACCCCAACGCCCAAGTGCTGATTGTAGATGCCAGTGGCAATGCCACCTCGTTGCCCACAGGCTGGACACTTGACCAAGCTACAGGCTCGCTTACCATACCTCCGGGTACATTGCCTCAATCTATATTAATATATTTTAAAATATGCCCGATAGGTTCTACGATAGGTTGTGGACCTATAAGAGTATGGCATGTTACCATACAATCTCCTTTAAGAGGCGAAGACGACCAAGTTTATTATAATGAGAATGGTACACAAGTACTTCCTATAGGCAACTATGGTGAATATACCACTACAACAAACCCATATAACGTACTTGACAATGACCATTTATATAATTGTGCTACAGGTAGTCTTACCCAAGCTACGGTTACGAACGTAACCTTTACACCGCCACCAAACAATGCCGCAAACCCTTTTAATATAAATAATAATGGTGCTGTGAATTATGACTATAATATTTCAGTTTCAGCAGGAGAAATCTATATATTGCAATATACCATAGCTCTAACCTATACGGGTAGCCCGGCGGTAACCATTACCGAAACCCATACGGTAACCATTACCATTCCTTATATTACCCAAATACAACGATTGGCTACTACCAATAACTCCATAGCTACTACCCCTGTTACTAAAAACGGAGCTCAAAACAAAAACACACAATATGTATATATACCCGATGCTAGTTTAAAAAACGTATTACTCACTTCTAACGCTTGTTGTACAGACCTCAACCATAATGGATTAATTGTAGATGCAGATGGCAATGGTGAAATTGATTTTATTGAGGCGGCAAATGTAGAACAGATAGGTGCTCAAGTTGGATATAGTGACGGAAACATTTCAGATCTTACAGGCTTGCATGATTTTGTGAATTTGAAAGCGTTGTCAGTTGTTGGTAATCAGGTAACCCAATTAAATAGTGCTCTTTTACCTAATTCTATAATAGCTCTTCAATTATGGAACAATCCAATGACTATTGTAGAAACAAGTAATTTACCTAATTTAGTGAGGCTTTATACGAGAAACACTTTAATTTCAACTTTAGACTTAGGAACAAATCATAGTTTAACCACTTTAACTACAAAGAATTGTCCTAATCTTGTTAGTATCAATATTAAGAATGGTATAGACCAAGAATTTACAAGCTCAAATGCTGTAATACAAGACTGCTGGCAAAACTGTCCTAATCTTACCAATGTATGTGTAGATGCCAGCGAGCTAACTGCCGTGCAAGACTACCTTACCAACTGCGGTGGCAATGCCAGTATCGTAAACAGCAACTGCGCTATGGGTGTAGAGAATGCTGTGGCTAACAGCTTTACTATAGCACCTAACCCAAGTAGCGGGGTGTTTACCGTTACGTTTGGGGCTACCACGCAACCGCTTGCTGTAGAGGTATATGATGTAATGGGTAGAAAAGTGTATAATAATCCATTGGGTAGTTCTCAGTTGGCAGTTGGCAGTTTGAGCGCAGACGAAAACGCGCACCAAATACAACTCGACCTTACCAACTACCCAAGCGGTGAATATTTTGTTACCATCAAAACCGAAACCGGTACTATGAAACAAACAATAATTAAAAAGTAAGAGCCCAATTCCCCTCTTTTGTAAAAGCTCCCCTTTGGGGAGGTTGGTGGGGCTTCAGGTTTTGTAAATTAAACCCTGTAAGAGTTTTGAACTCTTACAGGGTTTTTGATTAAAAATTCATAACTTTGAAACTTTCGGGCATATTATGAAGCATTTCAATCTCGTTACTTATCTCACATCAAACCTCAACCTCAACGAAGAAGATATACTTTCTATACAAAGTAATTGTTTGGTAAAAGAATATACAAAAGGAAGTTTTTTGTTACAAAGTAATGAGTATTGCCAATATTCCTTTTTTGTAGAAAAAGGTTTGCTCCGCCAATACGCCATTGATGACAAAGGAAAAGAACACATTTTGCACTTTGCCCCCGAAGGTTGGTTTGTAACCGATCGCGAGAGTGTTTTTTTTAAACAACCATCTGTATATTTCATTCAAGCCTTAGAACCCACAACCGTGGCACTTATTGATGATGAATTACTGAAAAAATTAGAGCAAACCTTTCCTTCGTTTCGTGATTTTAATAATCTGATGTTGCACAATCATATTCGGGCATTACAAAATAGAATCATTATGCTAATGAGTCAGACAGCCGAAGAACGCTATTTGCAATTTATAAAAACCTATCCCGACATACCGTTGAGGGTTCCACAAACCATGGTGGCATCGTATTTGGGCATTACGCCCGAAAGCCTAAGCCGTGTTCGAAAAGATTTAGCAAGCAAAAATTTCAATCGGTAATTTCTTATCCTACATCAATGTTTTGATTGTTGGCAGGCTGTAATTTTGTTCTATAATTTTTAAGAAAGGAAAAAATCATGAAAACAAAAACAGTAGCCTTAGTTGTTACTCCACAAACACCGCATTTTGTTGGCGACGGATTTAGAGTACACAATTTTATTCCGAGTATATTCCAATTAAATATGCAACGCATGAATCCGTTCATTATGTTGGATTACAATTCTAAATATAATTTTCCACCCGCTACCGAACCCAAAGGCGTGGGTGTGCATCCGCATCGTGGTTTCGAAACCGTAACCATTGCCTACAAGGGCAAAGTACAACACCACGATAGTAGTGGCGGTGGTGGTATCATTAGTGAAGGCGATGTACAATGGATGACAGCTGCCAGTGGCGTACTTCACAAAGAATACCACGAAAAAGAATGGAGTAAAACCGGTGGCGAGTTCCAGATGGTGCAACTTTGGATAAATTTACCAGCCAAAGACAAAATGAGCGCTCCCAAATACCAAGCCATAAAAAACGAAAGCATCAACCGATATATGTTACCCGAAAATGGTGGCGAAGTGGAAGTAATTGCTGGTTCGTATAAAGATGTAGCTGGAGCTGCCTTTACCTTTACTCCAATTAATATGTTCAATGCAAAGTTGAAACAAAACGCCGAAATTGCCTTGGATTTCCCAGCTAATTACAACACGGCGCTTTTGGTAATCGAAGGCTCAATACTGGTAAATAATTCGGAAGTTGTTCCAACAAATCATTTGGCTTTAATGGCAAACGATGGTGAAAACTTTAGTATCAAAGCTACCGAAGACAGTGTTGTTTTGGTATTGAGCGGCGAACCTATCAACGAACCTATTGCGGCTCATGGTCCGTTTGTAATGAATACCAAACAAGAATTGCTACAAGCTTTTGACGACTTTAACCGAGGTAAATTCGGTTATTTAGAAGATTAATGATACTGCGGCTTTCATAACTTACATGAAAGCCGTATTTTTGTTTTTACAAAAAAGCAGCCAACATATGAAAACCGGAAGACTCGAAGCCTTTAGCGATGGTGTACTCGCCATTATCATTACCATCATGGTTTTGGAAATGAAAGTTCCCGAAGGTTCTGATTTTAGTACACTTAAACCACTTATTCCTAAGTTTTTGTCGTATTTATTGAGTTTTATTTATGTGGGCATTTATTGGAATAACCATCATCACATGTTTCAGGTGATAGAAAAAGTAAATGGGAAAGTACTTTGGGCAAACTCGGCATTGTTGTTTTCGTTGTCGTTGATTCCATTTACAACTGCCTGGATGGGGCAAAATCACTTCGAAAAAAATCCGGTAGCACTATATGGTTTCAATTTATTACTTTGTGCTTTTACTTATATCATTCTCGAAAAAGCAGCCATAAAACACGAAGGAAAACAATCAACAATAGGCGTTGCCTTAGATGACAAAAAAAAGGAAATCACTTCTTTGCTATTGTACATCACAGGCACTATAAGTTCTTTTTATTTACCCGAAATTGGCTTGGCTTGTTACGCTCTGGTAGCAATATTATGGCTAATTCCCGACAAAAGAATTGAAAATCAACTAAAATAAACCTTATGGAAACAAAAGAATACAACAACGAAGAAATTACCATTGTTTGGGAACCAGGCAAATGTTGTCATGCGGGTGTATGTGTTAAAACGTTGCCACAAGTTTACAATCCAAAAGAAAAACCCTGGATAAAGATAGAAAACGCCACATCTGAAGAACTTAAAAACCAAGTGGCAAATTGTCCGTCGGGCGCTTTGAGCATCAAACAAGAAGCGAATACCATAAAAATCGAAAGAGAAGACGATGGCAAAAAAGGACGTTTTGTAATTTACGAAAATGGTGTTTTTGCAGGAGAAATGACTTATACTTGGGCTGGAGATTCTAAATTTATTATCGATCATACAGGTGTTGAAACTGTGTTTGAAGGAAAAAGTTTTGGCAAAAAACTGGTGATGGCTGCTGTAGATTATGCCCGAGAAAACAATCTAAAAATAATGCCTTTATGTCCGTTTGCTGCCGCAATTTTTAACAAAAATAAAGATCTTCAAGACCTGCGATTTTAATCTTTTTTTTGTTTGGATTAATTAAAAATAGTATTTTCGGATAATTTTAAAATCAATCCAAAATACATGAATCCATTTTTCAGCAATTTATTTAACCTGCACACAGGCGAAGAAGACAAGCAAAAAACCTTGGAACATGTAAAAAGCAATGTTTCGTTTAAAGGATCAACGCTTTGGATTTTGGCTTGTGCTATTATGGTGGCATCTGTTGGGCTCAACGTAAACTCTACTGCGGTTATTATTGGCGCCATGCTTATTTCTCCGTTGATGGGTCCAATTGTTGGAGCGGGTTTTGCTTTAGGAACTTTTGATTTTTCGTTATTAAAAAAATCTTTAATCAATTTGTTGATAGCAACATTTGTTAGCCTCATTGTTTCTACATTGTATTTTACTCTCAGCCCGTTTAAAGATGCGCAATCGGAATTATTAGCCAGAACATCGCCCAATATTTACGATGTTTTGATTGCTTTTTTTGGCGGATTGGCTGGCGTTATTGCCATTACCCGAGTTGAAAAAGGAAACCCAATTCCGGGTGTAGCCATTGCTACTGCGCTGATGCCACCACTTTGTACTGCTGGCTTCGGATTGGCTACTGGGCAAATAAATTACTTTTTTGGTGCGCTTTTTTTGTATACTATAAATTGTGTATTTATTTGTATATCAACCTTTTCTATTGTAAAATTTTTGAACTTCCCTATTGTTAAGCAAGTAGATAAAAAGGAAGAAAAGAAAATACATTATTTAATTTATGGATTAACAGTAGCGATGCTTTTGCCCAGCATTTATTTTGGTTATGCTTTGTTTAAAGAACAACAATTTAGAAAAAACGCCGAAGATTTTATCAATAAAGAATGTTTGGAAAAAGGCAATGTGTTGATTTTTAAAAAACTTGATTATTCAACAAATTCCAAAAAAATTGAGTTAGCTTTTTTAAGACGCCATTTTTCTGCGCAAGAAATAAATCAATTAAACAGTAAATTATCTGATTATCAACTAACAAATACCAAACTCATCATTACCGAAAGCAACAATATAGATCAATTAAAAAACGATATTCTAAACGAAGTTAGCAAACAAGACCAACAGTTGGCTACGATAAACAAAAACATAGCCGAAAACACGTATAACAACAAACAAATCTTTTTAGAAGCCAATGCCTTATTCCCGAATATTGATGCTATTGCCGTATCGAAACAGCAATTTGCCACCAAAGATGGCGAAAACGAAGCAGTAATTGTCATCTACAAATCGGAAGAAAATTTATCCGAAAAAGAAAAAACTACACTCGAAAACTGGCTCAAACAAAAATTAAATACCGATCAAATTTCAATCTTAAAAAACTAAATTTACATGCATACAGGCAAACGTTACACTCCTTTTGAATTTTTTAGATGGTCGCTTCGAGACACTATCACTTTGTTGCTAGTTGCTTCTGTTCCAACCATATTGTTTTATTTTGAGCATACCTATTTGGCTATTCCTTGGCAACCCATTGCTGTTTTGGGAACAGCGCTTTCGTTTGTTGTTGGTTTTAAAAACAATGCCAGCTATGGAAGAATATGGGAAGCACGCCAAATTTATGGTTCTATCATCAATGACAGTCGTAGTTTTGGCTATTCTATCCGCGATATTTTAGGTAAGGATAATGTGGTGACGCAACGAATATTCTACCGTCATTTTGCTTGGCTTACAGCGTTGCGATTCCAACTTCGTGAGAAAAGAACTTGGGAAAATATGGGAAATGTTCGCAACCGAAAATATATGAAAAACAAATACCATGTATCGGAATGGAACAGCGATTTGGAAACCGAACTTAAAAAGTTATTATCTGAAAGTGATTACGAATACATTATTAGTAAAAAAAATAGAGCTACACAACTCACAGCTTTACAATCGGAAGAAATTGCACAGCTTAGAAATTCTGGTATTATCAATGATTTTCAATGGAATTTATTACAAAATAGTCTTTTAAAATTTACCGATGATCAAGGTCGTGCCGAACGGATAAAAAACTTTCCATATCCGCGCAACTTTGCATCAATCACTACCTATTTGATGTTTATTTTTGTACTATTATTTCCTTTCGGATTGCTTAATGAATTTAACAAACTCGGCAACGGAACTTGTCTTGAAGGATATACCATTTGGCTGAATATTCCCATATCGGCTATTGTTACTTGGGCCTTTCATGTTTTGGATACTATTGGCGAAAGCTCGGTAAATCCGTTTGAAGGTAGCGCCAACGACGTGCCAATTACGCAAATAAGCCGCACAATAGAAATTGATATGCGCGATATGCTCAACGAAACCAATTTGCCACCAGCCATACAACCAGAAAACAATATTGTTTTGTAAACCATTATAAAATATGGAAGAAATAAAAAAAATAATCAACGATTCGGGTACATATATACTTTTTGTAACCATAATTATTGCCCACATTTATTGCCGTTCGTTTAGTAAAAAAATACTTAAAAGAAAAAATTATAGACAAAGCGCTTCATCATCAAATAGATGCAACGAGCTTTGTATTTATCAATCACATGGTTATTTCAATTGTGTATTTTTTAGGCTTTGGCTGGGCATTACTGTTGTTACCTATAACACATTCTTTTGCGCATTCGTTGCTTGCAGGCGCAGGCGCATCAACTCTTATTTTAGGATTTGCATCACAACAGTTGTTTACCAATCTTATTAGCGGCGTATTTTTGGTTATTGTACGTCCGTTTAAAATAGGCGACACTATCGAATTTCAAGATAAACAAGGTACAGTAGAAGCTATAACGCTCAATGCCACAATTTTAACAGATACAGATAATAATAAAATTATTATTCCAAGTTCTTTATTGCTCAATGATAAAATAAAAATTATAAATCCAAGTACCAATACAAATTCTAACACAAATGCTTAAACAAGACAAATTACAAATCATCAGAAAATGGTATCCAAATGCCATCACAACAATCGATAGCGTTAATAAAATAATCGATTATTTTGAAAACGAATTACAAATAGAGCCCAAACAAGTAATGATAGCCGATAGTATTTGTAGCGATGATGTAAACAGCATACAATATCCTGCGCGTGTTGCCGAATTTTTAGGACCGTTTAAAATGGGCGGATTAGATGGTTTTCCGTTTACCGGATTAACCGGAATGGGCGCTTTTGCCAGCCACGTTCCCGACGATGGTGCGGTATTTATTTACTATGGTCCACACATTGGTATTACCAAAGAAGGTGTTATTGGCGAAATCCTCCGATTAGGACAACACAAAAAGCGGCTGTTGTGGTGCTGCCAAAGGAGCGCTGGGCAAATTGTTAAATAATCAAATTGTAGAAGGAAACATCACTGATATCGATTATCAAATGAACACCATCGAGCAAATTTTGTTTTCGCAAAAAGAACGAATTTTAAATGCAAAAACGCCACTCTTTGAAGCTACCGAAGTAATCTACGAAGCTATCGATAAGCGCATCAACGAATTGGTAGAAAAAACCAATTACAACTGTAAATATGTGATGTTGATAGGCGCCGTACTCATTAATAGCGATAGCGATATGGGTTCGTTTACACACGCCAAGCGATTTGATGTAATTAATTTACAAACCAAAGAAAGACAAAATTGTATGTCGTATTTCGAGGTTTAAAAATAGCATACAAATCTACTTTCTGTTAAAACAAAATAATTTCCACTAATTATCGTTATACCAATACAATAATTAGTGGAACAATATTTGTAGTTTTACAACCTAAATTCTGTTTGAATGAAAAAGATTCTTTTAATACTGTTTTTTTGTTTTTCGTTTTTTTATACCGCTTCGGCTCAAACTATAGCGTTTAAAACCAGCGCAGTAAGTGCTTGCGAAAAAAACATGAAAACCAATCGTTGGGGAAAATGGTCTGAATTTGTAAAAGCAGAAATTGTGATTACTATAGATGCCAAAAAAGATTTGATTGTTGTAAATTCACAAGAAACACAAGCCTTTAGAATCAACGCATATTACGACAAATACACTACTGATAAACAAGATATTGTGATGTTTGATTGTACAGACAACAACGGTTCTAAGTGTAAAATTTTGGTCATAACTCGCAAAGACGAAAAAAACCGAAAACAATTTTATCTCAATTACAACGAAGTACGATTTGTGTATAATATTGTAGAAACCATATAGCTTTTTTGTGAATTTTACCTATCCGAAAACCGAAAAACTCAAATCAAAAAAAACGATAGAATCGCTGTTTACCGAAGGAAAATCGGTAGCACAATTTCCATTGCGAATTGTTTATGTTCCGCTCGAAAATGAAACAGAAAACAAAGTAGGAGCTTCGGTTTCAAAAAAATATTTCAAAAAAGCCGTAGATCGCAATTATTACAAACGCGTTTTGCGCGAATGTTATCGACTAAATAAAACACTGTTGTTTGAAGGATTAAACAAAAAATATGCAGTAATGCTTTTCTATCAAACCCGAGAACGATTAAGTTATCAGGAAGTTAATGCGAAAATTCTGTTGCTTTTTGAAAAATTTAATTCGGCAGAAAAAACATACTAAAACCTACGGTTTTTACGTTTTACATATAAATCTTTAATTGCTATGAAAAATATTTTATTAATTCTCGTTTTATGCTTTGGCATAAGCTGCAAAGAAAACGCCGAAAGTTCGGAATCTATATCTATGTACCAAAAAGCTCCTACTGCATCTGCAGATGAAGCCGTTTCAGTAGATTCTGTTGCAACTGCAGCATCTGAGGAAGTTGTTCTGCCAGACAAGAAAAATACAGGTGAGCCCGAAGATGTTATTACGCAAAAAATCATCAAAAATGCCAATTTGCGATTTCAATCATCCAATTTACAAGATTCGTATAAAGCCATTGTAGCTGCTTCCAAAAAGTACCAAGGCACTATACAAAGCGATACCGAAGGCACGTATGATTATCAAATGTATCGCAACCTCATCATCAGAATACCGAGTCAAAATTTTGATAGTTTTATTGCCGATATTTCAAATGGTGTTGATTATTTTGACACAAAAGAAATTTCATCGCAAGACGTTACCGAAGAATATATTGATGTGGCTTCGCGCATTAAAACCAAAAAAGTATTAGAAGAACGCTATCTCGAACTCTTAAAAAAAGCAGGAAAAGTTTCTGAAATGTTAGAAATTGAGCAGCAACTTTCGGCTATTCGAGAAGAAATCGAAGCCAAAGAAGGTCGTTTAAAATACCTGCAAAACAAAGTGGCGTACAGCACTATAACGCTCGAAATATACAAACCTGTAGCATCGCAAAGTGGCGCTACAGTTTCTTACGGAACAAAAATATGGAATGCCATAAAATCAGGGTTTTTCTCAATTACAAACTTTTTTATTGGACTTATCGAAAATTGGCCTTTAATTCTTATTTTGGTCGGCATATATTTATTTATCAGAAAAAAATTAAAAAAGAACGGTTGGATAATCGGTAAAAAACAAAAAAAATCAGAGCATGATACAGATTCGTAAACGTAAAATAATAGCTGCTTTTGCCTTTGCTTTTCTATTTATTGGTGTTAGTTTTAAAGAAGATTTCTTTGAAATTGCCAAACAAATAGAAATTTTTACTACTATGTACAAAACGGTAAATCAGAATTATGTAGACGAAACCAATCCGTCGCAATTAATGAATACCGCTATCAAAGCCATGCTTGCCGATTTGGATCCGTACACCAATTATTACAACGAGCAAGATGTTATAAAAGCACGTATCAACAACACGGGCGAATACACCGGAATTGGCGCCATGCTTACACGAAAAGAAGACAAACTCATAGTTCGCGAACCTTATAAAAATTATCCTGCCGATAAAGCCGGATTAAAAAGTGGCGACGAAATTTATCAAATAGGTGATGTGCTGTTGGCAGATTTTAAAGACGATGCTTCGCAACTTTTAAAAGGTGCAAAAAACACCAAAATCGATATTAAATACTATCGACAAGGAAAACCAATGACCACTCAAATTGTAATCAACGAAGTTGAGATAAAAGCGGTTCCGTTCTATTCAAAAATTGATGACAAAACAGGTTATATCGTTTTAGAAAAATTTAATGCCAAAGCTTGTGCTGATGTTAAAGAAGCGTTGCTAAATCTTAAAGCACAAGGTGCAGAACGTATTGTGTTAGACTTGCGCGATAATCCGGGTGGTTTACTAAATGAAGCTGTGAAAATTTGTAATTTATTTGTGCCAAAAGGCGAAGTTATTGTAAACACCAAATCTAAAAACGAAAAGTACAATCAAGTGTATAAAACGCCAGCCGAACCAATAGATACAGAAATTCCGTTGGCAATTATTGTAAATGGCAAAAGTGCATCGGCTTCCGAAATTGTTTCTGGTGCCTTGCAAGATTTAGATAGAGCTGTGATTATTGGTAGCCGTAGTTTCGGAAAAGGCTTGGTACAGCGCCCATTTGATATGACCTATAACACACAGGTAAAAGTTACCATATCAAGATATTACACGCCAGCTGGTAGATGTATCCAAGCATTAGATTATTGGCATAGAGATAAAGACGGAAAAGCGGTTCGTACGCAATCTACAGAATACACAGCATTTAAAACCAAAAAAGGAAGAACAGTGTATGATGGCGGCGGTATTCAGCCCGATGTAGAAGTTGCCGAAACCAAAACCAGCGCTATTACCGAAGCATTAGAAAAAAATGACGCAGTCTTTAAATTTGCAAATAACTACTATTTTTCTAATCCAAATCTTGGCGATAAAATGCCAACGATTTCCGATACTGATTTTGGCAACTTCAAAACCTTTATCAAAAACGAAAAAATAAGTTTTGATACCGAAACCGAAAAAGCATTAAAAACAACTTTGGAAAAAGCCAAAAAAGAACAACTCGACGAAACTATAAAAACGCAATACGAACAGTTGTATGCTGCTTTACAAAAAAGTCAAGAAGCACTTTTAGACAAAAACAGCAAAGAAATAAAACGTATTTTGCAAGACGAAATCATAAAAAGATACCAATACAAAGAAGGCTTGTATAATTTTTATACCAAAAACAATATCGAAATTCAACGCGCTGCAACACTACTTGCCAACACTTCTGAATACAATAAAATCCTGAAAAAATAATGCTTCGTTTTTTAAAAATAATACCGCTTTTTTTTCTTTTTAACGCTTTTGCTCAAGAAGAAATTGTGCAATCTGTTTATTTTGAGTTTGATAAATTCACGGTAGATGAAACCCAACTTCTGGAAACAGTTAAGTTCGTTCAAAGTATCGATTCTACTCGTATCGAAACCGTACAAATTTTTGGTTATACCGACGATATTGGCAAAGAAGATTACAATTATAAATTATCTACCAACAGAGCCAATACTATTAAAGAAAAACTAATAGATTCTGGCATCAAAAGTAAAATCATTATTACTATTGAAGGAAAAGGACGCATTTTGATAGACGATGATATTGTAGAAAATCTTCCAGAAAAGCGTTCCAAAAATCGCCGTGTAGATATTGTAATGAACCTAAAACCATTACCAAAACTAATTCTGCCCGATGTGTATGATAGTTTCAAAAAAGACATGGTAATTGGAGATCGCATTATGTTGGGTGGCGATGTGTTATTTGAAAAAGGCAGTAGCCGACTCACGTCTAAAGCCAAAAAAGAACTCGACAGGTTGGCACTTTTGCTCCATCGATACAAAAATATTGAGTTTGAAATTCAAGGACACGTGTGCTGTACGCCGCCTTATTGGAGCGAAGCTATCGATAAAGAAACCAAACGCAGACAACTTTCTTCCAATCGTGCCGAACGTGTTTTTAAATATTTTGTTTACCGTAGAATAGATCGAAAACGCATGACATTTAAAGGCTATGGCAACCGAAAACCTTTGGGTAAAGAACCACAATACGATCGTAGAGTAGAGCTTGTTGTTACTAAGGTTTAGTAAATTATACCAAAAAACAGTTCCGTTGAAAACTTATCAAATTTTTGCTTTTATATCGATGCTTTTTGCAGGATTAACAGCCGTAATAGCCAAAGCTGGTTTAAAAAACGTTAGCGCAGATACAGGATTGGCAATACGAACTTGTTTTGTTTTTGTTTTCGTTTGGATTAATGTTTTTGTTTTTAATCAAACCAAAGATTTTTCAAATCTAACAACCAAAGATGTTGTGTTATTAGGATTTTCTGCATTAACTACTTCTTTATCTTGGATATTTTACTACAAAGCCATCAAAATAGGTAATGTGTCTGAAGTTGCCTTGATAGATAAAACCAGTATTATTATTACACTTATTTTATCGTTTCTGTTTTTGCAAGAACAGTTTACTTGGAAAATAGGTGTTGGTGCAACATTAATATTGGCTGGTCTTATTGTAATTGCTTGGAAATAATTTTTATATATGTTCTTAAAAATAAGTTTATTGTTTGTAGCCACAATAATAGCATTTTGGATAAGCGCTATTTGTGGTGGTGGTGCAAGCCTTATTTTGGTACCCATTCTCAACTGGATTTTGCCCACATCGGTGGTGCCGTTTTCCTTAACTATTGGCACCTTTACCAGCTCGGCTTCTCGAATTGTAGTTTTTAAAAAACACATTTGTTGGAAAATCTTTTTGTGGTTTGTACCATTTTCAATTCCGGCGGTTTTGCTTGGCGCATGGCTTATGAAATTTGTAAATCCGTTGTATTTACAAATAATTGTAGGACTGTTTTTATTAGCTAATATTCCGGAGCTTTTTAGAAATAAAAAACAACAAGAAACCGAAGAAAAACCCTATCCAAAATTTGTATTGGCGATAGTAGGTTTTTTCGCCGGATTTATATCAGGAATAACTGGTGCTATTGGGCTCTTATTCAATCGATTCTATTTGCGTTACGGTTTGTCTAAAGAAGAAATTGTAGCCACAAGAGCTGCCAACGAAATCTTTTTGCACACCATCAAACTTATCATTTATTTGTTATTGGGCTTATATTCTACAAATGCCCTGTGGCTGGGCATTACCATTGCTATTGCTTCTATCGTTTCGTCTTACACTGTTAAATTTATTTTGCCTTATATCAGCGAATTTGCTTTTCGAAAAATTGGATATGGCGCCATGGTTATCTCTGGAATATTTTTGTTAGTAGGAACTGCTCAAAACATTATCAATCAAGACAATATCTCTTTTTCTAAAAATCAGTATGACGAACGCACGATGAATTGGCGCAACAGTCATTTTGTATTAGAATTTGCTATTGATGATGGTTTAGAAATTGAAAGATCAATCAAAGTAGATGAACTTCCGGATAAAATTAAATTAGAATACAACAAATTGTTGCCACAATACGACAAAATTTTAGTAGAAAAAGTATTTAAACTCGCATCTAAAAAAAGCTACGAATTTTATTGCTACAAAGACAAAAAGCTTACCAAATTTGAGTTTGAAGAATAAGAAACAGTAAAACAACACTTTGCAAAATATTTTTTATATTTGATATGCATTTTACTGTAGTTTTATGTTTGCTCATGTACTCAATCTTTTCTTTCCGAAAACCTGTGCAGGTTGCAACGCTTTATTGCTACAAACCGAAACCGTAATTTGTACGCAATGCCGGCATGATATTCCGCTTACCAATCATTTTCAAGTAAAAGAAAACGAAGCTTTTGCCAAATTTTATGGTAAAGTTTCGGTAGAATTTGTAGTGGCGCTTATGGAGTTTCACAAAAAAGGAATTGTACAGGAAATGATTCATAAACTCAAATATAAAAATCAACAAGATATTGGCAAAGTAATCGGCTATTGGTGTGCCGAAAACCTGAAAACTTTACCCGAATTAAATCAGATAGACTGCATTGTTCCTGTGCCATTGCATCCGAAGAAATTAAGAAAAAGAGGTTACAACCAAGTGAGCACTTTTGGGAAAACTTTAGCAGAAGTTTTAGAAATTCCGTATGACGAAAACATTTTGGTGCGTACTCAATTTACAGAAACGCAAACCAAAAAAACCTTGCTCAATCGTTCAGACAACGTAAAAGATATTTTTGACATAAACCACACATATAGCACTCAATTTAGTAATTTTCTTCTGATAGATGACGTAATAACCACTGGCGCAACGCTTGTTTCGTGTGCTAAAGCTTTGCAAAAAATCCCGAACAGTACTATGAGTATTGCTTGTATGGCAATGACGATGTAATAATACGTTAATTTGTTTTAGCTAAATAAAAAAATAACTTACTTTGCACAAAATTGATACAATGCTTAAAAAACAAGCCTTTCTTTTTAGTGTTTTGCTATTGGTAATCGTTGTAGGTTGCGCGCGCCGTGGCACCATAACTGGTGGCGCCAAAGACAGTATTCCACCGATTATGCTAAGCAGCTTACCAAAAAACTACAGCACCAATTTTACTGGAAACGAAATTATTTTGAATTTTGATGAATACGTAAAAACCAAAAATTTAGACAAGCAACTTATCATTACACCATTATTAAAATATCGTCCAGAAATTTTACCTTACTACGCAAGTAAAACTTTAAAAATCAGAATAAAAGACACTTTACAACCCAATACAACGTATAGCTTTAATTTTGGTAGCAGTATCGAAGACAACAACGAAAACAATGCTATGAAGCAATTCAAATATGTGTTTTCTACCGGAAATGAAATCGATTCTTTAAAACTTAAAGTTAAAATAAAAGACGCATTAGAAACCAAACAATTACAATATGTTTCGATTATGTTGTATGATATGGATGCTGATTTTAATGATTCGACCATCTTCAAAAAAACACCACGATATGTTGCCAGTTCTTTGGATAGTTTAACCACCGTGAATCTGGAAAACATCAAAGCTGGGAAATACAAACTCATAGCTTTAAAAGATGAAAACAACAACAATAAATTCGATCCGAAAAAAGACAAAATTGGTTTTCGTTCTGAACCTGTAACCTTGCCTAACGAAAACACCTACACTTTGGATTTGTTTAAGGAAGAATTGGCTTTTAAAGCGTTGAATCTATCGCAGGTGGCTGGTGCTCAATTTGCTTTGGCTTATCAAGGAAATCCAGAAAACACCAAGGTAGAAGTTACACGCCAAGGCACAAAAATTCCATCGGTGGTAACAAAAATACAAACCAAAGATTCATTACAAGTTTGGGTGCGAGCTTCAAAAGGCGATTCGTTGCAATTTCAAATTTCTAATGGGAAATTTTCTAAAAAATACAACCAAAAACTTAAAGATTTTAAACGCGATACACTCAATATTAAGAGCGAAGGTGGCAACCTAAAACCAAATGCTCATTTCATTCTAAATTCGGCTACGCCATTAGTAAAAACCGATAAATCTAAAATTAAAATCCTGAGAAAAGATTCTACCGCTGTGGCTTTTTCTACACAATACGATGATTGGAAACAGCAACTAGCGTTGGTTTTTGATAAAGATGAAAAACAATCGTATGTAATTCACTTAGAAGCTGATGCACTAACCGATTTTTATGACAAGACCAATAAAGCATTGAAATATACGGTAACAACTGGAGCTTTTTCTGATTATGGAAATTTGCGCGTTACCTTAGAAAACGCCAAACGATTTCCGGTAATTGTTGAGCTTACCAGCAAAGACGGAAAGGTATTGGAAACTGCTTATAACGATGGTTCTAAAATTGTAACTTTTGAGAATATTCAGCCGAATAAATACACCATGCGACTTATTTATGATGATAATAAAAACCGTCGTTGGGATCCGGGAAATTATTTAGAAAATCGCCAGAGCGAGGAAGTTATATATTTCCCGAAAGAGCTTGATGTTCGCGGAAATTGGGACGTAGAACAGCCATTTGATTTGAAAATTTCGAATTAAAAATTTCTAATTTCAAACGCATCTCTATCATTTAAAAAATTCAATTTTTTCCGAGTTTCTAATAGCTTTTCTTTGTTGAATTCTGTTATGAAAACACCTTCATTTGTTTGTGGTTCAATAATGTAATTTCCAAGGAAATCAACTACTTGCGAATGTCCGGTGTATTCTAAATCAGTAGCGTCTGCTCCTACTCTATTCACCCCAATTACATAGCTCATATTTTCTACCGCACGTGCTTTTAGCAAAATATCCCAAGCGTTGATGCGAGGTTTGGGCCAATTAGCCACATAAATCAAGATGTCGTAATCTTCTACATTGCGAGCGAAAACAGGAAAACGCAAATCGTAACATATCATCGGACAAATTTTAAACCCTTGATAATCAACGATTAATTTATCTGTGCCAGAAGTATACACTTTGTCTTCTCCTGCCAATGTAAATAAATGACGCTTATTGTAATGTTGAATTTCTCCGTTTGGAAAAACAAAAACCAAGCGATTGTAATACTTGTTATTTTCTTTGATAACCAAACTTCCAGTGATGGCGCAGTTTTTTTCTTTTGCCAATTTTTGAAGCCAAGTTATGGTTTCTCCTTGCATAGTTTCAGCCACCGATTCGGGATTCATTGTAAATCCCGAAGTAAACATTTCGGGCAAGACAATTAGTGCAACATTGTCAGAAATCGTTTGGATTTTTTCTTCCAAAAATTTCCTGTTTTGTTGTGGATTTTCCCAAATTAACGAAGTTTGTAGTAAGGCTGTTTTCATTTACATTTTAGTAATGATAAAGTTGCATCTTCGGTTTTGTTGGAGTTCTTCCTCGGTACAATCGTTTCTTTCATTACAACCATTAACTGGTTGCGAATCTGAATAAGATTTTGTTGTTATTCTATTTTTATCTATACCATGCATAATTAAATAATCACTAAAAGCTTTTGCCCTTTCTTTGGAAAGTTTTTTTGGATTATTTTCTTGTGAATCGGCATGACCTCTAATTTCAATTTCTACTGTTGAATAACGTTTTTCCTTCATAAAATAAACACATTGATCTAAATGTGTAATGGAATATTTATCTAAAAAATCAGCACTATTTTTTTTAAATAAAATAATTGGTGGATCTACAAGCTCTACTAAATCTTCATAAATAACCGATTTATAACCTATTTCAATCTCATCAATAAAAATAAACGAATCGCCATCATAGGGTTCTGCTTGATGTCCTTTTGGAAATTTGCCATAGTTTTCGGCAATGATTTTTACAAATTTTGCCTTTTGTTGCGGAAATTCTAACATGATTTTCTTAGTAAATACTTCGTTATCTAAAGCATTTACCTCGATAACTTTATCGGAAACTTGGGAAAAAGAATTTCCGTCATTAGAAACCAAAACCGTAATTCTTTTTGGCAATACAATCCAAGAACGAGAATCTTGCAGAAAATCGCAGGTTATGTTGCTTATTTCGGTTTTTTGTTGCAAATCTATAATGGCTTCAAAATTTTGTTTTTGATAGCCTTGCCAATCGCCTTTGCGCCAGTTGGTACTTCCGTAAATACCATCAACTAAACCATCATCGCCACCTGCATGATATTGCGGATTGTATTTTGAAATATGATTTACGGTGTAATTGTTTGGTTTTTTGATGAATGTTGCGGAAATGGTGTTGCTCGTTGGACCACTTGATTCTAAAGAACTTATTACAAAAGCTTCAACTCTTGAAGTTTTTGATATTTCTAATTTTCCATTACCAAATTCAAATTTTGGATTTTTATTGTCTTCATCAATTACTCTATATTTAACTCCTTGACCGCGATAATTTTTAGATTCTAAATTATTGAAATCAATTGAAATAGCTAATTTATCTTTAAACGATTTACGTTCTGCTTGAATTACTGGAACTGGGATAATTGCTTCTATGTCGGATTCTAGCATTCCAACTGCTGCAACTACATCATCGTCTGAATCTTCATCAAAACACACCAAATCAATATCTTCTGAATTATTTGTGATGGTTTTTGTTTGTTTGCTTTCAAAATTCACTTTTATTTTATCAAAAAATGGAATTGATGTACTCCAACCAATTTCTCCTGGCGTAACTGCATAAATTCCCATACTACTCAACACATACCAAGCACTCATTTGACCGCAATCTTCGTTGCCTATTAATCCATCGGGTGCGTTTTTATAGAAATTTTCTAAAATATAATGCACTAATTTTTTAGTTTTTTCGGGTTTACCCACATAGTTATATAAATACGCCATGTGATGACTTGGTTCGTTTCCGTGTGCGTATTGTCCAATCAATCCGGTAACATCTACTTGCTCGCGACCTGTGGTTTTGCTTTCGGAGTTGAACATTTCGTCGAGTTTGGCTTCAAATTTATCTTTTCCGCCATAGGCTTCAATCATTCCATAAACATCTTGTGGTACAAAAAAGGAATATTGCCATGAATTTCCTTCGGTATAATTGTTATTGATTTCTTTGGCATCAAAAGGTTTGTCCCAACCACCATTTTTCTTTGGTCGCATAAAACCTGTATTCCAATCAAAAATATTTTTCCATGATTGCGAACGTTTCATGAAGTAATGGTAATCTTCGGTTTTATTTAGCATTTGCGCCATTTGTGCAATACACCAATCATCATAAGCATATTCCACAGTTTTAGAAACACTTTCGTGCTCATCATCTATCGAAATAAATCCTTGTCTTTTATAAGCATCTAATCCTAAATGGTCTAACATAGCCGAGTGTTTGGCGGCTTCAAAACATTTTTCGTAATCAAAACCTTTGATACCTTTTGCCATAGCATCTGCCATAACAGATACCGAATGGTAACCAATCATACAATCGGTTTCGTTGGAAGCCAATTCCCAAACTGGTAAGCGTCCGCCTTGTTCGTATTGTTTTAGAAAGGTATTGATAAAATCGGCGGTGCGTTTTTTATCGATTAAAGTATAAAGCGGATGCGCTGCTCTAAAAGTATCCCAAAGCGAGAAAACCGAATAATAATCGAAACCTTCGGCTTGATGAATTTGGTTATCTCTGCCGCGATATTTTCCGTCGATATCTTGAGCAATATTGGGTTGCATCATCGTGTGATATAATGCCGTGTAGAATACAGCTAATTTATCTTTATCGTTAGATGTTATTTCGATTTTGGAAAGCTCTTGATCCCAAAGTTTTTCGGTATCTTTTTTTACTTTATTAAAATCCCAATGTTTTATTTCGCTCATATTCAATCGTGCTCCATCGTATGATGTTGGCGAAAGTGCCACTTTTACTTTGATAGTTTCGCCAACTTTTACTTCTTTAGACAATGCTAATTTGAGTTCGGTTCCCGAATAAAATCCGTTTCTATTTTCTTGATTGGCTACTACTTTTGAAATGGCTAAAGGTTTTTCGAATTCAATTCTTGCATATATGTATTGATCTTTTGCCCAAGCCTCGCTTCTGCGCAATACTTCGATGGTTTTATTATCAATAATTTTGATGTCGCCGTACAACAATTTATCGCGATGATTAAAATCTAAAATAAAATTAGCTGTTCCACTTTTGTTGAATTTGTATTCATGAAAACCCACTCGTGTAGAAGCTGTGAGTTGCACATCGATATTGTGTTTGTCTAATTTGACAGCATAAAAACCTGCGGTTGCTTTTTCGTTAGCATGAGAAAATTTAGAACCATATTCTTCTGGGTTGAAAGAGACTGCGCCCATAGTAGGCATTAGCATGATATCGCCAAAATCGGTACAACCTGTTCCATTGAGATGTGTGTGAGAAAAGCCGTAAATGGTTTTATCGTCATAATGATAACCCGAACAACCTTCCCAACTACCGTCGATTTTTGTATCGGGCGAAAGCTGTACCATGCCAAATGGTGTTGTTGCTCCAGGAAATGTATGTCCGGTACCAGCTGTTCCTATCATTGGATTGACATGTCTTGATAGGTTTTGGGAGAAAGCTAATTGGAAAACAAAAAGTAATAGATGCACTTTTTTCATACTATTATCATAAAATTAGAATTTTATCAAAGATACAGATTCGAAAATCATAAAAACCATACCTCAACTTTGATTTAAGATTATGACAGGTTTCGTTTAATTTTTGTCTCTTATATAAGCTAAAAAGATGATTATAAAGAATATAAATCCTACCCAAAGAGATGCCTTTTTTTCGAATAAATCGTTATACTTTTTTGTGCCAAGATGTACTAACCATATTAGCGATGCGCCTAAATGAGTTAGCAAATAACCGAAAATTTCATTTCCTATCATATATTAAAAAAACAATCCAGCAACAGCAATAGCTGCCAAAACACAAATCAAATCTACCAACAACATCGTAGCAAGTGTGTAGCGTGTGTTTTTGATATTTACCGAACCAAAATATACTGCAATTACATAAAAAGTAGTTTCGGCACTGCATTGAAAAATACACACCAAGCGACCTGTAAAAGAATCTGGTCCAAAATTACGCATGGCATCAATCATAAAACCACGCGAACCGCCGGAACTAAATGGGCGCAACATAGCAACCGGCAAACTGTCGGTAATTTCTTTACTCACACCAATATGCGAAAACAAAAACGAAATTCCGTTGCTAATAATTTCAAACAAACCACTGTTTCTAAATAACGAAATGGCTACCAACATACCCAAAACATACGGAAATATCTTCACACCAGTATCAAGCCCGTTGCGAGCTCCGGTAACAAACGAATCAAAAATGGTGGTGTTGAGCGCTGTGAATTTTTTTTCATGAATAAAAGAAAAAACGAGCGTTCCGCCAATAATTAGCACCAACATCAATCCAGATAAATTTGAAGTAAAAAAGTTTTTGCCAATGAAATCCAAACTATTGATATAAAACAGCAAACCAATAATACCCGCAACCAGAGAAATTATTGCCAATAATAATGTGGCGCTCAAAAAATTGATACGTTGACGCAAACCAACAATAAGTAATGCGGCTAAGGTGCCAACAAATGAAGTGATGATACAAGGCAACATAACATCGGCTGGATTGGCGGCATTTTCGGTGGCACGATAACCAATAATAGAAGTTGGAATAAGCGTAAGACCAGCAGCATGCAAACACATAAACATGATTTGTGCATCGCTGGCTTTGTCTTTTTCGGGATTAATTTCTTGTAAACTCTCCATCGCTTTTAATCCAAATGGTGTGGCGGCAGAATCTAATCCGAGGAAATTTGCAGCAAAATTCAATGTCATATAGGATATTGATGGATGGTTTTTGGGTACCGAAGGAAATACTTGTGCAAAAACAGGACTTAGTTTTCTTGCCAATTTTTCTGATGCGCCCGAATCGATAAGTAACTGCATCAATCCGCAGAAAAATGCCAAATAAGCTATAAGCGGAAGTATCAAATCCATTAAAGTGTTTTTACACGTTGGCAACAAACCGTCGCTTTTTTGAACACCGCTAAAAATTTTTACAGTTTTGTTTTTAAACACATACGTTGTATCGGTATTGAGCGTGTCTTTATTAACAACCATTGTTTGTTCGGGAGCTTTTTCTATGCTGTCTTTAATAAACTTGGGCAGTTGCTCTTTATATTTTTCGCCAATAAGTACCGGATCGTCTTTTTTTCCATTTAAAATATAATCCAAACTATAGGAATTTCCTAAGAATAATCCTGAAATAATAAAGGTTATTGATGCTATAAAAATAACGAGCCAAAATCTGCTTAATACCATACGAATGCTTTATAAAGTTTTATTTATCAACTGATTATTCTACCGATTTGTTGTTTTTAATAAATTTCGGATTGGTTTCCATGACCGTTCCACACTTGGTGCAAGTGCGCAGTTTTTCGGAATTATAAAATTTTTCGAAATGTGGTAAAAAATCTTTTTCAATATTATGCAATTCAAAATATACTTCGTGTAATTTATGATTGCATTTATCGCAATACCAAATCAATCCGTCTTTTAAATTTAAGTTTTCTCTTTTTCTTTCAATAACAAGTCCAATCGAATTTTCGGTTCTATTGGGTGAATGAGGCACTTTGGCAGGCAGCAAAAACATATCGCCTTCGTTGAGATGAATAGCTTTTTTCTCGCCGTTTTCTTGGATATATATGGTGATGTTACCTTTGAGCTGATAGAATAATTCTTCGGTTTCGTTGTAATGATAGTCTTTTCTGGCATTTGGTCCGCCTACTATCATCACGATATAATCATCAGATTCTTTGTATAAATTTTTATTGGCAACGGGCGGTTTCAACAAATCTTTGTTTTCCTTTATCCATTGGTTTAAATTGAAAGGTGCGATGGTTTTCATTTCAAAAAAATTTTAACGAATGTACAAAAAAAAACAAAGGTCAGCCGAAGCCAACCTTTAGATATTTATTTGTATTCTTTTATGAGATAGATATACACAGGAAAGTGGTCTGAAAATCCAGGTTCTGATGGATTGTTCCGTAGCGGATATCCTTTGTATTGACCTGTGGTTTGAATGAGATAAGGCTTGTTGAAAATTCCTGCTTTCCAATATCTAAAAGACGAATAGTCTGGTAAAATAAGTTGTTGCGAAACCATAATTTGATCAAAAATATCGCCAGCATCACGGTAAAACAAGGTTGCGTTTCCTTCTTTTGCCATTTGTTCAAAAGGATTGTAAATGTCGCCTGCTTCTTTGGCTTGTTCTTTTTTCAGTTTGGCACCCAACATTACTTTTACGCTTTTGTTATATGAACCATCATTTAAATCGCCCATGGTCATGATTTTAGCATGCGGATTGATGTTTACCAATGAGTCTATTATTTTTCTGTTTAATGCTCCCGCAGCTTCTCTAAAAGGCGAACTTTTTTTCTCGCCCCCTGAGCGCGATGGCCAGTGGTTTACGATGATGTTAATTTCTTCGCCATCTAAAAATCCTGTTACTAAGAGCTGATCGCGGGTATATACACGCTCGTCTGTGGTTTTATCTTCAAACGTTTTGTCGTCAGATTCTTCACCTTTGTCCTTTTTGTCTTCTTTACCTGCTTGGTGTCTATAAATTAACAAGGGAATGTTTACATAGCTGGTGGGTTTAAAATGTTTTTTGTTATAAAGTAAAGCCACATCAATACCTCTTTTGTCTGGCGAATCGAAGTGAACTATGCCATAATCGCCACTTAGTAGTTTTGGCATTTTTACTAAATCTTCTAAAACTCTACGGTTTTCAATCTCTACACCGCCAATTATTGTTGGTAAGTTGTGTTGGTTTTCGTTGGTGCCAATTTCTGATAAAACACGCGAAAGATTTTCGAGTTTCTTTTGGTATTTTTCACTGGTCCAGCGCATATTCCCGTTGGGCGTCCATTCTTCATCATTGGTGCGCGGATCATTAATAGTATCAAATAAATTCTCAAAATTGTAAAAAGCCACGGTGTGGATTTGATATTTCTTTTGAGCGAAAACACCTAAATTACATAAAATAATTAGGATAAGTGTTGGAAAAAGATTTCTACTTTTCATTTCTTGTTTTAAATTTACATTAAGTTTGATACAAACTTCTCGCCAAAAATAAATAATAATATCAAAATAATGTACATTTGTACCCGTTATGTTATTATTAACATTAAATTAAGGGAAATTAACTCACATTTTATTTATGAAAAAACTTGTATTAAGTACTTTTTTAATTTTACAAGTGATTTTGGGTTTCGCACAATCCAAAACAGGATTTACAGGAAAAGTTGTAGAATCCAAATCACAAAAACCTATGCAAAATGCAGTGGTGTCTATTCAAAACACTGCTTATATGCAGATTACCAATTCTGAAGGAAAGTTTACTTTCAACGAATTAGCAAAAGAAACCTATTTGGTTTTGGTAAAAAGTTCTGGTTATAAAGATCAGCTACTATCTGTAGATGTTGTTGAAGGAAAAATTATCGATTTAGGTGTAGTAGTAATGGAAGAAGACATTACACAAGAACAACAATTAAGTTTAGTTACAATTACCGATAACGATTTGGGTGATGACAACAGTGGTTCTGAAACTACATCTGGACTTTTGCAAGCTTCACGTGATGTTATTCAGCAAACTGCTGCTTTTAACTGGGGGCAAGCACGTTTTAAATTACGTGGTTTGAACAACGAATATAGTACTACCATGATAAATGGCCTTGTAATGAACAAAATGTATGATGGTAGACCACAATGGAGTAACTGGGGTGGTTTGAACGATGCTACAAGAAACCAAGAATTTACTATGGGTTCTGCGCCATCAGATTATACTTTTGGAAATATTTTAGGAACACAAGAAATTAACACTCGTGCCTCTATCTACAGGGTAGGAGCAAGAATTTCTGCTTCTGGAACCAACACAAATTATAACGGAAGAATCATGGGAACTTATGCCAGCGGCATGAACAGCAAAGGATGGGCTTTTGTGATTTCTGCTTCAAGAAGATGGGCACAAGAAGGGTATTTTGAAGGAACAGATTATGGCGCAAATTCAATATTTGCCAGTGTTGAGAAAAAAATAAACAACAAACACTCATTAAACTTCACCTCTATTTATGCTCAAAATAGTAGAGCAAAAAACTCTGCAAATACCAATGAAGTAAAAGATTTGATGGGTGTAAAATACAATTCTTATTGGGGTTGGCAAGATGGTGAAAAAAGAAATTCAAGAGTAAAAAACATCACAGAGCCTATCAATATACTAAGTCATTATTGGAAAATTTCTAAAAAAACAAGACTTAATACAAACGTAGGTTACCAAACAGGTTCGTTAGGAAACTCAAGAATAGATTATCAATCTGCAAATAATCCAGATCCAACATATTACCAATTTTTACCAAGTTTTGTAAACAACGATGGCGGAACGCAAGCAGAAATTGATTTTGCAAGAAATAAGTTTTTAAACAACAGCCAGATAAATTGGAATGCAATGTATTATGCCAACATAGTTGCAAATAACGGAAAAAGCGTTTATGCTTTATATGAAGATAGAGTACAAGACAACCAATTATCTGCAAACTCAATATTAGACACACAATTAGCAGACAACATCAACCTAAATGCTGGTATTAATTATAAAAACTTACGTTCAAGAAACTCGCAAAGAATGTTAGATTTATTAGGTGGCGATTACATGTTAGACATTGACCCATTCTATTCAGGAGATCTTTCACAAGCAGACTTAAACAATCCAAACAGACAAATACGTGTAGGAGATGATTATGGCTATAAATATGATGTTTTAGCTAAAAACTATGATGCTTTTACACAATTCAAATTTTCGTACAAAAAAGTTGATTTCTATTTAGCTCAAAACTATTCAAAAACAGAATATCAAAGAAAAGGGTTGTACAGAAACGGAATTTATGCCAACAACTCTTTTGGAAAAAGCGACAAAGTTACTTTTGAAAACTTTGGCTTTAAAGGTGGATTAACATATAAAATCTCTGGACGTCATTTCTTAGACTTTAATGGCGCTTATATGACAAGAGCACCTTTCTCAAGAAACGTATTTTACAATGCTCGTTTAAACAACAATATTACACCAGATATTCAAAGCGAAACTATAGCAAGCGCAGACGCAAGTTACATAATAAGAGCTCCAAAATTCAAAGGAAGACTTACAGGATATATATCAGAAATTAAAAACGCTACCGAAGTTGCTTTCTTCTATGGCGAAGGATTATTTGACGATAACGGATCTACAGGTTCAAACGAAGACTCATTTGTATCAGAAGTTACAACCAACATCAACAAAAGACAAATGGGCGCAGAACTTGGTTTAGAATACCAACTAACTTCTACCATAAAAGTAACAGGAGTTGCCGCTTATGGTAGATATACCTACTCAAACAACCCGAATTTATATGTAAGTGATGACTCACGCGCATCAACAACCAACACAAATCCAATTTATTCATTTGGATCTACCTATTTAAAAAATTACAGAATATCAGGCACACCACAACAAGCCTATTCATTAGGATTAGAATACAGAGATCCACATTTTTGGTGGATTGGAGCTAATGCCAATTATTTAGCCGATAACTATGTAGATGTTTCAAACATCATGAGAACCGATAACTTTTCTTTAGATTCTTCAGGTGTTTCTTATCCAGGTTTAACTCAAAACACCTTAGCAAAATCTTTAGAACAAGAAAGACTTAAAGACATATTTTTAGTAAACCTTACAGGAGGAAAATCTTGGAAAATCAAAAACACAACCTTTGGCTTTTTTGCATCAATCAATAATTTATTAGACTTAAAATACAAAACAAGCGGATTTGAACAATCAAGAAAAGCAACCTATCCAGAATTAGCAGCCGACCATGCCAATGGAACACCATCATTTGGAAACAAATATTTCTACGGATTTGGAAGAAACTATTTTGTAAATGTTTATATTAATTTCTAAAAACTAAAAACATGAAAAAATATATTAAAATTGTTGTAGCAACAGCGCTATTGGGTTCTCTCTTTACAAGTTGCGATGACCCAAAAACAGACTTACCACCTTTAAAAGAAATTATCTTTAGCGAAAATTTTGAAGATTTACCAAGTGGTAGTGGTTCAAATGAAGTTAATATTTCTGGCAATGGTTGGAGTAATTATAATTTAACTGCCACAAGAAAATGGCAATGTGTATTTACTGGTGGAAATCACGCAGAATTTTCTTCTTATTATTCTGCTACAGGAACCAGTGATGAAGTATGGCTAATTTCTCCAAAATTAGATTTTACCAATGCTACCAACGAAACGCTTTCATTTGAAACCACTACAGGTTATTCAAACGGAGCTGAACTAAAAGTTCTTTATTCTACAGATTTTAATGAATCACAAGCAGGTATTAGCACTGCTACTTGGCACGAACTAAACCCAACATTGCCAACTGCAGACCAAATCGTTACCAAAAGTGGTTATTTAGATTTAAGCGCTGCCGAAGGAAATTCTGTTTACGTTGCTTTCAAATACATCGGAAGCAAAGCAAACTCAAAAACTACAACGTTTAAAATAGATAACGTTAATATTTTTATGAACAAATAAAACAATCGCATCATGAAAAAAATAACAATATTAAGCATGTCTTTACTTGCACTTTTTAGTTGCGATACAAAAGACCATTATGGAACTCCTGATTTGTCTGGACAATGTACAACCATGACACCAAATGTTACTGTAGCGTCAGTAATGAGCAGTGCAACTACTACAGCAACCGATTATGTAGATAGCACACCAGATGATAAAGATTATATAGAAGCCTATGTAACATCAAGCGATGCTGGAGGAAATTTTTACAAATCAATCTCTTGTGTTTCTGCAGATAACACACTTGGTTTTAGTATTCCTGTAGACGATTATAATTTATACACAAAATTTGAACCAGGAAGAAAAATTTATGTTAATCTAAACGGAAGAACAATAGGTATCAACACCAAAACCTATTCATTAGAAATTGGTGATAATTATGCTGGAAATGTAGGACGAATTTCAAAACTAACTTATCAAGATGTTCTAAAAAGAAGTTGCGATGCTGTAGAAGAAGAAACGTTGGTAAACCATGTTTCAATAACTGCAGCAAAAAGCGATGCTTACTTAAACAAGTTAGTTGAGTTTGATGCTGTTCAATTCACAGACGCTTCGATGGGAAATCATTATTTTGAATCAAGTATGAATGCAAGTCCTACATGGACTGCTACCAATCATTATATTACCGATGTAGATGGAAATTCTATAATTTTAAGAGCCAGCCAATATGCAACTTTTGCCAATGACTTGATACCAAGTGGTAATGGAAAAATACGTGGTGTAATGACACGCTATAACTCAGATTATCAATTCATGATAAGAACATTAGACGATGTTCAGCTTACTGGTTCACGTTATGTTCCTATTCTAAACGAAGGCTTTGATGCCGGTATGGGCAACTGGGCACAATATAGCGTTACTGGTGCACAACTTTGGACGTATAGCGCTACCTACGGAAACCCTGGCGGTATGATGAAAATGTCTGGATACACAACAACAAATAATGCAAACGAAGATTGGTTAATATCACCATCACTAAACTTAAGTGCTTTATCATCGGCTACTTTATCTTTTGATAATGCTTACAAATACGCAGGTAATGCTATACAAGTTTATATATCAAACAATTACACTTCAGGAGCACCAAGCACGGCTACCTGGACAGAATTAACAGGATTTACACTTTCTTCAGGAAATTATGTATATGCAAATTCTGGTGATTTAAATATAAATTCATTCACAGGAACGGGTAATAGCAATGTACGTATCGCTTTCAAATACACATGTACAACTTCTGCAGCTTCTACTTGGGAGATTGATAATGTAAAAGTTGAAGGTAATTAATATTGCTAAACACAATTTTGTATAAATTAATATCAACATAATTCTAAAACCCAAAAAGAAATTCTTTTTGGGTTTTCTTTTTTAATATGAATCAACAAATTATAGCCGGTTGTATGGGTTGGGGAAAATGGGGAAAAGATTTATCCATTTCTCAAATGTCCGAACTCATTTCACTTTATTTATCCCAGGATATAAACACGTTTGACCACGCCGATATTTATGGCGCTTATACTACCGAAAATGATTTTGGCTTTGCCCTAAAACAATCGGGCGTTGCCAGAGAAAATATCAAACTTATTTCCAAATGTGGTATTCAGCACACACAAGGCAGAAACAACACCATAAAGCATTATAACTATTCAAAAGAATATATTATTTGGAGTGCAGAAAACTCATTAAAAAATCTGCAAACCGATTATTTAGACATTCTGTTATTGCACCGCCCAAGTCCGCTGTTGCATGCAGAAGAAGTTGCCGAAGCCATCGAAACTTTAAAATCACAAGGAAAAATCCGTGCGTTTGGTGTTTCAAATTTTACACCTGCGCAAACAGCGTTATTGCACCAATACAGCACTGTTTCGTGCAACCAAATTCAGTTTTCGGTTACCCATCATCAACCTTTAACCGATGGTAGTCTCGATTATATGCAATTACACAAAATTCAACCTATGGCATGGAATCCGTTAGGCGATATTTTTAGAGCCGATACCGAAAAAGTATTGCGTATCCGACAGGTTTTGATTGCATTAGAAGATAAATACAACACCACAGCAGATGTTTTGCTTTTGGCTTGGACACTCAAACATCCGGCGCAAATACAACCTGTAGTTGGTACAGCAAATCAAGAACATATCAAAAGACTCACGCAGCTAAGTCAACTAGAATTGGAATTAGAAGATTGGTTTATGTTGTATTCGGCAAGTTTGGGCGAAAGAGTTCCTTAGTAACTTAAATCAAAAAATCTTTAGTATCATACATTATTTGTATATAATTCATTACAAAATAGTACATTAGCAAAACTATTTTTTGATTGATTATTACAAATGATTAATAAACGCTTACTCATAAAAAATCTGCTTTCGCACAATGACGAAAATAGTTTTTATGATAAAAAGCGACAACTTAATCTGCATACCAAAGAAGGAAAAGCCAAGTTTTTGAAGCATATCTGTGCTTTATCTAACTCTAATCCATCTAACAATTCGTATATTGTTGTGGGTGTAGAAGATGAAAGTAACGAAATTGTTGGCGATGACTTTTTTGATGATAGCCGCATTCAAAATTTGGTAAACGCTTATCTCGAAAATCCACCGAAAATTCAATACGAAAATGTACCATTCCCAAATTTACCAAAAGAAAAAGTAGTGGGTTTGGTAACCATAAAACCCAATTCAAAAACAGCATTTTTTAAAAAATCAATTCATACCATTTCGGCGAATACCGTGTTTCTGCGAATTGGCAGCAACTCATCGCCTACCCTCGATAAAATTCCGTATAACAAACAAAATATTGAAGCGGTACTGAGTATTGAAAACAACGCCAAAAACAACATTGCGCACACGCTTCACAGTGTGTTAGATTTTATAAACAATCGGCACAAAGATTTAATTTCGCAATACCAAGTTTTTAAAGAATTATTTGTGATTTGCTGGGCAGGAAAACCCTTAAAAATACGAGGAAAAACCTTTTGGTCGCGTGTGGATATCGAACTTATCAATGAGCAAATTAAATTGTTCTATTCGGCGCAAGATGTTGTAGAAATAACTTTTGATGACAATAGTTTTTCAATAATCGAATATATCCCGTTGGGATTGAATGACAAAACCAGCTTTTATCCGTTAGAAGAACAAAAGCTGCTTTTCTACGACAATGGTTATTACAAAATTGAAACCGAGATGTTATTCAATCCGCCGCAATACAACAGAAAAATGCTCCATCACATTTACAATTCTAATATTTCATTACTACAACGAATCGAAAACAATTCACTTCATTTGCCACAAGATCAAAAAGACATTACAAATTTGCCATATACACTACTCATTTGTTCGCTAAACGGGTTTGAAGATGCCAAACAAAAACTCATTAATAGCAAACAAATGCTAAAATCCTATCCCGAAGCTTACATCAATTTTAAAGAAGTAATGCGCATCATCCGAAAAATAAAATATTCAGAAAAAGAATAATTTCTGCTAAAAAACGCATTTAAAGCATAGCTTTTTTTATTTTTGGTTTATGATAAAACGAACATTAGTTATTGGCGATATTCACGGCGGATTCAGAGCACTGCAACAAGTGTTTCTTCGAGCACAAATCACACAACACGACACATTGATTTTTCTTGGCGATTATGTAGATGGGTGGAGCGAATCGCCACAGGTTATCAATTTTTTAATAGATTTACAAAAAACAAATACCTGTATATTTTTAAAAGGAAATCATGATGAGTTACTTCTTGATAAAATAGACAAATTAGACAATCCGGAAATAGATAATTCGCAATGGTATCGGCATGGTGGCGAGGCAACAGTAATGGCTTATAAAAACATTTCGCCCAACAAAATTGCAGCACACAAACAATTCTTGGCTGCGCTACAAAACTATTATCTCGATAATGAAAACCGATTATTTCTTCATGCAGGTTTTACTAATCTCAAAGGTGTTGCCTACGAATATTTTCCTAAAATGTTGTATTGGGAACGAACGCTTTTGGAAAGCGCAATTGCCTTAGATAAAAATTTAACTAAAGACAATCCAAGGTATCCAGCCCGATTTAAAATTTATAACGAAATTTACATAGGACACACACCAACCACACACATTGGTGTAGAAACTCCAGCTCAATTTGCTTGTGTTTGGAATATTGATACAGGTGCAGCATTTAAAGGAAAATTATCGGTAATGGATATCGAAACTAAAGAATTCTGGCAAAGCGATAGCTTACCCGATTTATATCCAAATGAAAAAGGAAGAAACTAAAAAATGAAGTATATTTGCAAAAAAAACAAATCCATTATGAAAAAAATTATTGTAGCAATTTTTATGATTGCTTTTACGTTTGCCAATGCGCAACAAGCTTATAAAGGAAAAGATGATAAAAAATTTCAATTAGGCGCCAACCTCCAAAAATGGGGAACAGGTATTACTGCAACTTTTGATTATGGTATTGGCGAAAATATGTCTTGTGGTCTTTCTGCAACATATTTGCTTAGTGTAAAAGATATTATTATAGATGATGCAAAAATTGGTGATAAAGCTGATTTAAAAGCTAGATTTAATGCCAATTTAGGAAATGTAATCAATATCGATCCAAAGTTTGATGTATATCCAGGATTAGATTTAGGATTACGTAATTTCGGTGCACATCTTGGCGCTCGTTATTTCTTTACCGAAGGTTTTGGTATATATACCGAAGCTGGCTTTCCTTTAGCAAAATATGACACAACTCCAGAAGGATATGGTGTGTTAAACAATCAATTTGCTTTTCAAATAGGAGCTGCATTTAATTTTTAAGAATGAGCGTAATAGAAAAAAAACTAAAAGATCGTAGCAATTCGGTTTGCGAATTATGTGGAAATCCGCACGATTTGCAAGTGTACCAAATTCCGCCAATCAATGCACCCGAAAGTCTTGATAACAGTATTTTAGCCTGTAAAACTTGTGCATCTCAAATAGAAAATCCAGAAACTACCGATGCCAATCATTGGCGTTGTCTTAGCGATAGTATGTGGAACGAACATTTGCCAGTACAAGTTGTTTCTTGGCGTATGCTCGCTCGTTTAAAGAATCATGATTTACTCGAAATGATGTATCTTGATGAAGAAGCATTAGAATGGGCAAAAGCCACAGGAGAAGGCGAAGAAGACGAAGGCAAAATTATACACAAAGACTGTAACGGAAATGTTTTAAACGATGGAGATTCGGTTGTATTAATTAAAGATCTTGACGTAAAAGGAGCTAATTTCACAGCTAAGCGAGGCGCGCCTGTACACAACATAAAACTTGTGTGGGACAATGCCGAACAAATAGAAGGCCGTGTAGACGGACAGCACATTGTGATTCTTACCCAATATGTAAAAAAGACAAAATAAAAAAATCCGCTTCAGTTACGAAGCGGATTTTTTATGCTTTTTTCATCTCAATATGTGGAATATCGTCTTCGAGATACATGTTGCTGGTTTGTACAAAACCATGTTGTTCATAAAAGTTTTTTAAATGTTCTTGTGCCGATATGGTTATGGTTTTCATTCCAAAATGGGTGTAAATAGCCTCAATGCTTTTTGCTACCAAAAGGTGTCCTATTTTTTGTTTTCTAACTCTTTGTGCTGTTACCACACGACCTATAGAACATTCGTTAAAATAATCTCCTTCATTAAATAAACGGGCATACGCCACCACAACCTCATCTTGTGTGGCAAAAATATGCAGGGCTTTGGTATCCTTGCCATCTACGTCTTGATAAACGCAGTTTTGCTCCACTACAAAGACTTCGCTGCGCAAACCGAGTAATTGATATAGTTCGTGTGTAGAAAGTTCGTTAAATCTTTTTATTTGCCATTTTGGCGTTGTCTCTGTTTTCAAATTTTATTGATTTTATAATCGATTCGAGTTCAAAAAGGAAATCTCTTTTTTGTTTTGATGGCGCATAGCAAAATCCTTCTAAAAATAAAATTCGTTTGTTTTCCCAATCTACAAATCCAAAGTTGATAAACGGTCCGTTCATATATTCGTTGGTAAGTTCCCAACCGCCACGGGTTTCGTAAACAAAAAGATTTTTGGAAAATTCTTTGGAGAAACTTGGTGTATACGACTCATCTGTAATCATATAAGTGCCCCAACGATTGCCATGAATGTATTTTTTTCCGATAAGGTTTCTTACTTCGATGACATTATCCAACGAAAATTTTTTGAGCGGATATTTATTGATTGGAATTTGATATACGATTAAACTAAGACTTCCGCTGGTTATTTGTTTTTTGTACCACAAAAAGCGTTTGCCTTTTAAAACTAATTCGTATTTTTTTGGTATTGTGAGAGTTATCCCAAATTTTTTTTCTAAACTTTCGGTTGTACGTAGTGAGTCTTTAAGAATTTCTTGCTGAAAAAGTGCAATTTCTTGCTTTTTTACATTGGAAATAATTATGGAATCTTTGGTTTTTAACGAATCGATAATTTCTTTTACAGTACTACCCGAAACATGTACCACAATTTGCGGTTTTAGAAACTCGTTTTTTACAATTTTAAATTGACTTTTGTTTCCTTTTTTGATAATGATAATGTTGCGACTGTTTGCCATATATCCTTCCATGAGTTTTAGCGGATATTGGTTGAGTGTAAACATGGGTTCTTCTTGCGGAAGTCCGATTGTTGGCGTGGCGAATTTATTCCGTAGCGAATCGCCAACTTCGCCATTCCAAAGTTCGTCGTCGATGATTACCGAAATTCTATTGAATTGGTCTAATTCTAAGCGTTTGTTTTCTTCTTCTTTTTTACAAGAAGCGAAACTCAACAGCATAAGTATACAAATAAAAAGGGTTTTATCCATAGAAAGAATAAAACCCAAATGTACTAAAGTTTTTAAATATTATCCGTTTATTTTTAATTTCATTCCCGGCGTAAGGCTTTCGCTTTTGATGTTGTTCCATTTCTTAATATCGGCAATAGAAACTCCTGGGAATTTTTTTGAAATACTAAACAAAGTATCGCCTCTGCGAACTTCGTACAGTTTTTCTTTGGCTTTTCTGGCTTCGGCAAGTTGTTTTTCTTTTTTACTGTTTTTGGCAACTTCTGTTTTGGGTTGTTCTAAAACCAATGTTTGATCGGCATAAACACCATCAATTGATAAATTGTTTAACTCTTTTATTTTATCGATAGTTGTATTGTTCTTTTTTGCGATTGAAGCCAATGTTTCGCCTTTCTTTACAACATATTTTACTTTTTCTTGTTGGTTTTCTTCTTCAGTAACTGCATCGCCAGAAACAATAAGTTGTGATCCTGTTTTAACTTTAGAATCGATAAGGTTGTTCCAATCTTTTAAATTTTGTTTGGTTACTCCAAATTTCTTGGCAATAGTTTGAATGTTATCGCCTTTGGCAACTACATAGTATTTTTCTGAAATGGTATCGTTGTTGTTGGCTTTTTTGGTTTTGTTTTGCGCCAACTCGATACGGTTTTCGGTAGTTTCTTTTACAGGAACTTTTATTTCTTTCTTAACCGTTGTTACTACTTTTTCGGTAGTGATTATTTTTAGATTATCGCCTAACTGAATGTTATTGCTTTTAAGATGATTCCATTTTTTTAAATCGGCAACCGATACGTTGTTCTTATCTGCAATTTGGGAAATAACATCGCCGCTTTTTACTTTGTGGTATTTTACAACTTCTTTGTTGGTTACTACTTTTTCGGTTTTGGTTATTTTCTCAAATTTTGGTTCCTCTTTTTCTATTTTTTCAACAGCAGCAATAGCATCTGTTTGTGTTGATTTTTTATCAACTTTAGCAATATTTTTTGGTGTTTTTTCAATAGCTTGTGTGTTGTTTTGTGCAACAGCTTCTTCGTTTTGTTTGTAGGCAGCTTCTTCGGTAAATTTAATTTTGAGTGTTCTACCCAATGGTGCAAAATTACTTCTTAAACGATTCCAGCTTTTAACATCTGCAATAGAAACGCCATATTTATCAGCAATTTCGGTAAGCGTATCGCCTCTTCTTACTTTGTGATATTTGTAGCGGGTAATTGTTTTATCACCTGTATCGGCCACATTTAAAGAATCTTTTGCTTGTCTTGCAGCCAATCTTTCTTGTTTGAAAATTGGTTTTTCGCGTTGGCTTTCTACATAATCGGCATACGCATAAATTTTTTGTTCATTTGAAACAAACGCATCAATTTTACTTTTTGGAAGTCTTAAAAAATGTGGTGTTTCGCCTGTAACATACGGAATTTCTTTTCTTTTAAATGCCGGATTGAAATATTCTAATTCTTCAACTGAGATATCTAAAAGATCTGAAATTTGTTTGAAAGTTAAATGTTTTTTTACCGCAACTGTATCGGTTTCAAAGTGGCGTATCAGTGCTTTATCTGGCGAAATTCCGTGCTCTTTGTGATATTCGAAAATGTACATGGTTGCTAAGAAAGCCGGAACATAAGCTTGGGTTTCGCGTGGCAAATGTTTTTTGATATTCCAGAAATTTTGTTGTCCGCCCGAGCGTTTAATGGCTTTTGAAACATTTCCAACTCCAGAATTATACGAAGCCAAAACCAATTCCCAATCATTAAAAATATCAAAACTTGCTTTCATATATCTTGCGGCTGCATCGCTGGCTTTGAGTTCGTTGCTACGCTCGTCTACATACGAATCAATTTTTAGTCCGTACTGACGACCCGTATCAAACATAAACTGCCACAAACCTGTTGCTTTTGCCGAAGAAACAGCTTTTGGTTTTAATGCTGATTCTACAACTGCAAGGTATTTTATTTCTAATGGTAAATTTTGTTTGGCAAGCGCTTCTTCGAATATTGGGAAATAATATTGCGACAATCCCATTAAGCGTTCAAAACTTCTTCGTCTGTTTTTTAAATAATTCTTGATTAAATTCTCAAGCCCTTCGTTGTATTCGATATGGAAAGGAGATTTTTCATCGAGCTTCTTCAGGCGTTGTTTAAGTAATTCGGTTGGCAACTCATAATCAACTTTTTGCGAAAGGTCGATAGTTGCAATATCCTTTGTCATTTCATCGAATTGATCGAGAGATGCTAATTCCGATTGCCAACGTTCGTCTATGCGTTGTGCGGCATTATAGTATACAAAGGTTTTTTTTATAGAATCAAGAAATGAAATTTTTACTTCTTGTATTTTGGGCGTATTTGTTGAGTCTTGCGCTATATTTTGGGCAAATCCTATACCAGATATTGCTCCTGTAATAGCCAAAATAAATTTGTTAAACCTCATAATAAAATTTCTTTTTTTGTTAAAAACTTTACGTTTGAACGTACAAAGTTAGGATTCTATAACGAAAAAAAACCTTATTTATTGTTAAAAATCAACGCTTTACGATTTTGTTTTTCGTAAAGCGTTGATTTTTAGAGATTTGTTGATAAATTTTTTGTAAAATAATTTTTACGCAATTAATTTTCGATAGCAGCAATTCCTGGAAGGGTTTTTCCTTCAAGCATTTCCAACATAGCACCACCACCTGTAGAAACGTAGCTCATTTTGGGTTCTAATCCAAATTGTTTTACTGCCGAAACCGAATCGCCACCTCCAACTAATGAGAACGTTCCGTTACTTGTAACTTCGGCAATGGCTTCGCCTAAAGCGATAGTTCCTTTGGCAAAGTTTTCCATCTCGAAAACACCAATAGGTCCGTTCCATAAAATGGTTTTGGAATTTAGTATCACTTCTTTGAAATTTTCTATTGATTTTGGTCCGGCATCAAGTCCTTGCCAACCATCTGGAATGTGTCTTACATCTACTATTTGCGTATTTGCATTGTTATCAAAAGCATCGGCCGCAACTACATCTACTGGCAAATGAATGTGTACGTTTTTTTCTTTGGCTTTGTGAAGAATTTCTAATGCCAAATCAAGTTTGTCGGTTTCGCAAATTGAATCTCCAACAGAACCACCAAGTGCTTTTACAAAGGTATATGTCATTCCGCCACCAATAATCATGTGATCTACTTTATCTAAAATATTCTCGATGATTGTGATTTTGGTTGATACTTTTGAACCGCAAAGGATTGCTGTTACAGGTTTTTCTGAATGTTTTAATACTTTATCGATACTTTCGATTTCTTTGGCTAATAAAAACCCGAAGCATTTGTTTTCTGGAAAAAATTGCGCAATAATGGTTGTTGATGCGTGCGCTCTGTGTGCTGTACCAAATGCATCATTTACATAAATATCGCCTAATACTGCAAGTTCTTTGGCAAAATTTACATCGCCAGCTTCTTCTTCTGAATAAAAACGAAGGTTTTCTAATAATAATATTTCGCCTGGTTTTACATTTTGTGCTGCATTTTGTGCTGTGGTTCCTATACAATCGTCTACAAATGTTACTGGATGTTGCAATACTTCGGCTACTTTGTTTAGGATATGACGCAATGAATATTTGTCTTCTTTTCCTTTTGGTCTTCCTAAATGCGACATTAGGATAACGCTACCGCCTTCGTTTATAATTTTATCTATTGTTGGTTTTGCTGCTTCGATTCTATTGGCATCGGTTACATTGAAATTTTCATCTAAAGGCACATTAAAATCTACTCGAATGATTGCTTTTTTATCTTTAAAATTAAAATTGTTAATGGTTTTCATGATATTGATTTTTGTTCTTATTCCTAAAAATAAAGCGACAGAATGCCGCTTTTGTTTTGTTTATTTTTTTTCTTTTATGATTACTAAAATCCACATTGGATCTTGGTAAGCTCCATTCATTTTTGATTCGTAAAGCTTGTTTGCTTCTTCCTCGTTCTCAACTTTAGCAAGATAAACATAGGTAAGTTTTGCTGTGTTGTTATAAAACGAATTGGGTTTTAATCCTTGTTTTTCTAAGTTTTTAATAAATTTTGATGCGTTTATTGGGTTTGAGAAAACATTTGCCACTAAATAAAATCCTGAATAAACGGTGTCTAATTTTTCGTAAACTATTGATGGTTTATTGGCATTGGTTGTAGTGGCTACAGGTATTTCTTCTTTATCTGCAGGAACAATTGTGGCTGGCTCGCTACTTGGGGTTGGTTTGCTTTCTACAACAGTTGTTGAATTATTATTGGTTAATGATTCTGCTAAATCGGATTTTAACTGATCTTTTAACTCTTTTTTCAGTTGCTTTTTGTATTCTTTTTTGAATTCTTCTTTTATTTCAGCTTTTACTTCACTGCGAACTTCGTCTTTTATTTCAGCTTCAATTTCTCTTTTTAATTCGGCAATTAAATCTTCTTTCATGCCTTTGAGAATGCTGTTTTTAATTTCCTCTTTATCAGCTAAAACTTGTTTTTTTACTTCTTGTTTTATCTCGGCTTTTGTAACTTGTTTCACCTCTTGTTTTATCTCCGCCTTATTAATAACTGGTGTTTCAACAGTTGGTGTTACTTTTTCAATATTTTGGATGGCTGCAACTTTTGGTTCCTCTTTTACGGGTATAATTTCTGCAACTTTAACTTCTTTTGCTGGTTCTATGGTTGGAACTTCTAAAACCTCGGCTGTAGCTTCTTTTAAACGTTCTTCGTTGCTTTTTTGCATTGATGCAATTGCTTCTTGTGTTGGTTCGGTAACATCTACACAATAGGCTGTGAAAAACATAAAATATCTGTCGCCTGTAGATTTTAATCTAATTACGGCTTCGTTGGTGTTATTTGCAATAACTGAATTGTTTTCGTTTGGAATGGTAAGCAAACAAGTATCATAACCCAATGTGTTTTTACTATTTGGCACTCTATCTAACACATAATTGTTTTCGTTGGTAATACATCCGCTAAAAAAATTATTCGGTTTTCTAATTGATGTAGAAAGCGGCACAAATGTGTTTGACGCTTTGGTTTTAAAAAGTAATTGATCGCCCGAAAGCCCCATATCACCCTCAAGGGCAGCACATACAATTTTTGCATTGATTTTCCCTTCGGGTAATGTTTGAAATCCGTCAAATTTCACATCGGTAACATCTTCGGTAACGCCTGCAAAACCATCAAAAGTTGTTATAAATTTACCCGTTAATGACGTGTCTTCATATACAACAAAGATTGTCCAACCTGCTGCTGTACCGCCACTTAGCATTCCTTGTGTAGCTTTTACATTAGCCACTGTATAAGTTCCTGATGGGTCTTTTAAATCGTTTACATATTTTGTAATATCAGCATAAACAGTGTATGGTGCAAACTCGGCTACTTCTTTTTGGTAAATACCATCGTAAATGATTTTTCCTTTAATGTCTAAATATTGTTCGTTTCCTGGTAATTTTAATTTAACGGTATTGAAATTTGTTCGTTTTGCATCGCTAGGAATAAACTTGTTGGCTTTGGTTAAAAGTCCTTTGTTGTATTTATATGTTCCAGACCAATACAGTGCTGCATATACAATCTTTTTTTGCGTATTAGTATCAAAACTCAAATTGGCGCTTGTAGAACAAAATGTTTCTGCATCTTTATCAGTATCAATATAAAACATTTCATATTGATCATTCATCATCGCATGATTTGTATGATTATCAAATGGAACTGTTGGATCTGAGTTTGCATCAGCTCGATTCACAACATTATTTGCCAAAACTGCAATGTCTCCTTTTATATAATTTTGATATCTTTTTTTAAACGGATTGTTTACTTGGGCAACAGAAAAACTTGCCGCTAAAAGAGTTAAAAACAAAAAGTTGCTTTTCATTTTATAATAGTTTTCTTATTAACTGGCAAAGATATATTTATTTTAATAATTTTTTGTAAAATTATTTTTTACATAAGCCCTATATTTGTCTCATGCTTTTTTCTGAAATTTTAGGACAAGAACACATCAAAAACCATCTAATTCAAAGTGCTTCGCAAGGGAGAATTCCACATGCGCAGCTGTTTGTTGGCCCAGAAGGTTGTGGCGCTTTGCCTATGGCTATCGCTTATGCGCAGTATGTAGTTTGTCAAAATTCTGGCAATGAAAATTCTGGCAATAACGAATCTTGTAATTTAAAGTTCAATCATTTATCGCATCCCGATTTGCATTTTGTTTTTCCAACGGTTACTACCGAAGATGTAAAATCGAAACCAAAAAGTGCAGACTTTGTCGTAGAATGGCGCGAATTTTTAAACGAAAATCCGTACGGAAGTCTTGCCGATTGGTATAAAGTTTTGGGTGTTCAAAACAAACAAGGCGAAATTCGAGTTGATGATGCGCACGAAATAATCAAACAACTTTCGTTGAAATCGCTCGAAGGTGGTTATAAGATTATGATTATTTGGATGGCAGAAAAGCTAAACATTGCCGCATCAAACAAGTTGCTGAAAATGTTAGAAGAACCAACCGATAAAACCGTTTTTATACTCATAGCCGAAAACGAAGGCGATATTATCCAAACCATTCGCTCGCGTTGTCAGGTATTAAACTTTTTAGGATTACCCGAAGAAGTAATTAGCAAAGCGCTTGTTAATCAGGAAAATATCGATGAAAATAATGCCCGAAAAATTGCGCATCAAGCTCAAGGAAATTTCAATAAAGCATTACACATCATTCATAATAATACCGAAGATGCACCGTTTGAACAATGGTTTGTACTTTGGGTTCGAGCCGCTTTTAGAGCCAAAGGCAACGCAGCGGCGATTCAGGATTTGATTTTATGGAGTGAACAAATTGCGGCTTTGGGTAGAGAAGCCCAAAAACGTTTTCTCGATTTTTGCTTGGAAATGTTCCGACAGGCTTTGTTACTCAATTACGAAACCAAAGATTTGGTGTATATGGAACCCAAAGTAGAAGGTTTTAAACTCGAGAATTTTGCGCCGTTTGTAAACGGAAATAATATCACCGAAATTAACAAAGAAATTAGCGATGCCAATTATCATATCGAAAGAAATGGTAATGCGAAACTTATTTTAACCGATTTATCAATAAAACTAACCAGACTAATACATAAAAAATAAAATTATGAACAACGCAGCATCAATACTTACTTTGGCTTTTTTGGCTGTTACTTTTTTGCAATCGGCTCACGATAAACTATTTCACTGGAAAGATAATGTGTCTTGGCTTACGGGTCATTTTGCACAAACTCCCATAAGAAACATGGTGCCATTTTCGTTAGGAATTGTTACCGTTTTAGAAATTCTTGCTGGAATTTTTTCGGTGGCGGGCATCATCCAACTGTTTTTATACAACGAAAAAACTTTGGGTTTGTATGGCGGAATTTTCTCTTGTATTTGTTTGATTTTCCTTTTGATGGGACAACGATTAGCCAAAGATTATGACGGCGCAAGAACCATTGCTATCTATTTTATTCCAGCAGTATTAGCTGTTTTTTGGTTAGGATAACACAGTTGATTATCAACTATTTATATTAAACTTGAATGGTTGCTTTGTAAAGTTTTAATTCTTCCCACGTGAATTGGTTTTCGGTTTTTTCTTTAATTTCCGAAATGGCAAGTTCGCCAAATTGCTGAAAAACAGATTGTAATGCTTTTATTTTATCTTCAGATAAAACATCGGTAATGGCAATTTTTTCTTGCTGAATCAATTTTGCCAAATGATTGTAAATGGTTTGTACCGTAAATTTTCTTTTTTCGGCAATTTCTTCTACCGTAAATTTTTGCAACCAAAGCTCCAACGTTTCTTCGGTTGTGGGTTTTTTGGCTTCTTTTTTTGTTTTAGCTTTTGATTTTTTAGGAGCAATTTCTATCGGTTCAATTAAATTATTATGGGCTGCTCTAAATTGTTGTTTGGCTTTTTCGTAAATGGTATTTCGTAATTCCTTTATTTCTTTGGCGTGCAAATTATCTCGCATAAGCGATTGATTTTCTGAAAGTAAACCAATGATTTTTTTGGATTTATACAACAAAATTAAATGGTTGCACATAGCTTCTTCCAGATCAGAAACAGCATTAAACCAAATCTTTAATTTTTTGGTGTTTTGAATGGCAATGAGTTTTACAACAATTTCTTGATATTGCGCTTCGATTATCGGGAAAAAATAATCGAATGCCGCATCTACCCGCTCTTGCACAAAAGATAACGGCGATTCTTTTGCGAATAGATTTTGAATTTGTATATTAAAATTAATAGCAAAATGTTGGGCTTTTTCAAGAATTTGTTCTTGCTCTTTTGCCCAAGAAATGATGTCGTTTTTTTTATCGTTTGATTTCGTTTCAAAATGCAAGTTTCGCCAACTTTGGAGCGTTTCTTGCCAATTAAAACATTGCGAAAGGTATTGTACTATGTACTGTTGCGTTGTGATTTTAAGTTGCTGCGCTAAGGCTTCTGGTGGCGATTTATAAGCCGAAAACGAGATAACATCTACATCGGTGTCAAAACCTTGTAGTTGTAGCTTCGAAAGTAAAATAAGCCCATTTAACGAGCGCAATCGCGAAAAAGCCACATAGGCTTGTCCGGGTTGAAAAACTTGCGATACATCAATCGCAGCTTTGTCAAACGTTAAGCCTTGGCTTTTGTGTACCGTAATTGCCCAAGCCAACTTTAGCGGATATTGTACAAAAGTGCCCAAAACGTCTTCTTCAATCTCTTTGGTTGTTTCGTTTATTTTGTATCGGATGTTTTGCCATTCGTATTTTTCAACTTCTATGGTGCTGTTTTCTTCATCAAATTTTACAAAAATCTCATTATCAGTAAGTTTTGAAATTACCCCTATTTTTCCGTTGTAATATCTTTTTTCGAGATTGGTGTCGTTTTTTACAAACATCACCTGTGTGCCAACTTTGAGTCGGATACAATCATCAACAGGAAATATTTTTTCGGGAAAATCGCCAACAATTTCCGATTTGAATGTAAACTCTTTTGCATCAATATTTTGCAAAGATTCTTGATTTATTTTATCGGCTTTAAAATTGTGTGTGGTAAGTGTAATATATCCTGGATATTTTGCAACCGAAAAATCAGGGTTTACATATTGATTCAAAAATGCAATGTTCTCTGTAGTAATGGAATTGGTGCGTAAATTGTTTAAAACAGCAATGAAATCTTCATCGTTTTGCCGAAATATTTTATCTAATTCTATATAAATAAGATTATTCTTACTTATAGCTTGCGAGTGGAAAAAATATTTTCCGTGATAATATTGTTTCAAAATGCTCCATTCCTGCTCTTTGATTACGGGCGGAAGTTGTAGCAAATCGCCAATAAACAACACCTGAACACCGCCAAATACTTCTTTGCTTTTACGAATACTTTTCAGCATATAATCTATTGCATCAAGCAAATCGGGACGCAACATACTTACTTCATCTATTACCAAAAGTTCAAGCTGTTTGATAACATTTTTCCGAGTGGCATTCATTTTGAAGTGTCTGCCTAAGGTTGCTTTGGTTTCGAACTTAGTGTCTAATGAATGTGGTGGTGTGGTATTAACAGGTAAAAAGGCGGCAAACGGTAGTTGAAACATCGAATGTATGGTAACGCCTTTGGCATTGAGCGCAGCAATTCCGGTTGGAGCAACAACCGCAACGTTTTTGTGTGTTGTTTCTAAGATATGATGCAAAAGCGTAGTTTTGCCCGTGCCGGCTTTTCCGGTCAAAAAAATGTTTTGCCGTGTTTGATTTATAAACTGAAGTACATAATTTGCTATTGTTGAAGGTTCCACGTGGCGCATATTTATCCGGTCAAATTTAAGCTATTGATTTTCAATAAACAAAAAATGCCCGATAGTATCAGGCATTTTGTAATATTTATAAAGAACACTTATTTCTTAGCTTCTTCTTTTGCAGGCTTGTCTTTTTTGGTTTCTGTTTTATCTTCTTTTTTATAGGCGCTGTTTACTTTTTCGATAATTTCTTTGGTAATATCATAGCTGTCTTTTGCATATAAAATCGATGCTGGTTCGCCTGTACCAAACACATAATCGTAGCCTTTTTCTTTGCCATAATCTTTTATAACTTTCTTATAACGAACTACTAAGCTATCCATTTCTTGTCCGCTTTCTTGCTGCAACTGCGATAAGATTGCTTGCTGTGCATAACGCAATTGTTGATCGCGTTGTTGCAATTCGCCATATTTTTGTTGAGCCCAAGCTTGTCCGTTCTTTTGCGCATTCGACTGAAAGTTTTTCATTTCGGTTTCTAACTTTTGCGCTTCGCTTTTAAGTTTATTATCTTTTTCGTCGGCAATATTTTTAAATTTTGCTTCTATATCCTGAGCTTCTGTACTTTTTTCCATCAATTTTGATGTATCTATATACGCCGTTTTAAACTCATCTTTGGGTTGTGTGTTGTTATTGTTGCATGAAGCGATAACGGCTCCTAAAACTAAAACAGAAAAAAACTTTTTCATTATAAAATAAGATATTAATAGGGTTCAAAAATAAAAATTAAATTGAAAATACTACTGATTTTTCAAAATATAAATATGAGAAGAATATTCATTTTCTCGATTACCGTATCGATTGGATTTCAATCCATTTGAAATCGATTTCAAGTAATTGATTTTACCATTCTTATACTTTTCTGACAACATTGATACATAAAAACTATCAAATTTCATTGGTAAAACATTCACCAATTCCATGTTAAACTCACTGAAAATCAACTCTATAGAACGTTTTGAAAAGTGCCAAAAATGAATTGGAACATCATAAGCGGCCCAATAATCCTGATAGGTTTGAGCATCAAACGATTTATAATTAGGAACCGCTACTATAAGTGTTCCGTTATTTTTGAGCATTCGTTTCAATTCCAAAATTTGCTCTTCTAAATTGGGCACGTGTTCCAAAACATGCCACATGGTAATAACATCTAATGAATGATTTTCGATTTCAGAAAACGATTCTACGAAACTTATCCCTTTTTGTTTAGCTATTGTTCTTGCATTAGGGCTTGGTTCGTAGCCAATAGTTTGCCAACCATCTTTTTGTACAGTTGCTAAAAAATCGCCTACTCCAGCTCCAATATCCAAAATTTTGCCTTTTTTTGACAAAGAATTAATCAATTTTAGCTTATTTTTTAATGCAATTTGTTTTACAAATTGATACAATTTCTCGAACAACGTTTTTTTGGAATCGGTATGAGAAATATAATTAGCGTTTTCGTAATATTTTGATAAATTTTCTAACGAAGGTTGCGGATGTGTAATAAGCATGTCATAGGCTTCATTATACCACAATTCGAATTCTTCTTGCGAAACCGAATAGTCTTTTGTTTTCAAAAACAATCGATTTCTTTCTAAATTTTTTAATTTCATACTATATAAAACACAGCAAAGCTTTGATTTTACTTCGTTTGTCTAAATTGTTTCACGTGAAACACCAATCAATTATCTTCCTAAATGAATTAGTAATATAGAAATATCGCTTGGTGCAACACCGCTTATTCTTGATGCTTGCCCAACTGTTGCTGGTTGTAGTTGTGCTAATTTCTGACGCGCTTCTGTTGACATGGATTTAATTTGCGAATAATCGAAACCTGTTGGGATTTTCCAATCTTCTAATTTTGAAATTTTTTCGGCATTGGCTCGTTCTTTTTCTATATAACCCGAATACTTAACTTGTATTTCGGCTTGCTCTACAATTTCTTCATCAATATTATTTTCATGAATATAATTCTTCACTTTTTCGAAACGAACGATATCTTCCAAATCAATTTGTGGCCTTGAAAAAAGTTTGAACATTTTATCGGATTGTACCATTGGGCTACTTTCCTTTTCTATTAAAATCGGATTTGCTTCATCTGGTGTAATACTTGTTTCTTTAAAATAATCTAACATCTTGTCGCTTTCAGAAAATTTCTTTTCCATACGTTTCATTCTATCATCAGACGCTAAACCAATGGCGTGCCCTTTTGGTGTTAATCTAAAATCGGCATTATCCTGACGGAGCAAAATTCGATACTCGGCTCTCGAAGTAAACATACGATAAGGTTCTTCGGTGCCTTTGGTAATTAAATCATCTATAAGTACACCAATGTATGCTTCATCTCTTTTTAAAATTAACGGTTCTTGTTCTTTTACTTGAAGCGCAGCATTAATCCCTGCCATCAACCCTTGCGATGCAGCTTCTTCATAACCCGTTGTTCCATTTATCTGTCCGGCGAAATACAACCCAGAAACCAATTTTGTTTCTAATGTATGTTTGAGTTGTGTTGGTGGGAAATAATCGTATTCGATAGCATAACCTGGACGGAAGAATTTTACATTCTCGAAACCTGAAACCATTCGCAAAGCTTTAAACTGGATATCTTCGGGCAACGATGTTGAAAAACCATTCACATAAACTTCCACAGTATTCCAACCTTCGGGTTCGACAAAAAGTTGATGTCTGTCTTTATCAGCAAAGCGATTTATTTTATCTTCGATAGATGGACAATATCTTGGGCCAATACTTTTGATTCTACCATTAAACATTGGCGAACGATCAAAACCTGAACGAAGAATATCATGCACTTCATCTGAAGTATATGTCATGTGGCAAGATTTCTGAACAGCTAACGGTTTTGTTATATCCGAAAAAGAAAACTTACTTGGGTTTACATCTCCTGGTTCTTCTCGCATTTTTGAATAATCTAACGAACGCCCATCAACTCGTGGTGGTGTACCGGTTTTCATTCTACCTGCTTCGAATCCTAATTTTACTAAATCTTCGGTAATTCCAAAAGAGGCCTCTTCTCCAGCTCTACCTCCACCAAATTGCTTATCGCCAATATGTATCAGTCCGTTTAGAAAAGTTCCATTAGTTAATACAACCGACTTGGCTAAAATTTCAACACCAAGAGCCGTTCGAATTCCTTCAACCTTTCCGTTATTGATGATAAGTCCGGTTGCCATTTCTTGATAAAAATCAAGATTAGGAGTTTGCTCCAGCATCAATCGCCATTCTTCTGAAAAACGCATTCTGTCGGATTGTGCTCTTGGCGACCACATAGCTGGCCCTTTTGATTTGTTGAGCATCTTAAACTGAATAGCGGTCTTGTCGGTAACAATTCCTGTATAACCTCCAAGCGCATCAATTTCTCTCACAATTTGTCCTTTGGCAATTCCACCCACAGCAGGATTGCAAGACATTTGCGCAATATTCTGCAAACTCATTGTGACGAGTAGGGTAGAACACCCAAAATTTGCAGCAGCGGCAGCGGCTTCACAACCTGCGTGACCGGCACCAACTACTATTACATCGTATTTATTTAAAAACATATCTTAGTGTTCCACGTGGAACAAGTGTAATTTTAAATTTTTAATTATGTTCCACGTGGAACATTTTTATTTTTTCATCTTCTTTGTTTCTCATTAAAGCCTCCTCTTCTTCGGTTTTGTCTTTGTATCCACAAAAATGCAAAACACCATGTGATAAAACCCGTAGAATCTCTTCAAGAAAAGAAACATTAAACTCGGCTGCGTTGTCATTAACTCTTTCGATTGATATAAAAATATCACCATTGATTTCGTTGCCTATAGTGTAATCAAAACTTATAATATCTGTATAATAATCGTGATCTAAATATTGTTGGTTTATTTGAAGTAAATATTCATCGTCACAAAAAATATAGTTTATTTCACCTTCGTCTTTATTCTCAGATTTAATTACGCTTGAAATCCAATTTGAATATTGGGTTTCATTGGCTAATAAAAAATCTGTTTCGTAATTAAATACTATCATTGGTTTTTAAAATACTGCTGTACCTTTTGATTAAAATTATCGCGCAAAGGTAAAGTTTGTCTGTTTAATATTTCAACACTATTCAGGTAATCGAGTAGTGCTTTGGGTAGGGGAGAAGCGGTGCTGTTGAAGTCTTTCTTATTGGTTTCAGACTGACGTTTCTTTTCTTCGCCTTGTTGTTGCAAAGCTTTGTCTAATTTTAGTAATTCGTACTTCAAATTAAGTATTTTTTGCAGTACTTCGTTGTTAAAACCCTTGTTAATTAATTGTTTTTCAAGCTGTTTCATCTGATCCAAAGCGCCATTTCCTCCAACTCCTTGCTTATTTAACTCTCTTTCGAGAGCATCACGTAATTGTTTTTGTTCTTTATAAATATCCATGACATCTTTTGCATCGCCTTCGCCGTCATCGCCTGGTTTTTCGCCGCCTTTTCCATCTTTTCCTTGCTTACCTCCTTTACTATCTCCACCAGAGTTCCCGTCACTTCCGTTGCCTTCTTTACCTTCCTTTCCGTCTTTACCACTACTGCTACCCGATGAGGATTTGCCGGGTTTCATGCCTTGCTTCATTTTTTCCATCAACTCTTCTTGTTTTTGGATAATATCGGGTAATTGCATTCCTTCTCCTTTGCCTCCTTTACCAGGCATTGGTATGCCTTTGCCGCCTTTGCCACTTCCCTTCATTTGCATCTGCATTTGCATCGAGTTAAGAATTGGCGCCAACATATCTGCTAACTTATTAGCCGAAGACAATGCAAATTGCTGATGCGAACTTCCTTTAGAAACATTAGCATCTGCTAGACTTGTAATGGCTTTATCAATATTATACTGAACGTTGCCAACTTCTTCAGTTATTTTTTCGGTAAACTTTGGATTGCGCAAAGATATAGCAAATAAACTATCATCTACATGTTTAAATTGTTGTTTTAAATCTTGTTGGATACGCAGGTTCTTATTGAACGCCGGCGAATTTCTTTTTAAATTTTTAAACTGTTTTAACAAATCTTCTTGCGAGAATGAGTAGGCGATAAGGTTATCTACTACTTGACGTAGCAAAGCCTCGTCTTCTTCCAACTGGTCCATACCTTCCATTTGCATATCGAGTTGCATTCCTTGCCCCATTTGCTTCATCTTTTTTGATGCGCTTTTTTGCTTTTTTTGAGCGCCACTTTTAGAATCTTTTTTCAATTCGTCTGAAGCTTTCTTCAAGTCTTCTTCAATACTTTTTTCTTGATCATCGGTTTTTGGAAGATCTAAAGGCTTTTTTAAGTCTTGATTTTCTTTTTCTAATTCATCGAGTTCTTTTTGAATTTTGTCGAATTCTTTATTAATGTCTTCTTGGTTTTCTAAGTTGTTTTCTTTATCATTTTCTGATAGTTTTTCTTGCTTATCGCCCAATTTATCGAGCTTGTCAGCAATTTGTTCCATCTTTTTTTCTACATAATACTTCTTGGTAAGTTCTACCAACTGTTCCAAAGATTTCATCTGATTTTTGGACTTTTGCTTTAAATCGTCCATTTTATCGAAGAGTTCTTCTTTTTGCAATTTCTCATTCAGTTTCTTTAATTCGTCGAGTAACTTCTGGTTCTTATCTATATCTTTTTCAACTTTTTCTAAACGATCTTTGAGTAATTCCTTGGTTTCATCTTTCTTTTCCGATTTGAACTTATCGAGGTTTTCGCGCATTTTTTCGCTAAACTCTTTCATCATTTCATTTTGATTCTTTTGTTTATCAAGAAATTCGTTTACTTTTTGTTGTTCTTTATATTCTAAAGATTCTTTTTCTTTACCCATTTGTTGGAGTTTATCCAACTCATTCATTTGCTTTTCTTGTGACTTCAAGGATTTTTCTAATCCATTAATAGAATTATTTTGTTGATCGAAAAGCTGATCTTCTTTCTCGGCTTCGGTTGATTCTCGATGCGAGAAAACCGAAGATTTGGTGCTTTTGTAATTATGAACCGCATCATTGTCGAAAATCTCAAAATAATACTCGTAAGATACACCTTGACGTATTGGTAAATTTGATGGAAATGCAAAAACAAATTGATCGTAAACATCATGTTTTACAGGAATCGAAGCACGTTTGGCTTCGCGTGGACTTTCTTTTGGATAATAAACAATTTGTAATTTGGTCATACCGTAATCATCGGAAACTTGACCCAAAACATAATCCTTAGAAACTTTTAAACTATCTGGAGCGGTATTCACATTAATAGACGGAAATTGGTCTTTCACCACATTAATTTGATAATTTAGTTTTTCGTATGCCTTTATCTTATCATTTGATGTAACGATTTGATAGTTAATATTTTGCATTATAGTTTTAGATAGTGAGAAACTATTTCCGTTAGAAGCAAAATTAGAAACTAAATTATCTGAAAGATATTGTACGTTTTTGGTTGCCAACGTATTCATTTTCCAAGTTACGTGCGTTCCTTCTGGAACTACGGCGTTTCCTGTTCCTTTTACAATTTCTTGCTTTTTATTGAGATACGATGGAAAATTGAGCACCATATCAAAATTAGCAATAGATGGCACAGTAACCACTTGCAACTGATAATCTTTGGACGCTACTTCGTTTGCCTCAAAATGGAAATCTACTGAATTATTGGGCTTAGGAATTACAAATTCGAATTCGCCTGTTTTATTCATTTCCATAAAATAACTTTCATCGCCAATATAAATCATGGCGTTTTCGGGTGCTACTTTACCAACCGTTTTTACTTTGAGTAAGAAATCTTTGTTTTGTTCGGTTTGCAAAATTTTATTTAAAACCACAAATTCGAATGGGGCAGGAGGTGTGTATTGCTTTTTGTAGTTAATAACCCGAGCAAAACTGTCGCTTATCATGTTGCCATTTCCGGTGATGAAGAAAAACAAAAAAAGCAAAATAGGAATCAATACTAATGGTAAATATTTCTTATTCCTTTTGAAATCTACCGCATTGGTAAATGGTATTGGCTGTAGCGTATTAGCTTTTTGATTTATAGAAGCCAATAGCAATTCTGATTTTTGTGTGTCTTGCGATAATTGCAAGAAATTGGTAAGCTTATCGCCAACTTCATTAAAGTGATTTCCGATAATTTTTGAAGCTTCGGTATAATCGATTCCTTTTTGGAGTTTGAATAATTTAAATAATGGAAAGCAGATAAAACGCACCAAAAGAAATAATTCTACTGCTACGAAAGTGTAAAACAATAGTGTTCTGGCACCAGGTTTTAGCCATAAGAAATACTCTATAAAAAGGGTACACAAGAAGTACAACAAGCCCAATCCTACAAAGAAAATTACACCACGCAACAGTTCGTTTGTGTAAAACTTCTTAATAAATTGTTCTAATTTCTCGAAAATTAACGCCGACTTATCCAATATTGTTAATCATTTGTTTATAACCTATAAAAGTAATACATTTTTAAATATATAAAATGTTAAAAAAATCATATTGTTTCGAAAAAGAACAACAAGCAAAAATCATTTTAAAAACAGAAATTAACGGCGTATTTTTGAAGCAAATATTACAACATGAGTATTTCGTTAATACAAAAATATAATGTTCCTGGTCCAAGATACACCAGTTATCCAACAGTTCCGTATTGGGAAGAAGGTTTGTTCTCTTTTGAACTATGGAAAAAAACATTACTACAATCTTTCACTGAATCTAATGCGAGCGAAGGTATCAGTCTTTATATACATTTACCGTTTTGCGAAAGTTTATGCACTTTTTGTGGTTGTCATAAACGAATAACCAAACGCCACGAAGTAGAAATGCCGTATGTAACCGCAGTGTTAAAGGAATGGAATTTGTATTGCGATATGTTTCCGGAGAAACCGGTTATTAAAGAAATTCATTTGGGTGGCGGAACACCAACCTTCTTCTCACCAAAGCATCTTACCGAATTATTAGAAGGAATACTTAGTAGAGCAACAGTTGCTCAAGAATACGAATTTAGTTTTGAAGGCCATCCAAACAATACCACTCGTGAGCATTTAGAAACTTTTTATAATTTAGGTTTTCGTCGGGTGAGTTTTGGTGTACAAGATTATAGCCCGAAAGTACAAAAGGCAATCAACAGAATTCAGCCTTTTGAAAATGTGGAGAAAGTAACACTTTGGGCAAAAGAAATAGGTTACGAATCTATCTCGCACGACTTGGTTTTTGGTTTACCTTTTCAGGAATTAGATGATGTATTGTACACTATCGAAAAAACCAATTCGTTGGCGCCCGATAGATTAGCCTTTTACAGTTATGCGCATGTGCCATGGATAAAAGGAAACGGACAGCGTGGATTTAAAGACGAAGATGTTCCTAAAGACGATGTAAAACGAAAACTGTATGAAGAAGGCAAAAAACGATTGGCCGAAAAAGGATATCATGAAATAGGTATGGATCATTTCGCGGTAGAAAAAGACAGCATGTATCAATCGTACAAAAAAGGGATGTTGCATCGAAACTTTATGGGATATACAGCTTCCAAAACGCAGGTAATGATTGGTCTGGGTGTTTCATCAATTAGTGATAGTTGGTATAGTTTTGCCCAAAACGAAAAAGAGTTAGAGAACTACTACGATAGATTGGACAAAAATGAAATTCCGGTTTTTAAGGGACATATTTTAACTGAGCAAGATTTAAAAATTAGAAAACACATTCTAAATCTTATGTGTACTTTTACTACTTCTTGGGATACCGAAAAAATGTATTTTGATGAGCTACCAGAAGTGCTATCGCAGTTTCAAGAAATGGAACAAGATGGCTTATTAATTAGAAATGAAAATAGCCTTACCGTTACAGAAAAAGGTAAACCTTTTGTTCGTAATATTTGCATGGCGTTTGATCTAAGACTAAAACGAAAAGCACCCAATACCAAATTGTTTTCTATGACAATTTAAACCTAGATACAGCACTGTTGTAGTATAGATATAGCACTAATAAAACATAATTAAATAATACAAAAATGTTAAAACCAGTACGCGTTAGGTTTGCACCAAGTCCAACAGGACCATTACATATAGGAGGTGTTCGCACTGCATTATTCAACTATTTATTTGCAAAAAAAAATAACGGAACTTTCTATCTTCGTATCGAAGATACCGACCAAAATCGTTTTGTTCCTGGAGCAGAACAATACATTTTTGAAGCCTTAGATTGGTTAGGTATTGCACCAAGCGAAACAGTAGGCAGAAACGAAAAGTTTGGTCCTTATCGCCAATCCGAAAGAAAAGAAATCTACAAACAATATGCCGATGAATTGATAAAAAACGGTTGGGCATATTATGCTTTTGATACAGCAGAAAGTTTAGAACAACACCGTAAACAACACGAAGCCGAAGGAAAAACATTTATTTATAACTGGCACAATCGTGAAAAATTAGACACTTCGTTGGTATTAACATCAGAAGAAACCGAGAAAAGAATTGCATCGGGAGAAGCTTATGTTATCCGATTTAAAACGCCGGTAAACGAAACTTTGCATTTGCACGACATCATTCGCGGTGATATAAAATTTGAAACCAATTTGCTCGATGATAAAGTGTTGTTCAAATCAGACGGAATGCCAACCTATCATTTAGCCAATATTGTAGATGATCATTTAATGGAAACCAGCCATGTTATTCGTGGCGAAGAATGGTTGCCAAGTTTGCCATTACACCATTTATTATACAAAGCCTTTGGTTGGGAAGCTCCAGAATTTGCGCATTTACCATTAATATTAAAACCAATAGGCAACGGAAAATTATCGAAACGCGATGGCGACAAAATGGGATTTCCAGTATTTCCGTTGGAATGGACACGAGCCAAAAGCGAACTGAGCGAAGCTAAAACCGAAGAAGGAACCTCTATGGGCTATCGTGAACAAGGCTATTTTCCAGAAGCAGTTGTAAACTTTTTGGCACTATTGGGTTGGAATGATGGCACCGAACAAGAATTATTTTCGTTGGAAGAATTAAGCGAAAAGTTTGATTTAACCCGAGTTCATAAAGCCGGAGCCAAATTTGATCCAGAAAAAAACAAGTGGTTTAATCATCAATATTTACAAAAACAAAGCGATGAAAGTTTAGCAGAAATTTTCAAAAAAGATTTAGAAAAAAGAAACGCTTCGACTGCGCTCAGCGAGACAAAACTGAAAAAAATCGTTTCACTAATAAAAGAACGAGCCAATTTTGTTTCAGAGTTTTGGGATTTAGGCGACTATTTCTTTGTAGCGCCAACTTCGTATGATGAAAAAGCGCTTAAAAACTGGAAAGAAGATACACCACAACTTTTAGAAAAAGCACTATCTGAATTAGAAAACATACAAGATTTTAATGCTGTTGTATTAGAAGAAAAAATAAAACCTTTTTTGTTAGAAAATAAAATGATGCCAATTTTAAGACTGTGTTTAGTAGGTGCATTAAAAGGTGTCGATTTATTTCAGCTGATGGAAATTATCGGAAAACAGGAAACTATCAACAGAATTAAAAAAGCTATAGAAAGTAATACTAACATTTAAAAAAATTAACTATGAAAAAATCCTTAATCTTATTTCTATGTTTTTCAACATTTGCCTTTTCGCAAAATATTTACACTTCTAAAAATGGTAAAATATTAGAAAATGGAAAGAAGATTGATAAAAACTATATAGAAGCTGCTTTTAGTAATACTGAAATTTTAAAGCAATATAGTGCGGGTAAAACAAAACAATTTTTAGGAAATTTTTTGTTTTATGGAGGAATTGGTACTGTGGCAATTAAACACTTATCAATGCTTAACAAACATAAAGGAGCAAAAAATCCAGACACGAACAATACTATGTATTTTGTTGGTTTTGGAATGATAGCAACATCTATTCCAGTAAAAATTGGCTATTCAAAAAAAATAAAAAAAGCAGCTGAATTGATGAACGAAGAAATTAAAAATCAAAAGCAATCTTCAATAGAATCTGTAAATATTATTGCAAACGAAAACGGGTTTGGAGTAAGTTTAAAATTTTAAATGAATAATAATTGTAACATTATTCCTATAACTACGTATAATTATAGATAACAATTAAAAACTATAAAAAATGAATGGACCAATTATTTTTATATTAGTCGTTGGACTAATAATTTTCTTTTCTTCTTTCTTTACTGTAAAGCAACAAACATTGGCGGTCATAGAACGATTCGGAAAATTTGCCAGTATCCGCAATTCGGGATTACAACTCAAATTACCAATTATAGACCGCATTGCTGGTAGAGTAAACCTAAGAATTCAACAGCTTGATGTTATTATCGAAACACAAACCAAAGACAACGTGTTTGTAAAAATGAAAGTTTCGGTACAATTTAAAGTAATTCAAGAACATGCTTATGAAGCATTTTATAAGTTAGAATATCCGCATGATCAAATCACAGCGTATGTATTTGACGTGGTGCGTGCCGAAGTTCCAAAGTTAATTCTTGATGACGTTTTTGTTCGTAAAGATGATATCGCAGTAGCTGTAAAGCGTGAGCTTAACGAAGCCATGATGACTTACGGATACGATATTATCAATACATTGGTTACCGATATTGATCCAGATGCACAGGTAAAAAATGCGATGAACCGTATCAACGCTGCCGAAAGAGAAAAAACAGCAGCAATGTTTGAATCTGATGCTCAAAGAATTAGAATTGTAGCAAAAGCAAAAGCCGAAGCCGAAAGTAAAAAACTTCAAGGACAAGGTATTGCAGATCAACGTCGTGAAATTGCTCGTGGTTTGGTAGAAAGTGTAGATGTTTTGAATAAAGTAGGTATCAATTCCCAAGAAGCCAGTGCGCTAATTGTAGTAACTCAACACTATGATACATTGCAAGCCATTGGTGCTGATACCAACAGTAATCTGATTTTATTACCAAATTCGCCACAAGCTTCAACCGATATGCTAAACAATATGGTAGCAAGTTTTACGGCAAGCAATCAAATGGGTGAACACATGAAAAATCAGCCAAAAAGACACAAAAACAAAGAAGACAAAACTTCGTTAGATTACAATCCGAACGATACATCAAACGAAACTGAATAAAAGAAAAGGGCTAAAATTTAGCCCTTTTTTCTTTTTATAAAATAATCAATCACAAAAGGTAAAACCATTTTACCCACAGAAGCAAAAGGTATTTTAGAAAAAATAGTTCCTACTATCGATTCTTTTTCCTGAAAAGGCAACAACGATTCCTTAGCATTTTCGATACTTAAAAAAACCTTTTCCTTAGCCAATTTACGTTCTATATTCAGAATTTCCAGTTGCTTATCTATCTGGCTATAAGATGTATAATTAGTTTTTTTCATGCGATTCTGTAAAAAATATTTCAGAAAATTTAGATAAGAGTTTACTTTCCACAAATTTTGGTAACAATCTGTAAATCAATAAACCAAATAGTAAAAATAAAATACCGGTTATCAAAAATCCTAATGCCAAACTATGCAAAAGTTCGCCTATAAACAAAGCAAAAGCAAAGGAACAAAAAACTAAAAAAATTAGAATAAACAAGGCAAGCAGCAACAATCGCAACAACAATGTTGTAGATTGCATCGCTACTTTAAAAAACCAAAGTTTGTAGTAAGCTACATTTTTTTCAACATATTCTTTGGTAAATTCTTGTGCCGAATCTATGTTTTCTTTAAATTGCTCAAACGCCATTATTTTCGGAGTTTTTCATTTTCAGCTTTTAACTGAGCCAATTTTCTTTCCAGAAACTCAATCGCTTCTTCAGCCTTATAACTTCCTTTGGATAATAATTCATCCACTGTTTTTTTTAAATCTGTTTTTGAAGTTTCAATAGTAGATTGCGCCACATCTTTTACATTGGCTAATTGATCTGAAATTTCTTCTTTTGCAGCATCAATATTTTCTTTTAATTTTTCTCTGGTTTTCGAACCTTTATCTGGAGCAAACAAAATTCCTAATCCAACACCAACTGCTGCACCAACCAAAAGTGCCAAAACACTATTTTCAGATTTTGCCATAATTTATTTTTCTTATAAAGTTACAAAAATTTGAAATGGAAAACAAAAATTCAATTTTTATTAAATTTTAGCTTTTTTAGATGATTTTTGACTTAAAAAAACTAAAACGTAAATAAATTAGATATAAGGAAGTTTTATATAAAAGATAATAATTTTGTCGATTGATTTAAAAAAGTTCTTTAAAATAAAAATATGAAAGTTATTTTTAATAAATATTTTTTATTATTTTTTAAAAAACAATAGATTATTTCTTTACTTTGTTTTTTGCTTCTTTTCTTAGATGAACCGACATTTTTGATGCATCTACATGCGACCATCCTGGTGGATAAAAAATATATTTCAATCGATCTGAAAAAGAAATATTTTTTTGGGTTGCGTCTTTATAAATATTTACCAATTCGGTAAAAATTAATTTCATTGGATTTTTATCTTCGATAGGTGCAGTAAGTCCGAATTTAATTTTTTCATACTGTTCCGGATTTTCTTCGTGTTGAAATGTTCCAAATATTTTATCCCAAATAATAAAACCTTGTCCCATGTTTCGATCTAAATACAACTGATTGCTGGCATGATGCACACGATGATGCGATGGCGTAACCATAAATTTTTCTAAAAACCCGAGCTTAGCAATACTTTGAGTATGTATCCAAGTGCCGTAAATTTGCACTATTGCATACACCGATAAAATATGTAAAGGGTTGAATCCCAGTAGAACTAACGGTATAAAATACACAAATCTGTACAAGGGTTGAAACACCGATGAACGAAAACCTGTAGTTAGATTGAAATATTCGGAATTATGATGCGTAACATGTATTGCCCAGAAAATACGCGAATGATGATCTACAAAATGCAATACATAATAAGCCAAATCTTGTGCAAAAAACAACAAAATCCAGTACCAAACACCATTTTCCCAAGTTATAAATCGATAGTCAAAAAATAAGAAAAGTATATAAAAACTAAATACTTTTAACAATAAATCTAATCCGAAATTACATAGCGAAAAGAAAACAGTTGTGGCTGTATCACGAGTTTCGTACCAAGAGTATTTCTTGAAATTACTGTAGATTATCTCTGTAACAATCAATACAATATGGATTGGAACAGACCATAAATACAAATTAGAAACCCCGTTTTCACCAAAGAAATATCGAAACCAATCGTTCATATTTTGGTATTATTCTTTACTTTCAATTTTCGCCCAAGTATCTCGAAGTCCAACTGTTTTATTGAAAACCAATTTACCCTCTTTGGTATCTCTATCAACACAGAAATAACCCAAACGTTGAAACTGAAAATGTTCTAATTCTTTAGCAGTTGCTAAGCTTGGTTCTACATATCCAGTAATTGTTTCCAATGAATTCGGATTGATAAATTCTTTAAAATCAACCTCTTTATTTCCATCTGGATTTTCGTTGGTAAATAATCTATCGTAGATTCTAACTTCTGCAGGCAATGCATGTGCTACAGAAACCCAATGAATAGTTCCTTTTACTTTGCGTTTGCTGGCTTCGGTTCCGCTACCCGAACGAGAATCTTCATCATACGTACAATGAATTTCGGTAATATTTCCGCTTTCATCTTTTACAACGCTTTCTCCTTTAATGATATACGCATTTTTCAAACGAACTTCGCCACCTAATTGTAAACGGAAAAATTTCTTATCGGCTTCTTCTTTAAAATCGTCACGCTCAATATATAATTCTCTCGAAAAAGGAACTTCTCTAAACGTCATTACTTCTTCTTCTGGATTATTTTCCGCTTCAAGCATTTCTACTTTTCCTTCTGGATAATTGGTAATAACCAACTTAACCGGATCTAAAACCGCCATTACACGTGGTGCAATTTTGTTCAAATCTTCGCGAACGCAGAATTCTAACAACGAAACATCAATCAAATTGGTACGTTTGGCTATACCTATTGTTTTGGTAAAATTACGAATCGCGGCAGGCGTATAACCACGTCTTCGCATTCCCGAAATGGTACTCATACGTGGATCATCCCAACCGTTTACAATTCCTAACTCTACTAATTGCAATAACTTACGCTTTGAAACAACCGTATGCGATAAATTTCTTCGGGCAAATTCTCGTTGTTTCGGACGCACTTTTGTAGCATCGTAAATATTATCTAAAAACCAATCGTATAATTCGCGATGTGGTAAAAATTCCAAAGTACACAATGAATGCGAAATTTGTTCCATATAATCGCTTTCGCCATGCGCCCAATCGTACATTGGATAAATACACCAAGCATCACCAGTACGATGATGATGTGCATGCATAATGCGATACATAATTGGATCGCGCATCAACATATTAGGCGAAGCCATATCAATTTTGGCACGTAAAACGTAACTTCCGTTTGGAAATTCTCCGTTTTTCATACGTGTAAATAAGTCTAAATTTTCTTCAACCGAACGATCACGATTTGGGCTATTCGTTCCGGCTTGCGTTGGCGTTCCTTTTTGTTTTGCCATTTCTTCCGAAGATTGGTCATCTACATAGGCTTTTCCTTTCTTGATTAATTCAATTGCCCAATCGTATAATTGTTGAAAATAATCAGATGCATAGCATTCTTTATCCCACTGAAAACCAAGCCATTCTACATCTTTCTTAATAGCATCTACATATTCTTGTTCTTCTTTTGATGGATTAGTATCGTCAAAACGAAGGTTTACAGGAGCATTGTAATCTAATCCTAAACCAAAATTTAGGCAGATAGCACTGGCGTGTCCAACGTGTAAATATCCATTGGGTTCTGGCGGAAAACGGAAACGTAATTTATGGGTTGGCAAGCCATTTTTTAAATCTTCTTCGATGATTTGCTCAATAAAATTCAGTGATTTTTCTTCGGTAGACATTGTCTTTTTTTTACTTTTGACAAAGATAAAAAAAAGGTGTCAAGTTTACAGTGTAAGGTTTATAATCTTTGAACTAATTAACTTGAACCGTTAAACAAAACATTATGGGAACAATTCGTTTACAAAATATAAGAACTTTTTCATATCACGGTTGTTTAGAAGAAGAAAGCCGTATTGGAAGCGATTACCGAATTGATTTGGAAATAAAAACCGATTTGAGAAAATCGGCACTGAGCGATGCTTTGCCAGATACGGTAGATTATGTACATTTGAATAGGGTAGTGGTAGAAGAAATGGCAATACGTGCCAAATTATTAGAAACGGTTGCCCACCGAATAATTGTACGGATTTTTAAAGAATTACCACAAGTTTCCCGAATAAAAATTGGTGTTTCAAAACTAAATCCGCCGATTGGTGGCGATGTAGAAGCTGTAACTATTGAAATGGAAGAATACCGAAATTAGAAATTTCAACAGTAGAAATTCCAAATTACAAGCTTGAGATGAATTCTTTTTAATTTGGAATTTGGAATTTGCTTTTTGGAATTTTTGTTTTATATTTGCAATCCAAACAAAAGGCGTCGTGGCCGAGCGGCTAGGCACCGGTCTGCAAAACCGTCTACCCCGGTTCGAATCCGGGCGATGCCTCAAAAAAAACCTCTCGAATTGAGAGGTTTTTTTATGCTTTATTGTGATTCCTCGACTGCGCTCGGAATGACACACTTAATCTATTAAATATTTTATTTTTATTCATCTTCAACAATCATAATACTTAGTGGATTTACTTTTGGTATTGAACAATTATCACAATGAATATTAGAAGTAATATTTAAAATTTAAAAAACAGAATTTATTGGTAGCTTATTTATAACATCTAAAACTTCTTTTGTAAATTTATTTCCATTTATTACAAATCGTTGATTATCATCTATTTTTATTTCAAATTTTTCTAAATCTAATTTTAATTCATATAGAAAGTCTTTTGGAAAATCAATAGTAATTATAGCGTTTTCAAGTTCTTTTTTAGACATCAAAATTATTGATTGTTTACAAGTCAAACCGTTTATTGCACCGAAAGCTTCGGGTAAATTTTTAATTCTAAACTTATGTTGTTCAATTACTTTTGTTCCATTTTTTAAAATAATTTTTATTGAAATAATTGATTCTAATCCAGGTCCCGGATTAATTGCATAAGTCTTATTATTTTTTTTTACTAAATCTTTTCCAATTACAGTAAACGATTTACAATTTGGTACTGCAATAGAAATTGGATTACTAATACCTCTATAAAGAACATTCATTTTATCGGCAGAAACTACTGATATATTCTTTTTTTGAGCATAAAAAGTAAGAGAAAAAAAGAGAGTAATATAACAATATAATAATCGCATAAACCTTTAGTTTTTACTCTCAATCTTATTGGTAATGTCTTCTTTTATTTTTGGGAAAAAACCTTGTAGTATCAAAAAGCTTCCGAAAATCATGAGTATAACACTAATTATGCGTTTTATTTTGTAAATATTATACGGTGTAAGTCTTGATTTTAATTGTTTGGCTGCGAATATTTTAAGTAAATCTACCGCAAAATAGGTTAGGATAATTACCGTTATAAACAGTATAATTCTATCGGTTTCCATATTGAGTTTTGGTCCGAAAACTATGATAATTCCCATCCAAAATGCTAAGACTCCAATATTGATGAAGTTTAAGAAAAATCCTTTTACGATGAGTCCTAAGTAATTGTTTTTTTGAATATTATCTTCAACATCTTTTTCTTCTTCGAGTTGTTGTTTTTTAAATTCTTGTTTGAGTTTTATATACGAAATAAGTCCGTATAAAAACATCAAAATGCCGCCAAAAACAAAGAGCAACGGATTGTCTTTTAGTCGTTCTAATAACTGATTGGTACTAAAATAAGCTATGAGAATAAAAACCACATCGCTTAAAACAACGCCTACATCGAGTATTAAAGCAGCCCTAAAACCTTTGGTAATACTGGTTTCTAATAAAACAAAAAAAACCGGACCAATGGTAAAGGCTAATAGAACACCCCAAGGAATTGCTGCAAGAATGTCGTGTATCATATATTTTGAATGGCGTTTTAGTTTATTGCGAATTTAATAATTATAAATTACTCTATTTGGTAATCTGTTACTTATTTTGCTTCATTGATGGTTCCGCCAGCTATTGTTTTTTGGTTTATTTCTTTTGGATGACCATAAATAGTAATTTCGCCACCAGCACGAACTTTGGCTTCTACCAACTCGGTTGCATAAACATCGGCATCGCCACCAGCATTTACAGTTATGGTAGTTTGTTGTGTTACCAATTCATCAGCTTCGTATTGTGCTCCTGCTGTGAGTGTTACTTCTTGGTTTTTGGCTTTTCCTTTGCATTGAATAACTGCGCCAGAATTTCCTTTAACTTTTAATTTTTGTGTGTTTAATCCAATTTTTATTCTACCGCCTTCTTTGGCAATTATAGAAAAACTGTTGGCTTGAATGGTTTCGCTGGTTTCTATTTTTGAACCTTCGTTGGCTTCTATCGCATCAATTTTTTTGTAATATACAGTTACAAAAACGTCTTCGCCTTGCATCGTATTTTCGATATTCATACGGATTTTGAGCTCGCCATTTTTATTAACCAATTCTACTTCATTTTTTTTATTTCCTTCTAAAACTATTTTGTTTTCTGAAGCTTTTACCAAAACAACTTCTATTTTATCAAAGGCTGTTACTTTATTAAAATCGCCAACATTTTTAGAAGTCTGCGCTTGAGAAATTGAAAAAATTGAAAACATCAATAGATTTAAAAATTTGATTTTCATGTATTTAAAATTTAATTTAATCTTTGCTTTATTAGTATAAACGTAGGAATTTTGATTTTATTTTCTATTAATTTTCGTTTTTACGGATATAATGAAAATCTAATTGTTTTTTAACTAAATCGGCGTTTTTAACTTTTACAAAAACTTCATCGCCAAGCTGTAACATGGTTTTGGTAATTTCGCCAATGTATGCGTATTGCTTATCATCGTATACATAATAATCTTCTTTTATTTCGCGCGGACGAAGCATACCTTCGCATTTGTTTTCGATAATTTCTACATAAATTCCCCATTCGGTAACACCAGAAATTACACCTAAAAACTCTTGATCTTTATGATCTTGCATGTATTTAATTTGCATGTATTTAATGCTATCGCGTTCGGCATTGGCAGCCAAACTTTCCATATTAGAACAATGCTGGCATTTGTCTTCGTATTCTTCTTCGCTCACACTTTTTCCATTATCTAAATAATATTGTAATAATCGGTGCACCATAACATCGGGGTAACGACGAATTGGCGATGTAAAATGCGAATAATAATCAAACGCTAATCCATAATGACCGATATTATCTGTAGAATAAATTGCTTTACTCATGCTACGAATAGCTAAAGTATCTACTAAATTTTGTTCTTTTTTGCCATGTACATCAACCAAAAGTTTGTTTAATGAAAATGAAATATCTTTTTTAGTTTTAAAATTGATACTATATCCAAATTTGGATATAACCGATTGTAAACCAAAAAGTTTATCTTCATTTGGTTCATCGTGAACGCGATATACAAAAGTTTTCTTTTGTTTTCCTATAAATTCGGCAACTTTTCTGTTGGCCAAAAGCATGAATTCTTCTATCAAATGATTGGAATCTTTAGCTTCTTTGAAATACACACCGGTTGGCTCGGCATTTTCGTTTAAGTTAAATTTTACTTCTACTTTATCAAAAGAAATAGCGCCATTGTTCATTCTATTTCTACGAAGAATTTTAGCTAATTCATCGAGTTTTAAAATAGCATTTTTTATTTCATCAGAAACTTGATATTCTTTTCCAATTAATGAAATGGTTTCTGGAATTGTGTTTGATTTGGTTTCTAAAATACTTTGTGCTTCTTCATACGAAAAACGTTGGTCGGAATAAATAACAGTTCTTCCAAACCATTGGTGCTGTATCTGTGCTTTATTATCAATTTCGAAAATCGCAGAAAAAGTATATTTTTCTTCATTAGGTCGTAGCGAACAAGCAAAATTACTCAACACTTCTGGTAGCATGGGCACAACTCTATCTACCAAATAAACCGATGTGGCACGTTCAAAAGCTTCATCATCTAAAATAGTTCCTTCTTTTACATAATGCGAAACATCGGCAATATGAATTCCAATTTCGTAATTTCCGTTTTCTAAAATCTGAAACGAAAGTGCATCATCAAAATCTTTCGCATCTTTAGGATCTATAGTAAATGTTAGAATATTGCGCATATCACGTCGATTGGCAATTTCTTCTTGTGTAATTGACGTATCGATTTTGTTGGCATAGGTTTCTACTTCTATCGGAAAATCATACGGCAAACCATATTCGGCAAGAATAGCGTGAATTTCGGTATTGTGCTCGCCTGGTTTTCCTAAAACTTTTAAAACTGTACCAAAGGGTGAATCGGCTTTTTTTGGCCAATCTTCTATTTTTACAAAAACCACATCGCCATGAGTTGCCCCGTTAAAATTATCTTTTGAGATAAAAATATCGGTGTACATTTTGGCATTGGCTGTAGATACAAATCCGAAGTTTTTTTGCACATCTATAACACCAACAAATTCTTCTTTGTGTCTATGGATAATTTCGATGACTTCGGCTTCGGGTTTACGTGATTTTCTTTTGTTATAAATATACACTTTTACCGTGTCTTTATCGAGTGCATGATTCAAATTTCCGAACGGAATAAAGGCATCTTCTTCTAACTCATTGCAAACAAAATAAGCCGTTTTTCGCGATGTCATATCGATAGTTCCTTCGTAATAATCTTGACTTTGCGTTTTGATGAGGTATTTTCCTGGTTCGGTTTCGATAATGGCTTTTTTGGCAGCCAAAAGTTTTAAATCTTTGATAATCTCGTTTCGGCTTTTGGTATCGTCCAATTCGAGTTTAGCTGCAATTTGCTTATAGTTAAAGGATTTATTAGCATTTTGAGAAAGTATTTTTATAATTTTTTCTTCAAACGATTTGGCTTTTTTTCCTATATTTTTTGATCTTTTATTCATTGTAATTTTTGAAATATTGAGTAAAGTTAGTTATAAGTTGTGAGTTATAAATTTTTGAGAGTAAGTTTTAATAGAAAGATAACATTTTTAAAATTAGTTTTTCTAAAAATTTAGAACTTTTCAACATTTACTAAAAACAACAAAAAGTAAATTTTAAAATTTTAAAAATCATGGTGGTTATAATGGCGTGTTAATAACGGGTATAACTTTTTTTACATTTTACATTTTGTAACGTTTTACAAAGTTATACTAAGTAATTAACAACTATAAATAGGTATAAAAACATTATTTTCTGGCGATTGTGTTTGATTATTAACAATGGTTAAAAACTCAAATTGCGCCAAAATCTTTAATAAGTTTTTCTGAAATTTTGTTGAAAACCATTCAAAAAAGTATTGATAAGTTCATCAAAAATTCTAACAATTTGCTTTGGTAAATAGGATTAAAATGTCCACTATAAAAATTTTGTTTCCTTTTATAAAAACTTCTAATTTTCTATTTATTTTTATTAACAAATACTGTTGATTTTGGCATGCTTGACTACCAGCGTATTACAAAAAGTATTAACATTTCATCATTTCAAACAGCAAAACACCTAAAAATCAGCTAATCAAATAAGTATCAATGTTTCATAAAATTTCGGTATTCTTTAAAATCTTGTCTTAGAATTTCGTTATCAATTTTGCCTTTCATTTTTTTGAGATGTTCTAAGATTACAAAACTTCGCTCAATACGAAGTTGCGAACTTTTGATTTTGTTTATCAAATAAATCAACGAACGCTGTACGCCAGGCGTAAGTTTGTGAAACAAGTCGCTACCATCTGGATCAGAAAACAATACTTCTTCCATTTCTTCGGTAATATCAATGCCGTATTTCGAAACATCGGGTTGCAGCTCAACATGTACTGGACTACCGCTAACAAAACCACATTTTTTTAAAACATCTTTATTCAATAAAATATAATGATATCCATCTTTTGGCGACATGGCTCTCGAAACCGTTAGTGTATTATTTAAAGTACACAACACTCTTTTGTTGGGCGAAAGTTGTAGCATTTTTTCAAAAATAGTTTCAGGAATAACAATGTGTGGTCCGTAGCCCAGCTCGTTATAATCAAAAGAACTTATGACAGCATCAAATTCCATAATAATGATATTTTTATTTCTGTAAGCAATATACAACGATTATCTTTATTTTTGTAAAATAAAACAACACCTTACAATTATGATTATTTCTATTGGAAACGACCACGCTGGTCCAGATTATAAAGCTGCCATTCTAAATTATTTACTTGCACAAGGACACGAAGTTATCAATCACGGAACCGATACTTTTGATAGTGTAGATTACCCCGATTTTGGGCATCCGGTAGCGTATGATGTAGAGAGTAAAAAAGCCCATTTAGGCATAGTAATTTGTGGTAGTGGCAACGGTATTGCTATGACCGTAAACAAACACCAAGACATTCGAGGTGCACTTTGCTGGACAAAAGAGATTGCCCAACTGGCACGCGAACACAACGACGCCAATATTATAAGTATTCCAGCTCGATTTACATCGATAGAACAAGCGGTAGAAATGGTGGATACATTTCTAAACACAGAATTTTTGGGCGGAAGACACGAACGCAGAGTACACAAAATAAAATGTTTGTAATAAATTCATGCAAAAAATCAAAAAAACATATCATTTCGGAGTAATATCAGCTTTGTATATTACGTTGTTTTCCACCTTGTTGGTTGCAATATTACAATGGTGTTTTTTAGCAATTTCTTGGAAATTCCTTTTGATATTTGCTGTACTTATTGCTTTCTTTTCTTTTTTTGTGATGCAATATCGAGCCGAACATTTCATTTATAGAAGATTAAAAAAAATATATTCTGAAGTCTCAATTCTTGACGCTTCCAATTTTACAGAATCATCGGTAACAACCGATATGAAAGCGCTGACACAAGAAGTAAAAAAGTTTGCCACCAACCGAAAACTCGAAATAGAAAACCTTAAAGAACGCGAAAATTACCGTAGAGAATTTATGGGAAATGTATCGCACGAACTCAAAACACCGTTGTTTACTGTGCAAGGATACATAGATACCTTGCTTGATGGCGGCGCAATGAAAGACAAAACACTTCGCAAAAAATATCTCGAAAGAGCGCAAATAGGTGTAGAGCGCTTGGTTTTTATTGTAGAAGATTTAGACATGATATCTAAATTGGAAATGGGCGAAAACAAATTCAAATTCGAGAAATTCGACATTATTCAATTAGTACAAGAGGTTTTTGATTTGCTCGAAATGACAGCCGATAAAAAGAACATCATTCTAATGTTCGATCAAAAATACACAACACCCATTTATGTAAATGCCGATAAAGGCAACATCCAGCAGGTGCTTACCAATCTTATCACCAATTCTATTAAATACGGCAAAGAAAACGGAACTACCGAAGTCGCTGTTGAAGATTTAACCGAATTTAAAATCATTGTGCGTGTGCGCGATGATGGCGAAGGCATCGAAGAGAAAAACATAACACGAATCTTTGAACGTTTTTACAGAGTAGACAAAAGCGGTTCTCGTGCCGAAGGCGGTTCTGGTCTTGGACTATCTATTGTAAAACACATTATCGAAGGGCACAACCAAAAAGTGTATGTACAAAGTAAAATAGACAAAGGTTCCGAATTTTCATTCACCTTAGATAAATTGATTTAACAAATTGATTGTTAAAGTTATTACACCTTATTTTCTTTTTGATTAATTTTATCCAAAATTAAAGAATATGAAAAAAGCAATCTTATTTTCAGCAGCATTCGTTTTACTTGTTTCATGTAACAATAATGACGACGATTATCAAAGAACTGTAGAGTTGTTGCCAGTAGCCAAAGCAGAAATGCCAACCGAATTTGCCAAAGATAGCATAACGAATATTCCGGTAAAATTTTTACGTCCTACAACCTGTCACATTTTCGACGGTTTTTATTATCAAAAAGAAAGCAACCAACGCACAGTTGCCGTGTATTTAGAGCAATTAGAACAATCCAATTGCGTCGCACCACTCGACACCTCGATACAAGTGCTCAACTTCAAACCGCGCGACACAGGCATGTATCATTTTAAATTTTGGAAAGGAAAAGACGGTTCGGGCACCAATTTATTCGACGAATACGATGTGCATGTAGCGCATTAATCTTGTTCTAAATCGGCTAAAATTAAATTACGAGCTTCTTCTCGTAGCGCTTTTTTACTGTCTAATTCAAGCAAAGCAGTATTGATAAATTTATGCATTTTTACACGCATAATTCCGGGACTGCCACTAAAAAACGTGTACGAAAAACGCTTTTTATTATCCAAAAAAGTCATCGGAACAATCGGAATTTGGTGTTCTAATGCCAACCGAAAAGCGCCATCTTTAAACTCATCGAGCAGAATATGTTCTTCTGGAACTTTTCCTTCCGGAAAAATACAAATACTCAACCCTTGATTAAGTCGGCGTTGCGCTTGCTCATACACCTCAAATCTACTTTTTGCGCTATCTCTATCTACCAAAATACTCGTTCGTTTATAGAAAAACCCAAACAGCGGAATCTTAGACAACTCTTTTTTCCCCACAAAAACAAACGGATTTTTAACCACCGCCAACATCAGCATAATATCAATCATACTCGTGTGATTGGCAATAAACATATAACTTTTGTTTGCTTCGGGCTTTTCTTCGGTAGTAACCTTGTACCAAAAACCCATCCCGAAAAGAATAAATTTTGCCCAAATACGCGCCAATTTAAAGAAAAAAGGATACCAAGTTTCTTTCAAAATAGAAACTATTAGCACCGGAAAAAGCACAATTATCGGCAGCGTTACCAAGAGGTAAAACCAAATCCGCCACAGTAAAATCAAAATATTCTTTAGTATTTTCATAAATCAGAAACACCACTTCGGGCGTTTTTTAAACCATTTTCCTGCTTTCGCCTTTATCCACGCTAAGGCGTGGGATATCGGCTCTATCAGGGTTAAACATCCAATCAAAAGGCATTTTTTAATCCTTCCAAAAATACACTTTTTATTAATATTAAAAATGTATCATCAGTTTTAATTTTAATACTGGTTAATTAAATAAGTGAGAAAATTCAGTTATATTTGTGCAAGAATTAATAGTTATGAAAAATCTTTATATATCAACATTACTTTTTGTTATTACGTTTACTAATGCACAAATCACTAAGGGAAATTGGATGGTGGGCGGAAATGCAAGTTTTACATCTCAAATTTCTAAAAGTGATGATGGAAGACCTACAGCTGAATACCATATTATACAATTATCTCCAAGTGTAGGTTATTTTGTTTTCAATAAACTTTCTGTAGGAACACTTTTTGATTATTCAAGAACAAAATCATCCTACCAGAATTTGGGTTCAGTATCAAAAAGCTCTCGATTAGGACCTTTTGTTCGTTACTATGTTCTAAATCCAGAAAAAGATTTCAATTTTTTTGTAGAGCCTTCCTATAATTTTAGTGTTTCAAAAAATAGAGGGATTAAAGAAAATTCAATAAGTTCTAAATTTTGAGGTGTTTATTTTTTAAACAGTTCCGTTGGAATTGAATGTTTTTTAAAATACTCAATTACAAAACATAGGTATAATTCAGTATTCATATCGGATACTACTGATAAAACTTTTATGGTTGGGCTAGGATTTCAAATTCATTTAGAAAAATAATTTTATCAAAAGATAAAGTTAATTAATCTTTATCCCAAAGATTGACAATAATGAATGCTTTAGACTTGTCAATCCGAGCGCAGTCGAGGATGCCCTTTTGACGGCAATTTTCCTTAACCCAAACCTTGAGCACTAACCCAAAAATAAATACCTTTGCAAAAAATCATTTTATGGCAAAAATACTAACAGGCGTACAAAGCACCGGAACCCCGCATCTCGGAAACCTACTGGGAGCGATACTTCCGGCGATAGAGCTATCCAAAAACCCAAACAACGAATCGTTTCTTTTTATTGCCGATTTACATTCGGTAACTCAAATCAAAAACGGAGACGAATTGCGAAACAACACGTATAGTACTGCCGCTGTTTGGCTTGCCTGTGGATTAGATATCAATAAAGTTATTTTTTACCGCCAAAGCGATGTGCCGCAAACAGCCGAATTGTCTTGGTATTTAAGTTGTTTTTTTCCTTTCCAACGTCTCACATTAGCGCATTCGTTTAAAGACAAAGCCGACAGATTGGAAGATGTAAATGCGGGTTTGTTTACTTATCCGATGCTAATGGCTGCCGATATTTTGTTGTACGACGCAGAATTTATTCCGGTTGGGAAAGATCAAGTGCAACATATAGAAATAACTCGCGATGTGGCTTCTCGCTTCAATCATCAAATGGGTGAAACCTTTGTATTGCCTGAGGCTACCATTCAAGAAGAAACCATGTATGTGCCCGGCACCGACGGACAAAAAATGAGCAAGTCGCGCGGCAACATTATCAATATATTTCTTGATGACAAAGCGTTGCGCAAGCAAATTATGAGTATCGAAACCGATAGCACACCCTTGGAAGAACCCAAAAATCCTGATACTTGTAAAGTATTTGCCATTTATCAATTGGTAGCCAATGAAAATCAAGTGGCAGCCATGCGACAAAATTATGTAGGCGGAAATTATGGTTATGGTCATGCCAAGCAAGCCTTATTCGAGTTGGTTTGCGAGCGTTTTAAAACCGAAAGAGAACAATACAATTATTATATTTCGCATCTAGATGAGGTTGATGCAGTTCTAAAACAAGGCGCCAAAAAAGCACGTACTATTGCCGATGGTGTTTTAGCAAGAGTTCGAGAAAAATTAGGATTTGAATAAAACAGAAAAGCCAATCAAACGATTGGCTTTTTTATTGCTGTTACTATTTTTGATTATAATAATCCGTCGATAGTATCTGTGTATGTTTTCTTCGGAGCAACGCCAACTTGACGTCCAACAACTTCTCCGTTTTTAAAAATTAAAACCGTAGGAATGTTTCTAACACCATATTTTGCTGCAAATTCTTGTTGCGAATCTACATCTACTTTGCCTACTACTGCTTTTCCGTCATATTCGGTAGCTATTTCGTCAATAACCGGACCTACCATACGGCAAGGACCACACCAAGCTGCCCAAAAATCTACTAAAACTGGTTTATCTGATTGTAATACCACTTCTTCAAAAGTAGCATCTGTAATTGCTAATGCCATATTTTTTATTTATTTGATTATTATTCTTTTTCGGTTACAAAGATATTTCTTTTTCAATTTATAAAATGGTAACCAGTATTACTTTTGCCTATTACTGAATTGTTAAAATCAATTTTATACAAATAATGCTTTGAGTTCGGTAGCGTCAGACGGTTTCATTTTTCCGGCCAAAACCAAGCTTAATTGTTTTCTGCGCAAGGCAGCATCGTAACGTGCTTTTTCTTCTTCGGTTTCTGGAACAACTTCTGGTACTGGAACTGGCGAACCCATATCATCTACCGCCACAAAAGTATAAATTGCTTCGTTTGCCTTGGTTTTTATGCCCGATTCACGATCTTCAATCCATACATCAATATAAATTTCCATAGATGAATTAAAAGCACGCGAAACCTTAGACTCAACAGTAACCACACTTCCCAACGGCACGGCTTTATTAAAAGCCACATGATTTACAGAGGCAGTTACACAAACTCTACGTGAATGTCTGCGAGCGGTAATACTGGCGGCTCTATCCATACGAGCAAGAAGTTCGCCGCCAAAAAGATTATTTAACGGATTGGTTTCGCCTGGTAATACCAAATCGGTAAGTACTGTAAGCGATTCTTTAGGTGTTTTAGGAATCATGAGTTTGTTTTTATTTACAATTCTTCAATCAAAAGCCAAGCTTCAGAATTGTGTGTTTTTCTTACTTTTTTGGTAAGCTCATCAGCTGCTTGATACGAAGAAAAACTACCATAAGCAACAGGATACATTCCGTTTTTGTTTTTAGGAAGTTTTACAGCATCATAGCCTCTATCAAGAAGTTCTTTATAAATTTTTTCGGCATTTGCAGATTGTCTAAACGAACCTGCAATAACGTGATAAGGCAATTTGCTAACAACGGTATTGTTATTATCGCTTTTTGGTAACGAATTGGTATTGTTGTTGTTTTCAGCAACCGCAAGCGACACAGCTGGCAACGGATTTTCGATTACAAAAGTTGCTTCTTGTATTTTTTGGTTTACTTGTTGTTGCACTTTAGTTTGTACAGCAAGTGTTTCTTCGGTAATTTTTTGAGAATAATATTGGTTGCCAAAATAAAAAGAACCACCCAATATTCCTGTACCCAAAATAGCTACTGCGGCATATTTTACCCAATTATTTTTTTGGTTATGATTTGTTACCACAACTCCAGAAACAGGTTCTTCAACAACTTCTTTCTCTGTTGAAACATTCGTAGGTGTAAACACAACCACTTTTTCTTCAGGCTTAGCAACAAAGGTTATTTCGGTGTTTACAACCGGATTTTCTCTTTTTATTTTCGGAGCAATATAAGACGAAAGCCCAAACGATGTAGTAAGATAATTAACGGTGTTTGAAGGCGAAAAAACATAAGTTCCGTTCTCGTTAAGCGAAATTTCACCAATGTTTTTCAACGTTACCGAACCCAATTTATGCAAACTTTCTTTCCATGCTACAACCTGATTTTCAATTAAATGAAGCGCAGCATCATACGTTATTTTTTCAGAAATAGCAACATGATTGGCAAGCAAGCCATCGTTGTTTTTTAAAAACACATTAAACGCAATTTTTTTCTTTGGCGGATAAAAAGATTGTGTGTACTCGTTTACCTGCGCCGACTGAATTTCGGTGAGAAAAGCACCAAACCCAGGAACCGTAACACATTGATAACGATACAATAATTGCTCTATGTAGTTTTCTATTTTCATTTTCACAAAAATAACTATTAAAATAGTTTTGCAAAACTTTTATCGAAATCTTTACTAACAATTTTTATTTTTGATATTTCAAATAAATGCTATGACCGAAACCGACTTATATTACACATTGGCGCTGTTAAAAATAGATGGTGTTGGCGATATTGTTGCCAAAAAATTAATTAATCATTGCGGTTCGGCAGAAAAAGTTTTTTCAGCAAAAAGCGATTTTTTAAAACGGATAGATGGCGTTGGCGATGTTTTATTAAAAAATTTAAAAAACACCAGCGTTTTTGATGCAGCTGCAGCCGAATTGAAATTTATCAAATCAAATGCAATTACCGTTACTTCCTATAATGAAGAAGCTTATCCTACCAAGCTAAAACATTGTATAGACGGACCCGTTTTGCTTTTTTCTTCTGGAAACATCAATTGGAATAATCAAAAAATAATAAGTATTGTTGGCACTCGAAAAATCACCAATTACGGCATCGAATTTTGCAAAAAATTAATAGAAGATTTATTTCCGTTTAACCCAATTATTGTATCTGGATTTGCTTATGGTGTGGATATTACAGCGCACAAATTGGCATTAGATAATAATTTGCAAACAGTTGGCGTTTTGGCACACGGACTCGATAAAATATATCCATCAGTTCATAAAAAATATGTTGCCAAAATGGAACAAAACGGCGGTTTTATTACCGAGTTTTGGAGCAATTCTAATCCCGATAGAGAAAATTTTGTAAAACGAAATCGTATTGTTGCCGGAATTGCCGAAGCCACAATTGTGATAGAAAGCGCCGAAAAAGGCGGTTCACTTATCACGGCTAATTTGGCAAATGAATACAATCGCGATGTTTTTGCTGTACCAGGCAGAAGTACCGATGTGTATAGCCAAGGCTGTAATTTATTGATAAAAACACAAAGAGCCAATTTGCTAACATCGGCTGCCGATTTGGTGTATATGCTCAACTGGGATATGCCCGAAAGCGGCAAAGAAAAAAACATTCAAAAACAACTTTTTGTAGAACTCAACGAAGAAGAACAAAAAATCTATGATTATCTCCAAAAAAACGGAAAGCAACTATTGGATATAATTGCGCTTGATTGCGATTTTCCTGTTTTTAAAATGTCATCATTCTTACTTAATATGGAACTCAAAGGCGTTATTAGACCTTTGCCTGGAAAAATGTTTGAGGCTGTTTAGTATTTATATAAAACAAAATTCCATCATCGATTTTAATTGTAACCGAAAATGGAATTAAATAAAATTGTTATAAAAAAACCGAAAAATCTTATTTCTCGTCTTCTTTTGAATTGTTTTGTGGTTTGTCTTCTCCTTTGGCTGCGTCTTTAAATTCTTTAATTCCGCTACCTAAACCTTTCATAAGTTCCGGAATTTTTTTACCTCCAAAAAGCAACAATACTACTACCACGATCAATATTATTTCAGTAGTTCCTAATCTTCCCATGACAAAAATGTTATATAGCTACAAAGGTATGAATAAAAAGAAATACAACATTCAAAAAAAATCATAAAAAACAATTTCCTATATTTGTTTGTTATAAAAATTATGAATTTCAAATCATTCAAAAAATTTAGAAAAGACCTTTTTAAAGAAAAGCTGTTTACCAAAAACCGCTTGGTAATTCTTAATGACGATACTTTTGAAGAAGTTTTTTCTCTCAAACTCACATTGATGAATGTTTTTGTGTTTGCAACCATTGGCGCTATTCTCATTATTTTTGTAACTACTTTCATCATTGCTTTTACACCGCTACGCGAATACATTCCGGGTTATACCTCTACCAAATTAAAACGCGAAGCCACAGAATTGGCGCTAAAATCCGATTCGTTGGAATTTGCCATCAAAAAAAACGAAGCTTATCTTGAATCGGTAAAAAAAGTGTTGAACGGAAATTTAGAATACGCCAAAGTAAACAAAGATTCTATTATGGCGATTGCCGTAGACACCTTGCCCGATTTAGATTTAGGAACCTCAGATGCTGAACTCGATTTAAGAAAAGAAGTTTCTGAAGAAAATAAAAAGAGTAAGAAAAAATAAATCTCAACTAATTTATAATCGTATTAATGTCTTTAAAATCTTTTTTTGCCAAAATTTTTGCTGCCAAAATCCACAAACAAACCCAAAAATGGGCTACAAATCCTATAGAAACACAGCAAAAAATTTTTTTAGAATTAATAAAAGAAGCCAAAAATACAACCTTTGGAAAAGAGCATCAATTTGAAAAAATCAACACGTTTCAAGATTTCCAAAATCAAGTTCCGGTGCGCGATTACGAAGGTTTAAAAAATTATGTTGATGAAGTTGTAGCTGGCAAAGAAAATGTGCTTTGGAAAGGAAAACCCATTTATTTTGCCAAAACTTCGGGTACCACTTCGGGCGCCAAATACATTCCGCTTACAGAAGCATCCATGCCGTTTCATATTCAAGCGGCACGCAATGCAATCTTGAGTTATATTCAAGAAACAGGCAAAGCCGATTTTGTAGATGGTAAAATGATTTTTTTGCAAGGAAGTCCTGTTTTAGAAGAAAAAAACGGAATTAAATTAGGACGACTTTCAGGAATTGTAGCGCATTATGTTCCGAAATATCTCCAAAAAAACCGAATGCCAAGTTGGGAAACCAATTGCATAGATGACTGGGAAACCAAAGTAGACGCCATTGTAGGAGAAACATTTCACGAGAATATGTCAGTAATTTCGGGTATTCCAAGTTGGGTACAAATGTATTTTGAAAAATTGCAACAAAAGGGAAACAAACCGGTTGGCGAAATTTTTAAAAACTTCAATCTGTTTATTTACGGCGGCGTAAATTACGAACCATATCGTGCCAAATTCGAAAATTTAATAGGTAGAAAAGTCGATTCTATTGAATTATTTCCAGCTTCCGAAGGATTTTTTGCTTACCAAGATTCACAAAAAGAAAAAGGAATGTTGTTGCTTTTAAATTCGGGAATTTTCTACGAATTTATAAAAGCCGATGAGTTTTACACACAAAATCCAAAACGCTACACCATAGGCGAAGTAGCATTGGGCGTAAATTATGTACTGATAATTTCTACCAATGCTGGGCTTTGGGCGTACAATATTGGCGATACAATTCAGTTCACAAGTTTACAACCTTATAGAGTAATTGTTTCGGGACGAATAAAACATTTTATTTCGGCATTTGGCGAACACGTTATTGGCAAAGAAGTAGAAGCAGCCATCAAAGCAGCTACTCAAGAAACCAATGTTACTATAAATGAATTTACGGTTGCGCCGCAAATCAATCCCGAAAGCGGATTGCCGTATCACGAATGGTTTATTGAGTTTGAAAACGAACCCGAAAATTTAGACACATTTGCATTAAAAATTGATGACGAAATGCGAAAACAAAACACCTATTACGATGATTTAATTTCCGGAAATGTGTTGCGAACATTAGTCATCACGAAAGTTCCTAAAAACGGATTTCAAGATTATATGAAATCTATAGGAAAACTCGGCGGGCAAAATAAATTACCACGACTTAGCAACGACAGAAAAATTGCCGATTTTTTTCAGAAGAAATAAGTAGCAAAAAAACAGTTTTCATATAAAAATCTGCGAATTTGTAGTAAATAAAATCAAGGAATATGTGCTATTTTTGCATCAGATAATAATCAGAAAACCAAAAACATGTTCCCAATACACAGAGGCAGAAGATTAAGAGTTAACGAAAGTATTCGTTCTATCGTAAGAGAAACCAGTCTAAGCCCAGCAGATTTTATGTTTCCGATGTTTATAGCCGAAGGCGAAAACTATCAATCCGAAATTCCATCAATGCCCGGAATTTTTCGTCGTTCTTTAGATTTAACAGTTGAAGAAGTAAAAGAATTATTCGCTTTAGGGATTCGTGCTGTAAATATTTATGTAAAAGTAAATGATGATTTAAAAGACAACACAGGCAAAGAAGCTTGGAACCCGAATGGGTTGATGCAACGCGCCATTCGTGCTATAAAAACAGCTTGCCCAGAAATGATTGTAATGCCCGATGTGGCACTCGATCCGTATTCTATTTATGGACATGATGGCATCATCAAAAGTGGCGATGTTGCCAATGATGAAACCAATGATGCCTTAGTAAAAATGGCTGTTTCGCATGCCGAAGCCGGTGCCGATTTTGTAGCGCCAAGCGATATGATGGACGGACGAATTTTGCGTTTGCGCCAAGGACTTGATGCCGCAGGGTTTCACAATGTTGGGATTATGAGTTATGCAGCCAAATATGCTTCGGCATTTTACGGACCGTTTCGCGATGCGTTAGATTCTGCACCAAAAGAAGCCGATATGGTAGTTCCAAAAGACAAAAAAACGTATCAAATGGATTTTGCCAATCGTATCGAAGCTGTAAAAGAAGCGCTTTTGGACGTAGAAGAAGGTGCCGATATGGTTATGGTAAAACCCGGTATTGCCTATCTTGACATTGTTCGTGAAGTGAAAAATGCGGTAAATGTTCCTGTTTCGGTTTTTCATGTTTCGGGCGAATATGCCATGATAAAAGCCGCTGCCGAAAAAGGTTGGCTCGATCACGACCGTGTAATGATGGAACAGCTTATGTGCATAAAAAGAGCCGGCGCAAGTTTAATTTCTACGTATTTTGCCAAAGAAGCTGCAATACTTTTAAATCAATCAAAATAAACTACAATCTGACAAAAATCATTGTTTCATTAATTTACTCAAAAGTATCTTTGTTTAAAATAATTTCAAGATGAGAACGGTTTTAAAAACAACACTTTTTACTGTTATGACTTTGGCTTTGCTAAGTTGCGGCGGAAATAAAAAAGAAGATAAATACGGTAATCCGATAAGCGAAGAAGCGGCAGCAAAAGAAGCAGCAAAACCAGAAACCTCTACTTATCCGCTAGCTGAAAAAGGTAAAACTCTTTTTGAAGGAAAAGGAACATGCGCTACTTGCCATAAAATAGATACCAAAGCAATAGGACCAAGTGTTATCGATATTGCTAAAAAATATCAGGATGAAAATGCAAGCATCGCTACTTTTTTAAATGGCGAATCGGAAGCTATAGTAGATCCTACACAATTTGAGGTAATGAAAGCCAATTTTGCCATTACAAAAGAACTTACCGACGAAGAAAGAAAATCATTAGAAGAATATTTTTTAAGTAATTTAAAATAGAATTTTCTACGATAAATAAAACTGCAACCATAGAAATCTTACTTTTGTGGTTGCAGTTTTTTTATTCTATGGAAAAAGTATCAATTAAAACACCTTTGGGTTTTGCCGAAATTTCGGGCGACGAAAACGGAATAGCAGCCATACAAATTGTTGATACTACTTTGGTTTCAGATACAATTCCGCCTGTTTTAGAAAAAGCAGTAATGCAATTTTCTGAATATTTTTTGGGTACACGAAAAGATTTTGACCTTAAAATCAATCCACAAGGCACCGCTTTTCAAAAAAAAGTTTGGGAAGAATTAGTAACTATTCCTTTTGGGAAAACGCTTTCGTATCTCGATTTATCTAAAAAATTGGGCGATGTAAAAGCAATTCGTGCTGTGGCTGCCGCCAATGGTAAAAACCCATTGTGGATTGTTGTTCCATGCCATAGAGTTATTGGTTCCGATGGTTCGCTTACGGGTTATGCCGGCGGATTGTGGCGAAAAAAATGGCTGTTGGATTTTGAAACTGAGCAAAAACAACAGACGCTTTTCTAAAACAGAAAATTTTGTTACATTCGTAATAAAGAAATAAAAATGCTCGAAAAGATACATCTTAACAATATTCTTTTTTTGGATATAGAAACTGTGCCACAAGAAGAAAATTTCGATCGGCTCGATTCGGAAATGCAAACCTTGTGGGATCAAAAAACACAATACCAGCGCAGAGACGAATTTTCGCCAGAAGAGTTTTATGAACGTGCCGGAATTTGGGCAGAATTCGGAAAAATTATTTGTATTTCGGTTGGTTATTTTACTAATAAAAATGATATTCGCCACTTTAGAGTAACGTCTTTTTTTGGCGATGAAGAGCAGATTTTAAAAGACTTTTCAAGTTTACTTAGCAATCATTATAATGGCGCACAGCATTTGCTTTGTGGGCATAACAGTAAGGAGTTTGACATTCCGTTTATTGCTCGCCGAATGGTTATCAATGGTATAAAAATTCCGCAAAAACTCAATTTATTCGGAAAAAAACCTTGGGAAATTCCGCATCTCGACACGTTAGAATTATGGAAGTTTGGCGATTACAAACACTTTACCTCTTTAAAATTATTGACAAAAATATTGGGAATACCAACGCCAAAAGATGATATTGATGGTAGCCGAGTTGCCCAAGTATATTATGTGGAGAAAGATATCGACCGAATTATAACCTATTGCGAAAAAGACGTAATTGCTGTGGCACAAGTTTTCTTAAAATTCCGACGCGAAGATTTGCTTGTAGATGATGAAATAGTACACGTTTAGTAATACTTATTGGCAGTTGATTTCTCTTGTGATTGTTGCTCGTCTTTAAAACGTAATAATAAATCTCGTTCTTTAAGAAATTTTTCGATAGAAGCTTTCCTTTCAATCATCGATTTTTCACGATTTTCTTGATTTCCTTTAATGATTTTATTACGTAAAGCGAGTTTTTCTTCAAGTTCTTTTTGGCGTTGCAATTTTGCCAATTCTTGATCTCGAAGTTTTTCAGCAATTAAACTATCACGTATTTCTCTATTCATTTCAACTTCTTCGTTGATAGTGTCTCTTGCTGTAGGAATATATTTTTGTACCACTTTTTCTTTCTCTTCTCTTCTTTTTGGAGTTGGCGGTATAAATTCTTTTTTATCTCGCGGTTTATAGGTTATAACCACAGGTTGGGGTTTTTCTTTTTCGGTTCTTGTAGCATGAGTTGGTGCTATAAATTCCTTTTCTGTTCGGGTTTTGTGTTCTGTTGTTGGTACGACTTTTTCTTTTTCTGTTCTTGGGTTGTGTATTGTTACAGCATTGTCTTTATCGGCAACAATTTCGTACTCTTTGGTTTGTTGTATCGTTTTCTCTTTTTCTGCTCTTGAATTTTGCGTTGGAGCCACAAATTCTTTGTCGGATTTTGGTTTTTTGTTATCGTTTTGAGCTATTGCTTTTTCTTGAGATTCTTTTTCTTTATTTAATTGAGCAATAGTTTCTGGCACATATTCATTTTTAATTATTTCGAAGAAAACACCTTTAATATTAAACATATTTTCATTTACTGCTACATAGTAATTTTTTTCCAAAGAAATTGTTTTCCCTGAAGGAGTAAGCCCTAATATGTAACAGATAAAATCGGCGTGGTTTGGGTGTGTAATGTAAATAGGACTGTAATAATCTTCGCCTGTGCCCGACATTAAAATAGCTTTGCATAAACCATAATAAAATTTAATACTTTGTTCCGATTGAGGTTTGTTGCGGTCTAATTCGTATTTATTAACAGTTTTAATTATATAAAAATCCAAATCAAACATATCCGATTTTAAAAGCGAATTGCACATTTCTACCGAGGTAAGATAGTCTAAAGCTTTGCTTCGCAACAATTTTACTTTTTCTACTTTATCGTTATGAGGAATTGGTAAATATGGATTTAATAATGAATAACCATAATACAAATGTTGAAACTCTTCTAAAGTAAGAGTTGTGTCGCTATGGTTGTAACGTTCTATAAGTTTTGGAAGATAAAAATTGCTTTTTTGGTCTGAAATTTCCTGATTTATAGTCTTAAAATCAGGTTTTAAACTTCCATTTCCCGCTTGATCAAAACCAGCAGAGTTTCCTTGTCCGTAGGAAAAACTGACCAATACTAACAACAATATAGTAACTAAAGTTTTCAAAATAAGATATTTGTCGCTACAAATGTAAGGCGATTAAATTAATAATCAACAAAAAACATATAAAAACTTTACTACAACGTTTGAATTTTTTTTTCTTACTTTTACACTCATAAAAAAACATCTCTTTAATTATGAAAATATTAGTCTGCATCAGCCATGTGCCTGATACTACTTCAAAAATCAATTTTGTAAATAATGATTCTGCATTTGACACCAATGGAGTTCAATATGTAATTAACCCAAATGACGAGTTTGGGCTTACTCGTGCTATTTGGTTTCAAGAACAACAAGGAGCCAAAATAACAGTTGTAAACGTTGGCGGAACCGATACCGAACCAACGCTAAGAAAAGCATTAGCTATTGGTGCTGATGATGCTATTCGTATCAATGCCAATCCAGAAGATGGCTTTTATGTTGCATCTCAAATTGCTGAGGTTGCCAAAAACGGTGGTTACGATTTGATTATTTGTGGGAAAGAATCGTTAGATTATAATGGTGGCATGGTGCCAGGAATCTTGGCGGCTATGTTAGGTTTCAGTTTTGTAAACTCTTGTACCGGAATTACAGTAGAAGGAAATAGCGCCAAAGTTGTTCGCGAAATAGATGGCGGAAAAGAAACAGTTGTTGCTCCGCTACCTTTGGTTGTAGGCGGACAAAAAGGAATTGTTGAAGAAAAAGATTTAAGAATCCCAAACATGCGAGGAATTATGACTGCTCGTACCAAACCACTTTCGGTAGTAGAACCTGTTGGCGCAAATGTAAATTCACAATCAGTAAAATTCGAAAAACCAGCACCAAAATCAGCAGTGAAAATGGTAAGCCCAGATAATTTAGATGAATTAATCAGTTTGTTACACAACGAAGCAAAAGTAATCTAATTCTTTCAATAAATAAATACTAATATTAAATATAGCAATATGTCAATCTTATTATATGCTGAATCTTCTGAAGGTAAACTTAAAAAAGTTGCCTTAGAACTCGCTTCATATGCCTCAAAAATTGCAACATCGCATGGCACAACCGTTACTGCAGTTACTATCAATGCTTCAAATGCTTCCGAATTAGGAAAATATGGTGTATCAAAAGTACTAAAAGTAACCAACGATAAACTTACCAATTTTAATGCAAAGGCTTATGCCGATGTTGTGAAACAAGCCGCAGAAAAAGAAGGAAGTCAAATAGTTCTTCTTTCTTCAACTACCGATTCGCTTTATATGGCGCCATTGGCAGCGGTTGCTCTGCAAGCAGGTTATGCTTCTAATGTTGTAGCGTTGCCATTAAGTCTTTCGCCTTTTCAAGTAAAAAGAAATGCCTTTTCAAACAAAGCGTTTGTTATTACCGAAATGACTACCAATGTTAAAGTGATTTCGCTTGCTAAAAATTCATTCGGATTGGTAGAAAACCCTACAAATTGTACCGAAGAAGATTTTGCACCTGCATTAAATGATACCGATTTCAACATCAAAACCGAATCGATAGAAAAAACAACAGGAAAAGTTACCATAGCCGATGCCGATATTGTAGTGTCTGGCGGACGTGGTATGAAAGGTCCAGAAAACTGGCACATGCTCGAAGATTTAGCCAATGTTTTAGGAGCTGCAACTGCTTGTTCAAAACCAGTATCTGATATTGGCTGGAGACCACATAGCGAACACGTTGGACAAACAGGAAAACCAGTAGCTTCAAATCTTTATATAGCCGTTGGAATTTCGGGTGCAATCCAGCACATTGCCGGAATTAATTCATCAAAAGTAAAAGTAGTTATTAATACCGATCCTGAAGCGCCTTTCTTTAAAGTTGCCGATTATGGTATTGTAGGCGATGCTTTAGATGTTATTCCTCGTCTTACCGAAAAGCTAAAAGAATTTAAAGCAAATAACTCATAAACAAACTAAACCAACCTTTCTTAAAAGCTGTTTAGAAAGTAAATTTTACTTTTTAAGCAGTTTTTTTATTTGATTACAATATTATTTTTCTCCTTATTTTAATATACTAACAAAGTAAAACAACCACAAGAAAATTTATTAGAAGCCAAAACTTTTTCGTTACTTTGCAGTTCGTATTTCTGCCAAACACTATTAATGTATTGCATAGAAATTACCCAAAAAAACATTGCCTATTTGAAACAATTTAGTTTTTTATGGAACAATAAAAATCTAAAACTTAAATTTATAAACCTAAATGAGTTTAGTAAAACTTGCGATAAAAGGAATTTCGTACAGCCAAACCCAAAATGGTGCTTACGCTTTGATACTAAATGAAGTAGATGGCGAAAGAAAACTTCCTATTGTAATTGGTGCTTTCGAAGCACAATCTATAGCTATTGCACTCGAAAAAGAAATAAAACCACCACGACCACTTACCCACGATTTGTTTAAAACTTTTGCCGACCGATTTGATATTGTGGTAAAACAAATAATAATTCACAAGTTGGTAGATGGCGTGTTTTTCTCAAGTATTATCTGCGAAAGAGATAAAATAGAAGAAATTATTGATGCCCGAACATCAGATGCCATTGCATTGGCAGTTCGGTTTAATGCGCCCATTTTTACCTACAAAAACATACTGGATAAAGCAGGAATTTATCTTAATACTTCCGAAGAAAACAAAGAAGAAGGAGACGATAGTCCGTTGAGCGAACCAGAAATTTTTGGAAGTGAAGCAGCTACAGCATCTAAAGATTCTTATACACAATATTCGATAGAAGAACTTTATGCCATGCTAGAAATTGCAGTACAAGACGAAGATTACGAAAAAGCCGCAAAAATTAGAGACGAAATTTCGAAAAAGGAATCGTAAAGCTATAAGCATTAGGCTATAAGCTTATAGCATATTGCATAAAGCCAGCAAAAAAATGAAACAATACCACGATTTAGTAAAACACGTATTAGAAAACGGAACTCAAAAAGGCGACCGAACAGGTACTGGAACCAAAAGTGTTTTTGGATACCAAATGCGGTTTGATTTAGCCGATGGTTTTCCGATGGTTACAACCAAAAAACTACATTTAAAATCTATCATATATGAATTGTTGTGGTTTTTAAAAGGCGATACAAACATCAATTATCTAAAAGAAAACGGAGTTCGCATTTGGGACGAATGGGCAGACGAAAATGGAAATCTCGGACCGGTTTACGGGCACCAATGGCGCAACTGGAATAGCGAAGAAATCGACCAAATTACCGAATTGATAGAAACACTAAAAACCAACCCGAACAGTCGCCGAATGTTGGTTTCTGCTTGGAATCCATCGGTTTTACCCGATACTTCAAAATCTTTCTCAGAAAATGTAGCCAATGGCAAAGCGGCTCTTCCGCCATGTCATGCCTTTTTTCAGTTTTATGTAGCCGATGGTAAACTTTCGTGCCAGTTGTATCAACGCAGTGCCGATATTTTCTTGGGCGTACCGTTTAATATTGCATCTTATGCGTTGCTAACTTTGATGATTGCGCAGGTTTGTAATTTACAACCAGGCGATTTTATTCACACTTTTGGCGATGCACATATTTATAACAATCATTTTGAACAACTTGAATTACAGCTTTCGCGTGAGCCAAAACCATTACCCAAAATGATATTAAATCCAAAAATAACCAATATTTTTGATTTCACTTTTGACGATTTCACTTTAGAAGGTTACGATCCGCATCCGCATATAAAAGGAGTCGTGGCAATATAAACAAGTTGTAACCAAAATTTAAAAATGGAAATTTTTTCTGAAAACGATTTTATTTTTCAAGGCAAAAATCAAGAAGTACAATCGTTCCAATCCAAATATAGCGCGCCAAGTAATATTGCTTTGGTAAAATATTGGGGCAAAAAAGGCAATCAAATTCCTGCAAATCCCAGCATCAGTTTTACGCTTAAAAACTGTAAAACCATTACTGCAATATCATTTGAGAAAAAAGAAAGCAATACTAACTTTTCATTTGATTTTTATTTCGAAAATAAACCCAAAGAAAGTTTTAAACCCAAACTTCAAACTTTTTTTGAACGAATCGAAAAATATTGTCCGTATTTAAAGGATTATCAGATAACGATTCATTCCGAAAACACATTTCCGCACAGTTCAGGTATTGCTTCATCTGCATCCGGAATGGCGGCTATGGCTATGAATATCATGGCTCTGGAAAAAGAATTAAACCCAACAATTACCGAGTCTTATTTCAACAAAAAAGCATCATTTTTAGCACGATTGGGTTCGGGTTCTGCATGCAGAAGTATCGATGGCGAAATTGTAGTTTGGGGCGAACACCAAGACTTTCCCGAAAGTTCGGATTTGTACGGCGTTTCGTTTGACAAAGAAATTCATTCCAATTTCAAAAATTTTCAAGACACTATTTTATTGGTTGATAAAGGCGAAAAACAAGTGTCGTCTACGGTTGGGCACAATTTGATGCACAATCATCCGTTTGCCAACGAACGTTTTGAACAAGCGCACAGAAATTTATCTAAATTAAATACCATATTACAAAACGGCGACATCGATAATTTTATCCAACTTGTAGAAAGCGAAGCACTTACGCTCCACGCTATGATGATGACTTCTTTGCCATATTTTATATTAATGAAACCCAATACTTTAGAAATTATCAATAAAATTTGGAGTTATAGAAACGAAACGCAAATTCCGGTTTGTTTTACACTCGATGCTGGCGCCAATGTTCATGTGTTGTATCCAGTAAAAGACAAAGAAAAAGTGTTACAATTTATCGAAAACGATTTGGCAGAATTTTGTCAAAACAGGCATTATATTTGTGATGAAGTAGGAAATGGAAGTCAAAAAATATAAAACCCTTCATGGTTTATACAACCCAAGGCATTTATTACTCATATTATTCTAAAAATAATTAATTGATAATAAAAATTAATACATTTGCAACAAATTTAATTTCAGTATATTACTGAAAAACAACATAAAATGAAAGGACCGCTTTTTTACTCAAAAATATTATTGTTTGGCGAATACGGCATCATCAAAGATTCAAAAGGCTTGTCTATTCCGTACAATTTCTATAATGGGGCACTTAAAGTTGATGAAAACCCATCGGCCGAAGCCATTAAATCGAACTTGAGTTTACAAAAATTTGTAGTTTATTTAGAAAATTTACAACAAGAAAAACCAGAGCTCGTTACCTTTAATATTGATAAATTAAAAACCGATGTTACTGCCGGAATGTATTTTGATTCGAGCATTCCGCAAGGATACGGTGTAGGAAGTAGCGGCGCTTTGGTTGCAGCCATTTACGATAAATATGCGCTTAATAAAATTACCGTTTTAGAAAATCTTACGCGCGACAAACTGTTGCAACTTAAGAGCATTTTCTCGGAAATGGAATCATTTTTCCACGGAAAAAGTTCTGGATTAGACCCGTTAAATAGTTATTTGAGCATTCCAATTCTTATCAACTCTAAAGATAATATTGAAGCAACTGGAATTCCGTCGCAAAGCACACAAGGCAATGGCGCTGTGTTTTTGTTAGATTCTGGTATTGTGGGCGAAACCGCACCAATGGTTAATATTTTTATGGAAAAACTCAAAGAAGAAGGTTTCCGTAAAATGCTCAAAGAACAATTTGTAAAATACACCGATTTGTGTGTAGAAAACTTTTTGGGTGGCGATATCAAATCGTTGTTTTCTAATACCAAACAGCTATCAAAAGTTGTGTTGAATAATTTTAAACCGATGATTCCCGAACAGTTTCATAATGTGTGGCAACAAGGCATCGAAACCGATGATTACTATCTAAAACTTTGTGGTTCTGGTGGTGGTGGCTACATTCTTGGATTTACTCAAAATTGGGAAAAAGCCAAAGAATCTCTCAAGGATTACAAACTGGAAGTGGTTTATCAGTTTTAAAAAATGCTTTCTCGGAAAAATAAAATTTTCCTGCTCAAAGTATTGAGTATGCTCTCGGTTGTGCGTGGCTACAACATTGTTATTATTGTATTAGCGCAGTATTTGTCGGCAATATTTATACTTTCGGTAAACAAACGAGCGCTTTCGGTTTTACTCGATTTTCATCTTTTTATCATCATTTTTGCAAGCGCACTAAGCATTGCTTCGGGTTATATTATCAATAATTTTTATGACTCTAAAAAAGATTTAATCAATAGACCAAACAAATCGCGAATAGACCGATTGGTAAGCCAAAAAACAAAACTTCAAACGTATTTTACCCTCAACTTTTTTGTATTTCTTATCGCGTTTTTGGTATCGTGGCGTGCCGTTGTTTTTTTTTCGGTTTACATTTTCTTAATTTGGTTTTATTCGCACAAACTCAAAAAATATCCCATAATCGGAAACATCACAGCTTCGGTTTTGGCAGTTTTACCTTTTTTTGCTCTTATTGGTTATTACAAAAACATCGAACCACAACTTTTTGCCCACGCAACCTTTTTGTTTTTATTGATTTTTATTCGAGAAATTGTGAAAGATTTAGAAAACATCAAAGGCGATATGGCAAACAATTACATGACAATTCCTGTAAAATATGGCGAAGTAATGGCAAAAAAAATTATTACGGCGTTTTCACTTCTTAGTGTTTTTCCTGTTTATTATTTGGTAAATGTTTATGAAGTGGGCTATATGGATATTTACTTTTATATGAGTTTGATTTTGCTCATTGTTTTTTTACTAAAACTCTGGAAATCAAACCAAAAAAGCGATTATTTATTACTTCACAACTTACTTAAATTTATCATTGTTTCGGGCGTTTTTTCTATTGTTTTAATTAACCCGATGGTGTTGGTTCACGGAAGAAGTTATCTTAAAATTTAGCATTTGTTCCTACTTTTTTGTACTATTGTGTACACTTTATAATCCAAAATGTCGTCTCAATCAAGATTAGATAACGCCTACAAAAATGCCTTCCGGATTCCTTTTTCTAAACAGGACAAAATCATTATTTTAAGTGATTGTCATCGTGGTGATGGAAGTTTTGCTGATGATTTTGCCAACAATCGCAACGTATATTTTCATGCTTTAAAACAATATTACAACGATGGTTTTCAATACATAGAACTTGGCGACGGCGACGAACTTTGGGAAAATATGTTTTTTAAAGATTTGTTTGAAGCCAACAAAAATGTGTATTTGTTATTGCAAAAATTTTATCTCGATAAAAAACTCCACATGATTTATGGTAATCATGATATGGTATATGAAAATGAAAACACCATAAAGAAAAATTTTTCGGAATATTTTGATACTATTGAAGGCATCAAAAAACCACTGATGCCACATTTAAAATACCACGAAGGGATTGTTTTGGTAAATTCTGAAACACAACAAGAACTATTTCTTACCCATGGGCACCAGGCAGATTTTATGAATTATGTTGCTTGGAAATTCAGCCGATTTTTAGTACGCGTGTTGTGGAGACCGTTACAAGTTTGGGGTATAAAAGACCCAACAAGTCCGGCAAAAAACTATGTAGAACAAATAAAGGTTGAAAAACGTGTTAAGGAATGGATTGTAAACAATAACAACAAAATTACAGTTATAGGGCACACCCACAGACCACACATGCCACAACCAACAAAGGAAACAATCAATTATTTTAACTCGGGAAGTTGCGTTCATCCGCGAAGCATTACCGGAATTGAAATTGTGAATAATACCATTGCACTCATCAAATGGTATATCGATACCAAAGACGACGGAACGCTACAAATTGTAAAAGAATTTATAGAAACGCCAAAGCCTTTAGATAAGTTTAATTAGATATAAATTTTTACGTTATCAAAAAAAAAATATTAACCATGCGCTGGACACAAAAACCCATTCCAAAAGATATTCAAGAACTGCAAAAAGCACTGCAGATTGATGCTGTTTTGGCAACACTTTTGGTACAGCGTGGTATAAAAACTTTCGAAGAAGCCAAAGCTTTTTTTAGACCCGATTATGCTGCTTTGCACAATCCGTATCTGATGACAGACATGGATAAAGCCGTGGCTCGCATCGAAAAAGCAATAGCACAAAATGAAAATATTTTGGTTTTTGGCGATTATGATGTAGACGGTACTACAGCCGTTGCCTTGGTTTCGTCGTATCTTAAAACTATTTATCCGAATATTGCTACTTATATTCCCGACAGATATGCCGAGGGTTATGGCATTTCGTACCAAGGAATTGACTTTGCCGCAGACAATGATTTTACCCTAATAATTGCCCTCGATTGCGGCATAAAATCCATACAACATGTGGCGTATGCGCAAGAAAAAAACATCGATTTTATCATTTGCGATCACCATTTGCCTGGCGAATCACTACCCGAGGCGGTTGCTGTTCTCGACCCAAAACGAGACGATTGCAAGTATCCCTACAAAGAATTATGCGGTTGTGGTATCGGATTTAAACTAATTCAAGCCATAGCACAAAAGCGAAATCAGGATTCAGAAGCGCTTATTCCTTATTTAGATTTGGTTGCAACCGCCATAGCTGCCGATATTGTTCCTATTACGGGCGAAAATCGGGTTTTAGCAAAATTGGGCTTAGATGTTATCAACTCCCAACCACGACCGGGCATCAAAGCCTTGATACAAAATATTAAAAAACAAACGCTTACAATTACCGATGTGGTTTTTATCATTGCACCACGTATCAACGCCGCCGGAAGAATCAAACATGGCAATCATGCAGTGGCATTGCTCACCGAATATGATTTGGAACAAGCCGAACAATTCGCTCAAGAAATAGAACAATTTAATATAGAGCGAAAAGATTTTGACAAACGAATTACAGCAGAAGCCCTAAATCAAATTATTGAAAATAAAGAAGAAGAACGATTTACAACCGTTGTGTATAACGAAAATTGGCACAAAGGTGTTATTGGCATTGTAGCATCGCGCCTCACAGAAACCTATTATCGCCCAACCGTTGTGTTTACCAAAAGCGGCGACAAATGGGCGGCTTCGGCTCGCTCGGTAAAGCATTTCGATTTGTATAAAGCATTGGAACAATGTGCCATGCATTTAGAACAATTTGGCGGACACATGTATGCTGCTGGCATGACTATTAAAGAAGAAAATTTAGAAAACTTTAAACAGGCTTTTGAAGAAACCGTTGCCAATACCATCGATAAAGAATTATTGATTCCCGAAATTGCTATTGATTGCGAAATGCCGTTACCGGAAATAAACGATAAGTTTTTGCGAATTTTAAAACAATTTGAACCTTTTGGCCCCGAAAACATGACGCCTTTGTTCTTAGCCAAAGGAGTAATGGATACCGGAACGGCGCAAACTATTGGTAAAGAAAACGAGCATTTAAAACTTTTTGTAAAGCAAAATCAATCGCAAGGATTTCCAGCCATTGGCTTTGGATTAGGCAAAAAATTAAACTTGGTAAAAAACCAACAACCTTTCGACATGATTTTTTCTATAGAAGAAAACCAATGGAATGGCACTACTACAATACAACTACAAATTAGAGATTTAAAATAAAAGCGCTCTTATATTCAGTATTATATATTCTAAAAGCTTGCGAAAGCAAGAAATAAAATAAGATTTATTAAGTAGAGAAAAAACTCCAGCTTCGACAAACGTTAAAAATAATAGTTTGATAGACGAAGAAACTGGAGTAATTTTAAACAAATGTACAAAAAAAATAATTTAAAGTTATCTAATTATAAATCTGATAAAAACAAACGAAAAAACCAACAAAATCTTAATAAAATGCACTCTCTTGTAGCACAATAAACTGACAGAAAAATCGTTATCTTTATAACATGAAAAAACAACTATTCATATTACTGTTTTTTACTTTGTGTTTTGTACAGGCGCAAACACCTGCAGACAAAAAAACTGTTTTGTTAGATTACAGAATAGACTTTGCAAAACCACCAAGGGTATACAAGTACCCTGTAGTAGTATATCTAAAAGATTATGAAACCAAACAACCGATTACCCAAGCCAATGTAACTTTAGAAGGCTATTTGCTTAAAGATATAAAAGCAAAATATAATAAAAAAGAAGGCTATTTTTATTTTAAAAAATTACCAAAGGGTTACAATACCATAATGGCTAATGCCGAAAACTACAACCCAAAAGGATTGCAAAATACAGAAAAACTACCTCAAGAAATAACATTAGAATTACACGACCCAATGAATATGGTCTATAATTTTCAACAAAGGTATTATACAGATAGTGAAAATGAAAGAATGGGTTATAAAACAAAAGACAACTATCATTACAATATTTATGTCGAAGATCCTTATAAAATAATTATTGATTGTCCTAAAAGCACTAACCGATTAAATGAGACTTACAATAATAGAGTAAAGATAGACTCAATTTATACTAAAAGATTAGATAGTTTGGCTTTTGCACTTGGCTTAGAAAGAGTAAATAAATTAAGTTTGGCAACTATGGATTGTGAATATTCAGATAAATTTCTTCGTATGCCAAAACATTTAATGATTGGAGTTCCACAAGATAGCATATACAAAGTCTATGTAGAGTCAGGTGGAGGTTGGTATAGAGACGAATTGGTTTATTGTTATAAAAATCAAGCTAACATATACAAAAGAAAAGATAATAAACCTTTCAAAAGATTTAATTGCCCAATTATAAAAGCCATTAAAGAAACAATAGATTTTGATGTTTTCCCAGTAATATATCATAAAATGCGTTACTCGTCATCAAATAAATATGACAAAGAAAAGTTTTCTTTTTTAAACTGTAATTTAAAAACTGAATTAGACAAAGCAACATATATATGGTATAGAACCGATTTAGATTCTTATGATATAAAAAGTTTAACCAAGAACAAAGAAAGGTTTGACAATTCTTTATCACATTTTGATAATAAATATTTAAGTAAGAGATTAATTTTACTTAATCTGAACCCATATCCTGTTGAAACAAAAAATATGTTGAAAGAAAGTGAACAAAAATATTTTTTTGACAATAATTTTTGCGGATTAGGATTACTTGACTTATTTGAACATTATGAAAGAGAAAACCCAAAAGAATTTTATACTAATACAATTGGAAATCAGATTTTCTTTTATATATATAGATTATTTAGAGATTAATTATGAGAATAAACACAATACAACTTTGGCATTTTGCTAAAATGAAAATTTTGTTATGAAATTCCTTAACCAAGCTTTAATTGACCCTGTTTTTTTGCCTGAAATCACAATTAACCTTGCTGGCGACTCTAATTTCGCAGGTTATATGCCTACTACTCCTGTATTTGGTAATAATTATCAACTTATGATTGATCCATATCCACAAGCAGGAATACCAGCAACTCCATTCGCAACTCTACTTAAAAATAAAATAAATCAGGTACTAGGCGGAAATGCGGCAAATTTGAATAATGTTTTCAAAATGGTCTTTTTTGCTAGAGCTAGTAATGGAGGAACTAAAGGAAGGACAGTGTCAAGAGACAAAATAATTTATCTTGCCAGTGATGGGGCATTTGAAACTGAGGCTCATGAAGCACTTCATTCATTAGGAGTTACTCATGTATTTACTAATCAAATTGCTGATTCTGAAGCTATTTACACTTTTGATATTTCACAAACAGATAATCTAATGGATTATTTTTCTGTTGGAATACAAAGTACTTATACATGGCAGTGGCAATTAGCAAGAGTTAATGCTGAAGTAGAACCAGAAGGATATCAACCAAATTAGTATATTAAATGAAAAATATAACTTTAATAGTAATGGTTTTGTTTTTACTTTCTAATTGCAGTACCTATAATAAAGATAACCGTAATATTGAAACCAATCGCTATGATGAATTTGAATTTTGTAATCATAAATTGGCTGTTCCTGTTTATGATGTAAAAAGTATAAATATAAAATCAGAAGAAGTATACGGTTATTTTTCGCAAATTGTTAAAAAGATTGACTATAATGAACTTTTTTACCCTTTGGATTCTATGCAAACAGCAAAATTATTTGCAAAAGTAGCAAAGATGAATGTATTAAAAAAAATGTTAAACAAACTCAATCCTAAAGCTATAAATCAAGAATTTGAGATTTCAAATATTGTTCTTTATGGTTCATCACTTGATAAAAATGGATTTATAGTTGATGTGAAACAAGCAATGATAAGAGCAGATTATAAAGACGGTTCAACAATGATATTATCTATATATGAGGACGCTATAAAGAAAGGACAAATAAATCTTAACAATATAATTGAAGATAAAAGCCATCTTTTTAAGACAATATTTAACTATGGCCCATTTGGAATAGAAAAAATCACAAATATTATGACAAGATTCAATTACAACATGTTGAATACTTATTATTATAATGAAAAGGGAATTTTAGTCAAAAAAATCGATTTTAAGGATGACCATCACCTGACATTTGAGCAAGTCTTGGCAATCATTGGTAAACAGTCATTCTGCAATCAACTTAAGGATAAATTGGCTGTAGGAGAAAGTGATGATAGACAGTTTAAAGTCCAATGTATTAAAACATTGAGTCATGGTTCAATTTGGCAAATAGCTATTTTTATTGACAATTCTGCCGATTGTGGGAAATTGGCATATAAAGAGTCGTGTAATAAAACACAGATGTTGTTTTTATCTGATATTACTGGGGAGATACTTATAAACGACACGCTATCAACACGTTCAAGTCATATCGGTGATTTGTGGTATTACATTAATAATTTTCAAAATGATGCTGATGCTCATTATAGGTTCATGCCTTACTTTGAGTTTTATGACCGTTTTAAGACCAAAGATTATACTAAAATTAACACAGCAAAGAATCAGAAGATATTTGTTTATGATTATGAGCAGTAAAATCAATAGTAAATTTCTAATAATTCCCCCCTGCTCCCGCGCGAATCCTTTCGCGTGGTATAGATAATTAATTAAAGAGAACTAAAAAAAAGAAGTTAAGGCATATACATTTTGAAAAAGAAAAAATATAAGTTAAAAATTGAGATATAGTTTTATAGAATGGAAAAAGAAGATTTAGCTATTTTGGTTAAGAGACCACTCGAAAGGATTCGCGCGGTAGCGGGGATATAAAGATATAATAGAATAACTTAATTAATGATTATGGAAATAATATATTTACAACAATTAAGAGATAAAGGTGATTCTTTACCAGGAAGACCACGACCTATGAGCCCTGTTTCATTGTCAGAAATAGAACAATTGGAGCAACTGTACAACAACGGCAATCCTTTTCCTAAGGTATTAAGAGAATTTTTGTATTTGGCAGGAAATTATTGCCCAGTTGTTGATACGGGTATCCATAATACTCAACAGGAAGAACAGGAATGGTATAGAGAACGACTCTTGGAAGAAGGGAAAGTGTTTTCACGACCTTTTTTTGTTGTTGATGCGTGGAATTTTGACAGTATTTTGTATATGTATTTAGATGAAGGTGATAACCCTTTGTTAAGAACAGTATATGTTATTGATGAAGCTGCTGGTTATAATCCTGTATATGAGACACGAGATTTTACATTAAAAGGGTTAATTGAAAGAAGAATCAAACTCTGTAAAAAGGGTTTATATTAAAAATATGAAGAGAAAAAATAGAGGAAAAAGTGCAGAGGATGATGGTTTGTTTGGAGCAGTAAAGGAACTAGAAAAACTCAAATTAGCCTTAGAAGATATGTATTATCTTTTGACTAGAGAGTACGCTATGAAATCGGCTTTGCAAGTAGTAGCAAGAAAGTATCGGTTGAAAACTAAACAAAGTATAGCCTTGCACGGTATGTCGTGTTCTAAAAAAGATATAGAATTGTGTCATAATAAAAAGTACAGCGCAACACAATTAAAAGATAAGGATATTTATATTGATGGATTTAACCAATTGATTTTGTTTGAAAGTATGTTATCAGGGGCTTACTTATTTAAAGGTTTAGATGGCGTTTATCGAGATACTTCTTCCATCTATGGAAATTACCGATTGGTAAACCAAACCGAAGAGGCTTTGTTACTAGTTGGTAGTATATTTAAAAAATTAAATGTTAAAAATGTCGTTTGGGTTTTTGATGCACCTGTATCAAATAGCGGAAAAATAAAAGCATTATGTCAAAATATTGCAAAAGAAAATAATTTTAATTGGGAAGTTTTACTGGAGTTTAATCCAGATAAATATTTATCTGGAGTTGATGAAGTAGTAATTACATCAGATGCTTGGGTCTTAGATAGCTGTTCAAATTGGTTCAATTTATTGGAATACTATATTGAAGATTACAATAGCTCAATTAAATATAATATAGTAAATCTAAGATAGTCTTGCTGGCAAAGTCCCCGCTCCCGCGCGAATCCTTTCGCGTGGTATGTGTTAAAAAAAGTTGAGACGATAAGAAATAATTATTAAGGTATAAATGAGTAGAAATTATAAATTCCATAATCCTGAAGGGATGTATTTTATAAGTTTTGCAGTTGTAGGTTGGCCCAGCTGCGCAAAGTCTTCCGACTTTGAGCAACAATAAGTTAATAAAAGTAAAATGAAAGAAGGTTTTGTTCTAAGACATCAAGAGAAAGCACATTTCATTACTGTTTAAGTAATACGACATACTATTTTAGATATATGGTATACTGTTTAAGGAATAAAGCATCTGCTTTTAGAAATATTCCATAACGATTAAGATATACAGTCTACTGCTTTAGATTTATAGCCTACTGTTTAAGAAAAATGACATACTATTTTAGATATATGGCATAATGATTAAGAAATATGACATACATTTTTAGAATACTGTCATAAAATAAAAAAATCCTGTCATTATCCCAAATCACTTATTTGCAATTTTTTTTCGTGTTATAAATAGAACAAAGTAACTAAATTTGCACCTCAAAATAATGGTATGCCTGCAACCCAACCTTTTTCATCATTACAAGTTAAAGAATTTCGCTATTTTTTACTCATGCGCTTATGCATTGTGTTAGCTTGGTCTATGCAATTTGTATTGGTAGAATGGGAAGTTTACAGCATTACCAAATCGGCGTGGAACTTAGGTTTAATAGGATTATTAGAAGTTATTCCGGCTATTGGCACAGCACTTTTTGCAGGCTATTTTGTAGATAAAAACGAAAAGAAAAAAATGCTTACGATTTGCCTTATCGCAATGCTTTTCTTGCAACTGGTTTTGGCGTATGTAATTTTTCACGGAAACGAATTTTCTAAAAGCTGGATTTTATTTTCATTTTATACCGTTGTATTCCTTGGCGGATTTATACGAGCGTTTATTATTCCGTCTAATTTTAGTTTGATGGCGCTTATTCTTCCTAAAAAAGAATATACCAATGGTGCCAAATGGAGCAGTTCTACCTGGCAAGTAGCGGCTGTTATTGGGCCATCTATCGCTGGGTTTTGCATACACGGCATGGGTGTTTTCAACTCATTTTTGTTGGTTGCTTTTTTCATGCTGTTAGGATTGATTTTATTATTATTTATAGAGAAAAAACCCGTTTTATTTCAAGACAAAGGAGAAAGTATTTTTACCAGTTTAAAAGAAGGAATTGCGTTTGTTTTTAAGAACAAAACCATTCTCAATGCGCTTTCGCTCGATATGTTTGCGGTGCTTTTTGGTGGCTGTGTGGCTTTGCTTCCGGTTTTTGCACAAGATATTCTCAAAGTAGGTTCAGAAGGTTTTGGTATGTTGCGAGCCGCGCCAGCCATTGGCGGATTGGTAACTATGTTGGCAGCTACGTTTATGCCACTCAACCACAACGCCGGAAAAAAAGTACTTATTGCTGTTTTCCTTTTTGGCGTTTTTAATATCATTTTCGGATTATCGACCAATTTTTATCTTTCGCTAACGGTTTTGTTTTTAAGTGGTGTTGCCGATGGAATTTCGGTTGTGATACGTCAAACCATTCTTCAAATCTACACACCCGATACCATGCGTGGCAGAGTTTCCTCAGTAAATTCGATATTTGTAGGATCATCTAACGAGTTGGGTGCGTTTGAAAGCGGACTGTTTTCGAAATGGTTTGGTGTGGTAAACGCAGTGGTAATAGGTGGAGCAATTACCGTTTTTGTGGTTATTTATACAACTATTAAGGCACCAAAATTCCGAGAATTACAAATAGAAAATTAATGAACACATCTGCATTTATATATAAAAACACAACGGTTTCTTTTACCGATTCGGGCAAAGGAAAAGCCATAGTATTCTTGCACGGATTTTTAGAAAACAAATCGATGTGGCAGTATTTTGAAGCATCTTTTGCCGAAAAACACCGAGTTATCACTGTCGATTTGTTAGGACACGGTAACACCGATTCGTTGGGATATATCCACACTATGGAAGATCAAGCCGATATGATACACGCTTTGTTAGTGCATTTAAAATTGAAAAATGCACTGTTAGTTGGGCATTCTATGGGCGGCTATGTAGCTTTGGCTTTCGCCGAATTATATTCTGAAATGGTTAAAGGCATGGTGTTGCTCAACTCTACTTCAAGAGCCGATAGCGACGAACGTAAACTGAATCGCGACCGGGCTATTCTTGCCGTAAAACAAAATTATGGCACCTTTGTAAAAATGTCGATTGCCAATCTTTTTAGCGAAGAAAACCGCGAAATCCTTGTTGATGCGATAGAACAGGTAAAAGCCGAAGCGCTCAAAACACCGCTACAAGGCGTGGTTGCTGCACTCGAAGGCATGAAAATACGCAAAGACCGCGAAGTGATTTTGCATTTTGCAACCTTTCAAATTCTGTTGATTTTAGGAAAAAAAGATCCGGTGTTAAACTACGAAGAAAATCTTTCGCAGATAGAAAACACAGCTGTTCAACTGGTTTCTTTCAACGACGGACACATGAGTCATATTGAAAACCGAGATGAATTATTGGTTACTTTTGAATCTTTTTTTCGGAAAGAAAAGTTATAAATTCACAATCATTCCAAAAACAACATTTCTTCCCATATTGGCAATACCGTCGGGTTTTAATCGAGAAAGATGCGACACATAATTTTTATTAAAAACATTATTTGCCGATACAAAAAAGTCGATACTCACGGTTTTAAAATTTACTTGTGTTCCTGCACTGCAATGTACCAAAAGATAATCTTGGGTTGGAGTTTCAAAAGCGCTAATTCTGTTTTGCTGTAGATTGTATTCGGTATTAAAACTCAAGTACGAGTCTTTAATTTTTTTACCATTTTTAAAATCAATTTTCAAAACACTATTCCATTTGTTGGCAGGAATTAAGGGCAAATAATTATTGTTCTGTTTTCCAATTACACTTTCAAACGATGAGGTTATATGCAACCAATCAAGCGGATGCGGATGGAAATGAATCCCAGCTTCGCCACCATACAATTGTGCATTGTTTTGGGTATAATCATACACCTGATAATCATCTATTTGTGTGCCTCTTGGACTAAGATAAATGTAATGATTCAAATGATTGTAAAACCCATTAGCAAACAATTCAAAATGCGAATTTCGGTATTCCACATTCAAATCAAGTTGTATGTTTTGCTCGTTTTTTAAATTCGAATTACCAACTTCGTAACGATTACTTCCTTCGTGAACTCCGTTTGATGTAAGCTCTGCAAGGTTGGGCGCTCTAAATCCGCTGGCAAGATTTATTCGGGTAATGATTTTCGATTCCCAATTTTTCTTATAGCCTATCGATGCATTAAAACTTGTATATTTTTTATCTAATGCCGCAAAATAGCCTTCATCGCCAATTATTCCTCGTTCGTTACTAAAAAGTGTGCGATTATCAAAACGGATTCCGGCTTGAATTGTTTGTTTTTTCCAAGCGTACAAACTGGTGACAAAAGTACCAAAATCGTACGTTTTTGCATTAGGAATAAGCCATTCTTCGCCATAATTTGTGTTGTTTTGAAACATGCCTTGTACACCAACAATCGTTTCGAGCGATTTGATTTTTGGCAAAGTGTAGCGCAAGGTGTAGTTATAGGTTTTCAGCTTCATGTTTAAAGCTGCCGTTTCAGAATCTTCAAATTCTTGTCTATCGTTATCAATATATCCCAAATCAAGATTTATTTTTGATTTTCCCAAAAGAATAACGGTGTTGTTACTCAATATTTGCCCAATAACTTTTTGTTTCGGATTGAATACTTCAAAACTATTTTCATAGTCACTTTCTTTAGGTAAACCAATATGCAATTTATTGAAATTGTATCTAAACGTGGTGTTCCATTTATCAAAAGTAAAACCCAAAGCGGTTTTAAAATCGAGTTCGTTAAATCGAGAATTTGCTATTCTTTCGCCTTTTCCTGTATGGTAATCTTTGTGTTTGTTTTCATTAAAACTTGTCATGAAATTTATATTTTCCGAAGAAGTTTTAAACGCTAATGTGTGTTTTTGCCCTTGTGTATTCGAAAAGTAATTGCTTCCAAACCGAAGGTTAAACGTATTGGGCTTGGCAAATTTTTCAGGGTTAAAATACAAAACACCGCCCAAAGCATCAGAACCATATAAGAGTGAAGCTGGTCCTTTTATAACCTCAACACTTTCCACACCTGTATCGTTCATACCCAAACCGTGTTCCTCGCCAAATTGTTGATTTTCTAAACGTACCCCTTGATTATATATCAAAACCCGATTACCGCTTAGCCCACGAATTACAGGCTTTCCTATAGCATTTCCGGTAGCAACTTGCGAAACACCAGGAATGGTTGCCAAACCTTGCGCCAAGGTTATGGCGCCTTTTTGTTGTAGTGTTTTTAGCGTTTGATGCTCAATTTTGGTTACGTTTTCCGATTGAATTTTATTAAATAGCGTAGAAAAAACCACCACTTCATCCATTTGGTGGGCTTTTTCAGTTAAATTTATGGTGATACTTTTGTTTTCGGTCAATTCAAAAGTTGCTACAACCGTTTCATATCCAATATAGAAAACAGTAAGTGTATACTTTCCTTTTTTTAAATTTTTAAATTCAAATGTTCCATTGCTGTCACTTCGCTGTTCCAAATGAACGGGTTCAAGTTGTAAAACGGCATCAGCAATAGGGCTGTTATTTGTGGATACAATTCCGTTTAAATTAAATTGTGCCACACTGTTTTGACAAATAATAATTGCCAAAACAAAAAGAAGTTTTTTCATTTTTTAGTAGTATTAAATTTCTTTTCAGATAAATCAGAGAAGGTTTAAAGGCTATTTAAAAATGGTGGTGCGCGTAATGATTTTTTGCCTAAGTGAAAAACAGAAACTATTTCTCGAACAAAAAAAGTAGTTTTCTTGAAATGAGTTTCTTGAATGGAATAGAATGTGTTTACCGTATTTTGACTAACAAACGAATCTAAAGAAAAATGACAAACAATACATTTTTCAATTTTTTCGTGTTGATGTGTAATTTGCTGTTTGGAAGTTTCAAACGAGTGATGACACTTTTCGGTACTGAAAAAATCTTCTAAATGATGCCACGAATGCAATCCTTGTACAGCAAAATAAGCAGTCATTACAAGCAGCAAAAAACCATGCGTTATCTTAGAATTCACTTTTTTCATCAGGGCAAAACTATGAATTAATTTTTGAGAACATTTAGTAAAAAAAGAAAAAATCAAAATGCTTACTTTTGCCAAAAAATTTAAGAATGCCAAAAATAGGAAACATTATACTGCCCGAATTTCCGTTATTGCTAGCACCAATGGAAGATGTAAGCGATCCGCCATTCCGCAGATTATGTAAAATGCATGGAGCTGATTTAATGTATTCCGAATTTATTTCATCGGAAGGATTAATACGAGATGCCATAAAAAGTAGGATGAAACTCGATATTTTTGATTACGAACGCCCGGTTGGTATTCAAATTTTTGGTGGCGATGAAGAAGCCATGGCAATGAGCGCCAAAATTGTAGAAACCGTACAACCCGATTTGGTCGATATAAATTTTGGTTGCCCTGTAAAAAAAGTAGTGTGCAAAGGTGCCGGTGCTGGGGTTTTAAAAGATATCGACTTGATGGTGCGTCTTACCAAAGCAGTTATCAAAAGTACGCATTTGCCTGTAACGGTAAAAACCCGTTTGGGTTGGGACGAAAGTTCTATTAATATTGATGAGGTTGCCGAACGACTTCAGGATATTGGTGTGCAAGCACTAACGATACATGCTCGTACACGCGCCCAAATGTATAAAGGCCACAGCGATTGGACACATATAGCACGGATAAAGAACAATCCGAGAATTTCGATGCCTGTTTTTGGCAATGGCGATATCGACCATCCTGAAAAAGCATTAGAATACAAAAACAAATACGGTGTAGATGGTATCATGATTGGACGTGCGGCGATTGGCTATCCTTGGATTTTTGACGAAATAAAACATTACTTTAAAACAGGCGAACATTTACCAGCTCCAACTATCAAAGACCGAGTAGAAGCTGCCAGAAACCATCTTATTTGGTCTATGGAATGGAAAGGCGAACGTGTAGGCATTGTAGAAATGCGCCGTCATTACACCAATTATTTTAAAGGAATTCCCAATTTTAAAGAACACCGTTTAAAACTCGTTACTTTAGATTCACCCGAAGCATTGATGCTTGCTTTTGAAGAAATTATTGCGGTTTTTGGGTAATTTATAACTCCATTTCGATTTTTTTCTTTCATTCATTTTCATGTAATGTAATAGCAATTTCATTACCCTAAAAAATTGAATTATATTTGCAAAAATTTAGTTTATAAAACAATGAAATATTCTAAGATTAAAGAATTACTTACAAGTGATAAATCAGGTTTTGAAGTAGTAACCCGTGGTTGGGTACGCACCTTTAGAAACAAACAGTTTTTAGCTTTAAACGATGGTTCTACCATTCATAATATACAATGTGTTATCGATTTTGAAAACACACCCGAAGAACAACTTAAAAGAATCACTACCAGTGCTGCCATTCAAATCGAAGGAACTTTGGTAGAAAGCCAAGGAAGCGGCCAAAAATTTGAAATTCAGGTTAAAAAATTTGAAATTCTTGGCGATTCTGATGCCGAGAAATATCCGATACAACCAAAAAAACATTCGTTAGAATTTCTTCGCGAAAATGCCCATTTGCGTGTGCGTACTAATACGTTTAGTGCTGTAATGCGAGTGCGTTCGGTTTTGGCGTATGCGGTGCACAAATATTTTAACGAAAAAGGATTTTTCTATTTTAATGCGCCAATAATTACAGGTAGTGATGCCGAAGGTGCGGGCGAAATGTTTCGAGTAACTGCTTTGCCATTTGACAATACACCACGCACCGAAGATGGCACGGTAAACTACAAAGAAGATTTCTTTGGAAGAGAAACTAATCTTACCGTTTCTGGGCAATTAGAAGCCGAAACCTATGCTATGGCCTTAGGGCAAGTATATACATTTGGCCCAACTTTTAGAGCCGAAAACTCAAATACGTCACGTCACTTAGCCGAATTTTGGATGATAGAACCCGAAGTTGCTTTTAATGACTTGAATGACAATATGGATTTGGCTGAAGATTTTATCCGATATGTAGTAAAATACGCAACCGAACATTGTGCCGATGATTTGAAATTTTTAGAACAACGTTTGCTTGATGAAGAAAAAAACAAGCCACAAGCAGAACGAAGTGAAATGGCGCTTTTAGAAAAACTCAATTTTGTGTTAGAAAACAACTTCAAACGTGTTTCTTACACCGAAGCTATTGATATTTTAAGAAATTGTAAGCCTAATAAAAACAAAAAATTCCAATACCTAATAGAAGAATGGGGTGCCGATTTACAAAGCGAACACGAACGTTATTTGGTAGAAAAACACTTTAAGTGTCCGGTGATATTATTCGATTATCCGGCAAAAATAAAAGCGTTTTATATGCGTTTAAACGAAGACGGAAAAACCGTTCGCGCTATGGATATTTTATTCCCAGGCATTGGAGAAATTGTAGGAGGTTCGCAACGTGAAGAGCGCTATGATGTTTTGGTTAAAAAAATGCAAGAGCTCAACATTCCAGAAGAAGAGTTGTGGTGGTATCTCGATACTCGCAAATTCGGAACAGCAATTCACTCAGGTTTCGGACTTGGATTCGAACGTTTGGTGCTTTTCGTTACCGGTATGACTAATATTAGAGACGTAATTCCATTCCCGAGAACACCTCAAAGTGCAGAGTTTTAATTCAGTTTAGGACTTTTATTATCTATTAAAAAACAAAAACAATCAATCGTAATTCGTAAATTTGAATTCGTAATTAAATAAAATGATCAAACAAAACTTACAATTCAAGCTTTCTCAAAAATTATCGCCACAACAAATTCAGTTGATGAAGTTAATTCAATTGCCTACGCAAGCTTTTGAACAACGACTTAAAGAAGAATTGGTTGAAAACCCGGCATTAGAAGGCAATACCGAACAGGAAGAATTGTACGAAAAAGACGATTTTGATAACAACGACGATTACGACGATTATGAAGGAAACGAAAGCATAGAAGCCGATGATATTAATATTGACGAATATCTAAGCGATGATGAAATTCCCGATTATAAACTAAACACCAACAATTACAGTGATGACGATGACGACCGCGAAACACCCTATGCCGCAACCGTAAGTTTTCACCAAGATTTAATAAACCAGCTCAATACATTTATTCTTTCTGATGATGAGAGAGAAATTGCCGAATTTGTTGTAGGAAGTATTGATGACGATGGATATCTACGCCGTAGCATTCAAGATATGGTAGATGATATGGCATTTACCCAAGGAATTTACACCGATGAAGCAACAGTAGAGCGCATATTAAAAACCGTTATACACGAGCTCGAACCATCGGGCGTTGGTGCACAAGATTTGCAAGAATGTTTGTTGTTGCAACTCAAACACAAAACACCAACCGATGCCATAGAATTAGCCACAAGAATTATCGAAGAACAGTTTGATGCTTTTACAAAAAAACACTACGACAAACTGCTTCAAAAGTTCAATGTGTCGCAAGAAGAACTCAAAAAAGCCATTGGCGAAATAGAAAAACTCAACCCAAAACCAGGCGGTTCTTTTTCTGGAAATACAAGAATTACCGAAAACATTGTTCCCGATTTTACAATTCGAGTAGTAGATGGCGAATTAGAACTTTTGCTCAACGGAAGAAATGCCCCATCGCTACACGTTTCAAAAGATTATCAGGAAATGTTGCAAACCTATAAAGAATCGCGCGAAAAATCGGCTTCGCAAAAAGATGCCGTACAGTTCATAAAACAAAAACTCGATTCGGCAAAATGGTTTATAGATGCTGTGCGCCAACGTCAAGAAACACTTTTTGTAACCATGAATGCCATTATGCATTTTCAACAAGAATATTTCCTTGATGGCGATGAAGCCAAGCTAAGCCCCATGATTCTTAAAGACATTGCCGAAATGGTAGGGCTTGATATTTCTACCGTTTCGCGTGTGGCAAACAGCAAATATGTAGATACGCCTTATGGCACCAAATTGATAAAAGAATTCTTTTCGGAAGCCATGAAAAACGACCAAGGCGAAGATGTATCTACCATAGAAATTAAAAAAATTCTGCAAAACGTTATCGAAGACGAAGACAAACGCAAACCTTTACCCGACGAAGATTTAGCCGAAATTCTAAAAGAAAAAGGCTATCCTATTGCTCGCAGAACGGTTGCCAAATACCGCGAACAAATGGATATTCCGGTGGCAAGAATGCGTAAGAAGATTTAATTATTAGGGCAAAACCAATTTTTTAAATAGATTTTTATCGAAGAGTCATTTTTGTAATTATTTCCTAATTTTTCAATAATTTACAAATAATCACAAAAATACTTCATTAAATTTTTCGCCTTTCCAATAATTGAAAGATTTATTATTTATTTTAATTTTCTTTAAAAATTCTTTTTTTACTAATTCTTCAATATCGGTTCGGGCTGTTTGATTGGTAACGTTGAAAATATTTTCTATTTCTTTAATTGTAAAAAAACGATTTTTATCTTCTTCTATCCAATATAAAACCTGAGCTTGTCTTTCGTTGATTTCTGGAAATTTTAAATATTTAGAAAGATTGTTTTCTTCTTTTTTCTTTTTGGCTATATAATTTTTTAAATCTTCAAAAGCCTGAATTAAGACTTTAACCTGATATTGAATAAAGTACGTTACATCCATATCATCTATTTCCGAATAGATATAGGCTTTTTCATATTGTGTTTTCGTTTTTAATATTACTCGGGAAATAGATAAATATTCTGCAAGCCAATACCCGTTTTTCAATAAATACCAATAGAAAAGGGCACGTGCTGTTCTTCCGTTTCCATCAACAAAAGGGTGAATGTAACCAATAAGAAAATGTAAAATAGCAGCTTTTACTATGGGGTGAATAAAATCATCTTTAGGGTTATTATTGAAAAAGTTGCAATAATCTTTCATTAATCCGTTTAATTCTTTAAAGGGCGGAGGTGTATGAACAATTTCACCGGTTATCTGATTCATAACCATTACGTCGTCCGTCGTTCTAAACTTACCAATACTTTCTTCTTCTAAAGTATTTTCAGTAACAAGTTTGTGAATTTCAAATAGTTTTTCTAATGTCAATTCTTCATTTTTATGCTCACTTATATATTGAATCGTTCTATAATTATTCAATATCATTTGCTCTGATTTATTTGCAGGTTTTTTACCTTTTCTGAGCATATCTTTTGCTTTAACTCTGGTAGAAGTTGCACCCTCTATCATTGATGAAAAGATAGATTCTTCCATTAATGCATTTGATAAATATTGCTGTTTATCTAAATCATTAAGCAGTTGTTCTTTTTGTATGCCAGCACCAAAGTTAAAATCGATATAATGAAGTTTTTGAAGTAAAAAATCATTGACGTTATACTTGTATTCAACAACTCTCGTAGACCCAAACAGTACATTGTTTTTTTCTATGGTTTTTCTTTTTAACTTTACTAAAAACCAAAGAATACCTTTTGGATCAATATTTTTATTTTTTAATTCTGGTATATTGTCTAAAGTTTCATTTTTTAAATGCTTTACTTTATCCCAATAATAATAATTCAGATTTATCTTTTTTATTAGTTCTTCAATTGAATCATCAGAAGAAATAAGAATGTTTGTAAATATCTGAATATATTCATTTGACTTTAAATGATCTATAATACTAAATTCAGGTGCTTTTTCAATCATTTTTCCTAATTTATAAAAAATTTACAAAAACAAAACTACTAATTTATTTGTGATTATTTCCTAACTTTTGAAAAATTTACAAATAATCACAAAAACCAATCCTTTTCCATACTAATAATTTCTAATTCATAATTCGCATTTCATAATTTCAAAAAACCTATCTTTGCAATTCAGAATCAGTTTAAATAAAAACCTGAAACTCATTGTAAAAAATCATGAAACTCGATAGAAAAGAAATACTCAAAGCACTCGAAACCATTACGATTGCTGGAGAAGGAAAAAGTATGGTAGAAAGCGGTGCTGTAAAAAATGTACTTACATTTGGCAACGAAGTAGTTGTAGATTTGGTTTTAACAACACCAGCCATGCACATAAAAAAACGTGCCGAAGACGACATCAAAAAATGTATTCAAGAACAATTTGGTTCGGAAATAATTGTAAAAGTAAATTCAAAAGTAGAAGTTCCAGAAAAAACGGAAGCTAACGTGATTAAAGGTAAAGCCATTCCAGGTATTTCTAATATCATAGCTGTTGCTTCGGGCAAAGGCGGCGTTGGTAAATCTACCACAACGGCAAACTTGGCTGTTACGTTGGCAAAAATGGGCTTTAAAGTTGGTGTCCTCGATGCCGATATTTATGGACCAAGTATGCCCATAATGTTTGATGTCGAAAACGAAAAACCAATATCGGTTGAGGTTGAAGGTAAATCCAAAATGAAACCAGTAGAAAGTTATGAAATAAAATTGCTTTCGATAGGCTTTTTTACATCGCCAAACCAAGCCGTTATTTGGCGTGGACCTATGGCAGCCAAAGCTTTAAACCAAATGATTTTTGATGCTGATTGGGGCAATCTCGATTTTATGCTAATTGATTTACCACCAGGAACAGGCGATATTCATTTATCTATCATGCAATCGTTGCCAATTACAGGTGCAGTAGTAGTAAGTACTCCACAACCCGTAGCGCTTGCCGATGCCAAAAAAGGAGTTGCTATGTTCCAAAGCGAAGCCATTAGCGTTCCAGTTTTAGGAATCATAGAAAATATGGCATACTTTACACCAGAAGAATTACCAAACAACAAGTATTATATTTTTGGAAAAGAAGGTGCTCAAAATCTTGCAACCGATTTAGGTGTACCGTTTTTAGGAGAAATTCCATTGGTACAAAGCATTCGCGAAGCGGGTGATTATGGTCGTCCGGCAGCACTTCAAACGGCTTCTCCATTAGAAAAAATTTACGAAGAAATAGCTCGAAATGTAGTAACAGAAGTTGTGAAAAGAAACGAAAATTTACCACCTACCGAAGCTATCAAAATAACAACAATGGCAGGTTGTTCAACAAAATAGATAAGTAGTCTAATAGTCTAAAAATCTAAAAACATCTAAAGAAATGAAATTAGAAGAATTAATACAAAATATAGAAAAGGCATTAGATGAGGTTCGCCCGTTTTTGCGTTCCGATGGTGGCGATATTCACTTGGTTTCTATCGAAGACGAAAAACATGTGAAAGTACGTTTCGAAGGCGCTTGTACTCATTGCAGTGTAAACCAAATGACACTAAAAGCCGGTGTAGAAACTACTATAAAAAAATACGCTCCACAAATAGAAACCGTGGTTAATGTTTAATATATCTGTAAAATTTCACACAATTTATTTGTTTTAAAAAAAGAAACTCGGCACAACAGTTGTTAAGTAACCTAAGTTACAATGCACTCGAAAACTGACATTTATCATCGTATAAAAAAAAGTAGCTTTGTTTCTTTGTTGCCTTAATTTTTAAAAAAATGATAGAAACCGATATACTCATCATAGGCGCTGGTCCCACAGGACTTTTTGCCGTTTTCGAAGCAGGATTGCTTCAGTTAAAATGCCACATTATAGATGCTTTGCCACAACCTGGCGGACAGTTAGCAGAATTATATCCCAAGAAACCCATTTTTGATATTCCGGGTTACCCCGAAGTTTTGGCAGGCGAATTGGTAAACAATCTAATGGAACAAATCAAACAATTTCAACCAGGATTTACTCTTGGTGAAACTGCCGAAACCATTACCAAATTAGAAGATGGTACATTTATAGTAACAACCAAAGAAGGCACCGAACACAAGGCAAAAGCCGTTGCTATTGCCGGAGGATTAGGCACTTTTGAACCAAGAAAACCACTTTTAAAAGACATAGAATTTTACGAAAAAGAAGATCGAGGTGTAGATTATTTTGTAAAAGATCCAGAAAAATATAGAAACAAAAAAATTGTAATTTCTGGCGGTGGCGATTCGGCTTTGGATTGGAGTATTTTCTTGTCAAATGTTGCTTCCGAAGTTACTTTGGTGCACAGACGAAATGAATTTCGTGGCGCTTTAGATTCGGTTGAAAAAGTACAGGAATTAAAAAAATCTGGAAAAATAAAACTCATCACACCAGCAGAAGTTGTTGGATTTAAGGGCTCCGAACGAATAGAATCGGTAGATATCGAAATAAATGGCGCAAGAATGAATGTCGAAACCGATTATTTTATTCCACTTTTTGGGCTTACACCAAAATTGGGTGCCATTGCCAATTGGGGATTAGAAATCGAAAAAAACGCTATCAAAGTTAATAATGCTTTAGATTATCAAACCAATATCGATGGTATTTATGCCATAGGCGACGTGAATATTTATCCCGGAAAATTAAAGTTGATTTTATGCGGATTTCACGAAGCTACACTTATGTGCCAAAGTGTTTACAATCGTATCAATCCAGGTAAAAAATATGTGTTAAAATACACCACAGTTTCTGGTATTGATGGTTTTGATGGCACTCGCAAAGAAGCCGAAAAAGCGGTAGTAAAAGCTATTGAATAATGAATTTAAACCATCCAGAACTAATAAATTTATTGAAAAAAGCTTATTCTGCAGAAAAAGCTGCAAGTTTTGCTTATCAAGGTCATGCAGGTTCTGTGAAAGATAAAGTTCAAAAATTAGAAATCTATCAAATTGAACTTGACGAATGGAATCATAGAGCAGAAGTTCTAAAAATAATGAATGATTTTAATATTCCAATTTCAAAATGGTATGAAGTTAAATTTTATATTATAGGGAAAATAATTTCGGCTAGTTGTTATGTAATTGGATGGTTTATGCCGTTTTATTTTGCTGGAAGATTAGAAAGCGTAAATGTATGCGAATATTTTAGAATGATGCATTTTTTTAATTCACAAGGAATTACAAAGTATGATGAAATTTTGTATGAAATGGGAATGAAAGAAAAGGAACATGAAATTTATTTTTTAGAAAAAATCAAGAATAACAAATTATTACCTTTCTTTGAAAAAGCGTTTTCTTGGGGTAAAAGCAAAGGTTTTAATGATGTAGATTTAGAAAAAAAATATTCTGTTGAACAATCAAAAATTTATTGTAAAAAAAATTAAATGTCACAAGATATAACAGTAACTATTATTGATCGCGAAGGAACGTCACACACAGTGCAAGCGCCTACCGATATGAACATGAATATCATGGAATTGGTTCGTGCATATGAGCTAGCTCCGGAAGGAACTATTGGTATTTGCGGCGGTATGGCTATGTGTGCCTCATGCCAATGTTATGTGCTTAATGATGTTCCGCTACCTGAGAAAAACCCTGACGAAGATGCCATGCTTTGGGAAGCCTTTAATGTAAAAGAAAACTCACGATTGGGTTGTCAAATACACATTACTCCCGAAATTGACGGTCTCGAAATAGAATTAGCTCCAGAATCATAAAAAAAAGACTTGTTACTTTAGAATAACAAGTCTTTTAAATTTTATAAAACTGATATTAGAGTTCCGCAAAAAAATCGTTGCCTTTATCATCAGTAATAATAAAAGCTGGGAAGTTTTTCACTTCTATTTTTCGCACGGCTTCCATACCCAATTCTGGGAAATCTATCACTTCTACCGATTCGATATTTTCTTTTGCTAAAATTGCCGCAGGACCACCTATAGAGCCCAAATAAAACCCGCCATATTTTGCGCAGGCATTGGTAACATCTTTACTTCGATTTCCTTTGGCAAGCATAATCATACTGCCGCCATGTTTTTGGAATTCATCTACATACACATCCATACGACCAGCCGTTGTTGGCCCAAAACTTCCCGAAGGCATTCCTTCTGGTGTTTTTGCAGGACCAGCGTAATACACAGGATGATTTTTAAAATATTCTGGCATTGGCATTCCAGCATCTAAAAGTTCTTTAATCTTGGCGTGTGCAATGTCGCGAGCAACTATTAAAGTTCCGTTTAATTTTAATCTTGTTTTGATTGGATATTTTGATAATTCTGCCAAAATCGTTTCCATTGGCTGATTCAAATTTACTTCAACTGGAGCTTCTAAATGCGGTGCTACTGCTGGTAAAAATTGCGCCGGATTGGTTTCTAATTGTTCAATAAAAATGCCTTCTTCGGTAATTTTTCCTTTGATATTTCTATCAGCAGAACACGAAACACCCAAGCCTACAGGACACGAAGCCGCATGACGAGGCAAACGAATTACGCGTACATCGTGCACAAAATATTTTCCGCCAAATTGCGCCCCAATACCACTTTCCTGACATATTCGTTGCACTCGTGCTTCCCATTCCAAATCGCGAAATGCTTGCCCAGCCATATTACCCGAAGTTGGTAATTCGTCATAATATTTTGCCGATGCTTTTTTTACAGCCGCCAAATTGGCTTCCGCCGATGTACCACCAATTACTAAAGCTAAATGGTACGGCGGACAAGCAGAAGTGCCTAAATCTTTTATTTTCTCTCGAATAAATTCTTCTAATGATTTTTCGTTAAGCAACGATTTTGTTTTTTGATACAAAAAGGTTTTGTTGGCAGATCCGCCGCCTTTTGTTAGAATTAGAAATTCGTATTTCATTCCTTTTTTAGCATAAATATCTATTTGTGCTGGTAGGTTTGAACCCGAATTTTTTTCTTCAAACATCGAGATAGGAACAATTTGCGAATAGCGTAAATTTTTATTCTGATAGGTATTAAAAATCCCTTTTGATAACCATTCGGCATCATCTACACCTGTGTACACATCTTCGCCTTTTTTACCAACAACAATGGCTGTTCCGGTATCTTGGCATGAAGGCAACTGTCCTTCGGCAGCTACAGCCGCATTTTGTAATAAATTATAAGCTACAAATCGGTCATTATCGGTTGCTTCCGGATCATCGATGATTCTTTTTAAACTTTGTAAATGATTGGTACGCAACAAAAACGAAACATCGTTTGAGGCTTCTTGTGCTAAAAGTTCGAGCCCTTTTGGGTCAATGTTTAGAATTTTTCTTTCGCCAAATTGTGTTACAGAAACATAATCAGATGAAATTTTTTTATAAACTGTGTCGTCTTTTTGAAGTAAATATGGGTCTTGATAAATAAAATCCATGAGCGTTTGTTTTTTAGTTGCGTAAAGGTACAGATATTCTTTTAATATTAGAAATGATAATTATCAAACACGATATACTAAACTATACCAAATATTCGTTCTATATTTGTTTTTTTGAAATACCATTGATGAAAAAAATAGTTTTTCTTATCGTTTTTTGTACATTTTCTATGTTTTCGCAAAAGAAATTATGCGGTCAAGTGTTGGATATAGACACCAATGTTCCTGTGGCTTTTGCAAAAGTTGTTTACAACGACGAATCTATTTATACCGATTGGGAAGGAAAATTTTGTTTCGAATATAAAAACGATGGCAAACCGCTGGTGATTTTCTATAAAACCTATTTGAAAAAAACCTATTATTTGCCCGAAAACAAAAAGGAATTACTCATAAAAATGACCAAAACCGAAAGCACTTCTGCAGAAGAAATTTATTCGGAGAACAAAGTAAATTCCATCATCAAAAAAGTTTCAGAAAACCGAAAGACAAATCAAATTGAGAAAGCTTTAGGCGATTTTGAATACAAAAATTATGAGCAACTCACATTTACTGCAAATCCAGATTCTATTTCAGAAAAAATTGATACGATTTACAAAAAAAATTGGTTGGGCAAAAAAAAGATAAAGCTTGATTCTACCAATTACAAGTTCAAACGGTTTATAGAAACGCATCACATATATCAAACCGAAAAAGTAAACCAAATTCAACACAACAAAAAAGGAACCAAAGAAACCGTTATTGCCAGTCGTATGGCGGGTTTTAAAAAACCCATTTATGAATATTTAGGATTGGATTTGGTGCCGTATAATTTGTACGATTCTAAATTGGTAATTTTTGAAGTTCCGGTGAAAAACCCAATTTCGGCAGATGGTCGCAAAAACTTTGTTTTTAAATTGCTCGATACAGTTACTGTCGAAAACAGAAAAGCATATCGTATCTATTTTCAACCAAAAAATATTAAGTCGAGTAACTTGCGTGGTTTGCTGTTTGTAGATGCCGAAAATTATGGTATTGCCAAAGCTTTTTACCGAATTTATGGTGTGGTAAACTTTAACGCTACCTATACTTTTAAATTTCTTAACAATGAAAAATTGTGGTTTCCAGACAAGCGAACTTTTACGATTGTAAAAGGAAACAACGACGAAGATATTGCCATTTTGGGCGGAACAATCAAGTTTGCATCTACAGTAAATGACCGAATAAAAAACGATGCTTCGGATAATATTTATTTAAAATTAGAATCAAAACCTTTTGATGTTAAGGTAAATACACAAAGTGATTTTAAAAATAAATATATAAAAATAGATGTTCCCGAATCGGGATTATCAAAACCCGAAAGCTACTGGAAAACCTTTTCAAAAGACAGCTTAGATATTCGAAAAGCAACAACGTATACGTCGCTCGACAGCATTTCGCAAGCCGAAAAAATAGAAAACAAAATTGTATTCGGCCGAAAAATATTCAACGGTTATTTGCCCATCTCGATGGTAGATTTAGATTTGCGAAGTCTGATAAAATTCAACAACTGGGAAGGATTTAGACTGGGAATTGGCGGTATAACCAACGACAAACTTTCAAAAAAATACAAAGTTGGTGGTTATGTAGGCTACGGATTAAAAGACGAAAAATGGAAATTCGGTTTATTGGGTTCCTATGCATTAGAGCGAAAAACCAACACATGGATTTCGGGTTCGTACAGTGATGACTTAAGTGAAATTGGACAAATCTTGTTTTATACCCAAAGTCGTCGTTTCAAAATCTACGATCCACGGCCATTTAACGTGCCAACATTTTACAACAACAAAATGTATTCGCTATTTTTAGAAACCAAATACATTCCAAAAACCGAAAGTTATTTTGCTGTTTCACGAAACAATATCACGCCGCTTTTCGAATATGTATTTACAAACAACGATACCGATTATACAAAATATGTAATTACCCAAGCGGTAGCTTCATTTCAATGGAATCCTTTTAGCGAGTATATGCAAACGTCCGATGGTAGAATCGAAATAAACAAACGATTCCCGAAGTTTAATTTGCAAGTAACGAAAGCCCTAAAAAATGTTTTTGACTCTGATTTTGACTTCACCAAAATAGATTGCCGCGGCAGTTATGACATTCCGTATTTATCGGGACAACTTACATCAATTGTATTCCAAGCAGGTCTTGGTTTTGGCGATATTCCAATCACGCATTTGTATAGTGTGGCTCCGAATAATTTAGAACGAAACAGCTTCCTTAAACGTGTCAATTTTGCTGGAAAAAACAGTTTTGAAACCATGTTTTACAACGAATTTTTCTCCAATAATTATGCAGTATTACACCTGCGCCATTCTTTTGACAGAATCAAAATATCGTATAGCATCAAACCTGTGCTGAGCGTGGTTACTCGCATGGCAATAGGTTCATTGGAAGCCAAATACAAACATTTTGGCAGGAATTTCAACACACTTGAAAAAGGGTATTTTGAAAGTGGTATCGAATTAAACAAAGCATTCAAAGGACTTGGTTTAGGGTTTTATTACCGATACGGCCCGTATGCTTTGGCTCATTTTGAAGATAATATCGCTTTAAAAATCAGCTTCAATCTCGATTTAGGGTTTTAAAGAAACTAACAATATCATTTATAGTTTTTTAAAATACAACCCAAAAAATGTTAAATTTTATTTTTTTGTATAAATTTTTTTCCTAATTTTAACAAGAAAATTATATTTTTATGAAACAACACATTTTTTTTGTGAAAAGCATATTGGCCTTTATGTTTTTTACCACTATTTCAGTTTTTGGTCAATCCGGGATTGTTGTGCATTGGCAGAACCAGACGGGTTGCCAAACTTATTCTCAAAACGAGAATCCCCGTGATCCTAAAGAGGGTGTTTTTATAGAACAAATAGGTGATAGCGAATGTATACAGTTTTGCGAAAATGCACCGGCATGGTTTTTTCTTACAGGAAGTTTAAGCCCGACCAACACCACTGTTTGGGATGTTGTTGGAGGTGTTATAACATCTTCAGACAACGAAAATTGTTATATAGACTGGGGGGGGGGTAGGATTTGGAAGTATTACCTTTACGTGTCTTAATACAAATGGACAGGTGGTAACAAAAACAATTTGTATTGAAAAAGTAATAGCTCCAAGAGCATTGTTTGAGGTTTTGCCGGTAAGTAATGATGGCTCATTGTCGGGGTGTGTTAATCAAACAATATATTTTACAAACCTTTCATCTGCCAATGGAGGAACTGCTTTATATAGTTATTTATGGAATTTTGGAGACGGAACAACATCGTCTGCTTTTGAACCTTCGCATGTTTATACTTCTGTCGGAGTATATAATATAACGCTTCAAGTAACTAACTCATGTGGTTGTGTCGATAAATATGGTGCTGAAATAAAAATTGGAAAAGAGGGATTTGAAATAGAATGTCCAGGTGTAGTATGTGAAGGACAAAAAACAGAGTATTCGCTTCCTTTTAGTAGTGATGCGTCTTGTTATGCAGGTTGGAGTATAATAGGAGGTCATATAGACTCAAATATTTCAAATGTTGTTTCTATAAACTGGGATGTGGTAGATAGCTCGGGTTTTGGGTATTTAACTTTTGACCCTTTAAATTGTGATGTTCCTTGTTATACACCAACCACTATAAAAGTACCAGTAATTCAAAAGCATGGTACTATTGTTGGAAACCCAACTTTGTGTTTAGGAGAGCAAGAAAAATATCATTTACCTCAATGGCCTTCTACTGATTTTCACTGGGAAATAGTAGGGAACACTGCTAATAATTTGGCTAATGTATTTCCTACAGACCAGCGTAACGAGGTGGTGGTTGAATCCTTGCATACAGGAACATTTACCCTACGGGCTACCTATACAAATACATTGCTAGGTTGTGGAGGAATTGCCGAATTTACTATTACTGTAGGATCTTCTATTATTGAAGGACCAGCTGAGGTTTGTTTAGGAAATTCGGTTACATATACTTCAGATAGCGTTGCTGATTGGTGGATAACAGATTCGTTAGGAATTCAAATATTTAGTCAGAACAACACAAATACAATTACATATACTTTTAATTCTCAGCAAAGTACAGGCATCTATTTTGTACATTTAAATTCGCCAACTTGTGGATTGGGAATGAAAACAATACAAGTTTTTCCACAACCCAATATTACTGCAACTATTACCGGAGAAAACGAAATTTGCCCACAAGCACCTTATGTTTATACACTGCCGTTTGCTCCTGTGGGTAGTCATTATCAATGGAGTGTTACAAACGGCTCCATTATAGGACCAGATAACACAAATCAAATTATTGCTACTTTTGATACAAATACAACACATCAAGTTTCTGCTGTTCTTGTTAATACGGCTTCGGGTTGCGCATCAACGAGTACAATACTCAACATAATAAACAAACCTATTTTAGTTGAGATAGGACAAGCAAGCGCATCTATTTGTGCTAATGCCATAGAAACATATACCGCTGTAAATATAGGAGCAACAACTCTTTTTACAGATGCCGACACATTACTGTGGTCTATTTTACCCGCTACAGCAGGAAGTATAGTGAGCGGACAAGGAACCAACTCAATTTCTGTTATGTGGAATAATACCACAACTCCTGTAAATGCAACGCTTTCGCTCACGGTTACTAAATGTACCCTGCCTTCTGTTTTGGCTGTAAAACCCATTACTGTAGTTCCTGCACCAGAAATTACTATTACGGCAAACCCAAGCCCGGTATGTGGAGGTCAAAATGTAATGTTTACAATTCATTCCAATGTACCATTAAACCCGGGTACAGAAGTTATTTGGACAGTAAACGGTGTACAAGTACAACCTACACCGCCTGCTACCTATACAGGGCTTACCTATGCTAGCACTTTTAATAATTTTACTACGAGTAATACCATAAAAACAATTACTGCCCAAGTTATAAACCCAAATGGTTGTATCAATAATTCTAATATTGCTCTCTACAGTCTTCCAGTAAGACCACAACCTACAGCGACCATATCCATTGCTTCTGGAGGCAATGTTTTTTGCCTTACCAGTGAAATTGCTACAGTTTTAACGGCTGCTGTTCCATTAGACTGTACCATACAATGGTATTATGGAAATATGGCTATTACAGGAGAAACTACAGGCACCTTAAACTGCGCCACCTATGCCACAACATACGGTTTTGGAAACTACTCTTTTATAGCAACCAATTCTTTAGGATGTTCTACAAGATCTTCTGGTATTAATATTATTAAGAATTGTCCACCTATCGTTTCTTGTACGCATAACACTGAACCAGTAGTTATCAACCAAGCCTATTTAGACGGTTGCAACCAAATTGTGTTAGACTATACCGCAACACCTACACCGCTTAATGTATCTTGGAATATATTTGGTCCTACAGGACTTGTACAAACTACCGATCCTGCATATATGGCACCACTACCTGGAGTATATACAGCCGTTTTAAACACATTATATCCTTGTATAGAGCCAGGAATGGTGGAAAATTTACAAACTCCTAAACAAATTGTAGTACCCTACATAGCTGACTTTAACTATATTGTAAACTGCATAAACAACACCAATTTCCAAATACAGTTGCTTGACAATTCCGCTATTTTAAACGGGGTTACCAATATGCATTACGAATATTTTGTATGTACCAACTCTGGAGGTAGTACCTGCACCTCATTAGGCACCACGCCCAACCTTAACTTTACCAGCACCGGTACCGGTGTGCTTTGGATAAAATTGGTTTTATACGGCACCTACAACGGTATACTATACCCTGCTTGCGAAAAAATAATGTCTATTTCTAAAAACACCCTGCCCGCTTTTGCTACCATTACCAAAAACGGCGGACAACCCATACCCTGCTTGGAGCACCCCGTAAGTTTTAGTTTGCTTAATCCTCCATTTACAGATCAATATACTTATCTTTGGGATTTTGGAGATGGCGCATCCAATACCAATAGAACCCCTTCACGGGTATATAGCATACCGAACACCTATACCGTTTCGGTAACCGTTACCAATGCTATGGGTTGTAGTAGAACCTACAGCACCACCGTTACCATACCGCCATCGTGCTATCAGGGTACACTCACGGCTACCCCTGCCAATGCGGCTGTATGCCAGGGCAATACCGTAACCTTAAATTACCAGCCTGCCATCGGCGACTGCCCCGTAGTAAACTACACCTGGATGAACGGCAATACCCCGCTTGCCGGTGCGCCAAACAGCCCTACGCTTATCGTGGCTACCAACGGCTTTTATTGGGTAAAAGTGGATAAAGGAAATCACTATTATGATAGAGAATGCTATAAAGAAACCAACCAAATTGTACCGCTGTTTTATCCGCTACCGGTGGTTGCGCTGCACGGAGACCACTATGTGTGCGATGGCAACAATATACATATTAGTGCTGCTACCACGGCTACCCAGCTCAGCTGGACGCTGGATGGCGTTGCCCAACCGGCTTTTGATAATTTGGGAGCTATAGACCTTATAGCACCATTGGGTAACCATACCGTAGTAGTAACCGTTACCCAAAATGGCTGTACCACCGCCTCGGCTCCCTATACCTTCACGGTACTACCGGCACCCGAACCGCCACAAATTGAACAAGAAATTATAAGTTGCGAACCCTATAGAGTACGGCTTACAGCCGTATGCAGTACGCCCGGCGTGTATTATAACTGGAGCAATGGTAGTACTGATGCTGTGATAGAAGTACAAGACGGCGGCCCGTACAGTGTTACTGTACAATTAGGCAGCTGCATAGCCACCACTCAAACCGTGGTACCCAAAAATCCCGAAGACTATATATGGGTGTTTGCCTCGGGCTGTATTAAAAAATGTTATACCGGTACCGAACAGCTTTTGGGTCCTATAGCCCACCTTGACGAATGGATATGGTGGAATGACGGAAATATGGTAGATAGCGGACAAAACTATATGCTCCCGCTCAATATTGCTACAGCCGGCACCTATGTGGGTAGTATTAACACCGGCTTTTGTGAGCTGGAATCACCTAAACTCAGTATCAGTTTTAGTGAAGAAAAATGTAAGGACTGCCACATAGAGCGGGCACAAATAAAACCAGAAAAACAACTGGGTAACTGTGTTTTTTCGGGTACAGGTAGTTTTGCTTCAGGCTTGGGTGTAGCCATTACGGCAACCCTTACTTCTATGAGTGGCAATGTGCAGGTTTCGCCGGCTACTTTTGTTATTCCGGCTATAGGTGCAGTAACAGTACCGTTTGTATTTACTTATCTCAACGGGTTTGTAGGTGGCAATGAGACATTTATACTCCACGCCATAATAGACGGTGTGCCGTGTATTGTAAAAATAAAAGTGAATATGCCTATGTGTGGCATAGAGCTGGTAGGTAAAAATACAGTGCCACAAGGCACAGCAGAAACCTTTATTTTGGTACCCAACCCGGCAACAGATAAAACCACGTTGTATTGTCCTGTTATAAAAACAGCGGCAAGTTTACAACTCATAGATATGCATGGTAGAATAATCTTACAACAAGAAATGCCAATAGGTAGTGCCAAAGTAGAATTACCTACAACACAATTACCGCAAGGGATTTATGTACTCACAGTATTACAAGACAACCAACCCGTGTACCAAACCAAACTCATTAAAAACTAAAACATTTTTTTGTCATTCCTGCGAAGGAGGAATCTAAAAAAAGAAACCTCCTTCGTCAGATTGACAAATAATCAAATCAACGAATAACCGAATCAACACATTAACAAATCAACAAAACCCAACATCATGAAAAAAACAATATTATATACAGTTGTGCTATTTTACAGCCTTACCTGCTTTGCCCAATGCTTTGACAAAGTAGTAGGCGTAGGCGGTTATTGCTTAGGACAAAAAACCGACGGTACCCTATGGACATGGGGGGGGGGGGGATTTGGAGGTAATGGCAACGGCTCCATAAATGACGAATACAGCCCGATACTTCTAAGCAGTACTCCTGTAATTTCGTTTTCAAAAAGCACCTCCAATACAGCTCTATTTATAAAAAACAATGGTACACTGTGGGGTTGTGGTGGTAACGAATCGGGCGAGTTAACATTGCCCACAGGCATTACCAGCCAAAACACGCTTATTCAAATAGGCACCGCCAGTAACTGGCAAAGTGTAACGTGTAGAAACCGTTCGGTTTTCGCCATAAAAACCAACGGTACGCTGTGGGCATGGGGCTACAACCAATATTACAACTTAGGCTTGGGCTATGCCGGTGCCGATGTGCACACCCCCACCCAAGTAGGCACCGATACCAACTGGAAAGCCGTGTTTTCGGCAGCTTTTTTCGATGGAAATCTGGCACAAAAAAGCGATAATACATTGTGGTCTTGGGGAGTAGTAGCTTCCGACAGTACTCCTTATCTATTTAATGCCGATACTGATTGGGCTACGGCAAGCAATGGGGGAACACACATCTTAGCCCTAAAAACCGATGGTTCTTTGTGGTCTTGGGGTGGTAGTACTTTTGGCGAATGTGGTTTTGCGCCCGGAACGGTAAATACTACCAATGCCAACCCATATCATATACCGGGTACTTGGTCTAAGATATGTGCAGGATTGTCTATTTCGTTTGGTATCAAGCAAGATGGTACGCTGTGGGGCTGGGGAAGAAATGGTAAGTATGAAACCGATGGTACCAACTTATACCCACACTACACGCCGCTGGGTGTAGGCGTACCCTACGCTACCGATGTATATACCCCCACCCAAGTAGGCACCGATAATAACTGGAAAGAAGTTTATGCGCATGACCAGTTTGTATTAGCTCTTAAAACTGATGGTTCTTTATGGGTGTGGGGTAATAACTATGCAGGCAATTTTGGCAATGGTACAGCCACCGGCGAAATTTACCAATTTACCGATACACCGGCTTATACTGCAGTAAGCGGTTGTACACTGGCTACTGTAAACGCTGTAAAAGAAACAAGAATACGGGTAGAGCCCAACCCGGCAACCGATGTGGCTACGCTTTACTATCCAAAACTGGCTACCGATGCCAAAATACAGCTAATAGATTTACAAGGCAGAACGATACTACAAGAAGAAGTGCTTGTAGGCAGTACTAAAATAGAATTATCTACAATACAATTACCGCAAGGGATTTATGTACTCACAGTATTACAAGACAACCAACCCGTTTACCAAACTAAACTTATTAAAGAATAATAACCTTTTTGTGGTTGCTTTTTATTTTGTTCTTCCAACAAAGAAGAAATACAATAAAGAGTAACCACAATAATTATAAATATAGAAATTATGAAAAGAATAATATGTAGTTATTTTGTTTATGTTTTTACGATTGCCCCTTCTATGGGGTTTACCCAGTGTTTTGATAAGATTTTTGCAGGAACTGCCCATGCCTTAGGACAAAAAACCGATGGTACATTATGGACGTGGGGTAGCGGAGCTAATGGAGGTAATGGTAATGGTTCAACAGCAGATGAATTAACACCTATTTTACTTTGCAATGCAACATCGTATAGAGCTATATCTACAAGTTTTGAAAATTCAAATTTGTTTATAAAAAGTAATGGTACATTATGGGTGTGCGGGAACAATGGATATGGTCAATTAGCTCTTCCTACATCAATAAATTCTCAATACACATTAACACAAATAGGTTCTTCAACAGATTGGCAAACCGTAACATGTAGAACAAATTCTACTTTTGCCATAAAAACCAACGGTACGCTGTGGGCATGGGGCTACAACCAGTATTATAACTTAGGCTTGGGTTATGCGGGTGCCGATGTGCACACCCCCACCCAAGTAGGCACCGATACCAACTGGAAAGCCGTGTTTTCGGCAGCGTTTGGTAGTGTAAACGTAGCACAAAAAACAAATGGAACACTTTGGTCGTGGGGGGCGATAGCTCCTGAGAGCACACCCTATCTATTTAATGCCGATACCGATTGGGCTACCGTAAGTAATGGAGGTAGCCACTTTTTAGCTCTTAAAACCGATGGTTCTTTGTGGTCTTGGGGCGGTAGTACTTTTGGCGAATGTGGTTTTGCGCCCGGAACGGTAAATACTACCAATGCCAATCCGTATCATATACCGGGTACTTGGTCTAAGATATGTGCAGGATTGTCTATTTCGTTTGGCATCAAGCAAGATGGTACGCTGTGGGGCTGGGGAAGAAATGGTAAGTATGAAACCGATGGTACCAACTTATACCCATACTACACGCCGCTGGGTGTAGGCGTACCCTACGCTACCGATGTATATATCCCCACCCAAGTAGGCACCGATAATAACTGGAAAGAAGTTTATGCGCATGACCAGTTTGTATTAGCTCTTAAAACTGATGGTTCTTTATGGGTGTGGGGTAATAACTATGCAGGCAATTTTGGCAATGGTACTGCCACCGGCGAAATTTACCAATTTACCGATACACCGGCTTATACTGCAGTAAGCGGTTGTACACTGGCTACTGTAAACGCTGTAAAAGAAACAGGAATACGGGTAGAGCCCAACCCGGCAACCGATGTGGCTACGCTTTACTATCCAAAAATGGCTACCGATGCCAAAATACAGCTTATAGATTTACAAGGCAGAACGATACTACAAGAAGAAGTGCTTGTAGGCAGTACTAAAATAGAATTATCTACAATGCAATTACCGCAAGGGATTTATGTACTCACAATATTACAAGACAACCAACCCGTTTACCAAACTAAATTGATTAAAAAATAACAAACCATTTTGTCACTTTGAGCGCAGTCGAAAGCACTATTTTCGATTGCGCTCAGCTTGACAAATAACCAAATAAACGCATCAACAAATCAACCGAAAATCAAACTTTTTTTTTTGGTTTAAATCCCTACCTTTGCACTCCCTTTTTAGAATTGCATGAAAAAAATGCTTGGCATTGGATTTTGGGTGTTTATTGCACGCCTTATCTTAAGAAACCGAATCACCATAATTTCTTTGATTTTGGCTGTTACGGTAGTACTTGCCTTGCAATGGAAGAATGTAAAGTTCTCCCAAACCGAAGCCAATCTTATTCCTGCCGACGACCAAGTAAATGTAGATTATAATGCTTTTCTCAAACAATTTGGCGAAGAAGGAAACCTTATCATTATAGGTACAAATCAAAATATTTTTACCCCTAAAGTTTTTCAATCGTGGGAAAAACTAATGGAATCTATCAAAAAAGATAAAGAGATAAGCCTTGTTATTTCGGTGGATAATTTGAAGCAATTAGTAAAAAACGATAGTCTTCAAAAATTTGAATTAAAACCATTTGTAAATACTTCACAAATACAAGACCCAAACTATTTAACACAAGTAAAAAAGGATTTGTTTCAAAAGTTGCCATTTTACGAGGGTTTGCTCTACAATAAAAAAACCGGAACGATTCGCTCGGCAATTTATATGGATAAAACCATCATTAATAGTCCGGCGCGGAAAGATTATATTCTTAAAACATTTATCCCAAAAATTAAACAATTCAAAGATGAAACAGGCATTAATTTGCGTGTTTCGGGAATGCCCTACATACGTACGCTAAACGCCAAAACCATAACCGATGAAATAGGGTTGTTTATTGGTGCAGCCTTGTTGGTTACATCGTTGTTGTTCTTTTATTTTTTCCGCTCTTTTCGCGCTACATTAGTTTCGCTGATAGTGGTAATTATTGGCGTAATGTGGAGCTTTGGTATCATGGGCGGAATAGGTTACGAAATTACAGTACTCACGGCTTTGGTGCCTACATTGGTTATTGTGATTGGTATTCCTAACTGTATCTTTTTCATCAATAAATACCATCAGGAATATTACAAACATAGCAATAAAGCCAAGGCGTTGCAACGGGTAATTACCAAAACCGGAACTGCCACACTTATGACCAACATTACCACTGCAGTTGGTTTTGCTACATTTATTGTAACCAATAATGTACTGTTGCGCGAATTTGGCGTGGTAACAACCATCAATATTATTGCGATATATATGCTGAGTTTATTGATTATTCCTATATTCTTCAGTTATATACCGCCGCCAATTCCTCGCCATTTAGGACATCTGGAGAGAAAATCACTGACATCGTTTTTTAATTGGGTAATCAATACAGTAAAATACAATCGCTTTGGCGTTTATGTAACCTGTGTGGTGCTTTTAATCTTCGGAATAATTGGAATTTATAAAATAAAAATTTCGGGTAGTATTATCGAAGATATGCCCAAAAAGACGTCGTTTTTTGAAGACATTCGTTTTTTTGAAAAAGAATTTGATGGTGTGATGCCATTAGAAATCATGATTGATACGCACAAAAAGAATGGCGCCATGAAACGTTCTACCCTTCGTAGAATGGAAGATTTGGAAGAAAGTTTGAGCGAAATATCAGAATTATCAAAACCGGTTTCGATTGTTAATTTGGCTAAAAGTTTTAAACAGGCGTATTATAATGGAAATCCTGAATATTACGAATTACCAACTTCGCAAGAAGAAGCTTTTATTTTGCCGTATATCAAAAATTCTATTGGAAAAGGAAAAGACAATCAGCTCAAAAGTTACATTTCAAGCGATGGAAGTATTGCCCGAATGACCTGTTTTACCAAAGACGAAAATGGCGAAAAAATGCAGGAAACCGAAGCTGCCATGCGCAAAAAAATCGATAAAATCTTTCCGCCAGAAAGATATAAAGTTATCATTACGGGGCGTGCATCGGTGTTTCAAAAAGGGACGAATTATTTGTTGGATAATTTGCTATCGTCTTTATTATTTGCGTTTGCGCTTACTGGCGGATTGGTAGCATTAATGTTTCGTTCGATAAAAATGGTATTGGTTTCTATCATTCCAAATTTGTTGCCTTTGCTTATGACAGCTGGTTTGATGGGCTTTTTGGGAATTCCATTAAAACCATCTACTTTATTAGTTTTCGGAATTGCCTTTGGTATGTCGGTAGATGATACACTACGCTTTTTAGCTCAATATCGATTGGAATTGGCGCGAAATAATTGGCGTATTAAAAAATCGGTTTTTGCTACTTTTGACGATGCCGGAATCAGCATGTTTTATACTTCTATTGTATTGTTCTGTGGATTTTCGGTGTTTATGCTTTCTAGTTTTGGTGGTACGAAAGCCTTAGGTGGTTTGGTTGCCATTACCTTGAGTTTCGGAATGTTGTCAAACTTGGTTTTGTTGCCAGCATTGGTGCTTACTTTGAACAAGAAACTCGCCAACGAACAAGAATTTATTGAGCCTACGATTGATATTTTGGAACATTCTGATGAAGAAATTGATGCCGTAGAGAAGTTAGATAATTAGAGCATTAGATTATTAGACTCACTTCTTTTGCCTATTGCCTGCTGCCTTTTACTAATCTAATGCTTCTCTCACCATTTTATCTTCTTTAAGTAACATTTTATAATATTCGGTTTCGCCAAAAAGTTGTTTAGCAAATTCAGCTGTAATATAACGATTCACCAAATTTTTATCGGTTGCCACTGTAAGTTTCAACCCTAAAGTGTCGAGATATTTTTGAAATTTCACCGAAAAATCTTTGGAACCAACTTCTTTCAGAAAATTTTCTTTGGTTAGTTTATTATACAAATTTCTGTTAGAATCAATAATCTCAAATACAAAATGCCCCACAATTCCCGATTGCAAATAATATTCTAATTGTTCGTTTCCTTTGTTGGCTTCGAGTGGCACAAAAACATCAGGAACAATACCGCCACCGCCAAAAACGATACGTCCTTTTTTGGTTTTAAACTTGAGTGAGTCTGCAATTTTTATTTTATCTTTTTCATACAATTCGCCCGTTTCAAATCGATGTTCCCATTCTTTATAATAGTTTTCAGCATCGCCTTTCTTGTAGGGTTTTTGAATAGAGCGACCGCTTGGTGTAAAATAGCGAGCCACTGTAAGACGCACCGCCGAGCCGTCTTCAAAATTCATTTCGCGCTGTACCAAACCTTTACCAAAAGAGCGTCTGCCGTACACTGTTCCTCTGTCGTTATCCTGAATTGCACCCGCCAAAATTTCGCTTGCCGATGCTGAATTTTCATCAATTAATACAGCTACTTTGCCCGTTTCAAAACTACCATCAGAAGTTGCAAACGTTTTTTCTACAGCACCATTTTTGCTTTTTGTGAATACAATAAGTTCTTTGTCTTTCAGAAATTCATCGGCAATTTCAATGGCACTTTCCATAATGCCACCGCCGTTTTCACGAAGATCAACTACTAAATTTTGAATGTTTTTGGTTTTTAAAACTTCAAGAGCTTTATGAAATTCGGTTCCGGTGTTTTCGGCAAAACGGTTTATTTTAATGTAACCCGTATTTTTGTTTAGCAACACGGCAACATCAACGCTTTTCAACGGAATTTTTGCTCGAATGAGTTTTACTTTAAAAGGTTTTTTGTTGGGTTTACGAACAACGGTAAGTGTTACGGGCGAGTTTTCTTCACCTCTAAGCCTTTTATACAACGTGTCGTTATCTATATTTTTTCCGAAAATTTTGTGATTGTCGGCGTACAGAATTCGGTCGCCTGGTTTGATGCCAGCTTTGTATGCTGGTCCGTTTTTGATTGGATTTATTACTGCAATAGTATCGTTATAATTATAAAAATTAATACCGATGCCTACAAAATTGCCGTGCATGTTTTCGGCAACCATATTTTGTTCTGCTTTTGGAACGTAAACCGAATGCGGATCTAAATTGGCTAAAATATTAGAAACCGTAAGGTCTACAATAGAATCGGTTTTTACATCATCAACATATTCGTTATCAATAAAACTGATGAGTTGGTTTATTTTTGCTTTGTAATTTTTTTTGAGAGGCAATTCAGAACTGGTTCGGTTCATGTATTTCCCAATGACGATGCCTAAAGCAACGCCCGAAAAAAGTAAAATTGGCAAAAATAATTTATTAATTTTCATGCTATGTTACATCTTCCATTTGTTCTACAATAACGCCGGCTTTTTTTAGAAAATCTATTCCTGATGTGTCGCGATATCCGTTTTTAAACACGACTCTTTTGATACCCGATTGATGGATGAGTTTGCTACATTCTTTGCAAGGCGAAAGCGTGATGTACAACGTTGCCATATCGCACGATTGGGTAGAACGTGCTACCTTCATGATGGCGTTGGCTTCGGCGTGGAGCACATACCAATTGGTTTCGCCGTTTTCGTCTTCGCAACAGTTTTCAAATCCAGTTGGTGTGCCGTTGTAACCATCGGAAATTATCATGCGGTCTTTTACAATAATGGCGCCTACTTGCTTGCGTTTGCAGTAGGATAGTTTGCTCCATTCTTCGGCTATTCGTAGATAGGCTTTGTCGTATTTTTTTTGTTTTTCGCTTTTCATATCAAAAGGTGAAATGGTTTGCCTTATAGCCCCGGTAGTAGCGGCATCCCACGCGCCTTAGCGTGGATATAGCGAATAACGGGAATATGGATTACAAATATACCAAAAGTATAGCTCCTAAAAATAAATAATTATTTTCCAACGGCATCGTGGCTTTGCGTAGGAATACCGTTGTTCCAAAGTGTGAGAATATCGGTGGCTACGGCGGCTCCGCTACCTGCTGCAATGGCTACTTGGCTGCGCCAACCTGCAAGGTTTCCGGCTACGTAGATGCCTTCGGTTACTTTATGGTCGGTGTTTGTGAGCTGTATGCGTTGTTTTTCGGGTAGGGCTTTTTGGTGTGGAATTACATATTGCATAAGTCCTTCGATTTGAAAGGTGTTACTGTATCCAACGGCAACTACTATGGCTTTGGTTTGGTATTGATTTTTGTTGGTTATTACCGTGAAATTGTTTTCGGAACCTGTGATTTCGATTACTTTTTCGGAATGGATTTGAGTAACGTGCGGGTAGTTTTCCTGCAACTGTTGCAAACTGCTTTCTAAAAGGGTTGCGCCCAATGTTTCTGATGGAATTCCGTAGACATTGTTGAGTAATGCGCTTTGTAATGATGATGTTTTTTGATGAGCAATGATGCCAATTTTTTTGTCTTGAACAAAAGCTTTTTTGTGGGCTGAACCCAACACCAATGCGCAAGAAACTCCTGCAACGCCACCGCCAAGTAGCAAAACATCATACATTATTGTTGGTTTAATTTTGATTCGATTTGTTTGGAAACTTTAAAAATCAATAAGATACAAATGGCACACAAAGCAATAATGGCTTCTATAATAGCAATTTGGCTGTTGCCTTCGAATGGATTCGAAAAATCTATGTAAGTAATATTAAAGATTAGCAATGCCAATGCAATTACAATAAGGACTGTGGTAAATATTTTCATGGTAAATGATTTCAAAACAAAGGTAAAAATTTTTACTACAAGCCAAATAACATTTAACGTTTTTTGGGAAATAGCACTTATCTATTTACTGTAGTTATTAAAATGTGTTTACTACCTTTGTCAAAAAAATAAAAGGTTATGTTCCAGTTAGGAAAAACGATAGTTTCGGAAGATATTTTAGAGAAAAATTTTGTGTGTAATCTTAACGCCTGCCATGGTGCTTGTTGCATAGATGGCGATGCTGGCGCACCATTAACAAAAGAAGAAACCGAGATTTTAGAAGCAATTTATCCGAAGGTAAAACCTTATCTACGAAAAGAAGGACAAGAAATTATTGAAAGCAAAGGAACTTGGGTTGTAGGCACAGAACAAGATTTAGAAACACCTTTAATAGACAATAAAGATTGTGCTTATGTAATTTTTGATGGAAAAACCGCACTTTGTGGCATAGAACAAGCCTATAACGAAGGTGTTATTGACTGGAAAAAACCAGTCTCATGCCATTTGTATCCAATACGAATTAAAGATTTTGCCGAATTTAGCGCTGTAAACTACGACCGTTGGGATATTTGCGATGATGCATGTACTTTAGGAAAAGAACTTCAAGTGCCTGTATATCAATTTGTGAAGGAAGCACTTATCCGCCGATTTGGTACTAATTGGTATATGGAACTAGAAAAAGTTGCACAAGAACTGGAAAAAGAGAAAACAAAAAAACCTTAAGAATTTTACACTTAAGGTTTCGTGGAGAAGATGGGGCTCGAACCCACGACCTCTTGGCTGCCAGCCAAGCGCTCTAGCCATCTGAGCTACATCCCCAAAAATTGGTTGTGTGCAAATGTAAGAGTTTTTTAAATAAAATAGGTTTTTTAAATAAAATTTTTATATTTGTGAAAACATATGTTAAAAACAGTGTTTTTTTACAAATTTATAACCACAACAAACAAACTTTATGAAAAAAACATTACTCTCATTTTTTGCGTTATTTGCATCATTAAGTGCATTTAGTCAATTAGCTGCAGGAAGCCAAGCGCCTGACTTTACAGCTACAGACATCAATGGAAACACACATACTTTGTCGGCTTATTTGGCGCAAGGAAAAACTGTAATTATTGATATTTCTGCCACTTGGTGTGGTCCTTGTTGGAACTACCATAACTCACACGCTTTAGAAGATGTTTATAACTCTTATGGCCCAGGAGGCTCAAATGAAGTTGTAGTATTATTCGTAGAAGGCGATGGCTCAACAACTTTGGCAGACTTACACGGAACAGGAACTAATACTCAAGGAGATTGGACAGCAGGCACACCTTATCCTATTATTGATAGTGCTGCTATTGCCAACTTGTACGAAATCACCTATTTTCCTACGGTATATAGAATATGCCCGAGTGGAATTGTAACCGAAATAGGATCTGCCTCTGCAGCTTCTATCAGAACAGGAATAAACAACAGCTGTGGCACAACCTTAACAGGAGTTCAAAATCAAGTAGAAGCTTATGACAATACTATTGGAATTTGTCAAACAGCAGGAACAGGTACGGCAGCAGTAAAACTAAGAAATCTTGGTGCAAATTCTATTACTGCAGCAGTTGTAAATATTAAAGAAAATGGAACTGTAGTTGCAACCAAAAATTTCGCAGGTACATTTAACCAATTTACCAACAAAACCATTACTTTCGATCCGATGGCATTTAACCAAGGTTCAACTTATACCTTTGAGGTTGCCTCTGCCAACGGAAACCCAATGTATAATGGCACATTATCAGCTTCGGATTTAACTACAGAATTTTCTTCGGATACAACTCAAAATATTGAGGTACGTGTTTATACAGACAACTGGCCAACAGAAATTTCTTGGAATATTAAAAACAGTGCTGGTGTAACTGTGGCTTCTGGCGGACCTTATGTAGGTGACGCAAACAATGGAGGTGGAGCCGATGCTAATACTACCAAAATACACAGTGTTGCATTACCAACAGTTGACGAATGTTATACTATCAATTTAATTGATAGCTATGGCGATGGTTGGGGTTTAGGCAATACACCACACGGTATGGAAATTTTTGCCGATGGAACTTCGGTTTTAAATATTCCTGTAGATAATTTTGGCGGCGCTTTAGCAAAACAAAATGCACTACGCACAGTAGCTACTATGGGAACAGATATGTTTGCTGCAAATAAGCCAAAAATCTATCCAAACCCTTCAACTGGTATTGTTTCTTTCGAACATGAAAACATTGCAAGTATCGAAGTTGTAGATTTAACAGGTAAAGTATTGGTAAGCAAAACAGAAAATATTACAAATAGTTTAGATTTAACTAATCTTAATGACGGTGTGTATTTTGTGAAGATAAACAGCAATAATAAAATAGTTACAGAAAAAATAATTATCAAAAAATAATGAAAAAGATACTCTTTTTAATAGCATTTGGATGTCTTCAATTTACAAATGCTCAAATGGTACTTAAACACGATGGTGTACAAGTAAATGATGGCGATGTATTTACCTACACTTCAAATGTTTATCCTGCTGCAGAATGGAAATTTAAATTATATAACACATCTACTGATCCAATTTTCATAAAAGGAAAAATCATAAGCGCAACCAATGTTGGAACACCAGCTTCTGGTTCAGATAAAAACCAATTTTGTATAGGACCTGTATGCGTACCCAATATTGTAGCAGGAAATTCTTATCCAAACGCTCCTTTTGAAATGGAAGGAGAAGGAGAGAACAGTAATTTCGACCATTTTATCAACTACAGTAATCCGGCAACCGCAGGGCAACCAATAGAGTATGTAATTAAATTTTACATGCACGATGCCAGCAATCCAGCAATTGAAATAGGAAGCCCTATCACGATTACTTATAGGTATGATACCAATGTAGCATCTGTACAAAACAATTCATTAGAATCATTAGGGTTGCGATTAAATTCTAATTCAATTTCAAACACATTAGATTTTGAAAGCACAACAACTGGTTCAATAGCAATATATGATTTGAACGGAAAACAAGTAGCTCAAAACAACTTTAATGAAGGAACAAATTCAGTAAACACAGCTTCTTTTGCAACAGGAATGTATATAGCAATGTTTACCGACAACCAAAAACGTACAGCTACCGCAAAATTTGTAAAAAAATAAATCTCTTGTTGCCTTTCGAGCACAATCAAGTATTTAATATAAAATCCGTTTGGGAACTTCTCAAACGGATTTTTCATTTAAGAATAATTTTCGATTTGCAAATTCAACAAATAACCAATTCAACAAACAAACATTTGCCGTATATTTGCCGATTAATAACGAAGCTAAACAATAGAAAAAGCAATCAGTTACATTATTGAAAATGAAAAACATTCGTAATTTTTGCATCATTGCACATATAGATCACGGAAAAAGCACCTTGGCAGACAGATTGTTGGGTGCCACACAAACCGTAACTGCACGTGAAGAAAAAGCACAACTTTTAGACAATATGGATTTGGAGCGCGAACGCGGTATTACCATAAAAAGCCACGCCATTCAAATGGAATATGTCTACAAAGGCGAAAAATATATTTTAAATCTTATTGATACTCCAGGACACGTAGATTTTTCATACGAAGTTTCCAGAAGTATAGCGGCTTGCGAAGGCGCATTGCTCATTGTAGACGCAGCACAAAGCATTCAGGCACAAACCATTTCAAATTTATATTTGGCACTCGAAAACGATTTGGAAATCATACCGGTTTTAAATAAAGTAGATTTACCAAGTGCCAATCCAGAAGAAGTAAGTGATGATATTATCGATTTATTAGGATGTAAATTAGAAGACATTATTCACGCTTCGGGTAAAACCGGATTTGGCGTTGATAAAATCCTGGAAGCTGTTATAGAACGCATTCCAGCACCAGCTGGCGACAAAGACGAACCACTACAAGCCTTGATTTTCGATAGCGTTTACAATCCGTTTCGTGGTATTGAAGTAATTTTTAGAGTAAAAAATGGCGAAATTCGTAAAGGTCAAAAAATAAAATTTATGGCTACCGGAAACGAATATTTTGCTGATGAAGTAGGAACCCTAAAACTCAATCAAGTACCAAAAGATGTTATTTCTACAGGCGATGTTGGGTATTTAATTTCTGGTATTAAAGAAGCCAAAGAAGTAAAAGTGGGGGATACAATTACCGATGCCAAAACGCCAACAACCAACATGATTCACGGATTTGAAGATGTAAAACCGATGGTTTTTGCCGGAATTTATCCAGTAGATACCGAAGATTACGAAGATTTGCGTGCATCAATGGAAAAGTTACAACTTAACGACGCCAGTTTGGTATTCGCACCCGAAAGCTCGGCAGCATTAGGATTTGGTTTCCGATGTGGGTTTTTAGGAATGCTCCACATGGAAATTATCCAAGAAAGATTAGAACGCGAGTTCGATATGACGGTAATTACAACCGTTCCCAACGTTTCCTATTTGGCGTACACCAAAAAAGATCCCGAAACACCCTTAGTTGTAAACAATCCGTCTGATTTACCAGAACCTTCAAAATTAGACAGAGTTGAAGAGCCGTTTATCAAAGCTACGATTATTACCAAAGCTGATTTTGTAGGAAATGTAATGAGTTTGTGTATCGAAAAACGAGGACAAATTACCAATCAAACCTATCTTACAACCGAACGCGTAGAGCTTAATTTTGATATGCCATTAGCAGAAATTGTATTCGATTTTTATGATCGATTAAAAACAGTTTCCAAAGGATATGCCTCGTTTGATTACCATCCAATAGGAATGCGTGTATCAAAATTGGTAAAATTAGACGTTCTTTTAAATGCCCAAACAGTAGATGCTTTATCGGCGTTGATACATGAAGATAATGCGTATAATATCGGTAAAAAAATGACCGAAAAATTGCGCGAATTAATACCAAGACAACAGTTTGACATTCCAATTCAAGCGGCAATTGGGGCTAAAATTATTGCCAGAGAAACCATCAAAGCCTTACGAAAAGACGTTACCGCAAAATGTTACGGTGGTGATATTTCTCGTAAAAGAAAATTACTTGAAAAACAGAAAAAAGGAAAAAAACGTATGCGTCAAGTTGGAAATGTAGAAATTCCTCAAGAAGCATTTATGGCAGTATTGAAGTTGAATGATTAGAATTTTTTTCAAAATAGAACTATAAAGAAACCCAATAGCGAAAGTTATTGGGTTTTGTTTTCTATAAAAAATGGTTTTAATCAGAAAATAAACTTTGTTTGATGATTATCTAAAATCAAAACAGTATTTTTGCATTTAGAATACTTCTAAATAATATGTTTAATATCCAAAAAATACGAGCTGATTTTCCTATTCTTTCACAACAAGTTAATGGTAAGCCGCTTGTTTATTTTGATAATGGTGCTACATCTCAAAAGCCAAAATTGGTTCTTGATGCCATCAATCAATACTACGAAACTATCAACGCAAACATCCACAGAGGCGTACATACACTCAGCCAAAAAGCTACTGATGCGTTCGAGATTTCACGAGAAAAGGTTCAGAAACATATCAACGCCGGTTTGCTTCACGAAGTAATTTTTACATCGGGTACCACACACAGTATCAATATTGTGGCGTCTGGTTTTGGAACATTATTGCAACCAACAGATGAAGTGCTAATCTCCGCATTAGAACACCATAGCAATATTGTGCCTTGGCAAATGGCATGCGAACGAAGTGGCGCAACGCTAAAAGTTATTCCGATGAACGAAAAGGGAGAACTTGTTTTGGAAGATTTAAATCAACTGATAAATAACAAAACCAAAGTAGTTGCTGTAAATCATATTTCAAATGCATTAGGAACGATAAATCCTATCAAAGAAATAATTGCTAAAGCGCATACTGTAGGCGCCGCTGTTTTGATAGATGGCGCACAAGCTGTACCTCATTTAAAACCCGATGTACAAGATTTAGATTGCGATTTTTATGTGTTTTCAGGACACAAAATGTGTGCTCCAACAGGCATTGGTGTATTGTATGGAAAAGAGAAATGGTTAAATCTGCTGCCACCTTTTCAGGGCGGAGGCGAAATGATTGCCACCGTTACTTTCGAAAAAACAACCTACGCTTGTTTGCCACATAAATTTGAAGCCGGAACACCCAATATTGCTGGCGGAATTGTTCTTGGCACAGCTATTGATTATTTAAACTCTATAGGATTTGAAGCTATTGCAAAATACGAAAGCGACTTGTTGCATTATGCCACAAATCGAATTTTGGAAATAGAAGGAGTAACAATTTATGGCACTTCTGAGCACAAAGCATCGGTACTTTCGTTTAATATCGAAGGAATTCATCCGTATGATATCGGAAGCATTATCGATAAAATGGGAATCGCTGTTCGCACTGGGCATCACTGTACACAGCCCATTATGGAGTATTACAAAATTCCAGGAACAGTAAGAGCCAGCTTCTCGTTCTATAACACCAAAGAAGAAATTGACAGTTTTATAGATGCTGTAAAAAAAGCAAAAATGATGTTAACTTAAACAAAACAATATGAAAATTTTAACTACTTTATTACTATCTTTAGTAATGCTAAAGGGTTGTAATTCAAATGATTTGAAAGACACAACCATTACGTATGTAGCTTCAACAAGAGGGTTTTATCAAAAAATAACCATTCAAAATCAAGAAGTTTCTATCAATAAAACGCGTGGCGATGAAAGCTTGGGCGAAACTCGTAAAGTATCCGATAGCGACTGGAAAACCTTAGTGGCGCTATTTTCTAAAATCAATTTAGAAAAATTAAATACCTACGAAGGACCAACTAAAAGAAGACAATTCGATGGCGCTGCATTTGGTAGCATTACTATTCATTACCAAGATAAAGATTATGAAAATGCAGCTTTCGATCATGGAAATCCACCTGTAGAAATCAAAGAATTTGTAGATAAAATAGTAAGTTTTTCTAACCAAAACGAAGAATAATGACCATAAGTCAAATTCAAAATGAAATTATAGACGAGTTTTCGATGTTTGACGATTGGATGCAACGTTACGAATACATCATCGAACTCGGAAAAACATTGCCTGTCATAGACGAAAAATACAAAACCGACGATAATATCATCAAAGGTTGCCAAAGCAAAGTGTGGTTGCATGCCGGAGAAAAAGATAATCGTGTTTGCTTCACTGCCGATAGCGATGCAATACTTACCAAAGGCATCATTGCCATCTTGATACGGGTTTTTAACAATCAGAAACCAAAAGATATTCTTGACGCCAACACCGATTTTATTGAAGAAATAGGACTCAAAGAACATCTTTCGCCAACACGTGCCAATGGTTTGGTTTCGATGATAAAACAAATAAAATTGTACGCTTTGGCATTTGAATCAAAACAATAAAACAAAAGTTATCAGTTTAATATTTTGAAAATCGATAACAGAAAACTGTAAAAAATGGAAGAATTTAAAGACGAAATAAACTTAGGCGAAAACGTAGTAAAAGTACTCAAAACCATCTACGATCCAGAAATTCCGGTAGATATTTACGAGCTGGGACTTATCTACGATGTGATGATAAATGAAGACAACGATGTAAAAGTGCTCATGACACTTACATCGCCAAACTGCCCAGTTGCCGAGACTTTGCCTCGCGAAGTAGAAGAAAAAATTGCAAAAATAGAACACGTAAAATCTTGCGAAGTAGAAATCACGTTTGATCCGCCGTGGAGCAAAGATCTTATGAGCGAAGAAGCCAAACTGGAATTGGGAATGCTTTAAAAAAGTTGTTAGTTTTTAGTTATTAATTTAACGATTAACTGACAACCATCAACCAACATCTATCATGGAAATTGTAAACAAAGTAGCGCAATCATCACTGGAAGTTTTTGATTTAGAAGATTATTTTCCAACGCAACCCATAGTAGGAATCGATATTTCGCAATGGTTATTGGAAGGAATTGTTTTAAAAGAAAAAGATTTTCGCGACGCCTTAAAAAACCATCAATGGAATCATTATACAAACGCCTTGGTTTATGTGTATTGTAGTACCGATGCCATTTTGCCAGCGTGGGCAACTATTTTGGTTACAACTTATTTGCAAGAAGCTGCCTTTGTAGCATTAGGAACCAAAGAAAATTTATTGGAAAATTATTACCAAAATATTTTAGAAAAAGTAGCTTTTACACAGTATCAAAACAAACCTGTAATTCTAAAAGGCTGTTCCAAAAAATCGGTTCCTGCCAATGCTTATATCGTTGCAATACAAAAACTTCAGCAAGTAGCAAAAAGCATTATGTTTGGCGAAGCTTGCTCGGCAGTGCCACTATACAAGAAATAGAATTATTTCTACAAAACAGAATGTACAGATAAGGCAAATAACACTACCTTTGCGCCGCAAAAATTTATCTATTTCAACATGAAAAAAATAATAATTACTACAGTGTTATCATTGTCATTCACAGTTGCTTTTTCGCAAGACACAGAAAAAGAACAACTAAAAAGAACCGAAGAAGCAGCTGCTAAAGTAACCGACAAAACACCAAACGGATGGAAAAAAGGCGGTACATTTACATTGCTTGCCAACCAAGCAACATTTAATAACTGGACTGCTGGTGGACAAAGTAACGTTTCTGGAAGTATCGGAATAAACTACGATTTCAATTATAAAAGAGATGATTGGAGCTGGGACAACAAACTTTTAATTGGTTATGGTTTAACAAAAATCAAAGATCAAGAATTACAAAAATCAGACGATCGATTGATATTCAATTCATTAGCAGGTAAAAAAGCCAGCGGATATTGGTATTATTCATTATTCTTTAATTTTAAAACACAATTCGATTCAGGGTTTGATGCAGATTCTGGATACAGAATTTCGCATTTCTTTTCACCAGCATATTTTCAGTTCGGACCAGGTATGATGTGGAAAAAAAGCGATAACTTAAAAGTAAACTTTGCGCCTGCAACTTCAAAATTAATTGTAGTTCACAAACATTTTACAGAATTTGGAGAATCTTTTGGTGTAAAACAAGGCGAAACAATGCGATATGAGTTTGGTGCAGCTATCAATGGATATTATAAATTCAAATTAGGCGAAAACATTACAGTAGAAAACATCTTGAATTTGTACTCAAACTATTTAGATAAACCACAAAATATTGATATCGATTATACATTGAATGTAAATATGAAAATCAATAAATATTTATCTACCAATTTTGCATTCCAAACAATTTATGACGACAATGCCTTTTCAGGTTTCCAAACACGTCAAATTATTGGTTTAGGACTTAACTACGGATTCTAATATTTTAAAAATACAGAATAAAAAAGTTGCTCATTTGAGCAACTTTTTTGTTTTATAAAAACGCATTTGATTCTCGTTCATAAAAAGCATCAACAGACAATTTTTCTTGTTGCGAAGCCATTACGGCAAGTGCATCACAGCGCTCATTTTGTGGATGATTGCTGTGCCCTTTTACCCATTGAAATCGCACAGTATGTTTTCGGTAAACACGAAGAAATCGTATCCATAAATCGGCATTTTTCTGTTTAGAAAAACCGGTTTTTTCCCAACCAAAAAGCCACTTTTTTTCAACAGCATCAACTACGTATTTCGAATCCGAAAAAACGACAACTTGCATTTTTGCCTGCTTTAATTTTTCTAAACCAACAATTACAGCCAAAAGCTCCATTCTATTGTTGGTAGTAAGTCTAAATCCTTCGTAAAATTCTTTGTAATAATTTTTTCCAGCCCATTCCAAAATCAAACCATAACCACCTTTTCCAGGATTTCCAGAACAAGCGCCATCAGTATATAAATATATTTCGGCTGTCATTATTGTAGAATTTTATCAATAACTTCCGAAAAACACCGATGTTCAACTTGTAGTACTTTACTTGCTATTTCTTCGGACGAAGCGCAATCTTCAATATTTATTTTTTCTTGAAAAATATATTCACCTTCGTCGTAATGTTCATTTACATAATGAATTGTAATGCCCGATTCTTGTTCTTTATTTGCAAAAACAGCTTCGTGCACAAAGTGACCATACATACCTTTTCCGCCATATTTTGGCAATAAAGCAGGATGAATATTGATAATTTTATTCGGAAAAGCCGACACCATTGCTTCCGGAATTTTTAATAAAAACCCTGCCAAGACAATCAAATCGGGTTGTAATTTCCTTACAAAATCAAGAAAAGAAACGCTTTCAAGTTCTGTTTTTGAAAACACATAATGCGGAATGTCAAACTTTTTTGCCTTTTCTATAACTTTGGCATTAGGATTGTTTGTAACAACCGCAGTAACGTTCTTATCCAAATTGTTTTGGAAATACGCCATGATTTTTTCGGCATTAGACCCCGAACCCGAAGCAAACAGTAGTATTCTTTTCATCGTAAATAATATAAAAACAACCTAACTGGCAAGCACAACCGCACAATACAATAAAAAGGTCAAGTGAAAAATGTTTTAAAACGCAAAAAAAAGAATAAATATTCGAAAAAAATAATTTGTGGTAATTTTCTAAAAATAATTTTAGTATTTTCGTACAAAGATTAAATTATTAACCAAAAAAGGTTGTATATTAATATTGTTTTATATTTTTGCAACCAATTAAAACTAAAATTTAGAAATTATGTCAGACATTGCATCAAGAGTAAAAGCTATTATCGTAGACAAATTAGGTGTAGACGAAAACGAAGTAGTATCAGAAGCAAGTTTCACCAATGATTTGGGTGCCGATTCATTAGATACGGTAGAATTGATTATGGAATTTGAAAAAGAATTTGATATTCAAATCCCAGACGATCAAGCAGAAAATATTGCTACAGTAGGTCAAGCTATTTCTTACATCGAAGAAGCAAAAAAATAATACTGTTTTTAAACCCGTTTACTATAATTTAGCAAACGGGTTTTATTATTTAAAAAAAATAACTATTTTTGGTTGAGTTATTTCAATCAACACTATATTGAAATACCCTTGTCTATTTTATCATTTTAAAATAACACGGGTATTACTTTTTAAAAAAATAAATATTTTTATATGCAATTAAAACGCGTAGTAGTAACAGGTTTAGGAGCATTAACTCCTATCGGTAATAATATTCAGGAATATTGGGAAGGCTTAATCAATGGTAAAAGTGGCGCCGCTCCAATAACCTATTATGATACAGAAAAACACAAAACTAAGTTTGCCTGCGAAGTTAAAAACTTCAATATTGAAGATTTTATGGACAGAAAAGAAGCGCGTAGATTGGATAAATTTTCGCATTATGCTATTGCTGCCAGCGACGAAGCCATAAAAGATGCAGGTATTACCAATGATAATGTAAATAAAAGAAGAGTAGGTGTTATATGGGGCGCTGGTATTGGCGGTTTAGAAACTTTTCAAGATGAAGTAATGAACTACGCCAATGGCGACGGAACTCCAAAATTCAATCCGTTTTTTATCCCGAAAATGATTGCCGATATTGCTCCAGCGCACATCTCGATGCGTAATGGCTATATGGGTCCAAATTATACAACAGTTTCTGCATGTGCATCATCGGCTAATGCTTTGATAGACGCATTTAATTATATCCGATTAGGAATGTGCGACGTTATTATTTCTGGCGGATCTGAAGCCGCTGTAACCATTGCAGGTATGGGTGGTTTTAACTCAATGCATGCATTATCTACAAGAAATGAAAGCCCAGAAACAGCTTCGCGCCCGTTTGATGCAACTCGTGATGGATTTGTATTAGGCGAAGGTGCTGGTGCTTTAGTTTTAGAAGAATACGAACATGCCAAAGCTCGTGGAGCTAAAATATATTGCGAAATTGGCGGTGGCGGATTATCGTCTGATGCCTATCACTTAACAGCACCACATCCGGAAGGAATAGGTGTTATTGCTGTTATGGAAAACACGCTTCGTGATGCGGGTATGAATCCAGAAGATGTAGAACACATCAATACTCATGGTACATCAACACCACTTGGCGATGTTGCAGAATTAAAAGCTATCAAGCACGTGTTTGGCGATCATGCAAAAAACATCAATATCAATTCTACCAAATCAATGACAGGACATTTGTTGGGTGCGGCTGGTGCTATTGAGGCTATTGCAGTAATATTAGCGATGCAACACGGCATTATTCCTCCAACCATCAACCATGAAGTGGTAGATGAAAATATTGACCCTTCATTAAATCTAACATTAAATAAAGCTCAAAAACGCGACATCAGTGTTGCTATGAGTAATACTTTTGGATTTGGCGGACATAATGCTTGTGTACTTTTCAAAAAAGTTACAGCATAAGATTTTTTCTAATGAAAAAATTTATTTCAAAAATATTCCCAAAAAAGTCCCGTCCTACAGAAGGCGGGACTTTTTTTAATACCATTGCTACAGTAATTGGCTTTAATCCCAATACCATTTTAATTTATGAGGAAGCTTTTACGCATCGTTCTACCAATAAGCAAGATGCCAAAGGTTTTCCTTTTAATTACGAAAGGTTAGAGTTTTTGGGCGATTCTATGTTAGGAGCTGTTATTGCAGCGCATCTTTATAAAGAAGTGCCTCATGCTGATGAAGGATATCTTACCAAAATGCGCTCAAAAATTGTTAGTAGAGAACATCTAAACGAATTAGGCAAAGAACTCAAATTAATTGATTTAGTAAAAAGCAATGTGAGCAAATCGCACTTTGGCGAAAACATCCACGGCAATCTTTTTGAAGCTTTGGTTGGCGCTATTTTTTTAGACAAAGGATATACAGGTTGCCAAGACTTTATCAATAGAAGAGTCATTATTCCGTATGTAGATATTGCTCGTCTTGAAGGTAAAATCACAAGCTACAAAAGCCTTTTAATAGAGTGGTGCCAAAAAGAAAAAAAACTAATTCATTTTGATGTTTTTGAAGACATTGCCAACGATAGCCAAAAACATTTTGGGGTAAAGTTATCTATTGATTCTAAAGTAGTTGCAAAAGCCAGAGCAACATCAAAGAAAAAAGCCGAAGAAACAGCTGCTAAAAGAGCTTATTTCTTATTGCAAGGAAAAATAAATGCCGGAAAATAACTTTCCTACATCGTTTTCGTTTATAAATTATCGTTAATTATAACGGCATACATAAATGAATACTGCAATAAATTGTATATTTACGGCTTATTTTAAAAATCAATGGCCAATCTAAAATTACTTATTGATGACGATGATTTTGAAGATATAGATTGTACTGCATTTGCTATTCATACCAATCTTGAGGCGTTTCGGCTTGCCTATTTTCTCAATAAAACCGTAGGCATCAACCTAAAAGTAAATGAAAATGCCAAAGTAGTTGTACAAAAAGAAACAAAACACCTTTTTTCCAATTATATATTTGAGGACAAAAAAAACGATGTGTTTTGGAATTTAATCGAAAACGAAAACCAAATAGAAACGCAAAGCCAAACAACAGATTTATTCGCCACTCAAGAAACATTTATAACTAAAATTTATTTTATACCCGAACACAAAAAAGTAAATTATTTTTTAAAAGTAGAAGGAATAAACAATGTGTATGACTCGGAAGAAATTTTAGAAAAAATAAAAACTATCAATAGAATTTCGGCTTGTTATGAGCTGGATATAAACAACTTAAAATCGAAAAATAATTTAATTTATTAAATAAATGCCAACAAATAAAAAAACAAAAATTGTAGCAACCTTAGGCCCTGCATGTAGCACAAAAGAAGTAATAAAAGAAATGATTGATGCAGGCGTAAACGTGTTTAGAATCAATTTTTCGCATGCAGACTACACTGATGTAAAAGAGCGCATTGATATTATAAGAAGCTTAAATACTGAATACGGTTATACCACAGGAATTCTTGCCGATTTACAAGGGCCAAAATTACGTGTAGGTGTTATGAAAGAAGATGTTGTTGTAAAACCAGGCGATAAAATCACTTTCACCACAGCCGAAGATATTTTGGGTACAGCAGAAAGAGTTTATATGAATTACAAAGAATTTCCTCGCGATGTAAATCCGGGAGAACGTATTTTGTTAGACGATGGTAAACTTATATTCGAAGTTACAAAAACCGATAAAAACACCGAGGTTGAAACCGTAGTTATACAAGGCGGACCACTAAAATCAAAAAAAGGAGTAAATCTGCCAAACACCAAAGTTTCTTTACCTGCCTTAACAGAAAAAGATGTGAAAGATGCTTTGTTTGCTATTAGCGAAAATGTAGATTGGATAGCACTTTCGTTTGTAAGAACACCACAAGATTTAGAAGAACTTCAAGATTTAATAGCCAAAAATTGCGATCACAAAATTCCAATTGTAGCCAAAATAGAAAAACCAGAAGCAGTAGATAATATCGATAAAATCGTAGCTTATTGCGATGGTTTGATGGTAGCACGTGGCGATTTGGGTGTAGAAATTCCCGCACACGAAGTACCGCTTATTCAAAAGAAACTTATCCTGAGAGCAAAAACAGCGCGTATTCCAGTAATTGTGGCAACCCAAATGATGGAAACTATGATTACCAGTCTTACACCAACTCGCGCCGAAGTAAACGATGTGGCAAATTCAGTAATGGACGGAGCCGATGCTGTAATGCTTTCGGGCGAAACTTCAGTAGGAAGTTATCCAGTTCAAGTAATTGAAAAAATGACACAAATTATCGAATCGGTAGAAGATTCAAATTTAATTCAAGTACCACACAACGCACCAAGTGTAAGAACCAATCGATTTATTACTAAATCTATTTGTTTTCATGCAGCCACCATGGCAAACGATATAAAAGCCAAAGCAATTACAACACTCACCAATAGCGGTTATACAGCGTTTCAAATTTCGGCATGGAGACCAACATCGCATATTTTGGTATATACTTCAAACGAATTTATTTTAACACAACTTAGTTTGTTGTGGGGCGTAAGAGCGTTCTTTTATGACAAATTTGTGAGTACCGATGCTACTGTAGAAGATATCAACCAGATTGCAAAAGAAAAAGGCTATGTGAAAAAAGGCGATATGCTGATAAATCTTGCTGCAATGCCTGTAACCGACAAAGGAATGGTAAACACTTTAAGGATTACAGAGTGTAAATAAACAAGTTAAGCGTTGTTTATATCAAATAAAAACATAAAAAAACAACGATAAAGATGATTTTAAATTGAATAATTAGCAACAAAAAACGCCTATTTTTTTTATTTGTTAAAAAACAAGACGCTTTTTTAAATATTTTTCAAAACAAAGTGTTAAAGTTGATTTTTTATTACGAATAATTCAACAAACCAACCTAAATTTGCATCACAAAACCCAAGGAGTGGTTACCTTGTTTTAAGGTTTTGTAAAATTTTCATAATTTATAGTTTTTTGGTTGGTTAATAGCATAAAAACTCAGTCTTTTTTAGATTGGGTTTTTTGTTTTTTATATCTTTGGAATAAAATTTGTATTTTCATAAAAAAATAATGAAAATTAAATTACTATGAAAAAGACTATAGCCCTTTTATTACTATTTGTTTTAACCGTAAGTTTTGAAACCCGACAGGAACCTTTTGGCACTGGCGAATGGTTTAAGTTTAGAATTCACTATGGTTTTGTTACAGCCGGCTATGCTACACTTGAGGTAAAAGAAGCCCAAAAAGACGGCAAAGAAGTATATCACGCTGTTGGGAAAGGCGTTACTACCGGTATGACAAAAATGTTTTTTAAAGTTGTAGATAACTACGAAAGTTATTTTGATAAAAATACAGGAAAACCATACCAATATGTTCGTAAAATAAACGAAGGCGGCTACACCAAAGACCAAGAAGGATTTTTTAACCAAGACAAAAACACCATTTTGGTAAAAGACTACGAAGGCAAAACACAAAACACCTTTAAAACCCCCGAAAACATTCAGGATATAGTATCTACTTTTTATTATTTAAGAAAACATCCAAACGTCGACAAACTCAAAGTGGGCGAATCAATAGCTGTTGATATGTTTTTTGATAACGAAACGTATAAATTTAAACTAAAATTTTTGGGAAAAGAAGATATAGACACTAAATTTGGAACTGTAAATGCGCTAATGTTCCGTCCGTTGGTACAATCAGGACGTGTTTTTAAAGAAGAAGAAAGTTTAACCGTTTGGATATCAAATGATAAAAACAAAATTCCATTACGCATCAAAGCCAGTTTGGCAGTAGGATCGCTTAAAGCAGATTTAGAATCTTACAAAGGATTATCTAACAAATTCGTAGTTAAAGACTAAACCAATGACACAAGAAACAGAACAACTCGTACAACAACTTGAACAAAAATTTGATGCCATAAATCAAAACACCGATACACATCTCGAAGGATTACTTTGGTCAAAACCAATTACTTATTGGGATTATGTACAAACAGATGCTTTATTAAATTTACAAACACAAAGAACCATTTTGCCAGACGAAATGGTTTTTATTATGTACCATCAAGTAAACGAATTGTTGTTTAAAATGATACTTTGGGAGATAAATCAAGTGTGTCATAATCAACAGCTTACTACAGCTTTTTTCTCCGAAAGACTCAATCGAATTTCACGTTATTTTGATATGCTTACATCATCATTTACAGTAATGAGAGATGGAATGGAAGTAGCGCAATACATGAAATTTAGAAACACACTTACACCAGCCAGCGGTTTCCAAAGCGCACAATATCGCATGATAGAATTTGCATCTACCGATTTGATAAACCTTATAGATAATCGTTTTAGAGCAACCATTGATAGAAACACACCATACAGTCACGCTTTTGAGCATTTGTATTGGCAAGCCGCAGGTAAAGATTATCAAACAGGTCAAAAATCGTATTTGATTTTAGAATTCGAAAAAAAATACAAAGCCGAATTTCTCCGATTTATGGAAGAATACAATACCATCAATCTTTGGCAAAAATTCAAACAATTACCACAAGAAGATCAAAACAATAAAGAGCTTATAGAAGCCATGCGTCATTTCGATAAAACGGTAAATATCACTTGGGTAATGGGGCATTTTAATGCTGCAAAAAAATATATCGAGAGTGGTTTGGGTTCAGGAGAAGCAACAGGTGGTAGCGATTGGAAAAAATATATGCTACCAAAATACCAAAGAAGAATATTTTTCCCCGAACTTTGGAGCGAAGAAGAATTGAAAAACTGGGGCGAAAACTGTTAATATTACTCTTATTTGAAAAAATATATATACATACTACTACTTGTATTGAGCGTTGTTTCTTGTAAAAAACAAGAAGACGAATATGTTATTGACGATTTAGAACCAAGAAAACCCATCGTAGATTTTGGTTTTAAATACAATGATTTCAATGTAGATTATGATACGATTCAAAGCCAAGATACTTTTGAAAGGATTCTAAAAAAACAAAATCTTGGTGATAAAAAAGCAAGCGAAATTCTTAAAATTGTAAAAGATTCGTTCCCAACAAGTGTACGGTTTAAACGTCCATACGTGTGTCTTCGTACCAAAGATCGCTATCACAAATTACAATACCTTATCTATCAACCAGATAGGATAAATTATTATTTGATAGATTTAACAGATTCTATTGTAGGTTTCAAAAAATCAAGACCACTTACTTTTAAAATCAAAACCATTGCCGGAGAAGTTACAGGTTCATTAGGAACAACTTTAAAAAGAAACAATCTCGATGTGTCATTAGCAAAAAAACTAACAGGCGTTTACGCTTGGACAATCGATTTCTTTAAAATGCGAAAAGGCGACAAGTTTGCCATAAGTTACACAGAGCGTTATATAAACGACACGCTTTATGACGGAGTAGACAGTTTGCGTGCAGCTTGCTTTGAATACAAAGGCGAGAAAAAATACGCTTTCCCATTCCAACAATCCAAAGGCGGAAAAACTGATTACTTTAATCAAGATGGTACAACTCTAAAAAATTATTTTTTAAAAGCGCCTTTAAAATTTGTACATATCACCTCAAAATTTTCTAAAAACCGATTTCATCCAGTGCAATTACGTTGGAAACCACACAATGGCACCGACTATGCTGCTCCAACAGGAACTCCAATTATGGCAACCGCAAGCGGAAGAGTAGAACAAGCCGGATATACCGCTGGTAACGGAAATTTTGTAAAAATAAAACACGACAAAAACTATTCTACGCAATATCTTCATATGTCCAGAATCTTAGTACGAAGAGGACAAGAAGTAAAACAAGGACAAGTAATTGGCAAAGTCGGAAGTACAGGCTTAGCGTCTGGGCCACACGTTTGCTACCGATTCTGGAAAAACGGTGTTCAGGTAGATGCACTTAAAGTAAAACTGCCCAACGGACAAGCTATGGAATCTAGAAACTTACCAAGATTTAAAAGAGAAATAGAACCACTCAAAAGAGAATTAGACAGTGTAATGAATTTGAAAAAATAAAAAATGCCACTACAAAACATAAACCCCACACAAACCCAAACTTGGGAGAAACTCCAAAACCATTGTAAAGAACTCAACCAAAAATCACTCAAAGAAATCTTTGACGAACGCAGCAGTCAAATTACTGATTACACCATACAATGGGAAGATTTTTTGGTAGATTTTTCTAAGAATAAAATAAATTCAGAAACCAAAAAATTACTTTTAAATTTAGTAGAAGATGCTAAATTACAAGATGCTATTGCCAAATATTTTTCGGGCGATGCTATAAACAAAACCGAAAATCGCGCGGTTTTGCACACTGCTTTGCGTTTGCCAAGAAATGAAAAAGTTATTTTAGTTGGCGAAAACATTGTAGAATCTATCTATCAAGTAAAAGATAAAATGAAAGCTTTTACTCAAGAAATAATTTCGGGTAATAAAAAAGGATTTACAGGAAAACCATTTACCGATGTGGTAAACATAGGAATTGGCGGCTCCGATTTAGGGCCAGCCATGGTTGTAGATGCTTTAAAATTTTATAAAAACCATCTCAATCTGCACTTTGTTTCCAATATTGATGGCGACCATGTGTACGAAACTATAAAAAATCTAAACCCAGAAACAACGCTATTTGTAGTTGTTTCAAAGACATTTACAACCCAAGAAACCCTTACCAATGCCGAAACCATTCGCTCTTGGTTTTTGCAAAAAGCAACCCAAGAAGATGTTGCCAAACACTTTGTAGCGGTTTCTACCAATATCCAAAAAGTAACCGAATTTGGTATTAGTGAAGATAATATTTTCCCAATGTGGGATTGGGTTGGTGGTCGTTTTTCATTGTGGAGCGCTGTAGGGCTAAGCATTGCGCTTGCCGTTGGTTTTGATAATTTTGATGAATTGTTGCAAGGCGCTCACGCTATGGATTGTCATTTTAAAGACGCGCCTTTTGAGAAAAATATTCCGGTAATTTTAGCATTGTTAAGCATTTGGTATAACAATTTTTATAATGCCGAAAGCGAAGCCATTATTCCATATTCGCAATATTTACAAAAATTAGCGCCTTATTTACAACAAGGCATCATGGAAAGTAATGGTAAAAGCATCGACCGAAATGGAAATCCTGTAAACTATCAAACCGGAACTATTATTTGGGGAGAACCAGGAACCAATTCGCAACATGCCTTTTTTCAATTAATTCATCAAGGAACAAAATTGATTCCTGCCGATTTTATTGGATTCAAAAAGTCGTTATATGGCAATGAAGACCATCAAAATAAATTGCTTTCAAACTTTATTGCACAAACCGAAGCTTTACTAAATGGAAAATCGAAAGAGCAAGTAGCCGCCGAATTCGAAAAACAAGGAATAACCGGAGAACAAGCTGCATTTCTTTTACCATTTAAAGTTTTTGAAGGGAATAAACCTACAAATACCATATTAATTGAGAAATTGACACCAAAATCTTTGGGTGCATTAATTGCTATGTACGAGCACAAAATATTTGTTCAAGGCGTTGTGTGGAATATTTTTAGTTACGACCAGTGGGGCGTAGAACTGGGCAAGCAATTAGCAAACAGTATTTTGGACGAAATTGAAACCAAAACTCCCAAAAAACACGATGCTTCTACCACAATGCTTTTAAACGCAATTTAGTTTTATAAACCGAAATTGAATAAATATTTTGTACTTTCGTAAAAACAAAAAACTAAATTTATGGACACAATTATTCAAAAATTACACTCGGGCTGGGCGTATGTAGTATTAATTTTACTGGCTGTAGCAGTATTAAATTCGCTTATTAGTCAAAGCAAATCTTTTACTCCAAAGGACAGAAAAATTGCACTTTTTGCACTCATCGCCACACACCTTCAATTAGTGATAGGTTTAATCTTGTATTTTGTTTCACCTATGGGTTCGCATTCGTTAGGAGAAATGAAAGATGCCACGCTACGCCTCACTTCATTAGAGCATCCGCTTATAAACATCATAGCTATTGCATTAATTACTATAGGGTGGTCGCGTCACAAAAAATTAGAATCTAATGCAGGAAAATTCAAATCTATTTGGGTTTTTTATGGATTAGGATTGGTTTTAATTTTAAGCCGATTGCCATGGAAATTATGGTTCGCATAAAATCACAAAGCCCTTTTTTAAGGGCTTTTTTTTGGTGTTATAGATAAAAAAGTTTACTTTTATTTTTCTTTGGTTTAATTTTTGAAATTAAAAATAGAAAAAACAGCATGAAAAAAGTAAAATATATATTATTATTCGCACTATCAATGGTTGGTCTTTTTGTAGTATCGCAACAAAAAAATCAAACAACATCAAAAACGCCAATAGTACCAACAACCACATCAAAAACAGCACAAGCTCCAGAAGCAAAAACCACAAAAACCGACACAGTAAAAGCAGTAGTTTTACCTGAAGAAAGTGTAGATTCTACGTTGTTATATAAAGGAAAATTTAAACCCTACAAAAAGAAGGTGCACGCCTCGTATTATCACGATAAATTTCATGGAAAACGCACAGCCAATGGCGAAAAGTACAATAAAAACGCTTTTACTGCTGCACACAAAAAACTTCCGTTTGGCACCAAACTTAGAGTAACAAACGAAGCCAATGGAAAATCAATTATTGTAAAAGTAAACGATAGAGGACCCTTTGTAAAAGGACGCGAAATAGATTTGTCAAGAAAAGCTTTTATGACTATAACTTCTAATAAAAGTTCGGGGCAATGTATCGTAACAATAGAAGAGCTTGTTAAGTAATTTTCTTAAACGGAAATCGGCTTAGGTAAGCATTATAATACTGTTCTTTTCCGGTTACTTCCTCGCCAAGCCATTCGGGTTTTAAAAAGCTTTGGTGTTCTGAATCGAGCTCTATTTCGGCAAGTATTAGTCCTTCGTTTGCACCAAAAAAGACATCTATTTCGTATAAAAAATTTTCGTACAAAACCTCATATCGAATTTTATCTATAACTACAGGTTCGCATAAAAGCAATAATTTTTCGGCATCGGCAAGAGTTATTTCTTTTTCCCATTCAAAACGAGAAACGCCAGATTCGTTACCAATTCCTTTTACAGTAATAAAGCCTTGATTGTTTTTAATACGAACCCGCACACTTCGCTCGGGAGCTGAGTTTAAATAGCCTTGTACAATTTTGTGTTTTTTATGACTCAAGGCTTTAAAATCGTTCGATTTTACCAAAAATTTTCGTTCAATTTCCTGCATAAGATTTGTATTAGAACAAATATACAAAATCGAAAATTATTAATTCGAAATCTATATCTTTGCGCTATAACTACAACGATTTCGTAACATGGAAGAACGCAACAAAACTTTAGGCGAATTTATTATCGAAAAACAAGCCGAGTTTAAATATTCGCAAGGCGAATTATCTCGAATTATCAACTCGATACGCTTAGCCGCCAAAGTGGTAAATTATAAAGTAAATAAAGCTGGATTGGTAGACATTGTAGGCGCTGCCGGCGAACAAAACATACAAGGCGAAGACCAACAAAAGCTTGATGTGTATGCCAACGAAGTTTTTATCCAAACACTTATTAATAGAGAAATTGTGTGTGGAATTGGTTCTGAAGAAAATGACGATTTTATAACCGTTGCCGGAAGCGATAACAGCCACAATAATAAATATGTAGTATTAATGGATCCGCTCGATGGTTCTTCTAATATTGATGTGAATGTTTCGGTAGGAACTATTTTTTCGGTTTACCGACGAATTACTCCAGTAGGAACACCTGTTACACTCGAAGATTTTCTGCAACCCGGACGCAATCAAGTGGCGGCTGGCTATGTTATTTATGGTACTTCAACCATGTTGGTTTACACTACTGGTCATGGAGTGAATGGTTTTACACTCAATCCAGCTATTGGTACTTTTTATTTATCGCACCCCAATATGCAATATCCAAAAGACGGAAAAATATATTCGATAAACGAAGGAAATTACGTACATTTTCCTCAAGGCGTGAAAGATTATATCAAATATTGCCAGTTAGAGGAAGACGATCGTCCGTATACTTCGCGATACATTGGAAGTTTGGTTTCAGATATGCATCGGAATATGATAAAAGGCGGCATTTATATTTATCCAACAAGTTCCAAAGCACCAACAGGAAAACTTCGATTGTTGTATGAATGCAACCCTATGGCATTTATAGCCGAGCAAGCTGGCGGAAAAGCATCAGACGGATATCAAAACATTATGGATATTCAGCCCACAGAGTTGCACCAACGAGTTCCGTTTTTCTGCGGTAGTTACAACATGGTTGCCAAAGCCGAAGATTTTATGGAGCAAGCGAAGTAAGCACAAGACTTAATCGCTTTTAAAATTTCGTTTTTTGTCGTATTTATTTTATACATTTGCATAAATGGTATGTAAATAAGCTAACTATGTCTAAAAATCAAAACAAAGAATCGGAAAATCCAGCAGTAAATTCTTTAGAATCGGCACAACGATTAGAAGCAATTAAAAACCTCATTTTTGGTGAAAATATCCAGCAAATAGATAGCGATTTTCAATCGTTGAAAAACCATATCGAAAAACGCAAAGAAGAACTGGAAAATCTTATTGATGAAACTCGTAGAGAACTCAACAAAACCATCGATAATTTGGCTACCGATTTAAATATTCGCATTACCGATTTGGAGAATAATCTTAATGAAAAAACAGAAGATCTCAATCATAAAAAAGTAGACCGAAACCTATTAGGTACACTATTGGTGTCGTTGGGCGAAAAAATAATGAAAGACTAATTTTCCGTTTCTTATGACCGATGCAGAGAAACTTAGCAAACTCAAAGAACTTCTTCTTAATGAGGACAGAGATTTTGCGCAAAATATTCTCTCAAAATTAGACGATTTAGAAAACACTGTAAATACTCAAACAAAATTATCAGAAAAAGTAAACCCAATTATTGATAGCAAACTGGCAATTTTTGTTGAAGAAATTCCAGAAAAATTAGGGCCAACAATTTCTGAAACCATTGCAAAATCGCAAGACAGTGTGGTAGAAGCTTTGTATCCGGTAATGGGTAAAATGATAAAAAAGTTTATCCAACACGAAATAAGCGCACTAAGCGAAAACATCAATTCCAAAGTCCAAAACACGTTTTCGTTTGAGTTTTGGCAACGAAAAATAAAATCTGCTTTTACGGGTGTTTCCGAAAGAGAAATGATTTTAGCAGAAATAAACCAATCTACTCTGGAACAAATTTTCCTTATCGAAAAAGATTCTGGACTCATCATTGCTAGCGCATCAAAAGAAGAAAGTATTGATGAAGACATGATTGCAGGCATGCTTACGGCTATTAAAAGCTTTGTAGAAGATGCATTTAAAAAAGACCAGCAAAGTTTGGAACTTATACAATATGAGTTGTTTGATATTTTTATTCAAACTTTTAATAAATTTTATTTTGCTGTAGTAATTTCGGGCGGATTTAACAACGTGTACAGAAACCAACTCGAAGACAAAGTTTTTGATTTAGCTTCAAAAATAAAAGTAGAAACCGAAGATAGAGAATCAATACAAGAAAAATTAAAACAATTCTTAAACCGTGAATAGTTCAAAAAAAGTAGTTTTGGTAGGACATTTTGGTGTGGGAAAATCGTCTTTGGTAAGGCGATTTGTTCAAAACAATTTTTCCGATAGCTACATAGTAACCATTGGCGTACATATCCTAAAAAAAGAAGTTACCGTAGAAAACAAAAATCTGGCATTGGTAATTTGGGATATTGAAGGAAAAGACGATATAAAAAAAGTACGCTCTTCGTATTTGCTCGGCACTTCGGGATTTATATATGTAGTAGATCCAACAAGACCGCAAACCTTTGAAGATTTTGTTACAGAAATTCAGTTTTTAAAAGATAATTATCCAAAAGCATCAATAATTTCTATTTGCAACAAATCGGATCTAATTGATATAAACGATATGAAACAACTATTTGAACAAAAAGGCTTTGCAGTAGATTTTTTTGCCAGCGCAAAAACAGGAAACGAAGTAGAAAATGCTTTTCAAATATTAGCAGAAAAAATAGTGTAAGCTATGATAGAATCTATCAGAAATAAATATTTATACGATAAAACTCAAATTATTGAGTTTGACAAGAATGGTTTTATCGTAAATTCTGACGATTCAATTTTTAAAACAAAAAAAGTAAAATCTATTTTTGAATTTCATCCGTTTTTTGAAACCTTATCCTATTTATTAGAATCAGAAAACGAAGAAGTTACCTTTTACTGCGTGCATTGTAAAATCAAAAAAAAATCAAAAACAGTAGATATACTTTTTAATTCGGGCGACCAAAACAACAATCCGTTTGTAATTCTTTTTGACTTTACCGACCATTATACCAACTTTCAAAGTATAGCACAAGAAAAAAACGAAACCGTACTTAATTTTCATCTCGAAGAATTAAAAACCCGACAATTAATCTCCGAAAAAGAATTCAAAAACAAGTTCTTGGCAAATGTCGGTCATGATTTAAAAACTCCGATAAATGCCACCAACTGGTTTACAGGAATGCTTCAAAAAACGAGTTTAAATGCCAATCAGGTTGAAATTGTAGAACTACTCAAAGAATCCAATCAAACCATAAAAGGATTGATTGATGATATTCTGGATTTATCTAAAATAGAGTTAGGCAAAATTGAAATTCAACCCAAAAAGATTGAATTTGCCAAAATGCTCCATCGCATTCGCGAAATATATTTGGTAAAAGCAGCTTCCAATAACATCGAATTTATCTTTAGTAAAAGCAATGATATTCCCGAAACGATTTTTGCAGACGCTATCCGATTAGAACAAATTCTGATAAATTTATTGGATAATGCTATAAAATTTACCAAAAAAGGAATGGTAACATTTACTGTAAATGTGTTAGAAAAAGCTCAAAAACATATCACACTTTCTTTTAAAATACAAGATACGGGTATAGGTTTTTCTACTAAATCCGACGATGAGGTGTATCAAAGTTTTAAAAAATTGCACAAAACCCAAATCGAAGGTTCGGGTCTTGGATTGTCTATTGTTTCTAATTTGGTTTCGCTAATGGAAGGTTCGATTTCGTATGAATCGGAAATAAATAAAGGAACTGTTTTTACAGTTACAATTCCTTTTAAGTTAAAATAATTAGCGATTTAAAAGCGTGTTTTTTACGCGCGAACTGGCTAAATAACTTGCTACAAATCCCAAAATTACAATCGTAAAAAACACAACAACATAATTGTAAAAGGTAAACGAAACCGGATACGGTAAAGTTTCGGTTATCATAATCAAATTGTATTGTTTTTGTGCCAATACAATAAGACTACCTATTATTATTCCTATCAATCCGGCGATGGCGCAAATAGAAACTCCATAAATTAAAAATATTTTTTTTACCGAATTGGGTTCGCTTCCAAGTGCCATTAAGGTTTTTAAATTCTCTTTTTTATCAATAATTATCATGATAATTGAGCCGGCAAAAGCAAATAAAACCATGATGATTACCAATACAAAAATTAGGTATAAAACAAAGTTTTCGGTATTGAGCATTTTGAGTAAAGTGGCATTGAGTTCAGCTCGAGTTTTTACTTCAACGGTTTTGCCAAATATCTTCTGAATACTTGTTGTTACTTGGTTTTCGTTTGGATTATTTACATAAAGTTCTATTCCTGATAGTTGATTGGGCGTATAATTTAAGAGTTCTTGTGCCAATTCCAAATCAGTAAAAACATATTTAGAATCCAGGTCTTCGCTTATGGCATAAATTCCAACAGGTAATAATTCATCAAAATTAAATTCGTCTTCAGGATTTTCGATATTGCCTTTTCCTGGTTTTGGCACATATACTTCGAGCGCATTGTTAAAATCAAAAACACCCATGCCCAATTTGTTGGCAATGCCATAACCCACAACGGTTTGGTAGCTGTTTTTTCTCAACCATTGCCCAGTGTAAAGTTTGGTGGCAACTTTATTTGATTTGGTGAAATTAGCATCGATGCCTTTTAAATCAGCAACAATTTGCTTTTCTTTAAATCGAAATAATACGCGTTCTTCTACAACTTGACTGAAATTTTTATAACCCGAAATTTTTTTTAATTCCGAAATTTGGTTCGGGTTTACAGTAAACGATTTTCCTGTTTTGGGTAAAATTTTATAATCGGGATCGAAGTCGTTTGTGAAGGTAAGACTAAAATCGCGCAAGCCGCTAAACACCGACAAAACCACAAATAGTGCAATAGCACCAACAATAATTCCGCCCGAAGCAATATAGGTAATTACATTTATAGCCGTGGTTTGGCTACGGGAAAACAAATATTTTTTTGCTATGTAAAACGGAAAGTTCAATTATGATTTTTTTCTTTTCACCAATAAATCTGGGTTTTCTATAGGATTCTCGGTGCCTGTAAGCGCTTGATCTATTTTTTCGATATAATCCAAAGAATCGTCAATAAAGAACATAAGATTTGGCACTTTGCGAAGTTGCATTTTTACACGTTGTGCCAAGTCGTGCTTTATGAGTGGTGTATTTGTTTTAATAGCAGCCAAAAGTTCGGGTGCTTTTTCTTGCGGAAAAATACTTAAATATACTTTAGCCAAGCTCAAATCGGGCGTTACATCTACTTTTGATACTGAAATTACCAAATTGGTAATGGCATTTTTTCGTATTTCGCCTTGTAAAATATCTACCAAATCTTTTTGTAAAAGAGCTCCTATTTTTTTCTGTCTGTTCGTTTCCATTTGGCAAAGGTACATAATTTTGTTTAAGATTTTTTGGCTATATAATTGTGCTCAAAAACAGTGCAAGTCAAAGCAGTAGCGCATCGGATTGTGATACTTCAAAAAAAACATTTGTATTATTACGCTATAAATTATATTTTTATCCAAAACATTTAGATTCCGAATTCTATTACTTTTGAAAAGGGAAAAGAGTGCGACAATTTTAAAAGTTTTGCAATGATTAAACAATAAAGCAATGTCGCACACCCATATTCATATCCAAAAGCACGAGGTAAAAGCCACCAATTTAATTCTTTCGATTGTTTTGAATTTAATTATAACCATCGCTCAAATTGTAGGAGGAATTATTTCGGGAAGTTTGGCGTTGATATCAGATGCTTTGCATAATTTTTCAGATGTGCTTTCATTGGTTTTTAGTTTGGTTGCACATAAATTATCACGCAGAAAAGCCTCTATCGATCAAACTTTTGGATATAAAAGAGCCGAGCTTATTGCAGCTTTTGTTAATGCAGGCACATTGGTAATTGTAGCAATAATTTTGATTTATGGTGCCGTTGGACGATTTTTTAATCCAAAATCAATCGAATCAAACTTGGTTATTTGGTTGGCACTTTTAGGGATTTTAGTAAATGGACTTTCGGTGCTTTTTCTAAAGAAAGATGCCGATCATAACCTTAATATGAAATCGGCTTATTTGCATTTATTAACCGATATGATGGCTTCGGTAGCTGTATTGGTTGGTGGATTAATGATGAAGTTTTATGGTTGGTTTTGGGTAGATAGTTTGATGACAATTTTAATTGCGCTATACCTCATATTTGTGGGTGTCGATTTATTGAAAAAATCAACCAAAATGCTCATGCTTTTTACGCCAGAAACCATTGATATTAAAGAAATTGTTCGCGAGGTACATAAAGTTCCCGGTGCCAGAAAGTTGCATCACATACATGTATGGCATCTTAATGAAGAAGAATTGCATCTCGAAGCGCATCTTGATTGTGCTGAAGATATAAAAATGAGCGAATTCAATAGTTTATTACACGAAATAGAAATTGTATTATTTGAAAAATTTGGAATCAATCATATTAATATTCAACCCGAATTTAAAAAAGAAGATCCAAAGGATTTCATTGTTCAAGATTAAATGTTATGAAGAAGAATTTTTTTGTTGGTTTACTTTTGGTAACTACAACTATTTTGTACGCTCAAGATAAATCGGTGATTTTAGAAAAAGCGCAAACCGTTTTTATTGATTATAAAGATCAATTAAATGTTCAGGTTGAAAGCGATGAACAACGATTGATAATAAAATCTAAAAATGTAGACGATTACCAATTTTATATAACGTATAATAATTTTATGGATGTTTCTAACATTGAAGGAAACACTGAAAATTTAAAAACAGGAAAAAAAGCAAAACTTAGCACTACTCAAATATCCAATCATGATGCGGTTCAGCAGGATATTTTTCATAGCGATTTGAAATACAAACACATAACTATGCCTGTTTATGCAGATAGCACAAAGTTAGATTTCAGCTATGTTAAGACATACAAAAACCCAAAATTTGTTAGCCCATTTGTTTTTGCAGATCATTTAGAAGTAAAGAAAAGCGTTTTTAAAATAATTTGCGATAAATCGATAGAAATTGGGTACAAACTTTTTGGGTTAGACCAAAACAAAATAAAATTCACACAAACTACCGATAACAATAACATTGTTTATACCTGGGAGTCAGAAAATTTAGCGGCTTTTGAAACAGAAAGTAATATGCCCAATGCAAACTATTATATTCCGCATTTGATATTTTATATAAAAAATTATACAGAAAACGGCATCAAAAAACCAGTATTAGAAAGCCCCAAAGACTTATACGAATGGTATGATGAACTAATAAAACAAACCAATACCAAAGACCAATCGGCTTTAAAACAGCAAGTCACATCATTAGTTAAAGACTTAAAAACTGATGAAGAAAAAGCCAAAGCAGTTTTTTATTGGGTACAAAAAAACCTGCATTATGTAGCATTTGAATACGGTATGGGAGGATTTATACCCAGAGACGCCACAGATGTTTTTGAAAAAAAATATGGTGATTGTAAAGACATGGCAAATCTTATCACAGAAATGCTAAAACAAGCCGGATTAAACGCCAGCCTTACCTGGATTGGTACCCGACAAAGACCTTATTTGTACAACGAAGTTCCAACACCACAAACAGATGACCACATGATAGCTTCTGTTATAATCAATAACAAAAGAATATTCTTAGACGCTACCGATAAGTTTTGTCCGTTTGGATTTCCATCAAGTATGACACAAGGAAAAGAAGCATTAGTAGGATTAAAAAGCAAAGAATTTGTTATAGAAAAAGTGCCCATTGTTGCCTCTGATAAAAATGTAAAACAGATAGAAATCAATTATAAAATTATTGATAACAATATAAAAGGAACAGCCAAAGCCGATTTTTTTGGATTAAACAAAAGCGAACTTTCAAATAATATAGCTTACAATCAAAGCAAAGAAGAAGAAATTTGGAAAAGCTGGTTGAATTATACCAACGAAAAAATAAACACAACAATTTTAGAAAAAAACGGCAATGAGTATTCAGACAAACCAGCATCGGCACAATATAGCATAGAGCTTGAAAATTGGGCAAAAAATGTTTCAGGAAAAACTATTGTAAAACCATTTATATTATTTCCGTTTAAAACAACAACTATAGCTGCCGAAGACAGAAAATATGGCGTTGAAAGAGATTTTCTTTTAAAATATAATATAAAATACACTATAGAATTGCCAGAAAAAGTACAAGTAGAAACACTACCCAATGCCACCACATTTGAAAATAATTCGGGTAAATGTGTAGTAAATTATAAACTAAATGGTAGAAACATTGAGGTTGCTCAAACCATAGAAACCAAGCAATTAATTACCGAAGCCAATGAATTTGCATCTTGGAATGAATTTATTAAAAATTTAAACAAAATATACAACCAATCTATAATCCTAAAAAATGAATAAGCTAAAAATTACCTTCATTGTATTGTTGTTTACCACAACTTTTTTTGCCCAAGAAATTAAAGATTATACTTGGGATTTAGCACCAAAATATCAAATTCCAGCCGAACACGCTTCGCAACCAGCCGTAGTGTTGTTAGACAAAAGATGGGTACACACTCGCATAGGAAACTATGCTTATGCCACCTTTGTAATGAATCATTTTGCTGTAAAAATTAGCAAAGCAGAAGTTATAAATGATTACAATAAAATAAAAGCAGAAGACAATGGAACTGTTAGAAAAGTAAGAGATTTTCATGCACGAATCATCAAACCAAACGGAGAAATAAAAGTATTGCCCGAAGATAAAATTGTAGAACGAGAAGTAGACAAAGTAAAATCGATTGTTTTTGAAGGCGTAGAAGCAGGCGATATATTAGAATATTATTTTATTTTAAAAGAATATCCAACAGCAGCCGGAATCGAAGTTTTCCAAAAAGAAGTTCCGGTTTTAGATGCACAATTCATTCACACAGGTTCTGGAGTAGTATTTGATGTATATGCATCTGATAATTTTACAGTAGAAAAAGACGATAGCAAATATATTTATAGCGCCAAAAATATTCCGGCTTATAAAGAAGAAAAATACGCATTAAATTTTAAAAACATAGTAAAACTCATCTACAATGTTCGAGTTGGATCACTCAAAAACACCGACCGATGGAAACTTATAATGCCAATGGCTTTCAGGAGTCCAACCTTTAATTATTTCAGTAAATCTAAAGCAAAAGATTTTATCGAAAACCTAAAATTAGACAATCTTACCACAGATGAACAAATGATAAAGATTGACTCTTACATAAAACAAAATTTTGATTTTGTTGAAAGAGGCGAACAAGCTCAAAAAATCACCGATTTAAACGACGGTAAACAAAAATTACAAGCATCGGATATTTTCGATTTATACGGATATACTTTAAAAAGACTCAATATTCCGTATTATGTAGTTGTTGGTGTAGATAGATTTACTGCAGAAATAGATTTGGACCAAAACATAAAAGGAATTCCGCACGAAACGATGTATTACATTCCCGAAACCGAAAAATTTATTTCTCCCTACGAAAAATATCTTGCCTACGGATATCCAATGTATGAGTTGCAATCTACAAAAGGTGTTGCCTACAACCCTGTAGATAATGATTTTGTAAACAACTTTAAATTTCCAGTGATAGATGCCAACCAAACAACTATCAGCACCATAAGTAACGTGTCTTTGAATAAAGAAGGCACAAATCTTGTGGTAGACAAAGAATACAATAGTACAGGATATTACGGGCAAATAGACAGACAAAACATAAAACATTATACAGAAATAAAAGAAGATAAACTCAAAAACGATTATACCAAAGAAAGATTAATCACAGAATCTGACGTAAAAATTTCTGACGTAAAATACGACAATACAGCTTGGGATAACAACTATACAAACAAGCCGTTTAAAATCTCGGCCAAAATAAATTTCAATGAAGAAACAGTAGAAGAAGCAAGTAATTTGCTCATAATCAATTTAGGAAAAGTTATTGGCAAACAATCAAATTTATATCAAGAAAAAACACGTAATAACGATATCGATTTGTACATGACCAAAACCTACAAACACACTATAAATTTTACCATTCCAGAAGGATATCAAGTAGAAAATTACAAAGATTTGGTTATCAATAAAAAAATAGAACACCCACAAGAAATCGGGCAGTTTGTATCTTCAGTAAAACAAAACGGAAATGTATTGGTCATAGAAATTTTAGAAACATACAATAAAATTCATTATCAAAAAGTAGATTATGACCAGTTTAGAGATGTAATAAATGCCTCTTCAGATTTTTATAAAGGAAGTATTATTTTAAAGAAAAAATAATTTAGATTAATAAAGAAAATTAAGCGGTAAAACCTTAAAATACCAAGCCGCAACTTGAAGCAAAACGATAATAACAAAAGGAATTAAAAAAGCAGCTTTCTTGATTTTATGACGAAATAACAGCATGGCTAAAAAACCGCCAACTGTTCCGCCGATTAAGGTTAATCCTAAAAGAGTGCGTTCAGAAATTCGCCATTTGTTGTTTTGTGCAAACCATTTATCTAACCCGTAAGCAATGAAGGCTACTAAATTTATGGTAATTAAATAAATAAAAATAGGTTTCATTTGTTTTAAATAATTAGGATTAATTTTTTTTAAATATAAAAAAAACCTGCAAATATTGTTTTTACAGGTTTTCATTTTTTATTAAAACTGAATTTTAAAACTACTCAAAACCCAGTTTCGAGACGGATCTACCACTACGGCATCGCAATAATTACAAGTGTCGTGCGTTGTGTCGTCGTAAGGCGCAGCACAATTCGTACATTCATAACTATATACCACATCGGTTTGTTCTCGTTTTACAGTCATAATAGTTTTGGTAAGTGACAAATTCATTGTAAATTTCTGGAACGAATAATCCAAAACATTTAAGTTGTCGCCACTTGGTTTTACACGTTTTCCGGTTGCTTCTACATAAATATTAAAAACCAATTTATCATCAACTTTTTGGAAATTTCTTGTAGTAACTTCATTCAAATACAAGCGGTCGAAAACAATTCCGTTGTACGATTTTTTTATCTCCAAAATGTACTCTTCGATATTTTTTTCGGTAAAACGCTCTAATTTAATGTTTTTTCCACCGGTGATAACATCAAGAATCTGCATAGTGATGTTTGATGCAATATCTTCAATGGTTTGAATGTTAAATTCATCATCAAATTGTGTAAGTTCTAAAAGTGATTCGTTATAGTTGAGGTTACTTTCTTTAGAATAATTTTCGCTTTGTGTAATTTCTGATAAAACCCAATCAAATTCTGGATTATTTGTAAGTGTGTTACAATTAGAACAACGACAAATTTCGCCCATTTTATTTTCTAAAGCAGCACCACAATTCGGACAATTATTACCCGAATACAAATCTACATCATCGGTATCAGTAGGATAACCTTTTCTTATAAAAGTGAAATACTCTGTGGCAGAATCATTGGTGTACGATTCGTTCATCGATGGGAATTTATCAGAATAAAAATGATCATTTAGTACAAAATCTATTCGAATATCGGCAATATGGAAATCGCGAAACGAATAGGTATTCACGCAATTTATATTTACAATTCTGATATTATCTGTTTTATTATGTTGCGCCAATTTTTGCATCATGGCAATTTGTACCGAAAGTTTTTGATACAAACCATCGGTCATCCATTTGCGAACTTTTCCAAGATCTTGCTCTTTCCAAGCTTCTTGCATGTCCAAAAATGCGGTAGTTACTTTATCTTCATCTAAACCATCAGGAAAAGAAACAGATATTGGCGCACTATAATTTGCAAATTGATTTCCGGTAAAGGAATCCGAATTTTGGTTTTTTCGTTTGGTATACCATTGATAGATAAAATAACCGATACCAACGATAACAACACCTTTCCAGCCTAATATGCGAATGAGTAAGAACACCAAGGAAGCCAGCCCATCGCCGCCGCCATCAGAGCCGCCACCACCATCGGAACCGCCACCACCGCCTAATCGGGCATGAACAAAAGTTGCCGAGAACAAAATCAGACAAAGTAAAATATACTTTAGTCTTTTATTTTTAAGAAACTTCATTACAAATCAAATTATTGTGGAGGTAAAGGCGGCGGCGTATTACCAAATAACGAAGCTAATTCAGCCACACTACTTGCAGCAGTCCAACCTGCCATTCCATTAGCCCAAACCAAAGTTTCTCTTGTAAGTTGATTAGAATTTACTAAATTCTGCAAACCATTTTTATCAAAAGGTCCCGATTGTTGCCCGTTTAAAGCCACAAAATACGACATGCTTCCTGGAATTGGAGGCGGCGTACCCGCATTTTGATTGGTGCTCATAGCTCCAGCCATAGCATTGGTAACAATATTACCCATTCCCATGCCAACGCCCATTCCAACGCCTACACCGCCCATTCCTGGGTTTTCGGCTGCAGCTTCAATACTTTTTGCAGCTTTGAATTGCGTAAGCTTTTGCATATCAATTTTATTCAAACGAGAATATTCGAATATTTCTTCTTTGATTTTATCGGGCATCGAAACATTTTCGACTAAAAATTTGGTAATTTCTAAACCATATTCCAAAAAGTCTTGATTTAGTTTTGCTTGTATTTCGGTTGATAAATCTTCTAAACTACCCGCAAATTTTTCAATAGTTAATCCGCCGTTGCCAATAGCATTGGTAAATTTGGTAACCAAAATACTTTTTAGCTGACCGCCAATTTCTTCGGTGGTATAATAACTTCCTGTTCCGGCAATTTCTTTTAAAAACTTTCCAGCATCGGTTACTCTGTAAGCAAAAGTTCCAAAAGCGCGTAATTCAATAAAACCAAAACGAGGGTCTTCTAATGTAATAGCATTTTTAGTTCCCCATTTTTGATCGATAAATTGCTTGGTGTTTACAAAATAAACATCAGCTTTAAACGGACTATCAAAACCATATTTCCAACCTTTTAGCGTGGCTAAAATTGGCATATTTTGAGTAGAAAGCGTGTACATTCCTGGCTTGTACACATCGGCAATAGTACCTTCGTTTAAAAATACCGCTTGTTGCGATTCGCGCACGGTAAGTTTTGCATTCATTTTTATCTCATTGTCGTGTCTTGGAAACTTCCATAAAATAGTATCCGTAGATTCATCGACCCAATCGATAATATCAATAAATTCGTTTCGTAAAGAGTTAAATAGTCCCATATCATTTTTTTTTAGTCGAACAAATATACCAAAAGGATTAAAAAGTTAGTAAAAATTATTCATTTTTGCGAATAAAATAAATACAATGACCAACATCCAATATATTCAATCTGCCACACAACTTCCTGTAAAAGGAATTGAAAACACCGTTCAACTTTTAAACGAAGACTGCACCATTCCGTTTATTTCTCGCTATCGAAAAGATAGAACCGGAAATCTAGATGAGGTTCAAATTGAAACTATTGCTAAATTGAACAAGCAATTTGATGAAATTGTAAAGCGAAAAGAAACCATTCTAAAATCGATAACAGAACAAAATGCGTTGACAGCAGAATTGCAATCTAAAATTGAAAATAGTTTTGATTTACAGGAATTGGAAGACTTGTATTTACCGTACAAAAAACGTAAAAAAACCAAAGCCGATGTGGCTCGCGAAAACGGATTGGAGCCTTTGGCAAAAATCATTATGAGCCAAAAAAATGATGATTTAGAGTATTTGGCATCAAAATATATCAACGATAAAGTGGCTAATGAAGATGAGGCTTTGCAAGGCGCTCGCGACATTATAGCCGAATGGATTAACGAAAATATTTTTGTTAGAAAAAATCTTCGCCGAATGTTTCAACGCAAAGCCTTGGTTGAAGCCAAAGCTGTAAAAAAGAAAATTGAGGAAGAAGAAACGCAAAAGTACAAGCAATATTTCGATTGGAATGAACCACTTACCAAAGCGCCGTCGCATCGATTATTAGCAATGCTTCGTGCCGAAAATGAAGGTTTTGTGAAGTTAAAAATTTCCTTACCAGAAGAGGATAAAGACGAAGTTTTACGATTTATAGATAAAACCATTATCAAAAACGAAGGCGATAGTGCGTATCATATCGAAAAAGCGATTGATGACAGTTACAAACGCTTGCTCGAACCAGCAATTTCTAATGAAGTACTGCAAGAAGCAAAAGACAAAGCCGATGCTAAAGCCATTGAAGTTTTTTCGGATAATTTACGCCAGTTGCTTTTAGCGCCGCCATTAGGAGAAAAAAGAATTTTAGCCATCGATCCAGGTTATAAAACCGGTTGTAAAGTGGTATGTATCGATGAAAAAGGCGATTTATTGAACAACGAAACCATTTTTCCGCACGCGCCACAAAATGATACGGCTATGGCTATGAAAAAAATTCGATCGATGGTGAATGCCTACAATGTTCAAGCAATTTCCATAGGAAATGGTACCGCGAGCCGTGAAACCGAATTTTTCATCAAGAAAATTGCTTTTGACAAACCAGTTCAAGTTTTTGTGGTTTCGGAAGCTGGTGCATCGGTGTATTCGGCGAGTAAAATTGCCCGTGAAGAATTCCCAAATTACGATGTTACCGTTCGTGGTGCGGTTTCCATCGGTAGACGCTTATCCGATCCGTTGGCAGAATTGGTAAAAATAGACCCAAAGTCAATTGGAGTAGGGCAGTACCAACACGATGTAGATCAAAATAAGTTAAAAGATGAACTGGATTCTACCGTAATGAAATGCGTGAATTCGGTGGGAATTAATATCAATACGGCGAGTAAATCGTTGTTAAGTTACGTTTCGGGAATTGGTGAAAAAACAGCCGAAAATATTGTAATGTACAGAACCGAAAACGGTGCTTTTGAAAATCGAAATCAGTTAAAAGAAGTACCGCGATTAGGTGCAAAAGCCTTTCAACAAGCGGCAGCTTTTATCCGAATTAAAGACGGAAAAAATCCGTTGGATAATTCTGCTGTGCATCCGGAATCGTATAAAATGGTAGAAAAAATGGCAAAGGATTTAAAAATTGATGTTTCGGAACTCATTGGAAACAAAGAAAAAATCCAGCAAATTAAAATCGAGAAATATATTACCGAAGATGTCGGTGTTTTAGGTATTCAGGATATTATAAAAGAATTGGAAAAACCAGGGCTCGACCCAAGAAAATCAGCTAAAATATTTGAATTTGACCCAACAGTGCGTTCTATAAAAGATTTAAAAACCGGAATGATTTTACCCGGAATTGTAAATAATATCACGGCTTTTGGTTGTTTTGTAGATCTTGGAATTAAAGAAAGTGGATTGGTGCATATTTCCCAACTCAAAGCTGGTTTTGTTTCCGATGTAAATGAAGTGGTAAAACTCCACCAACACGTTCAGGTAAAAGTTGTTGAGGTTGATGAAGCCAGAAAACGAATTCAGCTAACGATGATTATATAATTCTAAAAATTACATTTCAAATTTATAGCCAACACCTTTAATGGTTTTGAATAAATCTTCGCCAATTTTTTCGCGAAGTTTGCGTATGTGTACATCAATAGTTCTGCCGCCAACAATGACTTCGTTGCCCCAAACTTTGTCTAAAATTTCATCGCGTTTAAAAACTTTTCCAGGTTTTGATGCTAATAGATAAAATAATTCAAACTCTTTTTTGGGCAATACAATTTCTTTGTTCTCGATAACAATTTTGTATTCTTCTCGGTTTATTTCGATGTTGCCAACGGTAATATTGTCAGCAGTTTCCGATTCATCTTTTAGGCGTCTAAGCAGCGCTTTTACTTTGCTTACCAGAAGTTTTGGTTTTATTGGTTTGGCAATATAATCGTCGGCACCAGCCTCAAAACCAGCAACTTGCGAATAATCTTCGTTACGAGCAGTAAGAAATGTAATTATAGTTTGTTGTAAATCAGGAATTTGACGAATGTTTTCGCAGGCTTCAATGCCATCCATTTCGGGCATCATCACATCCATAATAATAAGATGTGGTTTTTCTTTTTTGGCAACAGCAATAGCTTCTTTACCGTTATTTGCGGTAACTATTTTATAGCCTTCCTGCGACAGATTGTAGCCTACAATTTCTAAAATATCGGGCTCATCATCTACCAATAAGATTTTAATGCCTTTTTTTTTCATCTTTGGCGTTGTGTTTTGTTGGGTAAAGATACTATTTTAATCTAAACACAATATGCCATAAAAAGACTTAACAATAATTTAATGCAGCAAAATAAACTTTGGCATTGGTTTATAAGTTGTATTTTATGCTAAAGATGATATATCTTGGTTGTACAAAATACTGCGAATTGGAAACACGAAACTGGTCAAAACTATTGTCGTTTAGCGATTTGGTGTTTAATAAATTGGTAGCCGAAACTTTGTATTCCCATTTAGAATCTTTCTTCTGATAATTTAAACTTGCCGAAAGAAAATCGTATTCGTTATTAACCGTTTTGTCTTTTTTGTAGTAGTGAAAAAATTCATAATCGGCATTAAAGGCAAAACTTTCCCAGAAGAAATAACTCAAACGTACAAAAGGATTATCGGTACGGAAATTATTATTCAAATAATTATTTAGCGTAAGCGTGTATCCTACTTCTAAATTTGGAATTTTCTTGTAATTGGTAGAAGTGCTCAATGTATAACTATGTGTTTTACTTTCGGTGCTGTTGTTGTTACCGTTTATGATATTGTAAAATTTATTCCAGCTGAAACTTGCGTTGAAAGAAGCTTTGTAATATTTAAGAAATGAACGTCCGTACTGCCCCATAGCCGAAAAAGTTTCATCGGCAAAATTTGAATTATATGGCGTGCTTATTTGGTTGATACCATTAAAAACTGCTCTCGATTTTATAGCATCTACTTGACGAGTATACGTGGCATTGACAAAAATATTTTCGAAATTGAACATATTATATTTGAAATAGCGCAACGAATGTACTTGCGATAAGGAGTTTTCTAACTCACGGTTTCCTCTAAACAAACTGCTGTAGCTTCGTAAAAGCGTACCCATAACCAACTGATTGATGTCGGTAAAATTGTTTTGAAACGAAAAGTTATAGGTAAGCGATTGCGATTTTTTTATTTGCCATAATGCAAAAAAGTCGGGTAATACTCGTGTAAATGAGTTTTTGAAATCGGTGCCAAGTTGCGAATTATTCATGCTGTAATTATGAAAACTCACACCAGGATTTAAAGTAAATTTGCCCAACAACATTTTGTAATGAATACCTAAAAAACTATCGTTAAATGCATAAGTTACTCGATTGTTAAAGTCTTGTCCGTTCAAATCATTGGTACTCGAATCATCTAAAATTTGAAAAATATGACTGTTGAATTTTTGGTACGAATACGTATTTCCTAAGGTAAAATTCAAATTGCTTTTTGGTGTTACAACATAGTAATAATCTATTTTAGCATCGAGTTTATTGGTTTGAGTAAATCGATTTTGATTTAAATCTTTTCGGCTTTGCGAAAAATCGTAACCCGAACCTAATCCGAAGAAATCACCTGGCAAATTCTGCAAATTGGCATTATAAAACGGATTTTCGTCTTGATACAAATGTTGGATTTCTGCAGCAAAAATATTTTTGTCATTAAGCGTATAGTACAAACCAACATTTTGATTTACCGAACTTGGTTTTTGGGTTTTTGTTGTAAAAATATCTTCGTCAGAAAACAATCCGCCCGATAAAATCTGACGATACAAATTTCCGTATTCGTTTTGGTTTGATTTTTTCCCTAAGATGTCGTAATCAAATTGTAATTTGGTATTGGGTTTATAAGACGAACTTAATTTTACCATACCAAAATCGGTTTTTTGTCTCGTATTGTCTTCGGTAATGGTTTGGTCGCTGGTTGCCAAAATGGTACTTTGTGTATGGGTTTGAATGTTGGTTTTAGAACTATTAAAAATTCCGAAACCGCTTAAACTCCATGTTTTACTTGGGTTATACGAAAAATTGGCAGCACTAAATTTTGTATCGATATTTTGCGCTCGGTTGTTTCGCATCAGCGCAAAGCCCAAATCGTTTGAGGTTACATTAAACGAACTTCCGCCTTTTGCCATCATGTTTCTAAATCCGCCAGTCAGTTTAAAATAATCTTGCATGGTAAGCGGCAATTCGCCAATGTTATTAAAATTGGAAATTACATTGATGCTGTATTTTGGCGAATAATAAAATATTTTCGGATTGATGATGTGACGATCTTCTTGGTGTCCGACACCAATTCCGGCAGTGATATCGCCAAACCAAAAGTTCTTTTTACCAGACTTTAGTTTGATGTTCATTGCCAAATTATCTTGATTGTTTTCTACACCTTTTAGAGCACCAATTTCGCTGTAATTACGCAATACTTGGATTTTATCGATGGCATCTGCAGGAATGTTTTTTACGCCAAGTTTAGTATCGCCATCAAAAAAGTCTTTGCCTTCAACCATCAATTTTTGCACTTTTTTGCCTTCTACTTCCACTTCGCCATCCTTGTTTACTTCTACTCCGGGCAATTTTTTTAGTACATCTTCCAGTTTCTTTTCGGTACCGTTTTTAAACGAATCGGCATTGTAAACCAATGTATCACCTTTTATTGAAACTGGCATTTCCTTAACAATTTCTACCGCTTCGAGTTGGTTGGTATTGGCTTCCAAACTTATGTTTTGTGTGATGTTTTCGGTTTTGGTATGAATTTCAATTTGTTTGTTTTGCATACCAATGTAACTTACCTTAATTGTATAAGCTGTGTTGGGTTTTAGGTTTAGTGCATATTTTCCTTTGTCGTTGCTTATCGAATAAGCGTCCATGCCTTTTGTGGCTTGATTTACCGCCATTACGTTTGCCATTTCGAGCGGCGTTTTACCATTTTCTAAAACGGTTCCTTCGAGTTTAATGGTTTGAGAAAAGGAAAATATCGAAAAAAAGAATGTTGCAAAAAGCCAAAACGAGCGCATATACAAATAATTATGAATTGTGATTTTATTACATTTTAAAGATTATCTTCCCATTCGCATTTCCATACGTCTTCCTCCTGGACCGCCACCCATTTCTCTCAATTCTTCCATTTTTTTGATAACGGTTTCGTCGTATTCTTTTTGAGTAGTTTCTTTACCCTTGTTTGGGGCTTTTATTTCTGCTTTTTCTTTCGGATTCAATACAATTTTTGAACATAAAATAATGGTTTTCCCATCGTTTACTTCCAAGATCAAACCTGGTAAACCCCAATAGCCTTCTGGTCCTTGTGCAACAGGAATTTCGGGAGCATACCAAGCTGTTACGGTCATTTCTTTTGGTAAATCTATTTCACTTAAGAACGATGTTTTTTTCTCGGTACCGTTTTCTGTTTTTGTTTCTGTGGTTTTTTCTTCCGCTTTTTTATCCTCTTCCTTTTTTGGTCGATAATTTCTAAAATCGGTTTTGCTTACAGGCATTACGGCTGTGGCTTTATAGCAAGTATAGCCGCCAATTTCGCGAGTTTCTTCGGTCATTTGCCATTTGTAATTGGTAAGTGTGTCTTTTACAAGAAACTCTTTTCCCATAAAATCTTTATCTACCGTGTATTTTTTTTCTTTTACATTTTTGTAATAAGTGCCGCCACCGCCCATCATAGAGCTCATCATTCTCATTCCGCCAGCTTGTTGCCCTGGAGTGTCGAGTTTTTCTTCTTCTTTATAAGTAGAAGCTTGCGCATCAAAATTGAGGATAAATGTTTTTTCAAACATTTTTTTCATGCGTTCTTCAATCATTTTTTGCATTTCGGGTGTAATATCTTTATTGCCTTTCATACGATTTTGAAAATCGGCAGTACTGGTTTTCGACTCATAAACCGCCATTCCTTGAAAGTCTTTTTGGGCAAATGATATCCCAAACGCAAACATAAAAATCCAAAAATAAATAGGTGTTTTTTTCATTTCGATAATTTTTTATAACAAATATGACGTATTGTTATTGTTTTTGTTACCAATCTTTTGTTAAATTTTACGTTAGACAATTTTTAACAGAAAAGAATTAAAAACTTGTATATTAGCCTCATGAAAAAATTAGTTTTTATTGCGTTGTTGGCTGCGCAAATTTTATTCTCACAAAACAAAGATGTGGTTTTGGTTCCTAAAGAAACCTTATCGCTGGTTGCCGACACTTTTTATGGATATGACGTTTTGGGTAGTTATTATTACGCCAAAAACAATGTGTTGTACAAAAAATCAAAAGGACAACTTTTACAATATCAAAATGTTTCTCTTGGCAAAATAAGCAAAGTAGACACTTATAATCCGTTGATGCTATTGGTTTTTTATGAAAATTTCAACACTGTAGTTTTGTTAGATTCGCAACTCAACGAAATTAAAACCATTAATTTTAATGAACTCGAAACGCCTATTTTGGCATCGGCTGTAGCCATATCAAGTCAGAATGAAATTTATTTTTATGATTCGCTTTCTTTAAAAATTGGATTGCTAAATGTGTATTCTTTAAAAGCAAATTTAATTTCGAATGTGTTGGACTTTAGCCCTAAAGTTTACAGCTCCAATTACACCCATTTTATTTGGAAAAATCAAGATGGAAACATTTATGCTATTAACAGATTTGGCGCTGTAAGCAAGCTTTGCCAGATAGATTGTGCCAATACTTATATCAATAATTATTACGATATTTTGTGTATTGATGGGTCAAAAATAACAAGCTATGATAACACAGGAAAAATAACCCAAAACTGGATTGTTGAAAACTATTTACCCGAAAACCTTTGTTTAAAAAATGGAATTTTGAGTATTTTTACCAAAAATAAAATTGCAAATTTCATAATCCAAAAATAAGACATGCACATAGCTATTGCAGGAAATATAGGTGCCGGAAAAACCACACTTACACGCCTTTTGGCAAAACATTTTAACTGGGAACCTCATTTTGAAGACGTAGTTGACAACCCGTATCTCGATGATTTTTATCATCAAATGGAACGTTGGAGTTTTAATCTTCAGATATATTTCCTTAACAGCAGATTTCGTCAAGTATTACAAATTCGCCAAAGCGGAAAAAAAATAATCCAAGACCGAACCATTTATGAAGATGCCCACATTTTTGCGCCCAATCTTCATGCAATGGGATTAATGACTAATAGAGATTACGAAAACTACACATCGCTTTTTGAACTCATGGAAGGGCTTGTTGGCGCACCCGATTTGTTGATATACTTGCGAAGCTCTATTCCAAATTTGGTAAAACAAATACACATGCGTGGGCGCGATTACGAAAACTCTATTTCGATAGATTATTTGAGCCGCCTCAACGAACGCTACGAAGCTTGGATTCAAACCTATAACAAAAGCAAATTGGTAATTATAGATGTAGATAACATCGATTATGTAAATAACCCTGAAGATTTAGGTATGATTATCAATAAAATTGATGCTGAAATAAACGGATTGTTTTAAATTTATAAACACAAATAATTTTTACTTTTGTAGCTTAATTATACCTTAAATGAACAAATCGATTTCGGGATTTTCAAAATTAAGTAAAGAAGAAAAAATAAACTGGATAGCTGCTACTTATTTTGATGATACAGAAGAAGCTATTCGGGTTTTAAAACAATACTGGAACAGCAACCAGCAACTGCAACAACTCCACGACGAGTTTATAGAAAACACCATTTCCAATTTTTATTTGCCAATGGGTATTGCGCCCAATTTTTTAATCAATGGCAATTATTATTCGGTGCCTATGGTTATTGAAGAAAGTTCGGTAGTGGCAGCAGCAGCCAAAGCAGCCAAGTTTTGGAGTACACGCGGCGGATTTAAAACTACGGTTATCAATACCGAAAAAATAGGACAAGTTCATTTTTTATTTCAAGGAAATAAAGAAAAATTGAGTTCTTTTATTCAAGAAATCACACCAAAATTTTATTCAGATACCGAACACATCACCCGTAATATGCAAAAACGTGGTGGCGGTATCAAAGCAATAGAGCTCAGGGATAAAACAGAAGAATTACAAGATTACTATCAACTACATGTTACTTTTAATACAGTAGATAGTATGGGTGCTAATTTCATAAATTCGTGTTTAGAACAGTTAGCCAAAACCCTAAAAGATAGCGCTCAAACTTTTGAACCATTTTCTGAAGAAGAAAAAGATATTACAATAGTAATGAGCATTTTGTCTAATTATGTGCCAAATTGTTTGGTACGTGCCGAAGTTTCGTGTCCGGTTGAAGAATTAGCAGAAAAGAAAATCGAAAATCCTGCCTATTTTGCAGAGAAGTTTGTACAAGCAGTAAAAATTGCAGAGATAGAACCCCATAGAGCCGTTACGCACAACAAAGGAATTATGAATGGGGTAGATGCTGTAGTGCTCGCCACAGGTAATGATTTTAGAGCGGTAGAAGCCGGAGTACACGCATATGCATCCAGAAACGGAAAATATTCGAGTTTATCACATGCCAAAATTGAAAACGGAATTTTTACTTTTTATATGGAAATCCCTTTAGCTCTTGGAACAGTTGGCGGACTCACCTCGTTGCATCCATTGGTAAAAATGGCGTTGGCAATATTAGGTAAACCCTCGGCACAAGAATTAATGCAAATTGTTGCCGCTACCGGATTGGCACAAAACTTTGCCGCTTTGCGCAGCCTTACCACAACAGGAATTCAGGAAGGGCACATGAAAATGCACTTGAACAATATTTTAAACCAATACCAAGCAACTACTACCGAACGAAAAGCCGTGGAAGAATATTTTAAAAACCATACCGTTTCGCATGCTTCAGTGGTAGATTTATTAACCAATTTGAGAAACAATTAATATGAGAAAAATAGAACATCTCGGCATTGCAGTAAAAGATTTAGTAGCATCGAATGCACTTTTTGAAAAGCTATTGGGTGTTGCTCCATATAAAGAAGAAAGTGTAGAAAGCGAAGGAGTAAAAACTTCTTTTTTCCAAACAGGACCCAATAAAATAGAGCTGTTAGAAGCCACAAACCCCGAAAGCCCGATAGCAAAATTTATAGAAAAAAAAGGCGAAGGCATACACCATATTGCTTTTGATGTAGAAGATATTCAGCAAGAAATCAATCGATTAAAAGAAGAAGGTTTTGTTGTTTTAAATGAAATACCCAAAAAAGGAGCCGATAACAAATTGGTTTGCTTTTTGCATCCGAAAGGTACAAACGGCGTTTTAATTGAATTATGTCAAGAAATTCGATAAAAGATTTGCTAAAAAGTTTTTTTTGGATTAATATTGCAACCTCAAAATAAGCATCTGCTTATTGGGTCCTATAGCTCAGTTGGTTAGAGCACCTGACTCATAATCAGGTGGTCCCTGGTTCGAGCCCAGGTGGGACCACATATTTAAGATGTAAACCCTTGAAAATCAAATAGATTTTTGAGGGTTTTTTCGTTAAGCTACAATATACGCTAAAATTATCTCCGAAAGTCTTGCCTGTATTGACTTTGTTTGAATCAATTGTTTTCTGAAAATAAAAAATAAAATGATTTTCTGATTTCAGATTTTGATAAATAATTTTACTTTAAACCTTTGTATTTACTTTGTCTAAAGAGATTAAAAAAGTTTCCAATCTCGTCAATACCTTCAAGTCACAACAACCAGTTCTTTAATTTTGTAAATTAGTCCCTCCTATAGAACCATTTATGCCAAAGTACAAACGAACAATACTAAATATAACAGATTTACCTCCTAAGTCTGCTTCATCTGTTTTTTTGTTTTTAGACACCTTGTTTAATGATAAAGATTTGGATATTGATTTCTTTAAAACTAATCTCAAAAATTTTAACAGCCAAGAACAAAACTATATTTGTTTCTATGCAAAGGTGTACTTCAATGAAAAAGAAAAAAGCTACTTAAATTCAAAAATAATTGAGTTAGAAAGAGATTTTTCTTTGGAAATGGCACATCAACAAATTACTACACTTACTGAAAATGCTGAAAAACTAATTAATTATATTGATAATGTAAAGGCTAAAACCCTTTCACGACAAAGTGCCTTAATAAAAAAAAGAAAGCTAACTTCTGATTTTAACAAAGGAGTTAAAATAACATCTTATTTTGAACGTCTTCCACTATATTCTACAAATAAAGAGATTAAATACAGTGAAAACACCAAATTAGTTGAAAAATTCTTACCAAAAGAAATAATTGAACACAAGATTCAATTAGGAGAAGACCCAACAATAAAAGTAAAATCTGATTATTACACAACATTAAGAGATTTCTTTTTTGACATACTATGCAAAGAACTCGATTACAATTATGTGAAATCAATTTTTTATAATTCATTTTCATTTGAAGAAAATATGTTGAGTTTGCAATTGTTGGATATTGAGTTTGAGAATAGCCACAGAATATACAATTGTTTCTATGAGATATTTCTTAAATATAATGAACTTCAATCTGAACTGATAAAGGATATTGTAAAGAGAGAAGAAAATGTAAGAGAACTGACTTTAATCCGCACAAGATTAACCCGAAAGATTAAACAAAATCAGGCTACAAAGATTGATTTTATGAATTTAATGTACTGTGCATTTCCCCAAATAAGAGATTCTTATTCTACTTACAAAACAAAAAATCCTAAAGCTACACTTAAAGACTATTTGAGTACTAAAAGTAGAAATATTAGATAGAACTCATTATTTTTTAAACTACGTAAAAATGGTTGTAAAATCAAAGTATTACGTAGTAAATAAACACTTCCACAATGTGTCCCTAAACTTGCATCATCAAATTAGATGTAATGGAAAAGGACACTCTTACTTATCACTTAACAAAAGCGTTTGCTGAATTGGAGCATCGGATAGCAGAGCGGGTTGTCGCCTCTCTATCCGAAAATCAGAAATTTTCTGATGATTCTTCAGTTCAGGAAAGGCTATTAACTGCTGAACAATTGAGTGAACATCTCCAAATTTCAATTTCACATCTCTACAATTTACAGAAAAAGCATAAGGATTTCCCTCTGCACAGAATCGGAAAAAACGTCCGCTATATAGCAACAGAAGTAATTAATTTTTTAAACAACAAAAGCAATGAAAAAAAGTGAATTAGATTTTAACAGTAAAAATGTTTATGTCCCATTTTATCAAAATGATAAAGGAGGAATAAGCTTTAAAAACTACGACTATCTCGAATTTTTGCAATCATTGGGAATCTATCAGCTAAAATATTTCGGTAGTTCTCTTATGGTTCATATAGTTAATGGTCAAGTTCGATTTATCGAAAAACCTGAGATAACCAAAATAGTACTCAAATATTTAGATGAAAGTGATAACGAAGTTATAGAGCATTATCAAGATGAAATTAAAAATGCTTTAGTCAATAAGGCAAGAATGTTGTCCGAAAAATCGGTGCTGTCTTTTATAAAATCAGTAGAAATAGATTTTATTAATGATACTGAAACAGAAAGTTTTTTCTTCTTTGAAAATGAAGTTGTAAAAGTTACTAAAGACCAAATTACAAGTTTGCCATATAAAGAGTTACAAGACTTTGTATTACAACAGGAAGTTATAAGAAGAAACATCAACATTTTTGATTGTAAAAGCCAACACAAGAGCATTTTTCGTGAATTTATTAGCAAAATTGCTGGAGGTGTAGCCGAAAGGATTTTGCCTTTCGAAACGATGATTGGCTATATGCTACATCGCTACCAAAAACCATCTAATGCAAAAGCCGTAATACTATTAGATAGTACAATAAACGAAATTAGTCTTATTGAGGGTGGCACAGGAAAATCGCTATTGGTTAGGGCATTAAGCTATATGCGAAACTTGTGTAACATCTCGGGAAAGGATTTTAAAAGTTCCTATGCTTTCGCCTTTCAAAGAGTTAATACTGAAACTGATATTCTTGCCATAAACGATATTAGACAAAATGAAAGTTTTGAAAATTTTTATGGAAGAATCACGGATGGCTTTACAATAAGCAAAAAATATAAAGATGATATTTTCATTCCATTTGAGTCTTCTCCAAAATTAATAATAACAAGCAACTATTACCTCAAAGCTCCTTCGGGAAATAGTACCGAACGTAGAAAATACGAAATCGAGTTATCTGATTATTATGGAAAACATTTGACTGTCTTTGATGATTTCGGACATCACTTATTTGACGAATGGAACGAGGAGGATTGGAACGATTTTTCAAATTATATGCTGTACTGTGTTCAGCAATTTTTGAAATACGGATTGGTTGATGCTACACCTATAAATCTTGAAGAACGTAAATTAATTAGCGAGGTTGGGCTTGAATTAATCGACTTTATGGACGAACAACTGCTAAACAAAACCAAATTCCATAAAAAAGAACTTTTGGCGGATTACAAAAAGGAATCTTCTTCATCATCTCGCAATCTATTAGGTAAAAGAGGGTTTACAATAAAGCTAAAAAAATACTTGGAATACAAAGGTATTGCCTATATCGAAACACCGTCTGACCGCAGAACTTTTATCGAAATTATCGACACCGCCAGTATTAAAAATCAACTTTTAACAATTAACGATATAAAAACAGACTACAGGGTTGTAGATACCAACAATAAATTAACCCGAATGATTAACCAAATAAATAAATTCTTTAACAATGAATACAGCAAGTAAAATTATCGCAATTGATTTGGAAACAACAGGATTAGACCCATTTTTTGATTCAATTGTAAGTGTCGCATTATCCTTTGAACTTCACAAAGGTTACAACATTATGTTACCTAAAAATAAAACCAAAGCCAAGAATTTTATAGAGCCGTTTCTCCCGATTTTAGAAGATGAAACGATTGTCAAAATCTTTCACAACGCCAAGTTCGATTTAAAGTTTTTTCAGCAATATGACATCAAAGTAAAAGGGCAAATCATAGATACAATGATACTCGCCCACTTATATAACCCTAACCGAAAACAACAGGGATTGAAAGAACTATCAGAGGACTATTTGGGCTACAAACAAGTTGATTTTAAACAAATGTTGGCAGGAAGAAAAATAGAAGATGTTCCCTCTAATGAACTGACCTTATATGCTTGTGAAGATACCGACCAAACACTACAACTATATCACTTTTTAAACGAAAAAATTAATCCTAAAATTAATAAAAATGAAATTTAAAAACACACTCGAGTTAGAACATAATCTTTTGAATGTTGTACTCAAAATGGAATTATTTGGAGTAAAGATAGACCTACCCAAATTAAAGTTGTTAGAGCAAGAATTAATAATGTTGAAACAAAATGTTTCCGATAACATTAAAACATATTCAGATGAAGTTAATATCAACAGCGGAGATCAGTTAAGTAATTTGCTATTTGAAAAATTAGAAATTGAACCCGAAACCAATAAAAAAACGAAAAAAGGGTTATATCCAGTCGATAAAAATCATCTTGAAAACATAAAAAGTAAGCATCAGATCGTAGCTGAAATTTTAAAGTACAGGAAAATTGAAATTTTACTAAAGTTTTGCTTACAACTTAATAAAATTAACCCTGTAACAAAAAGATTACACACCAATTTTAACCAAAACGGAACAGCAACAGGGCGTTTCAGTAGTAGTAAACCTAACTTACAAAATATACCAAATCCACCAATTAATGAAGATACGACTGATAGGCTATTAATTTTAGAATCACAATTCCGAAAACTGTTCATTCCAGCAAAAGGTTGCTATCTCATAGGAGCTGATTATTCCCAAATTGAGTTAAGAATTACCACCGAGTATAGCCAAGATCCATTTTTGTTGAATGCCTACCAAAACGACATCGATATTCACACTTTAACCGCTTCCGAAATTTTTGGTGTTCTTGTTTCAGAGGTTACCAAAGAGCAACGGAATATAGCCAAAGCTATAAACTTCGGGTTAATCTACGGAAAAACTGGATTTGGTTTAGCAGAGGATTTATCACGTATCACAAAAAAGCCACATACAAAAGAAGACGCTTCGGCTATTATAACTCAATATTTTAACCGATTCAGTAAAGTTAAGCAATGCCTTGACGAGTTAATTTCTTTTGCAGACAAACATGGTTATTCGCAAACACTTTGGGGAAGAAAAAGACCGATTCCCGAACTCGCTTCCAACGAATTAAAAATAAGAGAAAAGGGTAAAAGATTAGCGATGAACTCTCCGATTCAAGGAAGTGCTGCCGATATTATTAAAATGGCAATGGTTTCCTGTCAGAACGCTATCGAGAATAACAACTTGAAATCAAAACTGATACTACAAGTACACGATGAATTATTATTTGAAGTTCCTGAAAACGAGATTGAGATTATGAAACAACTTGTTGCAGAAAAAATGGAAAACGTAGCCACCTTATCTGTTCCTCTAAAAATCGACTTAAAAATTGGCAAAAGCTGGGGAGAAGTACACTAAAAAGAATATTAACATTAAATTTTTTTATATGAAAACAAGATTAGAAAATTTTCAAATTGATTACCTAAAATTAAGAATTGAGGTAGAAAAACAACAGATTAAATGGCAAAACTTAACCGAACACCCTACCATTAGAAACCAATACGTTTTAAAACCTGAAACGTGGGAGTTTGCAAAGAACTTTAACATCTATATCAAAGAAGATGTGGCGATTTTAAAATTTAGTTTACCCTATTTTTTAAACGGTCATAATTACTGCTCAACTCCGTTTTCAGATTTTCTAAAGGCAGAGAATTTATTTTTGGAATTGACAGGAATTAACATACGATTTAGCGAGGTGGTGGAATTAGAATATGGAGCTTATGAAAAAATTGATGACACATCAAAAACATACCTTAATAGCATAGTTGGAATCAAGGACTACACCTTGGATAAATCGGCTTCTTATATGAAGATGTTTGGTAATAAAAAACTCAATCTTCACTATAAAATATATGATGCCGTTGCCAATGCCAAAAGCAAAAAAACCTTCAAAGTAGGAAATTATCCAAATGGAAACTTAATTAAACACGAATTAAAATTCACAAACACAACTCCTTACTTTGATAGTGTTTTCTTCATTGATTTGTACGACCCCTCTTGTTCCTATTGGAGTGAACTAAATAAAGAATTGATTAACCATAAAAACGGATTAGTGTTCAAAAGTTTAAAAAAGTTACCGCTTATAGGTACCGATTTAACAGGAGTTTTATTTACAACACTAAAGGAATACGAACGAGGAAACAACACACAAACTGCAATAAAAACAGCGTTAGATGTGCTTAAAAATGCTGAATTATCCCTCTCTCAAAAGAGTAAAAGGCGGAAGTCATTAATTGAATTAGAAGAACGATTTAACAACCAACTAACAAAATAGATTTAAAAATTTTAGCCTAACCGTTGCTTCCAACAAGGATTTAAGGCTAAAGTTACCACAACAAACTTATGTATAATTAAAAAATAAAAAATTATGGCAACAATTAAATTTGTGTTGAATAAAATGCAACATCAAACAAAGAAAAAAAGTAAAGAATCGGGAATATTTTTACGTTATACCCACCAAAAAAAGTATATTTTAATAAGTGTTCAGAAGAACATAGACGAAAAATATTGGGACGATAAAAACCAACAAATAAAAAGGAGTTATCCTGGTTCTGACCGTTTTAATATTTATCTGAAATCGTTGAGACAACGATTAGAAGATATTGTAAACGGATTGATGATTGAGGGAGAGAATCCCACTCGAGAACTTGTAAAACATTTGTACAACAAAGGAACAGAAGAAAGAGAGAGGAAAAGACTTTATACTTTTTTTGAATATGCAGAACATTATATAAATAACGACAAGAAGATTTCAGAAGGAACAAAAAAAAGTTACACCACCGTAATAAATAAACTCCGCGAATACGAAAAATATGCTCACGTAAAGTTGGATTGGTCTTCTTTTGACATTGATCTTTACTATGATTTGTTTGAGTTTTATACAGGTATTCAAGGACTGACCAACAACGGATTTGGCAAGGTAATCAAAAACATAAAGGCAATAATGAACGATGCTACTACAAACGGTTACAATTCGTGTTTATCCTACCAACATAAAGGATTCAAAACCATTAAAGAATCGGTAAACAACATCTACCTCAACGAGGAAGAGTTACAAAAGATAATTCATGTGGATTTGAGTAGTCAGCCTAACCTTGAAAACATCAGAGATTTATTCATTTTTGGTTGTTACACAGGGCTTCGATACAGTGACTTTAGTCAAGTCAAACCCGAACATATCTGTGGAGAAATAATCAGAATCAAAACCCAAAAAACAGATGAATGGGTAAGTATTCCACTTATGAAACCTGTAAAAATGATAATGGAAAAGTACAGTAATAACCCGAACTCACTTCCGAAAAGCTGTACCAATCAGACTATGAACAAGTATATTAAAGAGATTGGCGAGTTGGCAGGAATTGATGGTGCAGAGTTAAAAATAAGAAACAAAGGGAAAAAACGAGTTGAAGAAAAATTTTCAAAATACGAATTGATATGTACCCACACCGCAAGACGTTCCTTTGCTACCAATATGTTTAAAAAAGGGGTTCCTGCAAGAGTAATTATGAAAATAACAGGACACAGAACCGAAAAAGCATTTTCAAGTTACATTAAAATTTCCCAAGACGAAAATGCAGAATTAATGTTAAAATATCTCAAAGAGGCAGTTTAAAGTTCTCTTTGAGAAAAAAACAAAGACAACGCAGTTGGTTTTTATTTTAAATTTTTAAGTAAGGGTTTTTAAATGACTTCTTAAATATGGGTGCAAGATTGGTGTAAATGAAGTTTAGAATTGGTGTGTTGAAATGTAAAATTGGTTTTTTGAAGTGCAAAATTGGGATTTAGCTATAAATAAAATTGTAAAAAAAGGACATAAAAAATGGAAGAAGATTTTGACTTTTTCACAGAAATAACAAGACAATACGTCGAGTTTCTTTTGACAATACCCGCAGAAGTGTTGTCATCTACAAAACTGTCATTTAATGAAAAGTTACTACTTGGGTTGGATTATACATTTAAGGATAAATTGGGGTTCAATATTCTTTCCCATAAGGAGGTGGGGATACTCTTTAATATTCATCCAAATATTGTTAGTTATTGTAGAAAAAACTTATTGAAAAACAATTATCTAACCAAAGAAAAGAGAAAGTATTATATAACGGATAAAGTGTTTGAAGAAGCAGAAATAACAGATAAACGTTCTGTTGTAATTCCACACATAGTTTATAATTTGAATATGCCAACAGGAGCAAAATTATTATGGGGAGAATGCAATTCGTTTAGTATGGGAGTTAAGTATTACTATGCCTACAGAGACTTTACTGCCAAACGCTTGAACGCAAGTAAAGAAAGTATTACCAATTGGACAAAAATATTAGCTGAAAATGGCTTGATTGCATTGAAGTACCGTATCGGTTACTCAAAGAATGAAAAATATGTAAAGACGTGTAAATTTGGTAATAGACAATGAAATGCAAAATTGGTGTTTTAGAGGGCTGTTTTAAATAGGTCGTCCAAAGAGATAATTTTGTACTTTTACAGCACTAAAAAACAAGACTATATAAGAATAAACTGAAAATATAAAAATAATATACCGCATTTCGCGAACTGATTCTGTCTTTGAAAAGTCGAAAATTTAAAGTAGCACAGAAAAAGTTTAGCAAAATGCTCAGGCTAAGGCTTGGGCGTTGCTTTACTTTGTGCTACAGGGCTTCGACTCCCTCAAAGACAGGTAGAGACTAACGTTTCAAGCCTGTTTTTTTGTTTTTGTACGAAGATTACGGGTTTCCAAAAAAAAATATTAATAATGGATTATAAACTTGTAAAAATAAAAAACCATGAAAACAAAAATATTCTTCCTAATAATGTCACTCTTGATAATTTCTTGCAGTCCATCAACAAATCATAAACATGACGGCTCTTATTCTCTAAATATAAACACCTTTGGGATTAATGTTAATTCGAAAGTGGATTTGATAATTAACGGTGATAAAGTAAAATATAATGGAGAAATAAAAGACTGTAAACAATATGCTGACAGAGTAGAGATAGGAAAAGCAGTATTCAATGCTGTCGATGGAGATTTGATAGTAAATGTACCAATGTTAGGTAAAGCAAGATATGTCCGAGTTTCAGGAGATAATAACTTAAAACAATAGAATTATGAAAGCAAAAATTCTACTACTGTTCATTTTAGTTTTAACAATATCCTGTGACTCTGAAAATCATTATCATGATGGTGTTTATGAAAACTCCATATTAGGAATAAACAGGAAAATTGTATTGAATGGAAATATTGCAAGAATGACCAGCTCAATTACTGGAACAACAGAGAGTAAAGTGAAGCAATTTGAGGATAGAGTTGAATATGTTGAAGAAAACGGAAATACCGCTATCTATTACTTTTTAGACAATGGGGATTTAAAAGTTAGCGATTATATTATTTTTCATAAAGTAAAATCTAATAATCAAGACAAGTCTTTAAAGTAAGCTTCTTCCCTGATAACTTCAAAAATCAAACATAAAACTTTCGATTTGAATAAAGATTTCTGTTAAAATGAATCTACTATCATTAAGAGAAATAAAATTGTAGAGAATGAAGTATATCTTGTTGTAGATGTAGTCCATTTGAAAATATATGAACGAAAAAAACAAAGTAGTAACAATTAAACAAATCAAACAAATCAAATAAATCAATGAAAAAAGCAAAATTTCTTATTGGAACACTCCTGTTATCCTTAACAGTATTAACAAGTTGTAGTAGTGATGATTCAAACCCAAACCCTGTTGAACAAAACGGAAAAATACTCTTTGAGGCACAAATAGGAAACAATTCCCATATATTCGTTATGAATATTGACGGAAGTAATGAAACCCAATTAACCAACTTTACAAATAGCAACGGAATTTATACAGGTGATGCCTCTTGGAGTCCTGATGCCTCTAAAGTTGTTTTTATAACAGGTAAAGACAATGACGGAGGTAGTGGCATCTACATTATGAATTCAAATGGTTCAAACATTACAAGAATAAATCACACATTTATCGGAGAGGGAGAGCAAAATCCAAAATATTCTCCAAATGGCAGTAAAATTCTTTTTGAAACACAGATTGGAAATGATTCACACATTTTTGTAATGAACACAGACGGAAGTAATGAAATTCAATTAACCAATTTTACTAATGCTAACGGAGTTTATACGGGCGATGCTTCTTGGAGTTCGGACGGTTCTAAAATAATATTTCAAACCAACAAAGATAATGATGGAGATAGTGGTATTTATGTAATGAACTCTGACGGTTCAAATGTAGTAAGAGTAAATCATAGTACCGTTGGAGAGGGAGAGCAAAATCCGAAGTTTTCACCTGACGGAACAAAAATATTATTTGAAACTCAAATCGGAGATAATTCCCATATTTTTGTAATGAATGTGGACGGAACAAATGAAATTCAACTAACAAACTACACAAGTAGTAACGGGGTTTATACAGGAGATGCCTCGTGGAATGCTAATGGTTCTAAAATTATCTTTATAACAGATAAAGACAATGACGGAGGTAGCAGAATTTATACGATGAATGCAGACGGCTCGAACGTTACAAGGGTAAACCATAATTTTATCGGAGATGGAGAACAAAATCCTGTTTGGAAGTAACAAACGATTTACATATAACGATATTAATCAAATCCTCTGAAAATGAGGATTTTTTTGTATTATTTTTGCATAAACTATTTTATTCAATGAATACAGATGCGACACCGAGCTGGTCTGGTTATATATTTCAAGGAGAAGTAGCTTTATGTAAAGCTATTGAAACTATTATATCTTTAGGAGATAACATCTCCGAGGATTACTATTTGAAATTGGAAGAAGATGAAGATTTTTCGTTGAAAACTGATTGTTTCGAAGTTTTTCAAGTAAAAGCCTATTTGAGTAAAGACTCCGACAAAATAAGTAAATATAAGGCTGTTATAGAAGAATTGATTAACAAATATTATTATTCAAAAACTATTACTGTTGATTCTAATGATAGAAGAAGGAAAATTGTTACTTACTCCCTAAGAGTTAGAAAGAAGCCCGTAAAATGCAGTTTAATTACTGATAAAAGTATAACCGATTACCCCACAAATTTATCAACTTTTGATAGTAGGTTTCAGATAAATACAAGTTACTTTGATACAATACAGGGTGTATACACTTTGGGAAATATCAATCAAAAATTAAAGGATTCTATTAGAGCTTATCTAAACAATCCAAATTTAATAGATTCCGATTTAGAAGATAAAGTAAGTTATTGTAGTAAAAAGATTTGTGATATAGTTAAAAAAAGACATTCGACTAAAGTAAAAGAGTCAATCAAGTTAAATACAATAAAAAAATGGATTGATGATTCTACAATTTCTTTTACAGAAGAAATATGTTGGTTTGAAATCACTAAAATTTTCTTAAATTCTATTTCGGACGGAGTTGAAGATTATGATTTAACAAATACTGCAGAGTTAGAGATTTATAATAAAATACAAAAAAGTTTATTTGAATTTGAGAATTTGAGCAATGTTGATATGATTAATCTTCTCAAATCGTATTTATCTCCACATAAGAAATTAGAGAACAACAATTTAAGAAATACTTATGGTAGTTTTATTGATAATGAAACAGTAAAAAGTGTTATTTTAAAAGGAATAAAAAAGATTAAAGTTAATCCTATATATAAAAGATTACAATTTGTAAAAACTAATGGAGAAAATGTAAGTCGTTATCAGCTATTAATTCATAACAATGAGTTTGACAATGATACAGCAGGTAAAAAGGCATTCCAAAAACATTGTGAAATGATTTATAATAACCCTAATACTAAAGATATTGACTATTTTATTACGAAAAATCTATCAAAAGAAAAAGAAGAAGTGAAATCACGATTGTTAGAAATTACAGATGGTGGAAATGAAGATGAAGATTTTAACTATTTTGGTTTTAAAACGATTGATACCTCCATAAACGAACTAAATGATGAAGACAATAATTAATAAGATAATTGAAGAAAACAATCTAAAGTCAATCTCATTAGATTCAAAAGTTGACTTTACTTATTATGAAGAAAAAGATGATTTTTTCTTATTTCTGTATTATAACCAAAATGAAATTGTAGAACTAAATAATAATGAAATTGTCGATTTAGAATACACTATAAATAGAATCATTGTTGAGTTAAAAAAAGATGATAATCTGTCTGAATTTAAACAAAGAAATATTGACCATAATTTATCACTTGTACTTTTATTGGAGTTAGACAATGAAAATGATGAATTACAAAAAGAACTAAATAAGGTTGAAGAAAATAGTTTAAATGCAAAAAAATATGTGTTGCCGTACTTTAAAAACGATGTTGAGGTTTTATTACAAAAAATAAATGGAACTGATGAAATAGTAAGTCAGTTAAATAAGATATCTATCGAAAATAGTGATTTGCTCGACAAACTTGATGAGAGTTGGTATAAGGTCTTAATGGGAATTTTCATAAAGGTTCCGTTTTTCAATTATCAATCGACAGAGGATAATCAGTCTTTAGAAAATTTATCATTAGTTGTTAAAGAGTCATTATCCGTTAGAGAAAAATTTTTGTTAGCTACAATAAACGATAACGATTTTAATAGTTTTCAAAATATTGAAGGGTTCATCAATCAACATAACCTAATTAATGACACCAACGATGAAATATAAAATATCCGAATTAAATATTAAAAACTTTAAGTGTTTTACTGACATTAGCTTTGACTTTGGTGGAGACAATTTAGTTGTATTTGACGGACCAAATGGATATGGAAAGACAACATCATTTGAAGCTCTTGAAATTCTTTTAACTAAAGTTCCAAGAAAGATATATAGCGTCAATTTAGATAAAAGATATACTTATGAAAATAGTCCAATACATAAAGTTGGAGAAGAAGAAATAGAGATTTCGGCAAGTTTTGTTTCAGTAGATAATCAACGAATAAAAATAAAAAGAATATTTCCTCCCACGGTAGGTGGGAAATCTCAAAAGAACAATATAGGGCAAATATATTCTAATTCTAAATTGTTTATTAATGATGAGGAAGTTAGTTCAGAATCTAATTTGGAAGAAATATTAGATTACTTAAATGTGCATAATTTATTCAATGTGCTAAATTATGTTGAGCAGGACGAAAATACCTATTTTTTAAAAGAAGACCCCAAAGAGAGATACAAGGCATTGGTCTCGCTTTTAGGTGGCAATGAAGAAAGATTATCTTTAGAAAAAGTTGATAATTTTTTATCAAAAATATCTTCACAAACAGGACAAATTCAGAATTCAATCAATGAATTAAAACAAAATAATTCAGACTTATTGCAAAGTGAGTTTAACGAAATAGTGTATAAAAAACTAATTGAGAATAGTCAAAATGAGCTTGTTTGGGATAATGAAGTAATCGGAAATACAAATATTGATATTCATAATTCGCATCTAAACGAAATAAATAAAATTGAAGTTCTTTTTAGTAATAAACAATCCATTGAGAATATTATTCAGTTGGATAAAATGAATAAATTTAGAAATGATTCTGATTTTTTAGATTTGTTCATTAACTACTATTGGAGTGTTCAAAATTTTGATGTTTTAGAAGCTGAATATAATAAGAAGGTAAACTTTAGGAAGGTTACCGAAACCAATAATAAAGTTGTTAAGCTAATTAATGAAAATGATTATTCTCAATTAATTAATGAAGATAAAATTCAGTTTTTATCAAAAAAAGATAAAATTAAAAAAGAGATAGAGGCTTTTGAGGTTAGCCTAAAAATACTTTTAACATTGAGAGAGGCTTTATCTCTGCAAAACCAAGTGTTATCTGATTTAAAAGATAAAAGAGAGTCTTTGATTAGTCTGAATACAAATCATAAAGATTTTATTGATTTAAAAGAGGGAGAATGTCCTGTTTGTGGGTTCGATTGGCAAGATAATGCGAACCTTATAAAACAAATAGAAGAAACGGAAGTAAAGATATTTAAGCAGTATAATGAGGATAATATAAAGTTTGAAAAAGCAAAAGAAGATTTAAACAAAAGATATTTAGAAACTTTTAAATCATTTATCGTTGAAGAAAATGAATCCATACAAACAGAATCTTCGAAATTAGTAGATTCAGAATTTTTCTCACGTTTAAAAGAAGTTTTATCCAATTATAAAAGTCGTTTTGAATCTTTTTTATCGTTATTTAATGACAACGCAAAAAGTCAGATAGTTTCAGTAGTTAAACATAGAAACATTGAAAATAAAGATTCAATAAAAGGAACTATTATAACATTAATCGACAAAGAAAAACCTGTAATTGAAATCAATTTAAACTTTAATGAAATTATAACAAACTTTAATTTTTATTTCGATAATGATTTAGAGAAGTTAAACAAATTATCGTTCGACGAAATTAAGCAAAAAAGAAATTACATCGAATATCAATATTTCAATGCTATAAGCGTGGATATTAACAATTTAGTTGAGAGAAAACAAAAATTAGATAATTTATATTCGGAGTACGCTAAAATTAGAAATACTTTAGACGAAAAAATTAAAAATTATACGAAAAGTATAATTGAAAAAATTAGTATTCCTTTTTATATCTATACAGGGAAAATACTTCAAAATCATAGTTTAGGTTCTGGATTAGTGTTGGCTTTTGAATTAAATAAAAAAGATTCTCAAATTTATATAAGACCAACCCACAGAGACCAAGAAGTTACTTATACATTAAGTTCGGGTCAATTATCAGCTACTGTTATATCTTTAATGTTAGTGTTGAATAAGGTATTTAATCATTCTAAATTTGGAACATTACTAATTGATGACCCATTACAAACGTTAGATGAGATTAATTCTCATTCACTTGTTGAATTGCTAAAATATAATTTTTCAGAACAACAAATTATTATATCTACCCACGAAGATAGATATTCAAAATTCATCAGGTATAAGTATGATAAATTCAACTTAAATAGTAGAAGTATCAAAATGAAAGACATTATATAAAAAGAAAGAGTCTTTGAATTTTTAAGACAATGGAAAAAGCTAAAAGGGTAGGTCGGAACGCTCAAACCCACCTACATTTATTTAACTACATAGAACTACAAAATTTCGAAAATGTTGTGATAGAGTGTGTCTATAGCTCTAAACAACTGTAAATAAATACATTATAAAAGATACAGGTGGGACCACAGAAAAAGCATCAACGGTAGTTGATGCTTTTTTATTTTAGCTTTTACAAAACAAAACAACTCCAAAAAAGCACATTTAAAAATTGATTAAACCTTTTAACAAAGCAGAGGTTGATGATGATTTGTTGAGGTAAAAATAAAAAAGGTCACCGATAATCGATGACCTTTTAGTAGCAAATATTATTTATTGCAAATTCTAATAAGGAATTAATGCTTTTCTAAACTTAAGTTTATCCGCAAGTTCATCATTGTCTTCTTCACGCATTGCCGCAATAATATCATCATACTGATTGATGAATATATCAATCAATTTTTTACCATCAATTAACGTAATGGGGATCTTAGCTGCATCATTAGCATTTTCAATGGCTTTATTGGTAAAGGAACTTAAGGTAACAAAACAGCCTTGATAATCCCGCTTCATTGCTCCTCTAAAAGCAGCAATCTCTTGCCATTTTATCTGATTTCTCTCGTAGCTTTTTACTTGTACTTGTAAATTAATTGATGCGATTCCGAAAACATTAAGTACACCTTCAAAGTCTATTCCTCCATCATTTACACCTCCCTTTTCCTCCGTTTTTTCAAAACCAATGGTTTGCAATAGATAGCTTACAAAAGTCTCAAACTCAAAACCATCTAATTCATTGAGTTTTAGCTTAATTGTTTCATACAGATTAAACTCTGTTTTTTCTACTTCAAATGGTTTTTCTACTAAATGGTAGTGTTCTAAAATCTCTCTTGGATTGCGCAAGGTATAAACAGTAAGACTGCTTCTTAACGTATTTTGCAAGGAAATAGAAAGCGTTGTCCTATCTAATTTTGAAGGAAACCATTCCACTTTTTTACGTAAAGAGTACAATGAAGTTTCATCAATATCTAAATAGATTTCACTCTTCACTTCTCCTACCAAAAGAAAATTATTTGAAAATGGGGTGATAACAATATCTCCAATTTTAATATCATTGATAAAGCGGAAAATCTGACCAGCATTCTGACTTACTCTCATATTCCCATCTTTAGGATATTTCTCTCTATACAGTTTTTTTATATCCTCTCTTGAAAAGGAATGGTCTATTAGCTGACTAAACCAACCTATACCAATATAATTGTGGTCTTCAAATGCTTTTGTATATTTTCCGAAATCAGCTCTTACAACGTGTATTTTTTTCATTTTCAATATTATTAAATCTCCTTCAACCCCAATTCCTTTAAAAACTGATTGTGCTTTTCTGTTGATTCCTTGATGCGTTTTTCAATGTTTTGAAGTTCCGTATTCACCGCCTTCAAATCTATTTTCTCTTCCTCAATCGCAGTGTTCACATACCTTGAAATATTAAGATTGTAGCCATTCTTTTCGATTTCGTCCATTTCCACTTTTCTGGAATAGCGTGGCAACTCTTCTCTGTATTGGTACGCATTTACAATCCTTTCAATATCGTCTTCTCGTAAAGTATTTTGTCTTTTTCCTTTTTCGAAATAGTCGCTGGCGTTGATGAACAATACATCATCGTGCTTTTTGCATTTCTTAAGGACTAAAATACACACCGGAATTCCCGTAGAGAAAAACAAATTAGACGGCAAACCAATCACGGTATCTACATTATTGTCTTTAAGCAATTTGGTACGGATTCTTTCTTCAGCACCTCCTCTAAACAAAACACCGTGCGGTAAAATAATCGCCATCGTTCCTTCGCCACTTAAAAAGTGGAAACCGTGTAACAGGAACGAAAAATCAGCTGCCGACTTCGGAGCCAAACCATAACTTTTGAAACGGAAATCGTCCGACATCGCCTCTGTAGGTTCCCATCGCAAACTGAAAGGCGGATTGGCAACAATAGCGTCAAACTCTTGTTTCTTTGCCGGATTCATTTCGTTGAGGATGTCCCAATCGTTATCTAAAGTATCGCCGTGATGAATTTCAAACTCGGAGTCTTTTACGCCGTGCAACAACATATTCATTCGGGCAAGGTTATAGGTGGTAATGTTTTTTTCCTGTCCGTAGATTTTACCAATGTGCCCGTCGTTTTCGGTGAGCTGTCTTCGTACATTCAATAGCAATGAACCTGAACCACACGCAAAATCCAAAACCTTATCCAGCTTTTTCTTCTTTCCTGTTGTTGGGTCTTGACTGTCTAAAGTCACTATCTCCGAAAGAATGGTCGAAATCTGTTGTGGGGTATAAAACTCGCCCGCTTTTTTACCCGAACCTGCTGCAAACTGACCAATCAGATACTCGTACGCATCGCCCAGAATATCGGTATCAGTAGAAAACTTAGCAATTCCTTCTGATATTTTCGAGATAATAGTACACAGCTTTTTATTTCGTTCGGTATAGGTTTTTCCTAACTTCTCCGAGTTCAGGTTGATTTCTGAGAACAATCCTTGAAAGGTACTTTCAAACGATTCGTTTTCGATATAGCGGAAACCTTTATCTAAAGTGCGTAGCAAATCCTCGTCTTGGGTTCTTGCCAATTCTGAGATATTGCTCCACAGATAATTGGGTTCTATGACGTAATGCACTTTGCGGCGCATTTGTTTTTCGAACTCTACCACATCGTTGGGATTTTCTTTATACCAAATTTCTAAAGGATTGGTTACCTTTAGTTGTGCCATTACGTCTTTGGGTGTATTGTCGGGATAATCGCCGCCCAATTCTTTTTTGGCTGCGGTTTCGTAATTGTCTGATAAATATCGTAAAAACAGGAAAGAGAGCATATAATCTCTAAAGTCATCGGCATTCATGGCGCCACGAAGTTCGTCGGCAATTGCCCAAAGCGTTTTTCCTAATTGTTGTTGTTCTTTTAGTGTCATGTGTTTTATGCGGTTATGTGGGGAAACAACCCCTGCATTAATCCTTTTTTATGGGTTTTTAGCTGTGCTATTTTCTCGGTTTGTGCCGTGATGAGGCTATCAACTGCCGATAAACAGTCTGCTATTTTTTGTTGTTCTTTAAATTGGGGGATTGCAAGTTTTAATTCCTTGATTTGTGAAACCGAAACAACATTCTTGATCGCTCCTCCCGCAGATTGCGATAAAAGTTTTTCTTGATTATTTTCAGTTTCTAAACTGATTTTAACAAATTGATTATCAAATCCATTCTTAGCAGTAAGTTTTAAAAGAGCTTGATTAATGACTCCTTTTTCATATTCTTTAGGAACTATTGCAAATTTCCCCATAGTTCCTGAACAACTCATTATTAAATCACCAGCTTTTACAGAAAATCGTTTCAACTCATTGAATTTTTCATCATTTATTCTATATCTGAAATTACTGAAATCACTATAAATTGCGTGCGATTGTTCGTATATAGCGTAACCTTGATTTACAAAAATTTCTTTTTTTAAAGCTCCACCAAAAGGACCTCGAACTAATATACATATTTCTCCCAATCTTTTCTCTTCCCACTCTCCATCATTCACAAACTCTGGAAAACGATAATTTGGTACTTTTTGATTTTCCTGTGGAAAAAGATTTTGCAACAATCCTTTTTTATGGTTTTGTAAGGCATCTAATTTCTCACTATGTGCCGTAATCACCTCATCTAAAGACGATAAACAATCAGCGATTTTTTGTTGTTCGGTTGGTTTTGGGACTAATATAGTAAATTCGGTTACAGATGACTTAGATAAATTAAGTTGAGAAGAGCCTTGTCCCTTTTTTTTAAAATAATCTTGATTATTATTTATGTAGCTTCGAATATAAGTAGGGTTATAGAGTTCATTATTTTTTATCCTTAGACCTGCCATTCGTTGATTCAACACATAGTTATTAGAAGGAATTATATCTGTCAATCCTAAGAAATTTCCATGTGCAACATCACTTAATACCATTACCAAATCATTCAATTTTAAAGAATTATCAGTATACGAAATAGTTTTCATTTCTTTCTTTAACTTTCCTTCTATATCAATACTATTTAAGGAAATTAACGAGTAAATACCATTTTCAATTACTCCACTTTCATGACTTGAACCATTCCAATAATCACATATTTCGCCCAATTCTTTTTCTTCCCACGTTCCATCCTTCACAAATTCAGGAAAACGCAATTCGGGGATTAATTTATTTTTTTGCTCCATTGTTACTTTATTATTCATACGCTGCTAATCCTGATATTTCTCTGTTATCGGCTAATTTTTTAAGTTGGGGTACTAAATCTTCCATTAACGCCAATTCTTTTACACGGCGTTCTTTCCAACTTAGTTCCAACGGTTCCAAAAGGTCGGTTAGTTTTTCGCCATCAAAAATCATTCGGCTCATAATGTCGTCTGTAAAAGTTTTCAAAGCTTGGGTTTCCAAACCGTGTTTGTGGGCAATGGCTGCCAATTCTTTTTCGTTTTTTTCTATTTTAAAAGTTTCGTAGGCTTTTTTCAGTTGGGTTTCGTCCTGTCCGCCACTCCAATCCAAGGTATTGATAAACTCGATAAGGGTTTCTCTTTCGTCCATCAGGTTTGCACTGGAGCTGAGCAATTTAATCAACTGTTCTTTGCTCATTTTTTGCTTTTGATGTTTGGGGTTGGTGGTATCGGCAATCAATCCCATAATATAATCGTAGTCGATTAAAGCAGAGGCAAAAAGCACAAACTCAAAATCCAATTGCTGTAACCCTAAAGGCGCATCTTCACCTTGTTTTATCTGTATCTCTTTCAGTTGTTTGGCGGTTTCCAAATACGAACTACGGAACGAACGCAACGTATCTTCGGGCAAAATCTTTTCGATTTGCTCTTTTTGTGTGTCATCCAAATCGGTGTATTGGTCGAGCTGTGTGCGCAGTCTTTGTACTTCTTTAAAGGTTTTTACAAATTCTATCTTCGCTGCATCGCCTCGTAGATTATACACCTCTTGTGGTTCATTCACCAAATTGTGGGTTTCCATAAAAATACCCATCGCTTCCACCGCTTTTTGGTATTTATCGATAATGACCGGAGCCGGTTCTACCAACCAAATTTCTCGGGCGTTTTCTTCGTTGCCTTCGCCAGAAAACAACGCAATGGCTTCGTTCACCTGTTGTTGTTGCGAGCGGAAATCCAGAATATTGCCATAAGGTTTGGTATCGTTCAGCACTCGGTTGGTTCGGGAAAATGCCTGTATCAAACCGTGATATTTCAGATTTTTATCTACGTAGAGCGTATTCAAATATTTCGAGTCAAAACCCGTGAGCAACATATCGACCACAATCACAATATCGATTTTGTTTTTGTGAGCATAATCTTTGTTGCTGTATTTGTGGTCTTTGATGCGTTTTTGCACATCTTGATAATAGCTATCGAACTCGTTGATGGTGTGGTTGCTTCCGTATTGCGTATTGTAATCGGCAATAATATCCATCAACGCTTTTTTCTTTTCTTCCGGATTGACTTGGTTGTCGGCTTTTTCCTGTTCCAAATCTTCCTGCAACTGTTTTACATCAGCTGCATTTTTTTGGTCCCGATAGCTATCGGGATGACCGTCTGTTTTACCAACCAATTGTGCCGGAGGCGAAAATACGCAGGCAACATTCAACGGAACATAGTCTGGGTTTTCTTCCAGTTTTTTCTGTTGCAACTCTTTGAAAAGATGGTAATACTCAATTGCATTATTGATAGAAGCTGTTGCAAAAACAGCGTTAAAACGTTTGTAATGGGTTGCAGCATCGTGCTTTTCTAAAATGGCTTCTACTACGGCTTGCTGCGCAATAGGTTCGCCTGGCTTCGGATTTACATTGCCTTCCCCTTTAAAATAATCGATGTGAAAACGCAACACGTTTCTATCATCAATCGCATGTGTTATGGTGTATGCGTGCAAACGCTGTTGGAAAATATCTTCTGTTGTTTTATAAGAAGCCATATCTCCATCTACTTTTTTGTACGACGAATTATCATCAAAAATCGGTGTTCCCGTAAAGCCAAACAGTTGGGCATTAGGGAAGAATTCTTTTATCGCTTTGTGATTATCGCCAAACTGCGAACGATGGCACTCATCAAAAATAAAGACAATTCTTTTATTTTTTAGCGGTTCCAAACGCTCTTTATAGGTTTGTGTATTTTCTTTTCGGAAATTTCCATCCAACGCCAAGCCTAATTTTTGAATGGTGGTAACAATCACCTTATCAGCATAATCCGAAGACAATAATCTTCTAACCAAGGTTTCGGTATTGGTATTTTCCTCAACACTCCCTTCCTGAAATTTGTTAAACTCTTCACGGGTTTGTCGATCGAGGTCTTTTCTATCCACCACAAACAGACATTTTTCAATATCCGGATTGTCTTTCAACAAGGTAGAAGCTTTGAAGGATGTTAAGGTTTTACCACTTCCCGTCGTATGCCAAATATATCCGTTCCCTCTGTTTTGATGGATACAATCTACAATGGCTTTTACTGCATAAATCTGGTATGGTCGCATTACCAAAAGCTTTTGTTCGCTTTCTACCAAGACCATGTACTTGCTTATCATTTCGCCCAAAGTACATTTTGCCAGAAACTTATTGGTAAAATCGTCTAAGTGCGTGATTTTTTTATTTTTCTCATCAGCTAACTGATAGACTGGCAAAAACTGTTCGTCTGCATTAAAGGCAAAATGCTGATTCCTATTGTTAGCAAAATAATAGGTGTTGCTCTTGTTGCTCACCACAAACAACTGCATAAAACAAAGCAAAGTATTGGTATAGCCATTTCCTGCATCGTTTTTGTAATCTACAATTTGTTGCATGGCTTTACGTGGCGTAATATCCAAAGTCTTTAGCTCTATTTGCACCACCGGAACACCGTTAATCAGAATGATAACATCATAACGGTGATTGCTATTTTCGGTATTGATTCTTAATTGATTGATGACTTCGTACTCATTTTTACACCAGTCTTTGTTGTTGACCAAGGTGTAATGTAATGGCGTACCGTCTTCTCGTTGAAAATATTGTTGTTCACGCAACATTTTAGAAGCGGCAAAAACATCAGCATTAACGATTTCATCTCGTAGTCTTGCGAACTCGGCATCGGTTAATCGCACTCTATTCAGCGCTTCAAACTTTTCACGGAAATTCTTTTCAAGACTTTGTTTGTCCCGAATATCAGGACGATAGCTGTATTTTAAATCGGAAAGTTTAGCAATTAATCCTTCTTCAATATGGTTTTCTTTCATCATTAAAAAAATGAGTTTGAGTTTTTTGGCATTGGTTTTCAAAAATACTTAAAAACACCTAATAAATTATATTAGCAGCAAATTGTTTTTTAATTTTTACACAGAATTTTCTTAAAAAAATTACACTTTTAATTTTACTTTGGGCTTATGAAATACTTTTCTCTGCAAAAAATTATTTAAACTGGTATTCCGTTAGTCTTTGTTCGCCAAATTTTGCTAAAAGGTTTTGCTCTACAGCCCATTTTAAATCTCGACTGGCTGTTGGTGCCGAGATGTTTTTGAAGTGCTGCATATAATTTTTTCTACTGAATTTGTTCTTGCCGATTTTCTCTTTATACAAATTTATTCTGTCTTCTGTATGAAGTGTTACAGATTGCGATTGTAAAAGTCCGTCTAATGACTCTAAAATGATTGCCAACATAAACTCAATAAATGGTGTTGAATTTCCTTTTTTATCGGATTCGGATAACTTATCATAATATTCGTTTTGTTTTTGCTTTATGATTGATTCTACAGGTAAATATTCAAAAACGGGATATTGTTGCATTAGAATTAACGTTTGCCACAACCTGCCCATTCTACCATTTCCGTCTAAAAAAGGATGGATAAATTCAAATTCATAATGAAACGCACAACTTTTGATTAAGATTAAATCGTTGTCTTTTTTTAGATAGTCAAATAGGTCTTTCATCAATCCGTTTACCATTGTTCCGTTTGGTGCAATGTGTTCTACTTTAGAGCCTTTTACGATTCCAACATTGGTAGTTCTTAATTTTCCTTGATTTTCGATTAAACCTTTCATTAAAATAGCGTGCGCTTTTTCTAAATCTTTTAATTGGAAAGGATTAAACGTATTGAGTTGTTCATATACTTTTATCGCATTCTGAACTTCTAAAATATCTTTTTTTGGAGCAATAACTCTTTTGTTTTCTAACAAAGCGGTAATCTGTTCTTCTGTTAAAGTGTTGCCCTCAATTTCTAAAGAAGATTGAATGGTTTTAATTCGGTTTTTCTTTCGTAATTCGGTTGCGGGTTTATATAAATGAGTAGCGTTAATCTCTCCTATTTTTTCTGAAATAGAAGCCACTAACGCTACAATTTTTTCTGTAATATTATAAGGTGGCTTCATTTATGATAGTATCATTTGATAGCATCAAAGATATAAAATCTATTTTCCTATGCAAAATTTTCCGAAGATTGTTCCGAGGATATCGGTATCTACATCTATTTTTCCTGTAATGGTTCCTAAATGATACAAAACATCACGCAAGTGAAACGCCAACAAATCGCCTGGTAAACCATTTTTCATTCCATAACTTACCTGTTCTACTTCTTGCAGTGCGTGTTCTAAAGCTTCTTTGTGGCGAGCATTGGTAATAATTATATCCTGCGGCGAGGCATTTCCTCTAATACTAGCAACCAGTTGCTCTTTTAAATTTTCGATGTTAGAATTATTTTGAGTAGAAATGCCAAAATGGAAATAATCTGGATACGATTGCAGTAACTGTTGTTTGTGTTGTTCATCAAAACGATTGTTTACATCTGTTTTGCTAAGTAAATTAAAAACAATTTTTCCTGCTAATAAAGGTTGTAATTCTTGAAGCAAATCAATATCATTTTCATACAAATGAATAACAATTTTGGCTTGTTTTACTTTTTCTTTGGCGCGTTCTACACCAATCGCTTCAATTGTATCTTCGGTTTCGCGTAAACCTGCCGTGTCTATAAAACGAAAAGCAATACCATCTAACACTAACATTTCTTCTATAACATCGCGTGTAGTTCCGGCAATATCGCTCACAATGGCGCGTTCTTCTTTAAGTAATTTGTTGAGTAAACTCGATTTTCCGGCGTTCGGTTTTCCGATAATAGCTACCGGAACGCCATTTTTTAAAGCATTTCCATAATCAAAACTTTGAATTAAATTTTGAATTTTATCTTTTAAATTTTGAATCAAATTTTCTAATTCTTTTCGATTGGCAAAGGCAACATCTTCTTCCGAAAAATCGAGTTCCAATTCTATCAAAGAAGTAAACTCAATGAGTTTTTCTCGTAAGATTTGTAATTCATTCGAAATTCCGCCACGCATTTGATTTAAAGCCACATCGTGCGAAGCTTTGTTTTCTGCGGCTATCAAATCGGCAACAGCTTCGGCTTGAGCCAAATCAATGCGTCCATTAAGAAAAGCTCGTTGGGTAAACTCGCCGGCAGTTGCCAACCGGGCGCCATTTTGTAGCAATAACGAAATAATATTTTGCTGAATGTATGACGAACCATGGCAACTTATTTCTACCAAATCTTCGGCAGTAAAAGTTTTTGGCGCTCTAAAAACCGAAACCATAACCTCGTCTATAGTTTCATTTGTTTTTGGATTTTCAATAAAACCATAATGCACTGTGTGCGAAGATTGGCTTGGTAAATCTTTTCCTTTAAAAACAGCGTTAACTATAGCAAAAGCATCTTTACCAGAAACACGAATTATTCCCAAAGCGCCCGTGCCTTGAGCTGTAGCCGTGGCACAAATAGTGTCGTCAAACAACATAATTGATTTATTTTTTGCAAAGATACTTTAATTTTAAAAGGCGTAAACAAATGACAAACCTATTTGTTTTTCTATTTTTGCAATAAATGAAATAAGAAAATGCTTAAAAAAGATTTACGCCAACAGTACAAGAATTTTCGTAACCAATTTACGTTTAATGATATTATGAACGATAGCTTGGTGATTGCAAATCAATGTCTTTCGTTGCCCGTTTGGGATAAAACCTATTTTCATCTTTTTCTTCCTATCGAAAAATTAAAAGAAATAAACACCGAATTTCTGTTGCAAATTTTAGCCGGAAAAGATAAAGAAATTGTTGTTTCAAAGTCTGATTTTGAAACGTTTGAAATGACACACTTTTTACTAACCGACAACACCAAAATTAAAACGAATGATTTCGGAATTCCAGAACCTGTAGATGGAATTGAAGTGCCGGTTTCAAAAATTGAAGTGGTGTTTGTGCCGCTTTTAGCTTATGATGTTTTAGGAAATAGAGTAGGTTATGGCAAAGGATTTTACGATAAATTTTTGCAACAATGCCATGCAAATACCATAAAAATTGGTCTGTCTTTTTTTGAACCCGAAGCAAAAATAGATGATGTTATAGCACAAGATATAGCACTCGACTATTGTGTAACACCTGACGCTATCTACAAATTTTAATTTCCGAAAGCTTTTTTGTTAAAGAAAATCAGAATACCAACACCAACCGAAATTGCAAAATCGGCAACATTAAAAATAGCGTTAAAAAAAGTAAAGTCTTTTCCGCCCCATATTGGTAACCAATTCGGAAGTGTACCATGCCAAATTGGGAAATAAAACATATCAACTACTCTGCCGTGAAATAGTGTACCATAAGCATTATCTGCAAAAAGTGTTGCTTTGTGTGTAGTGGTGCTTTCATCAAAAATAACACCGTAAAAAACCGAATCGATAATGTTTCCTAATGCACCAGCAAAAATTAAACTGATTGCCAAAAGTAAATAAGTCGATTTATTATGTTTTACCGAATGCCACAGCCAATAGCCAATACCAAAAATGGCGAAAATTCTAAAAGTAGTCAGTATTATTTTACCATAAGATCCTGGGATTTCGGTACCCCATGCCATGCCTCTGTTTTCTATAAAATGAAGTTTAAACCAACTGAAAACTTCTACCGATTCTTCATAAAAGAAATGCGTTTTTATATAAATTTTTAAATATTGATCTATTAATAATACAATAAAAGCTATTACTAAATACTGGGTTAATCTCATGGTTTTGGTAAAAATAAACACAACGCTCCTTTTGGTAGGAGCGTTGTGTTATAAAATATTATATTAACGTTGCATGTTTTTTGCTTCGATGCTCATAGTAGCATGCGGAACTATTTTTAATCTTTCTTTATCGATTAATTTTCCGGTTACTTTGCAAATGCCATAGGTTTTGTTTTCTACTCTGAATAAAGCATTTTTTAAATCGCGAATGAACTTTTCCTGACGGATAGCCAATGCCGAATTGGCTTCTTTGCTCATGGTTTCGCTACCTTCTTCAAAAGCTTTAAATGTAGGCGATGTATCATCGGTACCATTATTCAAATCGTTCATATAAGCACTTTTTATCAACTCTAAGTCTTGTTGTGCTTTTTCTATTTTTCTAAGAATTAATTCTTTAAACTCGGCTAACTCAGCATCTGAGTATCTCAATTTTTCTTCTACCATAGCTATTATTTTGAGATTAATAATTTTGTTTTTATTTCGTCAAACTCAATTTCCATGCCATTATCCAAAACATCTACAAAACGTAAATCATTTGTTAATGTTTCCGATTTTACATAATCGGCATTGGTTTCTATTGCTTTCTCTAAATCTTCAGAACGTTGTATTGCGACATTTATTTTATCGGTAACCTCAAATCCAGAATCTTTTCTGATGTTTTGAATTCTGTTTACCAATTCTCTTGCTACACCTTCGTGCTTCAATGCTTCGGTTAATGTAATATCCAAAGCTACTGTTATTCCTTTGTCGTTAGCAACCAGCCAGCCAGGAATATCCTGCGAAGTTATTTCAACATCTTGGGTCGTTAAAGTTATATTTTTTTCTGAAACTACAAGCGTTAGTTCTCCTTTGGAGTCTATTTCGTTGATTTGTTCCTGCGATAAATCTTGTATTGCTTTGGAAACCAGATTCATATCCTTACCAAAACGTGGCCCAAGCGCTTTAAAATTGGGCTTAATTTGTTTTACCAAAACCCCCGAAGCATCGTCTAAAAGTTCTATTTCTTTTACATTTACTTCGGCTTTTATTAGGTCGGAAACTGCTTCAATTTCAGCTTTAAAATTCTCGTCAAGTACCGGAATCATTACTCTTTGCAAAGGTTGGCGCACTTTAATCATCTCCTTTTTACGAAGTGATAATACCAATGACGACACTGTTTGTGCTTTAAGCATTTTGCTTTCTAATGATTTTTCAACAAATTTTTCAACAAATTTTGGAAAATCTGCAAGGTGAACACTGCTAAACGATTCTTTCTGAGTGGCATTATTCAAATCACGATACAAACGATCCATAAAGAAAGGAGCAATTGGTGCAGAAAGCTTGGCCACGGTTTTTAAACACGTATAAAGCGTTTGATAAGCGGCAATTTTATCGGTGCCATATTCGCCTTTCCAGAATCTTCTTCTGCATAAACGAACATACCAATTACTTAAATTTTCTTGTACAAAATCGGAAATAGCACGTGCGGCTTTGGTTGGCTCATAATCGGCATAAGCCTCATCAACTGTTTGTATCAAAGTGTGTAATTCTGATAAAATCCAGCGGTCGATTTCTGGTCTTTCTTCTACAGGAACGTCGGCTTCGGCATACGTAAACCCATCAATATTAGCATATAAACTAAAGAACGAATAGGTATTGTACAACGTTCCGAAGAATTTACGGCGTACTTCTGTAATTCCTTCTAAATCAAACTTTAAGTTGTCCCACGGATTGGCATTCGAAATCATGTACCAACGGGTTGCATCGGCACCATGTTCGGCTAAAGTTTCAAAAGGATCAATAGCGTTGCCCAATCGTTTCGACATTTTTTGTCCGTTTTTATCAAGAACTAATCCGTTGGAAACTACATTTTTATAAGCAATTTGGTCAAATACCAATGTTCCTATTGCGTGCAATGTATAAAACCAACCACGTGTTTGATCGACACCTTCGGCGATAAAATCGGCTGGAAAATCTTTGTTTTCATCGATTAAATCTTTGTTTTCAAAAGGATAATGCCATTGTGCATAAGGCATTGCACCCGAATCGAACCAAACATCAATCAAATCGGTTTCGCGTTTCATTGGTTTACCCGATGGCGAAACCAAAACAATTTCATCAACTACATTTTTATGTAAATCTACTAAATCGTAGTTTTCCTCATTCATGTTTCCAATTTCAAAACCTTTAAAAGGGTTTTCTTTTTGGAAACCTGCAGTTATGGCTTTTTCTATTTCGGTGAATAATTCTTCTACCGAACCGATACATTTTTCTTCTGATTTATCTTCGGTGCGCCAAATAGGTAATGGAATTCCCCAATAGCGAGAACGCGATAAATTCCAGTCGTTGGCGTTTTTTAGCCAGTTACCAAAACGTCCTTCACCTGTAGCTTTTGGTTTCCAGTTGATGGTTTCGTTAAGGTCAAACATTCGGTCTTTAACCTCAGTTACTTTGATAAACCAAGAGTCTAACGGATAGTATAAAATTGGCTTATCGGTTCTCCAACAATGCGGATAACTGTGCACATATTTTTCAACCTTAAAGGCTTTGTTTTCTTCTTTTAATTGAATGGCTATTTCAACATCAACTGATTTTTCTGGAGCTTCGCCATCATTATAATATTCGTTCTTTACATATTTTCCAGAGAAATCGCCCAAACCTTTAATAAATCTACCTTGTAAATCTACCAATGGCACAGGATTTCCATTTTCATCAAGAACCAACATTGGTGGCACTTCTGGCGTTGCTTCTTTTGCCACCTTAGCATCATCGGCTCCAAAAGTTGGTGCTGTGTGCACAATTCCGGTTCCGTCTTCGGTGGTAACAAAATCACCAGCAATTACTCTAAAAGCATTTTCTGGTGTTTGATATGGCAATGCCCAAGGCAATAATTGTTCGTAGCGAATTCCTACTAAATCTTGACCTTTACATTCGGCTACGATTTGATATGGGATAAGCCCCCTAACCCCCGAAGGGGGAGTATTTGAAAAAGACGTAAAATCCTCTTCGCTTTCTGCTAACTTAAATTTTTTATCAAATTGTTTTCCAACTAAAGGTTTAGCTAAAACAACATTGATTGGCTCAAATGTATATTGGTTGAACGTTTTTACTAATACATAATCGATTTTTGGACCAACGGTTAATGCTGTATTACTTGGTAATGTCCAAGGCGTTGTCGTCCATGCCAAAATATGTACGTCACCAAAACCTTGTAAAAAGTTTGGCAACGATTCGGGTTTGGTTTTAAACTGCGCAACAATGGTTGTATCGGTAACATCTCTGTAAGTTCCGGGTTGGTTTACTTCGTGCGAAGACAATCCTGTGCCTGCTTTTGGCGAATACGGCTGAATGGTGTAACCTTTGTACATTAAATCTTTATCATAGATTTGCTTTAACAACCACCAAACCGTTTCCATATATTTGGATTTATAGGTAATATACGGATGTTCCATATCTACCCAATAGCCCATTTTTTCGGTAAGATCGTTCCAAACATCGGTATAGCGCATCACGGTGCGTTTACAAGCTTCGTTGTATTCGGTAATGGAAATGGTTTTCCCGATGTCTTCTTTGGTAATTCCGAGTTCTTTTTCGGTTCCTAATTCTACAGGTAAACCGTGAGTATCCCAACCAGCTTTACGCTTTACTTGGTAACCTTTTTGGGTTTTATAACGACAAAAAATATCTTTGATAGCGCGCGCCATTACATGGTGAATTCCAGGCAAACCATTAGCCGAAGGCGGTCCTTCAAAAAACACATACGGCGTTGCTCCTTCGCGAGAAGTAACACTTTCTTCAAAAACATGGTTCTTTTTCCAAAAATCAAGAACTTCGCTTGCTATTGTTGGCAGGTCAAGTCCTTTGTATTCAGTAAATTTTGTACTCATTTTATCGTTTTCTTAATCAGCGTGCAAAAATACTAAATAGTTGTGAGTTTTAGGTTATCTGACGTGAGTTTTTGAGATAACTTAAAAAAGTATATTTAATTTTGTTTTTTATTCAAAAACTTCTTTTAAAACATCAAGCGATTTGGGTTTTTTGAAACCTTCTAAGTGGATATTGTAGTATTCTAAAATGTTTTTGAGAAGGAGTTGCCGCTCTATATTTGTAAACATTTTTTGAGTAGAATCGAATTTGAGTTCCAAAGCTTTTTTTAATAATATGGTTTCGAATTCATTTAAACAACTTGGTGTTTCTGTTGGAGAAAACACACCTTCGGTAAGTTCAAAAAACGAATAATCTTGTTGTGCTTTTGCAGGATAAAATCCTAAATATTTGGTGAGTTCCAACAAAAAAATCAGATGGAAATTTGGTGTTTCGTTATGTGTATCAAGCCACACAAATGCTGTTTCTAAAAACGAAAATAGACTCTGATTTTCTTCTTCTTCTTTGATAGAATAATTTAGTATTTCTGCTAAAAAAATAACAATACTACTTTTGGTTATTACAAATGGAATGGATTGAAATGGATGCGCAATTTTCATTTCTTTAAAATAATTTAAAGTGTTGTCTTTGTGATTGGCTTCGATTTCTAAAAAAGTGAGTGGTTGAAAAAAAGCAATTTTTTGGTTGTTTTTTTTACCCGAAAAAGCGTTTGGTACAAAATAGGTTTTAAGTCCAAAATCTTTGGTAAAGCATTTTACAATAAGACTTTTTTCTTGATATTTTAATGCCGAAATTACAATGGCTTGGGTTTTAACAATCATTTACCTGATGATCATAATTTTTGCTACATTGGTGTCGATACCGTCTTCGCCTGCAAGAAATACCATATACACTCCCGTTGCTACTTTATATTTTCCAAAAGCAGTAGTGTCCCATTCTAAAGTTCCTCCAACAGATGTTGTTTCGTAAACTAAATTTCCTTGCACATCGGTAATTTTTACATTGGCTTTGTTTGATAATCCAGCTATTTTTACAGTTCCCGTATATTCTGGACGTACCGGATTTGGATACACATAGGCTTGGCTTAAATCTTCCTGCGGAGCAGTAGCCATAGCCTGAAAGGAAACCAAGCCTTTGTCGGTAGCGAAATAAACTTCGCCAGTTGTTCCGTCGATATCAATATCGTTTATGTTGTTACTTGGTAATGGCGAATTGTCTTTGGTGAATTTATAGATGGTGTTTTGCCCGTCTGGCGAAATTAAATAGACACCGGCGTCGGCAAGGGAAACCCATTTTTGGTTGGCGCCATCTACTTCTATGTCTACAATAAACTGTTCGTAAAAAAGCTCTTCTGCATTGTTGCCTTCTTCAATTACGATGTTTTTTGATTGAATTTCGGTAGCATCAAGAAATTGATTTACATTGGATACATAGCGTAGTCCTTTGGAAGTTCCAATCCATAATTGATTGTTAAGATCAATCGCTAAGGCACGAATGTCTGAATAGGGTAAATTACCTTCAGCTCCCATTTTTATCTGCAATATTTTATTGGTGCTCTCGTTGTATGCTACTACTCCATTGTTCTGAAAATTGGTACACGCCATCCATTTGGTACCGTTTTTATCAACAACCATTTCTACAATATTCTCGTTGTAAGGAGCAATTATTTTATTCTGAAAATCTATAGATGTCCATTGCCCACTGGGTTTTCTAGATTTTAAAAGTTTAGAGGCTACAAGTGAATTGACAAACCACAAATTGTTGTCTTTATCAAATTTTAGAGCTGATGTTCTAATGTTGTAAAAACCAGGTGCTTGTGCTTGTACTTCGGGGCTATTGGGCGGTGCTGTGGTATCATTAAACAATTCAATGGTTTGGTCTTTAATATGTAATAGTCCTGTGTGCCAAGAACCAACAAAAAGTTCGTTCTCATCTTTTGGGTTTATCGCAATATCTGTAAGAGATCTTGCATCATGCAAATCGGTAATTGGAAAATAATCCCAACCATTTTTATCATAAAAGCTTAAGGGCTTAAGACTATAGTTTGGCTCAAAATTATTTGGGCTAAATCCACCATAAGTAATCCACAATTTATTAGGTGCTTTTTTTACTCTAAACACATAATTTTGTATTGGTCCGTTTGGTAAAATTATTTCATGGTAATTGGTGTCTTGCAATGAGTTTTTTACTAATCCTTGATTGTTTGTGCCTACATAAACATAATTATTTATAGCAATTCCCGATGTAAAATAAACGGTTTCGGTCGTATCAAAATTGAATTGCGAAACGGTTATTGTTGCCAATAGAGCATTAGATGTATCAAAAGTTAAAACTTTACTTGAACAAGTTGCAACTAAATAATTTTGATTTGATTTTAAGATTTTTATTGTTTCACCAATAGTATAATATGTCTGAAATGAAGTACCATTGTATTTGTACAAATTTCCATCGGTATTAGCTCCAATTAGTTGATTGTTGAAGTTTGTTATGCCTGTCCATGAGCCCGAATCAAAAGTTGTCCATTGCGAAAAATCGACTAAATTAGAATTAGTTACAGCTGCTTTTTTTATTCCAGAAGGCGAAATAACAGCATAAATTTCATTGTTATAAATAGCTGTTTGAAGGATTTTTAACGCTTCGCCACTATTGCCAATGTAGAAAGTATCGCCAAATTCTAACGTATCTAATCTAAATTCGGAAATACCATAATCGGTAGCTATATATACTTTGCCATTGTGCTCAGTAAAACTATTAATTCTCTTGATATTTGATGCAACAGGAACTTCATCGAGAATGCCTCTCTTTTGAAGAATTTTACCATCTGCTTTTACTAAAATAAGCAAGCCGTTTTTGTTGCCCAAAAATGTTATTTTAGCTGTTTCACTATAGTAAGCTGCAGTGATAGTTTCGCTTTTTAATCCATCAACAGATGTAAAAGTTTCTAAATCATTGGTATAAATATTTTGTTTGAAAAGCGCATTTTCGGTAGCGGCAATAACTTTTTCGGGGCTATGGGTAACATCTACAATATTGTTGAATGAGAAATACCCTTTCCAGCCAGGGTATGACTGGCAGAAATAGGTTTGAGTAATCAAAAAACAAAAAAGAGTTATTATTTGTTTCATTTTGTAAATATAAGTACAAAATTAATAACGTGAAAAATTGTTTTTTCTTATGTTTTTTTAAAAGAAAAAACCTTCTTCCTGGTTATGGAAAGAAGGTTTTCTAACAAATATTAAGTAGGTTGATTATACAACGCCTTGTGCAAGCATAGCATCGGCAACTTTTACGAAACCGGCAACGTTGGCACCTTTTACATAATCTACGTATCCATCTGCTTGTGTACCATATTTTACACATGCATGGTGAATATCATACATTATTCTTTTTAATTTATCGTCTACTTCTTCTCTAGTCCAGCTAAGGCGCAATGAGTTTTGTGACATTTCCAAACCTGAAGTAGCTACACCACCTGCATTTGATGCTTTGCCTGGTGCAAATAATATTTTTGCTTTTTGGAATACTTCAATAGCTTCTGGTGTCGATGGCATATTAGCACCTTCTGCCACACAGATACAACCATTATTTACAAGTATTTGCGCTTCTTCTCCGTTTAATTCGTTTTGGGTAGCACATGGTAATGCAATATCACATTTAACTTCCCAAGGACGTTTTCCTGCCACAAATTTTGCATTTGGATATTTGGTTACATAATCAGAAATTCTTCCGTAGTTTACGTTTTTGATTTCCATGATATAGGCTAATTTTTCTTCCGAAATCCCATCTGCATCATAGATATATCCTGATGAATCTGAAGCTGTAACTACTTTTCCGCCTAATTGCGTTGCTTTTTCGATAGCGTATTGTGCTACGTTACCAGAACCAGAAACTACAACGGTTTTACCATCAAAGCTTTCGCCTTTGGTTTTTAACATGTTGTAAGCAAAATACACATCGCCATAGCCTGTTGCTTCTGGACGGATTAATGAGCCACCAAAAGAAATTCCTTTACCAGTTAAAACGCCAGTAAATTCGTTTCTTAATTTTTTATATTGACCAAACATGTAGCCAACTTCTCTTCCGCCAACTCCGATATCTCCCGCAGGAACATCAGTATCTGCACCAATATGACGGAAAAGTTCTGACATAAATGCTTGACAGAATTTCATGATTTCATTGTCTGATTTTCCTTTTGGATCAAAATCAGAACCGCCTTTTCCACCGCCCATTGGCAATGTTGTTAAGCTGTTTTTAAACACTTGCTCAAATGCCAAGAATTTTAAGATACTTAAATTTACCGAAGGATGGAAACGGATACCGCCTTTGTATGGACCAATTGCAGAACTCATTTGAATTCTGTAACCTCTGTTTACTTGTGTTTTTCCAGAATCATCAATCCAGCAAACGCGGAACATAATTACTCTTTCGGGCTCTACCATTCTTTCTAATAGCATTTTGCCTTCGTATTTTTTATTTTGTTCGATAAACGGTATTACAGTTTCGGCAACTTCTTTTACCGCTTGCATAAACTCTGGTTCGTGCCCATTTCTTTTGGCTACTTCTTCAAGGAAAAGATTAACACTTTGTGACATAATTGTAGTTTGTTTATATTGTTTGAAAACGTTTTCGTTAAAAAAAGCAAATATACATTTTATTAAATTACAGCGATTATTTTTTACTAATTTTTTAAAAATTGAGAAATATTTTGTCTCAAATTTAGATATTCTATAAATTTTGAAAATTGTTGCTTTTTTTCGAAAAAAAATTCAATAATTAACACATTTTTATATATTTGTAGTAAATTGAATTTTTATGAAGATTCTCGGCAAACCGTTTTTATCATTGCTTTTGTTATTATTGTGTTTCGAAAGCAAAGCCCAGTTATTAGATTTTTCTCATGAGATAGGTGCTTTTGTAGGGCCAGTTGCTTTTCAGTCGGATTTTGGCGAACGACATAATTTTCCAACCAATGCTGGAAATACAGGTTTTGGAATTGGATTGGTTCATTATATGAATTTTTCATACACGGCTGGTTGTCCAAGTTGTAAAAAAACCTATACTTTTTGGAACGATCATTTTAAAATTCGAAGTGAGTTTTCATACAACAGTACCAAACTCGACCATTTTGGGCAATGGGTAGATGATTCAAAAACATCGGAATTTGCAAAACAACTTCGAGCCATGCATGGTGTTGCTAAAGTAACCGATTTAGGAATGCAACTAGAATATTACCCAATGAGTATTCGCGATTTTGAATCGTATGAACCAAGATATGCTCCGTTTGTGGCTATTGGTGCGCATTATACTTGGTTTCAAAACGGAACGTATTCTGATATTGGGCCAATGAATACTTATCTTTCTACACCAACCAAATATATGAATGCGTGGTCTGATACGGGTGGAAACACTTGGTCTGTAGTATCAAGCGTGGGTTCGAGATATAAATTAAACGATATGTCTGATGTCTTTGTGGAGTTGCGTTGGCAATATTATTTTTCAGATTGGGTTGATGGTTTGAAACCAAATCCAGAAGTGTATACCGAAAACAAAGCCAATGACTGGAACTTGTGGTTAAACTTTGGATATATTTATTATTTAGATTGATAGATTATTAAACCAAAAGATTATACAATAAAAAATCCGTTTGAGAAATTCCCAAACGGATTTTTTTATAAGTAATAATTTTTAATTTAAAGGGCTTGTGCTAAATCGGCTAATAAATCATCAATATCCTCGACACCAACACTTAATCGAACTAAATCGTCTGAAATTCCAATTTCTTTTCGTTTGTCTTCTGGAATAGAAGCATGTGTCATGGTTGTGGGATGATTGGCAAGACTTTCTACACCACCCAAAGATTCGGCAAGAGTAAATACTTTTACTTTTTCTAAAAACGAAACGGCATCTTCTTTTTTGCCCGATTTAAAAGTGAAAGAGACCATACCGCCAAAGGCTTTCATTTGCTTTTTGGCAATTTCGTGATACGGATGATTTTCTAATCCAGGATAAAAAACTTTATCAATAGCTGGATGATTTACTAAAAATTGTGCTACTTTTTCTCCGTTTTCGCAATGGCGTTGCACACGCAAATGCAAAGTTTTAATTCCTCTTAAAACTAAATAACTATCCATTGGACCAAGGGTTGCGCCTGTTGCGAATTGTTTAAAATGCAACTCGTCGCCCAATTCTTTATCTTTAATTATCAAAGCGCCAGCAATAACATCGCTGTGTCCGCCAAGATATTTGGTAGCAGAATGCATTACAATATCGGCTCCTAAATCTAATGGTTTTTGAAGATATGGCGTTGCAAAAGTATTATCTACTGCAAAAAGTATGTTGTGCTTTTTTGTGATTTTGGCAATGGCTTCAATGTCGGCTAATTTCATCAACGGATTGGTTGGTGTTTCTACCCAAACCAATTTTGTGTTTTCATTAATTAATGATTCAAATGTTTGAAAATCATTCATATCCACAAAATGAAACTTGATGCCGCTATCTTTGTACAATCTTGTAAATAATCGGTAGGTTCCGCCATACAAATCGTCCATTGCAATAATTTCATCACCAGCTTTAAACATGCGTAACAAGCAATCGGTAGCTGCCAAACCTGATGAAAAAGCTAATCCTCTTGCACCATTTTCGATACTTGCCAAAGCATCTTCCAAGGCTTGACGTGTTGGATTTGCCGCACGCGAATATTCGTAATCTCCAACTGGTTTTCCTGGTGAAGTTTGCGCATACGTTGAGGTTTGAAAAACAGGTGTCATTACTGCTCCTGTTTCTTTGTCGTGGTGTTGTCCACCGTGTATTACTTTGGTATTGAATTTCATTTTATATAAATTTTTTTAAGGAAAGAATTATTCCTAAATGGACACCTTCGTGAAAATTATTAAACTCTAATGCTGTTTTTGCCGAATCAACTTTAAAACCTGTCATGGTTGTAAATTCGTTGAAATTTTTGAAAATATCGTTTTCAAAATCTTTTTTGGTTTGTTCTAATGTAGTAAACAATAAAGCTTTTATTTCATTGATTTCTTCTTGCGAAACGTCGCCTTGTGGTGCGGTTCCTTTTCGGTATTTGTTTACCATTTCTTCCGAAACCATCATGGGCAAGCCCGATAAATTGTAAACCAACATTTGTTGCACCACTACAATATGACCAATGTTCCAGATAATATTATTAGAAAATCCTTCAGGTATTTTGTTTAATTGTGCTACAGAATAATTTTCTAAAAAAAATTTGAATGCATTTCTGTTTGTTTCAAGTAACGAAATTGTGTTTTTCATTTATTACGCAGTTGTGTTGATGTAAAGTTCTTGTAATTGCTTTTCATCTATAGCTGCTGGAGCATCTATCATCACATCGCGACCAGAATTGTTTTTAGGGAAAGCAATAAAATCTCGAATGGTTTCTTGTCCGCCAAGAATAGCTACCAATCGGTCTAATCCAAATGCCAAACCGCCGTGCGGTGGCGCTCCGTATTGGAAAGCGTTCATTAAAAAGCCAAATTGATTTTCGGCTTCTTCTTTTGAAAAACCTAAAAGTTCAAACATTTTGGCTTGTAAATCTTTATCATGAATACGAATAGAACCGCCGCCAATTTCATTACCATTTAAAACCATATCATACGCATTGGCTCTTACGTTTCCTGGTTCGGTTGCCAATAGGTTGATGTCTTCTGGTTTTGGAGATGTAAACGGGTGGTGCATAGCGTGGTATCTTCCCGATTCTTCATCAAATTCTAATAATGGGAAATCTACAACCCAAAGCGGTGCAAATTCATCTGGTTTACGTAAGCCTAAGCGGGTTGCCAATTCCATTCGCAAAGCCGATAATTGCGTGCGGGTTTTATTTGCATTTCCTGAAAGCACAAATATCATATCGCCAGCTTTGGCATTGGTAATTGCTGCCCATTTTTTTAAATCTTCTTGATCGTAAAATTTATCTACCGATGATTTGTATGTTCCGTCGGCTTCACATTTTACATATACCATTCCCGAAGCTCCAATTTGCGGGCGTTTTACCCATTCTATTAAAGCATCAATTTCTTTTCTGGTGTAGTTAGCGCAACCTGGCGCGGCGATACCTACAACCAATTCTGCGGCATTGAAAACAGGGAAATCTTTGTGTTTTGCAACGTCATTCAATTCGCCAAACTTCATATCAAAACGAATGTCTGGCTTGTCATTTCCGTAGGTTTTCATGGCATAATCAAAAGTAATTCTTGGAAATTTGTCTACTTCAATTCCTTTAATTTCTTTTAATAAATGACGTGTTAATCCTTCAAAAGTGTTCAAAATATCTTCTTGTTCTACAAATGCCATTTCGCAGTCAATTTGTGTAAATTCTGGTTGGCGATCGGCACGTAAATCTTCATCACGGAAACATTTTACAATTTGAAAATATTTATCCATTCCGCCTACCATCAAAAGTTGTTTGAATGTTTGAGGCGATTGTGGCAAAGCATAAAATTGTCCCGGATTCATGCGGCTTGGCACCACAAAATCGCGTGCGCCTTCGGGTGTAGATTTTATTAAATACGGAGTTTCTACTTCGCAAAATCCTTCGGCAGAAAGATAGTTTCTAACTTCCATGGCCACTTTATGACGGAATAACAAACTGTTTTTTACAGGATTTCTACGAATATCCAAATAACGATATTTCATTCTGATATCTTCGCCGCCATCGGTTTCGTCTTCGATAGTAAATGGTGGAAGCATCGCTTGGTTTAGAATTGTAAGTTCGGAAACCAAAATTTCGATATCGCCAGTTGCCATATTTTTGTTTTTGGATTCGCGCTCAATAACGGTTCCTTTTACCTGAATTACAAATTCGCGGCCTAAGGTTTTTGCTTTTTCAAAAACGGTTTTATCTGTACGGCTTTCGTCAAATATTAATTGTGTAATTCCATATCGATCACGCAAATCAACCCAAATCATGAATCCTTTATCGCGTGTTTTTTGAACCCAACCCGCAAGGGTAACTTCTTGATTTATATTGTTGGCAGTTAGTTCTCCGCAAGTATTACTTCTGTACATTTTCTTAAATTTTTGCAAAAGTAATATAAAAATCATTTTAGTTAGTTGCGTTTATTTATATTTGAGATGAATTTTAAATGTTAATTTACGATGAAAAAGCAATTTGTTTTAATTTTTGGGCTGATTGCCTTTATTAGTTTTTCGCAAGGTAAAGTGAAATTTCAGGCGAATATTGAAAACCGAAATAGCGATGAGATTGTTGTAAAAGATCTATCCGGAAAGGAAATAACTAAAATAGCAGCCGACAAAAAAGGTGTTTTTAAAAGTGAAATTACAATTCCGAAAGACGGTTTTTATGTTTTGTTTGATGGTACTGAATATGCGCAAATGTATCTTAAGAACGGCTACGATTTAAAGATGAAACTCAATGCTAAAGAGTTTGACGAAACACTAACTTATACAGGTAAAGGTGCCGAACCCAATAATTTTATTGCAAAGAAAAATATAGAAACGGCTTTGTTTGCCGAGCAATCTTCGCAACTTGAAAATGATGCTTTTCTAAAATTATACGATGAACGAAAAGCCAAAAATAATGCAGCACTTGAAGCCGGAAAATTTGATGAAGCTTTTGTTAAATACCTGAAGAAAGACATGTTTCAAGAAAACATGCAATTACTTCAATCCTACAAATCGGGACAAAAAATGAAGGAAATGTTAGGAAAACCTTCACCTGGATTTGAATACGAAAATATTGATGGAACAAAAACTAAACTCGAAAGCCTTAAAGGCAAATACGTATATATTGATGTTTGGGCAACATGGTGTGGTCCTTGTCGTGCCGAAATTCCTTTTTTACAAGAAGTAGAAGAAAAGTATAAAGATAAAAATATTGCTTTTGTAAGTATTTCTATTGATGAAAAGAAAGATTATGAAAAATGGAAAAAGATGGTTGTAGACAAAAAATTGGGCGGAATTCAACTTTTTGCTGATAATAATTGGGAATCAGAATTTATAAAATTTTATGGAATAAACTCCATTCCGAGATTTATTTTACTTGATACCGAAGGAAAAATAATTCAACCCGATGCCGAAAGGCCATCGTCAGAAAGATTAAAAGAAAAACTTGATGAATTATTGAAATAATTTATTCAACATATAGTACTAATCCTTTTAAATAATGTCCTTCGGGATGATAGATATTGGTAGGATGATCGGGGCCTTGCGAAAGTTTATGCAATACTCTGATTTTCCTACCAATTTCAATTGCAGCAGCAGCAACTGTGTTATAAAAAAGCACATCGTCTATAACCTGCGAGCAAGAAAAAGTAAACAAAATTCCTTTGGGTGCTAAGGCTTTTAAACCCGCAATATTCAACCGTTTGTAGGCTTGAGTTGCTGTATGTTTGCTTTTGATGCTTTTGGCAAAAGCTGGCGGATCGAGTACGATAACATCATACACCTGATGGTTTTCTTTCATAAAATTAAACACATCGTCGGCAACAGCTTTGTGATTAGAATTCGGAAAATTTAGTTCCATGTTTTTGGCAGCCAAATCAACTGCTTTTTGAGAAATATCTACCGATGTTACTAATTCTGCACCCGCTTTCATAGCATAAATCGAAAACCCGCCTGTGTAACAAAAAGTATTTAGCACTTTTTTGTTTTTAGAAAAATCGCCCAATAATTTTCGGTTTTCTCTTTGATCCAAAAAGAAACCTGTTTTTTGACCTTCTACCCAATTTACTTCAAACAAAATATTGTTTTCTGTGGATATGGTTTCTTTATTGTTTCCGAATAAGAAATGGTCGGTGCCCGTGTTGGGCAATGTTCCTGAACTTTTGCAATAAATGGTTTCGCAAAAATCGGGAAATTGTATTTTAATAGCTTCTGCAATTTTTTCTATCTGAAAATAGATGCCTGATGCATGTGCTTGCATCACCCAGTTTTTGTTGTAATAATCGATGATTAACCCAGGAATGCCATCGCCTTCGCCATGAATAACACGGAACGCATTGGTTACGCTTAAATCTAATAATTTGGTGCGTAATTCCCATGCCGATTGTAGTTTTTCTTTCCAAAAATCTTCGGTAAATTCTTCGTTGGCAAAAGTTAATAATCGTACAACAATACTGCCTTTATCGCTGAAATAGCCTGTGCCAAGATGGTTGTTTTCAGAATCTACAACGGTTACCATTTCGCCATCGTTCAACTCTTGTGTAACGCCATAAACTGCACCGCTAAACACCCAAGGATGAAATCGTTGTATGGATTTTTCTTTGCCTTTTTTTAAAATTATTTTTGGAAACATGTTTTTGAATTCACAAACTTGAAAAAATAACAAATCCGCAAATTACTATTTGAAATTTACGGATTTGTTTTATTGATGATTATTTTTGTCTTACTGTTCTTTGTTCGATTCTTTTTTCAAATTTTTCGCCTTGAAATATGCGATTTACCATAATACCTGGTATATGAATTTGATTAGGATCTAATGTTCCTGCCGGCACCAACTCTTCTACTTCGGCAATGGTTATTTTTGCTGCACCTGCCATTGGCGCATTGAAATTGCGAGCTGTTCCTTTAAAAATTAGATTTCCGGCTTCGTCGCCTTTCCAGGCTTTTACGATAGAAAAATCGGCTTTATAGGCGTGTTCTAAAACGTGCATTTTGCCGTTAAAATCGCGTACTTCTTTTCCTTCGGCTACTTCGGTTCCGTAGCCAGCTGGTGTAAAAAATGCTGGAATTCCTGCTTGTGCTGCACGGCATTTTTCGGCTAATGTTCCTTGTGGTGTGAGCTCTACTTCGAGTTCGCCTGATAGCATTTGGCGTTCGAATTCTGCGTTTTCGCCAACGTATGACGATATCATTTTTTTGATTTGCTTTTTTTGTAATAACAATCCTAATCCGAAATCGTCTACACCTGCGTTGTTTGAAATGCATGTGAGATTGGTTACGTTTTTTTGAACCAACTCGGCAATGCTGTTTTCTGGTATGCCGCATAGCCCGAAACCGCCAAGCATTATGGTCATTCCGTCTTGGATTCCTTCGAGTGCTTCTTGTACTGAGTTTACTTTTCTATTAATCATAATTTTTTTAGTACTATGGTTTTGGTTTTTAACCCCGATGGAGGCGATATCCTCGTAGTGCAGCGGAGAGATAAAGCCGAGAGCGGGAATAGGGTTTATTTTTTGCCTTATGTGATGTTTCTAAAAATTTTAAAACTCGTTCATGTTTTGTTGTTCAATTTCTAACGAATCGGCTGGTTTTGTTGCTGTGCTATCGGTGCTTTCGCCACCGCCACCGCCACCGCCGTAACAGTCTATTTTGATATTAAAGTTGGCTGGTTTTTCGAAATCTTCTTTGGAGACTTGCAGATCGGAATCTTGGTAGCATTTTTCCATGAAATAGCCCCAAATTGGTAGGGCAGCTGTTGCTCCTTGACCATATACGATGCTTTTGAAACGTGCTGAGCGGTCTTCGCAACCTACCCAAACGCCTGTTACAAGATTGGGTACCATGCCGATAAACCACCCGTCGGACTGGTTTTGAGTTGTTCCTGTTTTTCCTGCGATTGGGTTTTTGAACATGTATGGATAGCCTGTCCAGCGTGTGTCGCCAGCGCCACCGCCATCTGTGCGTAGACGAACACCTGAGCCGCCTTCGGTTACACCTTCTAATAATTTTATTACCGCAAATGATACATCTTTGCTTAACACATCGTGCGATTCTGGTGTTGGTTCGTATATGTTTGCTCCGTTTTTGTCTTCAATTCTTGCGATGAATTGTGGTTTTACATACACACCTTGGTTTGCAAAAGTGCTGTATGCTGCTACCATCTCTTCGACTGTAATATCTACTGCTCCAAGCGAAATAGAAGGCTGCACAGGTATTTCTGATTTTACTCCTAAACGATGTGTTAAATCTACAACTGCTTCGGGACCGGTTTTGTCTATGAGTTTGGCAGAAATAATATTTACCGAATTTGCCAATGCGCTTTTTAAAGTGATGTAACCACGGTAGCGTTGGTCTGCATTGCGAGGTTCCCAGTCTTCGGTTACATTGTGTCTTCCTTTTCGAATCATAAATGGTTCGTCTTTCATAGTATCGCAAGGTGACATGCCTAATTGTTCGATAGCAGTTGCATAAACAAATGGTTTGAAAGTAGAGCCTACTTGTCGTGCGCCTTGACCTACGTGGTCGTATTGGAAATATTTATAATTGATACCTCCAACCCAAGCTTTTATTTGTCCGGTTTGTGGTTCCATAGCCATAACACCTGCTTGTAGAAAATGTTTGTAATAACGAATTGAATCGAGCGGTGTCATTACGGTGTCGCGTTCGCCTTTCCAGGTGAAAACCGTCATTTTTGTTTTTTTGCTAAATGATGCTATAATTTCTTCGTCGGACATATCTTTATCTTTAAGTATGCGCCAACGGTCTGAATTTTTCATCGCCTGTTTGATGATTTTATCAGTCTCAGGTTGTGTGATATTTACAAAAGGCGCATTTTTATTGCCTTTTTGTTCGTTCATAAATTCTACTTGAAGATTTTTAAGATGCTCGTGTACCGCTTCTTCGGCGTATTCTTGCATTTTGGAATCTATTGTTGTGTAGATTTTTAAACCATCGCTATAAATATCATATTCTTCGCCATCTGAATTTTTATGTTCTTTAACCCAATCTTTCATGTAATCGCGTAGGTATTCTCTAAAATAAGTAGCTGTTCCTTCGTAATGGCTTTCTGGATGAAAATCGAGTTTTATGGGTTCTTTTTCTAATCGAGTTTTATCAGATTCTTCCAATTTATCATTGCGAACCATTTGCCCTAAAACAATATTTCGGCGCTCTAAACTGCGTTCTGGAAATCGCTTTGGATTGAATCTTGAAGGATTGGTAAGCATTCCTACTAATGTTGCACTTTCGGTAATGGTTAAATCTTTGGGTTCTTTATTAAAATATACTTTGGCTGCAGAACGAATTCCTACTGCGCCATTTACAAAATCTACTTGATTAAAGTAGAGCGCAATAATTTCTTGTTTGGTGTATTGACGCTCGAGTTTTACAGCAATAATCCATTCTTTAGCTTTTTGAATTATACGAAATGGCAGAAATTTTGAGCCTTCTCCATGGAATAATAATTTTGCCAACTGTTGCGTTATGGTACTTGCACCACCATTTCTTCCTAATTGTGCTGCAGCACCAAAGGTTCGTTTGGCATCAATTCCGCTGTGTGTATAAAAACGTTCATCTTCGGTAGAAACAAGCGCATCTACTAATGATTTTGGTAAATCTTTGTACTTAATAGCGGTTCTGTTTTCGTTATAAAATTTACCTAATACAACGCCATCGCTCGAAATAATTTCGGTGGCTAAATTGGAGTTTGGATTTTCGAGATCTTCAAACGAAGGCATTTTTCCGAAAAGTCCCCAAGAGGCAAACAAGAAAAACAAAAAGATACCGCCCAGCGTATAGAAAAACAAACGCCAAAATTTTCGTTGGTAATACTTGATGTCTTTGGTTATGGTTTTGTTTTTTTCTGCCATAGTATTTTTATTGATAGAAATTCAACTTTATTTTATGTTTTCGATTCTAAAACCAACATCGCTTATGCCTTCGAGGTTGTTTACGCCTTTAATGTTTCCTGTTTTGCGCAAAGCGTGTTTTATAGAAACTTTGTATTCGCCTTTGTATTTAAATTGAAACTTTTGTTTGTAAAACAATTTACTTTCTTTAAAATCCGAAAATCCAGTGCCCATCATGGTTCCGTCTGGATTTGCCATTTGGTATTCTAAGGTATCAACCAATACTTTTTTGTTGGGCATTTCCATTGATACAATGAGAAAAATATTGTTGAATGGATAATCTTTGTTTGCCCGCAAATTGATGAACAAATTATAAAATGTATCTGCCGGAAGTTTGGGTAATGTAAAAGCGACTGGCTTTTTTGAATCCCAATTATTTCCTACCGATTGGTATTGGTCAAACACCTGACTTTCGTCGCACGATGTTAAAAATATTCCTATAAAAAATAGTAGAAAAATGCTATTTCTCATTGGTTTTTGGTTTATTGTTTTCTTTTCTTTTGTTGTTAAATCTTTTTTTCTTTTTCTTTTTTGGCTGGTCAAAACGTGTAAGACTTTCTTGTCCCATAGCGTTGCTAAACACAGTTTTTTCTTCTACAACCACATTGTTTGCTGCATAATCTTCAAGAGCTGGAACAGGAATTCCTTTTTTGTTGTTATCTATAATTTCTTTTACTTGCTCTATAGTAAGCACGTGCCAGTTGGCGAAATTACTGGTATACGAAAACCACATCAATCCTTTAAAAATATCTTGTTTTTGGCAAACGGCATCACCTTTTTCGGTTTTAAGTTTGGTTTCAAAAGAAGGAAATTCTTTTAATGCATCAAGATACGTGTCGAGTTCGTAGTTTAAACAACATTTGAGTTTACCACATTGTCCGGCTAATTTTTGCGGATTTAATGACAACTGTTGGTAGCGAGCCGCCGATGTATTGACGCTTCTAAAATCGGTAAGCCAAGTAGAACAACACAATTCTCTTCCACAAGAACCGATACCGCCCAAGCGTGATGCTTCTTGACGGAAGCCTACTTGTTTCATTTCGATTCGGGTTTTGAACATTTGTGCGTAATCTTTTATCAACTGACGAAAATCCACTCGGTCGTTTGCTGTATAATAAAATGTGATTTTTGAGCCATCGCCTTGGGTTTCGATATCTGATATTTTCATTTCCAGATTGAGCGCAATCGCCATTTCACGAGCTTTTACCTGTATTTGGGCTTCTTTGTTTCTAAAATCTGTCCAAACATCAATATCTTTTTGAGATGCTTTTCGATACACTTTTGGCAACACTTCTTTGGTATAATCTACACCTTTTTTGTTCATTTGAATTTTTACCAATTCGCCCGTAAGCGTTACAATGCCTACATCATGCCCAGGCGAAGCTTCGGTAGCTATCACATCGCCAATAACAAGGCTAAGGTTTTCGGCGTTTTTGAAAAATTCTTTTCTTCCGTTTTTAAATCGGATTTCTACATATTCAAATGGTTTTTCGCCAGCAGGCAAACCCATATTGCCCAACCAGTCGAAAACTGTGAGTTTGTTACAACTATTGGCGCCACAAGTGCCGTTATTTTTACATCCTTTTGGGCTACTGCCCGAAGTGGAACAATTAGTACATGCCATATTTATATAGAGATATTCTTATAACAGAAATATCGTAATATTATTGTTTATATTAATCTGTAAAGATATTGATTTTTTTGAAAACGAAATTTTTGAAATTGTTTATTCTGAAAAAACTATTTCGATTTGTGTAAAAATTGATGTTTAATGTTTTACTTGGTTTACGATAATCCGTTCCAGCCTCTGGCTTTGAGTTCTAATTTTTGATTGGCACGTGTTATAAGATGACAGCCTTCGTTTTCTGGTACAATATGTCCGATTACAGTAAGATTTGGATTGCCTTTTATCTTGTCATAATCATCAAGATTTATGGTAAAAAGCAATTCGTAATCTTCGCCACCATTGATGGCAATCGTTGTACTATCTACATTAAACTCTTCGCAAACAGCTATTAATTGCGGATCGAGCGGTAATTTTTCTTCGAATAAATTACAGCCTACATTACTTTGCTTACAAATGTGTAAAATTTCAGAAGATAATCCGTCAGAAATATCAATCATAGATGTTGGTTTTACTTCGAGTTTTTCGAGTAAAGTTTTAATATCGGTACGCGCTTCGGGTTTTAGCTGTCGTTCAACTATATAAGTATAATTTTCTAAATCGGGCTGTGCATTTGGATTTACCTGAAAAACTTGTTTTTCGCGCTCCAACACTTGTAAGCCCATATATGCCGAACCCAAATCGCCAGAAACAACCAGTAAATCATTGGCTTTAGCTCCGTTTCTGTAAGCAATTTCGTTTTCTTCGGCTTCGCCAATAGCGGTTATAGAAATGATAAGTCCTTTTTGGCTCGATGTTGTATCGCCGCCAATCACATCTACTTTATAATATTGCGCTGCTAATGAAATTCCTTCAAATAATTCTTCTAACGCTTCTAATGGGAATCGGTTGGAAACCGCAATAGAAACTGTAATTTGAGTAGGTGTGGCATTCATGGCGCAAATATCGGATAGGTTTACAACTACGGCTTTGTATCCCAAATGTTTGAGTGGCATGTATGCCAAATCGAAATGCACACCTTCTACCAACAAATCGGTAGAAACCACCACTTTTTTGTTTTTAAAGTCTAAGATAGCAGCATCATCGCCTATAGATTTTACTGTAGATTTTTGAGTTACAGTAAAGTTTTTGGTTAAATGATCAATTAGTTTGAATTCGCCCAAAGCAGCTAATGGTGTTTTTCCTGAATCTTTATTTTCAAACATGGTTTTGTTTTTTTGCAAAGATAGTTTATAAAGATGGAAGTTGGGAGATGGAAGAAAAGAACAACAAAAAAGGTTGCGATTTATGCAACCACAACCTTTTTTATTTTAAAATCATAAATTTTTTAAAAAGCAAAATTCACATTTAATGATACACCACTACTTGCTGGTACCCATCTGCACACACCACCAACGCAAATCAAGCCTTCGCGCTGACGGCCATAGGCTACTGCTGCTCGTAATGATTTATATCGAAAAGCGTTTCCTATTGTAAAATAATGTGTTCTGTTGTAATCCAAATCGTTGCCATAATTATACATATCCGAAGCATAAATGGTGTATTTTGAACTTAGGTTAAACTCCGCTAAAAGCGAAGCCCAGTTTTTTCTATCGGCATTTACCCACATGTGTTCTGCTTGGATATGAACCGATTTTTGTTTGCCAAATTTATAAACAACATCGGCGCCAGCAATATTGGTATAAATGTGTCCGTGGGTATTTAGATAATCGCTATTGTAATATTGGTTGATGTACGAAAAAATAGTTTGTAATTTTGGATTCCATTTTTTGGTAATTTCAATATTTGCATCCGAATAATATTTTTCGCCAAATCCTAAATAATCTACTTTGTAATCTTGCGGCGGATACAAATAATAATCACCACTTAACCCATGATATTGCGAATAATTGAGTGCTATTTTTGTGCCATATTTTCCACCTAAACTTGTTCCTTTTTTGAAATTGTAAAACAAATCTACCTGACCGCCAATTTCTCCGGCTTGTACTTTATTTACATCGTTAAACAAAACACCAGCCTGTGCTTGATATACATAAATATTTGCCAAATTGTAATGATGTTGCTTGGTTAATCCTGGTAAATAATTCACAATCATATCGTTAAATCTATTGCCGGATTGTAGTCTTTCGGAATAAAAACGCATATTTTCTAAGCGTCTAAAAGTGGCATCAAGACCAAATCCTTTTTTGGTAAAACCGGTATTGAGTAGCAAAGCGCTTCCGGGTTTTACAAAATTAACATCCATTTGACCTAATTGTTGCACAACCACGTCTTTGGCTTTGTAGTTGTATTCTGACGAAATGTAAAATAAATCATTAGAATAATTTACTCTCCCCGAAAATGCATTAGTAGTTGGGTTAAAATCTATATTAGGTACTGTAACTTTTTCATATCTGCCCACATAAGAAAGCCCAAAAGAGAGATTGTTTTTCTCCATTTTAAAAGCATCAGAAAGCGAAACATCTACATCGGTTCCATAAATTTTTCCGTCAGAAACATCAAAACCAGTACGTTGTTGTCCGTAAAGAGTTTTAAGAGTTACAAAGGAGAATGGTTTAAAAATTATTCTTCCGCCGCGCAACGCATTGTTGATTCCTAAGGCTCTATCTTCCCATGAACGGAGTAATAATCCGCTGCCAAATTGCTCGTAAAAATATCCAGCGGTTATTTCAATTTTATTGTTTTTATATTGAGCAAAGTACAAGCCAATGTTGTTGTCTTTAAATTTCGGATTGTAATTTAGCAATGCCTGGTCTTGATAGGCTTCGGCTTGCAAACCAAATGTCCAAGTATCTTTTATTTTATAATTGAGGAGCAAATAATTGTTGGAACGTACAGGATATTCTGGATGTACAGTTGGATTTCGGTATTGGTCAAAATAACTTTTGTCGTTGAGATACCACTGTCCGTTAGATTCAAAACTACCCGTAAAAGTGTTTTTTTCTTGGGCAAAAGTAAAGGCTGTAAAAACACAAAAAGCAGAAAGTAAAACTTTCTTCATATTATAAAGACTTTAATTTTTCTAATAATTTTTCTTCACTTCCAGGTACATAACCGTTTTGAACGTGTACAATTTTTCCGTTTTTAACAACTATAGTATGCGGAATGTTTACAATTCCTAAGGCACGCTTTAAGTCTTGGTTTGAATCTAATAACACTTTGTAATCCCAACCTTTTCCGTTTACCAAAGGTTTTATTCTTTTTTGAGTACGCGAATCATCAGTAGAAATAGCAATAACCTCAATAGGAAGAGTTTGTTTCCATTCGTCAAGCACATCATTCAAATCATCGAGTTCCATAATACACGGACCACACCAAGTTGCCCAGAAAGAAAATACATATATTTTGTCTTTTTCAACAAAATCATCTTTTACAGAAACTTTTTTTCCATCTAAATCAGCTAATGAAATATTAGGCATTTGTTCTTGAGAAAACATCAAAAGACCAATAAAAAGAGCCAAAACTGTTGTTATTTTTTTCATTTTAAAATTAAGTTTGTTAGACAAATAAATAAAAAAAGATTGAATAATAGAATAAATATTTTTAATTTGCATCTAAATATTTGAAATATGACAAAAATCAAACCACTTTTTATAGCACTTGCTGGATTTTTATTTTTTTCGTGCCACGACACCAATGTTATTGAAATAGAGCCAGATAGTACACCACAAGCGGCTCCTGTTTCGGGCTATTTTAAGAAAAATGTTTTGATAGAAGATTATACCGGGACATGGTGTGGCAACTGTACTCGTGTGGCTTATGCCGTACAGCAAGCCGAAGCTCAGTCAGATAAAGTAGTGGCAATAGCCATTCATAACGGTAATGACCCATATCATTTTGCAGGATTTGAACCTTTACAAGATTTGGTAGCTCCAGGTGTAGGATTGCAACTTCCGGTATCTCGCCTTAATAGAACTGTAATTTGGAGTTATCCCGAACCACAAAATATTGCTCAAGTTAAAAATTTAACAACCAATAATTATGGTTTCGGTTTAGCAATAAATAGTACTATTGTTGGCGGAAATTTGAATGTTGATGTAAAAACAAAATTTGCACAATCTTTTAATAATCATAATTTAAAATTGGTAGTTTGTGTTTTGGAAAATCACTTAATTTACAATCAAGTAAATTATTCGTCTATATATTTTGGCGGACAAAATCCTGTTCAAAATTTTGAACACAACCACGTTTTACGATCTGCAGTTACTAATATATTAGGCGACACTTTTGATGGCGATAAATCGGTTGGTGCAACCTTAGCAAAATCATTTTCAGTACCTATTCCTTCGAATATTTCTAATCCAAATAATATTAGCATTGTGGCCTTTATTACAGAAGATAATTTGGTTCTTAATGCTCGCCATGCAGATATTGGCGAAACCCAAGATTTTCAACAAAACCCATAAATTATAGTAAACAACTTTTTTCACCATCAAAACTCGCATTATTATTGGTAAAGAAACCCTTTTCTATGGGCTTTTAAAACTCAAAAATTAAAAGTTAATCTCATTTTTAGAAATTTAGCATATTTTCATACTTTTGCACCATTATGGCAAAACAAGAAGATTTATTTAAAAATGTAATTTCGCATGCAAAAGAATACGGATTTATTTTTCCGTCGAGCGAAATATACGATGGTTTGAGCGCAGTGTATGACTACGCGCAAAACGGTGTAGAATTAAAGAAAAACATTCGCGACTACTGGTGGAAAGCCATGGTGCAAATGCACGAGAATATAGTAGGTATTGATGCGGCAATTTTTATGCATCCTACCACATGGAAAGCTTCGGGACACGTTGATGCGTTTAACGACCCGTTGATTGATAACAAAGATTCAAAGAAAAGATATCGCGCCGATGTTTTAATAGAAGATTATTGCGAAAAATTATATCAAAAAGCGCAAAAAGAAATCGAAAAAGCGAAAGCTCGTTTTGGTGATGCGTTTGATGAAGAACAATTTGTAACCACTAACGAAAGAGTAAAAGGTTATTTAGACCAAAAGAAAGAAATTTTAGAGCGAATGGCTCGTGGTTTAGATTCTGGCGATTTGGCCGATGTAAAAGCTTTAATTGAAGAATTAGAAATTGCCGACCCGGAAACGGGTTCAAAAAACTGGACGGAAGTACGTCAATTCAATTTGATGTTTGGCACTAAATTGGGTGCTTCTGCCGATACGGCTATGGATTTATACTTACGTCCGGAAACAGCTCAAGGTATTTTCGTAAACTTTTTAAACGTTCAAAAAACCGGACGTATGAAAATTCCGTTTGGTATTGCACAAACCGGAAAAGCGTTCCGTAACGAAATCGTAGCGCGCCAGTTTATTTTCCGTATGCGCGAATTCGAACAAATGGAAATGCAGTTTTTCGTAAAACCAGGCGAAGAAATGAAATGGTATGAATACTGGAAAACTACTCGTTTAAAATGGCACGAATCATTAGGATTGGGAAGCGAAAATTACCGTTTTCATGACCACGAAAAATTAGCACACTATGCCAATGCAGCAGCTGATATCGAGTTTAATTTCCCATTCGGATTTAAAGAATTAGAAGGTATTCACTCAAGAACTGACTTCGATTTAAAAGCACACGAAGAATATTCGGGTAAAAAATTGCAATATTTCGATACCGAAGAAAACCGAAATTATGTACCATACGTAGTAGAAACTTCGGTTGGATTAGACCGTATGTTTTTGGCAGTTTTCTCAAAATCATTACAAGAAGAAACCTTAGAAGACGGTTCAACACGTACAGTATTGCGTTTACCTTCGGTTTTAGCACCAACAAAAGCGGCTGTATTGCCATTGGTTAAAAAAGATGGTTTACCGGAAATTGCCCGAGAAATTGTAGAAGATTTAAAATGGGATTTCAATGTGGCGTTTGACGAAAAAGATGCCGTAGGCCGTCGTTACCGTCGTCAAGATGCTTTAGGAACGCCGTTCTGTATTACCGTAGATCATCAAACATTGGAAGACAAAACCGTTACCATTCGCCACCGCGATAGTATGGAACAACAACGTGTGGCTATTTCTGAATTAAGAAGAATAATCAACAACGAAGTTTCTGTTAGAAATTGGTTGCTGAAAACCAAATAGCAAGCATAAGATTAAAGTAATATTTGAAGCCCATTTCTATAAGATTTGGGCTTCTTGCATTTTTTCTGTTTATTTGTATTGTTGAAAACCTTTAATTACATATTAGTAGATGCATCGATAGAAAATGCGATGACGTATAAGCCGCGCATTGATGCGTTAAAAAGACTGGTGCAATCGGCCTTTATTTTTGATTATTCCAAATTAGTACAATTAATAAGTCCGTTAGAAGCGCATCTAATTTTTTTATATATAGAAAATGATGCTGACAAATACGAGTTTTATTTTGAAGAAATACAAAAGATAAAGCTCAATTTCCCTAAAATTTTATTGGTTATTATTTCCGAAACATTAGATTTTAGTCCGTTTGCCGTACAACTCAATGTATGGGAATATCTGCTAAAAGATTTCACCAACGATGATGTAAAACGATGTGTTGATAGAATCGAACCCAAACGAAAAATTAGAAACGGAGAATCGAAGATTTTAAATAGTCCAAATCCCGATTTATTGATTTGTATTAGAACCTATGGCGAATACAAGTTTATCCGTTCGAGAGATATATTGTATATAAAAGCAGACAACAATTCGTCTGATTTTCATTTGGTAAATAAAGAAATAATCACGGTTTTCAAATCGTTAAAATCTATAGAAAGAGCTTTGCCTTATCCGTTGGTGCGTATTCACAACAGTTATATTGTAAACGCTTATTTTATCCGTAGAATTGTAATGGGGAAAAATCTTGTTTATATCGAAAATTTCACCACCAAACTTCCATTTTCAAAAACCTATCGCGATAATATTGATCATATTTTTAATCGATTAGCAGAAACCAATTATTATATCGAGATATAATTACTCATTATCCGAAGCATGCCATTCTGCATACGAACTTTCGGTTTCTTGAAGTTTTAAAGAAAAAAGGGCGATGTTTTGTGATAATCGAGCTTTAATTTTTTTGGCAAAATCAATCACCATGTTTTCGCTTGTAGGCTGATAATCTACCAAAATAACATGGTGCCCGCGAGTTTTAAGCTCTTCGGCAAGTTCTACATGCGGCGTGTTTTTATTGAAAACAGTTGCATGATCAAAAACATCAACCACTTCTTCTTTTACAATTTTTTTCAAATCGCCAAAATCGATTACCATTCCGAATTTTACATTTTGAATATCATCAATAGGTTTACCAATAACCGTAACCGAAAGTTTGTAGCTATGTCCGTGTACGTTTTTACATTTTCCATCATAGCCATACAAAGCGTGTCCGGTTTCGAAATTAAATATTTTTGTAATTCTAATGATACTCATGTTATTGATTTTTGTTTTTATTTTTCATGAAGTAATACAAAACATAGGCAAAAATTACCAGCAAAACATACGGTAAAAACGAACCAATAATAACACCAATTTTATAGGAATCATTAGGTGCCGTTTTTATTTTTTCGTCGATAACAGTGCTGCTTTGCAAAAATAGTAGCGTAGCAAAATTCATTTCTTTTTAAATTGATTGAGTGCGTTTTTTGTAAATTCAGATAAAACAAGTTTGCCCGAAATGGCAGCTCGTTCTATAAGCAAATCGTTCCAATGTTGGGTGTTTTGCCAAAATATCTTTTTAATTTCTTGTAATGCTTCTGGGTTATAAGAAGCGAGTTCGTTGGCTTTGTTTGTTACCGTTTGCGCAAGTTCATCGGCTGATACAATGGCGTTGTACAGTCCGTTTTCTAATGCCCAAGCTGCTGATTTCCATTCGGTAGGCGAAAGCGTGAGTTGTGCAGTAGCGGTAGCTCCAATTTTTTTGGAAACCACAGGCTCTATCACAAACGGACCAATTCCTATGGCAATTTCGGATAATTTTATAGCACTATCTTGTGTAGCAAATGCCATATCGCAAGCTGCCACAAGACCAACGCCACCACCAACTGCTTTGCCTTGTACTCGGGCAATAAACAGTTTTGGTGAAACTCTTATCGCATTAATTACATTGGCAAAACCCGAAAAAAAGCTTTTCCCTGTTTCGAAATCATCTATACTAAGCAGTTCATCAAAAGAAGCACCAGCACAAAAAGTTTTGCCTTCGCTTTGTAGCACAACTACATGAACATTGCTTTGCCCAGAAACAGTATTTATTTCCGACACCAATTTTTGCAAAAGACTACTTGGATACGAATTGCTTGCTGGATGACTAAAAGTTATCGTGGCAACGTGATTTTCTATTTGCGTGTATATGCTTCCCGAATCCATGAGTTGAAATTAATTCATTAAATTTTCGATTTCCTCAACTTCTATCGGAATGTTTTTCATCAGGTTAAATGGTGCGCCAGTAGGCTGAATTACCACATCGTCTTCGATTCGTATGCCAAATTTTTCTTCAGGAATATAAATTCCTGGCTCTACAGTGAAAACCATATTGGCTTCCATTGGTAAGTGCAACAAACCATAATCGTGTGTGTCTAAGCCCATGTGGTGCGATGTGCCGTGCATAAAATATTTTTTATACGCTGGCCAATCGGGATTTTCGTTTTGCACATCGGCTTTGTCTATTAATCCTAAACCAAGAAGTTCCGAAGTCATTACTTTTCCAACTTCTATCTGATATTCTTTCCAAAATGCACCAGGAACTAGCATTTTTGTAGCTTCGTTTTTTACATTCAAAACGGCATTGTAAACGGCTTTTTGTCTATCGGTAAAACGCCCAGAAACAGGTATAGTTCGGGTCATATCGCTTGAGTAATTGGCATATTCGGCACCTACATCTAAAAGCAGTAAATCGCCTGCTTTACACTCTTGATTATTTTCGATATAATGCAATACATTGGCATTGTTTCCCGAAGCAATAATAGGTGTATAGGCAAAACCTTTAGAACGATTACGCAAAAATTCATGTGCAAATTCGGCTTCAATTTCGTATTCCATTACACCGGGTTTTACAAATGGTAAAATGCGTCTAAATCCTTTTTCGGTGATGTTGCATGCTTGTTGAATTAGTGCAATTTCTTCGGGTTCTTTTATAGATCGAATTTTTTGTAAAATAGGATTTGATTTTTCTATTTTGTGAGCTGGATAATTTTCTTTCCACCATTTTATAAAACGAGCTTCACGAGTTTCGGTTTCGATAGTAGCACGATAATGTTCGTTGGTGTTTATGTACATCGTATCGGCATACGCCATTACTTCTTTTAGCACTTTATGAAAATCTTGCAACCAATACACCGATTTGATTCCAGAAACTTCAAAAGCTCGATCTTTGGTTAGTTTTTCGCCTTCCCAAACCGAAATATGTTCGTTGGTTTCTCTTAAAAAAAGAATTTCTTTTAAATGCTGATAAGGTGCATCTGGAAACAAAAGCAACACACTTTCTTCTTGGTCTACACCGCTTAAATAAAAAATGTCGCGATGTTGTGCAAAAGGCAAAGTACTATCTGCCGAAACAGGATAAATATCGTTACTATTAAAAACAGCTACGCTATTAGATTTCATTTGAGCCGTAAATTTAGCTCGGTTTTTTATAAATAAGTTTCGGTCTATTTGATGGTATTTCATATTCTTATTTTAAACGTTATTTGACGTATTTTTCAAATGGTTTTACAAATTTTTCAATCATATCACTTGCTCTTTTTTGAGCTTGTCTTATAAAATGTTTTAAATACAATTTTGCCCAATCTTCCATAGTTCCATCAAACGATTGGTCTAATTCACTAACATGAAATTGAATTTGCATTGCGGCTGCCCAATTTATATATAATTTTTCTGGGTTACTTTTAAAAAGGCAAGCAAAATGGGCATTTTCGCAAACCAGTTTGTTGTTATTTAGCAACCAATCTATTTCAAAATAATTGATGGTAAAGTTACTAAATTCTTGATTATCTATCATTTTTGCACAAACCTGAGCCAATTTAAAAGCCGAAATAATATTTGGCGATTGTGCAGATTTAGACATATTTCGTGTTTTGATATCGATAATTTCATAGAAACCATCTTTTACAACTAATATATCGGCTGTATCATTTTGTTTTTCATCAAAAGGATTCTCAAGACTCCATTTGTCTGTGGCGTTTTTACCACGACTCAGGAGAAACAAAACTGTTGGTGAATTAAACAAGTTTTGTCTTGCTTCAAAACCAATAATATTTGGATTTTTGCTAAATAAATCGTTTAGATATTCATATTGACGAAATGTGTTTTTAGGAAATTGTTTTTTGATTTCGGTGTAAGCATGTTTGTCAAAGGGTTCTCCAGCAGCGTGTCCAGACAATGTTCCAGAAACAGGTTTTGAGACCGAAGTGCCAATGATTTTTTTTACTAAATTGTTATAATCTACATTCATTTTTTGTTTTCGAAAAGTTGATTAAACAAAGTGGTTATTTTGGCAAGACTATGATTGTCTTTTTCTTTTAAAAAATTTTGTGTTAAACGAGTAATAGAATCGTGTAAAAAAACATCTTTTTCAATATTCCAATCAATTTTTCGGAACGGTATACTTGCTATTGGTTTTTCTGAAAATTCTACAATATTTCCCTTTACAATTCCATTGCATTTTAACCAATCGAATATCACGGGTTGATTGAGATAGGCTAAAATATATTCGATACTTTCTTTGGTTTCTTGTTTTTTGAATATTGCTGTGACGTCTTGAGTTGGAAAAATATCCTTATCAACTAACGCAAAACGAAAATAATTTTTATTGGAAATACGTTCTTTACAAGGTACAAAAATTCGCCTTTCATCTTTATTGAATAAATTAAAATTGCGTAAAAACACCCATTCCCAGTAATTTATTTTGCGATTGTATTGATAGCGTTTTTCTAAATCAGTTTTATATTTTTGAAAATGCAAATAATAATTTGGATAAGTGTTCTTAAATTCAGTTTCCTCCAAACCAGCATTTATATAAATATACTTTGTAATGTTTTCTGCAAAAAATGGCGTTAAATCTTTTGCTTTTACAACATTAATTGTAGCCGATGTTTCAGCTTTATTGAGTTCATGACCATTTACTTGAAAAGCCTTGTCAAGACCACTTACGAGACCATTGCCAATATCACAAATTTCTCCAATGGTATAAAAATCAATTTTATCTTCTTCAAAAAAATGAAAAAATGAAGTTGGAGTTTGTTTTTGGCAAACAGTTTCTAATTTTTGTAATTCTTCTCTAATTTCATCATTTTGTAATAGCCAGCGTTCATTGGTTTTGAATTGAGTAACTTGTAAGTACGCTGCATTATAAAATGGAATTTTATTTTTTAGATTTTCAAGCGTTTCAAAAGTTAGTTTTTGATTGGCGTAATATTTGGCAACATTTATTTTGTTGGATTTGTTTTTACTTTTGACAAACTTAAAAATAACAATGGAAACTGTTACTTTATCAAAAATTGGCGTTTCATTAAAATGATAAATTTCTTCAAAATAACCCTGTTGAACCATATAGTTTCGTAAAGAAATAGAATGAGTTGTATTCATCCAATATTCTGGACAAATGAAGATGAGTTGTCCGTTATCGTTTAATAATTCAATAGATTTAAGAATGAAAATATATAAATAATCACAAAGCGAATTAAAATACTTGTTCCAAATTGGGTTTATAGAAAGTTCTTGTTTTAATTCGTTTTCTAAATTTTTCCAACGAATATAAGGTGGATTACCAATTATTAAATCAAATTTTTCGCTAATGTTTGCAGACACAAAACTCTCATAAGTAACAAATGAAAAATCGGTGGCTAATTCTTGGTCTATTTCATATGCAGTTAAATTGTTAAATCCTTTTTGTTGTAGGATTTCTAAAAAAACGCCCTCACCACAAGATGGTTCTAATATTTTGGAATTTTTAGAAATATCAGCCAAATCAATCATAAAATCAGCAACTACTTTTGGTGTAAAGTATTGTCCAAATTTATTTTTGATTGATTGTTTAACTAAATTTTCCATTTATGAATATTATTTGTCTAAATCAAAACAGACTTTGATTTGTAAATTTTTTAACAAGTTGATTAAAAAAATTAATTAATCACCATTTCAGGAATTTCTCCTTCTATAATTAATGTGGCTTCTGTAGCGTTTACAATATCTTCTACTGATACGCCTGGTGCTCTTTCAAGTAATTTGAAACCTTGTGGTGTAATTTCTAAAACTGCCAATTCGGTTACCACTTTTTTCACGCAGCCAACACCTGTAAGGGGCAATGTACATTTTTTAAGTATTTTTGATTCGCCGGCTTTGTTTACATGCATCATGGCTACAATAATATTTTCGGCAGAAGCCACCAAATCCATAGCGCCACCCATACCTTTTACCATTTTTCCTGGAATTTTCCAGTTGGCTATGTCGCCATTTTCCGAAACTTCCATGGCGCCAAGTATCGTTAAATCTACCTTTTGACTTCGAATCATTCCAAAACTAAAAGCCGAATCAAAAAAACTTGCACCCGGCAAAGTGGTTATGGTTTGCTTACCAGCATTAATGATATCGGCATCTTCTTCGCCTTCGTAAGGAAATGGGCCCATGCCCAAAACTCCGTTTTCGCTTTGAAATTCAACCGAAATATCGTTGCGAACAAAATTAGCAACCAACGTTGGAATGCCTATACCAAGATTTACATAATATCCGTCTTTTACTTCTTGTGCAATGCGTTTAGCAATTTGGTTTTTATCGAGAGCCATATTTTTTGCTTTAAAAAAAGTTTCAGTTAAGCTACAAATTTAGGAATATTTGTTTTGATTGTTACATTCTTTTGTGGTTTTGTATTGCAAAGAAGTTTATTCTATCTTTGTTCTATAAAAATACATCTTTTGAAAACCAAAATCTACTTTGCATCAGACCAACATTTGGGTGCGCCTACAGCCGAACTTAGTTTTCCGCGCGAGAAAAAATTTGTGGCTTGGTTGGATATGGTAAAACAAGACGCTACAGCAATTTTTATTTTGGGCGATTTGTTTGATTTTTGGTTCGAATACAAAACAGTTGTTCCCAAAGGATTTGTGCGGGTTTTAGGCAAACTGGCTGAGATAAGCGATAGCGGAATTCCAATTTATTTTTTTGTGGGAAATCATGATTTATGGATGAACGATTATTTCGAGAAGGAACTCAACATACCCGTTTACCACGATAATAAAGAATTTACTTTTAACGGAAAAACATTTTTAATTGGACATGGCGATGGCAAAGGTCCAGGCGACAAAGGCTACAAACGCATGAAAAAAGTGTTTACCAATAGTTTTTCCAAAAGACTTTTTAGATGGCTACACCCTGATGTTGGTGTGCGATTAGCTCAATATTTATCGGTTAAAAACAAATTAATTTCGGGCGATAGCGATGTAAAGTTTTTAGGAGAAGACAACGAATGGTTGGTGCAATATTGCAAACGAAAATTGCAAACCAAGCAATATGATTATTTTGTTTTTGGGCATCGACATTTGCCTATGACAATAGATTTAGGGCAAAATGCCACCTATGTAAACCTTGGCGATTGGGTTTCGTATTTTACCTACGGAGTATTTGATGGTGAAAAATTTACACTAAACACATTTAGTACAAATGCGTGATTTTTTAAATGTAAATTAATCCCTCATTAAATAATCAAGAGTAATCGCATCAATTTTTCCGTCTGGAAATAAACCATTTTTTTGTTCAAAGGCGCCAACACATTTTAAGGTTATTTCTCTAAAAACACCATCAATAGGAAGTTCGTAGCCTTTTTTTGCTAATAGTTTTTGAATTTCTAAAACAAACGGACCATAATCGCCAACTCTAAGGGCATATTTTTCAGGGTTAGATTGTAAACAATCTACCAAAAATTGATTTTTTAAAAACTGATCATATTCTTTTGGTGATACACCACTTTTTTCAAAATTAATCACATATTTGTTGTTGTATCCATTCTTTTTCATTTCCAAAGATTGGACTAATTTATCTTCATACACTTTTACGTTTGCTAACAAAGATGTATATCCTTTTACTGCATATTTAGTATCTATATCATCATCTTCAGGATGGCGTACATCGATGCCTTGCGTATTCCATTGTAAACGAACATAGCTGTTTACATCTTCAACTGCTTGGTAATATTGTTGTAAAACTAACGGATTGTAATAGTTTTTATCTATTTCTTTTTTAGAAACATAGTCGATTTCGGGAGCATGAAATCTTTTGTAGTCGCGGTATTGTGTGTACGCAAACATCAGTATTACAATAATTAAAAATGCAATAAGTAGTTTTTTCATGTAGAATAAATTTGACGCAAGTTACAAATTTTTCTTAATTATTTGATTATAGGTAATGTTACAATAAAAAGTGTGCCATTGTTTGGTTCAGACTCAAAAGAAATAGAGCCTTTGTAATTTTCGATAATATTTTTGATAATACCCAAGCCAAGTCCCATACCGCTTGTTTTGGTGGTGAATTTTGGCTCGAAAATTCGTTCGCTGTTTTCTAAAGCAATTCCAATTCCGTTGTCTTGTACCAAGATTTTCACTTCGTTTTCATTTCTATTTACCGACACATTTATCAATTTATGTTCCTGCTCGTCTGGTATAGATTGTATGGCATTTTTTATCAAATTGGTAATAATCCTTATGAGTTGCGTTCTATCCATAACTGTAATAATTTCTTCTTCATCACTATGGAAATTAATATAATCTTCGTTGAAAATATCAAGCGAAAACTCAACAACTTCAACTACATTAAGTGTTTCGTTTTGTTGCGCTGGCATCGAAGCAAAGTTCGAAAATGCTGATGCAACTGCGGTCATGGTATCTATTTGCTGAATAATGGTTTTGGTATAATCATTTAACTTCTGACGAAGATTGGGATCGTTTTCATCAAATTTTCGTTGAAAACTTTGCACGGTAAGTCGCATTGGCGTTAGTGGATTTTTAATTTCGTGTGCTACTTGTTTCGCCATTTCGCGCCACGCTTGCTCCCGTTCGCTTTGTGCCAACATAGCGGCACTTTCTTCCAGTTTATCCACCATTTTGTTGTAGGCGTTTATCAAGGAATTTATCTCGCGGCTGTTGTCTTCAATGACAATTTTTTCGTTTTTCTGATTCAGATTGGTTTCGTTTATTTTATCTGAAATGGTTTTCAAAGATTTGGTAATATAACTCGAAAGGAAATATGCTAATCCGAATGCTATAACCAACATAAACAAATAAACCTGCGAAAGACGAATTAAAAATTCGCGAATTTCATTTTCATAAAAGCTGTCGTCCTCGGCATACGGAAGATTTAAAATCCCCAGTGGTTTGAACTTATCATCTTTGATTTGACTATACGACGAACGGATTTTTACACCATCGATATTTTTAATATCTACGTAGCGTTTTTCGATGCTCGACTGTACCAATTTTAGAATATATTTTGGAATTGGCGGCGCAACACTATCTACAGAAAATGAAGCTTTGGAGGATTTTAGCAATTTTCCGTTAAGCGAATAAATATTGATTTCGGTATTATGAATATCCGATAATTCGTGGATTTTATCTTTGAAAATGTAAGGCAAATTCCTGGCCGTAAGCGGATAAGTTGTGTTTGCCAACACATAATTGATGTGTTCTTTTATTGCGTTTTCTTTGAGCTCCAAACGTTCTTGTTGGTAATTTCGAGCTTCGTTTTTAAATTGAATTAATGAAATATATGCCAGCAAAATCGAAACAATCAAAACCAAAACAACCATCGAAAAAAAGATTCGAATTCGCAGTGAAAAGTTTTGTATTTTGAAGTTTCTAAACATTTATTAGTACTTTTTTTCTCTTATTTTTTTATAAAATTTAAAACCAAGCATAATCAGCACCGAGAACAAAATAATTCCAACAACACCATATACCCAATTGATAGCATTTTTTAATATCACTAAGAAAACAACAGCAAAAAGGATAATGGTTGCCACTTCGTTCCAAAGCCGAAAAAAAGTAGAGGTGTGTTTACAAGTGTCGTTTTGCAACTGCTTAAAAATTTGATGACATTTGAGATGGTACAAATATAATGCCGCAACAAAACAGAGTTTTGCATGCATCCACGATTCGTGTTGCCAGGCCTTTCCGATTTCGGTAAAAAATAGCATCCAAAACGCAAAAATGCTTGCCAAAATAGCGCTCGGCCAAGTAATAATGTACCATAATCGGTAACTCATTATTTTGTATTGATTGAGCAAAATAGATTTTTCGGGTTCTGATTTTTGAAATGCTTCGGCTTGATATACAAATAGGCGCACAATGTAAAACAATCCTGCAAACCAAGTAATTACAAATATAAGATGCAACGATTTTATGTAATTGTATTCCATTTTAATTTTGTAAAATTATTCGGTTTTAGAATTTGTAGAAGAAACCATTTTGGCAACTGCGGCGTTTACATCTTGTATTACATTACCTCGATAGAAAGGCGCATCGTGTTGAAAATCATGAGTTTCAATCCAAAAAAATATTCTCAAATTGGTAGCGGTTGCCGTGATTTCGTCTATGGTTGCATAATTGTTTTTATCCGGAAGTTGTGCTACGTTTTTGTGTTCTTTCAGCAAATTATTTATAGAAGCACAAATATTGTTTGCATTGGCATTTTTATCTATCGGAACAACAAAATCGTAGCGAATAGTGCCATCTTCAGTAAAATTAGAAAGTTGTTTGCGCAACACATCACTATTTGGAATATACACATCTTTGCCGTCGAGCGTTTTTAATTTGGTGTAACGAAATTCTAAAGCTTGTACTTTCCCTACAGTGCTATCAATCATTATAGTATCGTTAATATCAAAAGGACGTTTAAAAGCCAAAATAACACCACTAATAAAATTCTCGCCAATTTCTTTAAAAGCCAATCCTAACACTACAACCGAACCACCCAAAAAAGTAACGATATAACCAGAAACGTTAGACAATCCGGCAATATTAAGAGCAATAGAAGCGATTAATAAAAAGGAAGCAATGCCTAATACTTTACTCAAAAAAGTAGCCAACAATGCATCGTGCGATTTTTTTTCGAAAGCTTTGTTGAACAAATAGGCAATTCTTTTACTAAGAAGATAGCCTAAAATAATTAGGATAAAACCTAATAAAATCTCAGGAATTTTATAAATAAAAGCTTGCCAATGTTCATACAGCGAGCGTTCTAACACTTTAAAATCTGTAACAGAGTTCTTCATAGAGCGAATTTGCATCTCCAAAAGTAGTAAATATTTAGGATAAAAGTAACGACAAATCGGCAATTTGAGATTTCGATTGTATTGTAAAAATGCAATGTTTTTAATTACATTTTTAAATAGAAATCCTTCGTTAAATCGATATAATCGTTTGTGTATTGATGTCGGTTGGTTTCGATAATCAACGTGTTGGTTTCCAAAGTTGGCAATTCGTAGCGTTTAAACGCCAACAAACTTCTTTTGATTTCAGTATCTGGTGTGCCTTTTACGCGTGTGATTTTTATCGGGAAAAGTTCAACTTCGGCACACAAATCTATAAAATACTGCTCTTCTTTATAAGGAATAATTACAGCGAAAATTCCGTTTTCCGAAAGTAAAATATTGGCAGCTTCTACCAATTCTTCAAAAGGCAAGGCATCTTGAAATCGAGCCAAATCGCGTTGTATGTTTTCGGTTTTAAAATTCTCTGAGTAAAACGGCGGATTGGAAATGATAATATCGTATTCGTCTTCTGGCTCTTCCACAAATTCGTCTAAAGCTGCATGAAAACAAAACAAACGATCTGCCCATGGCGAATTTTCAAAATTATCCACGCATTGTTCGTAAGCATTTTCATCAATTTCGATGGCATCAATTTGCTCGGCATTGCTTCTTTGCGCCAACATTAACGACAAAACACCAGTGCCAGCACCAATATCCAAAACCGAAAACGGATTGTTTTCTATCGGACACCAAGCACCAAGCAAGACACTATCGGTGCCAATTTTCATGGCGCATTGGTCTTGTTGTACAGAAAATTGTTTGAAATTAAACATGATATAAATTCCAATTTATTAAATTCCAAATTCCAAAAGTGTTGTTCTAAATACAAAAATTTGGAATATTTATGACTTTGTTGTTTTGATGATTATTGCAGAAAGAATTTTTCTTAATTCTTCAACTTCTAAAATTAATGATTCTGAAATATGACGAAAATCTGGATTCAATTCATGTAATAATTGCATCCAATATTTAGACTCTTTAGCTTCTTTTCGGGCAATTTTTAATCGAAAAGATAAATCTTTATCTCCAAGTTTTTCATTGGCTTCAATATAATTTGCACCAATAGATCCTGATGATCTTATAACTTGTTTACCATCTTCAATGTTTGAAATAGTTTTGGGTAATTTTTGAATGTATAGCCTACAATTTAAAGCAAATGAATATGTTCTTTGTTCTAAATTAAGAGGTTTATCCATGATTTTGATAAAGTTGTTTGGTTGGAATTTGGAATTTAAATTTTGGTGTTTTAAAGATACATTTCCACCAAACCATTTGGCGTATTGAGTTTTATGAATTTTTCTTTTTTATTGACTTCTACAATAAAATCATCAATCATAGGGATAAGGATTTCTTTTCCTTCAAAATCAATTTCAAATAATGGCTGCGCATTAGAATCATTAACTCTAATAATTGTTCCGATGTTTCCTAAACGAATATCTATCACATCAAAACCTTCGATTTCGTGATAATAAAATTTGTCGCCTTCCAGTTCAGGCAGAAAGGTTAGGGGCAAATAAATTTCGCAACCTAAAATTTCTTCGGCTTGTTCTTCGGAATCAACATCTTCAAACTTTACCCGAAGCCAATCGCCTTTGTGCATCTGGGCTTTTTCAATAAAAAATGGAACCAAGTTTTTGCCTATTTCGACAAAAACTGATTCCATTTCTTGATAAATTTCGGGTTCGTCCGTATCTAAATAAATAAGAACTTCGCCCTTGAAACTAAATTTTTTAGCGATTTTGCCAAGATAGAAACATTCTTCTTTGCGCATCAACTTATAGTATTAAGCTTCGTTGTTTTCTTCTGTAGTTTCTTCAGTTGCAGGAGCTTCTGTTTCTACTTCAGCAACCGGAGTTTCTTCTGTTTCTTCAGCAGCTGGCGCTTCTTCAGCAGCCTTTGCAGCTTCAACAGCAGCTTTAGCACGGTTTTCGTTTACTTCTTTTTCGGCTTTTAATGCTTTAGCTTTAGCATCGTCTTTAGATTTTGCTAAGCCGTCTTTTTTAGCGTCAATTTTAGAAGATTTTTCTTCTAACCATTTTGCTAATTTAGCATCTGCTTGTTCTTGAGTAAGTGCACCTTTACGCACACCTCCATCAAGGTGATGTTTTAACAAAGCTCCTTTGTACGAAAGGATAGCACGAGCAGTATCTGTTGGTTGTGCTCCGTTGTGTAACCATTCTACAGCTTTGTCAAGGTTTAACTCAATGATTGCCGGGTTGGCAGTTGGGTTGTAAGTTCCTAATTTTTCTAAGAATTTACCATCTCTTTTTGAGCGAGCATCTGCCGCTACAATCCAGTAAAAAGGTTTTCCTTTTTTACCGTGTCTTTGTAATCTAATTTTTACTGACATAATAATGTAATTAAAATGAGGTTCTCGACCTCGGTTAATTTTAAGGGTGCAAATATACAAAAGTTTTTAAACCAACCACATAACCAAATAAATTTATTTTATTATGATAATTCAAATTATTATGTATTTTTGTGAGTAAATTTATCATAGATATGAAAAAATTATTTTTTGCATTAGCCTTAGCAGTTTCATTTATCTCTTGTTCTGATAAGGTTGAGAACCCAAGTCCGGGATTTCAAGTTTATAAAGATGGAGTGCTTTTAAGATTGGCTTCGTTTAGTGCTACACGATCTGTTTCTACAGGCAAGGTTCAGATTTCTGGAGTTTCGGGATATGAAACAGTAACACTCAACATTGCTGGAAGCAGCTTAGGAACGTATTATTTTTCGAGTTCAAATTTTACCAACCAAGCAACATACGCAGCTAATTTAGACGGTACAAGTTATTTTTATCAAACACAATCATCGAGTGGTGCAGCAACTGTAGTGGCTTATCCAATATTAAATGGTGGTACAGGATATTCGTCTGGGCAAGGAGTTGCAACAACAGGAGGTAGTGGTACAGGACTTACTGTAAACATTGCATCTGTTACAGATGATTCTAATAATGGTGTTGTAAAATCTGTTGCAGTTAATAATGGCGGAAGTGGTTATTATCCAGGCGACGTTATTACCGTATCGGGTGGAAATAGCAATTGTCGTTTTGTAGTATCGCATGTAAACGGAAATGACACAAACGGACTTGTAACTGTAACTAATAATAGTGACGGAACGATAACTGGTGATTTCAAATTTATTGCTACGAAAGTGCTTGGCGGTTCAGAAGCGCCATCGTTAGCTACTTTTCAATACGGAAAATTTTATAAAGTTCCCGTTACAGAAGTGCCTTAAGAATAATTTTTATTTTTTATAAAAAAAATCAACCCTGACGAAAAAATTTAAAGTTTTGTCAGGGTTTTATAATACTTTCAAAAACAAAAAATGTATGGAATTGTTTTTAATTTGTAGTTTTTAGTTCTTAAAGCAAAATGAATGGCTAAAAAAAGTGATACAAATTAATTACTATGTTTATTTTTATTCGATAATTAATTTTTGTTGCGATACCATTACATTATTGTTTTTTACTTGTACTATGTAATTACCGCTTTGCAAAAACCCGATATTAAAAGTTCCCTGTAATGTAGAGGAGGCTACAGGCTGGTTTTTGTAAACTACTTTTCCTGTTAAATCTATAATCTCGATAGTGTTTATGGTTGTTCTGCCTTTATAATCTATAGTAAGCTCGGTATGGGCAGGGTTAGGGCTTATTTTTAACTTGTTTTCTGTTACGTTAAAACTATCATTTGCCAATGTACAGCCGTCTATTTGCAGATAGGTTGGTAAGGGTTGTGGTGTTGTGGTGCCATTGCCCAGTTGTCCATAATCGTTGGTACCCCAAAGCCACAGGGCGCCATTGGCTTGCAAGGCTGCGGTGTGCGTAAAACCACAGGATACCGCAACCCAGTTGCTGGCAGTACCTACTTGGGTAGGAATATGGGTATTGGTTGTAGTACCCAGCCCCAGTTGTCCTACATCATTGAGCCCCCAAGCCCACAAAGTGCCATCGCTTTTTATACCCATAGAAAAGCGGTAACCACCCGCTACCGTTTGCCATGTACCCGGTATTTGAAAAGGGACATCTGGAAAACTTGGATTAGCAGGGTCATGCCCTGTTTGTCCTTGAGTTGGGTTGCCCCAACACCATAGCGTATTATCGGTTTTTATTGCCATCATGTGGTCTCCGCCCATGGTTATCCTGTCCCAATCGGTATCGGGGTTATGCTGGTGTGGTGTGGTATAACCTGTAACCGAACTATCTCCCAACAACATAGCAATATTATTGCCCCATGCCCATAGGGTACCATTATTTTTAAGGGCAAACCCCACAGCAGAGCGGGTAGTGGCTACAGCTTTCCAATCGCTGGTGCCACCTATTTGCACGGGGCTGTTGCGCTGGGTAGTAGTGCCATCTCCTACCTGAAAATAGGTGTTTTCGCCCCAAGCCCATAAACTGCCGTCGGTGCGTACACCAGCGGTAAAGACATTGGTTGCCGAAATTTGTTTCCAGTTATTAGCCGTACCTACTTGGGTAAATTGGGGTGTTTGTGCGGTAGTTCCAATTCCTAAACAACCATAAAAATTTCCTCCAACAGCCCATAATGTTCCATCATTTTTAATAGCAAAAGTATTTCCATCTACACTTGATAATGATGTCCAATCAGCTGAAGTATCTAAAGGTGTTGGTACAAAACTATCTTGTTCATTGTTGTTTAAATTACCTGCTTGACCATAACCCCACCCCCATATAGTACCATCGGTTTTTTTACCAACGGTATTACCAAGTGAAGATTGTAGTGAACTAAAACATTGAGAATTTATTATTTGGTTATAAAACACAAATAATAAAAAGAACATATATTTTTTTGTTTTCATCCTTTTAAGTTTTTTTGAATTAGAAACAAATGCTTCAAATTTTTGAAGCATTTGTTTTAATTTAATTTATTCAATTATTAATTTTTGTTGCGATACCATTACATTATTGTTTTTTCCTTGTACTATGTAATTACCGCTTTGCAAAAACCCGATATTAAAAGTTCCCTGTAATGTAGAGGAGGCTACAATCCAGTTAAAATTATCATGGCAAATTTGTTGCCCGTCAAAAGGCAGATTGTAAGTAACCGTTTGTCCTTCACAAACTACACTGAGACATTCTATATCAAACCCTCTTTCTCCTATTTCTATAGGTCTTTTATAAGTACTACTGCAACCACAAGCATTCGTAACCGTAAATGATAAACTACCTGCTCCTACACTTCCCCAAGTAATTAAACAAGAGGTTGCGTTTTGACTTGTTATTGTTCCTCCTATAACACTCCATTGTGTTGCTGGCGAAGTTCCTAAATTACCACTTAAAGTATAAGTAACTTTGCTCGATTCACAAACTTTAATACAATCAGAATCTGATATATTTTCAATTAAAATAGGCTCTTTTTCATCTCGAATTTCTTCATTAGAAAAAGTTTGACATCCTACTTCTACATTCCAATTGATAAAAACACCCGAAGTGGGCGTTTGTGAAAAGATTGTTTTTGGGAGTAGTAATAAAAACAAAATAAAAAAGCAACTAAAATTTAGTTTTGCTGTGTGCTGTGTGCTTCATAAGATTGGTTTTAGGGTTGATTCCATCAAAAGTATTGATTATTAATGAAATAAAAAACAAAAAGAAGTTTTTTTTACAAATATTAATTTATTCAAGAAAACTACAATATTTGTAAAAAAATAACCCTGACAAAAAAATAATTTTTGTCAGGGTTTTATATTGTTTTAAAGTCCAAATTAATTTATTTTAACTCTTTTTCAATTTCAGATAAAATCTCGGCAGTTTCATTAAAATCTTGTTGCATCGATGCATCTGTAGATGGTGTATATCGTGCAAAATCGCAGTTTTCTTTTATTTTGATAAATCTCGAAATGGTATTTTCTTCTGTGCCTTTTGTTCTTAAAATTTGAGCAATGTTGTCTTTACTCATTTCGCTGGTTTCTATACGAAGTTTCGATTTTAAGAAGTTATGCAAACATCGTTCTAACGAAATATAAAACTGGTCTTTGTTGCCAAGTTTTTCTTTGGCTTCTACCAAATATTTTTTCGCCAATATTTCAGATTCTTTTACGGTATCAACCGTTTTTGGTTTGGCTTCTTTTTTACGTTTTCTAACAAATGCAAAAAGCAATAAGGCAACAATTGGCGTAATCACAATGCCTAATAATAATCCAACAGGTACGCTGTCTGTTTCTTCATTAGCATTATTTTTGGAATTTTTCTGTAACGGATTTGGATTGTTTCCAGCCACCGATGGTCCGTCGAGTACATCTATCTTGATTTCGCTTGACGACAAAGTTTTATACGAATGCGTATTGGTGTCAAAATAACTGAATTTTATAGGCTTTATTACATGATTTCCTTTCAATTCGGGAATTACGGTATAGGTATCGGTAGTTTTACCTTCCATGCCCATCGGTTGTGCAGTAACAGCGTCTTTATGTTCGGGATCGTACACATCAAGCGCATCGGGAACCGTAAGCGCAGGAAGTTTGAAAAGTTTGAAATTTCCGTTACCGTTTACAGAAAGCACAATTTGGATTGGTTCGCCACTTTTTACCATAGTTCTCGACGGAACAACATCAAACGAAAAATCACCAACAGCACCACTAAAGTCTTCTGGTTTCCCAGCTTCTGGCAAGGCTTTGGCGGTTATTTCTTTTACACCGCTCGAAACTCTTTTGTTTGATTGAACGGTTTCCATTTCTCCAAAAACAGTGGTGCGACCTGTTGGTGCTTCATAATCGATATCGAGTGTGAGCGGCTCTATTTCGAGTTTACCCGATTTTTGTGGATACAAAATGGTTTTTCGTAAAACGGCATAACGAATGCGTTGTCCTTTGTACGTTCCTTCTTCTGGATTTAACGGCACATCAATATTTTGACTCCAAAAATTATTGTATTTTGGTTTTTCGATTTCGTTCCAGCCAGCAATATTTAAATTGTATCCAAAATAAAGTTTGTAGGTTACAATTACGGGTTCGTTTATATACGGATTTGGATTGGAAACATCGGCAACTAAAAATAGACTGGAAGTGCTAAATTTGCTTGGCGAAACAACCACTTCTTGGTTTTCTTGACCAGCGACCTGAATTTTTACCGAGTTGGATTTATAGAGTTTACCATTGTATTCTATTACCGCTGGTTTGATGTTGAAAGTTCCTTTTTTTAATGGAACCAACATAAACGAATAGCTTTTTTTGAAACTGCTGTGTCCGTTTACCCAAGCTTGGCTTATGCTTTGATTTGGTCCGGCAATAACCCTAAATCCAGATGATTCGAAATCGGGTGCTTCAAAATTGTCGCCATCAAAATTCATTTCGTATTCTATCAAAATTCGTTCGTTTATTTCCACAGAATTTTGGCTCGCTTGAGCGGCAAATTGGAGTTGCGCCCACGAAGTTTTAATTAGAAATAATAATATAAAAACAAATGTTTTCTTCATTTTTTTACCAATCTTTATCTGTTTTTACAGGAATTTTTACTTTTTTGCCGTTTACTTTTTCTTGTACTTTTTGCTCTTCGTTGTTTACGGCATCGAGCATATTATCTAAATCACTTTTCTTAGTAGATTGTGGATTTTGATTGTTGTTTTTCCCTTTTTGCTCTGGGTTTTGATCTTGTTTGCTTTTGTCGTTGTTGTCTTTGTCTTGTTCTTTATCTTTTTGTTTGTCTTTATCTTTTTCGTTTTTGTCTTTGTCTTTGTTTTGATTTTCTTTTTGTTGTGGCGCTTTGTCTTTGTTTTCGCCTTTGCCATCATTGGTTTGTGGCGGTTTTTCCTTAAACATTTTTTGGGCTAACGCCAAATTGTATCGCGTTTGATTATCGTTTGGATTATTGCGAAGCGCATTTTTATAATTATCAATAGCCGCGCCATAATCTTTCGCTTTAAAATTGATATTACCTAAATTATGATGTGCTCTAAATTTTTCGTCTTTGGTTTTGGCATTGAGCAACGCATTATTAAAATATTTCTTTGATTCTAATGTTTGATTTTGTTTGTAAATACTGGTTCCTAAATTATACGAAGCCACACTTTTCTTACTGTTTTTTGCTGCTGCAATACGATATTCGGCTTCGGCATTTTCATATTCTTTATTTTTAAAGTTTTTGTTGCCTTCTGCTAATGACGTATTGTTTTCTTGTGCAAAAGTAACACAAGAACACAAAAATAAAATTATATATAAAACTTGTCGAATCATTTGCTTTTTTTTCTGTCTAATACTAAAAAATCGATGAGTAACAATAAGGTTGCTATTGCCAAAAACCAATAAAATGTAGCGCTCATACCAGTAGTTCTTGCCGTTTGTCCATCGGTTTTTTGAAAACTCTCGAGTTGATTTGAAACTTGATTGATAATACTTCGTGAGCTATTTCCGTCAATATAAGATTGACCTGTAACCTTGGCAATACTTTTTAAAACGGTAGCATTTCTTTTTGAAATAACAACATTGTTGTCTTTATCCCGTTGAAAACCGGCTACAATTCCGTCTTCGCGTAACGGAATTGTACTTCCTTTATCGGTACCAACACCAACAGTTATTATTTTTATTTTATTTTTATTAGCTTCTTCGGCGGCGCTTTCGGCGTTTTCTGAATGATCTTCGCCATCAGAAAAAATCACAATTACTTTATTGGCACTTGTTTTTTTGGTGAACGACTGCGATGCAATTTCAATAGCTTGATCGATAGCGGTTCCTTGCTCGGAAATCATTCCAGGATTACTATTTTTAACAAACATTTTAGCTACATTATAATCGGTTGTTACCGGCATTACATTAAACGCACTGCCCGAATACACAACCAAACCTACTTTATCGCCATGCAAATTATTGATGATTTGACTCACAATTTGTTTGCTTTTTTCCAATCGGTTTGGCGCCACATCTTCGGCGAGCATACTTTTAGAAATATCCAAAGCAAAAATTACTTCGATGCCTTTGCTTTTAACAATTTCGGTTGCTTTTCCGTATTTCGGATTTGCCAAAGCCAGTATTAACAACAAGACACAAATGATGTAAATGCTGTTTCGTATGGTGGTTTTTTTATCGAAATCTTTTCCGGTAATTTTTTTAAATAACTTGCTTTTGGCAAAGGCATCTCTTTTGGATTTTTGCCAATGCAAATACCAAAGCAATCCTCCCACCATAAACGGCAGCACCAATAACCAATACAAATATGTACTTTCTTCGAATATCATTTTATACAATTCCTTTGAAAAGGGTTTTATCTAAAGCAAAATAACCAAGCAATAATAACATTGCCAAAACAACTAAGTTTCTAAATTCTTCGATATAACTTGTTGGCGAAAAATCTTCGATTTTGGTTTTTTCGAGCTGGTTTATTTCGTTATAAATTTTGTTTAATTTTTCGTTATCGGTTGCCCGAAAATATTTTCCACGTGTTTTAAGCGCGATGTTTTTTAATAATTGCTCGTCTATTTCTACCGGTTTTTGCGAATATAAAGTATCGCCAGTTGGCAAAATTCTTTCAGGAAAATTTGCCGTTCCTTTAGAACCAACTCCAATACTGTACACTTTTAATCCGTATTGACTAGCCGCTTCTGCAGCGGTTTCTGGTTCCACATTTCCGGTATTGTTTACACCATCGGTTAGCAATATAATTACTTTGCTTTTGGTATCGCTTTCTTTCAATCGGTTTATAGCTGTGGCAAGTCCCATTCCTATTGCTGTTCCATCATCAATAACATTATTAAAATTAATTTCTCTAATGGCATTTTCGAGCACGACTTTATCGGTAGTAAGTGGCACACGCGTATAGGCTTCCCCCGCATAAATAATAAGACCAATCCTATCATTCGGACGATTTTGTACAAATTTTATAGCCGCGTCTTTGAGTGCAGATAGGCGGTTGGGTTTAAAATCGGTTGCTAACAAACTTGACGATACGTCCATCGTTACTAATATATCAATACCTTCTACATCTTGTGCGTCGATACTTCTTGGGCGTGCCATGGCTACAATGATAAGCGCCAACGCCGTTAGTGGCAACAAGAACAAAAAAGGTTTTAGTTTGGCAAGCAGCGACTTTTGTCCTTTAAATCCTTGAATGGTGCTGATAGTAATGGTGGTGTTTTGGCTTTTGATTTTTTTCCATTTATAAATAAATAAAAACGGAATTGCCAAAAGCAAGACTAATACCCACGGATATGCAAAATTGTAATTGTCCATTATCTTTCGGCTTCTTGTAATTCTATTGATTTTTTAATTCGCTCAATTATTTGTTTTCCGTACGGATCATCATCTCTACAAGTAATCATAACTTGTTGTAATCCACGATATTGATTAAACAATATAAGCTCGTAATATACTTTTTGGTATTCGGTTGATGCTGGTACAGGAACACTCATTGTTCCGAAAACACGTTTTCCTTTGATACCATTTTGCAAATCGTAATCGGCAATTTTTAATAAAATATTTTTTACGCCTTCTTTTTCATAAGCTTTGATGGTTTGCTCACCCACAACTTCCAAATTAATCGGCGTTGGCTCGTTGGTGTTGAACGTTGAAACCAATATGTAGAAATTGTCTATCAAACTTCCGTAATTAAAAGTTTGTAAATCTTTGCCTTTTACTTCTTTGTCCTTAGAATTTACTTTTACCTGAGTACGTTTTAACACTTTTGGTGTTTCGAGTTCAATGCCAGGATTTCCGTAGTTACTCTTTATCCATTCCGATGCAATAAGTTCTTTGGTTGGATGCCCAATGATTTTATCCTTTAAATACTGATACCCTTCAAAGGCAAAAAGCCCAACCAAGAGAAGCACCAAAGCAATAATTCCTGAAACTATGTACAGTTGCTTTTTTTGTTTTTGTTTTTTGGCTAATTCTTGTTCTATCAGTCTTCGTTGTCTTTCTACAGTGTCAAATTCCAAATCGGTTTCTTGCGGTATTCCCGAATGAATATTGAGAATAGTTTCTTGAACAGTGGTTTTGTCTTGCGAAATTTCGTCTTGGTTTGGTATCGATTTGGCAAATTTTATCAAATCGGCTTTTTGCAGAATTTGATTCAAATTGGTTAAAACTTCTCGCGAAACTTTAATTTTTTTCGATTGAATAATGTTTTCCAAACTATGAACCAACTCGGAAGTTGTGCTTTCCATTGCCGGAATTTTCAATTCTTCTTCAATATATCGGCGTGCGATATCTGTTAAATCGGAATAATAATTTTTGAAATCGCCTTTTTGAATATATTGCTTATTGTCAAGCTGTTGTAAATTGGCGTTGGCTTTTTCCAATGGCGAACGTGTATCAATTTCTTCAGATTTTGTTTCTTTGTTTTTATATTTTTTTATCAGATAATAAGCCAATGCGCCCAATGCTGCAATTCCTAAAACAATAGCCAAAAGTTGCCACCAATTTGTTTTTTCTTCTGTAGCAATTATGTCTTTGATATCGTAGAGTTTTTGCTTGGTTGTGTCTACTTTTACACTGGCAACTTCCACCAAAAGCGAATCGGTAAAAAGGTCTTTTTTATTGAATTTAATTTTGAGTTTTGGCACCAAGAATTTACCAGTATCAAACTGCGTAATGCCGTATACTTTGGTTAAATGCAACAAATTATCTTTTTCAACAGTGTCGGTTTTATACGAATTGATAACTTCCATTTGTCCGAAAAACGGCTCTTTTGGAAACACCACTTTGTCTTTTTTTGTTGCTTGTGTTTTGAGCGTTAGTTTGAATTCGGCACCAATTTTCTTTTTAGTAGAATCAATGCTGATGCTTACTTTTTGGGCAACTAAAAAAGCAGGTAATAAAAGAAATACTATTTTAATATATTTAATCAAATTGATTTTAGATTAACGATTAACAATTTTAGATTAACGATTTTATGCGCTTAAATTTTTGATTTTGATGTTTTAATACTACTTACAAATATTGAGATTAGTTCATTTACTTCTTTTTCTAAACATTCTAATAATTCTAAATTTTGAGTAAGTTTTGCTTTTTTAATAATTTTTAAACAATTATAAGTTTCTCTTAATTCTTTCAAACAAATGCCCATTTTGTGTATGAAATCTTTTCGGCTTTCTGCACTTTGAGCTTCTCCGTAATTTAAAGCTGGCGATGTTGCTGACCGAATGATTTGACTCGAAAGATGATTTCCGGCATAAGACTTTGTTATGCTTTCACAAAAAATAATTGTGTTTGCGGCAAAATCTATCAGTCGTTCTTCAAGTTCTTTTTTATTCATAAATCAAAATTCGTTAGTCATAAATCTCAAATCACTATCTACTTTTAAAATAACCCAACAATTTGGTTACATAACTTTCGTCAACTCTTGTGTTTACTGTTCCCGAACCGCATTTCGAAAAAACTTCTTTGAAGAATTTTATATTATTCTGATAATTTTTTTCATACGCCATTCGAGTTTGTTTTGCGGTTGTATCTACCGCTATGGTTTCGCCTGTTTCGGCATCTTCAAACGAAACAATTCCTACGTTTGGCATTACTTCTTCTCTTATATCATATACTCTTATGCCAGTAACATCGTGTTTTTTAGAAGCTATTTTTAGTGTTTTTTCATAATTTTCATTCAAAATAAAATCAGAAATTACAAATACAATGGCTTTCTTTTTTTGGGTTGATGATAAAAACTCTAAGGCTTTGCTCAAATTTGATTTTTTGCTTTTGGGCTCAAACTGAATAAGCTCCCGAATAATTCGTAATACATGCGATTTTCCTTTTTTCGGTGGAATATACAATTCGATAGTATCCGAAAACAAAATCAATCCAATTTTATCATTGTTTTGTGTTGCCGAAAAAGCCATCGTTGCAGCAATTTCGGTTACAATTTCGCTTTTTAATTGATCTTGTGTACCAAAATTTTCCGAGCCCGAAACATCTACCATAAGCATCATCGTGAGTTCGCGTTCTTCTTCAAAAACTTTTACATACGGTTCGTTGTAGCGCGCAGTAACATTCCAATCAATGGCGCGAACATCGTCGCCAAACTGGTACTGACGCACTTCCGAGAAAGTCATTCCACGTCCTTTAAACGACGTATGATACTCGCCCGAAAAGATATGATCGCTCAATCTTCGGGTTTTAATTTCAATTTTCCGAACTTTCTTTAAAATTTCTTTGGTATCCATTTTATAGGCATAAGGCATAAGGCATAAGGAAACAGCAATGGCTACTAACTTTTGCCCAATGCCTTTTTAAGGCACTTCTACTACGTTTACAATTTTATTGATGATGTCTTCCGAAGTTACATTTTCGGCTTCGGCTTCATAGGTAAGACCAATACGGTGGCGCAACACATCGTGTACTACAGCACGCACATCTTCTGGAATTACATAACCTCTACGTTTTATAAAAGCATAACATTTGGCAGCTGTAGCCAAGTTAATACTACCACGTGGCGAAGCACCAAAACTGATAAGCGGTTTTAATTTTTCTAATTTATATTTTTCTGGAAAACGAGTAGCAAAGATTAAATCGAGAATATATTTTTCAATTTTTTCGTCCATATACACTTCGCGAACAGCTTCTTGCGCACGCAAAATTTGTTCAACCGAAATCACAGCATTTACAGTTTCATGACTACCTTTTAAATTCTGACGAACCACTTCACGTTCTTCTTCAAATTTCGGATAATCAATCACACATTTCAGCATAAAACGGTCTACTTGCGCTTCGGGCAACGGATACGTTCCTTCTTGCTCCACCGGGTTTTGCGTAGCCAAAACCAAAAAAGGTTTGTCGAGTTTAAAACTGGTTTCGCCAATGGTTACTTGCTTTTCTTGCATCGCTTCCAACAAAGCCGATTGTACTTTGGCTGGCGCACGATTTATCTCATCGGCAAGGACAAAGTTGGCAAACACTGGTCCTTTTTTGATGCTAAATTCGTTTTGTTTGATATTATAAATCATGGTACCAATAACATCGGCAGGCAACAAATCGGGTGTAAACTGAATACGGCTAAAGCTACCCGAAATAGCTTTCGAAAGCGTATTGATAGCCAAGGTTTTTGCCAAACCAGGAACGCCTTCCAGCAAAATATGCCCTTGCCCTAAAAGCCCAATTAGCAGGCGTTCTACCATGGTTTTTTGACCCACAATAACTTTGTTTATTTCGCGGGAAAGTAAATCAACAAAAGCACTTTCGCGCTCTATTTTTTCATTGATTGCCCGTATGTCTATGGTTTCTTGTTGTTGCATAATGCACAGTTTTTTTGATACTAAATTTTAACATTTCAAAATTGAAAATTTAATTAGTAATACTGTGTTAATAATGCGTTAAAACTATCGAGAAAGTCTTATTTTAAGTATGATTTAAGGTTTTGTTTGGATTTTATTAGGAGCGCAGTCGCAGTTGCCATTGCTATACCCTATTCCCGTTTTCGCCTATAGCCTCCGCTCCGCTTCGGGCTATTTGGGCTCTACCGGGGCTATTGAGGTTTTCATGGCACAAAAAAACCGCTTCGGACAAAACGGTTTAGAATTATTATTTTTCTATTAATTCATCTATCTCTTTTTTAAGCATTTTCAAACTTATCTCTTTGCCACTTTTGGTTTGAGGAATCCCAAAAGTTACATATTGAATAATTCCTTCTTTGTCTACTAAAATCAACTTTGGGTAACTATAATTTAGTAATTTTTCGGTTATAAATTTTTTTGCGTTAATTAAAATTGTAAAATCATATTTATGTGTTTCAAAAAACTTATAAATTGTTGCTCTATCATTGTGTGTTATACCAAGATAATTTAATTTGTCTCCATATTCTTTTTTTAATTCATTCAAATCATCTATTTCCCAAACGCAAGGTACGCAAGTAGTAAACCATAAATTGATTATTGTTGGCTTGCCTATTAGATCTGAGTTGTTGATATACCCTCCTTTATATAACTCTAAACTAAAATCAGGTAGTTTTTTACTCAAAAGTTCATAAGTCCCATCACCTTCAGAATCACTTTCTTTTATTTTTATTTCTGAGGCTAATATTATACCATGTTTAATAATTGAATCATTTCGTTTCACTATTTTATTTTCAATAAACACAAAATACTTTTTCTCTTTTTTCCTTTTTTCTTCAAATAAGGTTTTCAATGTTTCTTTTGTATATATTTCTTTACAATTCATAGTAAAATATATTTTTTCTTGCCCTTGTAGTTTTGTACAAATAATCATAAAGCAAAACACAATAAGGTTAAGTTTTCCCATTTCTTGAAAATTTAACCTGCCAATTACAGGCAGGCTATTATTAATTATTAATTCACTTTTGTTAATATACAATCGGTAGGTACTGTAAATGATTGTCCTGGTTGTAATGGCAAATCAGAATAGGCTTCCCAGTGAGCTTGTGTACCACTTGTACTTGTTTTCTCAAACACAAAGCCGCCTTCTATAATACCGTTTCCTCCATTGGCATTGTTGTCAGAAAAATACCCTCCAAATGAATATGGATTAATTGCTTTGCCTTCCAAAACATATGTAGAAGTATATCCGTTTTGTGGATAATATTTAACCGAATCGTACAAAACTTGTTCATTGCCTGTACCCGCATTTTGGATTATCAGATAACGCCCTTGTATTAAATCAAGATAAAGATTATTTCCAGGGTATTTTTGATGTTGCACTTTCCACAAAATAAGTCTAAAAGTGATATTCCCGTTTACATTTTCCCACGTACCTGTAAAGTTTTGATAGGTGGTAAAATCTTTATAATAGATGTTGTCCAAATCGTTCGTGCTATAATTTGTTATATCTACTATGGTTTGTTGCGAATACATTTGTGTACCCAATAGTACTAAAAATAGTTTTAAAATATTTTTCATAATTAATTGCAATTAAAGTTTATAACTGTATGACTGTTTTCGTCATATTCTTTAGACTATCCAACCAAATTTCATTATCATTAAATTTCTAAATCTTTTTGTCAGAATTTCTTTGAGAAAAAGATGATGATATGAAAAACAAAATAATACTACTAAGCAACAAACGATAAAACATCAATTCACTTTTATCAATGTTAAATCATCGGGTATTGAAAAACCAGCTGGTGGTAGCGGTGTAGGGTATAAATAACCTTGTCCCTCTCGTTCTATCAACTTAAAATGTATTTCATTTAAATTACTAGGATTGGTAAATGTAAATTTTGCATCCGCTTTTTTGTTATAAACTACATCTTGAAAACCAAATATTATGCTTAATTGGTCATCTTCTTCTCTATATGTATACATAGGGTTAGTATTAGGGTCGTTATTACCCACATTTTGTACAATGGTATTTACTATATATGTATTTCCCCCATCAGTAGAATAACTATAGTTACCTTTAATAAAGTCTTCATAGGCATTATATTTTGAATAATAATGTCTTGCAACTTTTTCAAGTTTAAAAATTAAAATAGCATTTCCGTTTTGATATTTCCAAGTACCCAAATATTTAGTAAAAGTACCATACATGTCTTTTACATAAGTCCCTGCTGGAGCTTCTGAAATGTAAATTCCATCATTTATATCTACCGTATTAGTTTGAGAAAACCCAAAGTAAGTTAATAAAAATATTACTATTATTAAAATTTTATTTTTCATGATTAATTGCAATTAGAGTTTAAAATAGAATTACTGTTTTGGTCATAGTCTTTATTATTCCAAGTATTAAAAATATCTGGGGTATTGGCTGCACCAGCAGAGGTATCAAAAGTTAAGCCAGAAAGTGCAATACCCATATCTTTTTCTTTCATCATCTTTAGAAAGTTTTTTTCATTAGTAGTTGCACTATTGTTTTGGGTAATATTATATTTTCTTGCATACAAATCATTAACTAGTTTTCTTATTCCTTCATCGTCTGCCAAATACTTTTGCCCAAAAGCAAGAAATTTTTGTTTGTCTTTTATCTGCATAATATAGGCAGTGCCATCATTAGTTACTACGCCATAAAAGAAATCGTTACTACTTATATCGGGGTTGTTTATAATATTATACAAACCTACTAAATCGTCTGGGCTAAAGATAGAACCATAGCCTGCAAAATGCGAGTGTATAACTCCCTTTATATTAGTATAGTAAGTGTAACCTGCTGTTTGCGAACCAACTGGCGCATCAGAAGATGTGTAATCATAATTATCCACCTGTCCTGGCTGGTTGTTTGGAGTAGGATCATCATATACAACATATAATTTTTCTCTAGTCCAGCTCATTGCAGCTTGTTTCAATGTAACCATAATAGATTTAAAACCATCATCCCCTTGCAATTTTTGGATTAATATACACTCTTTATTATAGATTAGAGCATCATCTTCTACACTCACACACGGCACAGTCAATATACCCGTATGTGGGTTTATCCAGCCCAGTTGGTGTGGGTTGGTTTGTGGTGTGCCTTGGGTAGAGGTATTGTTTCCTATTCCTGTGTTTATTACTGTTCCTCCACTATTTCCAGAGTTTTCATTTCCATTGTTACCTGCTGTATAACCATTACCTGTATTAATGCTTGTTGGGTCTTCCCCATACCATGGGTTTCCACTCACAGTAGTAGCATCGGGCCAAGCTCCGTTATAATTACCACCTCCACCTGCTCCACCATCTATTGTGATACAACATCCAGAACATGCAACTACAGTATAATATATAGTATTCCCTACTTGCCATACCTCATCAACGGCATAACATTCTCCATCAATGACCATAGTCATTCTGTTCATAATACCATTTGTAATTACATGGTTTCCTTCAAAATCTTCTACACTTGTTTTTAGCTTTATGTTTTCAACAGTTTCTCCTTGTGCTATCATTTCCTTTTCAGCATCGGTTAGCTCATATTTAGCAATATATGCTTTATAATCAACATCAGTTATAAAACTTAAAATCAAATTTTCAACTTTTTCTACCTCATATTCCCTTTTTATTGGAAATGTAAAAGATTTATATCCGTCTTTTTCCAGATAGACAATTTTATCAGTGTCTATATAAAATCCATAAATACTATCATAGACAAATCTCCCATTTATGTTCTTTCGGTTTTGTCTTGCTTTTTTACACTCAATATCAATTTTTTGATATTTAGTAAATGCCAACGGGTGTTGCTGTTGCAGTTCTTTTAAAGTAATGGTTTGCTTATGTATGTTGTCTTGGTAGAGGTTATCTTCATATACCTCTTTCTCGCACCCAGCCAGCAAGGCCACCACAGCGAGCACCACCACCCGCCAAAATTGTTTTAGTTTGTTCTTCATAATATAGTTGGTTTTAAAGTTACTAATTTTTGTTAAGAGTTTTTCATTTCTATTTTAAAATATACGTAGCAACCCAAAAACCTAACCCAAAAACCTCACGCTTCAAAACAAAAACGCAGGCTAATTCTACAATGCTCGTACCTGAGGCTCGACCAAAAGCCCACACAACAAAGCAAAGAGAACGCCTGCGAAACCACAGGCGTTTCTACTTTTACTTCCCTGTTGTACTTCAATTTGGTCGATTTCAGATACAGGAACATAAAGCAAAACGCTATTATATTTTAATACAGTAAGAACGTAATTATTCAATTTTCAAGGCTTCCAATATCCAAAACCCATCTCCCCAAGCCCTATACCCAGCACCCTAAGACACCCGCATACGTCCAATCACTTTACTCAAGATGTACTCATCTTTTTTGGTTTCCCCGTCATACAGTAGTTTCCCCGCCTTCATTATCTTAGTTAGATACTGATACAACTCTTTATATTTACCACTATTTTGTTCGGTCAGCAATTTGCGCGCATTCATATAACTGTTTTGCAACGCATTTTTCTGCTCCATACTCGTTTTATGTGCTTCAAGCGTAGCAGGAAAATTTGCCGCCATACCTTCTGCCTCAAGCGCTACTTGGTGTGCCACTACATATTGTTTTATCCCTTCTATTTTCAACAAGGCACCTTCTATATTTCCCACAGCTAAATCTTTTTTCAATGCAGATACAGCCGCAGTATCAAGCCCCGCTTCTTTTATATAGGCATTCAAAAAGTTTAGCTCTTTGTTTAGTATTTTTGCCTCGCTATAAAGCTGTGCCGTAGCTGCTTTTTGCTCATCTGTAAGCACTATACCGCTTTCCAATGTTTTTATCACTTGCAGTTTAGCTTCAAAATCAATCAAAAATTGCCCATCTAATTTAGGAAAACGTGCCAAAAATTCCGCTTGGTCACGCACAAAACTCGCCTTTACAAAATCACCCAAAGCCGAGTACTCTTCAAGTCTTATTTTCAAACTCATAGCATATTTTTTTAAGGATAACGTAAAAGTATAAAAAAAATATCACAATGTAAATTTTTTCCTAAAAAAATAGAGTATAAAATACACTTCCTAAAGCACATTATGCAACACCTCTATTAAAACATAAGGCGCCTGTTGTTTTATACAAGGCGCTTGCCTTTCTTTCTTTGGCGCTTTGTATATCAATAAACGAACCTACAATATTTTATAAGGCACTTAGCGCTCAAATCAAGGTGCTTGGCGTTTTATACAAGGCGCTTAATACTTCAACGGCAGCGCTTGTCAATTTTTGTGCGATTTAAATTAGTACAAATCAAAAAACAATCAAATTAATATCACTATCGGGCAAGTCAAACCAGTCGCCAATGGCTTTGTTGGTTAAAATACCGTGATACATATACACGCCGTTTTTCAATCCTTTATTACGTCGAAGCGAACTTTCCAATCCGCCTTCTTCGGCAATATGTATCAACGACGGACTAATGATATTACTTATAGAAAGCGATGCCGTTTTGGCATATCGCGACGGAATATTCGGCACACAATAATGTATAACATCATTTTTTATAAAAGTAGGATTTTCGTGCGAGGTTATTTCCGAAGTTTCAAAACAACCGCCCGTGTCAATACTCACATCTACAATTACAGCGCCCTTTTTCATGTTCTCCACCATAGTTTCGGTTACAACCACCGGGCAACGATCTTTACCGCGAAGCGCACCAATAACTACATCGCACCTACGCAAGGCTTTTAGCAACGCTTTGGGTTGCACAGTAGAAGTAAAAATGCGATGATGCAAATTATTCTGTAATCGTCTAAGTTTAGAAATAGAATTATCAAAAACCTTTACACTGGCACCCAAACTCAAAGCGGTTTTGGCTGCAAATTCGCCTACAGTTCCTGCGCCAATAATCACAACTTCGGTTGGTGGAACACCTGTAATATTTCCGAAAAGCAAACCACGACCAAAGTTGCCACTGGTCATAAATTCTGATGCTATAATAACCGAAGCCGTACCCGCAATTTCACTCAACGATTTCACCATTGGAAACGAGCCATCTTCATCTTTGATATATTCAAAAGCCAAAGCAGTTATTTTTTTCTTTGAAATAGCTTCAAAAAATTCTTTTTTCTGCGTTTTGATTTGTAATGCCGAAATAAGTATGGCATTGGGTTGCATCATCTCAATCTCGGTAAGCGTAGGTGGTTCTACCTTAAGAATCATGGGGCACGAAAACACCTTTTTGGTATCGTTTGTAATTTCGGCACCCGCATCACTATATTCTTTATCAAAATAGCCAGCACTTTTTCCAGCGTTGGCTTCAAGCAACACTCTGTGTCCGTGCGAAGTAAGCGAATTTACAGCATCGGGCGTTAAGCAAATTCTTCGTTCCTGATAACTGGTTTCTTTAGGAATTCCTATATATAAATCGCTTTTATGGCGCGCTACTTCTAGCTTTTCTTCTTGGGTTAATAAGTCAAATTTAGAAAAAGGAGTACTTATTGGCATACTTTTTTGCTTTGGCACAAGTTACAAAAATCTTTAATACAAATTACGTGATATTTTATTCTAAGAATATTTTTCTTGTGTGTTCGTTTATTGCTATAATTTTGATGATGTTGTGATTATCAGGAATTAAATCTGGGATTTTTTCTGCCCATTCTATAAAGCAATAATCTCCCGAATAAAAATAATCTTCGGCGCCTATATCAAAGGCTTCTTCTTGGTTTTTTATCCGATAAAAATCGAAATGATACAGTATTTCACCTTCCTGCGTTTCATACTCGTTTACCAACGAAAAAGTGGGACTACTTATAGCATCGTGCACGCCTAACGCTTTGCACAAAGCCTTGATAAATGTGGTTTTCCCAGCGCCCATTTCGCCTTGAAAAAGAATAACTTTGTGCGTGTTTTTTTGTAAAATGGTATGGGCTACTTCATGAATTTCTTCTAAAGTATAAACTATTTCCATAAATTTATTTAGGATTAAATACTAAAAACGGAACAATCATTTCTTCTAATGAAACACCACCGTGCTGATACGTGTTTCGGTAATAACTCACATAGTGATTAAAGTTATTTACATACGCCAAAAAGTCATCGTTTTTTGCAAAAATAAACGAGCTGCTCATATTGATAGCGGGCAAACCAATTTTCTTCGGATCTTTTACAGCATACACCTCTTTTTCTTCATAAGTAAGGCTTTTACCGGTTTTGTATCTCAAATTAAGACTGGTGTTTTTGTCGCCAATTACTTTACTCGGGTTTTTTACATTTATCGTTCCGTGATCGGTGGTTATTATGAGTTTAAATCCTAATTTTTGCGCTTGTTGAATAATTTCTAATAAAGGCGAATTTTTAAACCAACTCAAGGTTAATGAACGATACGCTTTGTCGTCTGAAGCGAGTTCTTTTACCACATCCATTTCGGTTTTGGCATGCGACAGCATATCAACAAAATTGTAAACAATGGTTACCAAATCATTGTCTTTTAATGATTTAAAATTGTCGGCAAGTTTTTTTCCGCCTGCAAGATTGGTTATTTTAAAATAATCTTGCTTGAGTTTGAGTCCTAATCTTTTTAAATGAGCATCGAGAAATTCGGCTTCATGTAAATTTTTTCCACCTTCATCGGTATCATTTTTCCAAAATTGCGGAAATTGTTTTTCCATTTCCAACGGAAGTAATCCGCTAAAAATAGCGTTTCGCGCATATTGTGTAGCGGTTGGCAAAATGGCAAAATAAGGTGTTTCCTTCTCGGTTTTGTAATGATTATTTACGATGGGTTCTATCACTTTCCATTGGTCGTAGCGCAAGTTATCTATCACTACAAAAAGTACGGGTTTGTCTTTTTTAACCAGTTCTGGCACAACCAATTCTCGAAATAAATTGTGTGATTGTATTGGTTTTTCTGCATTGGGAGTAAACCAATCTTCGTAGTTTTTTTCTATAAATTTTGAAAACTGATTGTTGGCTTCTGTTTTTTGCGATTCAAGAATTCCGATAAGATTGGAGTCTTCGATATTTTCTAATTCTATTTCCCAAAAAAGCAATTTTTTATAAAGCTCAACCCAATCTTCGTAGTTGTTTACCATTGCCAAATCCATAGCAATTTTGCGAAATTCCTTTTGATAATCGAGCGTTGTTTTGTCGTTTATCAATCGAGAATGATCGAGATTTTTCTTTAAACTCAACAGAATTTGATTTGGATTTACCGGTTTTATCAAATAATCGGCAATTTTAGAACCAATGGCTTCTTCCATGATAAACTCTTCTTCGCTTTTTGTAATCATGATTACGGGTGTCGAAGATTTTTTTTCTTTTATTTCGGCAAGCGTTTCCAAGCCGCTCATGCCGGGCATATTTTCGTCAAGAAAAACAACATCAAAATTGTTGTTGGCAAAAATTTCTATGGCTTCGCTACCGTTGTTGCAAGTGGTAACTTCGTAGTTTTTTTTCTCTAAAAATAAGATGTGAGGTTTGAGCAAATCGATTTCATCATCTACCCAAAGTATTTTGATTTTGTTCATAAACAAGTTATTTATTGTCGCAATTTACAATATATATAACGATTGATTTCACAAAATTATTGTAAAAAATCACAGTTGTTTTATTTTATTTTTTCACAAAATCTTGAATCCAATTCGAAAGCGTAGTTGCCCAATCGTCATTATCATTCAAACACGGAATTGTTGTAAAAACCTCGCCGCCGTTTTCTTTAAAACTATGCGAAGCTTCCATGCCAATTTCTTCTATAGTTTCTAAGCAATCGCTCACAAAAGCCGGAGTTACAACCGCCAATTTTTTGATTCCATTTTGTGCTAATGAATCGATAGTTGCATCGGTATAGGGCTGTAGCCAAGGATCTCTTCCTAATCTTGATTGAAAAGAAGTGCTGTGATTTTCTTCTTTTAAACCTAATTTTTCGGCTACTTGTTTGGTGGTTTCATAGCATTGGTGACGGTAGCAAAACTCGTGCGCTGGCGAAGCTGTAACGCAACATTGTCCGTCTATTGTACAATGACTTTTGGTAATATCCGATTTTTTGATATGTCGTTCCGGTACACCGTGATACGAAAAAAGAACATAGTCAAAAGTTTGTTTTTCGAGTTCGGTTTTAATAGAATTTGAAAGATTTTCGATATAATCTTCTTGGTTGTAAAACGCCGGAAGCGATGTGAATTTCATGTTTGGAAATTGCTTTTTTCTAATTTCTTCTGCCAAAACCAAAATAGTTTCGGTGGTTGCCATGGCAAATTGCGGATACAACGGAATAAGCAAGACTTCGGTTACGCCTTTGTTATGTAATTCTTGCAAACCTTTTTCGATAGATGGATTTCCGTAGCGCATTGCCAATGCAACAGGGATATTAGTTTGCTTTTGTACTTTATTGAGCAATCGTTTGGAAAGCACAATCAATGGCGAGCCTTCGTTCCACCAAATTTTTTTGTACGCAGCAGCCGATTTTTTCGGACGCGTATTCAAAATAATACCTTTTACCAAGAATGCTCGCAGCAAATAAGGCAAATCAATTACGCGTTCATCCATTAAAAATTGGTCGAGATATTTTTTTACATCTTTTGGTTCTGGGCTATCGGGCGAACCCAAATTGATAAGTAATGCGCCTTTCATTTTTTTCGAGAAATAATATTTTTAAACTCTTTCAGAATTGATATTAATTGATAACAAATATTTTTTAGGAGTAATTCCGAACTTCTTTTTAAACGCGGCTATAAAATGGCTGGCTGTGCTATAGCCAATTTTTAGCCCAACTTCGTTTACATTATACGAACCCGAATCGAGGAGTTTTCGGGCATATTCCATTTTATAATCAAACAAAAATCCGTAAACTGTATCGCCATAAATTTGTTTAAACCCGAGTTTCAACTTTTTTAAACTCAAACCAATTTGTTCCGAAAGATCTTCTAGTGTTGGCGGTTCAGCCATATTTTCAATGATGATTTCTTTAGCTTTTCGTATTTTCAAAACATTTTCTTCATCTATCAAAAACGGACATTGTTCGGCGTTGGCATCTTCGGTTCTGTTAAAGTACAAGCTCAACAATTCGTAGGCTTTTCCTTTATAATACAAATTTTTTATTGACTGATTAAGGTGATAATGAAACAGTTGGTTTAAAACAATAGCCATCGATGGACTTATGTCGTTTTCTTTATAATATTTTCGGTCTTTGTTTTCTTCGCTTAAAAACGGAATATGTTCGGCTTCGTTTGAAAAAAGTCCGTGAAATTTTTTGATGGAAATCACAACCGAAATTACCCAAGAATTGGGCTGTAAATCAAGATGTAACGGTAATTCTTTTTGCGGATTGTAAAAAAGCAGGCTCTTTTCTTCGTGCAAATCAATAGCATAATTACTATTATTAAAAATAAATTTTCCGCTGCCTTTTAATCCAAAATGAAATTGAATCAATCCTTGTTGGATGTTTTTTTGAAAAGTAACTTTTTCATTTTCACTGTTTTGAAAACGATATAATGCAAAATCCTTTTCGATAGTTATTTCTTCAAAAGAACCCATAGCGATATTTTTTTAAATTTTTAAAGAGCAAAGATAATAATTTTATTTAGATTGATTCTAATTTAAAACAATTAAAAAGCTTACAGGTTCTACAAAAATAAAATAAATAACGCTAAAAAATTATTATTTAAATAAAATTCTCGTAGCGACACAAAAAGAACTTTTAGCGTTATTTTTCTATAGAATTATAAAATACTTTTGTTTCGCTTTAGGTAATGAGCAGTTTATGGATAATGGAAATATAGTAAAACAAGCATCGTTTTATGCTATTGGGCTGAGTTATAAGAAAGCAGATGCCGAAATGCGAGGGAAATTTAGTCTTGATGCAACTTCAAAAGAAACCCTTTTAAAGCAAGCAGCGCAAGAAGGAATTGCATCATTAATTGTAACATCTACTTGTAATAGAACTGAGATTTATGGATTTGCCCAACATCCTTTTCAGTTAATAAATTTATTATGTCAAAATAGTCAAGGCACCGTTGAAGATTTTCAAAAAGTAGCTTATGTTTATAAAGGAAAAGAAGCTGTAAACCATATGTTTCGTGTAGGAACAGGTTTAGATAGTCAAATTCTGGGCGATTTCGAAATTATAAGCCAACTCAAAACGGCATTTGTAGAAAGCAAGAAACACAATTTGGTAAATGCTTTTCTGGAAAGACTTGTAAATGCTGTCATTCAAGCAAGTAAAAAGATAAAAACTGATACCGAGATTTCGTCGGGTGCTACTTCGGTTTCGTTTGCGTCGGTGCAATATATTTTTAAAAATGTAGAAGCTATTGCCAACAAAAATATTTTGCTTTTTGGTACGGGTAAGATAGGAAGAAATACTTGCGAGAACCTTGTAAAACATACCAAACACAGTCATATTACTTTAATAAATCGCACCAAAGATAAAGCCGAAAAATTAGCCAAAAAACTAAATGTAGTTGTAAAAGATTATGCCGATTTGGAACTCGAAATTCAAAAAACCGATGTGCTTGTAGTAGCCACAGGCGCTCAAAATCCAACGGTAGATAAGACCATTTTAAACCTTAAAAAACCGCTGGTAATTTTAGATTTATCGATTCCGAAAAATGTAAATTCGAATGTAGAAGAATTAGAGAATGTAACTTTGGTTCACATGGATCAGCTTTCACAAATTACCGACGAAACACTCGAAAATAGAAAACAACATATTCCTGCAGCCGAAGCCATTATAGAAGAAATTCAAGAAGAGTTTTTAGCATGGACAAAACAACGAAAATTTGCGCCAACCATACATGCGTTAAAAGCAAAACTCAATAGTATTAAAGAAGGCGAAATAAATTATCAGCGAAAAAAACTTTCTAATTTTGATGAAGAACAAGCCGAAATTATAAGCGCAAGAATTATTCAAAAAATAACCAATCATTTTGCCAATCACTTAAAAGAAGACACCACCATGATTGACGAAAGTATCAATTGGATTGGCAAAGTTTTTCAGTTAGAACAAGAATAAAAAAAGACATTTTCAATTTTGAACATTAAGAAATTAAGGTTCATTAAGAAGCTAAAATGACAAAAAAACAGGTAACAAAATTATCCTATGAAATTATTGGATTGGCAATAAAAGTCCATAAAAATCTTGGACCAGGATTGCTTGAAAGTGTGTATGAAAAATGTTTAAAGTTTGAGTTAGAACGAAACGGATATGATGTTAAGCAACAAGTAATTGTTGATATTGAATACGAAGGATTACTATTAGATTCTAATTTAAGAATAGATTTGTTAGTAAATGATACCGTTGTTGTTGAGTTAAAAGCGATAGAAGAAATAAAACCCATACACGAAGCACAACTGTTAACCTACATGAAATTATTAGAAAAACCTCAGGGGTTATTGATTAATTTTTATACAACCAATATTACAAAAACATTAAAACCATTTGTAAATGAGTATTTTGCAAGACTTGAAGATGAATAACTTAATGAACTTAATTTCTTAATGGTTAAAATGAATAATAAAAAAATAAGAATTGGTACTCGCGATAGCGAACTCGCACTTTGGCAAGCAAAAACGGTTGAAAAAAAGCTAAACGAGTTAGGCTTCAATACCGAAATTGTTGCAGTAAAATCACAAGGCGATATTATTTTAGACAAACCACTTTACGAACTTGGCATTACTGGAATATTTACAAAAACCTTAGATATAGCACTATTAAAGCACGAAATTGATATTGCAGTTCATTCTATGAAAGATGTTCCTACGGCTTTACCAGAAAATATTGTACAAGTAGCGGTTTTAAAAAGAGGAACTATCCACGATATTTTGGTGCATAAAGGAAATCTCGATTTTCTAGATTCAGAAGCAACAATCGCCACCGGAAGTTTGAGAAGACAAGCCCAATGGCTGCACAAATATCCAAAACACAACATAGTAGATTTACGCGGAAATGTAAACACCCGACTTCAAAAACTCGAAGACAATAATTGGAGCGGAGCAGTTTTTGCGGCAGCTGGTTTAGAGCGATTGAAACTAAAACCCGAAAACCATTTTACCCTCGACTGGATGATTCCGGCACCAGCACAAGGCGCTATGGTAGTTGTGGCACATGCCAACGATTTTGAAGTAATTAATGCTGTTTCGCAGCTTAATCATATCGAAACCGAGATTTGCACACATATTGAACGTCAGTTTTTACGAACTTTAGAAGGTGGTTGTACAGCGCCAATTGGGGCTTTAGCAAAATATGACGAAAAATCAGATGCCATTAACTTCCAAGGTGTATTATTGTCTATAGATGGTAAACAGAAAATAGGAGTGGAGAAAGATTATGATATCTCAGAATGGAAAAAATTGGGCTATACACTTGCCAAAGAAATTTTAGAAAATGGAGGCAATGAATTGATGGCTGAGATTAAAACACAATTAAAAAAATAAACAACAAACAACATCAATTCCCCTCTTGAGAGGGGTTAGGGGTGTGTAAAAATGAAAAGAAAAATCATACCATATAATCCAAAGTTAAAAGAATTAGCAAGAGATTTGAGAAATAACAGTACCAAATCAGAAATAATTCTTTGGTTAAAACTCAAAGGCAAACAAATGTATGGGTATGATTTTCATAGACAAAAACCCATTGACAATTATATAGTTGATTTTTTTTGTAATGAATTGATGTTGGCAATAGAAGTTGATGGTTATTCACATCAATTAGAAGAAGTTTATTTTAAAGATGTAGAAAAAGAAAAAAAATTACAAGAATATGGTATTTCCGTTTTAAGGTTTACAGATAATCAAGTTTTAAATGAGATAGATAATGTAATACGGGCAGTTGAATTTTATATTGAAGAATATGAAAAACACACCCCTAACCCCTCTCAAGAGGGGAACTTTGAAGAAAAACCAATGACAATAGTATCCACCAAAAAGCTTTTACCAAAACAAAAGCAAGAGTTTATCGACGCCAAAATAAATTTGATTGATGAAGATTTTATAGAAGTAAAAGGCAAAGATTTCGAATTAGTTACAAATAACGAAATGCTACTTTTTACCAGTCAGAATGCTGTAAAAAATATTCTTTCAGCCAAAGAAAAATTGCACAAATTTCCAGCGCTTTGCGTAGGCGAAAAAACAAAAGAGTTATTGGAAAACAACGGATTTTGCGTTTTGGAATGTGAAAGTTATGCAAAAGATTTAATAGAAATTATTTCAAATAAATATTCCAACAAAAGTTTTACATTTTTCTGCGGAACATTAAGATTAGAAACCATTCCAGAATTCTTATCAAAAAAAAACATAAAGCACAATATTATAGAAGTTTACGAAACAATTTTAACACCAAAAAAGATTACAAAACCCATTGATGGTATATTATTTTTCAGTCCATCAGGAGTAAAAAGTTATGTGCAAGAAAATAAAATTCACCACGAAATTTGTTTTTGTATCGGAGAAACAACAGCCGAAGCATTAAAGAATATAACAAACAAAATTATTATTGCCGAGAAACCATCGGTTGAAAATGTTATAGAAAAAGCGATAAAATATTATAAATAAAAATAAACCTAACAACATGATAAAAAACGATTTGTTTCTACGAGCATTAAAAGGAGAATCAGTTGAACGACCACCCGTATGGATGATGCGTCAGGCAGGTAGATATTTACCCGAATTTAGAGCGCTTCGCGAAAAATACGATTTTTTTACCCGTTGCGAAACGCCCGAATTAGCTGCCGAAATCACGGTGCAACCCATTCGAATTGTAAAACCCGATGCAGCAATTTTGTTTTCAGATATTTTGGTAGTGCCACGCGCTATGGGTATTCACGTTGAATTAAAAGACAATCTTGGGCCACAAATTCCGAATCCAATAAGAAGTATGGAGCAAATCAATCAGGTATTTGTTCCAAATATCGAAGAAACTTTGGGTTATGTAATGGATGCCGTGAAATTAACTAAAGAAATGCTCAATGATGAGGTGCCGCTTATTGGTTTTGCAGGTTCGCCTTGGACCATTTTTTGTTATGTTGTAGAAGGCAAAGGTTCGAAAAGTTTTGATATTGCCAAAGGTTTTTGTTTTTCAAATCCGGTAGAAGCGCATACATTATTGCAAAAAATCACAGATACTACCATTTTATATTTAAAAGAAAAAGTAAAGGCAGGTTGTAATGCCATTCAAATTTTCGATTCTTGGGGCGGTATGCTTTCGCCGGTAGATTACCAAGAATTCTCATGGAAATACATCAACCAAATTGTAGAAGCATTAGCACCAGTAACAGAAGTTATTGTTTTTGGAAAAGGTTGTTGGTTTGCACTGAACGAAATGTCAAAATCTAAAGCATCAGCTCTTGGAGTAGATTGGACGTGTTCGCCTAAAAACGCTCGATATTTAACTGGTGGAAACATCACACTTCAAGGAAATTTTGATCCAAGCCGTTTGTTATCGCCAATACCAACTATCAAGAAAATGGTTCATGAAATGATTGATGAATTTGGAAAAGATAAATACATTGTAAATCTTGGGCACGGCATTCTGCCCAATATTCCGGTAGATCATGCCAAAGCGTTTATTGATGCGGTGAAGGAATACGGGCAAAAGTAAGAGTTTTCTGTTTACAGTTAGAATTGATTATATTTGAAAAAAAATATTGCTGTAAAGATTATGAAACACTTTTGGGTTTTATTTTTAATATTTGGTAATGCACTTGCACAACAAAAAGGTATTGTTGTAGATGAGCAAAACAATCCTATTCCGTATGTAAATATTTGGGTTGAAAATAAAGAAAAAGGAACAACTACTGATGAAAAGGGTTTTTTTGAGCTTAATTGTTCACAAACAGAAAATCTAATCATTTCGGCAATTGGTTTTGAAAAAATAGTTGCACCATTTTCAGAAAGAATAACTTTGAAAAAGGCAATTTATACTTTGGAAGAAGTTGTGGTTTCAAATCCCAAAAACACTAAAGAAGTTGAAATAGGAAATTCAAAAATGGCTAATAACTATCAGCTTTCAGGTTTATTTCCTATTATTTTTGCTAAATATTTTCCATATAAAGAACAATATTCTGACACACCTTATCTTAAAAAAGTAGTAGTCATGACGCGCTCAAGATCTAAAGAAGCAACTTTCAGGCTTAGGATTTTGAGTGTCGGGCAAGATGGGTTACCATTTTTAGACATACCTTATAAAGATATTATTGTAAAAGTAAAAAAAGGTAAAAAAGTTAATATAATTGATGTTTCTGAACATAAAATTAAAATACCCGAAAACGGATTGTTTATAGGATATGAATTTTTATTAATTGAAGAAAACAAATACTTTTTTGAATTTAAGACCGAAAACAATAACAAACAAGGATATTATAGTTATAGTCCAGATCTTGTAATAAATAATACAGATGAAGAAAACAGTTTTATGTTTACCAATAAATGGGTAAAACGGCATAAGTATTTTAATCAACATTTAGAAAAAGAAGTTGAAACAGAGCCGGCAATCAATTTAATATTAACAAACTAATGAAACACTTTTGGGTTTTATTTTTAGTAACAATAAGTGTTTTTTCTCAAACAAAAGGCATTGTTAAAGACAGTATTTCGGGCAATGTTGTGCCGTATGTAAACATTGGTGTAGAAGGCGAAAACATTGCAACGACATCTGAAGAAAACGGAACTTTTCATTTAAATAAAACCGGTAAAGGCGAAAATTTAATTTTTTCGGCAGTGGGTTTTAAAAAGAAAAAAGTTGCATTAAAAAATGCAGCAATCATTTTGCTTCAACCCGAAGAATATCAATTGGAAGAAGTGTTTGTTTCCAACCAAAAAAACACCAAAGAACTGGAAATTGGCGACAGAAAAAACTCGGTTTTACAAGCTTTTGATAACGGTCCAAAGATTGATGCCAAATATTTTCCGTACAACACCCATTATAAAAAGAACCGCTATATCAAAGCAATTAGAATCCGAACCGATAGCCAAATTGATAGCGCTTTAGTAAAAATTAAAATCTTAGCGGTTGATTCTGATGGTTTTCCGGGCGAATCTATGCTAAAAAAAGATTTATTAATTCGAGTAAAAAAAGGCGTTGTAAATCAGCGTATTTCGGTTGCCGATTTGCATTTAGTTTTTCCTAAAAAGGGAATTTTTATTGTTTTCGAAAAGTTATTGATTGAAAAAAATAAAATCGAGAAAACAATTTTTGATGCCAATTCGCAACAAAGCTTCACAAAAACCAGCTACTTTCCATATTTGTTATACAACCTTGCAGAAACTGACGATGCTTACACGTATTTTGCTGGTAAATGGCACAATAAGAACACAGAACAAAAATCAAATTCCGAAAAAAACGCCGTTTATGAACCTGCAATCAATTTGATTTTATCAAACTAAAAATAAAATTTTTACCTTTGCCAGTTAATAGAATATAAAATATGAGTGAAATTAAAACAATAACCCGTTCGCGTGCGCAAGAATCTTCGGCAGCAATCGAGCGGTTATATATAACTATACGCCATTTGTTTAATCGTGGTTTTTACAAGCCAATGGGTGTTTCGGGCGAAACTTTGCGCGAAGCATTATTACAACTTCGCCCCGAAATATATGGCAGTATAGCCGACGAAAAAGTAGAACTCAACGGTTTATTGTACGTAATAGAACGTTTGCCAATTGGCATCGAAGAATGCCGATTTATAAATTTAACTTCAGACGAAGGCTATTCGCGTTCGCATTTTACACCGATAATTCCTCCAAAAAGAAGAAGAAATTGTTACCGAATAGATGAAGAGCAAATGAATATCGAAATCACACGTGGACGAAGCGATATTTATGATGTTCTTACACACTTGACTTTTATTTTTATTGAATCGCATAAAATAAAAGACAAAGTATTGTTGGATGAAAACAACGAAGAAGTAACGCGCGATTGGATTAAATTAGAACAAACTGTTTTACAAAACAAAAAACTCAATCAAACCGATAAGGAAAAAGCTATTTCGCACGTTTCTAATATTTTAGGAAGAACATTTTCAGAAATATTAGATGTATATGATTCGTTTGCTGTTCCAGAAAAACCAGACCGATTTTTACACGTTATTTATTGGCTCGGAAAATTAGCTTTAGAAGAAGTTTTAGATAATAACAAACGAACCATTACTTTTAGTCCTATTTTAAGAGAAAGGTTAGGGCATCATATTTATGGTGAAATATGGGCAAATAATATCAAAACCGTTTTAGCCAAAAACAATTTGATAAACAGACCCATTCATATTATAAGTGCTAATATGCACAGTGTTATGAATTCTATTTTTGCACAAGGCGTATTAGGAAGTAAATACAAAGATAAATCAGATTATACTATTTATGAAGATTTGAGTGCATCCGCCAATAAAGATTTGCGCAAAAAAGTAGAAGAATTTGCCTTAAAACACGGTATGATTTCGCTTCCCGATACATCAGGAACCAATATCGATGTACAAATTTTTGATACGGCAAAAATAGATTGGAAAAAAACCAACTTTCCAAAAGCAACTATTAAGGGCGAAGCTCCAGTAATTATAGTTATGGATTATGCCTTTGGTGAGCAAGCTTATGAAACGATAGATGAGTTGCTAAAACCATTCAAAACTAATTCGGAGAAAATTTTACTCAATGTAGAATCAGTTTCGATAATGGGTAAAGCCGGAATACTTGAAGGTGGCAAAGGCGACATTATGATTCCGAATGCCCATGTGAATGAAGGAACAGCCGATAATTATTTCTTTGACAATGAATTAACCAAAGAAATGTTCGACGGAAACGGCATTCCGGTTTATGCAGGTCCAATGATTACCGTTTTAGGAACATCATTGCAAAATCGAGATTTATTAAAGTTTTTCCACGAATCAACGTGGCAGGCAATAGGACTCGAAATGGAAGGTGCTTATTATCAAAAAGCCATTCAATCGGCATCAAAAATCAGAAAAAGTATCAATCCAGATGTTAAAGTTCGATACGCCTATTACGCATCAGATAATCCGTTAGAAACAGGAAGTACACTGGCTTCGGGCGGTTTAGGAACTACGGGTGTAAAACCAACCTATCTTATCACTATAAAAATTTTAGAACAACTTTTTAATGTATAATCTATGAGCACAGAAAATCAAAACATTGATAGCCAAGAAATTGATCTTGGGGTTTTGGGTAAAAAAATTAAAAACATTTTTAACGGTTTTGTAAATTGGATATTTAGAATTATTCTTTTTATAAAAAGAAATATTGTAGTTGTAAGTTTATTGTTTGTGATTGGCGTTGTGATTGGATATTTTCTTGATAAGGAAGACAAAACCTACACTAACGAAATTATTGTAATGCCCAATTTTGGTTCTGTTGATTATTTATATGATAAAGTTAGTCAAGTACAATCTAAAATAGAGGAAAATGACAAAAAATTTCTTAATCAAATTGGCATAAAAGACACTAAAGAAATTAGAAAAATTAGGATTGAGCCAATTAATGATGTTTATAAGTTTGTTCAAAATAACGATCAAAATTTCGAGCTTTTAAAATTAATGGCAGAAGATGGCAATATGGATAAAATATTGGAAGATAAAACTACCAGTAAAAATTACTCATATCATCGAATTACATACGAAACATCAAAACCAACTTCTGAAAACACAACAGTAAAACCTTTACTTCAATACTTTGAAAATTCTGATTATTATAAAGAAATGCAAAAAACATTTGTTAGTAATATCAATATCAAAATCAAAGAAAACGATTCAATAATTACCCAAATCAATAATTTCTTAAACGGATTATCGAGAGAGGTAAATAATAGCAGAAACGACAAACTTGTTTTTTACAACGAAAACACTCAATTAAATGACATTATCAAAACAAAAGAAAATTTAGTTTACGATATAGGATTGAAGAAAGTAGAATTAATTAATTCTGACAAGATTGTAAAAAACATAAGTTCAACACTTAACAAAAAAGAATTCCCACTTATCATCTCTAGAATGAAAGTTATTATCCCTCTAGTGCTGATAGGTTTGTTTATGTTGTTCCATAAAATTAGAAACAGAAAAAATATATGAAAGGAATTATTCTTGCCGGTGGATCGGGAACAAGACTTCATCCACTCACGCTTGCTGTAAGTAAGCAGTTGATGCCAATTTACGACAAACCGATGATATACTACCCATTATCAACTTTGATGTGGGCAGGAATCAACGAAATTTTAATTATTTCAACACCACACGATTTGCCTTTGTTTCAACAACTTTTAGGAGATGGAAAAAAATTAGGCTGTCGATTTGAATATGCAGTACAAGAACATCCAAACGGATTGGCAGAAGCTTTTATCATCGGAAAAGATTTTGTTGGAAATGATAAAGTAGCGCTTATTTTAGGAGATAATATTTTCTACGGAACAGGTTTGGCGGAATTACTCCAAACCAACAACAATCCAGACGGCGGCATTATCTACGCATATCATGTACACGACCCAGAGCGTTACGGTGTGGTAGATTTTGATAAAGACGGGAAAGTTTTATCTATAGAAGAAAAACCTGCACAGCCCAAATCAAATTATGCCGTACCAGGAATTTATTTTTACGATAATTCGGTAATCGAAGTAGCGGCTAATATCCAACCAAGCCATCGAGGCGAACTCGAAATAACCGATGTAAACAAAGAATATCTAAAAAGAGGAAACCTAAAAGTTTCTATTTTAGACAGAGGAACAGCCTGGCTTGATACTGGAACATTCCAATCGCTTATGCAAGCAGGACAGTTTGTTCAAGTTATAGAAGAAAGACAAGGATTAAAAATTGGCGCAATCGAAGAAGCCGCATACAAAATGGGTTTCATTGATGCCAATCAGTTAAAAGCCTTAGCAGAACCTTTGTTAAAAAGCGGATACGGAACACATTTAATGAGTTTGTTAGAAGAATAATATGAACTTTATAGAAACAAAATTAAAGGGTTGTTTCATCATCGAACCGAAAATAATTGTTGATGAACGCGGCTATTTTATGGAAAGTTTTAACGAAAAAACTTTTTGTGATGGTGTAAAAAGTGAAGTAAAGTTTGTACAAGACAACCAATCGTTTTCATCAAAAGGAGTTTTGCGCGGTTTACATTACCAATGCCAAGAACATGCCCAAGCCAAATTAGTTCGCGTGCTGCAAGGCGAAGTGCTTGATGTAGCAGTAGATATTCGCCCAGATTCGGAAACTTATGGGCAATATATTTCGGTTTTACTATCAGCAGAAAACCAAACACAATTTTTTGTGCCAAGAGGATTTGCACACGGATTTTTGGTATTGAGCGAAACAGCCACTTTTTTCTATAAATGCGATAATTTTTATAACAAAGAAAGCGAAGGCGGTATCATTTATAATGATAAAAACATCAATATAGATTGGCAATTTCCATTTGATAATTTGATAATTTCAGATAAAGATAAAGTGTTGCCAACCTTGGGTAAAGCAAAAAAAGTATGGTAGTTTTAGTAACAGGCGCTGGCGGACAATTAGGACAATCACTGCAATTTATTTCCAAAAAATATACTGATATCAATTTTGTTTTCTGCAATTCATCGGAATTAGATATTACCAACTTAGCCAACTGTAAAGCAGTTTTTGAAAAACACCAACCCAATTTTTGCATCAATGCAGCTGCCTATACCGCTGTTGATAAAGCCGAAAGCGAACCCGAAAAAGCATTTGCAATCAATGTAACCGGAGCAAAAAACTTAGCTGAGGTTTGCAAAGAACATAATACTGTTTTACTACACGTTTCTACCGATTTTGTGTTTGATGGCACCAAAATCACACCCTATACAACCGATGACCAAACTAATCCATTAGGAGTTTACGGGAAAACCAAACTTGAAGGCGAACAAGAAATTCAGAAAATTTGGGAGAAACATTTTATAGTGCGAACTTCTTGGGTATATTCACAATTTGGGAATAATTTTTACAAAACCATGTTGCGTTTGGCACAAGACCGAGATGAAATTTCGGTGGTGAATGACCAAATAGGTTGCCCAACCAATGCAGTAGATTTAGCAGAATTTCTCATAAAAATTGTCCAAAGTCCAAAGTCCAAAGTCCAAAAATTTGGAATTTACAATTTCTCAGGAAACGAAGTCATGAGTTGGCATGAATTCGCTTTAAAAATTTTTAAAGAAAACAATATAACCATACAAGTAAACCCAATACCAACTAGCGCTTATCCCACACCAGCAAAACGCCCAAAATATAGTGTTTTAGATTTGTCTAAGTCACAAAGAGAATTCCTTTAAGACAAAACTTACAATTATTTTTGCTTTTAACATAAAATTTAGTATTTTTACAATTAAATTGTCAATGCAGCTTACTAATATTAATCAGTTTAACTTGGTTGATACTTAATTAAGTAAATTTTTTTCTACGGAATTATCTAAATTTTGATTATTGTAAATTGTTACGTCAATTTTTGATTATAATTAAATTTAAAATTCAGGTTATGAAAAAAGCAATAAAAATTTTGGTAATTCTATCGTCATTTATTCTAAATGCACAGAATTATGTTTTGGATTCTACTTTTGCAAACAACGGTGTTTTTCTTTATGGAAGCGTTGGCTTTCCCAAAAAAGTAATTTTTGAGAACAATAAGTATTATATTGTAGGGAGTGGTGTGGTGGCTTGTGTTAATTATGATGGTACTATGAATAGTAATTTTGGTACTAACGGATTTTCTGCTTTCACCACAAGTAACAATTATGTTGTTAATGGGGCTAAGTTTTACAATAACTATATTTATGTTTTTGGCTATATAAATGGACCAAATACAGATTTCTTTATAGCAAAGATTTCTTTAAGTGGTGTTTTAGATCCAAGTTTTGGGATAAACGGAATTGTAGTTCAAAGTTTTGGAGGGACATATGAAGAATTAAAAGATATTTTATTTTTAAACAATGGAAAAATACTTTGTGTAGGAGATTATAGAATACTTGATAATTGGGGTTACCCCAAGAACCCAAAAATATTTATTTCAAGGTATAACAACGATGGTAGTATTGACGCTAGTTTTGACACAAATGCTTTTAAAATATTACCTATTAATAATGCTGATAAATATACAGCCTCAAATATTTTAACCTATCAAAATAGTATAATGATTGTTGGTAGTTTAGATTATACTTATAGTGCCGGAAATCCTACTCATGATTGTGATATGCTTTTAGTTAATATAGATGAAAATGCAAATATTATTACTTCTTTTGGAACAAATGGTATTATAAGACATCATCTTTTACAAGCAGTTCAAGGAGGTATTAGCTCAGCTTTTAATGCTAAATTAATAAATAACACAGACCTATATTTTATTAAAGACTATTCTTTTACTTCTGGTACTACTAATCAATTGATGAGATACAATCTTACCAACAATAATATTGAGAATTTATGTTATTTAGACTACTCTTATCATAACTACACGGTTGATACAACTAACCAAAAAATATATACTACAAGTATTCCAAATTGTGGCTCATGCTGGAGAGATTTTAAGATATATAGAAAAAATATGGATGGTACAACCGATACCACTTTTAATTCGAATGGATATTTTGTATATAATTTTCCTTATGCTTCTTCTGATGATAATATTACAGCGCATTTTATACATGATGATGGGAGAGTTTTGCTAGTTGGAAATGTAACTGGTATTTTTGTACCTGGCTATTTTGGAATAGTTAGGATTATAGATCAATCACTATCACTCAATGCAAATAATTTAAGTGAAAAAGCAGGAGTTTACCCCAATCCTGTGGAGGATTTTTTAAATTTAGAATTAAACACGGATGAGGAAGTAGAAGAGATTTCTATATATGACATGACAGGAAAAGTTGTTTTTTATGCAAAAGAGTGGATTCCAAAGATAAATGTGTCAGAGTTAAAAGAAGATGTTTATTTTATTAAAATAAGAACTACTGGAACACATATTATTCAAAAATTTATTAAAAAGTAATAATCCAAACAACGTACTTAATTTATGAGATTCTTTTTTATAAGTCACATACGGTATTTATAAATTTTCTTATTGTTGTTAAACAAAAAACCAATAAAAAGGCAATAATTTACTATGATGCACTTCATGTAGTCATTTCATAGTAAGGGAGTGATTTATTTTGCTTTAAAAATTTTTAAAGAAAACAATATAACCATACAAGTAAACCCAATACCTACAAGCGCTTATCCCACACCAGCAAAACGCCCAAAGTATAGTGTTTTGGATTTGTCTAAGTCACAAAGAGAATTCCTTTAAGACAAAACTTACAATTATTTTAGCTTTTTAATAAAAATAAATTATTTTTACAAACTTAAGTAAGCGGAACATTCCAATAAATAAAATGACAAAAGTTATTGTTGTTTTATGAATTATAATTTTCCTGATTTCACTTAAAACTAGTATAAGCAAAAAAAATATGGATATTTCAGAATTTTCAAGATTAGATGATCAAAGCAAGTATAATAGACATCCTTGGGAAACCTCTCGCAAAAATGTTTTACACACTTTTTTAAAACAATCGGATATAAATTTCCCAATAAAGCGTATTGTAGACATAGGTAGTGGTGATGCTTATGTTATACACACATTGGTTGAGAAAAACAAAGCGCAAGAGTATTTTGCTATAGATACTGCATACACACCTGAGGTTATTGAACAATTAAAAATAAACAACAACAATAGTAATGTAATTTATCTGCAAAATCTAGAAGAATACAATAAAAATTACGCATCGCAAGAACCTACATTGTTTTTGTGTATGGATGTCTTAGAACATGTTGAAGACGAGAAAATAATTTTAGAACATTTAAAAACAAACGATAAAAACTGGTACTTTTTTGCAGTACCAGCATTTCAATCTGTATTTTCAAGTCATGATGTGTTGCTGGGGCATTATAGAAGATACACGCTAACTCAGCTTAGAGAATTGCTTGTAAAACATGGTTTCACAATTATTGATAAGGGATATTATTTTACATCATTACTTATTTTTAGAAACATAGATAAATTGTTAAAGAATGATAAAGAGGCTTCAATTGATAATTGGGAAGCAGGCAAATTCAAGACAGGGCTTATAAATACAATGCTAAGCATAGATTTTAAAATAAGTTTGATTTTTGGAAAATTAGGAATAAAATTACCAGGACTTTCAACCTATTGTTTATGCAAAAAATAGCAATTATTATACCTTGTTATAACGAGGAAAAACGACTTGACTCCCAAAAAGTTGAAGAGCTTTTACAAAAAAGCACCATCACCATTTTTTTTGCTAATGATGGCAGTACCGATAAAACATTAGAACTTGTAAAGAACCTCCAAACAACATCTCCAACAAGAGTTGAAATCATAAACAACGAAATCAATCAAGGTAAGGCGGCAACAATTTATGACGCAATTCAGAAAGTGTTCGATCTAAACAGATATGATTATATCGGTTACTTTGATGCCGACTTTTCAACTCCTGTAGACGAATTAGTAAGAATGTTAAATTATTTAGAACACAAGCCTGTAGATATGATATTTGGGTCTAGGGTAAAACTATTGAATTCTAAAATTAACAGAAAATGGCAACGACATATTATAGGAAGGGTAGTAATTACACTTATTAATTTTAAGTTTAATTTAGGAGTGTATGACACCCAATGTGGCGCTAAAATAATTTCGCAACAATTAATCCCAATTGCTTTTAATAAAAGTTTTTTAACATCTTGGTTGTTTGATGTAGAGGTTTTTATACGATTAAAAAACGTGAATAAATTAAATAATGCCGTTGAGTTCCCTCTTTTGGAATGGAAAGATGTAGAAGGATCTAAATTGGGTTGGAAATCGGCATTTAAAATTTTTAAGGAAATGAGTTTGTTAAATAAATATTATAAAAATAAAATATGAAAATTATTAATTATATAAAAGAGAATAAGCTATTTGTATTCATTATATTCGTTTGTTTTTTATTTAGAGTTTTTAAATTAAACTTTCAAAGCCCCTGGGCTGATGAGGTCTTCACTATGATAAACTCAGGATCTGACAAGTCATTTACAGAAATCTTCGGGTTATTAAAAAATGATGTGCATCCACCTTTATATTATTACATTATTCATTTTTTCTATCTTATTTTCGGAGACTCATGTGTTATTGCAAGGATGGTTTCTGTTATTTTTGGAGTAGCAGGAGTTATTGCGCTTTACTTTCTAGCTAATGAGTTATTTAACAAGAAAGTAGGGATAATAGCTATATCACTTTTATGTGTAAACTACTACCATATATATTATTCACAAGATGCAAGGATGTATAGTTTAATGTTTTTTAGTACTACTATGTCTTTCTTATATTTAATTCGGTTTATTAAAACTCCTACTTTGCGCTCTGTAGTATTATATGCCATTTTTTCTACCTTAATGATATATTCACATTTTTTTAACCTATTTATTTTATGTTCTCAATATATTATAATTCTTTATTTCCTTATAAAACCTACTTACAATATTTCCCAAAAGAGATTTTTATATCTTTCTTTTATTTTAGGAATTATAACTTTAGTTTTATATATTCCATCTCTAATAATTTTATTTACTGCAAGTAAGCGAGATTCTATTTGGATACCACTACCTGATAGAGATGTGTTTACAACAATTTTTAAGGAGTTTTTTGCATTTTCTGAATTTGCATTATATATTGCTTTGTTGGCTATTATCTACTTTTTTATTAAGCTTTTCAGAAGAAATCAAATTAAACCGTATTATGTTAATCCACAAGAAGAAAAACAAACTTTTGCATTTGTAATTATTTTTCCATGGATAACAATTTGTTTTGTAATTGCTTTGATTTTATCATACATTAACCTTCCAATGATTATTAGCAGATATTTTATAAATATTTTGCCAGCTTTAATAATTTTGGTTGCCACTGGATTGTATTATATAAAAAACAGTTTGATTAGAGGAATACTCATTTTGTCATTTATATTGTTTTCATATACAGATTTGGTATTTGTAAAAAATTATTACTCAGCATTAACAAAAACTGAATATAGACAATTATCTGAATTTATAATATCAAAGCATAAACAGGGCGAAGTAGTTTATACCAATCTTGCGATTTGGTTAAATTATTTTTTAGATAAAAAAATGCAACTTAATCAAAAAGAATCTTTTGATGGGTTAGTAACAGAAATGAAAAACAATAATTCAAATTTACCGGAATCCTTCTGGATAATTTCTGCAGATTGTGGGGAATTTAAAATAACACCAGAATCACAAACCTTTTTAGACGAAAAATACTTCATTAGCGAAAACTTTGAAGGAATTAATACATGGGCAAAACATTTCAAATCTGTAAAGTTTAGAAGCAATGATTCAGGAGATTTAAGTAAGTTTAAAGGTGTTAAAACTAAATATAACGGAGATGCATTTGCATTTAATATAGAAAATGTTGAAGACAATAACGAAATAATGAAACTAAAGGGATGGGCTTTCTTTAATGATCAAGACGCTGTTAATTCAACAATAAACGTGGTTTTAGTTGATGAAAATGGTGAGTTGCAAATTATGAATACTGGTATGAATAACAGACCAGATGTTACTTCTTATTTCAAAAGTAGTTTTAATATTGATAATTCTGGATTCGAGTGTGTAATAGATAAAAACACCATTAGAACAGGGAATTACAAAATTGCACTATATATTTATGATAAAAAAACCAAAAAGCAAGGTTTAAATTTATCCAATAATATATTGAATAAGAAATAAAAACTATATATTTGCCGAAAATTTAAAAAGGATTAAATATGAAAAAAACATGTATAGCTTTATTGTTTTGTTTTGTTTCTTTATTTTCATGTAAAAATAATGGAGAAAATACATCAAAAGAAAACGAAACAAATGTTGAAGAAATAAAAAAAGAGGATTTTTTTAAAGTGCAGCTTAATTTAAAAGTTTTAAAAAATGACAACTTACATCTTTATTATACAGAAGACGGAAGTATCAATTTTAATGAAAAGCAATCTATTTGGACAGAAGTTAAAGGAAGTTCAGAATTTCAAACAGTAAGTTTTAATTTTCCTAAAGACGCTATTCCTACAGCAATTCGTTTAGATTTAGGGTATGGTAAGAATGCAGAGCAATCAGACGTAGAACTTGGATCGATTGAAATGTCATATTTTGGTAAAAACTTTAAAGCACAAGGAGCAGAGATTTTTAATTATTTTTATCCTACTGCAGAAAGTTCAACGAGATTGGCAGGAACAAATACATTAAAAAGAATTGATAAAAATCAACCTGGAGCGCCTATTCTTTATCCGAACGAAAATTTATCAAAAAAAATATCTGAAATCGTGAAAAAGTAATTTAGAACATAAGCAACAAAGACAAGAAAGCATCTAATATTAGATGCTTTCTTGTCTTTGATTTCATAATAATGTTAAATTAAATGGATATGAAAAAAACAACCTTCACTATAAAAAGTAAGTTAAGTTTATTAATTTCTTTACTCATTTTAGTATTTGGATGTGTTGATTATCAAAAGAATTCAGCATTTAACATTAAAATAGATCTTGTATTACAAAAAACAGATTCTATTCATGTTTATTATAAAAATGATGGCAGTATAAATTTTAATGAAACCGAAGCGTTTTGGGTAAAAGTAAAAGGAAATCCAAAAAACCAAAACGTAACTATCAATTTCCCTAAAAACATCATACCAAACCAATTTAGATTAGATTTGGGTAACGATAAAAAACAACCTGAAATAGTTCTAAATAAAATAACCCTATGCTTTAAAGATAAAGCACGGAGTTATAAAGGAGAAGAAATATATACAATTTTAAGAGTAGACGAATCTAATACAATTTTAGAGAAAAGTACGGGAATACTTAAAAGGAAAAATAAAGAAAGAAAAGCAGGGCCATCATTATACCCTAACGGGGATAGGTTGTATAAAGCACTTCAAAACCTTTACAATCAAAAATAATGCTAAAAATCTTTAAGAAAATAGCATTTAATAAACAACTCCACAACCTTTCAATTTATGGTTTTGGGCAGCTTTTCAATTTAGTTACACCGCTACTTGTTGCACCCTTTATAGTAGATATTTGCGGCGAAGAAAACTTTGGAAAAACAGCTGTAGGTATGGCAATTTCGTTTTTCTTAATTGTCTTTATAGATTATGGTTCTGATATTGTTGGCGTACGCGAAATAGCCGTCAATAGAAATGATAAAGTAGAAATTGAGAAAATTTTTATTTCTACCTATATCATTAAGTTTCTTACTTTATGTGCTGTCTTGACAATTGCTGCATTGTGTATTTCTATATTTCCATATTTTAAAGAAGAAAAAGCGCTATTCTTTTTAGGACTTACCGTTTTAGTGGGGCAATTTCTAAATCCTACATGGTTTTTGCAAGGGATGGAAAATGTGAAGCTGATAACGTTTCTTAATATTATTTCAAAATCGATTTATTTATTAGGTGTTTTCTTTACCATTAAACTGAAATCAGATTACATATATGTAAATTTTTGGTGGGGTATAGGAATGATTACGGCTAATTTTCTTACCTTATTCATCATCGTTTTTGTTTATAAATTTACTTGGATTAAGTTTACCAGGAAAGACATTTTTTCGCACATGCGTAAAGATTTTTCAATGTTTTCCTCGCAAATTTTTCTTTCCATTCAGTTGTATTCTCCGGTTGTTTTAATAAGTATGTTGGGCAATAATTTGTTCGCAGGACAATATCGAATTATTGATCAAATTATTGTTGTTTTCAAAACCTATATTTTCCTGTTTTTCAATTTTGTGTTTCCAAAAGTTTGTTATCTCTTAGAGCACAACAAACCAAAAGGATATAAAAACTGGATTATTTACAACGGATTCAATTTTATTTTGATTGCCATAATGATGTTTATCATTCACACGTATTCGTATGATGTTGTTTCTTATTTTAATCCAACCAATAGATATGTGTTGAGCAATTTACTTCAAGTAGCCATTTATATTCCTATGTTATTGGCAATTTCTATACCATTGAAACAATTAATATTAGGGTTTAATTTAAAGAAGTATTACATTTATGTTACTTATTTTGTAGTAACCATAACTGTTATTCTAATAATAATATTGTTACGAACACATCAAGTGTATGGGGTATTTTATTCTTTAATAATTTCTGAAGTTATTACAATAATTTTTTACCTTTATGCTTTGAAAAAAGAAATCTCAAAACACAAAAATGATAAAATCCCTTTTCCAGAAAATACTTTTTAAAACCGGAAAATCATATACTATAGATTCCAATATTCCCAGCAGTCTTTTTTTTAGTTTTTTGTGCCGCAGATTAATAATGCTAATTAGAGGCGTTGTTTGTTTACAGAGCAAAGTGTTTTTAGGTAGTGGTTGCAAAATCAAAAATAAGCGGAATATAGTTTTCGGAAAAAGTGTTACAATCGAAAATCATTGCGAAATAGATGGGTACGCCTCTCAAAAATTAGAGTTTGGAAATAATGCCAAATTAGGCGCTTATTCGTTTGTAACAACAACCAGTCATATGTCAAAATTTGGCAAAGGATTAAAAATTGGAAACAATTCTGCATGCGGTAGATATTGCGAATTTGGCGCATCTGGTGGCATAGAAATAGGGAACGATGTTATTATGGGTTCTTACATAAGTTTCCATTCAGAAAACCATAATTTTTCAGACAAATCAAAACCAATACGAGAGCAAGGTGTAACTTCGGCCGGAATAAAATTAGGCAATAATATTTGGGTAGGAGCAAAAGTAACTTTCTTAGACGGAAGCGAGGTTGGAGATAATTCTGTTGTAGCAGCAGGAGCTGTTGTTACTGGGAAATTTCCACCAAATGTTGTAATAGGAGGCATTCCGGCAAAAATTCTAAAAGAAATTTAAGATGAGAATAAGCAAAAATTCTATCAATTTGTTTTTGTTTATTATTTGTTTGGTTTTCCCAACATTTAACAATTATGAATTATCATTTAGTATTTGGTTGGTTATAGCTTTTGTAACATTAAGGATAAATTACTCATTAAACTTCCTAAAATACATTTCGGTTTTTATACTACTATTAGGAATGGCATTTATAGTAATGCTTTTTAATGACTATGTATTGTATTATATTCTACGGGATATTACCTATATGATGAAACCAATTCTGGGGTTATTAATAGGCTATCAGTTATTTAGAAACAATATTAAATTTCCAATTCAGTTTTTGGTTTACGCAGGTGTAGTTATGGCAATGGTACACTTGTTACAAGTTGGTTATGGAATTGTTATAGAAGGCGCAAGAAACGTTAGAGAAATTAGAGAACACGGCGGATATTTCAATGATTTTGAAGTGTATATATTAATCTTCCTGATTTTTAATCAAAAATTTGAGCTAAATATTTCCAAAAGAAAACGAATGTATTTCTTGATAATATTAGGGTTGTCAAGTTTTTTCTATTTGGCACGAACCAATTTTATACAATTTGTGATCTTTTTTTTAGCACTCAAAGGTTTTTTAGTTTGGAACAAACGATCGGCAATTGTTTTAGGCTCAACCGTTTTAGTAACGCTACTTGGATATTTTGCAATTTATCAATACAATCCTGTTAGAAACGGAAAAGGTCTCGATGAATTTTTATATAAAATAAAAATGGCGCCGGGCGAAGCCTTTAGTACCAAAATTAACCGTGACGACTGGAAAAAATTTAATGACAATTATCGTTCTTATGAAAATGTAAGAACCATTCAACAAATGACGGTAAATAAATCGTTTTTATTTGGTGAAGGTATAGGTTCGCAAGTAGATTTAAAACAAAAAGTATATTTAGGCGATATGGAATTGAGAAACATTTCTATTTTGCACAACGGATATATGACCGTTTTATTAAAGACTGGAATTGTTGGATTGTTGATTTATTTTTACACCGTGTTTTTCTTTTTTGGTAAACGAAATTACACAACTTCAAAACTTCAAAATCTACATTTTCTATTAGTAGGAACTAGTGTTTTTCTCATAATGTCCAACTGGGTTTTCATGGGATTATATAATTTGCTCGACACAAAATCGCTTTTGATTGGGTTTTTATTTGCTTATCAAAATCAACTCTTAAAAGAAGAAAATCAAAATGCTTAACATCTTATTTATACACCAATCAGCAGAATTATACGGTTCTGACAAAACACTTTTACTTTTGTTAAAAAATCTAAACAAATCGCAATTCAATGCAACAGTTGTTTTGCCATTTGATGGACCATTAAAAGAAGAACTGGAGTTGGCAGGTGTAAAAGTAGTCATAGCTCCAGTATTAAAATTATATCGAAAAATGATGTCGCCCAAAGGGTTAATAGGTTTTTTATCCGATATAAAAAAAGCCTATAAAATCCTAAACAAACTTCGAAAAGAAACACCGCCCGATATTATTTATTCTAATACATTGGCCGTTTTATTGGGAATTTTCTATGCAAGAAAAACAAAAATAAAACATCTTTGGCATGTTCACGAAATTATAGAATCGCCAAAAATATTTACAAAAACGTTTAAAAAACTATTGGCTCAAAAGCAAAACACTAGAATTGTCTATAATTCTTATGCAACAAGAAATTTCTGGTCGCAGGCTGCAACAAAAGATAAAGAATTGGTGATTTGGAATGGTATTGAAACTCCAAAAGTTTTATTACCGTTTGAAGAAGTTGAACATATAAAACAGCAAACTTTTCAAGCAGATAAAACAGATATCATTATTGCTTTAGTAGGGAGAATTAGTCGCTGGAAAGGACAACAGGTTTTGCTTGAAGCTTTCGAAGAATTAACCAAAGAATTTCAAAATATAAAGCTAGTCTTCATCGGGTCGCCACCACCAAATCAAGAAGGATTTCAAATGCAACTCGAGGAAAAAATTGCAGAAAAAAAACTTCAAGATAAAGTTACCCTTATATCGTTTACAAAAGATATAGAAGCGCTTTGGCAAAGTATTGATATTGCTGTAGTACCTTCTATAGAACCCGAACCTTTTGGGCTTGTAGCGGTAGAAGCTATGCTGGCAAAAAAACCAGTAATTGCATCAAACCATGGTGGCGTTGCCGAGATTGTGGTGCACAACCAATCAGGATTTTTAGTAAAACCAAATGATGCAGATGATTTAAAACAAGCTATAAAAAAGTTGATTTTAGATGAAGATTTGCGAGAGAAAATGGGAGAAACCGGATATCAAGTAGCACTACAAAACTTTTCGATTGAGAGCTATGTAAAAAACTTTGAAAATCTATTCCAGGAAATAAAAGGCACTAAAAATTAAAATAGTATTTTTGCAAAAAAATACCCTATGAAAGTTGCTATTCTAGGCACAAGAGGCATTCCAAATTATTATGGTGGTTTTGAGCAGTTTGCCGAATTTTTTTCGGTATATCTTGTAGAAAAAGGACACGAAGTTTATTGTTATAACTCGCATAATCATAAGTTTCAAGAAGATAATTTCAACGGAGTACACATTATCCACCAACACGATCCTGAATACAAATACGGAACTTTTGGGCAATTCATCTACGACTATAACTGTGTAATGGATTCTCGAAAAAGAGATTTTGACATCATACTTCAGTTAGGTTATACGAGTAATTCGGTTTGGTTTTTTCTTTTGCCAAAAAAAGCAATCATAATTTCCAATATGGACGGATTGGAGTGGAAACGCTCTAAATATTCATGGCCTGTACAACAGTTTTTAAAAGTAGCCGAATGGCTTGCAGCTGTTAGCAGCGATTATTTGGTGGCAGATTCACTAGGAATTCAAAGCTTTTTAAAGAAACGATACAAAAAAGAATCTACATATATAGCGTATGGAGCTTATCCATTCAACAATCCAAATGAAACTGTATTAGATAAATACAACGTAGTTAAAGGCAATTACAATATGGTAATGGCACGATTTGAACCCGAAAACAACCTTGATATGGTGCTCGAAGGCGTAACGTTAACCAAAGATAATCCTGAGATTTTAGTGATAGGTAAACACGAAACACCGTATGGTGAATTCTTAAAAAATAAATACGCCGATTACAGCAATATCCGATTTTTGGGAGGAATCTACAACTTAGAGGATTTAAACAATTTACGATATCATTCTAATGTATATTTTCATGGGCATTCGGTAGGAGGCACAAACCCATCGCTACTCGAAGCTATGGCGTCAAAAGCACTAATAGCGGCTCATAACAATGATTTTAACAAAGGAGTTTTAAAAGAAAATGCCTTCTATTTTTCAAATCCAAATGAGGTAAAACATATTTTGGAAAACACTACTAAAGGCGAACATGTAGAAAAGATAGAATTGAATTTTAAAGCGATAGAAAAAGATTTTAATTGGGAAATTATCAATGCAAAATATTTACAACTTTTTGAAGAATGTGTGCAAAAAGGCAAAAAATAATTTGGTTGAAAACCCGATAGTCTTTTTTGTATTCTTAGTTTTATTTACCATACCATTACCCTATATTTATAATAGTATTAGTGTAATTTTATTAGGTATTTATTCAGTTTATTACGCCATTGTAAACAAGCAAAAACCCGTATTTACTTTGGTTTATTATTTGTTTTTTGCACTATTTGCGTTGATGTTGTTGTCCTATTTTTGGACTATTGATGAAAAACTTACTTTAAGCGCAATTTCAAAATCGGTATCCATAATTTTAATACCAATATTCTTTTCGTTTTTTAACACTCAGACTATTCAACAAAAAATCCTAAAATGTTTTGCCATAACAGGCATTTTTTATTCTTGGTTTTTTCTGCTAAGAGCTGTTATAAATTATTGTGTAACCCAAAATACCGAAGTGTTTTTTTATCACGGTTTGGTGCCCCAAGATGTAAATGCCATTCATATTTCGGTTTACATTGCCACATCATTTTTTGCCTTATTGATAATGTTTAAAAACACTTGGTTCAAAAATGTTTTGTTGGTAGTCGAATTTATTGTTTTAATACTGTTATCTTCAAAAAACATCACAGTGCTTTTCTTGATTTTATTGGCTTTGTATGCGATTATTAAAATTTCAAAGAATAAAAATCTATCTATAAAAACAATTGGCATTGGTATTTTTTCCTTATTAATAGTTGGAATTTTCATTTCTCAAAAAATATTTAACAGATTTAAAGAAGAAACCAATACTGATGTAAAAACAACTATCGTTGCAGAAAATGGAGATACACTTTTTGTAAATGTTGTGAGTATTAAGGATGCTTGGAATAAAGAGCAATTTAAAAAAGATGATTATCTCACCGGATTTTCGCTACGAACCTATCAAATCCGAATATTTTTTGAGACTATGCAAGAGAATCAAGCGTATCTCACTGGGTTTGGTCTCAATGCTACCGATAGTAAAATCAAACAAAAACGCATACAATACAACCTTTATGAAGGGTATGATGTATTTAATTTTCATAATCAATACCTACAATTCTTTTCAGAATTAGGAATTTTTGGGTTTTTGATCATTGTATTAATTTTAATTATCAATATTAAAAACAGTATTTGTCGTAAAGATTTTATACATTTTTCTTTTGCAATTCTAATGATAAGCTTATTTTTGACGGAATCATTTTTAGCAAGACAAAGAGGTATCGTTTTTTTTACTACAATGTACTTTATTTTTAATGGTTTTATGTATAAAAAAACAGTATGAAAAGAATACTTATAACGGGTGCAGCTGGTTTTTTGGGCTCACATCTTTGTGATAGATTTGTTGCAGAAGGATACTATGTAATAGGCATGGATAATCTTATTACAGGAGATTTAAAAAACATAGAACATTTATTTAAACTCGAAAATTTCGAATTTTACCATCACGATGTTACCAAATTTGTGCATGTACCTGGTAATCTCGATTATATTCTGCATTTTGCATCGCCTGCAAGCCCAATTGATTATTTGAAAATTCCAATTCAAACACTAAAAGTTGGAGCCATGGGAACGCACAATCTTTTAGGATTGGCAAGAGTAAAAAAAGCAAGAATTCTTATTGCTTCAACATCCGAAATATATGGCGATCCTTTGGTACATCCGCAAACCGAAGATTACTTCGGAAATGTTAATACCATTGGACCGAGAGGCGTGTATGATGAAGCCAAGCGTTATCAAGAAGCTATAACCATGGCGTATCATACATTTCATGGATTAGAAACAAGAATTGTTAGAATATTTAACACCTATGGACCCAGAATGCGCCTAAATGATGGCCGTGTTATTCCTGCATTTATTGGGCAGGCATTACGCGGCGAAGATTTAACAATTTTTGGAGATGGTTCACAAACGCGCTCTTTTTGTTATGTAACCGATCAAGTGGAGGGAATTTTTAGATTATTGCATTCAGATTATGAATTGCCAGTAAACATTGGTAATCCGGATGAAATCACTATAAAAGATTTTGCCGATGAGATTATAAAACTTACAGGTACAGACCAAAAAGTAGTTTACCATCCACTACCACAAAACGATCCATTACAACGTCAGCCAGATATTACAAAGGCAAGAGAAATTTTGGGGTGGGAACCAAAAGTGAATCGTGAAGAAGGTATGAAATTAACTTATGAATGTTTTAAATCTTTATCTTCTGAAGAGTTATTGAAAGAAGAACACAAAGATTTTACCGATTATATAAAATGAATCAACATATAGGGTATTCAAAATATATTACACCTTTAAACGTTTTAATAGATTTAATATTAGTGGTCTTTTTAGCAAAAAAGTGCTTTGCTAATTTTGTTTCTAATGAAATTTATTTCTACGTATTTCTATCTGCAACATGGATAGCAATTGCTTTATACACCCATTTTTATAGCGTATATCGATTTACTAATCCGGTACAGATTTTATCCAAAATTATATCTCAAACTACATTATTTTTCTTTACTACAAGTGCTTACTTTTCTTTTCAAAAAGAAAACATTTTTAGTTTTAAAGCAGCATTGATATTTATTTCTGTCTTGTTTGTTTCTATATTAATAATAAAATACTTGTTTTTTATTAATATAAAACGATACAGACTTTTAACAAAAAGCAATTATAGAAATGTTGTGATTGTTGGGATAACAGAGGAATCACAAGAATTAAAAAAAATATTTGAAACTCGAGCAGATTACGGGTATCGCTTTTTAGGTTTTTTTTCCAACAAACAAGAAATCCAAGATAAGAAAGGAAACCTAAATGATTTACAGGGTTTTATACAAAATAATAATGTTCACGAAATATACAGTTCTCTAAAAGAATTATCAGACGAAGAGATTAAGAGTTTAATTTATCTTTCAGAGGACAATAAAATTTCTTTGAAATTTGTGCCCGATAACAAAAAGGTACTCTCAAAAAAATTAAGATTAGATTATTATGGTTTTTTCCCAGTGCTTACACTGCAAAAAACACCATTGCATATTCCTTCGGTTCATTTTTTAAAACGAATTTTTGATATTGTTTTTTCATTGATTGTAATTGTCTTTCTATTATCTTGGCTCATCCCCATTATGGCTTTATTGATAAAATTGGAATCCAAAGGACCAGTGTTTTTTAAACAAAGTCGTCCAGGTTTTGACGAACAAGAATTTTTTTGTTTTAAATTCCGATCAATGAAACTCAATCAAACAACAGAACAAGAAGCTTCAAGAAACGATCCGAGAGTTACAAGAATAGGAAAGTTTATTCGTAAAACGAGTATTGATGAATTACCACAATTTTTTAATGTTTTATTTGGCGATATGTCAATAGTAGGGCCAAGACCGCATTTATGGACACAAAACAAGGTTTATGGTAAAAAAATAGACCGATACATGGTACGTCATTATGTGAAACCAGGTATTACAGGTTTAGCACAAGTTAAAGGTTACAGAGGCGAAATTGAAACCGATAAAGACATGATAAATCGGATTAACTATGACGTGTATTACATTGAAAATTGGTCTTTTTTACTCGATGTAAAAATAATTTTTCAAACGGTCATTAATATATTTCAAGGCGAAGAAAAAGCATATTAATGAATGATTTGGTTTCTATAATAACGCCTGTTTTTAACTCAGAAAAATATATTTCAGAAACCATAAACTCGGTAATAAATCAAACCTATACAAATTGGGAAATGATTTTGGTAGACGATGCTTCTACCGATATTTCTGTGGAGATTATAAAAACTTACCAACTTAAAGATAAACGAATAAAGTTATACCAACTAGAAAAAAATTCAGGCGCAGGTGTAGCTCGAAATTTCGCGATTGAGAAAGCACAAGGAAGATACATCGCTTTTCTTGATGCCGATGATTTGTGGAAATCTAATAAACTACGTACACAAATTTCTTTTTTAGAACAGCATAAATTACCCATGACTTTTTCGTTTTATGAAACTATAGATGAAAACGGAAACAGTTTAAATACCGAAATACAAACGCCAAGTGATTTAAAGTATTGGCAACTTCATTTTTGTAATTTTATCGGAAATCTTACTACAATTTATGATACGAAACAACTCGGGAAAATCCCAATTTCATCAATAAGGAAAAGACAAGATTGGATTTTGTGGCTCACTATTTTAAAGAAAATAAAACACGCAAAACCTGTGCAACAGTCTTTAGCTTTTTATCGAAAACGAGACAATTCTATTTCTGCATCAAAAACCACTTTATTACAATACAATTATAAAGTATATAAAGAATATTATAGATACAGCACTGTTACAGCACTATTTTGTATGATGCTATTTTTGTTTTTTCAATTAATTGTAAAACCATTCTATATAAAAAAACTATAATTCGGAAATAAATTGTTGTCGTTTGCCACTCGATTTTGTTTCTAAATGTGATTTTTTTATAAATTCAATAATCAAATTTGGTTCTAAAAACATAGAAAAAGCATCCATAATTTGCTTTTCTTTTTCGGGTAAAAGATTGTCTTTTGCAACATATTCAACACAAAAAGTATCCAGTTTTTTTTGACGCACAATAAATTCTTGAATTGTTCCGTCTTCTTCCATAATCTTTTTTGTCATCGAGTAAAAAGTCATTCCGGCTACCTTTTTGCCGCTTGGCGTGTGTGCAAAATCATTTGTTCTACCAACAAGTTTTTTTAAGATTTGCCTTGTTGGAGTACTTTTTTCATCGATAATCCCAATATCGCCAATATCGTATCGTATAATAGGATGCGCCTTGTTGTATAGCGATGTGATAACAATTTTTCCTTCAGAACCATTAGGCACAGGGTTATTGTTTTCATCTAAAATTTCTACAAAAAGGGTTTCAGTATTAATTAGCCAATCATTATTCAGATTTTCAAAGGCAATAAGCCCAACCTCTGACGCACCATATTCATTTAGGACAGGAACACCTAAATGTTTTTCGAGTAGTTTTTTGTCTGATTCAAGAAGCATTTCGGATGTAACAATGCAATAACGAAGCGTGGAGCATTCGTTTTTTAAAACCAAATTATTTCTTTCTAAATATTTTGCTAATAATACAATTGCTGTTGTGTATCCGTTGATGTAGTCGAACTTTTTCTTTTTGAAGGTTTTTAAAATTTCGTCTAATTTTTTATCCGATAAATCGAAAATGGAAAAACGATGTCTTCGACTTAAAAAATCTTTGAACTTTTCTTTTTTGTTAGCCCAATAATCTAAAGGAATTCCATAAAATCTTGCTTGTAGCGAATGATTAAAATCGATTTGATACCAACCAAATTTCTCTTGAATATCTATCCAAGTAAGCGCATGACAGAGTTTGTCTTTGGCAAAAATAAAAGGATTACCACTCGAGCCAGAGGTTTTATTTATATAACTATTTTTTTTGGTAAAGCCATCAGATAGTCTTTTCTCTAAAGGAATTTGGAAATCTTTTTTGGACATAGTTGGGATGTTTTTCCAAACATTACAGTCTATGCCATTGACAAAATCTCGATAAAATGGATTGTTTTTTAAATGATAAGAAACTATTTCATTTCGTTTTTGTTCGTTGGTTTCAGTTCTCTTATCAGGAGCTGTAGATTTGATTTCGGCATAAATAGTTGTGGCTTTCTTCAATGGAAAACCTTTGAGTAGTAGCGATATGTTGAAAATAGAAAGCATAAAAAAAGGGTCAGCATTGCCGACCCTAAAAGTAAAACTTTTTTAGTTATTAATTTTTAACAATTTTTACTGTTTGCGATTTATCTCCCATTTTCAAAGAAATAAAATAAACGCCATTGTTTAAATTACTTATGCTTAATTGGTTTTCTACACCAGAATAGGTTTTGTTTAAAAGAACTTTTCCTGTAATGTCTGTTAATTCTAATGAATATTCGTCTGGATTTTCAGTCGAAATAGTTACAATATCTTTTGTAGGGTTAGGGAAAACGTTAAATGTTTTAGAAGCAAAATTACTATTAGAAAGTAAAGTTCCGCTAAATTTTGAAATTCCACCAACAGTGCTGTTTTGGCTAATGTTACCCGACCAACCAGTTGAATTATCTAAAAACGCAGGAACACCATGTGCTTCAGCATCAATATCTTCCCAGGTTGTACCGTTGTCTGTGCTGTATTTTGATCCTGTTCCAGCAGTTGCATTATCGCTTGTAGCTACCAATGTTGTTGTATTTGGAACATAACACATGTTAAGGAAATTTTGAGTATAAGCAGTGCCGGTATCCCAAGTAGTTCCTCCATTAGTAGAATGATAAATTTTAAAAGTTGTAAAAGTATCTTTTGTACCTAAAATAGCAATGTTGTTATTATTGCTTACCATTAAAGAACCCCAATTGGTTGTAGCTACTTGAGCCCCGAAATCAGTAAGTGGAGTGTTTAATTTTGTCCAAGTTGTACCTTTGTCTGCTGTTTTGTATAATTTACCTCTACTAGTGGCAAACCAAAAAGTATCGGCAGTATAACCAAAACTTCCTGCATACCCCCACTCATTTGTTACAGAATTTGGTAAACTAGCTGCAGGCACAGCAGTCCAAGTTGCCCCGCCATCTGCTGTAGTGTAAACTTCAAAATCTGTTCCTACTGGATCTCCAAACGCGATACCGTTATTAGCATCAAAAAAATGAACACCATCACACCAAGATGAGCCAGCAGTTGTAAAAGCCGTTGTGTTTTGTGCAACCCAATTTATTCCTCCGTCTATAGTTTTCCAGACACCGCCTAATCCAGCGGTAGCGTCAAACGCACTTACCCAAGCAGTGTTGGCATCAATAGCAGAGATGTTTCCAATATTTAAGGCAGAGTTACCAATATCAATTAACCCTGGTGTCCAGGTTGCCCCGCCATCAGTGGTTTTTGTAAACTCTTGGATATTTGCAGTGCTTCCGCTTGTTCCGTCTTCTGCAAGAGCCCAAACAGTATTACTATCAACAATATCAATAGCTTTTATTTGTCTTAACGGAGTTGTAAACCCAGTTACTTGTGTAGTCCAAGATTGTGAAAATCCTGCAAAACTAGCGCAAGAAAAAAGTAAAGTAAGTAATGTTTTTTTCATAATTATAAAAGTTAATTAAAGACAAATATATAAAATAATTATTATAATTTTATGCTCAGAAAAAAACAACACAACTTTATGAATATTTTATTATTAGGCTCCGGAGGTAGAGAGCATGCTTTTGCTTTGAAAATAACTGAAAGTGAGTTATGTACAAATCTATATGTAGCCCCAGGAAATGCTGGAACAGCTACAATTGCAAACAACATTAATATCCAAGTAACTCAATTCAATGAAATTAAACAATTTGTAATAGACAACCAGATTGATTTGATTGTGGTTGGTCCAGAAGACCCTTTAGTATTTGGTATTTATGACTTTTTTAAAAATGATTCTCAAATACAAAATATACCAGTAATAGGGCCAAGTAAAATGGGCGCTCAATTGGAAGGAAGCAAAGATTTTGCTAAACAATTTTTAATTAAAAATAAGATTCCCACAGCACAATATAAAAGTTTTACAGCAGCCAATATTCAAGATGGTTATTTGTTTTTAGAACAGCTCAAACCGCCTTATGTGTTAAAAGCCGATGGATTAGCAGCAGGCAAAGGAGTGCTTATTCTGTCTGATTTAGAAGAAGCAAAAAACGAATTAAAAGAAATGTTATTAGCATCAAAATTTGGAGCAGCAAGCCAAACTGTAGTGATTGAAGAATTTTTAGATGGAATAGAGTTAAGTTGCTTTGTAGTCACAGATGGACAAAATTATAAGATACTACCTACAGCAAAAGATTATAAAAGAATAGGAGAAGGAGATAAAGGATTAAACACTGGTGGAATGGGGGCTATTTCGCCCGTACCTTTTGCAGATGCCAATTTTATGCAAAAAATAGAAGACAAAATTGTAAAACCAACTATCGAAGGTTTAAATAAGGAAGCTATTGATTACAAAGGGTTTATTTTTATCGGACTTATAAAAGTCGGAGATGAACCGTTTGTAATTGAGTATAATGTGCGAATGGGCGACCCGGAAACTGAGGTCGTTCTTCCAAGAATCGAATCAGATTTGGTGGCAATGTTTCAAAGTATTGCCAACGAAACTTTACAAGAATATGAGTTAAAAATCAATCCGCAATCGGCGGCTACAGTTATGCTGGTTTCGGGTGGTTATCCTGAAGATTATGAAAAAGGTTTTGAAATTTCTGGTTTAGAAAATATTCAAGATTCTATTGTTTTTCATGCAGGAACAAAATTAGAAAACAATAAAGTTGTAACCAATGGCGGTAGAGTTTTAGCCGTAACATCGTTTGGAGACACATTTGAAGAAGCCACAAAAAAATCTTATCAAAGTATAGAAAAACTACATTTTGATAAGATGTATTATAGAAAAGATATTGGGTTTGATTTATAAATCCAATATCTTAAAAAATTTATTTTAAAAACGAGTGCGCCGTAGTGTCTTGCACGTCTTCATTATTTTGTTTGTGCAACTGAATTTGTTTACACCAATACACAAAATAATAAGCTCCAATACAGATGAATATCCAGCTTATCAAATTTGCCGACCACCAGCTTTTAAGCTCCAACCAACGCAAACCATCAAGTGGTAAAAATAAAAAATCTACAAAAAGTGCTTGTATTGCTTCAAAAAGTGCTTTCATTTTTATTACAAGTGTTATATTTACAACCACAAATGTATAAAATATACTGATGATTACAAGCATTTTTAATAAAACAACTCCATTTAATTATTCTATCATAGCGCTATTTGTGTTGCTTGTGTTTTTCACTTTGTTGTTTACAAATGGATATTTTATACTTGATTATCAAAGAATTGGATTAAATATAGTGTTGTTTTTAACAGTGTTTTCATCGCTTTTTTTGGTGAATTTTATAGCAAAAAAAAATGCACTTACCAAAGATAGCGCCTTTGCAATTTTGCTCTATTTTTTATTAGAAATGTATTTTCCGAAGGTTTTAGTTAATGAAAAACTATTGCTTTCAAACTTTTTGATTTTATTAGCTTATAGACGTTTGATAGGTTTGCAAACCTTAAAAAATCCGAAACAAAAAATATTTGATGCTTCTGTTTTTATTTTAGTTGCATCATTATTTAATTATTGGTGTTTGTTGTTTTTTATTTTGGTGTATGCTTCAATAATATTTCACGCATCGCTTGATTATAGAAATTGGCTAATTCCTATTTTTGCTTTTATAACCTTTGGCAGTATCTTTTTATTTGCCACATTATATTTTAATCAAAATTGGGTATCATTTTATTTAAAAAGTAACACATATAATTTAGATATTGAATATTTTAGTAAAAACATAGAAAACATTGCCTTTTCGGTATTTGCAGTTTTGGTTTTCTTTTTTCTTTTCAACGCTGTTTTTACTGTAACATCAAAGCCTTTTAACTTGCAAGATTCGTATAAGAAAATGATTATCGGATTTTTTATCGGAATTGCCATATTTGTGCTTTCGCCACAAAAAAGTAATGAAATGCTCATTTATACTTTTTTCCCGTTATCAATCATGATTACCAATTATATAGAATATTCTCAAAACAAAATCAATCAAAATCTTGCTTTGATAAGTGTTATGATAGCAGGAATTTTATTATTTGTATTTCAATTATAACTTGTCGCCATAAGCCAAATCGCCAGCATCGCCAAGACCTGGCATAATGTAATTTTTTTCATTAAGTTTTTCATCAAGTGCAGCAACCCAAAGATGACAATTTTCTGGAAGATTTTTTTCGAGAAAAGCAATGCCTTCTGGCGCAGCAATTACAACAGCAATGTGAATTTCTTTGGGCGTTTCGTGTAAAATAAGTTTGTTAAAAACTGCAACCAACGATTGTCCAGTGGCTAGCATCGGATCTATCAAAATAAGATTTTTTCCTTCAAACGATGGCGCTGCTTGGTATTCTACCAAAATTTCAAAAGCATCATCGTTTTTATAATGGTGTCTGTAAGCAGAAACAAAACCGTTTTCGGCATCATCAAAAAAACTCATAAAACCATGATGCAACGCAAGTCCGGCACGTAAAATAGAACACAAAACTACATTATCGGCAACCGTTGTTGTATGTTTTATACCGAGAGGCGTTTGTATAGCTACATTTTTATATTCCAAAGTTTTGCTAAGCTCATACGCCATAATTTCGCCAATACGTTCGATGTTTTTTCGGAATCGCATACTGTCTTTTTGAATAGAAACATCACGAATTTGTGCTAAATAATGATTGAGAATACTGTTTTGTTCCGATATATAATGAATATGCATGGTTAGTTGAGTTTTTCTATTTGAGGAATAATTTGTTTTATGGTTTCGAAATCAGACATAAAAATAATTTTTGTCAAAACTTCGGTTTTTGAGAATGAGTTTTTTGTAAATTGTTTTACAATTAAGATTTTTCTCTTGGAATCGTATATATAATCATACAAATCTTTTTTGAAAGCATTCGTAGTTTTAAATTCTGGAGCAAAAAAAGCTAAATAATTGGTGAATGATTTTTCAGAAAAGCCTTTTTCTCGTTTACATTTTATAATTTTTGCGATAGAATCTTTATAATAAAATTCGATAGTATCGTGTTTTTTTGGCGAAAGTTTTTTGTCTAATAAAAAACCATTAAAGTCTTCCTTTGGCTCAAAACCACAAGGCATAAACTGATAATCAATAGCCGATTTGTGCGTTTCTAATTGCGCAAAAAGGCACATCGGAAACAATAAAAAAACAATAAAAAGCTGCTTCATATTTTTTAAAAAGACTACTTTTCAAATGTATAAAAAACTATCTTTGTAAAAAAAAGAATATTATGTTTTCAAAGTTTGCCTATTCGATATTTGAGAAGAGTATCAATGATTATCATGTTCATGACAATATTGATCAACCTATAAATAATCCGTACCCAAAAGACCAAGTAGAACATTTGTTGTATTTCAAAAATTGGATAGATACCGTACAATGGCACTTTGAAGATGTAATTCGCGATCCAAATATCAACCCAGATGAAGCTTTGGTTTTAAAGAGAAGAATTGATGCTTCTAACCAAGAACGTACTGATATGGTTGAGTATATCGATAGTTATTTCCTTCAAAAGTTTAAAGAAGTAGCAACCAAACCTTCGGCAAAAATTAATTCCGAAAGTCCGGCTTGGGCAATAGACCGTTTGTCTATTTTGGCTTTGAAAATTTATCACATGCAAGAAGAAGTAAATCGTCCTTCGGCTTCGGCTGCGCATAAAGAAAAATGCCAAGAAAAATTAAATGTGTTGTTGGAACAACGCACCGATTTATCTACAGCTATAGATGATTTGCTAACCGATATCGAAAACGGTGACAAGTACATGAAAGTTTACAAACAAATGAAAATGTACAACGACGAAGACCTAAATCCTGTATTGTATCAAGGGAAAAAATAGTCATCATTAGATGTCTGTACCAAAACATATTTTAGTAATAAGGCTCTCGGCAATGGGCGATGTCGCTATGACAGTTCCTGTGCTGCGAGCTTTTTCTTTGCAATATCCCGAAGTAAAAATCACGGTAGTTTCTCGGCCGTTTTTTGAACCTTTTTTTGATGGAATTTCCAATATACATTTCTTTGGTGTCGATGTAAAAAACAGGCATAAAGGATTTCTGGGTTTGCTTCGGCTTTATTCTGATTTAAAAAAATTTCCTATTGATGCCGTTGCCGATTTGCACAATGTGTTGCGATCAAAAATTGTTAGAACACTATTTTCTTTTTCTGGAAAAAAAGTTGCTCATACCGATAAAGGAAGAAAAGAAAAAAAAGCATTAACTCGAGCCGAAAATAAAATTTTTGAACCTGTAAAAACCATGGTGCAAAGACATGTGGATACTTTTGAGAAATTAGGTTTTACCATTGATTTATCCTCGCCTGAATTTCCCACGAAAGCTGTTTTGTCAGATGAAATTACTTCAATTACAGGAGAAAAAATCAATAATAATTGGATTGGAATTGCGCCATTTGCACAATACGACAGCAAAGTTTATCCTACAGATTTAATGCAAGAAGTGATTGATACATTAGCTAAAAACGAAAAAAACACAATATTTTTATTTGGCGATGGAAAAAAAGAGTTAGCAAAACTCAATCAATTACAAAACCAACACCAAAACGTTACGGTACTTGCTGGGAAATTATCTTTGAAACAAGAACTCGATTTAATATCCAATTTAGATGTAATGCTTTCTATGGATAGTGGCAATGCGCACATTGCTGCTATGTACGGTATAAACACCATTACACTTTGGGGCGCAACGCATCCGTATGCCGGTTTTGCGCCATTTAATCAACCATTGGCAAACTGTATTGTTTCTGATAGAAATTTATATCCGATGTTGCCCACATCGGTCTATGGCAATAAGATGGTAGCGGGTTATGAAGACGCCATGCGAAGTATACCTCCCATCGATGTCATCAAACAAATCGAAAAATATTTATAAAAAAAGGTCTTGCATTATACAAGACCTTTTTTTGGTTTTTATATTTTAAAAATTTATTTTTTTCTCATACTCAAAAAGAAAATCACCAAATGAATAACTGAAAAAACCATTGAGAAATAGAATAAAAAGTTATCTTCTTTGTTGTCTATATGGTGAATGAAAGCCACACAAATCAATGAAATAGTTAATAATATTCCCGATACAGAAACTGTTTTATAGCTTTTCGCACTAAATGTTCCATGATTTAACACACTATGATTCATACCATAATAGAGGTATAAGTCGAATCCTATCATCATCCAAACAATTAATCGAATCCAAGTATCTAATGGTAAGAAAGCCATCATAAATAAACAAACAAGCACACCTAATACTGGCACCAATGGAACCAACGGGGTTCTAAAAGCGCGTGGAGCCTCTGGCATTTTATTGCGCATTACCAATACTCCTAAACATACCAATATAAAGGCAAATAATGTTCCGATACTTGTCATTTCACCCACAACTCTTGCAGGTACAAATGCAGCAAATAAACTTACGATTACCATAAAAAGCATGTTGTTTTTTGCAGGAGTTCTAAATTTTGGATGCACATCAGAGAAAACTTTTGGCATTAAACCATCTTTACTCATAGAGAAAAACACACGGCTTTGCCCCATTAGCATTACAAGAATAACCGATGCGTATCCGGCAAGTATAGCAATTATAATAGCTTTGTTTAACCAAGGATAGGCTGGTGTAATCATACCAGAAGCATTTGCAACACCCATATTATCAATAGCAATGGCAACAGGAGCAATACCATCGGCACCTGCAAATGCTGTGTAGTTTACAACACCAGTCATTACATGGGCAAATAAAATATAAAGTACAGTACAAATTCCTAAAGAAAGTAAAATTCCTATAGGCATATCTCGTTTCGGATTTTTAGCTTCTTGTGCTGCTGTAGAAACAGCATCAAAACCAATATAGGCAAAGAAAACTATGGCAGCAGCGCGGATGATACCACTAAAACCAAATTCACCAAATGTACCTGTGTTTTCTGGAATATAAGGCGTATAGTTTTCTGGACGAATGTATTGCCAACCCAAAGCGATGAATATTAATACTACTGATACTTTTAAAAATACAATAATTCCGTTTACAAAAGCAGATTCTTTAGTACCTCGCATTAATACTAAGCTCATAATCATCACAATAACTACTGCAGGTACATTTATAATTCCGCCTTCAAATGGCGAGTGTATAAATTCATCAGGAATATGAATGCCATATCCATCTAAAAGTTTTGCAAAATATCGCGACCAACTTATAGAAACTGTTGCAGCACCAACGGCATATTCTAAGACCAAATCCCAACCTATAATCCAAGCAATAAATTCGCCCATAGTAGCAAAAGAGTAGGTATAAGCACTACCCGCTACTGGAATCATAGAAGAAAATTCGGCATAGCAAAGCCCTGCAAAAACACAACCCAATGCTGCCACTATAAATGAAATGGTAATTGCCGGACCTGCATTAGTAGCTGCCGCCATTCCTGTTATAGAAAATAATCCAGCTCCAATGATTGCTCCAATCCCTAAAGCTGTAAGTCCTGTAGCACTAAGGGTTTTTTTGAGTCCTTTTTCTGAGTCTGAGGCTTCTTCGAGAAGTAGATCTAATGGTTTTCGTTTCCAAATAGACATAATTTAGTTTTTTGTTGGTTAATTTTTCAAATATAGAATTTTTTTATTCAAAATTTGAAAATCTATAGCAAATATGATGTTAAAACCAGAATCCTACACTAAACCAAGTGTAGCCTTTGGGAAGTTCTGGAGACCACGAATATTTTATTTCTATTGGGCCTAAAATTGTTTCGAGACCGTATCCTATAGCATATCCAGAATATTTTGGGGTAGAAATCCAATTTCCGGTGCTGAATAATTTATCTTCAACATTGGCGATATTGGCAGAAAAATTAATGTGATTTTTTTTGTAAAATTCAATATCAATCATTGCCGAAGTTTTGATATAGCTATCGGCAGAAATGCTTAAAAAATCGTATCCATAAAAATGGCGAAAATTATTTATGGTTTGAAATCCATAACCACCCAAAGCAAAATTTAGAAAAGGAACGCTGCTTTCGCCAATAGACATACCTGCTTCGGATTGTATGTTGAGGTTGAATCTTTTAAAAACGGTTTTGGTAATTCCGGCAGCTCCTTTTAGTAAAGTGAAATTATTGAATGTTTTTGAATAATCGGTTGAAGCTGCAAAATATTGAACATCACCGTTGAAGAACCAACCTTTTTTCGGAAAAAATTTATTATCGAAAGAATCATATTTTAAATTTCCGAATCCTGAAAAATAAGTAGAATTTTCGTATTTAATATTAGCGTCTTCAACTTGTTTTGAGAAAATTTTTAAGTGTTTTGTTTCTAAGCCAGCACCTATAACAAATTTTTGTGCAAACTTGGTTTGAATATAGATTTGATTGGTAAAATCAAGAAAATGAATATTGATGGCATTGGTAGAAGTAGAAAATTTCTTTACCATAGCAGTTGCAATATTTCGGTTGAATTGGTTTACTCTTGATTTTATACCAAAACTAAAATGAAAACCATTATCTATAAAATAATCGAGGTTGTATCTAAAATTGTCGCCCCAACCAAAATCTATCGATAGCACATCGTTTTTAAACAGCATTCTTTTTTGAGTGAAATTGGTAAGCAAAGCACTTTTGTACAAACCGTCGTAATGCAGTCCAAATTTTAAAAATGTTTTTATTTTGTTTTCGATAAGATCTACTTTTAGAATTTCTACATCATCTTTTTTCTCAAAACGATAGAGTATTGACGAAAAATTTTGCGTAGCATCGAGCGTGTTTACACCTTTTATAAAATCGGAATAACTTATTTTATGATTTTTATTCACACCAAGTTTTCCTAAAATATAAGAATTGGTGTAATTTTTCATTTTTGTAATTTCGATGTTGTCGATGCTTAAGCTATCATTTTTGCATTCCAAAAGCAAGGGTTTGGTGTATTGAGTAGACAATTTTTTCAATGCTAATAATTTCTCTAAAGCGGCATTTTTACCGGTATCTATAATTTTGTCGCCGGCATCAAAAGAAACTACAGTATAATCTTTTATGTTGGGTTTTATATAAATATCTGTGAGTTTTATTTTGTGATTCATTTTTTCAATCATCTGTAAATTAGAAATTTGAATCATAATTTTAGTTGCATCTTTAAGTAATGCACGGTTTTTTAATTCGTCTTGAACATCTACACCAATAATAATATCGGCGCCCATTTTTTTCACTTCTTCTACCGGATAATTATCAATAACGCCGCCATCTATAAGCATTTTACCATTGATATACACTGGCGAAAACAAACTCGGAAATGCACTACTTGCCAAAATTGCTTGCGACAAGCAACCTTCTTTAAACACTACAGGTTCGCCTGTTTCAACATTGGTAGCAATACATACAAAAGGCGTTGGAAGTTCGTTAAAATTGTTGATATGCTTTACATGATTGGTAAATTTACTCAAGATGTTAAAATTATACATTCCTTTGGATAAGGCGATAGGCAAACCCACATTAAATTTATAAAACGGAAGCGTTATGGCATAAAGCTCGTCGTTTTGTTTTTCGTAAAAACTCTTATAACTTCTTGGTATATAATCTCTTATAAGTTGGTCGAAATTAATGGTATGAAACAAAGAATCGAGTTGTTTGCCTGTATAGCCCGATGCATACAATCCGCCAACTACGCTGCCCATGCTCGTGCCGCCAATATAATCTACTTTTATACCTAAGGAATCGATGATTTTTAAAACTCCGATATGAGCAAAACCTTTGGCACCACCGCCCGAAAGCACTACGCCAATTTTTGGTCTTTTTATAGTGTCTTGAGCTTTTAAAGCAGAAGGCATAAGGCAAAAGGCTATTAGAAATAAATAACATATCGTACATCGAAACGGCAATGTATGGCTTATGGCTTGTACCCAATTTTTCATCTTACAAATTTGTTTTGTAAAATTCGGAAATTTTTTTGGCTTTAGCATTACCTATTACCTTAGAAATTTCACTTTCAGGTGTTTCTTTGATTCTTTTAACACTTTTAAAGTGTTTTATAAGTGTTTGCATGGTTTTTTCGCCAATACCCGGAATAGTTTCGATACTGGTTTGTAAGGCAGACTTGCTCCGTTTATCTCTATGAAAAGTAATGCCAAAGCGATGCGCTTCGTTTCGCAAATGTTGAATAATTTTTAAAGTTTCCGATTTTTTATCGAGATACAGCGGCACAGAATCGCCCGGATAGAATAACTCTTCCAATCGTTTGGCAATACCAATAATGGCAATTTTGCCACGTAACCCAAGTGCATCAATACTTTTTAGTGCCGAAGAAAGTTGTCCTTTTCCACCATCAATAATAATAAGTTGCGGCAACGATTCATTTTCATCGAGCAAACGCTTGTATCGGCGGTACACCACTTCTTCCATACTGGCAAAATCGTTCGGGCCTTCTACCGTTTTGATATTAAAATGGCGGTAGTCTTTTTTGCTTGGTTTACCATCTTTAAAAACTACACAAGCCGATACAGGATTGGTTCCTTGTATGTTCGAATTATCAAAACATTCGATATGGCGCGGCTCTACCGAAAGACGTAAATCTTTTTGCATTTGCGCCATAATTCGGTTGGTGTGTCTTTCTGGATCTACAATTTGAATTTGTTTGAGTTGTTCTAAACGATGGTATTTGGCATTTCGAATCGATAAATCGAGGATTTGTTTTTTATCGCCCAGTTGTGGCACCGTTATTTTTAGATTTTCGCCCAAGTGTATCGGATAAGGAACAATAATTTCTTTGGCAGTAAGATGAAATCGCTCGCGAAGTTCAACCACAGCCAATTCAAGCAATTCTTCATCGGTTTCATCGAGTTTCTTTTTGAGTTCTAATGTATGCGACCGAATGATAGCGCCATGTGCAATTTGCAGGAAATTTACATACGCCATGGCTTCATCAGAAACTATCGAAAACACATCGATATTATTTATCTTAGGGTTGAAAACGGTAGAACGCGCCTGATAATTTTCGAGAACGTCTATTTTTTCTTTTATTTTTTGGGCTTCTTCAAATTGCATTTCCGAAGCGAAATCTTGCATGGTTTTTTTGAAATCGCGCAAACTGTCTTTGAAATTTCCTTTTAAAATTTGCCGAATAGCAGCTACGTGTTTGTCGTAATTTTCTTGTGTTTCATAACCTTCGCACGGCCCTTTGCAGTTGCCAATATGATATTCTAAACACACTTTAAATTTACCCGAATGAATGTTTGCCGGTTTTAAATCGAGGGTGCAAGTGCGCAACGGATACAGCTCTTTTATCAAATCGAGTAGGGTGTGCACAATCTTAAAATTGGTATACGGGCCATAGTATTCCGAACCGTCTTTTATCATTTTTCGGGTGGAAAAAACTCTGGGGAAAGGTTCTTTTTTTATGCAAATCCACGGATAACTTTTGTCGTCTTTTAGTAGAACATTGTAGCGAGGTTGCAGTTTTTTGATGAGGTTGTTTTCTAACAAAAGCGCATCCGATTCGGTGGCGACCACAATGTGTTTTATGGTAACAATTTTACGAACCAAAACATTGGTTTTGGCATTATCGTGCTGTTTGTTGAAATAAGAAGCAACTCTTTTTTTTAGATTTTTGGCTTTGCCAACATACAAAATTTTCCCGTCTTTATCGTAATACTGATATACTCCCGGATTATCGGGAAGGGTTTGTGTTTGGAGTTCGAGGTTTTGCATAAGCAAAAATAAAAAAACCAAATAGAATTTCTTGTAAAACTTATGGATTTAGTTTGATTGGTTTTTTTTTTGAAAACAACACTAATTTTTTAAAACAGCAATTATGCGAAGTTTTATTTACCAGTTTTGAGAATCAATAAAATTATTTTAATGAAACGCCAAATACTGTATAGAGTTACAGCGAAAAGAGAAAGATAAAATGAAAATAAAAGACTTTTCAAATTAATTTTGTAAGTCTGTTTTCCAAGTGTTATTGATTTTAAATTAGGAACATCATCATTAATTAATATTACAATAAATGATAAAGTAATAATAATAATATTTAGGTATAGTAATCGTTTGCAAAATTTTAAAAACTGCTGATAAGTTGCGTTGTTTTTAAATCTTTCAAAAAGATACAAGCATCCAAGAAATACTCCAAAAAAGATAGAACTTACATCTATAAGCTTATCATTAACAAGAGATGAGTTATTATCATATACTAAATTTAGGTAATAACAAATAATAAAACATGTAATAAAAATGATGAATGGTAATAGAGTGTTTACAACTTTATTATTTTTCAAACTTTGGATGTTTTGTAAATTTTTTTGTGAAATCATAAATATGATTTTAAAGTTGCGTATTCTTGAAGATACAAATCTTTAATGCAATCTTTTCTTTCTTTTTTTTGAAGGTCAGAATCTAATCTCGGAACGGAAATTTTAAAAGTACCATAATAAATATCACCTAATAAATCTATAGGTTTTTTTGCTTTTGTATTATCGACTGTATAACCTACAATCTCTACTACATCAATAAGTTCTCGAATTTCGCTAAAACCTAAAAGTTTATGGAATTTTTGTATCATTGGAAGTATTTTGTCTTTATACAAACCCTTTTCTCTTTTTGCCGAAACTTTATAATGTATTTCAGCAATGTCACTGTTTAGTTCAGCGGCATTTTCAAGCTCTGATGAAAAGTCTAATTTTACTTTTTCTTCTAACGAACGATTAACTTTCTTTATTTCTTCCAATAGTGCGCCTGGTTGATGGACTTTCATTTTGAATTCTTTGAATTTCGTCATTCCTAATGCCCTCTCATATTCATGTTTTCTATAGATTGTTCCAAAGATAATATCAAAACCCGTTTGTGCTTTTAAATCTTTAGAATCTAAATAACATTTTATAATAAACTTTCTAAATGAGTCAAGATAAATACAGTTTTTATTTATTTCAAAAAATATAGTTGATAAGTCTTTAGAATAAAGAAATATACTTCCGTATGCTAATCCTTCTGATTCTTTTACATCAAGCTTAGATATTTCTTTAGTTTTTTTATCAATTTTTGCCGGTAAATCTTTGTCTAATGTTGACCTTAAAAAGCCAATTATATATTTTTCGTTTTCATCAATAATTGAATAATGAACTATTCTGTTTGCGATGTGCTTTTCTTGATTTATAATTTCTGGATGTTTTAGAATATCAACGAATGTCATCTTAGTTCCTTCTTTTTCAAGTTGTCTAACTTGAACGCTGACTATGTCAACTTTACATTTCTTTGTGCTCATATATTTATTATAGTTTGGTTTCAAGAGGTTGTGCAAGGGTTCACACAATACCCAAATATACACAATTCTTTTTTCCTACAAAAAATTTATTTTATTATTTTTCAGTGCGTTGCATAGGGTTTTAAACAGCGGTTGCTTTTGTATAAATACAAAAAAACCGTTTCAAAAATGTAATTGAAACGGTTTGATTGTTTGTAACGAATTTTATTTATCATTCAATCTGTTTTCAACATCCATTCTTTGATGTAAAACTCTGATGATTTCTATTTTATTTTGCTTCTTATTTATTCTGTAGAAGATGAAATGTGATTTTATTTGAGTTCTAAAATATTCTTTTCTAATGGTACTAAAATCTTTTCCCGAATATGGATTTTCAGCGATATATTCAATTTCAGTAAATATCAAATTAAGATATCGGTCGGCTTGTTCAAGCGACCAATTTTCAAAAGTATAGAGCCAAATTTTCTCAATGTCATTCTTCGCTTCGAGACTTATTTTGTAATTCATTTTTCAATGACATATTTTTGATGCAGTTCTTTTTGAAAAGTTTCTTTGTTAAAATCTTTTACGAAACCAGATTTTTCCCCCTTTTTTAGTTCATTTATTAATTCAGTTTTTTTTGACTCTTCAAATTCGAACATTCTTAAGGCTGTTCGTACCACTTCGCTTGCTGAAGAAAATTTTCCGCTTTTTATTTGTGAATTTATAAAATTTTCAAAATAGTCGCCCAATAGGATAGATGTGTTTTTTGCCATGACTTTAGTTTTGACAAATATACCAAATCTTGGTATAAGTTTGAAATCTTTTTGAGAAATTAGAAATACAAAAAAACCGTTTCAAAAAATGTGATTGAAACGGTTTCTTTTTTTATGTTTAGAAATTTATTTTAATTTCTTTTTTACTTCTACTTCTTGGAAGGCTTCTATGATATCGTTTATTTGAATATCGTTGTAGTTTTTAATTTGAATACCACAATCGTATCCTTTTGATACTTCTTTTACGTCGTCTTTGAAGCGTTTTAAGGCTGTTAATTCTCCGGTGAATATTACAACGCCATCTCTAATTAATCTAATTTTAGAGTTTCGGAAAACTTTACCATCGGTAATCATACATCCGGCAATAGTTCCTACTTTAGAGATTTTGAAAGTTTCGCGAATTTCGGCAGTACCGGTAATTTCTTCTTTCATTTCTGGCGAAAGCATTCCTTCCATCGCATCTTTTAAATCATCGATAGCATCGTAGATAATCGAGTAGTTTCTAATATCGATTTCTTCTTTGTCGGCAAGGGCTTTCGCATTTCCGGCAGGACGAACGTTAAATCCGATAATAATTGCATCGGAAGCGGCAGCCAAATTCACGTCAGATTCGGTGATAGCACCAACTCCTTTGTGTATGATTTTCACTTCGATTTCTTCGGTTGATAATTTTGAGAATGAGTCTGCTAATGCTTCTACCGATCCATCAACGTCACCTTTTATAATAACATTTAACTCTTTGAACTGACCCAGCGCAATACGTCTTCCTAATTCGGCAAGCGTTGTATGTTTTTTGGTACGAGCCGATTGTTCGCGGAGTAATTGTGTACGTTTGGCAGCAATTTGTTTTGCTTCTCTTTCGTCTTCATACACATTAAATTTATCGCCGGCAGCCGGTGCGCCATCAAGTCCTAAGATTGAAATTGGAGTAGAAGGACCAGCTTCTTTTACCGATTTTCCGCGTTCGTCGTGCATAGCACGTATTTTTCCGTGATTTTTTCCGGCAAGTAAATAGTCTCCAATACGTAAAGTACCCGCTTGAACCAAAATAGTTGTTACATAACCACGCCCTTTGTCGAGTTCGGCTTCTACAACAGTACCCACTGCAGGTTTGTTTGGGTTTGCTTTTAAATCTAATATTTCGGCTTCGAGTAACACTTTTTCTAACAATTCATGAACACCCATACCTTGTTTTGCCGATATATCTTGTGATTGATATTTTCCTCCCCAGTCTTCTACCAAGAGATTCATGGTAGCCAAGCGTTCTTTTATTTTTTCTGGATTTGCCGTTGGCTTATCCACTTTATTAATTGCAAATATCATAGGTACACCAGCTGCTTGTGCGTGACTGATTGCCTCTTTGGTTTGTGGCATGATGTCGTCGTCGGCAGCGATTACGATAATGGCAATATCGGTTACTTGCGCACCACGAGCACGCATCGCCGTAAAGGCTTCGTGACCTGGTGTATCGAGGAACGTGATTTTTTGTCCGTTTTCTAATTTTACCGAATAAGCACCGATGTGCTGTGTAATACCTCCAGATTCACCAGCAATTACATTGGCTTTACGAATGTAGTCGAGCAATGAAGTTTTACCGTGGTCTACGTGTCCCATTACGGTTACGATTGGCGCACGAGTTACCAAATCAGCTTCGTTGTCTTCGATAACTTCTGCAGCTTCTTCGATATCGGTTGTGATAAATTCTACTTCAAATCCAAATTCATCGGCTACGATAGATAGTGTTTCGGCATCAAGACGTTGGTTCATAGTAACCATAATTCCTAATGACATACAAGCTCCGATTACTTTGGTAATTGGCACATCCATCATGGTAGCAATTTCGCCTACGGTAACAAATTCGGTTACTTTTAGGATTTTGCTTCCTAATTCGTTTTGTAATTGTTCTTCTTCAGAACGTTGTCTGTGCGTTTCTCTTTTTTCGCGACGGTATTTTGCCGCTTTTGATTTATTTCCTTTCCCTTGAAGACGCTCTAAAGTTTCCTTAATTTGGTTTTTAACATCTTCTTCGGTTGGTTCTACTTTTTGTATAACAGGACGAACTCCTTTTTTGAAGTCTTTTCCTTTGTTTTTGTTAGCGCCAGCATTTCCGCCAGTGTTTTGTACGTTTACTTTTTCGCCAGGTTTTGGCGCAATACGCTTACGTTTGTTTTTATCGTTTGCTTGTTGCCCGGCACCACCAGCTGGTTTTGCTTTTGGATCTTCTTTCTTCTTTTTCGGTTTGTTGAATTGCGACAAATCTATTTTTTGACCTGTAAGCGTAGGTCCAGAAAGACTTTGGTATTGTGTTACGTGGTTTTCGTCGGTAACAGCTTCTTCGTTATTGTTGGTAGCAACTGGCGTTTCTTCTGTTTTTGAAGGTTCTGCTTTTGGCGCAACGGCTTTGGGTTCTTCTACCACAGTAGAAGGTGCTTTTTCTTCGTTGCTGTCTGAAGGTTTTGTTTCTTCTTTTGGCGTAGTTGCAGCAACTGGTTGTTTAGGGTCAAGATCTATTTTGCCCACTTGTTTTGGTCCAGTTACTGTAGCTTTGGCTTTTATTACTTCTTGGCGTTGGCGTTCTTCTTCTTCGGCTTGGCGTTTCAATTCTTGCTCGCGTTCTTTTTCAAGGCGTAAGGCTTCTTTTTCTTTTTTGATCTCTTCACTAATTCCTTTTGAAGCTTCTTTATTGCCTTTATCGCCGGCAAATTCTCTTTGCAGCACATCGTGTTCTGTCTCAGAGATTTTGGCGTTTGGATTTTTGGCATCAAGGGTAATACCTTTTTCTTTTAAGAAATCAAAAGCTCTGTCAAGAGAAATATTTAATTCTTTTAAAACTTTGCTAATTCTTATGTTTCTTTCTTCAGACATAAAATGTTTTTATAATCGTATTGATTTTTGTTGTGTTGTTTTTTTGAAGTAGTAAAGTTAGTTATTAATCTTCAAATTCTTCTTTTAAAATTCTAATTACTTCACGTATAGTTTCTTCTTCTAAATCGGTTCTTCTCACAAGATCTTCAACGTCTTGTTTAAGTACGCTACGTGCTGTATCTAAACCAATTTTTGCAAATTCGTCGATAATCCAACCGTCGATTTCGTCTGAGAATTCGCTTAATTCTACATCGTCTTCTTCGTCTTGAACGGTTCCTTCGCGAATTACATCAATGTCATAGCCTGTAAGTAATCCGGCGAGTTTAATGTTTTGTCCGCCACGACCAATGGCTTTTGATACTTCTTCGAGTTTCAAATATACTTCAGCTTTTTTCTTTTCTTCATCTAATTTTACAGATGATACTTTGGCAGGGCTTAGTGAACGGCTAATTAGCAATGCAGTATTGTTGGTAAAATTGATAACATCGATATTTTCGTTGCCCAATTCGCGAACAATTCCGTGAATACGAGATCCTTTCATACCTACACAAGCACCAACCGGATCGATACGATCGTCATAAGAATCTACGGCTACTTTTGCTTTTTCGCCCGGTATACGCACTACTTTTTTGATAGTGATTAATCCGTCAAAAATTTCAGGAATTTCTTGTTCGAATAATTTTTCTAAGAAACTTGGCGATGTTCTTGACATGATGATTTGCGGCTTGTTTCCTTTTAACTCAACCGATTCGATGATTCCTTTTACGTTTTCGCCTTTACGGAAGAAATCGTTTGGTATTTGTTTTTCTTTTGGTAATACAATTTCGTTTCCTTCGTCATCTACTAAAATAACTACTTTTGGTCTTACGTGATGAACTTCGGCTGTATAAACTTCGCCAATAAGGTCTTTGAAATGTTTGTATAAATTGGTGCTATCGTGTTCGTGTATTTTTGAAATTAAATTTTGACGTAAAGCAAGAATAGCTCTTCGCCCTAATTCTTCTAATTTGAATTCTTCTGATACTTCTTCGCCAATTTCAAAATCGGGTTCTATTTTTTGTGCTTCAGAAAGTGTTATTTCTAAATGTTCTAAATCTAAATCATCGTCGGCTACCACAATTCTTCTTCTCCATATTTCCATATCTCCTTTGTCTGGATTTATGATAATATCAAAATTTTCATCGGTTCCATACTTTTTCTTGAGCGCATTCTTAAAAACATCTTCCAAAATCGCCATAAGCGTAACTCTGTCTATCAGTTTATCATCTTTAAACTCCGAAAACGATTCGATTAATGCAATACTTTCCATATTGTGGTTTAATTTTTAATTAAAATTTATTGTAACAAATGATTCTTTTATTTCTGTATAAGGAATTTCCTTTTTATGTTCAACGGTTTCTTTGCCTTTACCTATTTTTTTGGGTTCGCGAGCTGTCCAAGCCAAGGTTATAAATTCGTCATTGGCATTTTCGAGCAAGGCTTCTATGGTTTCATTAGCTGTTTTTACTTTTACAGTACGCCCAATGTTTTTCTTGTATTGACGAACCAATTTTAACGGAGCGGAAACACCTGCTGATGCTACTTCGAGCGAAAAATCATGCTCTTCTCTATCAAGATTATGTTCTATTGCACGGCTAATATCGATGCAATCTTGTAGCGTAACTCCTGTGTCGCCATCTATGATCACCATTATTTTATTTCCGTCAGAGATAGACAAATCTATCAAAAACAAGTTAGGACGTTCGTCTAACGCCGCTTGTAATAACTGGGAAACTTTACTTGTAAATGCCATATTGGTATAAAAAGAGGCACGCTGTGCGTGCCTCATTATTCTATTAATTCATGTAAATAACGCTGCAAATATAAATGTTTTTTTAAAAATGACAAAATCATTTAATAAAATAACTAAATTTACTATATTTGTACCAAAGCATTAAAACCTACTATATTATGAAACGAATTTTAGTACCAACCGATTTTTCTCAACATGCAGAACACGCTCTTAGAATAGCTGCCCAAATAGCACGAAAAAATGACGGTGAAATTTATTTACTTCACATGCTTGAACTTCCGCATCAAGGAAGCGATGCATTGACAACAGGACACGACATTCCAGAAATTATGTTTTTTAAAAACGCAGCCATAAGAAGATTAGAAGACCTAATGGATGCTGATTTTCTCGAAGGATTAAAGGTGTTTGAAGTAATTCAGTTTGAAATGGCTTTTGATGGAATTTTAAAACTAAGCAAAAAGAACGATATCGACCTTATTGTAATGGGATCTCATGGAGCCAGCGGATACAAAGAAATGTTTATAGGTTCTAATGCTGAAAAAGTAGTTCGTAATTCTGAAGTTCCTGTTTTAGTAATTAAAGAAGCTAACGAAAACTTTGAAGTTAAAAACTTTGTATTTGCATCAGACTTTAATGACGAAGCCAAAAAAACATTTAAAAAAGCACTTGAAGTTGCTAAAACCTTTGGCGCAACAATGCATTTGCTTACTATAAATACACCAACTCATTTTGTAACAACATCAACAGCCGAAGCAAAAATGAAAGATTTTGCAAACGATTATGATTATGACAAAATGGAAATTCATATCTACAACGAGAAAAATGTAGAGAAAGGAATTTTAAAATTTGCTAAGAAAATCGATGCAGATTTGATAGGAATGAGTACACACGGAAGAAAAGGATTGGCACATTTCTTAAACGGAAGTATTAGCGAAGATCTTGTAAATCACTCTTACAGACCCGTTATTACTTTTAAGATATAAAAAAGCAGACAGAGATAAAAACAAAAAAATCCCAAACAAAAGTTTGGGATTTTTTGTTGGTCCACTAGGACTCGAACCTAGAAAGACGGCACCAAAAACCGTAGTGTTACCATTACACCATGGACCAATTATTAGGTGCTATTGCGGGTGCAAATTTAAAACAAAAAATATATTTAGCAAATAAAATTTTAAAAAAAGTAAAAACGGGCTTTTGTTTTCTTGTTAATGAATTAATAAACAATAGGTTATTTTTCTTTTTTTCCGGCTACAATTACTACAATTTCGCCTTTGGGCGGTTTTATTTCGTAATGATTGTGCACTTCTTGGGCTGTGCCTCTTATGGTTTCTTCGTGTAGTTTTGTGATTTCTCTTGATACCGAAACTTGGCGTTCTGCACCAAAATATTGTATAAATTCTTGTAATGTTTTTACTAATTTGTGTGGCGAAACATAAAAAATCATCGTTTTGGTTTCTTCGGCTAATTGTAAAAAACGGGTTTGTCTTCCTTTTTTTTCGGGCAAAAATCCTTCGAATAAAAAACGGTCGTTGGGTAAGCCGCTGTTTACTAATGCTGGCACAAATGCTGTGGCTCCCGGCAAACATTCTACTTCGATGTTGTTTTCGATGCAGGCGCGTGTGAGTAGATAACCAGGGTCTGAGATGGCTGGTGTTCCGGCATCGGAAATTAGGGCTATGGTTTCGCCGGTTTGTATGCGTTTTACGATGCTTTCTACGGTTTTGTGTTCGTTGTGCATGTGGTGGCTTTGCATGGGTGTATTGATCTCGAAATGTTTGAGTAATTTTCCGCTGTTGCGTGTGTCTTCGGCAAGAATGGTGTTTACTTCTTTGAGCACTTTGATGGCTCTAAGGGTCATATCTTCGAGATTACCGATGGGCGTGGGCACTATGTATAGCTTTGACATGGCTGGTGGTTGTGTGAGCGATTGAACGGTTTGTTTGAGCTCTTTTTGTGTTTTTGGAAAAAACACAAAAAAGCGAGTAGTGAAAGCGCGACCCGCAGGGGCACACCCTTTTTAGAATCGGGATTTGATGGTTTCTAAAAAGCGTTCTTCGTAGTCTTCGAGTCCTTTCCAGTTGTTATAGTCGGGTTTTACCATGTGGGCTATAAATTCTTGGGCTTCGGCAAAGGTGTGACAGGTGTTGAGCTGCGAAATTACTCGGTTGAAGTCTTCGTTGCTGCCATTGAATAGGTAAGTTACGTAGCCTACACGGTCGTTGAGCCCGATGGAAATTCCTAAATCGGTGCGTTGTGGTTGTGGTGTTTCGGGTGCTGTTTTTATTTCGGGTTCTGGAGTTGGTTGGGCGGGTTCTGGGGTTGGTTCGGGTTGTGTGGGTGTTTCTTCTGCTTGTATTGGTGTTTCTGTTTTGGCGTCTGGTTTTACAAAAACAGGTTCGGTATAGTTGCCCAATAATTCTTCGATTGAAATTTGGCGTGGTTTTATGTGTTCTTCTGCTTTTGGGATTTCTATTGCAGTTTCTTCTTGAGTGTTTTCTGTAATTGTTTCTTCGATGGTTTCTTCTTCTGGAAGAAGTTCTTCGGGAATAGTTTCAGCTATTGTTTCTTCTTCAAATACAGTTGTTTCTTCTTCTGTAACTTCTTCAAAAACTGTTTCGGTTTTTGGTTCTTCTTCGTCTATTGCTTCAATTTTTTCCACTTCAGATGTTTCTGCAGTTGTTTCTACCGAGGTTTTAATTTCGATAGTTTCGGGTAGTTCGTCTACTACAATTTCTGGTGTTGGTTCTTCTGCGATAGCTGTTTCAGAAAGACGAGTTTCTAATTTTTCGTCTAAAACTTGTGGCGCAATTTCGTCTTTTACTGAATTGAAGTTGTCTTCGTAAAATTTTAAAACCGAAAGTGTTTCATACAGTTTTTGCGATTCTTGATATAGTTGGTTGAGTTCGGCTTTGTTTTTGAGCTTTAGAATACGATGCGCAATGCTTATCAATTCGGCTTCCAATCTTTTCTTCATAACTTTATGGGTTGAAATGAATGTTGTAGTAATAAATTTGATATTTTTGTTTTGTACAAATGTAATAGAAAATAGTTTTTTAAACTAAAGAAAATATAGGAAATGTTTCTTGAGAATACGGTAAACCATAAAGAACAATTTGGTTGGATTGAAGTTGTTTGCGGATCGATGTTTTCGGGTAAGACCGAAGAATTGATACGCCGATTGCGAAGAGCCCAGTTTGCCAAACAAAAAGTTGAAATTTTTAAACCCGCCATAGATGTTCGCTATGACGAAGCAATGGTGGTTTCTCATAACAAAAACGAAATACGATCTACACCTGTGCCTGCGGCTGCTAATATTGCAATTTTAGCACAAGGTTGCGATGTGGTTGGGATAGATGAAGCCCAGTTTTTTGACGATGGGATTATTAAGGTTTGTAACGATTTGGCAAACCAAGGCATACGAGTTATTGTTGCCGGATTGGATATGGATTTTAAAGGAAATCCGTTTGGACCCATGCCCGCGCTTATGGCTACTGCCGAATATGTAACCAAAGTGCACGCCGTGTGTACTCGCACGGGGAATCTTGCCCATTATAGTTTCAGAAAATCAGACAGCGATAGTTTGGTGCTATTGGGCGAAACCGAAGAATACGAACCGCTAAGCCGTGCTGCCTACTACAAAGCCATGCGCGAAAATATTGAAGTGAAAGATGTAGAAAATCTTTCGAATGAGAATAAAAAATAAATTAAAAAGGAATATCAGAAATGAAAAAAATACTATTTCTTTTCGGTTTAATAAATGCTTCATTATTTGCTCAAATAAAAGTAGATTATTCTTTTGAATTTTCTGATAAAAAAGCCCAAAGAGAATTTTTTCAATCTTCGCTACCATTTAACAATTATGAAAAAACTTTACAATGCGTAAATTATACTTTGCAATTTGATAAAAATAGAATGGTTTTCTCCCCTGATTTATGTCGGGATTATATAAATGTTGATATGAAAGAAATAATCTATTTTATTGACAACTATAAATATTATAGAAATGCAAATTCAGATTTTGTAGTAAAAGAAGATTTATCATCAAAAGATAAAACTTATTTAACTTCATATAGAACACAAATAAATTGGTTGAAAGAAGAAAACAATCCAAAAAATATTTTGGGCTATAAATGTAATAAAGCTATAGGAGAAATTTATTTTGACAATGGTGACGGTGTATTTAGATATGATAAAGAAATAACAGTATGGTATACTGATGAGATTAAAACAGATTTTGGTCCTCTTTATTGTAAAGGTTTAAACGGATTGGTGTTGGAGTTTGATGATAAATTGTATAACTATACTGCAACTAAAATTGAAAAGGATATTTCACTAAAAGATTTATATTTTCCTAATAAAAAAATAGTAACTATAATTGAGGAAGAAAAACTAAATATTGAAATTTGGAATAAAAACGTATCAGATTGTGAAAAAAACAAAGACAAAATAATTGAATACAAAGATAAAATTTGAGATTTTTATCTTGCAGATCATTTCCAGAATTTCTACCGAATTAGAACTTCAAGTACTACAAAGAAGCAAAAGAATAAACCATCGTGACACTTACCATAAGCTCCATAATTCCTGTTATCAAAGCCAAAAGCATTGGTAAAACCAACATCGGTATTATCGAAACCATTTCTATTGATAGCCGCTCGTTGCAAAACAGCGAAGCCTCACTTTTTTTTGCTTTAAAAGGGCCAAATCATGATGGGCATAAATTTATTCCCGAATTAATTGCACAAGGCGTAACCTATTTTGTGGTTGAGGAAATTCCTCAAGATTTGCAAAACCAAGCCTGTTTTTTGGTAGTAGAAGATACACGAATAGCTTTGCAAAATTTAGCCGCGTATTACCGAGGTTTGTTTGATATTCCTATTATTGGAATTACCGGTAGCAATGGCAAAACCATTATCAAAGAATGGCTCAATTTCTTGTTGAGCCCCGATTATAATATTATCCGAAGTCCCAAAAGTTACAACTCGCAAGTTGGCGTGCCGCTTTCTATCTTAGGGATTAATGAAAAGCACGAACTCGGAATTTTTGAAGCCGGAATTTCTACCATCAACGAAATGCAAAATCTTCAAAAAATAATTCGACCAACCATTGGTATTTTGTCGAATATTGGCTCGGCGCATGATGAAGGTTTTGATGATGCCGGACAAAAAATAAAAGAAAAACTAAAACTTTTTAAGGATAGCGATGTACTTATTTGTAAAAAAAACATAACAATAGAACAGTTTTTACCAGCATTACAAAATCCGAGATTAAAGCTCTTTACTTGGAGCTCCGATAATGGCAAAGCCGATGTATTTATCATAGCAACCGAGAAAAACGACGAAACAACACTGAAAATCACACGTAGCAATCGTTGTTTTGTAATGAAAATTCCGTTTACCGATTCGGCTTCGATTGAGAATGCCATTCAATGTTTTATGGTCATGTTATATTTGAATAATGATGAAGAGATTATAGCCAAAAGAATGTGGCAACTGTATCCGGTTGAGATGCGTTTGAAAGTAAAAATCGGAATCAACAACACAACTTTGATAGATGATAGTTATAGTTCCGATTTTCAATCGTTAAAAATAGCCTTAGATTTTCTTGAAAATCAAAAACAACACAGCAAAAAAACACTTATTCTGTCGGATATTTTCCAAAGCGGATTGAATACAGATGAACTTTATGCACAAGTATCACAGCTTATTATTTCTAATAAAATAAAACGGGTATTTGTTATAGGAACTACAATTTCTACCTATAAAAACAAATTTCCAAATTGTACGGCATTTCCAGATACCGAAACGTTTTTAAATCAAATAGAACAACTTAATTTTCAAAACGAAACCATCTTAATAAAAGGCGCTCGACACTACCATTTCGAAGAAATTGTGTTGGCTTTGCAGCAAAAAACGCACGAAACCATACTTGAAATCAATCTGAATGCCATCAGCCATAACCTTAATTATTACAAATCGAAACTGCAACCCAACACCAAACTCATGGCAATGGTTAAAGCGTATGGCTATGGCAACGGCGGTTTTGAAATTGCAAAACTTTTAGAACATCACAAAATAGATTATTTGGGTGTGGCTTTCGCCGATGAAGGCATCATGCTTAAAAATGCTGGTATTTTGCTTCCGATTATGGTGATGAATCCAGAAAGCACCAGTTATCAAGCGATAATAAATCACAAACTCGAACCCGAAATTTATTCGATTAAAGGATTGCAATCTTTTATAAAAATACTGCAATCCAAAAAATTAGAAAATTATCCGATACATATAAAATTGGATACAGGAATGCACCGATTGGGTTTTATGGAGCCGCAATTAGACCAGCTTATACAAATACTTCAAGAGACCAAAACGGTAAAGGTTGTAAGTGTTTTATCGCATTTGGCTGCCAGCGATATGCCAAAGTTTCAAGATTTTACTTTAGAACAAATCAAAAAATTTGATAATTGGTCTTCGCAAATAATAGCAGCATTAGCCATACAACCAATTCGACATATTTTGAATACTTCAGGAATTTCCAATTATCCCGCAGCGCAATTTGATATGGTGCGATTAGGAATTGGTCTTTATGGTGTTTCTAACGATGATGATGAGCAAAAAAACTTAGAAAATGTTGGCACTTTAAAATCGATAATTTCTCAAATAAGAACGATAGAAAAAGGCGAAAGCGTTGGCTACAGCAGAGGATTTATGGCTACAGAAACCACAAGAGTTGCCACGATACCTATTGGCTACGCAGACGGAATTGACAGAAAATGGGGCAATCAAAAAGGGTATGTACTTATAAAAGGGAAAAAAGCACCTATTCTTGGCAGTATTTGTATGGATATGCTCATGGTAGATGTTTCGGATATAGATTGCAAAGAAGGTAGTGAAGTGATTATTTTTGGAAAAAACCCGACTGTAACTCATATGGCAAAAATTACAGAAACAATTGCTTATGAAATTATGACGAGTATTTCGCAACGGGTAAAACGAATTTTTTACAGAGAATAAAGTTTGTTAAAAAGCAATCATTTTATATATTTGAAAACATTTATAAATATTAACTAAAGAAATTAAATTATTATGGGAATGATTTCAGAATTTAAAGATTTTATAGCCAAAGGAAATGCTATGGATCTTGCAGTAGGAGTTATCATTGGGGGAGCATTTGGGGCAATCGTAAATTCGTTGGTAGGAGATGTAATTACTCCGGCGTTGTTAAACCCAGCACTTAAGGCAGCTCATGTAGATAACTTAGCCGATTTAAAAACCGATGGTGGTATTTTGTACGGAAAGTTCTTAGCAGCCATCATTAGCTTCTTAGTTATTGCTTTTGTTATTTTCATTATAGTAAAAGGAATCAATAACATGAAGAAAAAAGAAGAAGCACCAGCGGCTCCAGCAGGACCAACTCAAGAAGAATTATTAGCAGAAATTAGAGATTTGTTAAAAAAATAATCCGCTACAATACATATTCTAACCTAAACCACTCACAAAACGAGTGGTTTTTCTTTTTTATATAAAGTAATCAAAATTCTATATATTTTTGCAAAAAAAATAACTCAGAAAAAAATATAATTATATGAAAGTAGCAGTAGTAGGTGCCACCGGAATGGTTGGTGAAATAATGCTTCAAGTTTTAACCGAAAGAAATTTTCCTGTAACAGAATTAATTCCTGTTGCCAGCGAAAAATCGGTTGGAAAAGCAATCGAATTTAAAGGGAAAAAATATACCGTTGTTGGATTAGAAACCGCCGTTGCTATGCGTCCGGATATTGCTTTGTTTTCTGCAGGTGGACAAACCTCGCTTGACTGGGCACCCAAATTTGCGGAAGTTGGCACCACAGTAATAGATAATTCATCGGCTTGGCGTATGGATGCTACGAAGAAATTGATAGTTCCAGAAATCAATGCCTCTGTACTTACCAAAGAAGACAAAATAATTGCCAATCCTAACTGTTCTACGATACAAATGGTAATGGTTTTGGCACCTTTACATAAAAAATATACAATTAAACGTGTGATTGTTTCTACCTATCAATCAATTACAGGAACGGGAGTAAAAGCCGTGCAACAACTCGAAAATGAATACCAAGGTGTACAAGGCGATATGGCATATAAATATCCTATTCATAGAAACGCTATACCGCAATGCGATGTTTTTGAAGAAAATGGGTATACCAAAGAAGAAATGAAATTGGTGCGCGAAACGCAAAAAATCCTTGACGACAGAACCATTGCTGTTACGGCAACGGCTATCCGAATTCCTGTTGTGGGTGGGCATAGCGAAGCGGTAAACATTGAATTTGAAAAGGATTTTGATGTAAACGAAATTCGTGCGATACTGCACCAAACCAGCGGTGTTACGGTTCAGGATAATACAGATACCTACACGTATCCTATGCCGTTATTTGCACAAGGAAAAGACGATGTTTTTGTGGGAAGAATTCGTAGAGACGAAAGCCAACCCAACTCATTAAATATGTGGATTGTAGCCGATAATCTTAGAAAAGGAGCGGCAACCAATACGGTTCAAATAGCTGAGTATTTGGTAGCGAATGGGTTGGTGTAATCTTAGCACTTGATTGCAGATTAACGAATTGCGATTGTAAGTTTAGCTTTTCTTCCGCAAAGTATTATATGCAATAATAGAACTGGCAAACATGAGTATTGCGCCTAATAAAAATGGCGCGCCTGGAAAAATTATGGCTGCTTTTTCGTTTGTAAAATAGTAGAATAATCCAGTCATAAGCGGTGGCCCCACAATAGCCGAAGCGCTCATAACACTCGAAAGCATACCTTGTATTTCGCCTTGCTCGTTAGGGTTTACTTGTCCGGCGATGATGCTTTGCAATGCTGGCCCCGAAATTCCGCCCAAGCAGTACGGCACTAAAAACACAAAAAGCATCCAACTCTCGGTAGCAAATGCAAAGAGAAGCATTCCTATGGCATACAGCATCATGCCCAAATAAATGCTTTTTTCGTTGCCCAATTTTGGGTTTAACCAACGTATCAAAACACCTTGAACCAAGCCCACCAAAAGCCCAATTACACCCAGCGAAATACCAATCATTTTGGGTTTCCAATGAAAAAGATATTTCGTGTAAAAACTCCAATTGCTGTGCACGGCATGGCTTCCTACATAAATAAGAAACATGGCAATAATTAAGGGAATTAAGGCTGGATATTTCTTTAGATGTAAGAAGGCACCAATAGGGTTTGCTCTTTTGATATTAAAAGGTCTGCGGTTTTCTTTTGCTAACGACTCGGGCAAAATAAAATAACCATACATAAAATTCAGAAAACACAAAACAGCCGATGCGTAAAACGGTACACGAGAACCATAATGTCCTAAAAAACCACCAAGCACAGGACCAATAATAAACCCAAGCCCAAAAGCAGCACCAATCATACCAAAGTTTTTGGCGCGATTTTCTGGCGAACTAATATCGGCTATATAAGCCGAAGCCGTGGTGATACTCGCACCAGTTAGTCCAGCAATAATGCGTCCGATAAAAAGCCAAGTGATATTTGGAGCTAATGCCAAAAGAATATAATCGATTGAAAAAGCCAATAACGAAATTAAGATAATGGGTCTTCGTCCGTATTTGTCGCTTAAACTACCAATTACCGGAGCAAAAATAAATTGCGTAATAGAATACGACATAGCAATCAAACCGCCAATTCTTGAGGCTTCGCTGGCATTAGCATGTATTAATTCTTCTATTAAATCTGGAATTACAGGAATAATAATTCCCCAACCCGTAATATCGATAAGCATTGTGATGAATATAAACCCAATGCCGGCTTGTTTTGATTTGCTCATACAGAAATTTGTACAAATGTAATTTTTTTTGGCAAATCTTCATCGTATGATTTATATCCGTATTTTTACATTTTTTAGCAATAGAATGAAAAAACTACTCAAAATAGTACTCGTATCGTTATGCTGTGTTTTAGGATTTAGTCAAGAACCAGAAGAAAATACAACCAAAAAAGTAGATTCGTTGTACAGAGAAGACCAGTTTTATGCCGGACTTTCGTACTTGAATCTTCAAAAAAATCCGCAAGGACTCACGCAAGACAATCTTTCGTTTGGAGTAAATTTTGGGTTTTTAAGAGATTTTCCATTAAATAAAAATAGAAACAGAGCCGTTGCAATTGGCGCAGGATATTGTTATAATCAATACAATTTTAATATGTATTCTAAACCAATTGGCAATGAAATTTATTTCGGAATTATACCCGAAGGAAGTTATGACAAAAGCCGATTGGTTCAGCATTTTATTGAAGTTCCGTTAGAATATAGATGGCGCACTTCTACTTTTGATTCGCATAAATTTTGGCGCATTTATACCGGAATCAAAGCCAGTTATATGATTTATGATCACTACAAATATACCGACAGCTTTGAGTCGTATTCGTTAAAAGGTAATCCAAATTTCAACAAATTGCAATATGGAGCTTATGTTTCGGGCGGTTGGAATTCTTGGAATGTGTACTTCTACTACGGCTTTTCTTCTTTATATAAATCAGGAACGATTGATGACAAAAGAATAAAATCTAATTTGGTGCAAATAGGATTAATGTTTTACATATTATAACCAATATTTATACAAAATAATTTGCGGAACAATACCAATAATGTATCCGAAAAATAATTCGTACAACGAATGAGCCTTCATGGCAAGCCGAGATGAAGCCACAAATCCTGTGATTACAAAAAGCGTAGCTATGGTATAATGCAAATCATAATCTGTAGCAATGGCTAATCCTATTACAAAAAAAGTAAGGGCACCTATTCCCAACATATGAATACTGGCTTTTGTTTTAAAAAAAAGTAATACAAACGCCAACCCAGAACTTAGTAATCCACCCAAAAGGTAGTAATGCAACTCGGGAAACATTTCGCTACGAATGCCACGCATAACCAAAACTGCCAATAACGAAATGTTGAGCATCAACGGAATTTTCCTTTGATTCATGTCCGAAATCATGATAGAGTCTACTTTTCCAAATGTTTTTAATAAATAAAAAAACAATAACGGCAACAGTATAGTGATTATTACAATCTGAAAAAGCAACACATAGCTTTTGGTTTGCACCAAATAATTATCGCTAAAAACGATATAAAACAAAGTTCCAAACAAAGGAATAAACAACGGATGGAACAGATAGGAAAAGGGTTTTAGTAGTTTTTCCAAAAATAGAATTATTTAACAATTACTTTTTCTGAAAACACACCATCTATGGTTACAATTTTTAATAAAAAGACACCTTTATTTTCTATATAAAAATCTGTTTGTAAACTCTTAGGTTTTATTTCTTGTATTTTTTGTCCAAGAGAAGAATAAATAGTTATTTCTAAAATTTCTTTTTCACAATTAATATTTATTAAACCAGAACTTGGATTTGGAAAAATATTAATGGATTCTTTCTTAGAATTATTTGATGTTGACAATGGTAAGCAATCATCTGTATAAGTTACAGACTCGCTAGCTGTTCCTGTTGCTGTTTGTGGACTTAAAAGTGTAAACGGACTGGTTGTAAGTGAAATAGCATCCAAACTTAAAGAAATATTAGTGAAATTAACAGTAATATCTTCATCATTACAACCAGATACACCATTAGCATCTATTTTAAAAACATTTGGATATTGATCAACATCATAAGAATAAAAATAAGAATTAAAATAAATTTCGTTGGTATTTTTTTCAAATGCTTCGCTTATTGAAAAAGCATTACTATACTTTTTTGTCCAAATGACATTAGCATCACTATCTATTTTAGATAGCATAGCTCTAGGAATATAATTTCCATCATATGCTAAACCAGATAAAATAATTTCTCCGGTAGATAGCTGTTTTATTTCTCTAATATAACTACCTGTATAATCAATAGCTTTAGACCAAATTAAATTTCCGTCAGATGATGAGATTTTAGCTAAAAAGAACCTTGCAGGACTACCACTATATCCTCCTCCAATTAGTAAATTTCCATCATTGAGAATTGTCATTGCATCAGCAGAATAAGATGCTTTTTTTTGCCAAATAGGAGTATTATTTGCATTAAATTTTACAATATAAAAATTAGGGTAGCGATATAAGTTCAAGAAGTAATTTTCGGACGAATCTTTACAGCTATTAATTATGCCACAACCATCTAAATTGGGTATTGAAATTAAAACACCTCCTAAATAATTTCCATCTAAATCAAAATCCATAATCACAGGTTTTGAAGTGCTGGTAAAGAAGGAGTTGTTAAAAATCTTAGTTCCCAGTACTTTTAAATTGGTTCCATTTTGTAGAAAGACATCTTGTATTACTGTCTTGTCTGGAGAAATATCATAATCATATTTATCCCAAACAGAGTTGCCATTATTATCAACTTTTTCTAAATGAAAACTCATAGAATAATCATAAAAAGGCGTACCATAAAAAATTATTGAGCCATCATTGAGCAGAATTGTTTTTCTGCCATTTTCTCCCCACAACCTTTTTTTCCAAATAGGATTAAAGTTAGCATCAGTTTTTATTGCTTCTGAAGTGTATGGAGTTCCGTGTATATCGGGATAACTTGAAGCATAATTTAAAATATAACCTCCATCAGCTGTTTGGATAATTGGAGCACACATACCCATAGAATAGAAATTAGGAGGTTGTTGTGCTGAATACGAACGAAAAAAACTTTGAGAGTTTAAAAACAAACTGTTTAAAAACAATATAAGTATGAGTACATTTTTCATAATCAATAATTTAAAAAACAAATGTAAATAATTACAACGTTTCTTTCAACCAACCAAAAAATTCACGTTGCCAAACCAAAGCATTTTGTGGTTTTAACACCCAATGATTTTCTTCTGGGAAAAGCAAAAATCTACTTTTTACACCACGTAATTGTGCCGCTTGAAAAGCTTCTTGTCCTTGCCCAATTGGCACGCGATAATCAATTCCGCCTTGAATAATTAGAATAGGCGTATTCCATTTATCTACAAAATTAATTGGGTTAAAATCTTTATACGTTTTTTGTGCAACGGCATTGTTCTTTTCCCAATAAGCTCCGCCATGATCCCAGTTGTTAAAGAAAACTTCTTCGGTTGTGCCATACATGCTTTGTAAATCAAACACGCCACAATGCGAAATAAAAGTTTTAAAACGGTTGTTGTGAATTCCAGCTAAATAAAACACCGAATAACCGCCGTAGCTTGCGCCTACAGCACCCAAACGTTTTTTATCTACATAGCTTTCTTTGGCAACATCATCTATCGCCGAAAGGTAATCTTGCATTACTTGTCCGCCCCAATCTTTAGAAATTTGTTCGTTCCATTCACGACCATGACCGTACATACCACGACGGTTTGGTGCTACCACAATATAACCTTGTGATGCCATCAATGAAAAATTCCATCGGAAAGAATAAAACTGTGTTAGCGGACTTTGTGGGCCGCCTTGACAGTAGAGTAATGTTGGATATTTTATGTTTTTATCAAAATTTGGAGGCAATATAACCCAAACCAACATTTTTTTTCCATCGGTAGTGGTAACATAGCGACGTTCGTATTTTGGTAAATTTAATTGAGCATAAGCTGCATCGTTTATGTGAGAAAGTTGCAGCCATGTTTTTTTCTTCAAATTATAAGAATAAATTTCTTGGGCATGATTCATGTCGTTGCGCGTTACAAAAACGTCATCGCCCGAAAACCCGATTATATCGTTTACATCAAAATCACCATTGGTAATTTGATTCACAGTAATAGCTATTCTTGTTTTTCCTGGAAAATTTACTTCAAATAATTGTTTGGTGCCATCAACCGGAGCAATAAAATACACTTTTTTACCATCGGCACTCCAAAAGAAATTATCAACGGTTCCGTCCCAATTGGCGGTAAGATTCATATCAATACCATTATAGCGAACTACGATATCGTTCTTGTCGGCTTCATAGCCGTCGCGTTTCATTTGCAACCAAGTAAGATAGCCTTGAGGAGAATAAGCCGGATTGGTGTCGTATCCCAAATTACTTTCGGTTAGGTTTTTGGTGGTTTTGGTTTCTAAATCATATTCATACAAATCGGTATTCGTAGAAATAGCATAGTCGGTTCCGAATTTCTTTTTGCAAACATACACAATGCTTTTCCCAGTTGGCGACCAAATAAAATCTTCATCGCCACCATGCGGTTTTTGAGGCGAATCATACGGTTCGTCTTTCATGATGTCGGTTTTGTCGTCTTCTTTGCCATCAACAGCGCCATACAAAACATGATTAAAAGTGCCATCACGCCAAGTATCCCAATGACGATAATCTAAAGCATCGTATCGCATTACATTGGATTTTTCGAGTTCCGGATACAAGTCTTTGCCCAAAACTTTGGTAACTTTTACTTCTGATGATGAAAGCATAAGTTTACCATCGGGCGAGATATTTTTGTCTTTCACCAAGCCTTTGGTATCAGTGAGTTCGGTGGCATTTCCGCCAGAAAGCGCTACCGAATAATATTTTGATTTCGATTTATTTTCTTCGATAGATGGTGTGGCAACTTTGTAGATTATCGATTTTCCATCGTTTGACATTCCTACTACCGAAAGTCTGCCCAAGCCCCACATTTTCTCAGGAGTTAATACGTTTTGCGCCATAGATATTGATGCTATACCAAGCAATGCTATAAGTGTTATTTTTTTCATTTGTAATAAAATATTGGCTAAAAGTAACGATATTTTTCAAATTATTAAAAACTAATATAATCTCATAAAGTAATTGTTGCATGATTTACATTTAATTTTCAATCCAAAAAACACTATTTTTACCACATGGATTTACAGTTAAGTTATTGGGAAATCAAGTCTTGGTTTTCGCAGGTAGATTTTGCCATTGTAGGCAGTGGTATAGTAGGATTGCATTGTGCTTTAGCCTTGCGCGAACGGTTTCCGAAAAGTAAAATTTTGGTGCTCGAAAAAGGTATGTTACCACAAGGCGCCAGTACCAAAAATGCGGGTTTTGCTTGTTTTGGCAGTTTGTCTGAAATTATTGATGATTTAAAATCATATCCTGAAGATGAGGTTGTGGCTTTAGTTGAAAAACGTTGGAAAGGCTTGCAGTTGCTACGCAAAGAGCTTGGAGATACTGTTATAGATTTTAAACCACATGGCGGCTACGAATTGTTTTTGAAAGAAGATGAAAGCGCTTTTCATGAATGTATGATGAAAATGCCGTTTGTAAACGAAATCCTAAAATCCATTTTTAAAACCGATGTTTTCCAAAAGGAAGTTGATCGTTTTGGATTTGGTAATTGTAATGACTATGTGATTTTCAATCCGTTTGAAGGACAAATAGATACAGGCAAAATGATGCAAGCGTTACTAAAAAAAGCTATCGAGAATGATATTTTGATTCTAAATAAAGCTGAGGTTACCTCGTGTTCTGATACAGGAAATGGTGTCGAAATTTCGGTAAATGGTTTTCAATTTCAAGTATCAAAAGTGTTATTTGCAAACAATGGTTTTGCGAGTTCTATCACGAATAATGAAGTAAAGCCGGCTCGAGCACAAGTTTTAATTACCAAGCCAATCGAAAATTTAGATATTGGCGGTACTTTCCATATCGATAGAGGGTATTACTATTTCCGAAATATTGACAACCGAATTTTATTGGGCGGAGGCAGAAACCTCGATTTTGAAGGCGAAACCACAACCTCTTTAGATACTACAACGCAAATTCAAGAAAAATTAGAAAGCCTTTTGAGAGAAGTTATTTTACCAAATCAACAGGTAGAAATAGAACATCGTTGGAGTGGTATTATGGGCGTTGGAAACAGCAAACGACCTATCGTATCTCAGCTTTCACAGAATGTTTTTTGTGGCGTTCGCATGGGCGGCATGGGCGTTGCCATAGGAAGTTTAATTGGCTCAGAATTAGCATCATTAGTAAAGTAAATTGTAGCAATGGCGAAACAAAATACGCAAAATAAAGGTCGTACAAAACAAACTTTTTATCAAAAATGCAAAGCATTTGTTTGGAAAGTTACCAAATGGTTTTTTATACTTTCGATACTTTCGGTTATTGTTTTTAAATGGGTGCCCGTGCCTTTTACACCGCTTATGATTACGCGAACTATCGAGCAAAAACTCGATGGAAAAGAGGTGGTTTGGCAACACGATTGGACACCTATAGAAGATATTTCGCCCAATTTGCAAAAAGCAGTTATTTCGAGCGAAGACGGTTTGTTTTTGCAGCATAATGGCTTTGATTTTGGTGCTATGCAAAAGGCTTTTAAAAATAACAATAATGGAAAAAGAATTAAAGGAGGCAGTACTATTTCGCAACAAACAGCCAAAAATGTTTTTTTGTGGCAAGGCAGAAGTTATTTCCGAAAAATATTGGAGGCTTATTTTACAGTTTTAATAGAAATTATTTGGGATAAAGAACGCATTATGGAAGTGTATCTCAACTCCATAGAAATGGGCGATGGAATTTATGGTGCGCAAGCCGCCACGCAGTATTGGTACAAAAAAGATTGCAAAAGTCTTACGCTTCAAGAAGCTGCCGGTATTGCTGCAATTTTGCCCAATCCAAGAAAATACAAAGCCAAAAATTCATCGGCATATATCAATGGAAGAAAAACAAAAATCATCAAATTGATGCGCCATGTTGGAAAAATAAATTATAATTAAAATGTAGAATGAATACGTAAATAAGCCCAAATTTTTTCATAATAGAGAAAATTGTGTAATTTTACGGGTTGATTATACTAAAAAACTCTTTTTTGAGTTATTACAATAAAAAAAGTAACATTGAAAAACAATAAGAAAATAGTGGTTGCAGCACTTTCAGGCATTGCTGTATTAGTAGGTTGCTCCACCAAGAAAGATTCGTTTACATCAAGAAATATGCACGCTTTGTCTACAAAATACAACATTTTGTACAATGGTGAAGTGGCTTTAGATAAAGGAGTTGCCGATTTAAAAGCCGATTATAAAGATAATTTTTGGGAGACATTACCTGTGGAGCGCATGGAAATTGATCAACAAAATTTCATGGGCGAACAAAAGAAAAACCCAAACTTTGATCGTGCCGAAGAAAAAGCTGTAAAAGCTATTCAAAAACACGGCATGAATATCCAAGGCAGAGAACGCAATTATCAGATAGATGAAGCGCATCTTATGTTGGGTATTGCCCGTTATTACGAACAACGATTTGTGCCGGCATTGGAAGCTTTTAACTATGTTTTGTATAAATATCCATCGAGTAGTCAAATAAATTTGGTGAAAATATGGCGCGAAAAAACCAATATGCGCCTCGATAATGACGCTGTTGCCATAGACAATTTAAGAAGATTACTAAAAGATATTAAAGTAAAAGACCAAGTTTTTGCCGATGCCAATGCCACAATAGCACAAGCATTTATCAATCTTAAAGAAACCGATAGTGCGATTTCAAAACTCAAAATCGCACTCGATAATACCAAACTTAGCGAAGAAAAATCGCGATATCGTTTTATTTTAGGACAATTATTCGAAGAGAAAAAAGACATAGACAGTGCCGCCATTTTCTACAATCAAGTGTTGGAAATGAACCGTAAATCGCCAAAGCAATACGCCATTTGGGCGCAAGCGAATATCGATAAAAATATCGATCCAAAAACTACCGACACCATTGCGTTTCTGGAGCGTTATGCCAAAATGTTTGAAGATCGCGAAAACCGCCCGTATCTCGATGTGTTAAATCATCAAATGGCACTTTTTTACGACAAACAAAAAAACGTACCGCAAGCGCGAAAATTCTATAACAAATCATTAAAAGCAAATTCATCTGATAAATATCTTATTGCTTCTAATTATCGTAATTTAGGAAATATCGATTTTGATGCAGCTTTGTATGCTTCGGCTGGAAAATATTACGACAGTACTTTGGCATTACTTAATCCAAAAACCCGCGAATACCGTCAGTATTTAAAGAAAAGAGAAAATTTAGACGATGTTATCAAATACGAAAAAATAGCTTTTGATAACGACAGTATTTTATCGGTTGTAAAAATGAGCAAGCCAGAACAAGTGGCTTATTACACCAAATTGATTGATAAATTAAAAGCCGATGATGCCAAGAAAAAAGAGTTAGAAGAAAAAGCGTTACAAGAAGGAAAAAGCATTAATTCTAAATATGCGACCAATGATTTAAAATCGAAATTAGATGCCAAAATCATGCAAAATGCAACTTCAAAAGAAATGGCTCAAAAAACGGCAACTGCTGGCGGAACTTCGTTTAATACTTCGGCAACTTTCTATTTTTATAATCCAGCCACTGTGCAACAAGGAAAGGCGGAGTTTAAGCGCAAATGGGGCGATCGTCCGTATGTAGAAAATTGGCGTTTGAATAGCGAAATTAGAGGTTCAGGAAAATCAAAAGATGGTGGCGATGATAAGACAACCAAACCAAAAGACGGGTTTGACATTAATGCCATGAGGTACGATCCAGAGTTTTATATTGGTCAATTACCAACAAAATCTGAAGAAATTGCAACTTTAGAAAAAGACAAAAACTTTGCTAATTATCAGTTGGGAATTATCTATAAAGAAAAATTTAAAGAATACACAAGAGCGGCTACCAAACTTGAGAAAGTATTGGATAACAAGCCAGAAGAAAGACTTGTGCTACCATCAATGTACAATTTGTATAAAATTTATCAGCAAATAAATCCAACAAAAGCTGAGGAAATGAAGAACAAAATCATTTCTCAATATCCAGATTCTCGCTATGCACAAGTAATTCAAAGCAATGAAGCAGACGAACTTGTTGGAACTCCAGAAGATAATTACGAAAAATTATTTAGAGATTTTGAAAAAGGAAATTATCGCGATGTTCTTGCTAAAACCGAAGTTGCCATTACACAATATGCCGGCGACGAAATGGTGCCAAAATTTGAGTTATTAAAAGCGCATTTGATAGGGAAATTAAATGGACTTACCGAGTATAAAAAAGCACTCAATTTTGTGGCGCTCAATTATCCGAATGTACAAGAAGGAAAACAAACCGAAGATTTCTTAAAAAATAGATTTCCGCAATTAGAAGCGTTGAAATTCAATTCGCAAGAACCAACCAACTGGAAAATAATTTATTACGCTAATCTTGACGAAACCAAGAATAAACCTTTGGTAGATAAAATAAACAAGTTTTTAAAAGACAGAAAAACCGAAACATTATTTATATCTAAAGATGTTTATACAACCGATAAAGATTTGATAGTGTTGCACGGCGCTAAATCGAAAGAAACTGCACAAGCCATTGCAGCTATTTTAAAAGAGTATAAAGATTATAAGGTAAAAGATGTAGCCATTGTTATTTCGAGCGAAAATTACACCGTTGCTCAAGTTAAGAAAAACTTAGAAGAATATGTATCTGGCGATTGGATAAACAAACCAATAGTTGTAGAAAAAAAACCGGTATTTATCCCGAAAGAAGAAGGAAAAAAAGAATTACCAAAAATAGATGTAAAACCAAAAGGAGCTCCGCCAGTAAACACCAAATCGAATACACCACCAGGTTTTGAAGACGAAGATCCTGTAAAAGGTAACAATAGTAGTATACAAGATAAAAAAAGAGCTAGTAGAGAAGAAGATATATCCACAGGAACATTAAACGCAACACCGAAGAAATAAAATGTTTGAAAAAAAAGCGCAAAAAGGTACCGAAGCTCTTGGTATGACAAATAGAATTGTAGAAGGAACAGCAATTCAAGGAAATATTGTAGCCACGGCAGATACTCGTATTGATGGAACATTGGAAGGAAATTTTCAAACCAAAGGAAAACTGGTAATAGGTCCGGCAGGTTCTATAAAGGGCAATATAGTATGTAAAAACTGCGATATCGAGGGCGGTTACGAAGGTAAAATACAAGTTGCAGAAGTATTGAATTTAAAAGCCACAGCAAAAATAAAAGCCGATATTGTGTGCGGAAAACTTTCGGTAGAACCAGGAGCAGTTGTGAATGGAACTTGTGTAATGACCAATGCTTCGCAACATGGAACAGTCGCCGAAAAAACCAAATAAATGGCTTTCGCTTATTAATATCCCAATACAAATGGGTGCTATCATCTATTTATTTTCCTATTTAGGAAATTATTTAGATGAAAAATATGCAAAACAAGACAATCTATACACAAAAATACTGGTTGTTGTTGGCGTATTCATTGCCTTATACAATGTAAACCGACAAGTAAAAGACATCAACAGAAATGAATAAACAGTTGCTAAAAAGCATACTTTTAATAGTAATATTATCATTAATTGGCTTTGTACTAAACAAAGCCATTTTGTATTTAATATTTCCCAAAGAAAACTACTGTTTTTCATTACCAACATATTTTATAACATTTACAATAATTGCTGCTTTATTAGTAACAATATTATTTTTTATTGGAAAAAGAGAACTCATATATGTAGGATATTCATTTTTGTGGTTCACAGTTTTACAAATGGCAATATGCGGTATTTTGGTTAAAACAATTTTGCTAAGTATTAGTAAAACCGAAAGAATAAATTTTTTTATAATTTGCTTGTATTACTTGGCAATAGAAACATTTTTAAGTATTAAAATTCTAAACAAACCACAATCTGAAGACGAAACAAATAAAAAAGGATAAAAAAAACGTTTTCTGTATTTGCAGTATTAATAAAAAATGTACCTTTGCACCAAAATTGAAAACCTTAATTTTTTAATTCAAAAACATGGTTCGTTCAAAAAAACCACTACATATTTTCTTTTTAGCAGTAATCGCATTTTTGTCGATTTCTACTCATGCAAACCCAGTAATTGATACAGCGGCTGTTGCAACAGAAGGAGAAGTAAATCACGAAGTAAAAGAAGAGAAAAAAGATTTAAAATCAGAAATCAAAGAATTTATTGGGCACCACCTTTTAGATTCGTATGATTTTCATTTGTTTTCTTACGAAGATGATTCTAAGAAAGAGCATCACGTTGGATTTCCGCTACCTGTAATTTTATTCGATAATGGTTTGCATGTGTTTTCATCTGCAGGATTTCATGGCGAAGAACATGCAGTAGAATCCAACGGAAGTTTTTATAAAGTACACCACGGAAAAATCTATAAAGTGGCAAACGAGCACGCACAAGTTTCTCACGAAGACAAACCTGTATTGCTTGATTTTTCTATTACAAAAAATGTATTTGTAATATTCCTTGTTGTGTTTTTAATGTTTTTCTTGTTTAAAGGATTAGCAAAATCATACACAAAAAACAACGGAATTGCTTCGGGAGTTGGTAGATTTTTTGAACCGTTGGTTTTGTTTATTAGAGATGAAATTGCAATACCAAACATTGGAGAAAAACATTACAAGAAATACATGAGTTTCTTATTGACAGTGTTTTTCTTTATTTGGTTCTTAAATATGTTTGGGCTTACGCCACTAGGGATAAATGTTACAGGAAATATAGCTATCACCTTTTCATTAGCAATCATAACCTATTTAATTACAAATTTGTCTGCTAATAAAAATTATTGGGGACACATATTTTGGATGCCGGGCGTTCCTGCTCCAATGAAATTAATCCTAATGCCAATTGAGTTATTAGGTACCATTATCAAACCATTCTCATTAATGATACGTTTGTATGCTAATATGTTGGCAGGTCACGTGGTAATTATGAGTATCATCGGTTTGATGTTTATATTCAAAAGCTGGATAGGTAGTCCGCTATCGTTTTTCTTAGCTTTTTTCTTATCAATATTAGAAGTTTTAGTAGCCTTTTTACAAGCCTATATATTTACAATGTTAGCTTCACTATATTTTGGAGCAGCAAATGAAGAACATCATCACGATGATCATCATTAATAAAATGAATGTTTAATTAAAATTAATATATTATGCAAATTCCTGAAATTGTTGGAGCTGGTTTGATCGTTATCGGTGCTGGTTTAGGTATCGGTAGAATTGGTGGATCTGCAATGGATGCCATTGCTCGTCAACCAGAAGCTGCTGGAAAAATCCAAACAGCTATGATTATTGCTGCGGCTCTTATTGAAGGTATTGGTTTTGCGGCTTTATTCGCAAAATAAAAACCTAATGAAACAATAGTTGTAACGGTTGGTTGCGACTATTGTTTTTCAAATTAAAAAAAATAATAGTTAATTTATAAATAATGGAAAAATTATTAGAACAGTTTTCATTAGGATTGTTTTTCTGGCAAACATTACTTTTCGTAGGATTAATATTTTTACTTAAAAAATTCGCTTGGAAACCAATATTAGAAGCAGTAAATACTCGCGAACAAGGTATTAAAGGCGCATTGCTTTCTGCAGAAAATGCAAAAAGAGACATGCAAAATCTTAAAGCCGACAATGAGAAATTATTAGCTGAAGCTCGTGCAGAACGTGATGCTTTAATGAAAGAAGCTCGCGAAATCAAAGAAAAAATGATTGCCGATGCCAAAGTTGAAGCCCAAGTTCAAAGCGAAAAATTAATCGCTAACGCAAAAGCTTCTATCGATGCTGAAAAACACGCTGTTTTAGCTGATATCAAATCGCAAGTTTCTACATTATCAATAGAAATTGCCGAGAAAATATTAAAAGGAGAATTAGCAGACGTAAATTCGCAAACAAAGCTCGTTGATAAGTTATTAGACGAAGCAAAATTAAATTAATAACGCTATGACCGGAGGAACAAGAGCAGCAATACGATACGCAAAAGCTATACTGTCTGAAGCTTCAGATAAAGGAAATTCGCAGGCAGTAAATAGCGAAATGAAAGCTATTGTTGAAACAATTGCATCAAGCAATGAGTTGAAAAACTTTTTGATTAGTCCTATTGTAAAAGTAGAGCAAAAGCATGCAGCAGTTTCTCAAATTTTCACACAAATGCAACCACAAACAGCATCTTTTTTCAGACTTCTGAAAGAGAATAACCGTTTCGAGTTGATGAGTGATATAGCAATGCAATATTCAAATTTATTTGATGAAGCCAATGGTATAATAGAAGCCAATGTAGTAACCGCCTTTCCTATTACAAATGAAATAGAAAGCAAAGTAAGACAAGTAGCTTCTGGAATTACCAACAAGACTTTAACAATAAAAAATACTGTAGATACATCTATTATTGGAGGATTTATTTTAACAATTGGCGATAAACAATTTAACGCATCTGTAGCAAATAATCTTCGAACTTTAAAAAGAGAATTTAGTAATTAATACCATTAAATATATATAAAATGGCAGAAATTAAAGCTGCTGAAATTTCAGCAATATTAAAACAACAGTTATCAGGTTTTTCATCTGGTGCTTCGTTAGAAGAAGTAGGAACAGTACTTCAAGTAGGTGACGGTATCGCGCGCGTTTACGGTTTGTCTAACGCACAATACGGAGAGTTAGTGCAATTCGAAAACGGATTGGAAGCTATCGTATTAAACCTTGAAGAAGATAATGTAGGGGTGGTTCTTTTGGGTCCATCTACAGGTATCAAAGAAGGTTCAACTGTAAAAAGAACACAACGTATCGCTTCACTTAAAGTAGGTGAGCAAATGGTAGGTCGTGTTGTTGATACACTAGGAAATCCTATTGATGGTAAAGGTCCTATCGGAGGCGATTTGTATGAAATGCCACTTGAAAGAAAAGCACCGGGAGTTATCTTCCGTCAGCCAGTTACTGAGCCATTACAAACAGGTATCAAAGCAGTAGATGCCATGATTCCAGTAGGAAGAGGGCAACGTGAGCTTGTTATTGGCGACCGTCAAACAGGTAAATCTACAGTATGTATTGATACCATCTTAAATCAAAAAGAATTTTTCGATGCTGGAAAACCAGTATTCTGTATTTATGTTGCTGTAGGACAAAAAGCATCTACAGTAGCTGCATTAGCAAAAACATTAGAAGAAAAAGGCGCAATGGCTTATACCGTTATTGTAGCTGCCAATGCTTCAGATCCTGCGCCAATGCAAGTATATGCACCATTTGCAGGTGCTGCAATCGGAGAGTATTTCCGTGATACAGGTCGTCCGGCATTAATTGTTTATGATGATTTATCAAAACAAGCGGTAGCATATCGTGAGGTGTCTTTGTTGTTAAGAAGACCACCAGGACGTGAGGCTTACCCAGGAGACGTTTTCTATCTTCACTCAAGATTATTAGAAAGAGCAGCAAAAGTTATTGCTGATGACGATATCGCTAAAAACATGAACGATTTACCAGAGTCTTTAAGACCAATTGTAAAAGGTGGAGGTTCATTAACAGCGTTACCAATCATCGAAACACAAGCTGGAGACGTTTCTGCATATATCCCAACCAACGTAATTTCAATTACAGACGGACAAATTTTCCTTGAGTCAGATTTATTCAACTCTGGAGTTCGTCCAGCAATTAACGTAGGTATTTCGGTATCACGTGTTGGAGGTAATGCTCAAATTAAATCGATGAAAAAAGTATCGGGTACATTAAAATTAGACCAAGCGCAATACCGCGAATTAGAAGCGTTTGCAAAATTTGGTTCTGATTTAGATAATGCTACCATGAACGTTATCGAAAAAGGTAAGCGTAATGTGGAAATCTTAAAACAAGGTTTAAATTCACCTTTTAAAGTAGAAGACCAAATTGCAATTATCTATGCAGGTACAAAAAATTTATTAAGAAATGTTCCTGTAAATAAAGTAAAAGAATTTGAAAGAGATTATTTAGAATATTTGAATAATACTCACAAAGACACTTTGAATGCTTTAAAAGCTGGTAAATTTGATGATTCAATTACCGATGTTTTAGAAAAAGCAGCAAAAGAAATTTCAGCAAAATACTAATATATGATTAGCAAATTAGCGAATGGTAATAATTCGCTAATTTTCTAATCCGCTAATTTTCTAATTTTAGAATTAATGGCTAACTTAAAAGAAATACGCAATAGGATAACCTCTGTTTCATCAACGATGCAAATTACATCGGCGATGAAAATGGTATCGGCAGCTAAGTTGAAAAAAGCACAAGATGCTATTACAGCAATGCGTCCGTATGCAGAAAAACTTACAGAGTTATTACAAAACTTAAGCGCAACGTTAGAAGGAGAAGTAGGCGGAGCTTATACCACGCAGCGAGAAGTAAAAAAAGTACTTTTGGTGGCAATTACTTCCAACAGAGGTTTGGCTGGAGCTTTCAATACCAATGTTATCAAACAAATAAAAATGCTTTCTGAGCAACAATATGCAGGAAAACAAGTTGAAGTTTTTGCAATTGGTAAAAAAGGAAACGATGTTCTTAAAAAGAACGGAAACGTAACCGCTGTAAACACTGCAATATTTGATAACCTTACTTTTGATGAAGTTGCCAAAATAGCCGATGAAATTACCAACAAATTTGTAAAAGGCGATTTCGATAAAATTGAGTTGGTGTACAATCAATTCAAAAATGCAGCTACGCAAATTGTGCAAACAGAACAATATTTACCATTAGTAGCATCAACTTCAAATTCAACATCGTCTGTAGATTATATTTTTGAACCATCAAAAGAAGAAATAGTTTTAGAATTAATTCCAAAAGCATTAAAAACTCAGTTGTATAAAGCTATTCGCGACTCATTTGCATCAGAACACGGTGCGCGAATGACCGCAATGCACAAAGCAACCGACAATGCAACCGAATTAAGAAATCAATTAAAATTAACCTACAACAAAGCACGTCAAGCTGCAATTACAGGAGAAATCTTAGAAATTGTTGGTGGAGCCGAAGCTTTAAAAGGATAATTCGACGAAACGTAGTGGAGTCAAATTTCCGAAAGAGTAAAGCTTTAAAAGGATAAAACTACATTTAAAAATAGTAAAAGAGCCAAACGAAAGTTTGGCTCTTTTTTTACTTATTTAATTCTTCCCAAATAAAACTGTAAAACTCTGCATCTTGGGTGACACTATCTTTATAATTGGAAATTTTGCCATAATGTCCAGCATCTGATTTTACTTGTAAATAAATCGGATTTTTTTGAGCGTTTCGGTTTTGTAATTTTGCGGCAAATTTATATGAATGTATTGGCGGAACTCTATCATCATTTTCAGAAGTAATTATTAAAGTTGTTGGGTAATTTACATCTGCTTTAATGTTGTGTAATGGTGAATATTGCATCATATATTCAAATTCACTTTTGTTTTTAGGGTTACCAAACTCGTCAATATGATAAACTCCAACAGTATATTCATCATATTTATACATGTCAAAAACACCAACTTTTGGGACAGCAACTTTAAATAAGTCGGGGCGTTGAGTTAAAGCAACACCAACAATCAACCCTCCGTGGGAACCCCCAGTTATAGCTAATTTTTGAGAAGAGGTGTAGCCTTGAGCAATTAAATATTCGGCAGCATCTATAAAATCATTAAAACAATTCATTTTGTTTAAAAATTTGCCTGCTGTATGCCAATTTTTTCCTTTATCGCCTCCACCTCTGATTTCTGCATACGCATAGACGCCACCTTTTTCTAAAAAGTGTAACAAACCAGTATCATAATTGGGATGACTCACTACTCCAAATCCGCCATACGCTTTAAGTAATGTTGGATTTTTACCATTTAATTCTAATCCTTTTTTATAAATAATAGTAATGGGAATATCTTTACCATCTCGGCTCTTGTAGGTTATGTTTTTGGTTTCAAAATAATCTAAAGGAAATACGGTTGGTTTCGGACGTATAAAATCATTGTAATAAATATTACTTTCACCTGTATTTATATTCAGTTTGTAATTCAGATAAGAAATTGTATTGGAATAAAAGGTTACAAAAAGATTTTCTTTATCCTTATCCCAAAAATTAATGAACATATCCATACCGTATGGAGTTTCAAATTTTCGGATTAATTGCCCTTCATCGGTATAAATATTAATATAAAAATTGCCGTTAGTTTTATATTTACAAATAATGTTATCGCCCATAATATAAGTTCCAATTAATAGATGGTTGTATAACTGTGGAATAACACTAATTTGTTCTGAAGGATTATTAAGTCTAAATTTATTTACACTTCCCCAAGGATACTCATCAGATTTGCAATAAATATAATCTTTGTAATAGGTAATAAATGAAAAAGTATTGAGATCATTTTTTATAAAAGGTATTACAGTAAGATCGGGATCTGTTAGTAAATTAATATAATAATAATTTGCGGCAGATTCATCATGGTTTCCTTCGATTATAAATAATTTACCATCTCTACTAAGAAAACTTATTTTTCCTTTTTCTTTAGAACAATCAAAAATCATTTTGTCATTTTCTTGAAGTGCACCAATTTTATGATAATATATTTGATAGGTAGAATCTGCTGCAAATGTATTGGTGTTGGTGTTTTTTTTATAAAAAATACCTTCATCACCATTCCAAGCAATACTAGAAAATTTCACATTTTTTATAACATCGTCTAAATATTTTTGTTCTGGGATATTTGCAAAACGAATTTCTTTTCGGTCGCTTCCGTCTAAACTTACTTGATAAGCTAAAAATTTAGAGTTTTTAGAAGGTTCATAGCCAGCTATTGCTGCAATATTATTTTTATAAATTGTATAAGGATCAACCAATTCTTTAGGCAAATCATTTAATTTTTCCCGATAATGCAAAACGCCTGGTTTTTCTTTAGACACTCGATACATAGAATAAAAATAACGGCCATCTTTTCGAGGCAAACTATTAGTAGAGAGCGAATTGTAGTCTTTAATTTTAAAAAGAAAATTGTTTGCTTTAATATCTTTCTCCAAGACTTCATTGGTAATTGAATTTTGTTTTGTAATCCAATCTTTTAAATCTGAATCGTTTACATTTTCCATCCATTGATAATCATCTACATAAGTGTAATTGAATTTATTCAGGGAAACAGGAATTTTTTTTGTGTTTTGTGCTACAAGTAAAGACGTTACAAAAAGAAAAATTGATAAATAATAGTATCTCATATTGATAATTACAAACATTGTTTTAACAGGAATTTTACTGGTTATAAAAATAATAATTATTTTGAAGTATGAATGTTTTGTTGTCATAACATTTCGATATAAATTAATTACTTTTGTGAATGAATTAAGCAATCAAAATTTGAGTCCTTACAGAAAATTATTTAAAAACACCCTAATCTATGGTTTGGCAACGGTATTGCCAAGAATGATATCGGTAATATTAACACCGCTTTATATAGATACATTAAAGGAACAAAAAGACTACGGAGATGTTTCAATAATTTTCTCTTATATGGTTTTTTTCAACGTGTTGCTTTCTTACGGAATGGAAACCGCTTTTTTTAGGTTTTATGGCAAAGAAACAAACAAAGAAAATGTTATTTCTACAGCAACAATTACGCTGTTTTGGTCATCAATAAGTTTTTTAGTGATAGCATTGTTGTTTAAAAACAGCATAGCACAATGGTCAGGTTTTCCGGTAGATTATATTACTTACACTATTTGGATTGTAACTTTAGACGCATTGGTTATTATTCCGTTTTCAAAACTTAGAGCAGAATCAAAACCAATCAAATACAGCATAATAAAGATTTCCAATGTGCTGGTTAACATAGTGTTTAGTTTGTTTTTCCTAATTTATTTACCAAATTTAGCAAAGCAAAATCCCGACGGTTTTTTTAACACCATTTACTTCGAAAACTTCCAAATCGGTTACATATTCATATCCTATCTTATAGCGAGTTTGTTTACGTTTATAGTTTTGTTGCCCAATTATTTTAATATTAATTGGAAATTTGATAAAGCTTTATGGAAACAAATGCTTCGCTACGGATTTCCAATTTTAATTGCAGGAATAGCCTTTGCTATCAACGAACATTTCGACAAAATTTTATTAGATTGGTTTCATGTTTCCAAAGACGAAATCGGAGCCTATTCGGCTTGTTACAAAATCGGTGTTTTTATGGTGTTGTTCCGTACGGCTTACACATTGGGTATCGAACCATTTTTCTTTAGCCATGCCGGAAACGAAAACGCACAACAAACGTATGCGACCATTACTAAATATTTTGTAATTTTCGGTTCGTTAATGAGTCTAATAATCATTGCATTTATCGATATTTTAAAAAGACCCATTGTGCCAAAAGCAGCCTATTGGTCGGCTATTGAAGTTGTGCCGCTTATTGTTTACGCCAATTTTTTTCTGGGAATTTATACCAATCTTTCGGTATGGTACAAACTGATAGATAAAACCATGATAGGTGCCTATATTTCGATAATTGGCGCCATGATTACGCTTTGGTTAAATTATGTTTTGATAGGTGAATATAGTTACTATGGTTCGGCAATTGCTACATTGGCAGCCTACGGAAGTATGATGGTAATTTCGTATTATTTAGGAAGAAAGAGATATCCGATACCTTATGATTTTGCCAGAATATTTAGTTATTTATCAGCATCGATAGTATTTTCGATTGTATCATTTTATGTGCCGTATATACGTGAGCATTTCTTAATAAAAATGTTATTAATTTTTGCTTTCCTCTATTTGATATATCATTTCGAAAAACCAACTTTACTGAGAATTATCAAAAGAAAATAATGCAAATAAAAATCATAAATAAATCACGTCATACATTGCCAAGCTACGAAACATTGGCTTCTGCAGGTATGGATTTACGCGCCAATCTATCAGAACCAATAACATTAAAACCACTCGAAAGAACCTTAGTAAAAACAGGCTTGTTTATAGAATTGCCCATCGGTTTTGAGGTTCAAGTGCGCCCAAGAAGCGGCTTAGCATTAAAAAAAGGAATCACAGTACTCAATTCACCCGGAACTGTTGATGCCGATTATCGAGGCGAAATTGGTGTGATATTAGTAAATTTATCCAATGAAGATTTCGTTATAGAAAACGGCGAGCGAATCGCACAATTAATCATTGCCAAACACGAACGCGCCGAATGGATAGAAGTTGAAGAACTATCAGAAACTTCTCGTGGCGAAGGCGGATTTGGAAGCACAGGGGTGAAGTAAGTACCACTAATTCCCAAAAGGGGAATTATTTAGAGAGTTTTAAAAAATAAATTATAGATATAAAACCTATGTCCTCGGTAGGTTACCCCTCCTTCGGAGGGGACAGGGGAGGCTTCTTATGAAAATAATAGTACCTATGGCTGGTCGTGGTTCAAGACTAAGACCACACACACTTACAGTTCCAAAACCATTAATTCCCATTGCCGGAAAACCCATTGTACACCGTTTGGTGGAAGATATTGCCAAAGTTTTAAATCAACCAATTAGCGAAGTGGCTTTTGTAATTCACGAAAGTTTTGGCGAAACCGTCGAAAAAGAATTGGTAGCCATTGCCGAAAAAATGGGCGCAAAAGGAACTATTTATTATCAAAACGAACCTTTGGGAACAGGTCATGCCATAATGTGCGCCAAAGAATCGCTTTCTGGGCCAGCCGTTGTGGCGTATGCCGATACGCTTATTCGCGCCAATTTCGATTTAGATGTAAATGCCGATAGCGTAATTTGGGTAAAACAAGTAGACAAACCTGAGGCTTTTGGTGTGATAAATTTGAATGAAAACAACGAAATTATCGAGTTGGTAGAAAAACCAAAAGAATTTGTTTCCGATTTAGCCGTAATTGGTATATACTATTTTAAAGAAATTTCCGTTCTAAAGAATGAGTTGCAATCAGTTTTAGATAATAACATTGTGCATGGTGGCGAATATCAAATCAATGATGGTATCAAGCAAATGATGGCAAAAGGCATGAAATTTGTACCAGGACAAGTAGATGAATGGATGGATTGTGGCAACAAAGATGTTACGGTAGAAACCAATGGTAGAATGCTTGGATTTTTGCAAGACGATGGCGAAAATCTTGTAGCAGCCGATGTAAAACTCGAAAACTCAACCATCATTCCGCCGTGTTATATTGCCGAAGATGTGGTTTTAATAAACAGCACCGTTGGACCCAATGTATCGCTAGGAAAAGGCACCCATATTGTGGATAGTACTGTTAAAAATAGCTTAATCCAAACACATGCGCATATTAAAAACGCTACTTTAGACAACGCAATGATAGGAAACCACGCTACATTCAATGGTAATTTCACCGATGTAAGCCTAGGCGATTATTCGAGTTTAGTTTAAAAAATAGAACCTTTTGGTTTAAATTTAATTATGAAAAAGATAATTATAGTTTTAATGCTTTTTTGTTTTTCGTTGTTCAATGCGCAAAACAAGAATTTAGATTTTAATACTTTTGCCAAAAAGCAAGACAGCTTGATGCTTAAAGCCTATTATTCAAAAAATTCTAAAGAATTTGAAAAAGTATTAAAAGAGTTTGAAACTAAATATCAAAAATTACCAAAAGACGATAAAGAAAATTTTCAGGGTTATTATTCTAATGGATTTTACAATTTAGCTTGCTTATATTCATTACTAAACAATAAAGAAAAAGCATTAATTAATCTCGAAAAATCTATAAAAGAAGGGCAAAACGATTATGTTCATATCCAAAAAGATTCCGATTTGGATAATATCAGAAATGAAGAAAAATACAAATCATTAGTAAAATTTTTAAATAACAATTATAATTATTTAGAAATCCTAAAAAAATCTGATGGTTATGAAAAGGCAGATTACCCAAGTTTACCGAAGTTTACCTATCAAGACAAAAACAATCCAAATTTGGTTGCTCTTCGAGAAAAGTACAAGTTAGACAGCGTTGCCGGAAAAGGAAAAGATGCTACACGACTGATTAATTTATTGCATTATGCGCATTATTTAGTTAAACACAATGGTTCTGGCGGTTTGCCTTATGCAAGGAATTCTTTAAATATTATTTCTGAATGTAAAGCCGAAAAAAAAGGAGTGAATTGTAGAGGTATGGCAATGGTTCTCAACGATATGTATTTATCTATGGGATATAAATCGCGTTATGTGTCATGTATTCCAAAAGACAGTTTAAAAATAGATACAGATACTCATGCAATTACTATGGTTTTTGCCAATGACATAAAAAAATGGGTGCTGATGGATCCAAGTTTTGATTTGTATGTAATGAATGAAAAAGGAGAATTATTGGGTATCGATGAACTTAGAGATAGATTAATTAATGATAAACCATTGATTTTGAATCCAGATGCTAATCATAATCGAGAAAATTCTATTGGTATAAAAGATCAATTATATAATTATATGGCAAAGAATTTGTATTTCATAGAATGTCCTTTGCATAGCGAATTTGATTACGAAACACCCAAAGAAGGTAAGGCTATTGAGTTTGTCAGATTAGTGCCTTCCAATCATTACGAAAAATCGTTAGAAGATATAATTGTAGATGATAAAATGCTAAAAAGAATAAAACATAAAACACACAATGCTGATTATTTTTGGCAAAAACCTGAATAAAAATAAGAATAAATGAAAAAACTTTTTCTAATTTTATTGGTTATCAATATTGCTTGGGCGCAAGAACCCGAGCAAGCATCTATACCTGTAAATGAATTCGAAGAAAATTTCTACGAATCTATCAAACAAAAAGGAATGGAAAATTACGACAAAGCCATTACCGCTTTAGAAAAATGTTTGGATAAAGAGCCCAATAATGCTTTGGTTTATTTCGAATTAGGAAAAAATTATTACTTCGATAAGAAATACGATATTGCCTATCAAAATTTTGAGAAAGCATCACAACTCGATCCAAATAACCGTTGGACTTGGGCTGGCATGTACGATGTTTGCTACGAAAAGAAAGATTACAACAAAGCCATACCGTTGGTAGAAAAACTCATCACTTTTAAATCGCCGTATGAATATCGAGAAGATTTAGTGTCGTTGTATATGTACACACAACAGTTCGACAAAGCGCTAAAACTTATCAATGAACTAAACGAAACCGTAGGAAAATCAGATAAACGCGAAGCATACAAAGCCGATATTATGCGCGATGCCAAATACCAAGGTTCCGAAAAAGATAATTTACTGGCACAAATCCAAAAAAATCCGAAAGAAGAAAGTAATTATATTCAGCTAATTTATTTGTATTCACAAAGCAATCAAGAAGAAAAAGCTAACGAAATAGCCAAACAACTCGAAAAGGAAATTCCAACTTCCGATTGGGCGCAAGTTTCCTTGTTTAAATTTCATTTAAATAATAACGAAGGCGACAAAGCTGTTTTGGCAATGAATAAAGTTTTGGCAAGCACCAAAATAGATGCCAAAATCAAACATCGAATGTTAAACGAATTTTTGTTGTATTCGATAGCTAATCCGCAATATGCCAAAGATTTAGAAAAAGCAGTTGGTTATTTTGAAAACGATAAAACAATTCCAGTTGCCAAAGAAATTGGGAAGTTTTTTCAAACCAAAAACGATTTTGTCAACGCATCAAAATATTATTTAAAACATCTTGCCAATACGCCTAATGATGTAGAAACCGTAATTTTGTTGCTTCAAGCGTATGCCGAAAACAAGGATTTTACGAGTTTAGCAAAATTTTCTGACGAGCAAATGCAACTGTTTCCGGCGCAACCCGAAATGTATTATTACAACGGACTGGCAAACAATCAGTTAAAAACCTATAAAAAAGCAAAAGACGCATTAGAAACCGGAATCGATTTTGTGGTTGATAACAACATGCTTTTATATAAATTTAATGTTCAAATTGCCGAAACCTATGCTGGGCTTGGCGACACTAAAAAGCGTGATAGTTATTTGGCAAAAGCTCAAGAATTAAAGAAAAAATAATCTTTTTGTTTGATTATTAACAATAGAAATGAATACGATATATAAAATATTTTTCCCTGTAATTTTGGTTGCTTTTTTGTTTTCCTGCAAAGCAAAACAAACCGCTGTTACACCCGAAACGCCAAAAATTGTTGCAATAGATTCTATCAAAGGAATTGATTTTCAAAAAGTTTTTTCGGAATACGATAAAAATCAGTTTACTTTCAAAACGTTGAATATTCGAGCCAATGCCAAATATGAAGACGAGAAAAACATGCAAAAGGTAAATGCCGAAATTCGTATTGAAAAAGACAAACAAATTCTTGTAATTATCCGAGTTTTTGGGATTACTTTTGCCAAAGCGTTGGTTACGCCCAATAGAGTTCAGTATTATGAAAAGACAAACAATACTTTTTTTGATGGTGATTTCGAAAGTTTAAGCAAATGGCTCGGCACCGATTTAGATTATCAAAAAGTGCAAAATTTATTCTTGGGAAAAGCTTTTGAAAATTTGAATAAAGAGCAATTTATTATCAACCTAGTTGATAATTTGTACCAAGTAAATCAATCCAAAACTACGGCAGATAATGTAAATACGTATTACTTAAACCAAAATTGTTTGTTGGAAAAAGCAGTTTTGGAGCAAAGAATAAAAGAGCGCGCACTAAAGATTGATTACAGCAATTATGAAGAAATTTCGGGAATGAAATTTCCAAAAAATATATTTATAGAAGCAGCTCAAAATCAAAAGAAAACAACAATAGATATCGAATACAAAAACATTTCGATTAATGAGGATTTGAATTTCCTGTATAATGTACCCGAAGGATACGAACAAACATTTATAAAAAATTAACATGGCAAAATACGCTAACATATTATTTTTCTTTTTGATTTCTTTTGTGGGATTGGCACAAACTCAAGAAGAATTAGAACAACGTAAAGCAAAACTTCAAGAAGAAATTCGCGAAAAAGAACGCTTATTGCAAGATGTTAAAAAACAAGAAAAATCGGTAACCAAGTTGCTTACAATTCAAAAAGAAAAAATTGGATTGAAAGAAAAACTCATTAATACTACAGAAAAACAAAAGCGAATTTTAAATGATGATATTTATACCAATCAAATCCAAATCAATCATCTAAAAAAAGAATTAGAAGAACTCAAAGCCGATTATTCTGAAATGATAGTAAAATCGTACAAAACACGTTCTGCCAATAGCCGTGCGATGTTTTTGTTGTCATCAGAGAATTTTACACAAGCCTACAAAAGATTTCAATACATGAAACAATATTCATCGTATCGAAAAATGCAAGGCGAAGAAATAAAATCGAAAACCGAAAAACTCGACCAACATGTTACTGTTTTAGGGCAAAAGAAAAAAGAAAAAGAAAAAGTAATTGCTGAGCAAGAAGAACAGAAAAAAGATTTAGAAAAAGAAAAACAAGAGCAAGAAAGAATTGCTAACAGCCTTAAAAAAGACAAGAAAAAATATTTGGCAGAAATAAAGAAAAAACAAAAAGAATCTAAAAAGATTGATGCTCAAATACAACGTATGATTCGCGAAGCCATTGCCGAAGCCAACAGAAAAGCAGCAGCGGCAAAAGCAAAAGCAAATCCAAAAACAACAACGGCTGCCGATACCAAACGTATTGAAGAATCTACAAAAATTGTATTAACGCCCGAAGGCAAAATTATTTCGGATAATTTCAAAGCCAACAAAGGAAGTTTGCCTTGGCCGGTAGAAAAAGGAGCCATTACTTTGGGGTATGGCAATGTAGCACATCCAGATTTTCCAAATCTTAAAATTCACAATAGCGGCATCGACATTTCTACAGAGCAAGGATCAAATGCACGAGCTGTTTTTAAAGGCGAAGTAACTCAGGTTCAGAAAATTGGAAACAAATATTTGGTTTACATTCGTCATGGAGATTTCTTTACTATTTACCAAAATTTAAGTTCAGTTTCGGTGAGTAATGGAGATAATGTTTCGGCAAAACAAAATTTAGGAAAAATCAAAACCGATTCAGATGGTAGAACAATTTTGAGATTTACGATTACTCAAAATACAACTACAGTAAATCCTACTCAATGGCTGAAATAAGAGTGTAAAATTATTGCGTTACAAATAAATCACTCGAAATTCCGTCAGAGAAAAACATGCCTTTTTGGGTAGTTTTCAAGTAATTGTTTTCTACAAAAAGATGTTCGTTTTGTATATATTTTTCGGCTTCTTTTAGTAAATGGTTTAGAAAAGTTTTGCCAAAATCCGCTTCTATTTTTTCTAACGAAATGCCCCACATAGTACGCAAACCCGTCATTACAGCTTCGTTATAACGATCGGTTTTAGTTAGAATTTCAACTTCGTTGGGCAATTTATTTTCAAGTATCGATTTGATATACAAACTGTTGTTGGCGATATTCCAACTGCGTTGAGTTCCGTTAAAACTATGCGCCGAAGGACCAATTCCGATGTATTTTTTGCCAGTCCAATACGCCGTGTTGTTTGCCGAAAAATAACCAGGTTTTCCCAAATTTGATAATTCGTAATGAACAAAGCCTTTTTCGGAAAGCGTTTTCACCAATAAATTAAAATGTTCTTGGGCAACTGCATCATTGGGCGAATCAATTTTTCCTTTCGAAATAAGACTTTGCAGCGCCGTTTTGGGTTCAACAGTCAAGGCATAACTCGATATATGCGGAATACCAAAAGACAAAGCCGTTTCGATATTTTGCAGCCAGTTTTCATTAGACATATTCGGAATTCCGTAAATTAAATCAACGGTAATATTATCGAAAAATTTTGTTGCTATTTCCAAACACTTTTTGGCTTCTTCAGCATTATGCGCACGATTCATTAACCGTAAATCATCTTCAAAAAACGACTGAATACCAATAGACAATCTATTAATTGGCAAATCGGCTAATAGCTTAATTCGCTCATCATTTAAATCATCAGGATTGGCTTCCAAGGTTATTTCTGGATTTTCGGAAACTTTATAATTGCGATACACTTCATCAATTAAAAATTTTAAATCTGAAACAGATAGTAACGAAGGCGTTCCACCACCAAAATAAATAGTTGCTATAGTTTCGTTTTGAAATTCATTTTTCCGCATAGCAATTTCCTTTGCTAAGGCTAAAACCATCTCTTTTTTTTTCTTCAAATTAGTCGAAAAATGAAAATCGCAATAATGACAAGCTTGTTTGCAAAAAGGAATGTGGATGTAAAAAGCCCCACTTTGTTTGTTATTAAATGATTTATTGTTGTCCACCATTTTTGTAAAAATTGAAAAGTAAAATCACAGTTAATACAAAATATGGAATACAACTTATAATTGATTTTGTATTAAAAGATAACAAAAGTATTAAAACCCAAAAGCAAGTAGTAATAGAAATTCCAATTAATGATAGTATAAAATATTTTTTTGTAAATGGAGCAATAAATACTAATAGTTGTCCAATAATTAAAATACAAAGAAGAACAGTAACAAAAGAATCTTTAAAAAAAAGATTGAAAAAATTAACTATTGTTTGTATAAAAAATTCATTTCCGTATTTCGGAATATCAATATAACAACTGAATAAACTTAAAAATATGGCTAAGTTTAAAAGTTTATTGTTTTTCATTAATTTAATTTTTTTATTTCCTATTATTTATCAAACTACTAAATCAAAAAATCTGTGAACTGACCACTATTTTTTCACCCTATTTTCATTCTGTTTCACAAAAGCATCCCAACCCGAATATGATTTACCAGCAGTAATTTTACCCGAATTAAAAAAGTGACAAACCGCCGCAGCCAAGCCATCGGTTGAGTCGAGGTTTTTGGGCAATTCTTTTAAACCCAAAAGTTGTTGCAGCATTTTGGCAACTTGTTCTTTGCTGGCGTTTCCGTTGCCGGTTATTGCCATTTTAATTTTTTTGGGTTCGTATTCGGTAATCGGAATTTGACGCGACAAACCTGCCGCCATTGCTACACCTTGAGCTCTACCCAATTTTAACATCGATTGTACATTTTTACCAAAAAACGGCGCTTCTATAGCAATTTCATCTGGATGATAGGTTTCGATGAGCTCAATTGTACGTTCAAAAATTTTCTTTAATTTTAAATAATGATCGTCGTATTTACTCAACAAAAGTTCATTAAGTTGAATAAATTCCATCTTTTTATTTACAACTTTTATAAGTCCAAAACCCATAATAGTTGTTCCTGGATCAATGCCTAATATAATGCGTTCGTTTGCCAAATTTTTAGTTTCAAAAGTACGGTTGCGAGTATAAAGTTTTGTTTCTTTGCACTCATGGTTTCTATTTCCAACAAAGCTAAACAAATAATTGTTTTTGTAACTAAAATGCTCATTGTATTGGGTGCATTTTATTTTATTTACAACAAAATTGTACACGAAAAAGCATTAAATTGGCGTTATTCGTGGGAAATGATGCAATCAAAAATCAATTTGTTTTGGGTTTTTGTTTTTTTGATGTTGTCGTTTCTTAATCGGTTTTTTGAAATTTTGAAGTGGCAAAATCTGATTTCTACAATTAAACATATCACTGTTGGCGAAGCAACCAAACAAGTTTTGGGCGCATTAACAGTTGGTATTTTTACCCCAAACGGCATTGGCGAATATGCAGGAAAGGCTTTGTATTTTCCGAAAAACCAAACCAAAACCATTGTGTTCTTAAACTTAGTTTGCAACGGAATTCAAATAATAATAAGTATTCTTTTCGGAATTTTTGGGCTGTTTATTTTGGGTTATCAACTCTGGGTTATGTCAATTTTAGGAATTATTTTGGTGGTAATAACCTTGATATTTCTAACCAAAAAAATTACGATTAAAGGTTATTCGCTACAAGTTTTTTGGGAAAAATTGAATGAAATTCCAAGACAAGTTCACATCAAAAATATTGTTTTGGCACTGTGTCGTTATTTATTTTTCTCCCATCAATATTATTTGTTTTTTGTTTTTTTCGGTGTAGATTTACCTTATTTTACATTAATAGGAATTATAACAGCCACGTATTTTATAGCATCTTCGGTGCCCAATTTTCAGTTTTTTGATTTTGCTGTAAAAGGCGGAATTGCCGTTTTTTTCTTTTCGCCTTACCAAGTTTCAAGCGTTTTGATAGTGTTGGTAAGTACACTAATGTGGTTGTTAAATGTGGTAATTCCGGTAGTAATTGGAAGTTTTTTTGTATTAAGATTTAAACCTAAATGGAACTAATAATGATTGTAATATTGATAGTTATAGCACTCTTTTATGCTGTATCTATTTTTAAATTGATTTCTGGATTTACTAAAATTCAAGATTTCAATTCTCGAGATATAACTCAAAAAAATGCTTTTACAATTGTTATTCCATTTCGGAATGAAGCCAAAAATTTGCCAAAGCTTTTACAGTCATTAACAAATCAAAATTATGATGTAACTAAATTTGAGATTATCGCCGTAGATGATTTTTCTTCCGATAATTCGCAACAAATTATTTATCGCTGGCGAATGCAAAATCCCGATGTGCAAACTACGTTGTTGGAGAATTTGCATTTGTCGAATTCACCAAAAAAAGACGCCATAACCAGAGCCATTCCTATTGCAAAAAATCCTTGGATTATTACAACTGATGGCGATTGCGAATTGCCAAAAAATTGGTTACAAACTTTTGATCAATTTATACAAAATAATGCTTACGAAATGATTGCTGCACCTGTGAAATTAAAAACCAAAAACAATTGGTTTCATTATTTTCAGTGGTTTGAGCATTTGAGTTTGCAGGCAACCACAGTGGGAAGTTTTGGAAACAAGCAACCATTTATGTGCAACGGTGCCAATTTTGCTTATACCAAAACGTTCTTTGATTCAATAGGTGGCTTTGGTGGAATCAATGCTTTTGTTTCTGGCGATGATGTGTTGTTGTTACAAAAAGCTGTGGCAAAATTTCCAGAAAAAGTTGGCTATTTAAAGGCGATTGAAGCAACAGTAAAAACCAAATCCGAAAATAAGTTACACAAACTTTTTATGCAGCGCGTTCGTTGGGCAGGCAAAAGTACTGGTTACCAAAGTGCTTATGCCAAAATGCTTGCTATAACGGTTTTTGCTATGAATTTGGCTGTAGTTTCGGCTTTTGTGTTGTGTTTGTTTGGAAAAATGCATTGGGAAAAAGTAGTTGCATTATGGGTATTAAAATATATTCCCGATTATTTTTTGATGCATAAAGGGAAACAATTTTTTAATAATGACAAATTTCTTTTTCCGTTGATAAGTAGTGTTGTATATCCTTTTTTTGCAACTGCGGTTGGGTTTTACAGTTTGTTTGGGAATGTAACTTGGAAAGGAAGAAAAACCAATTAATCTTCTAAAACAACAGGCAATACAAATGTTGTTCGAACGGGAATACCACGTTTTAAAGCTGGTTTTACCGTTGGAAAATCGGTAAGTTTTGATTTTAGAATGCTATCAATTTTTACAGCGTCATACGCAACAGAATCTGCAGGAAATTGCGGTTCAAATTCTAAAGAAGCATCAGCATTTACAATTACTTTTACCAATAAAGTATCTTGGTTTTTTGTGTCTAATTTTAAGTTTTCGTCGTCTAATTTTTCTTGTACTGCTACCGACAAAAATTCAAAAAAACATTGTTTGCGTTGTTTTTTATCAGACAGTTTTTCGCAATCGGCTATGCTTGGATATTCGTCTACTTCGTTCCAGTTTATGGCTTTGAGCTCTTGTTCCAAAAGTGTGTTTTCATCGGGAACTTTCTCTAAATCCCGACAGGAAACAAACAAAACTAAACCCAAAAAAAGTAGTTGTTTTCTCAAAATCTATTTCTTTTTAGATTTTAAATAATCACTGTACATTTTAGACATCCATTCGGCTTTGGTTTTCTCGGCATTGGCTCTTTCTTTTTTGTAAAGCAAACCATATTTTTCCGAATAAATAGCTATTTTTACAGTGTACATATAGTATTCGTCTTTGGTAAGAATTTGTTTTTGATTTTGTTTTTCAAAAAATTCGAAGAATAATTTATCAAAATCATTTTTGTCAAAAGCACGTACTTCTCTTCTATATTTAGTATACAAAGAAACTTTTAAAGGCATATCCGGATCATTAGAAACCTTATCTTGCGCCAAAATATTTCCAGAAATAAAAAACAGGAAACTAAAAACCGCTATTTGGAAAAATTTTCTCATATTCGTTTCAAAAATGTAAAATTAGTAATTATGGACGAAATTCTGCTTATCATTGGGCTAATTTGTTGCGTTGTAGGAATCATTGGTAGCGTATTGCCCATGCTTCCTGGTCCACCAATTAGTTGGATAGGCTTATTGCTGCTGTACCTTACAAAAACCGTACCCAATAATTATTGGGTTTTAGGAATTACTTTTATAATAACAATTTTCATTTTTATAGCTGATTATATCATACCATCAAAAGGGGCCAAGTACTTCGGCGGTACAAAATACGGTATTTGGGGTACCAATATCGGTTTGATAATAGGTTTGTTTTTTCCACCGATTGGATTTATCATTGGTATCTTTTTAGGAGCATTTATTGGCGAATTACTATATAATTCCAAAGACAAAAAAGGAGCCTTTCGTGCAGCAACCGGAGCATTTATAGGATTTGTAGCCTCAACATTCATGAAAGTGATGGTAAGTTTAAGTTTCTTGGTGACTTTTATTTATATCGCTGTAAAACATTTTTATTAATGATGGAAAATCCGTTTTCGCACGAATATTTTATGAAGAAAGCACTACAGGAAGCAGAAGTAGCTTTTGAGAAAGACGAAATTCCTGTAGGTGCTATTATAGTTGTAGATGATAAAATTATTGCTCGAAGCCACAATCTTACCGAATTGTTGCACGATGTAACAGCTCACGCCGAAATGCAGAGTATAACAGCGGCTGCTAATTTTTTAGGCGGAAAATACCTTAAAGGTTGTACACTCTATGTAACGCTTGAGCCGTGCCAAATGTGCGCCGGAGCCTTGTACTGGAGTCAAATTACAAAGATAGTTTTTGGCGCAACAGATGAACACAGAGGCTACCGAGTTATGGGAACAAAACTGCATCCGAAAACAGAAGTAATTCACGGAATTTTAGAAAATGAATGCAGTGCTTTGATGAAAGCATTTTTTTCAAAAAAAAGAACAAAATAAAAAATAATTACTTCAGAATTTTTCTCACAAAAATATATTTATATTTACTACAAAAATTCACAAAAAAGTTGCACAGTTTTTGCTACTTAATTTTTAGATTACATTAACATTATCAAACCACTTTAAGCTATGAAAACCAGCAAGCTAATCGCTTTGTTTTTGGCAATATTCGTATTGCATTCTTGTTCTAAAAAATCGCCAGCCGATTTTGACTCCAATCTTTTACTTTATAAAGATTACATTTCCGGATTTACTTCGGGTTATCAATCAGTTGCCACCGATATTCGAGTACAGTTGGCTTTTACTAAATCCGATTGGAAAATCAATCAAGAATTAGATGATGATATTTTTGATATTTCACCAAGTGTAAGCGGGAAAGTTGTGGCATTGTCCAACAATACTTTGGCATTTATCCCAAAAAAGAAATTAGACCAAAATACGCTGTATCAAGTTACTTTAGATTTGTCTAAACTAACCAATGTTCCAAAAGAAGAATTGCAAAAATTCAACTTTTCGTTCAAGACTATCAAACAAGATTTCACGGTTACTATGGCAGATTTGCAGTCGTATAGTCAAGATTATTATTACCAATATGGCTTGATAAAAACGGCAGACGAAATGGATTTTGAAGATGCCAAAAAACTAATCGAAGCAGAACTGGATGGAGATGATTTAAAAATAAAATTTGATAAAGAAGCCAGTACCAAAACCGAATTCAAGTTTCTGATAGACAGTATTCAACGCAAAGATGTAGCCGATGTTGTATCATTAAAATGGGATGGTGATGCAGCCGATATTGATGATCAGGAAGGCGAAACCAATATTGAAATCCCAGCCAAAGGCGACTTTAAAGTGTTAAGCATTAAAATTGGTGACGAAAACAATCAATCATTAGTCATTAACTTTTCCGACAGACTCAAAAAAGACCAAGATTTTAGCGGATTAGTAAAAATTGAAAACACCGAAAATCTCAAATACGCCACAATGGGCAATGTGCTCAAAGTATTTTTTAGTAATTCGCAACCACAACGAGAAGTGGTAGAAGCTGATGTTGTTACAGAAGCAGTTGCCGATGTGGTTGTAGATACCGTTACTGCATCTGTAGATAGTGCTGCTGTGTCTGTGGCAGATGCTGCGGCTGCAACAATAGATACCGCAGCTACCGCACCAGCATCAGAAGAAATGATAGAGGAAATTACCACAACGGCTACTGAAGTCAGCGGACAAACTTTTTCGGGATTGAAACGAGTAGAGGTTTATCAAGGAATCCAAAATGATTTGGGTGAAAAAATGAAAAGCAATTACAGCGAAAGTATTCAGTTTGATGATATAAAACCAGCTGTTCGTTTTATAAAAAGTGGAACAATTCTGCCAAGTTCTTCCAATTTGAAAATAAATTTTGAAGCTGCCAATCTAAAATCGGTTGATGTAAAAATTTATAAAATTTATCAAAATAACGTATTGCAGTTTTTACAAGATAATGAGCTAAATGGCACAGAAAATCTCAGAAAAGTAAGTCAGCCTATTGCCAAATCCACATTAGAATTAAAGCAAAATAATTTACTCGATTACTCTAAATGGAATGCCTATGCTTTGGATATTTCTAAAATAATCAAACCCGAACCAGGCGCTATTTATAGACTCGAATTTTCCTTCAAAAAGAAATATTCCTTATACAAATGTACCGGAACCGAAGAAGGAAATTCTGGCAATGATGAAGAAGACTCTGACCAAGAAGAAGACGATGTAAACTACAGTAGTGGCGGATACGATTACTACTACGAAGAAGATTACGAATGGCGTCAAAGCCAAGACCCATGCACCGATTATTACTATTATAATACGCGTGTTGGCATGAACGTACTCGCTACCGATTTGGGAGTTATAGCCAAACGAGGCAACAACAAATCGGTTACAATTGCCGTGAGTGATATTGTTTCTGCCGAGCCAGTTTCGGGGGCAAAAGTAGAATTGTATAATTTCCAAAAACAAAAAATTGCCGATGGCTCTACCGATGGCGATGGTATGGCAAGTTTCGAATTAGAAAAATACGCCTATTTTGCTGTTGTTTCCAAAGGCGACCAAAGCACTTATGTAAAAATGGACGATGAATTATCGTTGTCAGTGAGTAATTTTGATGTTTCGGGTGCCACTTTAGAAAAAGGAATTAAAGGGTTTATTTATGGCGAACGTGGTGTTTGGCGCCCTGGCGATACCATGTATTTGTCGTTTATTTTAAATGATAATGCCAACAAAATTCCAGAAAATCATCCAATTAAATTCCGATTGAGCGATCCAAGCGGAAAGAATGTTTTTCAAACAGTTCAGCCAAAAAACGAACTCAATCATTACACTTTTATTGTACCAACTCAAACCAGTGCACCAACCGGAAATTGGGAAGCAATGGTGAGCGTAGGTGGTGCTCATTTCTATAAAAGTATTAAGATAGAAACTATAAAACCCAACCGTTTAAAAATTAAAAATAGTTTCAACGAAAGTTTGCTTTCTGCTAATAAAAGCAATACCAATAATGTACAAGTAACTTGGTTGCATGGTGCGGTTGCCAAAGATTTGAAAATGGAAGTTCAAGCCAAATTTTCGCAACAAGTTACCACATTCAAAGACTTTACAAATTTTGTTTTTGATGATCCATCTCGAAGTTTTTCAACCGAAGAAGTAAATGTATTCTCCGGAAAAATTGATGGAAATGGTAGAGCTTCAATTCCAATTAATCCGCACATTCAAGGACAAGCACCTGGTATGCTAAAAGCTGCATTTATTTCAAAAGTGTATGAACAAGGAGGTGATGTAAGTACCGATGTGGCTTCTATGAATTATTCGCCATATAAAAATTATGTTGGTGTAAAAGCTCCAGAGCCAAACAAATACGGAATGCTCGAAACAGGTAAAACGCATCGTTTCGATATTGTGTCGCTATCAGAAACAGGACGAGCTGTGAGCTTAAAAAACCTTACGGTTCGAGTGTATAAATTAGAATCGCGCTGGTGGTGGGACGCATCAAATGATAATTTATCAAGTTATAATACTGCTAATGCAACAACAGCTTATAAAACTTTTAGAGTAGCAACCGATGCATCGGGTAGAGGAAGCGTAGCTTTTTCGGTTCCAGAAAACGATTGGGGACGCTACTTAATTCGTGTGGTGGATGAAACTGGCGGACATGCTTCAGGAATCACAACTTTTATAGATTATCCTTATTGGTCTTCACGTTCTCAAAATGAAAATGGGCAAGAAGCTACCATGCTAAGATTTTCTACCGATAAAAGAGAGTATAGCGTTGGCGAAACAGCCAAAATATTTTTCCCATCAAGCGAAGGCGGAAGAGCGTTAATTTCAGTTGAAAATGGTTCAAAAGTAGTGAAATCATTTTGGGCAAAAACAAAAGAAGGCGAAACTTCGGTTGATTTACCAATTACGGGCGAAATGGCTCCTAATGTGTTTATCAATATCTCTTTGTTGCAGCCGCATGCCAATACCAAAAACGATTCGCCAATACGTATGTATGGAATTGTACCTATTGAAGTTACCGATAAATCTACCGTTTTAGAACCTCAAATTTCGATGCCAGATGTGCTGAAACCAGAGCAAACAGTGGATGTAAAAGTATCGGAGAAAAATGGAAAAGCCATGACCTATACGATTGCTGTAGTAGATGAAGGCTTGCTCGATTTAACCCGATTTAAAACACCAAACGCTTGGGATAACTTCTATGCTCGTGAGGCATTAGGTGTTCGTACATGGGATATTTACAACGATGTGATTGGTGCCTTTGGCGGAAAAATAAACCAAGTATTTAGTATCGGTGGTGATGAAGATTTGGGCGGTGGAAAAGCCAAAAAAGCCAATCGTTTCAAACCGGTGGTTATGTTCTACGGTCCATTCAAATCCGATGGTGGTAGTAAAACGCATCAAATAAAATTACCAAAATACATAGGTTCTGTTCGAACAATGGTGGTGGCTGCAAATGCCGAAAAAAGCGCTTATGGCTCGGCAGAAAAAGCAACACCAGTTAGAAGTCCGTTGATGGTATTAGGTTCGTTGCCACGTAAAATTTCTCCATCAGAAAATGTAACACTTCCCGTTACGGTTTTTGCAATGGAAAAACATGTGAAAAATGTAACTATTCAAGTAAAAACAAACAATGCCATTAGGTTGATAGGCAACGCGGTACAAAAATTATCGTTCCCATCGCCAGATGAAAAAATGGCATTTTTCAACCTTAATGTTGGAAGCGTTTCGGGTATTGGAAAAATCCAAATTATTGCTACTTCTGGTAAAGAAAAATCGGTTTACGATGTTGAGGTAGATGTGTTTAATCCAAATCCGGTAACCCAAGCTTATACCGATATTGTATTAGAACCCAATAGTACCAAAGCCATCTCTTGGGAAACATTTGGCGTAGCCGGAAGTAACAAAGCCGTACTCGAAGTTTCATCAATACCAATGGTAGATTTCGGAAGAAGATTGGATTATTTAATTCAATATCCGCACGGTTGTGTAGAACAAACAACATCATCGGTGTTTCCACAACTGTACTTGGGCGATATTATGGATATCGATGCAACGAAAAAACAAAATATCCAGAAAAACATTACGGCTGCGATACAAAAATTGGCTGGTTTCCAACTCTCAAATGGTGGATTCAGTTATTGGTCAGGCATGAGTGTAGCCGACGATTGGGGAAGTACGTATGCAGGACATTTCCTTTTGGAAGCCGAGAAAAAAGGTTATGTTTTACCAGTAAGTTTCAAATCAAAATGGATTGGCTACCAACAAAAAATGGCAAAGCAATGGTATTACGAAGCCAGTTATCGAAACGATATGGCACAAGCCTACAGATTGTACACCTTAGCATTAGTCGGAAGTCCAGATTTACCATCAATGAACCGCTTACGCGAAACAGGCGGAATTTCCAACGAAGCAAAATTACGATTGGCAGCAACCTATGCCTTGATAAAACAAAATCAAGCGGGAATGGCATTGTTGTCGAAATCAAATATTGATGATGACACAAACGATTATTACTACTATGGATCATCAGATAGAAATAGAGCGATGACTTTAGAAACGCTTATTTTGTTAGGTCAAAAAAATAAAGCATTTGCTGTTGCCAAAACATTAGCCAAAAACCTATCGAGTAACGAATGGATGAGTACGCAGACAACCGCATATGCGCTAAATGCTATGGCAAAATTTGCTAAATACAATGGAGGTAGCGGTATTAATATTACTTATACAAATGCTAAAAAACAAACGGCAATTAATACAACCAAAGCTTTAGCTCAAAGAAATTTGGCATTAGCTACAGGTTCAAATACTGTAACAATTAGGAATAACAAGAAAAATACTTTGTTTATCCGAGTGTATAATAGCGGAATTTTACCTGTTGGAAAAGAATTGCCAATGCAAAACAATCTATCGGCAAGTGTTGTATTCAAAGATAGAAAAGGCAATAAAGTAGATGTTTCTAAAATTGCGCAAGGCACAGAATTCATTGCAGAGATTACACTTACAAATTTGAAGAATGAATATGTAGAAAATATTGCACTTACTCAAATTTTGCCTTCAGGATTTGAAATCGTAAACACGCGCTACACCGATTATGGCAATGCAACCGAAAACCAAGCCGATTATATTGATATTCGAGATGATAGAGCCAATTATTATTTTTCACTAAAATCGCGCGAAACCAGAAGATTCAAAATGTTGGTAAACGCATCGTATTTGGGTAAATATTATTTACCTGGTTTGCAGTGCGAAGCCATGTACGACCACGATTTCCTTGCCAGAACCAAAGGACAATGGGTTGAGGTTGTGAATTAGAATATTTAAAATAGAACTAATAAATTAGCCTTTAAGGAGTTTTAAACTCCTTAAAGGTTTAAATAACTTATAGTGAAAGCCAAAATCATATCGATTTTCAATAGAATAAAACAATGGATTTTAAACAACAAAAAGAAATCCATAGCAGGATTTTTGTTGCTATTGGTCTATTATTTCTGTTTACCCAGAACGCTTTTTCAAGAACCGTATGCAACCGTTATTGAAAGTAGCGATGGCGAATTGCTTGCTGCCAAAATTGCTCGCGACGGGCAATGGCGTTTTCCAGCAAACGATAGCGTTCCTGATAAATTTAAGAAATGCATTGTTTTGTATGAAGACGAATATTTTAATAGACATTGGGGTTTCAATCCAGTGGCGATGTACAAGGCATTACGCCAAAATCAAAAAGCAGGAAAAGTGGTTCGGGGCGGAAGTACGCTTACGCAGCAAGTTATCCGTTTGTCTCGAAAAAATCAGAAGCGAACGTATTTCGAAAAGATCATCGAGATAATTTTAGCCACACGATTAGAATTTCGTGCTTCAAAAGATGAGATATTAGAATTATATGCAGCCCATGCGCCATTTGGTGGCAATGTTGTAGGAATTGAAATGGCATCTTGGCGTTATTTTGGGGTACAAGCGCATCAACTTTCTTGGGCAGAATGTGCCACATTAGCCGTTTTACCCAACGCCCCACGATTGATTTATCCTGGGAAAAACCAAGAAACTCTTTTAAGGAAAAGAAATGCATTACTGCAAAAATTATATGCTGAAAAAGAAATTGATAAATTAACATTGGATTTGTCTTTGCGTGAACCGTTACCACAAAAACCGTATAATTTACCACAATTAGCACCACATTTGTTACAAAAAGTTGCCAAAACCAACGAAGGCGAACGCATTACCACTACAGTAGATATTTCGCTTCAAAATAGGGTAAATCAAATCGCGGAATACTATTACAATCAATACAAGCAGAATGAAGTTCATAATGTAGCGATTTTGGTTATTGATGTCAAAAATCGAGATGTGATAAGTTATGTTGGAAATTCGCCTTGCGATGCACAGCACGACAAAGATGTAGATGTAATAACAGCACCCCGAAGTACCGGAAGTATCTTAAAACCACTGCTTTTCGCATCTATGATTGATGAAGGCGAATTGTTGCCCAACACCTTAGTTGCCGATGTGCCAACGCAAATTTCGGGCTATGCACCACAAAATTTTAATTTTACTTATGACGGCGCTGTACCTGCACAAAGGGCATTGTCTCGGTCTTTAAACATTCCGGCGGTATTGCTATTGCAACAACATGGTGTTTATAAATTTTATGAAACGTTACAACAATACAAACTAAAAAACATCAATCAGCATCCAGATCATTACGGACTTTCGTTGATATTAGGTGGTGCCGAAAGCAATCTTTGGGATTTGTGTAGAACGTATGCCAACCTTACTTCAACTTTAAATAATTACAATCAAACCCATGAATATAGAACCAAAGAATTCACTGAATTGAATGTAAAAAAAGGCTTTGAGCAAGATTTTGGAAGCACAACCCAAGAAAAAAATATTGTAGGCGCAGGCGCAATTTATTTAACATACAATGCCATGAAAGAAGTAAATCGACCAGAAGGCGACGAGGCTTGGAAGTTTTACGATTCGGCATTGCAAATTGCATGGAAAACCGGCACCAGTTTTGGTAATCGCGATGCTTGGGCTATCGGTACAAATTCGAGATATGTGGTGGGTGTTTGGGTAGGAAATGCTTCGGGTGAAGGAAGACCCGAATTAACAGGTGTAGAAAGTGCGGCTCCTATTTTGTTTGATGTTTTTAATGTTTTACCAAAGAAAAATTGGTTTCCGATGCCATTAAATGATTTGGAATATGCAGAAGTGTGTAGCCAAAGCGGACATTTAGCTCAAGACGATTGCCCAAAAACAAAACAACTCATCACCAGAAACGGAAAGAAAACTACCATTTGTCCGTATCATAAATTAGTACACCTTGATTATTCTGAACAATACCAAGTGAACAGCAGCTGCGAATCTATCGAAAATATTGTGTCTAAAAAATGGTTTGTACTACCGCCAGTTATGGAATGGTACTATAAAAACTTGCATATAGATTATAAACCTTTGCCGCCGTACAGAAGCGATTGTATGCCTGTACAACAACAAACTATGGATTTTATTTATCCGAAAACCAATAGTAAGATTTATTTAACAAAAGATTTTCAGAGCAAAGTGCAGCCAGTAATTTTGAAAGTTGCTTGTTCAAACAAAGAAGCCAAGTTGTATTGGTATGTAGATAATGTATACAAAGGCGAAACCCAAACCTATCACGAAATGCCAATTCGGGTTGCAACAGGAAAACATACTATTGTAGTTGTAGATCAATCGGGTAATGAGATACGAAGAAAAATTGAAATTATTAATGAATAAAAAAAACCGCCAATCTTTTGAGAAAGGCGGTTTTTATTTATTCTGAAATTTCGTTTCCGTTTTTATCAAAAAAGCGGTATTCGAGATACGTGTAAGCGTCACGTGGTACTATTTTCACCCATTTTTTATATTCAAAGAACCACTTTGAACGTATTGATGGAAAACCTTTTTTAAGGTAGGCAGCCACAAAAGGATGTACATTTAATGTCAGTTTTTTGTGATTGTCTTTAAGACGAAAAATACTCGTCGCAATTTTATCTACTATCAAAATCGGAGCATCAACTTCGTCATCATTGCTCGGATTTTCTTCTCTAGTAGAAATAATTTTTTCGGGGCGAACCCGTTGTCTTGTTATTTGTACCAAACCAAATTTGCTTGGTGGCAATATTTTGTGTTTTGCTTTATCATCGCTCATTTCTTCTTTTAAGAAATCGTATAGTACTTTGCGGTTGTCTGGATTTTGCATGTCTATGAAGTCCACAACAATAATTCCGCCCATATCGCGAAGCCTTAATTGTCTTGCAATTTCGGCTGCGGCAATCAAATTAACTTCAAGAGCGGTGTCTTCTTGGTTTGAGGCTTTGTTAGACCGGTTTCCGCTATTCACATCTATTACGTGAAGTGCTTCGGTATGTTCAATGATAAGGTATGCACCTTTGCTCATTGATACGGTTTTCCCAAACGAAGTTTTTATTTGGCGTTCGATACTATATTTTTCAAAAAGGGGAATGTCTTTTGATTTATAAAGCTTAACAATGTTTTGTTTTTCAGGATCTATTTCGGTTAAATAATCCTTGGTTTCTTGAAACAACTCTTCTTCATCTACCATGATTCCTGTAAAGGTATCATTAAAAACGTCTCTAAGTATGGATGAAGCTTTGTTGAGCTCGCCTAATACTTTTGACGGATGATGAGCAGTTGGTAATTTTTTACACATTGCAGTCCAACGATTCATCAGGTTCTGCAAATCTTTTTCTAATTCGGCTATGCTTTTGCCTTCGGCTACTGTACGTACAATAACCCCAAATCCTTTTGGTTTGATAGATTGCATTAACTTTTTCAATCGGTCTTTTTCTTCTTTCGATTCAATTTTTTGTGAAACTGAAACGCGATCTGAAAACGGAACCAGTACAATGAATCTTCCGGCGAACGAAAGTTCAGAGCTTATTCTGGGACCTTTGGTAGAAATAGGTTCTTTTACTACTTGTACCAGTACCGATTGATTGGCACTTAACACATCGGTTATAGAGCCGTTTTTGTCAATCTCGGGTTCAAAAGGGAAATTTTTGAGTGAATAGTCTTTTATTTTACCTGCGCTTACAAGTTTAATGAATTTCAAATAAGAAGCTAAATTAGGACCTAAATCATGATAGTGTAAAAAGGCATCTTTGTCTGAGCCTACATTTACAAAAGCGGCATTAAGTCCGGCAACGGGTTTTCGTATTTTGGCAATAAACACATCGCCTACAACAAAATCGCCTAATTGTTTTTCTTCTTCTTTGTGTAATTCTATTAGTTTTCCATCTTTTAATAAGGCAAAATCTACAGCATTATTTTCTTTTCTTATGATTAACTCTTTATTCATGTTGTAAATTTTTATCCCAACTTTTTGGCAATAGGCGATAAGCATAAGCAAAAGCTTATGGCTTACAGCTTATGGCTAATTGTAAGGATGGATTAATATTTTACAGGTAGTATTACCCGGGAGGAAAATTAAATTCCAATTTTCAACTTCCAAAATCCAATAAAATATTGGTTTTTTGGAGTTTTGGGTTTGGAATTTTTGAAACTTTCCAAATTTCAATGAACATTTTAAAAAAAAGAAAAAAGTAGTTAAGAACTACTTTTTCTTTTTGTGGCGGTTAGCTCTCGCTCGCTTTTTACGTTTGTGAGTTGCTACCTTATGTCTTTTTCTTTTTTTACCACTTGGCATAACTTGAAGGTTTTTGTTAAGTTAATAAATTATTTTTAAGCCGTAACTTCGGTTTTTTCTTTCACACTTTCTACAAATACTTTTGCAGGTTTAAATGCAGGAATGTTGTGTGCTGGTATTTTAATAGTTGTGTTTTTAGAAATGTTTCGCCCTGTTTTTTCGGCTCTTGTTTTGATAATAAAGCTACCAAAACCTCTTAAGTAAACGTTATCACCAGATTCTAAAGAGTTTTTTACTTCTTCCATAAACGCCTCAACTGTTGCCTGAGCTACTCCTTTTTCCAAACCTAATTTGTCCGAAATTTTAGCTACGATATCTGCTTTCGTCATTTTTTCTTCTTTTTTAATATTATGTAAAAATTTGAGAGCGCAAATATACAAATTAAAAAAACAATTTTTCAACTATAATTCATTAAAATTTAACATTATAAATATTTACTTTTACCAAAAGTCTTTTTTAATGAATTTTTCAAACCGGTTATTGTTGTGGTACGACAAAAACAAAAGACACTTACCATGGCGCGAAACCCATAATCCGTACGCTATCTGGTTGTCGGAAATTATGTTACAACAAACGCGAGTTGCGCAAGGATTGCCTTATTATTTAAAATTTATCGAAAGTTTTCCAACGGTTTTTGATTTAGCAAATGCCGATGAAGAGCAAGTTTTAAAGCTATGGCAAGGTCTTGGCTATTATTCGCGCGCTAGGAATTTGCATCAAACGGCACAAAAAATTTCCTTTGAATACGATGGTAATTTCCCCAACAATTATAAAGAGTTACTGAAATTAAAAGGAGTAGGCGAGTATACTGCGGCAGCCATTGCTTCAATTAGTTTTGATGAAGCCGTTCCTGTTGTAGATGGCAATGTGTTTCGGGTTTTAGCGCGATATTTTGCTGTTGAAACCGATATTCTTTCGGCGAAAGCCAAAAATGAATTTACAAATTTAGCTTTCGAATTATTAGACAAGAAGAATCCAGCGCAATTCAATCAAGCTATCATGGAATTTGGCGCTTTGCAATGTGTGCCAGCCAATCCAGATTGCGAAAAATGTATTTTTAATACCGATTGCCAAGCATTTTTACTAAATCGAGTTGCAGAATTTCCTGTAAAAATCAAGAAAACAAAAATCAAAAATCGCTATTTACATTATTTGGTTTTTCGAGATTTAAAAAATAAAACACTTGCAAACAAACGAACAGGAAATGGAATTTGGAAAAATCTGTACGAATTCCCTGTGCTAGAAACAAACGAAGAGGTGACATTTTCTGTGATTTCACAACAAATAAAAGAACAATTTACCAATGTAAAAGATGTGGTGTTGTTTAACCAAGATAAAATTTTGCACAAATTATCGCATCAACATTTACATATTTGGTTTTTTGATGTAGAACTCAATGAGGTTTTGCCCAACGGAATGGATATTTCGGAAGTTTCAAAATTGCCTACACCTATAGTAATTCATAATTTTTTGGAAGAATACTTTAAATAGAATCAAAAATTGTACTTTTGGAGTATGAAGATAGAAGCACAAAAAGAAATTATTTCGGGCTTTAAGCATTTAGAATTGTTGGCAAACCAGGTTGTTGAAGGTTTTATTTCGGGTATGCACAAGTCGCCATTTCATGGGTTTTCTGCAGAGTTTGCCGAACATAAAATTTATAACGCTGGCGAAAGCACCAAGCATATTGATTGGAAACTATTTGCAAAAACCGATAGACTTTATACCAAGCGCTACGAAGAGGAAACCAACATGCGCTGCCATCTTATTATAGATAATTCTTCGTCTATGTATTATCCGAAACCCGAAGGAGACCAGCCGTTTTATGAGTCTAAAATTGGATTTTCGGTCTTAGCATCAGCTGTTTTGATGAATCTTTTAAAAAAGCAACGAGATGCTGTTGGGCTTAGTGTTTTTTCGGATACATACGAATATTATGCACCAGAAAAAGGTAGCGATCGTCATCACAGAATGATTTTAAATACGCTGGAAAATATTTTAGAGTATCCAAAAACAAGCAAACAAACCGATGTGGTAACCTATTTGCATCAAATAGCCGAGAAATTGCATCGACGTTCAATGGTGATACTTTTTACGGATATGTTTCAGAATAATGACAAAGAAGCTCTATATAATGCATTGCAACATTTAAAGCACAACAAACACAAAGTAGTTGTCTTTCATGTGTATGACGAAAAAAGAGAATTGAATTTTGATTTTGATAGCAATCCAAGAAAATTTGTAGATTTAGAATCGGGCGAAATTATCAATTTGTATGCAAATAATGTCAAAGATTCATACAAAGAAAAGGTGTCAGAATACTTCAAAGAAGTAGCATTAACTTGCTCTCAGAACAAAATTAAGTATGTTCCAGTAAATGTTGGAGCAGATTTTGAAAAAATTCTCACGACATATCTTGTTGAAAAACAAAAATTTGGATAATTAGAACAAAAAAATATTTATAAAAATTAAAAAAACATTTGCAAGATTAAAAAAGCGTTGTATATTTGCAACCGCAATTAGCGAAGGTTTGGTAGTTCAGTTGGTTAGAATACATGCCTGTCACGCATGGGGTCGCGGGTTCGAGTCCCGTCCAGACCGCTAAAATTGGGAAAATTTAAAAAGCGTTTCATTTTTGAAACGCTTTTTTGCCCAAAAAAAGCATTTAAAATAGTTGTGTTGTTTCGTTACTCGAAAGAGTAACAAAAAGGTTTAGTAGTTAGACCAATGAAAAGCTTTCCATTTTTGGAAGGCTTTTTTGCTTTCATATAATTCATAATGCAAATCTTTAAAAAATTGAAGTAAATAAAAAAAGCTCAAACTAAATGTTTGAGCTTTTTTGTGCGGGTGATAGGACTCGAACCTACACGCCTTGCGGCACCAGATCCTAAGTCTGGCACGTCTACCAATTTCGCCACACCCGCAAAATTGTGAGTGCAAATATAAAAATAATTATGAATTATGAATTGCGAAATACGAATTTTTTTAAAAATATTTTTTAGTACATTTGGAATTATTAATATTCAATAAAATGAACAATATAAAACAATACGTTCAAGAAAATAAAGAGCGTTTTATTCAAGAACTTATAGAACTTTTAAAAATTCCTTCGGTAAGTGCTGATAGTGCTTATTCGCAAGATGTTTTGAACACTGCTGATGCAATAAAGAATAGTCTGGAAAAAGCCGGATGTAAGCATGTAGAAATTTGTGAAACGCCAGGTTATCCTATTGTATATGGCGAACATATTATCGATGAAAATTTACCAACGGTATTAGTTTATGGTCATTACGATGTACAACCACCAGATCCAATCGATTTATGGACTTCACCACCATTTGAACCTGTTATAAAAAAGACCGAAATTCATCCAGAAGGCGCCATTTTTGCACGTGGTGCTTGCGATGATAAAGGACAAATGTACATGCATGTAAAGGCATTCGAATACATGATTCAAAACAACTGTTTGCCTTGTAATGTAAAATTTATGATTGAAGGTGAAGAAGAAGTGGGTTCGTCAAGTTTGAGTTGGTTTGTAAAGCAAAATCAAGAAAAATTAGCAAACGACGTTATTCTTATTTCAGACACAGGAATGATTTCAAACACACAACCAAGTATCACAACAGGTTTACGCGGATTAAGTTATGTTGAGGTTGAGGTAACGGGGCCAAATCGCGATTTGCATTCTGGGTTGTATGGAGGAGCCGTTGCAAATCCTATCAATGTATTGTGCGATATGATTGCATCTTTGCATGATAAAGATAACAGAATTACGATACCAGGTTTTTACGACAAAGTAGAGGAGCTTTCGGCAGATGAAAGAGCCGAGATGGCAAAAGCACCATTCTCATTAGATGCTTACAAAAAAGCATTAGATATAGAAGATGTATATGGTGAAACAGGATATGTAACCAACGAAAGAAACTCAATACGTCCTACACTTGATGTGAATGGAATTTGGGGCGGTTATACTGGCGAAGGAGCTAAGACGGTTATTGCTAGTAAAGCTTATGCAAAAATATCGATGCGATTAGTTCCTAACCAAGATTGGGAAGAAATCACAGAGTTATTCTCAAAACATTTTGAAAGCATAGCACCAAAGGCTGTAAAAGTAAAAGTTACTCCGCATCACGGCGGACAAGGCTATGTAACACCTATAGACAGTATTGGCTATAAAGCGGCTAATAAAGCATATACAGAAACTTTTGGAATACCTGCTATTCCAGTGCGTTCGGGTGGAAGTATTCCAATTGTGGCTTTATTTGAACAAGAATTAAAATCAAAAACTATCTTGATGGGATTTGGTTTGGATAGTGATGCGATACATTCACCAAACGAACATTATGGTATTTTTAATTATCTAAAAGGAATTGAAACTATTCCGTTGTTTTACAAATATTTTGTAGAAATGAGTAAATAAAACAAAAAAGCCGACTATCTAAGTCGGCTTTTTTTATAAAAAATTTATTCTTTAATCAACAAGTACAATCACTTTATTGTTATTCATTTCTATAGTTCCAGAATTGATAGCCAAAGTAAATGTAGTGTTATCAACACGATTTATTTTCTCGTTAAGATTTTCAGTAAGGTTGTTAGCAACAACTTTTACGTTTCCGTTTTTTAGAATAGAAACGATAGGAGCGTGGTTGTTTAAAATTTGAAACGAACCATCAATCCCAGGAAGTGTTACCGATGTAATTTCTCCAGAAAATAATGTGGCTTCGGGTGATACTATTTCTAAAATCATTTTCTTTTGCTTTGGGCTTTAAGCTTACTGCTTTAAGCAATTATTACGCTTCTGCTAACATTTTTTGACCAGCTTCAACTACATCTTCAATAGTTCCTTTAAGGTTGAAAGCAGCTTCTGGCAAGTGGTCTAATTCTCCATCGATAATCATGTTGAAACCTTTGATAGTGTCTTTGATATCAACTAAAACACCTGGTATACCTGTAAACTGTTCTGCAACGTGGAATGGTTGCGACAAGAAACGTTGTACACGACGTGCACGAGATACAGATAATTTATCTTCTTCAGATAATTCTTCCATACCAAGAATTGCAATAATATCTTGAAGTTGTTTGTATTTTTGAAGGATTTCTTTTACTCTTTGAGCACAATCATAATGCTCGTCTCCTAAAATTTCTGGAGTTAAAATTCTTGAAGTAGAATCCAATGGGTCTACTGCAGGATAAATACCAAGCTCAGCAATTTTACGAGATAATACTGTTGTTGCATCAAGGTGGGCAAATGTTGTAGCCGGTGCCGGGTCTGTTAAGTCATCGGCAGGTACATATACCGCTTGTACTGAGGTAATCGAACCTTTTTTGGTAGATGTAATACGCTCTTGCATGGCACCCATCTCAGTAGCCAAAGTTGGCTGATAACCTACGGCAGATGGCATACGACCTAATAACGCAGATACCTCAGAACCCGCTTGTGTAAAACGGAAGATGTTGTCTACGAAGAAAAGTACGTCTTTTCCTTGATCTGTGCCAGCTCCATCACGGAAATATTCTGCAATGGTAAGACCAGATAATGCAACACGTGCACGTGCTCCTGGTGGTTCGTTCATTTGTCCGAATACGAAAGTAGCTTTAGACTCTCTCATTCCAGATTTGTCAACTTTGGTTAAATCCCAACCTCCATTTTCCATAGAGTGCATGAAATCATCACCATATTTTATAATGCCAGATTCAAGCATCTCACGAAGTAAATCGTTTCCTTCACGAGTTCTTTCACCTACACCTGCAAACACAGATAAACCTCCGTGTCCTTTTGCAATATTGTTAATTAATTCCTGAATCAATACTGTTTTTCCTACTCCAGCACCACCAAACAATCCAATTTTACCACCTTTTGCATAAGGCTCAATCAAATCGATTACTTTGATACCTGTAAATAAAACTTCTGTTGAAGTAGATAAATCTTCGAATTTTGGCGCTTGACGGTGGATTGACATACCATTGGCATCATCTTTTGCAAGATTCCCTAATCCATCAATAGCATCTCCAACTACGTTAAATAAACGACCGTAGATGTCTGCACCAATTGGCATTTGAATTGGTTTGCCAGTTGATACAACTTCGGTTCCACGAGACAAACCGTCTGTAGAGTCCATTGATATGGTACGTACAGTGTCTTGTCCTACGTGCGATTGAACTTCTAAAATTAGTTTTGTTCCATCGGGTTTATTGATTTCTAATGAATCATAAATTTTTGGCAATTCTGAATCTTGCGTATTAAACACAACATCAACAACCGGACCGATGATTTGTGCTACTTTTCCTATTGCTTTTGACATTACTTAAGTATTATTTTAGTAGTGATTTAATATTGATTAAACCGCATACGGTTTTCAGGGTGCAAAGATAGTTTTAAAAAATGGAAATACAAATAGTGAGAAAGAAAAAACAGTAGAAAAACAATAAATTTTGGTTGTTTCCTACATCGATATAAATTTTTTACCCTCAGTTTTTTATGGTGTTGTGTTTTCTTGGCTTTCTAATTTTTCCAAAAGTGTTTCAACTTCTACTTTTTGTGCGGCATATTTTTTTTGAAGTTCGCTTCCTTCGCCCATACGTTTGTAATATTCAAGGGCTTTTTTGCAAAATCCTTTTTCGTTAAAAACAACAACATCTGGAATGTTTGGGTAAATTTTATGAAAAATCATTTCGTAATATGCTTGCCATTCGCGCTCATTTCTATCAGGAATTTCATGTCCGTTTTGTCTTTGTGCAACATGTACCATTTCATGCGCAATTAGCGTAAGCATCAACTCTAACTGAAAATCGAAAGTGTTTTCGGGAATTCGTATTATTTGGCTTTCGCCAAAATTTCCTTCGGTAGTCATTAAGATATATTTTGGGTCGGCTTTTTCCCGAAGCTCAAATCCTTTAAAATTTGGGTGGCGTAGACCGTATTCGTCTATAAGAAAATTGGCGGCATTTATGGTTTCGCCAAGTTCATTATAGCGTTCTATAATTTCTTTTATTTGCGATAAAGATTTCATTTACAACTAATATATTTCTATAAATTCAACACCTACACCAATAACGTTGGGTAGATAAACACCTTTGTAACTTTGCGAAATCGAGATTTTATAAACTCCTTTTTCTGATTCTCGTTTTGGAGCAAAGGAAGCGCTTAAATCACAAACATCGCCAGTACAGTTGCTTACATAATTACTGTTGGTAACATTGAAGGAAATGGTGTGTTTTTCGGTTTTTCCAGATGGTGAAGTGATTGTGATTTGCACAGGAAACTCTGGAAAATTGGAACCATAAACATAGCTAAATTCAAATGATGGATAAAAAACTTTTGAATCATCATCAATAGTGATTTCAAAATTTTGAGGTTGGGAGCTAAGCCATTGATTATTTTCAAAAGTCTTAAAATCTTTTGTATTATTACAAGAAATGAGTAATAATGCAGTACACAATAAAAAGAATATTTTTTTCATTTTAACTATTTTTAAATTTAACCAAAAAGCTCAGTAACTACATCTTCAATTTTGGCAACTAATTTTACTTGAATGCCTTTGAAAGTTGCAGGAATTTTGTTGTATTTCGAAATAAATATTGTAGAAAAGCCCAATTTTTCGGCTTCTAAAATGCGCTGTTCAACTCTATTTACCGGACGAATTTCGCCAGATAATCCGACTTCGCCAGCAAAACAAAAATCTTTATTGATAGAAATATCTTCGTTTGACGAAAGTATGGCAGCAACTACGGCCAAGTCGATAGCAGGATCATCTACCGAGATGCCGCCCGTAATGTTTAAGAAAACATCTTTGGCACCCAGCCTGAAACCAGCGCGTTTTTCTAAAACAGCCAAAAGCATATTCAGCCTTTTAGCATTGTAGCCAGTTGTGCTTCGTTGTGGCGTGCCATAAACCGCTGTAGAAACCAAAGCTTGAATTTCTATCATAAGCGGTCGCATGCCTTCGAGGGTGCAGGCAATAGCTGTTCCGGAAAGTTCTTCGTTTTTATGAGAAATTAATATTTCTGATGGATTGGAAACTTCGCGCAAACCCGAACCTTGCATTTCGTAAATTCCCAATTCTGAAGTAGAACCAAATCGATTTTTTAACGCTCGTAAAATGCGATACACATGATTTCGGTCGCCTTCAAATTGCAAAACGGTGTCTACCATGTGTTCCAAAATTTTCGGGCCAGCTATGGTTCCATCTTTGGTAATATGCCCAATTAAAAGCACAGGAACATTGGTTTCTTTGGCAAACTTTATAAGTTCGGCAGTACATTCACGTATTTGCGAAATACTTCCTGCCGAAGATTCGATAAAATCGGTATGCAAGGTTTGTATAGAATCGATGATTACGATATCGGGTTCGATTTCTACTATTTGCCTAAAGATATTTTGTGTTTTGGTTTCGGTAAGAATGTAGCAACTATTGTTTTTGTCATTAATACGTTCGGCACGCATTTTTATTTGCTTCTGGCTTTCTTCACCCGAAACGTATAAGGTTTTATAAGGTAAGTTTAATGATATTTGTAATAATAAAGTACTCTTACCAATACCAGGTTCGCCGCCCAAAAGTGTTAACGAGCCTGGAACTAAACCGCCGCCCAAAACTCTATTTAACTCACCATCGGTAGTATTAATTCGGAGCTCTTGTGTGCTGTCTATTTCTTTTATAAGTAATGGTTTGGAAACTTTTTTTACTTCCGATGTGGGTTTCCAACTGCTTTTTTCTTCTTTTTGAACTACTTCTTCTACAATGGTGTTCCACTCTTTACAAGAAGTACACTGTCCTTGCCATTTGGCAAATTGAGTGCCGCAGTTTTGACAAAAAAAAGTAGTTTTAGTTTTTGCCATCTTCTTTTTTCTCTTCTTTTGGCGTTTCTTCGGTAGGAGTAGTAGAGTCTGCAGGCGTAGTTGTGCTACCATCAGTTGGTGGCGTATCAGTAGCAGCCGGAGCTTCTTTTGGTGCAGATTTTAACTTCGCTGTAGCGCTTTTCATTTCTCTGATTTTATCAACAATAACGTCTTTGGTGAGTTCGCCAATAGCTGTAAGTGTAAATGCTTTTTGGTATGATTTTGTGGCTTGTTGTACATTGCCTTGTGCTTCATAAAATCGAGCCATATAATAGTCGCCCAACATGGTTTTTGGAAAACTTTTGTGTGCCATTTGCGATAAAAGTTCAAATTCGCCAAAAGCTTTGTTCTTTATAATGGCAGCTTCAATAGCTCTGAAATCATTGTAACGTCCGGGAACTTTGTAGCCAAGCGAACTTTCTGCCAATTCGTATTTGTCTTTTAAATATAAGGCGTAACCCGATGGAAGTTTCACGATTTTTTCTTTGTATTCATTGATGGATATAGGTTGATACGATGCAAAAATGTGATAAAGTGCGCGTGGTACAGCTTGCAAAACAACCGAATAATGGGTGGTGTTTTGAAACTCATCATACAAATAACTGAAGTTTTTGCTGTCTATCACTTTCATGGCTTTATCCATTTCTTGTGCGTTGGTTTTTAGGTCGTCGTTGTCGCCATCGGCAACGCACATGTATAGAAATGTTTTTTTGCTGGTTTTGGCACATAAAGCTGGCAAATTGTCTATCATTCCTTCCGGAAATTCTGGACTCAAATTGATATATGCATTAAACAAAGGATTGTCTTTGTGTAGATAAAAATCAGAAAATCCGGCGGTTAAATCGTGTCCGGCTACAATTCGAAATGGCGCAGTTTTAAATTTCTTTTCGATATAGGGCACAACTTCGCCACCAAAAAATTCAAAGAAAACATTTCCGGTTTTATCTGGAAGCCCAGTTTGCGGATCGATGGCGCAGTCGGTAACGCGCTCATCATTTTGATTTTGATACAAAGAAACCAAAATCATATCGGGCAAATCGCTCCAATAGGCAGAATAGTCTAATGTTCCTAAAAAGGCATCGTGCAGATATTCGCCATCTAAAAGATAAATAACAGGATAACTTTTGTTCCCGTTCGAACTATAGTTTCTTGGCAAGGTGATGCCGATTTTTCTAAAAACATTTTGTTTCTTCGAAAAAACACTGTCTACCACTTTTTGCGAAAATGAAGACATACTGATACTTAATAGTAAGACTAAAGCAATTCTTTTCATAGCTTAAAAAATTGATTTTTGGGCTAATTTAAGAATTTTTTCGGTTAAAAATCTGATGTAATAAGAAATGTTTAATAAATTCCGAATTCAAATCATTTAATTTTGTAGAGATGACACTCAAAAGAGACTCATTCCTACTAGCTTTTATTGTTTAAAGATTTTTTTAGTAATATTTTTTCCCCCAGTAGTTATTTTTAACAAATAATTACCTTGTTGTAAATTACTAATATCTAAAATCGTTTCGGCAGTATCAACAATTTTGGTCTGTATTTGTCTACCTTGAATATCAAAAACTGTAACTGAACTGATTTGATTTTCAGATTTGATGTTTACTATATTTTTTGCCGGATTTGGATAAACTGAAACTTGTGCTTTATCAAAAGTTGTATTGTTTAGCCCTTGTCGTAATGGAGATGGAAACATACTACAATCTGCATTTCCGAACTGTATTGTTTGCCCTTGTTTTGTATAACAGTTTATCCCACCTCCACCATCTAACGTGGTCATACAATACGGGCCAATATCTCCGATTCCCTCAATAGGCCCTGATTGATTGCCTAAATATGACATAATATGCTTTAAACTTAGTCCTGAGATATTTACTATTTCTATTGCTTCAATAGCGCAATTATCATTTGTGTGAAATGGTAAAACAGGAAAAGAATCTCCTACTTGAGCCGATGCAATTGGACTACTTTGAAAAAATACACTCTCAACACCAGTATTTGGATTTAAAGAATAAAAATTACCCAAATCATCTTCTCTAACTAAATTGGATAATCCAGAATCATAAGAAGAAAAAAAATCCGTAACATTATAATATGAATCTGTTCTCAATGTGTAAAACCTTCTATAATAAGTATATCCGTTATAATCTTGGGTACCATCAAAATAATAGGTTGTATAATGTAATTGTAAAACACCTCCAGAAGAAATTGCATATTCTCGCCACTCTGAAGTTTCGTCTAAATAATGAGAATAGAAAATTTGAGCTTGTGATAAACAGCTCATTACTAACAATAAAAGAGTGTGTTTTAATTTCATAATTTTAGTTTTTAATTGTTGTTTATTTTTTAAATCAACCCTGTCAGCGTTTTAAACGCTGACAGGGGTAAAGTTTTTACTTTTTAATTACAGACTGCTCCATAATGCCATTTTGGGTTTTTATTTTTACAAAATACACGCCACTCGGATAATTTGTTAAATCAATCATTGCATTGTTGTCATCCCGAGCGCAGTCGAGGGACAATACTTTTTGCCCCAACACGTTATATACCTCCACTGTTACTACGAGCGGTAGCGTGGCAGCCCCAAACATAACGGTAAATACCCCACTACTTGGGTTGGGTGCTATGCTAAAACTGTTTGCCACCACATTCTCGGTAGCCAAGGCGCAACTACTATCAATAGTAACCCCGGCAGTATTAAACCCGCAAGTGGCTAAATAGTTTTGCAATGCAGATATCTCAAAATCATCTGCGCAGATAGAGGTTAATGCCGGTAGGTTGCTCCAACAATTACCGCTTGGATTTGTAAGCATAGTAGCATAATCTAATGATGTACTGTTATGAATATTAATAGTAGTTAAATTTGGATTGTTGCCTAAAAGTAAACTTAACAAATTACTACAAGTATTGCATTAAAATTGCTTATAGGATTGTACTGTAAAGCAATAGCCCTAAAGTTTTGTGGTAAATTGAATATACTAATGGTATTATAACCAACCGTTAACAAATTAAGATTAGAAAAACATTCTAAACCCGTTAAATCACTTATTTTTTGAGTACTCCATACTGAACCCGTAGAATAAAGATTTAGGTAACCCACTTCATTAGCCTCTGTTATCGATATCTCGCCGTCACCATCGGTATCAACCGTTACCATAGGGATATCTGTAACTGAACGGGCTACACCATTATCTCCTACCAATCTGTTTTTAAGATTAATATCATTAAAACAAATATTTCCCGAACAAGGGCAAAAACTTGTTTGGCTACTTGCCGCGGCTTTAGAAACAGTAGTAGATGGCGGAGGTGTCGTTTCCGCAAGCGGTGAACTTGGAGCTACCACCTGAATGTTTACTTGAACCGTATTGCAGATACTTGGATACGTATTGTCGCATACCGTATAGGTTAAAACATAGGAACCTACGGGTATTGCACTTCCTCCAACGGTACTAGGTAAAACATTCCCGTTTGTTGTTACTGTAAAATAAGCTGTGGGTGTGGTACTGCTACCGGTAAGGGTTACACTACTCAAAGTGAGCGTAGTGTTTACCGCAGGTGGAGCGCAATTTATTATGCGCAAATCATTGCTCAATACATTATAAACACTCACTCCTGTAGGGCTTATTAAATTACCTCCAGTATCATAGGTAAGGTTATCGTTAATAGGCTTTATAGGCGATACTAAAACTGTACCACTCATCCCAGGATTAATAGAATTATCTATTTTTATATCTGTCAAATTATAAGAATTTCCAAATCTATCAATTACTTTATCAAAATAACCTCCAGGAGTGGCGTAAGAATCTGCAGGATTAGTTTGTGAAAAACTGGAAACTATCCAAAAAAAACTTATTAGCAACGAAGAAAAAATCTTCTTACACCAAGAATTGTGTGTGTGTGCATTGTTTCATTTTGATTTGTATTAGTTTAATAATCACAAATATAGAAAATTTATTCTTACAAAAACACACAAATAAGAATTAGCAAAGAAAAAATGAGTATTAGTTACTGGCATTTGTAAATTTCCATATAGGTATTAGGAATTTTCCAATAGGTTTTTGACAATCTCAGTCGGGGAATTATATTCCCTTGTTCTTTATATGTTTTTCCCGTCAGAAATTTTGGTTTTTCTTGTGAAAAATTATTTTTTTCTATTAAAAAGTGGTAAAAACAAGAAAGATAAACCACCCAAAATTATCATTATTAGCGTTTGCGATGTCCAAATAAGCCAGCCAAGTGCAATTCCAGCTGTGGCTGTTACACCGTATAAAAGAAATATTTGTTTGATAACAAAAGGAAAAACACCAAATCCACTATTTGTAAACCCTATGGTTAAGCTTCCAAAAATAAATGCAATAATTACAGCACCCAAACTAATATGGCTGGTTTCGGGAAGTGCAAAAATTGTTACATAAAACATTAAGATATAAGTAAACCAAATAAAGAAAGAATGAAAAAGAAAAGCCCATTTGTCTTTCATTTTAAAAATACTGGTAAAGCCTTCTACCAAACCATTAAGTTTTTCTTTTAAAAGTAAAACAAATTTGAGTTTGGAATATTTCCAAAGCAACATAAAGGAGATAAATCCTACAAAACCAATAATTGCTAAAATTATTAATTTTTCAAATGGAATTATGGAATATACATATTCTTTTAATACCTTAAGCTCTACAAAAAAAGCGATAATCACAAATATTAAAAAGACAAATAAATCGACTACACGTTCGGCAACAATGGTTCCAAAACCTTTATCAAACGGAACATTTTCGTATTTTTTTAAAACAAAAGCGCGCGAAAATTCGCCCGATCGTGGTACCGTAAGATTGACCATATAACCAATACACACCGCCATAAGATTGTTGTAGAAATGCGTTTGATAGCCCATGTGTCTTAACGAATAGCGCCAACGATAGGCTCGTGACCAAAATCCGAAAAATGCTATGAAAAGCGAGAGTAGAATATAAAAATAATTGGCGTTTTTAAAATAGCCTTTTATTTCGGCAAGTTGCGCATTGGTAAATTGATTGTATTGATACACAATGAGTCCAACGCCCAATGCTAATGGAATTATGAAAGACAAAAATTTCTTAAAAAAACTTTTCTCGGGAGAATTTTCTGCCAGTGCAATGCTTTCATCTTCCGAAAAATTTTCAGAAACTTGAGAATCATCTTTCATAAATTTTATTTCAACATATTGGTAGTTTCGTCTGGGAATACCAACCAAGGTTTAAAGGTTTTTGCTTCTTCAAAATCCATAGAAGCATAAGAAATAATGATGATGATATCGCCCTTATGTACCTTGCGAGCCGCAGGACCGTTTAGGGTAATTTCGCCGGTTTGTTTGCCGCCTTTTATCACGTAGGTTTCAAAACGCTCGCCGTTATTGATGTTTACTATCGAAACTTTTTCGCCTTCTATAATGTTTGATGCTTCCATCAAGGCTTCATCTACGGTAATACTGCCGATATAATTTAGATCAGCTCCGGTTACTTTTACGCGATGAATTTTTGATTTTACAACTTGTATTTGCATGGTGCAAAGGTATATTAATTTAATGAAATGGTGTCTATCAAACGGATATTATTAACAAAAACGGCTATAAAGGCTCGGTATTTTTTGTTTTTATTTTTTCTGATACAAGGCAAAAGATGGTCTTCATCAGCTATTTCAAAATATTCCAATTGAAAGGTATTTTGTTTGTTAAATTCTTGTTCAATTCTTTTTTTCACTTCCTTAGCAGATTTCGTGCCAAAAAGTTCTTTTGCTAAGAGCAATTTTTTATAAATAATCGATGCTTTCTCACGCTCATCGGTAGTAAGTCTTTGGTTACGAGAACTCATTGCCAATCCGTTTTTTTCTCTATAAATAGGGCAACCAATAACGGTAACGGGCATTTTTTCTTTAGAAACCATTTTCTTTACAATTTGTAATTGCTGAAAATCTTTTTCCCCAAAATACGCATTATTAGGCGTTACTATTTCAAATAATTTTTTCACTACAGTTCCTACACCATCAAAATGACCCGGGCGAAATTTGCCTTCCATCTGGTTTTCCAATCCATCATAATCGAAGTGCGTAGATTGCGGTTTTCCATCATAAATATCATCAACTTCGGGAGCATAAACTATAATTGAGTCTGAAATTGTTTTTATTTTTTCAACATCAGCCTCAAGAGTTCTTGGGTATTTTGCTAAATCTTCAGGATTATTAAACTGTGTTGGGTTTACAAAAATACTCATAACCGTTACAGCATTTTCTTTCAAAGATTGTTCTAACAAAGATAGATGTCCTTGATGTAAAGCGCCCATAGTTGGTACAAACCCGATACTTTTTTTGGCATCAAGATAGGGTTGCAAATGGGTTTTAAGGTCTGCTTTTTTATGGTAAACAAGCATGAAAAAATAATTTAAAACGGTGCAAACGTACTACTTTTATGGTTATTTGCATAAAAATTTGTACTTTTGCGTGATTTTAGTCAATATAATTTGATACTTTCAACATGAAAGACAAAAGAATTTTATATGTTTCTTCAGAAGTTGTGCCATATTTGGCAGAGAATGAAGTTTCAATGATGTCGTATGATTTACCAAAAATGATAAACGACCAGAGTGGACAAATTCGTATTTTTATGCCAAGATATGGTAATATAAACGAAAGAAGACACCAACTACACGAAGTTATCCGTTTGTCCGGTATGAACCTTGTGGTGAATGATGTAGATATGCCGCTAATTATAAAAGTAGCATCTATTCCAAAAGAGAGGATACAGGTTTATTTTATTGATAACGACGAGTATTTTAAAAGAAAAGCAACTTTTACTGATGAAGAAGGAGTGCTTTTCCCAGACAACGATGAGCGCGCTATATTTTTTGCAAAAGGTGTAGTAGAAACTGTAAAGAAACTTAATTGGGTTCCCGATATTATTCATGTACATGGTTGGCTTGCGAGCATGTTGCCCGTGTATATGAAACATTTTTATAAAAATGAAACCTTATTTTCGGAAACTAAGATTGTAACTTCAATATACAATCAACCATTTGAAGGGATTTTGGATAAAGATTTTATCGAAAAAGTAAAGTTTGACGGAATTCCTGTTGATGCTATTCACCAGTTAGAAAACCCAACCTACGAGAATTTGATGGAAGTTGCCATTGCCAATTCAGATGCAGTGGTAATGGGTTCAGAAAAGCTCTCGCCAACTTTAACAAAATTTATAGAAACTTCTCAAAAACCTTTTTTACCTTTCGCCTCCAAAGATGGATATGTAGAGGCATATTCCGCTTTTTACGAACAAATATTATAGTTTTTATATGAAGTTTAGTTTAGTTTTAAAATCAATAGCAGTAGTTGTTCTAGTAATATTTGTAGCATCGTGTGATGATGATTACAACGAATTAGGAACTAATATTTTGGGAGACGATCATTACTTGTTAGACTCAATCGTAGATTATCCTGTGGCATATACCCAAACGATGGGGCCAGTTCAAACAAGCGATTTGCCAGTAAATAGTCTTGGTGTATACAAAATGGGTGATTTTGGAACTATAAAAGCTAGTTACTTAACACAGTTAGGATTAAGTTCAGGGAATGTTAAAATACATAGTGATTTGACAGATGTTGTTGATGGTGCAGGGGTGGTTACTTCACATTATGGTATAGACTCTGTTTATGTTTACATACCTTATTATTCTACAGTAAAAAGCACCAATTCTGATACAGGAAATAGCACTTATGAATTAGATTCTATAATGCCGAGTACATATACAGGAAAAAAAATCAAATTAGAAATAAAGCGTTCAACACTTGAATTAAATCAATATGATCTTGATGAAGGATTAACTCAAATAAAAAAGTATTATTCAAACGATCAAGCATATTTAGAAAGTAATTTAAGTGATGTTTTGCTCAATGCAGAAATTAATGCAGATGATTCACAACGCCTTTTTTATAAAAAAACAACAAATTCAAATGGGCAAGTAATACCAGGTAATGCAACAAATGGTGCCGCAATAGACTCTAGGTTAGCTCCAGGTATTTTCAGTTTGTTGGATGCTAATTACTTTAAGGATTTATTATTAGATGCCAAAGCAGAAGGCGCATTATTAAACAATAATACTTTCAGAAATTTTTTCAAAGGTTTGTATTTAAAAGCGGATACGCCAGCATCAAGTAGTGTAAATGATGGTTTCATGGCACGATTCAACTTCGCTAATGCAAAAATTGTAATTATTTACCATGACAAATATTCAAGTACTGTAACTACTCCAACAAGAAAAGTGCTGTCTTTAGGTTTTACAGGCAGAAGTGTCAATGTTTTTGATACGAGTGATGCTACCGCTATAAATGATGGAGTGGCAACAGGTGATGACAGACTCTTTGTAAAAGGAGGCGAAGGAGCACAAGCGGTTATTACAATTCCTCAAACTACAATTTCTGATTTAAAGACATATAAAGCAAAAGTAAATGATGCAGCAATAACCTTTACTTTAGATTCTGATTTTAATGATGATTCAGCTAATATTGCCTATCCAAAACGTTTTTATTTGTATGATTTAGAAACCCGAAGAGTGTTGTTAGATTACACGTACGACCCATCTACTTCTTCATCTACAAAATACAATAAGTATATATATGGTGGTATTGAAAAAACTATTGATGGTAAAAAAAGAGTAAGGTTTAATATTACAAACCATATGCGAAATCTTGTAAAAACTTTTAAAGCTGATGAAGCAGCACAAGACTCAATAGGTAATTACAAATTAGGCTTAGCCATTACTGAGAATATTAATGTAGGGTCGTTATATAGAAGGAAAAATGTAACTTCTGTTGAAACACTTAAACATCCTTTAAAATATGTGCCAATTATGAGTGTTTGTTCTCCATTGGGAGCAAAGTTTTATGGTAGTAAAATTGATAATAATAATACGCAAGACACCAGAGTAAAACTCGAAATTTGGTACACTAAACAAGAAGATTAAATCTAAGAAATATATGTGTGGAATTGTTGGATATATCGGAAAAAGACAAGCCTATGATGTAGTAATCAAAGGGCTAAAACGCTTAGAATACAGAGGGTACGATAGTGCCGGAGTAATGCTGTATGATGGCGAAAATATGAAAGTTGCCAAAACCAAAGGCAAAGTTTCAAACCTTGAAGAAAAAGCGCAAGCAGAAATAACCTTAAATGGAACTATAGGAATTGGTCATACCCGTTGGGCAACACACGGCGTACCCAATGACGTAAACTCGCATCCGCACCTTTCAAATTCTGGAAGGTTGTGTATTATCCACAACGGAATTATAGAAAATTATGAGCCTCTAAAAAAAGAGCTCATAAACCGTGGCTATACTTTTAAATCAGATACCGATACCGAAGTTTTAGTAAATCTTATTGAAGAAATTCAAAAGAAAGAAAATATTAAATTAGGAAAAGCAGTTCAAATTGCTTTAAATCAAGTAATTGGAGCTTACGCAATTGTTGTTTTTGATATAGAAAAACCAGACGAACTTATAGCCGCACGTTTGGGTTCGCCATTGGCAATAGGTATTGGAGATGATGAGTATTTTGTAGCGTCAGATGCTTCGCCTTTTATCGAATATACTTCAAACGCCATTTATCTTGAAGATGAAGAAATGGCAATAATTCGTACACACAAACCATTAAAAATTAGAAAAATAAAAGACGATTCACTTGTAGATCCTTTAATTCAAGAATTGCAAATGAATTTAGAGCAAATAGAAAAAGGTGGTTTCGACCATTTTATGCTCAAAGAAATATACGAACAACCAGCCGTAATCAAAGATACATACAGAGGACGTTTGCTTGCTTCCAAAGGAATTATTCAAATGAGTGGTGTCGAAGATAATTTAGAAAAATTCTTAAACGCCGACAGAATCATTATTATCGCTTGCGGAACTTCGTGGCATGCAGGTTTGGTAGCCGAGTATATTATCGAAGAATTTGCTCGTATCAATGTTGAGGTAGAATATGCTTCAGAATTTAGATATCGAAACCCAATTATTACCGATAAAGATGTGATTATCCCAATTTCGCAATCGGGAGAAACTGCAGATACACTGGCTGCTATCAAATTAGCAAAAGAAAAAGGAGCATTTGTTTTTGGAGTTTGTAATGTAGTAGGTTCTTCAATATCAAGAGAAACTCACGCTGGTGCTTATACACACGCGGGGCCCGAGATTGGTGTGGCATCTACAAAAGCTTTTACAACACAAATTACAGTGTTGGCTATGTTGGCATTGCGTTTAGCAAAAGCAAAAGGGACACTTTCAAATTCAGATTATTTCAGATACTTACAAGAATTAGAATTAATTCCAGAAAAAGTTGCAGAAGCATTAAAAACTGATGTAGTATCAAAAGAAATAGCCTCTATTTACAAAGATGCAACTAATTGTTTGTATTTAGGTCGCGGATATAACTTCCCTGTAGCATTAGAAGGAGCTTTAAAATTAAAAGAAATCTCTTACATTCATGCAGAAGGTTATCCAGCCGCAGAAATGAAACATGGTCCTATTGCATTAATCGATGAAAAAATGCCGGTAATCGTTATCGCTCCAAAACAAGGACATTATGACAAGATTGTGAGCAACATACAAGAAATAAAATCAAGAAGTGGTAAAATTATTGCTATTGTAACAAAAGGCGACACACAAGTAAAAGAACTTGCCGATCACGTTATAGAAATCCCTGAAACATCAGATGCTTTATCACCTATTGTTACAACTATTCCATTACAGTTATTGTCTTACTATATTGCTGTTTTACGAGGGTGTAATGTAGATCAACCTCGAAATTTAGCCAAATCGGTTACGGTAGAATAAACTTAATTCTGTAAACAATATACTACAAAACGAAAGCATTTGCTTTCGTTTTTTGTTTTTAATCATTCCAGTTTTTGAAATTCATTTTTTTAAGACAATTTTTTAAAGAAATTAATAATTTTTTAACGTTAAAAAAATTTTCTAAAAAAATAATTTGTACATTGGCTTCATAAAAACCAACAAATTTTAGCCTATATGAAGAATTTTTATTATTGGTTGATGTTGTTTGTTTGCAGTTTTTCAATGGCGCAAACTACAATATCAGGAACAGTTAAAGACAACAAAAACGAACCCGTAGCTGGAGCAAATGTTAAGATTTCCGACGGTTCGAGTACCGCTACAAACGGAGAAGGAAAGTTTGTACTTAAAACTTCAAAAAAACCACCTTTTGATATTATAGTGTCAAGAGTTGGGTTTGATTCACAAACAGTTTCTGTAACTTCATCACAATCTATAGATGTCGTGATGACCACTTCAGAAAACAGATTGGAAGATGTAGTTGTTTCTGCATCAAGAACGCCAGAAAGAATTAAAGAATCGCCTGTTACAATCGAAAGAATGGGTATAAAAGATGTAAAAAGAACAGCATCGCCTACTTTCTACGACGGATTAGAAAATTTGAAAGAAGTACAAATGAACACCAGTAGTATGTCTTTCAAATCAATCAATACGCGTGGTTTTGCTACAGTTTCAAACACACGTTTTATGCAGTTAGTAGATGGTATGGATAATTCATCACCGTTACTTAACTTCGTGATTGGTAACATGATTGGTGTTTCTGACATCGATGTACAAAGTGTAGAATTACTTCCTGGAGCTTCATCTGCATTATATGGTGCCAATGCATTTAATGGTATCTTGTTTATGAATAGCAAAAGCCCATTTACAAGTCCTGGAATTTCTGCTTATGCAAAATATGGTATGACATCGCAGGAAGCTGCAGGTACAAATAACTATTATGATGTTGGGGTAAGATTGGCTCATAAATTTTCAAATTACTTTGCTGCCAAAGGTAATTTTACCTATATGCAAGCAACAGATTGGTACGCTACCGATTACAATGGTGTAGATCCTGTAACTGGAGATAGAGTACTTGGAGATAATAGATCAAATCCAAATTATAATGGTGTAAACGTATACGGAGATGAAGCATCAACTAATATTAAAGATGTAGGTTCTAAATTGGCACAGTTAGGATTAATTCCTTCATCTGCAGTAAATCTTTTACCAGACGCAAGTGTGAGTAGAACGGGTTACAACGAAATTGACTTAACTGACAATAAAGTTAAAAATATCAAAGCAGATTTCTCATTACATTTAAAACCATGGGCTGATGATGTTGAAATCATTTGGCAAAGTAAATTTGGTTTTGGTAATGCAGTGTATCAAGGAGCCAACCGTTACTATTTGAACGGATTTAACATGCAACAACACAAAATTGAAGTTCGTGGAGACAATTTCTTTTTACGTTCTTATATGACAGCCGAAGGCGGAGGAAAATCGTACGACATGTTGTTTACAGGTATTAATGTAAACAGACAATGGAAATCTGATGAAACTTGGTTTGGTGAATACGCAGGGGCTTATATTAGTTCAACCTTAGGAGGAGCAACGCCACAACAAGCACATGCTAATGCAAGAGCTACAGCCGATACCGGAAGATTTTTACCAGGAACTACTCAATTCCAAGAAGCAATGAATAAAGTAACCGGAGATTCTGATGTTAGAACAGGTTCTAAATTGGTAGATAACTCAAAGATCTACCATTCAGATGCGAATTATAATTTCAAAAATCAAATAAAATTTATGGAACTCCAAGTAGGTGGTTCTTATAGATTGTATAGCTTAAACTCTTATGGAAGAATTTATACCGACCACGGACAAAATATCGACTATGATGAGTACGGTTTATATACACAAATCCAGAAAAAATTAATGGAAGACAGATTGAAACTTACAGGGTCTATCCGTTATGATAAATCACAAAACTTCAAAGGAAATTATTCTCCAAGATTATCTGTTGTATATTCAGCAGGAGAAAAGAAAAACCACAACTTTAGAGCTTCATTCCAAACAGGTTTCCGTAACCCAACCACACAAGATCAATACATAGGATTTGATGTAGGAAGAGCTGTTTTAGTAGGTTCTGCAGCCGACAACTTAGACCGTTTCTATGAAACAAGAGGTGGCGGAGGTACCAATGGTACAATTTCTGCAACAGGACAAGGAATTTTAGGATTAATAAATGGTGTACCAACAAGTACAGTTACAATGACAGGGCACAATGCTTATGAAAACGCTTTTACAGCAGAATCAGCTGCGGCTTTTGGAGCTGCTTTAAAAGCAAATCCAACACCAGTCGGATTTGTAGCAGCTGCAACAAAATTGCAAAAAGCAAATGTAGCTTTAGTTAGACCAGAAACGGTTAAAGCGTTTGAATTAGGTTATAAAGGTCAAATTCAAAAATTAGCGTATGACCTTAATGGATATTATAATATTTACAACCACTTTATTGGAAACAAAAATGTTGTAGCACCATATTATGGTAACGCAACTACAAGTCCAAATGCGGCTGATTTAACAGCTGCCAACATAAGCAATGTATATGGAGCTCAAGCAGTTGCAAATCAAGATTACAGAGTGTATCAATTGTACACTAATACTGATGTTGAAATAAAATCATTAGGATTTGGTGCAGGTGTATCGTATGCATTGCCTAAAAACTTTACTGTTGTAGCAAATTATAACTACGCAGAGTTTCAATTTGATCAATCAAAAGATGCAGATTTTGAAGCAGGATTCAACACGCCAAAACACAGAGTGAAAATTGGATTAAGCAACGATAAAGTATATAAAAACTTAGGCTTTAACATCAGCGGAAGATACAACACAGGATACCAATGGGAATCTACTTTTGTAGATGGTTGGATTCACGAAGCAACTGTATTTGATGCACAGTTAAGTTATAACTTACCTAAATTAAAATCGGTAATCAAATTAGGAGGAACCAATTTAGGAAGAAATGAATACAGACAAGTTCTTGGTGCTGGTTTAATCGGTTCGCAATACTTTTTAGGATTAACATACAATCCATAATATAATTTAAAATAGAATGTTATGACAAAAAATATAAAATTACTACTATTAGCATCACTGTCATTTATGGCATGTGATAATTTAGGCGATGAAACAGCCGAAAGTTCGGGCTACAACACATCAGACGGAAACGCACCCACAGCCGGAACTGCAGATTTCTCAAAATATGTAGCACTCGGAGATTCATTTGCTGCAGGTTATAGCGATGGTGCTTTGTTTATCGAAGGACAAAAAGGAGCTTATACCAACCTATTAGCACAACAGTTTGCAACAGTGGGTGGTGGCGATTTCGCAACTCCATTTATGAACGATAACATAGGAGGTTTTTCACTTAGCGGAAGTCAAATTGCTACATTTCCACCAAGAATGTACTTTAATGCACTAACAAGTAAGCCGGCAGTTTTAACCGATTTATCTACTACCGATGTTACAGCGCATTTATCTGGAAGTTTTAACAACTTTGGTATTCCGGGCGCAAAATGTATCCATTTAGATTATGTAGGTTATGCAGCTGCCAATCCATATTTTGGAAGAATGGCATCTTCTACTTCAGCCACAGTTTTAGGTGACGCAATAAATCAAAACCCAACATTCTTTTCACTTTGGATAGGTGGTAATGACGAACTTGGTTATGCTACAAGCGGTGGTGCTCCAGAGTTAGACCAATTAACCCCACCAGCAGCTTTTAATGTAAAATATAATTCTTTCATAAGCCAGCTTACTGCAAATGGAGCAAAAGGAGTTATCGCCAATTTGCCAAATGTAACAACATTGCCTTATTTTCACGTTATTCAATACAACCAGCTTACACAGGCTGATCTTACCGTAAATGGTACCAATATGGTAAATTATCTTAATACAAACTTGTATGGGCCATTGAGCGCAGCTTTAACTGTATTAGGGCAAGGAGACAGAATTAGTTTGTTAGCAACAACTGGAAACAATCCTATGCTTATGGTAGATGAAACACTCACTCCAGTAGGTACGAGCTTAACAGCAGTATTAACGGCAGGAGGTTTAGATACTGCTACAGCTACAGCTTTAGGACAAGTGTTTAGCCAAGCAAGACAAACAAGAGCAACCGATTTAATTTGTTTAAAAGCAAGTACAAGAATTGGACAAGTTCCGAATGTAACAACAGACGGCATAGCATCACCGTCACCATTATTATCACAATTAGGAGTTACATTTCCGTTACCAGACAGATATGTCTTAATTCCTACAGAAGTAACAGAAATTCAAACCGCAACCGACGCTTATAATATTACCATTCAAGATGCAGCAACAAATAATAATTTAGCATTTGTAGATGCAAAAGCATTTATGAATCAGCTAACATCAACTGCTGGATATACCGCAAATGGATATACATTAACAAATGCTTATGTAATGGGCGGTGCATTTTCATTAGATGGAATCCATCCAAGCCCAAGAGGTTACGCCTTGATTGCTAATTTATTTTCGCAAGCTATTAACTCTAAATACGGTTCAAATTTTGGAAATTTAGACTTAGGAAACTACAGAATTTTATTTCCTAAAACATTATAAGAACAAGTAATTTTTAAAATAACAAAAACCGCTTTGAGTTAAAAAACTTAAAGCGGTTTTTTTATCTTGATATGCCACTCAAATCATTTTAATATATAGTTTGAATTAGTATTTTTGCAAATAAAAATACGATTATGTCTTCATATTATAAATTACAGATAAAAGAAGTAAAAAGAGAAACAACAAACGCTGTTTCTATAGCTTTTCAAGTTCCAGAAAATTTAAAACCAGAATACCAATTCACTGCTGGGCAGTATGTAAATTTAAAGCTTACGCTCGATGGTAAAGAAATCCGAAGAGCTTATTCTATTTGTACTTCGCCTAATAGTAACGAATTGCGAATAGCCGTAAAAGCAGTACACGAAGGTTATTTTTCAAAATTTGCCAACACATCTTTAAAAGAAGGCGATATCATAGAAGTGGGAACTCCCGAAGGGAAATTTACTTTTACACCCGATGCGCAACGTCAAAGAAATTATGCAGCCTTTGTGGCAGGTAGTGGAATCACACCAGTAATGGCTATTCTGAAATCAGTTTTAGAGAACGAACCTAAGAGTAGTTTTGTGTTGGTTTATGGAAATAAATCTGTAGGAGAAACCATTTTTTATCAAGAATTGGTAGCGTTACAACAAAAATATGTAGGGCGATTTTTTGTACATTTTGTGTTTAGCCAAACCAACGAAAGCGAACTTTTTGGAAGAATTGATAAAGCAACGGTAAACTATATTCTCAACAATAAACATAATGAAAAAGAATTTGCAAAATTCTATTTATGCGGACCCGAAGTGATGATTGATTTGGTATCGGCGACGCTAAAAGAACACAATATTCCAGAGAAAAGCATCAAATTCGAATTGTTTACCACAACATCACATGAGAATGAAGCTGCAACATCATTAAGTGGTCATACTAAGATTACTGTTTTGGTTGATGATGAAGAAACTACTTTTGAAATGAGCCAAAAGCAAACCATACTTGAAGCTGCTTTAAAACAAGGTATCGATGCGCCGTATTCATGTCAAGGAGGCGTATGTAGTAGTTGTTTAGCCCGAGTTACCACAGGCTCTGCAACGATGGTTAAAAATGCTATCCTTACAGATGATGAAGTAAATGAAGGATTGGTGCTTACTTGCCAAGCGCATCCTACATCTGCAGAAATTGCTGTAGATTATGATGATGTTTAAGAAAAAATAAAGATAAGAAAACTAAAAAACCCTTTCAGAAATCTAAGAACTGAAAGGGTTTTTACGTTATTTAAAAATTGAAATTTTAAACGGTTACCAAACTATTTGGTTCTACCACAATTTCTTTTCCGTTTACAAAAACCGAAAGCGGTTGGTTTCCTTCAAGCGAAAATTTGGTTTCGTTTTGATGAACAGAAACTTTTAAAATTTGGTTTCTAAAATTAATTTTAAAACTATAACCTTGCCATTGCGCAGGAATTTTTGGTTCAAAATAAAGTTGGTTATTTTTTACGCGCATACCGCCAAATCCTTCAACAATACTCATCCAAGTTCCTGCCATAGAAGTTATGTGTAAGCCTTCGTGTACTTCTTTGTTATAGTCATCAAGATCTAAGCGCGAAGTTCTTAAATAAAAGGTATAGGCTTGTTCCATTCTGCCCAAAACTGCGGCTTGTATCGAATGTACGCAAGGCGATAGCGAACTTTCATGAACAGTAAACGGCTCATAAAAATCGAAATGTTTTTCAAGTTGTTCTTTGGTAAAATGATCTTCAAAGAAATAAAAACCTTGTAACGTGTCGGCTTGTTTAATATAAGGCGAACGCAAAATTCTGTCCCAAGACCATTTTTGATTGATTGGTCTTTGCGATTTGTCTAAATCGGCAACGGTAATTAATTCTTTATCCAAAAATCCATCTTGTTGCAAATATACATCGTGTTCTTTTGAGTAAGGAAAATACATATTATCGGCTACTTTTTTCATATCAGAAATTTCAGCATTTGATAATTTTGTATTGTTTAGAATTCGAGTATAATCTGATGGATATTCGTTTTCTATTTTGGTAATTTGCTCGATAGTGTAATCAATACACCATTTGGCAATATAATTGGTATAGAAATTATTGTTTACATTGTTTTCATATTCATTCGGACCTGTAACTCCTAGTATTACATATTGATTTCTGTAGGTAGAAAAAGTAGCTCTTTGATGCCAAAAACGAGCAATTCCTATTAATACTTCCAAACCTTTTTCTGGAATATATGAATAATCTCCTGTGAATCGATAGTAATTGAAAATAGCAAAAGCAATAGCACCATTTCTGTGAATTTCTTCGAATGTAATTTCCCATTCGTTATGACATTCTTCACCATTCATCGTAACCATAGGATAGAGTGCAGCGCCATTTTTAAAGCCTAACTTTTCGGCATTTTCTATCGCTTTGTCTAATTGATTGTATCTGTATGTCAATAAATTACGAGCAACTTGTTGGTCTTTTGTTGCCATGTAAAACGGAATGCAATACGCTTCGGTATCCCAATAGGTAGAACCGCCATATTTTTCGCCAGTAAAACCTTTTGGTCCAATATTTAATCGAGAATCTTTTCCTAAATAGGTTTGATTTAATTGAAAAATATTAAAACGAATTCCTTGTTGTGCTTTTACATCGCCGTCAATAGTAATATCACTCATTTCCCAAATGCGTGCCCAAGCTTGTTTTTGATTTTGAATCATAGTTTCAAAACCAGTTTCTAATACTTTTTCGATAACTTTTTCGGCAGCGATTTGGGTGTCGTCATGGTTAAGCGAAACAGTATAACCGCCAATTTTTTGGATAGCAGCCGTTTGGTTTTGAGCAACATCAAGTGTGTAATCAAAAGTGATTTTGTCTTCGGTTTGTTGTGCTTGCGCCGGATTTAGATTTTGGTTTTCACCATTTATCCAAATCGAATTATTCATGAATGCCGTAGCTACAAATCCAGTTTTTAATGTTCTTGCAGAAACAAAACCGTTGTTGCCAAATGATTTTATGTCAAGTGTTTCCCAAAAACGTTCTTCCCAGTTGGCATCTTCGTTGTGGATACCAGCATCTAAATAGGGAGAAAATGTTATAGATGCAGCCGAATTCAAAGGTTTTATTTGGTATTCGATACAACCAGCTTCATCAATATCTAATGATAAAAAGCGTGTGATTTTTGCTTCTATTTCTACACCATTTTGTAAAACAGCTGTGAAAGAACGATAGTAAATTCCTTCTTGCATATTGAGTTCTCTTCGAAAATTTGCCACCGACTTGCATTTTGCCAAGTCAAGATTTTCGCCATTGATAAGAATGTTTATTCCAATCCAATTGGGTGCATTGAGAACTTTGGCAAAATATTCAGGATAACCGTTTTTCCACCAACCCACTTTAGTTTTATCTGGATAATAAACTCCGGCTATGTAACTTCCCTGAAAAGTTTTTCCGGAATAATATTCTTCAAAATTGGCACGTTGCCCCATGGCTCCATTGCCAATACTAAATAAACTTTCAGACGACTTTACGTTGTCTGCATCAAATCCTTCTTCAATAATTGACCAATTATTTGGTACGATATAATCCTGATTCATTTTTTGTTTTGTTTAAAAAAGTTTCAAATTTCAAGTTTCAAAAAACTCAGTAACTTGAATAAAAATTAATTTAGTAATGCTTCTATAAAAGAAACATCAATAAAAGTAAAATCTTTAAAATTAAATTTTGCTTCATTTAGTATGGTTTCATCTCCAATACCTACACTTATCATTCCTGCTATATTGGCGGCTTGTATGCCAGCAACACTATCTTCAAAAACTATAGCATTTTCATTAGAAACGCCAAGTTTTTTTGCGGCTTGTAAAAATACTTCCGGATCTGGTTTCGCATTAGAAACGTCATTACCATCTACAATAGCATCAAAAAGTGGTAAAATCCCAGTTTTTTCTAATATTGGTCGGGCATTTTTGCTTGCCGAACCTAAGGCTATTTTTTGATTATTATCTTTTAAAAAATGTAAAACCGGCAAAACTCCAGGAAGAATTTCGCTTTCGTCCATCGTTACTAAATAAGACAAATAATCTTCATTTTTTTGGATAAGCCATTGTTCTTTATCTTCATCGGAGGCTTGAATTTTACCAAGTTCCAAAATAATTTCGAGCGAACGCACACGGCTTACGCCTTTTAAATGTTCGTTGTGTTCGGGTGTAAATTCGATGCCTAACTGTTGCGCAAGTTTTTGCCATGCCAAAAAATGATATTTAGCTGTGTCTACAATTACGCCGTCAAGGTCGAATATAAAAGCTTTGTTGTTATTCATTTAATTATTATCCTTTAATTGCATTCTTATCGGTGATTATAAAATTGCACAAACCACCTATTACCAAACAGGTTCCGGCTAATAACATTGGAGCAATAGCTCCGTTGCCGAATAGTTTTGAAAATAGATTTACACCACCTAATGAGGCGATAATTTGTGGAATTACTATAAACATATTGAACATTCCCATCATTAATCCCATTTTGTTTTCGTCTACCGAACTGGATAGCATCGCATAAGGCATCGATAAAATACTTCCCCAAGAAAGACCTATCAGTATAAATGATATATTAAGATAGGATTGATTAGGAAGAAATGCCATAGATATAAATCCGATTCCACCTGCAATAAGCGAGAACATGTGTACATATTTTCTGTTTATTGGGTTTTTTGCAGAATAAAAAGTGAGTAATAACGCAAATGCCATAGACGATAATCCGTATAATCCCATGGCAGAACCAACCGAATCAGATGCGTTTTGATAAGCAGCGTTTTTGGTTTCAAATGCTGTTTTTTGTTCTGGCACCGATAAATTGTATTCTTTTTTTATTGGAGCTGGCGAGTTAAAAACGTGTTCAGTCAAAGCCGGTGTTGCCATACTCCACATAGTGAAAAAGGCAAACCAACTAAAAAATTGAATCAAACCAAGTTTTAGCATCGTGCCAGTCATCGAACTATACGATGATTTTATTTCGCTCCAAAAATTATGTTCTTTTTTGGTTCGTTCAAAAGCTTCTACATCTTTTGGCGGATATTCTTTTGTAGTTAAAACAGTATACAAAATACTGATTAAGAAAACTAATGCGCCAATACCAAAGGCAACTTTTACGTTTTGTGGAATCACCGTCATGTCGGTGCTTTCGGCAAAACCAAGTTTTTTTACTGCCCAAGGCAAATTAGATGCAACCCAAGTTCCAATTCCTATTATTAATGTTTGAAGGATAAAGCCATACGAGCGCTGACTTTCTGGAAGTTTGTCGGCAACCAAGGCACGAAATGGCTCCATACTAATATTTATAGACGCATCTAAAATCCAGAGGAAACCGGCTGCAATCCATAAAGTAGATGAATAAGGCACAAAGAATAAGGCAAATGAACTTAGTATGGCTCCTATTAAAAAATAGGGTTTTCTTCGTCCAAAACGTGGCGACCATGTTCGGTCACTAAGGTAACCTATTATAGGTTGTACCAAAAGCCCTGTGAGTGGTGCTGCAATCCATAAACCAGGTATGTCATGAGGCTCTGCGCCAAGAGTTTGAAAAATCCGGCTCATATAGCCTCCTTGCAAGGCAAAACCAAATTGTATTCCTAGAAATCCGAAACTCATGTTCCAGATTTCCCAAAAGGAAAGTCTACGCTTTTCCATATCGTAATTTGTTAATTAATACTATTTACGATAAGCGTTTGCTTATCAAAACTGTTCTTTTGAAGTGTAGTGTATAAGTTTTGATAACGGCTGTAAAAATAGAAAAGTTTTTTATATGTCGTTTTATTTCGACTGTTTTTTTGAAATATTTAATTACGAAAACGTTGTAATGTTTACAAGTTTTGATTTTTAGTAATTACTGTCGACAAATTTTTGAAGAAATCACTTGGTAGATTCGCGTTCAATTAGTTCGGTTTCAATAACTTCTGTTTTGTATTGTTCTATATATTCTTCATCAAGCTCTTCGAGTTCCAATTTTTCGATAAGCATTTGTGCGGCTTTTTCGCCCATTTTCTCACCATTTTGACTAATTGTAGAAATGCTTGGTGATGAATATTTAGAAATGATTCCGTCGGTAAAGCCAATAACCGCAAGTTCTTCGGGAACTTTTATTCCTAATTTTGCAGCTTGTTTTATAGCAGTTACGGCAAAAAGTTCGTTTACGGCAAAAACTGCATCAGGCTTTTTTTCTTTTAGTAAATTAGCAATTAAATGCTCAAAATCGTTGATGTCTTCTATTTTTAAAATTAGTGAATCATCAAAAGTTAATTCGCTATTTTCGATTGCGTTTACATAACCTTCGGTACGAAACTTTCCTACGCTAACATAATCTACCGTGCTAACCAGGGCAATTTTTTTATATCCTTTATTAATCAAAAACTGCGTTGCAACAAAGGCGGCTTGGCTATCGTCTATGATTACTTTATCGCATAAAATATCATTGGTAACGCGGTCAAACATAACCACAGGCATACCTTGGTTTATTACCTCTTTTATGTGATGAAAATCCTTTTTTTGCTGTGTTTCTTTGGATAAAGACATAATAAAACCATCAATGCTGCCCGATGCCAAAGTTTCCATATTGATAACTTCTTTATCAAAAGACTCGTCTGAAAGACAGATGATTACATTGTAGCCTTTTTCGTTTGCAACATGCTCAATACCGCTAATAACCGTTGTAAAAAAGTGATGAATGATTTCGGGGATAATGACGCAAATAGTTTTTGTTTTTTTGTTTTTTAAACTCAGTGCTATATTGTTGGGTTTGTAGTTGTAAAGTTTGGCAAATGCTTGTACTTTTTGGCGAGTATCTTCACTTATTTCGAGGCTGTTTCGTAAAGATTTTGAAACTGTTGATATGGAAACATCGAGTTCTTTGGCAATTTGTTTCAAGGTTACTTTTCGTTTCATGGCTAAAAAAGGATTGTGTTTGTAAATTTTTAATAAAGATACATTTATTTTTTATTATTCAAATTTTGTAGTAGAAAAGTTTACATAATTCTAAAACTTTTCAACACGAAAACGTTTTCGAAAAGTTTTTTAAGACTTGTCAGTATTTTTTAACAATTTAATAACTATTTTTACTATCTGAAGTGTAAAGTATAAGACCAAAAAAGAATATTAATTTAAACAAACAAAATGAAAACAATTTACTATAAGTTGTTATTTTTAATGATGTTACTTCCATTTGCTGCATTTTCTCAAAATACAGTAGAAGGAATAGTGTTGGACTCAAAAACAAGCAAGCCAATTGCCGGAGTAAACGTTGTAATTAAAGGAGGAAGTAGTGTTTCTACACAAGACAACGGAGCTTTTAAACTCGTTAAAGTTAACAAAGGAGACAAGATTACATTTAGTTATATTGGATACCAAAATCAAGTAATAGAATACACTGGTCAAAAAGCTTTGACCGTGATGCTTGCCGAAACTTCAAATACACTTGAGGCTGTAACAGTACAAGTGGGTTACGGTAGTGTTAAGAAAAAAGATTTAACAGGTTCTGTTACGAATATTACATCAAAAGATTTTAATAAAGGAGCAATTACTTCAGTAGACGGCTTGATAAATGGTAGAGCAACAGGGGTTGTGGTTACAGGCTCAGGAACACCAGGAAATGATGCTACAATACGTATACGTGGAGGTTCGACATTGAACGCTTCAAACGACCCGCTAATTGTTGTTGATGGAATGCCTATAAATGGAGGTTTGGCATCTATAAATCCAAATGATATTGAGTCTTTTTCGATATTAAAAGATGCTTCATCTACAGCTATTTATGGAAATAGAGGTTCTAATGGGGTGATTTTAATTACTACAAAAAGTGGTGGTAAAAAAATGCGAGTAGATTTTAACACATTTACTACATTGAATACTTTAGCAAGAAAAATAGATGTGTATGAGGCTGATGAGTATAGAAATTTGATAGCTAATGTCGCTCCAACAAAAATTGGTTTGTTAGGAAATGCAAATACTGATTGGCAAAAAGAAATTTTCAAAAATAGTTATACATCAGATGTTAATGCTCAAATATTAGGGAGTTTATTTGGTAAGGTGCCCGCACGCTTGTCAATTTCAAACACAGACAACCATGGGATATTATTGACATCAAATGCAAAAAGAACAACAGGTTCTGTGGCATTAAACCCCTCTTTGTTTGATAATCATTTAAAAGTAAATGTATCAGCAACCTATAACTATACGTTTAGAAGAAATGCAGAAGAAGGGGCTATTGGTAGTGCAATTTCTTATGACCCAACACAAGCTGTATATGACTCAAACGGGATCTATGCAGGATACCACGAGTTTTTAAGTTCTGTGCTAAATTCAGAAGGATTTTATTCTCCAAACGGGGCATCAAATCCTGTTTCTATGTTAAGAGAAAAAAGAGATATTGGAAATCATAAAAGATTTTTAGGAACTTTAGGATTGGAATATAAATTTCATTTTTTGCCAGAGCTAAAAGCCATTGTTAATGGAGGTGTCGAAAATTTAGAAGGAGACGGAACAGTTACCGTTAATCCGCTTTCGAGAATGGGTTTTAACTCTTTTACAAATGGTAGTAATACACAACAAATAGAAAGATTGGGTAGTTACTCAACATCTTGGTATTTTCAACACAATAAAAATTTAAATGCACAACTTAATTATACCAAAAAATTTGGTAAATTAAATGTTGATTTACTTGCAGGACATGAATATTTTGAACAGCAAAAGAGTGATTATCACACAGGGAATTTATTCCTATACCCTTATCTAAATGCATCTCAAATAAACGCAGTTGATGATAGATATACCGATCCAGGATTAAAATTAGAATCTTTTTTGGGTAGAGCTAATTTGGGATGGAATGATAAATACTTGTTTACTTTAAATTTTAGACGAGATGGTTCATCAAGAATATCACCAAACAATAAGTGGGCAAACTTTATGGGATATGCTTTTGCTTGGAAGTTACATGAAGAATCATTTTTGAAAAACTCTAAAACTATTTCAGAACTAAAATTGCGTTTGGGTTATGGCCAAAACGGAAATCAGTCTATAGGAAGTGCAATAGAATGGTTTAAACGATACACAACATCAGCTTCAAATTATTATCAATTTGGTAATGAATTTGTTGTAATTTCAAAACCAGTTGGATATAACGAAAATCTAAAATGGGAACGCGTAACGAAATATAACATAGGGTTAGATTTTGGAATAAAAAATAATAGACTTAGAGGCTCGTTAGATTTATATTACAATAAAACTAAAGACTTGTTTGCGCAGGTAGCAGAAGGAGCATTGCAAAATCTTAGAATTTTAGGTACTCGAAATGTTGGTTCATTAGAAAGCAAAGGAGTCGAGTTTAGTTTAAATTACAATGCAGTTAAAAAAGAAAATCTAAACATAGATTTAAACTATAATGTCTCATACAATAAAGTAACAATAACAGACTTATTTCAAGACGGATTGGATGTTGGAGGTGTAGGCTTAGGAGGATTTGTACAAACATTATCAATAGGATATTCGCCTTATGCCTTTAAAGTATACCAACAAGTATATGACCAAAATGGCAAGCCAATAGAAGGAGTTTATGTAGATAGAAATAAAGATGGAGTTATAACATCTGCAGATAAATATATTTATAAAAAGCCTCAAGCCCCAGTAACTATGGGTTTTATGGCAAACGCAACTTTTTATAAAAATTGGGATTTTTCAATGGCATGGCGAGCAAGCATTGGAAACTATGTATATGACCAAGTAAATGCAGACAGAGCTGTTCTTTCATCAATCAATAATATTGTGGATGGAACTCTAAATAACAGCACAACCGATTTTGAAGCTACAAGTTTTAGATACACTAATAAAGAATCAGATTATTACATAAAAAACGCATCATTTTTAAAGTTAGACAATGTTACAATTGGTTATAAATTTAATGATTTGTTTAAAGGAGTAAAATCATTAAGATTTTATACAGGGGTGCAAAACGCACTGGTAATTACAAAATATAAAAACTTAGATCCCGAAGTATTCAATAACGGGATTGATGGAACTATTTTTCCAAGAGCTCGAATGTATATGTTAGGTGTTAATGTAAATTTTTAAAAAATGAAAAAGATAAATTATATATTTAAAATATTTGTAATATTAGTTTTCTCTTTAATTACATCTTGTAGTTTAGATGTAAGCCCAAAAGATGATGATGAATTTACAAATGCAGACTTTTATGCAAATCCAAATTCTTATAAACAATTTTTAGCAAAAATTTATGCAGGATTAGCAGTAACAGGGCAAAATGCACCTGATGGAGATTCTGACTTAGGAAGTGGAGCAGGCGCTGTAAACGAAGGTTTTTCACAATACTTAAGAGGTTGGTGGCAATTACAAGAACTTACTTCTGATGAAGCTATAATAGCTTGGGGAGAAAGTGAGAATAAAACAATTAGAGATTTAAATTTTAACTCTTGGGACGCTGATAATGTTTTCGGAGAAGCTTTTTTTGCTCGTGTATACTATCAAGTAGGACTTGTGAATGAGTTTTTAAGAGAAACAACAGACGAAAAACTAAGTGGCCGTGGAGTTTCAGGAACTCTTTATGACGAAGTTCAACTATATAAAGCAGAAGCAAGATTTTTAAGAGCATTGTCCTATTATCATGGTATTGATGTTTTTGGAGCAGTACCCTTTGGAACAGAAGAAAGTTTGCTTGGAACTCCGCCAGTTATGAAATCAAGGGCAGAAATGTTTGATTACATAATAAGCGAATTAAATTCAATAGAATCTATAATATTAGCCCCAAGAAGCAATGTTTATGGCAGAGTAGATAGAGCCGCTATTTGGATGTTAAAAGCAAAACTATACATGAACTCTCAAGTTTATACAGGAGTAGATAGAAGCAATGAAGCATTAACAGAAATAAACAAAGTAATTGCATCAGGATATACTATTGCACAGATACCACATGCTAACTTGTTTAAAGCCGATAACGGTTCAAATGGAGCCCAAAATGAATTTATATTCCCAATTTGTTTCGACGGTGTTAAAACAAAATCTTGGGGAGGTACAACCTTTTTACTTAGAGCAAGTTGCACTAGTGCTGTTGCACAAACATTAGGTATAACAGGGGGCACACCCGGTTGGTCTGGATTTAGAGTTAGAAAAGAGTTTGCTGATATGGTAGGAAATACAGATGCACGTGTGCGCTACATAGTAGGAAATACGGATCAAGCTGATATTTATGACTATACCGTTTTTTCACAAGGAAAAAAATTATTAAAATATTCCAATTTAAATGCTGATGGAACAGCGGGTTCTAATGGCGATCATGCAGATACAGATTTCCCATTATTTAGATTAGCAGACGCCTATCTGATGTATGCAGAATTAGCTGCTGTAAATGGTAAAGGAAGTATGACAACAGCGCTGGGTTATGTAAATGATTTACGAAGCAGAGCAGGAGTAGGGCCAGCAACTATGACTGAACTATCAACCGGTGCAGATTTTATCCTAAAAGAAAGAGGGAAAGAGTTGTATTGGGAAGGACATCGTCGTCAAGACTTAATTCGTTTAGGAAAATACTTGTCAGGATATACTTGGCAATGGAAAGGTGGTGTACAATCTGGTACAGATTTAGAATCAAAAAGATTACTATTCGCTATTCCTAATAAAGAATTGAGAGCCAATTCAAATTTATCTCAAAACATAGGTTATTAATAAGAATTGAATATGAAAAAATATATTAAACATATCGTTTTGTCTTTTGCTTCAATAGCATTGTTATTGTCATGCAATAAAGATGAAGATAAAGCTACAGGATATGTAGCAACTAGCCCAAATATAATATCTCCAAGTAATGGAACTACCTATACATTAAACCCAAATGCACCTGGAGATGTTGCTATGAATTTTCAATGGACAGCCGCTAATTTTGGATATGATTCTTCTACATCCTATGCGCTTCAAATTTTAAAAGCTTCGCAATCATTCGGAACAGATACGCCGCAGTCTATTTCCTTGGGTACTTTTGGTGAATACAGTAATCAAACATATACTTATTCTATTTCAACGACAGCTTTAAATGCAAAGTTAAGAGCAGCAAATTCGGCTACTGTTGGGGTTACCGAAACCTTTAAAATGAGAGTTTTTGCGTATCCTGCAGGTCAATCAACCGCAACAGGAGCAAATGCAATAAAAGCTTATTCACAAGAAATCACCTTCACATCAAATATTTATGACCCTATAGACGAAGCAGCAAAGCTTTATGTGATGGGTAATTTTGGAGCGGCTAGTACATTTGCAGATTGGGATATTAATACTACAGGGACATCAAATTCACCAATCATTTATTCTGCATTGAACAATAACATTTACGAAGGTTTTGTATATATGAATGTGGCATCACCACAATTCAAGCTTGCCAACCCAACAACCACCGACTTAAATATTAAAGGAGTTGGTTCAGCCTATACAGGAACATCGCTTCTTAATGTTAGCGACCCATCTAATCCTTTCGGTGACACATCGGGAGCTACAGGCCTTGCAGCACCGGGTACATTAGCATCAACTACAGATGTTTCTACAGGAAATGTTATCATACCACCTGCAGCATCAGCTAGTTCGTATTTTATAAAAGCCAAATGGGATACCAACCAATACATAGTTGTAAAAAGAAAAATGTCTATAACAGGATCAGCTACTGGATATGTTCCAAAAGTACTTACTTATGACACTAATCCGGCATCGCCATTTTATAGAATGTATGTGGGTACAAACCTTAGTTTGGTTGGAGGATTCTTCTATATTCAAGTAAAAGACAATAGTTCTGCAACAGCAAGTAAATTAGAACGCTTTGGTTTAGATAATACTCAAACATCTTCATTGCAATTAACAACAAGTTCTAGTGCTCCAGCCAAAAATGTTTTAAAATTTGGAGGTACAAATGTTGATATTGTAACACCTGGATCTTATACAATTGCTTTGGATTTAAGAAATTCAGCTCGTTATAATTTTATAGCTATCAAAAATTAAATTTAGAATAAATACTATTCCCTTATGAATTTTTATAAGGGAATAGATTAACCACATAGAAAATTCTATAAATATGAAAAAAATACTATTTGTACTACTGTTTTTAGCTTCTTATGCTATACAGGCTCAAGTAACCACAACACCGAGCCCATTTGAAGCTAATCAGTCGGTAACACTAAATTTTGATAAAACCGGGACACCATTGGCTTCTTACACAGGTACAATCTATGCACATATTGGGGTAACTGTAGGTGGAACCAATTGGCAAAATGTAATAGGAACTTGGGGAAATAATACTACTCAACCAGCTATGACCTTAGTTTCTGGTAATGTTTATAAATTAGATATTACACCCGATTTGTACACCTATTTTGGTGTTTCAACATCAAGTTCTATTACCAAAATTTGTGTAGTTTTTAGAAATGCTGCAGGTACAGCACAAACATCTGATATTTATGTAAATGTTGGGTCGTTTCAAGCAACCTTAAATGCGCCAGCTGCAAACAGCACAACTTTTTTAACTTCGGGTTCAAACCTTACAATATCAGCTTCAAACACTGGTGGCAGCGCAAATTATACATTGCTTACCAACGGATCCTTTTTAACAGGAAGTACAGGAAGTACATTTTCGTACACACACACAAATATAACAACCAATAAGTTTTATACTTTAACAGTAAGTATGGGAACAGTAAGTTTTACCTATAAATTTATGGTTATTGTAAACCCAACAGTGGTATCGGAAGCTATGGCATCTGGGCTCGAAGATGGAATCAATTATAATACAAGTGATGCCACCAAAGCAACCTTGGTACTCACAGCTCCTGGTAAAGATTTTGTGTATGTAGCAGGAACTTTTAATAGTTATCAACCAGGGAATACTTATTCGATGAAACAAGATCCAACATCGGGTAAATTTTGGCTCGAATTAACCGGGCTTACATCGGGAACAATCTATAATTATCAATATTGGGTTGGAGATTTATCGCCTAATACAGCACAAGGTTCTCCAAAATTAGTAAAAACCGCCGATCCTTATTCAACTTTGGTATTATCTCCTTTTGATGACCCTTGGATTTCAGCAGCTTCTTATCCAAATATTCCGGCTTATCCAACAGGACAAGAAAGAGAAGTTACTGTGTTGCAAACAGGTCAAACGCCGTATGCTTGGAGTACTGCAACAACCAATTTTGTAAAACCAGAAAAAGAAAAATTAGTGGTTTATGAGGCATTAATTAGAGATTTTGATTCGGATAGAAACTATCAAGATTTAATTGATAAAATTGATTATTTTAAAAATCTTAAAATAAATGCTATCGAGCTTATGCCAGTTATGGAGTATGAAGGCAACGAAAGTTGGGGATACAATACTTCATTTCACTTGGCTTTAGATAAATATTACGGAACCGCTAACAAACTAAAAGAATTCATCGACCTATGTCACCAAAATGGTATAGCAGTAATTCTTGATGTGGCTCTAAACCACGCTTTTGGTAGAAATCCAATGGTGCGTATGTGGATGAAAGATTCTGATGGTGATGGTTGGGGAGACCCAGCTAATGACAACCCATATTTTAATGAATATGCAAGACATAGTTATGGAGTAGGAGCCGATTTTAATCACACTTCAGACTATACTAAGTATTATGTAAAAAGAGTGGTTAAACAATGGATAGAGGAATTTAAAATAGATGGTTTCCGTTGGGATTTAACCAAAGGATTCACACAAGCTTGCGGAAGCGGTGATGATACTTGTACCAATGGATATTTGCAAGACCGTGTAGATATTTTAAAAGAATACGCCGATTATTCATGGTCATTAGATCCTACACATTACATCATTTTCGAACATTTAGGACAAGATAACGAAGAGCAACAATGGGCAAATTATAGAGTAGGTGAAACACCAAGCAAAGGAGTAATGATGTGGGGCGAATTGCACACTCCATACAAACAATTAGCTATGGGCTACGCATCAAATGCAGACATTACAAGAATGGGTGCTTATAGTCGTGGGTTTTCTAAGCATAGATTAATTGGCTACGGAACCAGTCACGATAAAGACAGAATTGCTTATGAAGCTTTGGCTTATGGTGCAAGTGGTGTTAGTGGAAATTCAAGTGTGGTTGTTTCAAGAATTCCAGCAATTGCAGCAACTTCTATTTTAGTGCCAGGACCAAAAATGATTTATCAATTTGAAGAATTAGCCTCAACACAATCTATCTATACTTGTGATAATGGTACAATCAATACTGAAACCGATGCAACATCAGGTGATTGTAAATTAGCAACCAAACCACAATTACAATGGACAACTTGGTTTCCGTCTTCTGGAGGATTAAATGCTTATAACACTTATGCTAAATTGAATGAATTGAAAATAAATAATCCAGTTTTCAGCAGTAATTATGCCATGAGTCCAAACGGAAGTTTATTACAACCAAGAATTTATATTTGGGACGACACCATTCCTGCTACACAATTAAAAAATGTAGTGGTTTTGGCTAACTTCAATACTTTTGCTACTAATATAACGCCAGATTTTCCGTATACAGGAACTTGGGTAAATTTAATGGATAATTCTTCACTTAACGTTACAAGTACAACAACACCAATAAATATTGAGGCAGGCGGTTTTAGAGTTTATGGGAATCAAGCACCAACCATGGCTGCCAATCAACAAAGTTTTGAAACCACAGGAATGTTGTATCCAAATCCTGCTAATAGTTATTTTAGTATTAATAAAAATGTAGCATCAATCGAAATTTATACGATTACCGGACAATTAGTAAAATCTTACCAAGATGTAACTGCAGACAGTTCAATCAATATCGAAGAAATGTCAAAAGGAATTTATATGGTAAAATGTATTGATGAAAATCAAGCAAGTAAAACATTCAAATTAATTAAAAGATAAAAAACAATGCCTATGGTTTATATCGCCATAGGCATTTACAATATCACACTATAAGAGTGATAAATAAATTGTTAAATTAAATAAATTAAAATTATGGTAAAAAAATTATTATTATCGTTGCTAATTACATTTATGGCAATGAGCACGAATGCCCAAAGCATTGGTATGGTTGGAGATTTCAACAGCTGGGGAAATGATGTTGTTATGGATACAAGCGACAACATTACTTACACGAAGCGTTATACTTTTTTAATTTCAGGACAAATGAAATTTAGACAAGACGCTGCTTGGACAACAAACTGGGGAGCACCATCTACAAGTAATCCGAGTCCATTGACAGGTGTGGGTGTGCCAAACGGAGCAAACAACTTTAATATATCTGCAGGAACTTATGACATCACTTTAAACAGAACTACTGGAGATTACTCTTTTGTGGAAGTTATTACAAATTTTGCACATATTGGTTTTTATGGTGGTTTCAATGCTTGGGCTACTCCAGGTGTTGATATGGTAACTACTGATGGTGTTGATTACATTAAAGTAGAACATCAATTTACTGCTGCTGATGTTAAATTCTTAAAAGACAACGACACTGCTCAAACTTGGGGTGGTACAGCTTTCCCAGCAGGAACAGCTACAGCAGGTGGTGCTTCTATTCCGTTGACAGCTGGTTTTTACAATGTTGCTTTTAACTTTACAACATTAGATTACAGCTTTGTTCAAGTTCCTGTTTCATTAATCGGAAACGGTGTTTCTGATTGGGATACAGATGTATATTTAGTTTCTACTGATGGTGGTATCAATTTTACAGGAACAGGAATCGAATTATTTTCAGGTGCTGTAAAATTCCGTTCAAACAACTCTTGGGCAAACAACTGGGGTGGTACTGCATTCCCTACAGGTACTGGTACTTTAGGAAGCTCAAATAATATCCCTACAACACCAGGTATTTATGATGTAACTTTTAACAGACTTACAGGAGATTATACTTTCACATTAACACAAGCTACAGTAGATAACGTACAAATTAACGGAACTACAATGGCTACCTCAAATGGTAACACCTATACAATGAACGATTTTTATGTGTCTACTCCAGGAGCAGCTTTCATTAACGCTACTACTTCAACATTTTATGCCGGTGGAGCTTATCCTGCTGGTACAGCAGTTGCGGGTTCTACAACTCCAATTCCAGTACCTGTTGGATATTACAATGTAACTTTTGATAAGACTACATTAGCGTATTCATTTACGGTTACTCCAGTGGCTATGATTGGTGATGCGTTTAATGCAGATTGGACAACAGAATCTCCAATGACAACTGCTGATAACGGTATAAACTTTACAGCTTCTAACGTTACTTTAGCAACTGGTGGTTTAAAATTCCGTTCAAACAGTTCTTGGACAAATAACTGGGGTAGTACAACTTTCCCTACAGGTACAGGTGTAAACAATGGTCCAGACAACATCCCAGTTGTAGCTGGTACTTATAATGTAACATTTAACCGTTTTACTGGTGAATATGTATTTACTGATGTAAACGCTTCTGCTTCTCAATTTGAAAAAGGAAAATTAGCAGTTTATCCAAACCCTGCTAATACGTATTTCACTATCAATGCAGATGTAACTAATGTTGAAATCTTCAACATCACAGGTCAATTAGTAAAATCATTTACTACCAGCCAAGAGTACAATATTGCTGATTTAACTTCAGGTTTATATGTAGTTAAAGCTAAAGATGCTAACAACAGAGTAAGCACTGCAAAATTGATTGTTGAGTAATTTACTTACCAATAAATAATCTAAAAGCTGTCTAGAAATAGACAGCTTTTTTTAGTTTATATAGTTGCCTACGTATCTACTTTCGGACGAACGATACAATTTTAAAACTCTTTTTGTGGTAAATAAAAATAAGGGAATGTGCTTGTAAGAACGCAATAGCAATAGTCACATTGTCGTAGTATACAATCATAAAAAAAAGTATAAAATATACGTTTGTTTACTTTAATGCAGTAATTTGTTGGTCATAATGCTTACCCTAATTTACCATAATGCTGTAGATTGTTGGTCTTAATGCTTAACATATTTTACGATAATGCTGTAGATTGTTGGTCTTAATGCTTAACATATTTTACGATAATGCTGTAGTCTGTTGGTCTTAATGTTTACCCTAATTTACCATAATGCTGTAGTTTGTTGATTTTAATGCTTACCTTAATTTACCATAATGCTATAGTTTGTTGGTCTTAATGCTTGCTCTATTTTACAATAATGCTATAGTCTGTTAGTTTTAATGATTATTATACATTACTCTTTTGGTAATTTTTTTAAATTTTTTTTATATTTGAAATAAAAAAGAAGCTATGGATCTTTCAAAAAAATATAGAACAGTGCAAGAAGGAGACAATCCGGCATTGGGCAATTTTGTGCACTACTACTTGTATACAAATAAAATAAAGAAAAAAGGGGTTAGCGATGGGCTAAACATTAGTTATCACACGTTTAACAGGTATTTAAAAAACACTTCCTTTCAGTTTACAATACTGTGGCGTATAAGTAAAATTGTGAATTATAATTTCTTGATGGATTTGGGCGAACGGCTCAATATTCCGTATGAGACCAAAGCAGAAAGAGAGTTGAAAGCACAACTGGAACTCAAAACAGAAGAATTAGAAAAAAAGGAAATAGAAAACAGAGTTCTATTACAAATAGCCAGAACAAAGTGATGTAATCTTGCGCCTTATTAGTTGTTACAAAACCATTTGGGTATATGGTAAAATTGTTTTAAAACCCTTTTTTTCGAAGTAAGCGGTAGGATTTTCGTTGGATACAGCTAGCACAAAATCGCCGCCCCAAGCACCAAGACTTTTTATGATGCCATTAAAATCAGGAAATAAGCGTTCTTGTACCGTTTGAACCTCGAGTATGTCACTCAGCAAAATTTCGTGTTTTTGTAATAAATTCGAAAAAGTAGCAACAGTATCGGTTGTTACAATTTTTTGGGTTATACGATCTATTTCCAAAACGGTAGCCTCAATAGCAGCCCTTTTGTTCCAATACGATTGTATCGCATCGCGGCTATTTTGCTTCTGGTTGAGATATACAAAATATAAATGCTCTTTAAAATCGGGATTAAAATCTAAAAGAGAAAATTTGGGTGTATCATTTTCTAATTGATACAAAACAGGCAAATCACTTTGAGCACAAGCAATATCATAACCGCTACCACCAAAAGTTTTTTGTTGCAAATAAAAAGCATCTATTTCCAGCCATTGTGCTATATTATTTATCAAAGTAGAAGAAGTGCCCAGTCCCCAATTTTTATTAAAAGACAAATAATTTTCTATAGTATAGCCTTCGCTTTCGGTAATAAAGTTGGAATTTATCAAATAACATTCATGCAATATTTCAATCAATTTACTTTTGATTGTATCTACCACCGACTGATTTTTACCCTCAATTATCGATTCAAAAGAAATAACGGCATCAAACCAAAGGCTACCATCAGCATCATAACTTTTCCAATGAATAACGTTGCCAGGGGTTGGCGCTACTTTCATCGTTTGACCAAATTTTGTAGGTATTGCTAACGCCAAGGCACCATCTAACACTACATATTCGCCCGTTACTAAAAGTTTGCCGTTGCTATAAAATTCTTTTTTCATTTATACTAATGTTAATGCTTCTTCAATAGTTGTATAGATTTTTTCCAGTTGATTATCCTCAATAATATAAGGCGGAAGGATATAAACGATGTTTCCAACGGGTCGTAAAATTATTCCTTTTTCAATAAAGAAGTTGTACAGTGTATTCCTAAAATCGCCATAGTATGAATTTTCGGAATCTGTTTGTATTTCTAAAGCAAAAATTACCCCGAGTACTCGTGTAGTTTTTACTTTTGAATGTTGATTTATATGTTTCTGAAAAGCCAAATGTTTTGCATGAATTCTTGCAATATTAGCTTGCATCTCTTGAGTTTCTAACAATGATATTGCCGCCAAAGCCGCAGCGCAACCCGTTGGGTTTGCCGTAAAAGTGTGTCCGTGAAACAAGGCTTTGTTTACATCATGGCTCAAAAACCCGTTGTAAATTGCTTCGGTAAAAGTGGTAATCGCCATTGGGATAGTACCACCAGTAAGTGCTTTCGATAAGCACATCATGTCGGGTTTTTCTGTGAGATAATCGCAAGCAAATGTTTTTCCGGTTTTGCCAAATCCAGTCATAACTTCATCGGCAATGGTAAAAATTTGATGTTTATTACAAATTGCAATTAACTTGTCTAACTGTTCGGCTTGGTACATTTTCATACCAGCCGCACCCAAAACTAAGGGTTCAAAAATAAAAGCTGCATATTCTTTTGTATCGGCATATTTTTCTAACAAAGCTATCACATCATGCTCGTTTTCGTGGGTAGGAACCGGAATTCTATCTACCTGTAATAGCGAACCTCGAAAGGCTTCTGTAAAAAACGAAATACCACTGGCAGCCATCGCCCCGAAAGTATCGCCATGAAAAGCATCTTCAAAGGCAATAATCTTGGTTCGTTGTTCTTTTTTATTATAAAAAAATTGTAATGCTGTTTTTATAGCAATTTCTACTGCCGTAGAACCATTATCAGAATAAAAAATCCGCTTTTGATTATCGGGTAAAATAGCAAGTAGTTTTTCTGAAAGTTCCACAGCTTTGTTGTGTGTAAATCCACCAAACAAAACGTGTTCCAACGTAGTAAGTTGTTTGTAAATTGCATCAGCAAGTACCGTGTTGCTATGCCCAAACGGATTTACCCACCAAGACGCAATAGCATCTATGTATTCTTTTCCGGTTTCGTCCCAAAGCAATGCGCCTTTTCCCTTAACAATTGCTGGGAAATCGTGTGCTGTTTGGTGTTGGGTGTACGGATGCCAATTGATGTTTTTATCGCGTTCTGATAAAGTCATGTTATAAAATTTGGTTTAGATTTTCCAAAAACAAATCAGCATAATACCGAATTACGTTTTTATCAAAATAGGGCTCGGTTTCTATTCTGCCTAAGAAATTGATTTTGGTTTTTGATAAAATTAATGACTCGGTGGCTACGTTTTCATCTCCCGAAAAAATAATTCCGGCAATTTTTATGTTTCTATTTTGTAATGCCTCAATAGTAAGTAGTGTATGATTGATACTGCCCAAATAATGTCTTGAAACCAATACCACTTGGTAATCGGGCTGAATTAAATCTACAATACAATCGTGGTTATTTAGCGGAACCAAAACACCGCCGGCACCTTCTATAACAAGATGATTGGAGGTTTTTGGGGTTTTTATTTTTGCTAAATCAATTGTAATACCATCGAGCTCAGCTGCCCAATGCGGACTGGCAGGTGTAGTAAGGTTGTAACTGCTTTCGTGAATTTTTGTTTTGGAATTTGAAATAAATTTTTCAATTTTCAAACTATCAGAATGGTCCAAATCGCCAGCTTGAATAGGCTTCCAATAATCGGCTTCTAACGCCTCGGTAATAATTGCGCTTGCAATGGTTTTACCCACATCGGTTCCAATTCCGGTAACAAATAACTTCATTTTTTACAAATAGATTAGTAAAAATTAACAGAAAACAAAGGTACTCAACATTTCCAAAACACGAGTTATTTCTTCATGTGTATTATAGGAATGAATGCAAAACCGCAAGCGTTCTTGTCCTTTTGGAACTGTAGGCGAGAGTATGGCTTTTACATGGAAACCATTATTTGTGAGCAATTCAGCCACTTCTTTTACTTTGTTATTGGTTGGAATAATGGCGCTTTGTATTGCCGATTTGCTATAAACAAAAAGTGGTTTTAAACCCAATCGAATTTTTTCTTGATTAAAAAAAAGAATGTTATTCCGTAATTTTTCTAAGTGATTTTCGGTCGAATTTAATTTTTGATATGCCAATAAAATCGTAGCGACCGAATGAGGCGACAGTGCCGTTGTGTAAATAAAACTTCGGCAAAAATTTACCAAATAATTTTTCAAATCTTGGCTTCCTAAAATAGCAGCACCATGACAACCCAACGCTTTTCCGAAGGTAACGATGCGAGCAAAAGTTTTTGTATGCCAATGATTTTCTTGTAAAATACCGCAGCCATTTGCACCAAAAACACCCAAAGCATGTGCTTCATCTACAACTAAATACGCATTGTATTTGTTGGTTATTGCTGTGATTTCATCAAAGTTGGGCGAATCGCCATCCATAGAATACACAGACTCAACCACGACATAAACTGTATTGTGATTTTTGCATTCAGATTCTAATTTTTTTTCTAAATCTTCGGTGTTGTTGTGCTGGAATTTATACGATTTGGCATGACTCATTTGAATACCATCTCGAATTGAAGCATGACACAATTCGTCATACAAAATTACATCTTGGCGTTGTGGTACAGCACTAAAAAAACCAACATTGGCATCGTAACCAGAATTAAATATAAGCGCACTTTGGCAATCATGAAAAGTGGCAATATAGTTTTCGGTAGTTGTATAAAGCTCAAAATTTCCAGAAATAAGTCGCGAACCTGTGGCACCATTGCTTTGCAACTGATTTTCAATCAAAAACTGATGCACTTGTTGAAACAATTCTTGGTCTTGTGCCAATCCTAAATAATCATTGGAAGAAAAATCAACTAAGTTTGAATTTGTATTGGGTAATTGCCGGAATGAATTGGATTCTATTCGTTGGTTTAATTTATCAGTTAATGCTTTTGGGAATTTCATAGTTTAAATATAAACAAAAAATAATATTGAATAAAGAAAAAAAATTATTGATAAACGATAAATATTTTTATATTTGTATCAAATATTTGAAACATGAAAAAAATAAATTTATTAAAAAGTATTTTAGACCTCTTTTGGTTTACGTCTATTTTAGCTTTAATTGGACTTGTGGTTTTTGTAGTTCTTTTCTTAACAACTTCAAACGAAATGTTTCCAATTATTATTAAATCAAAAGTAATTGAAAAGGTTGATGTTTATTCAAAAATATTAATAGTAGCACAATTACTAGCGGCTTTTTTGTTTTTAGGCAGTATTTATTATTTGAGAAAATTAGTAGTTTGTTTTCAAAATGGGCAAGTTTTTTCGGAAGAAGTAATTCAATATCTTCGAAAAATGGGAAATTTGCTTATCACGTATTCTGTTTTGAGCAATGCTTCGCTCTTCATTTACAATATGATTGTAAGACAAAATGTCGATTTTGAATTTGGAATTGGTTCTTATGATTCTTTTTTGGTTTGTATTTCTATCGGTTTGTTTTTCTTAGTTTTGTCGGAAGTTTTTTCAATATCAAAAAACTTGAAAGAAGAAAACGATTTAACTATTTGATAGTATGCCAATTATTTTAAATCTTGATGTAATGCTGGCAAAGCGGAAAATGCGTTCGATAGAATTATCGGAACGAATTGGTATTACCCAAGCCAATTTATCCATTTTAAAAACAGGAAAAGCCAAAGCCATTCGTTTTTCTACCTTGGAAGCAATTTGTGAGATTTTAGATTGCCAACCAGCCGATATATTGGAATACGTTTCGGAAAAATAATTATTTGATAGATAGTGCTTTATTAGTGTCCTTTATTGCTCTTTCGTTTTTGTAATCAATCCAAGCTTGTCCTTTTATTCTTCGCATTAAATTATCAAAATGGCGCATCACAAATACGTTGTATGCCGCTTTTGATAAATTGCCGATACTTCGAGGAAAAGCACGCAAACTCATAGAAAATCCTGCCGTTACATATTTCATGTAATGCCAATAACCTTCGGGCATATAGAGCATTTCGCCATGGCTGAGTTCGCAAACCAATCCTTGTGCTTGCTGTAGCGCTGGCCATTTTTCGAAATCGGGATTATCAAAATCAATATCTTCTCTCGAAATAAGTGCGTGCGGAATTTTATACAAATATTTCGATTGGTTTGGAGCAAACAATACACAACGTTTTTTTCCATGAAAATGGAAATGCAAAATATTGGAATAATCGATATCAAAGTGCATAAAAACACGCGAATTTTCGCCGCCAAAAAAAAGCATCGGCAATTGTTTTACCAATCGTAATCCGATATTCGGCCATTTAAAATCGTTGGCAAGCGATGGCACTTCTTTCATAAGGTTGTATAAAAAAATGCGATAATTGGTTGGCTCTTTTTGAAGCAAATCAATATAATCGGTCATTTTCATTTTGGCATGAGCTTCATTAAAACCATCTTTGTATGATACGGGTCTGTCGTCATACAATGGAACGGTTTTATCACCGGCAACTTGACGAATATATTCTAAATTCCATTTTTCGTATGCTGGCCAATCGTGGGTAAGTTGTTCTATAACAACTGGTTTTTGTTTTTTTACATAATTAGTAAAGAAATCTTCTTTTGATATGGTTTTTACCCTTTCTATCTCGGTTAAATTCAATGCCATAACACAATGTTTTTAAATAAAAATGCTCCTTATGATAAAGGAGCAAAGTTATAAAATGATTGCTAAAATGTAAAATTTATTGCAAATTAGCTATTTAGCAAGTTCTTTGTTTTTTATTGATGCATTTTCGTTTCTGTCAATTTTGTGGTCCGGACGTGTCCATTTTGGTTTTTCGCCAAGCGATTCGTATTGAGAATCTGCAGCTTCAACAGTTGTTGGTTGCATTAGTTTGATAAATGGTTTTTGCGGATTTAATCCCAGCATTTCAAACATTTTCATGTCTTCGTTTACATCAGGATTTGGAGTTGTAAGTAATTTATCTCCAGCAAAAATGGAGTTGGCACCTGCAAAAAAGCACATTGCTTGACCTTCGCGACTCATTTCGGTTCTTCCTGCAGAAAGGCGTACTTGTGTTTCGGGCATTACTATACGTGTTGTTGCTACCATGCGAATCATTTCCCAGATTTCAACTGGTTTTTGATCTTCAAGCGGTGTTCCTTCTACAGCTACCAAAGCATTGATTGGCACCGATTCTGGTTGCGGATTTAATGTTGCCAAGGCAACCAACATTCCGGCACGATCTTCAACAGATTCGCCCATTCCGATGATACCACCACTACAAACGGTAACATTGGTTTTGCGAACGTTTTCTATCGTTTTTAATCTATCATCAAAAGCTCTGGTAGAAATGACGTCTTTGTAATATTCTTCTGATGTATCAAGGTTGTGATTGTATGCATATAAGCCAGCTTCTGCCAGACGCATGGCTTGATTTTCGGTAAGCATTCCCAAAGTACAACACACTTCCATATCGAGTTTGTTGATGGTACGAACCATTTCAAGCACTTGGTCAAATTCTGGACCATCTTTTACATTACGCCACGCTGCACCCATACACACGCGCGACGAGCCACTTTCTTTTGCTCGTAATGCTTGCGCTTTTACCTGCGAAACGCTCATTAAATCGTTACCTTCTATATTGGTGTGATAACGAGCTGCTTGTGGGCAATAGCCACAGTCTTCGGGGCAACCACCCGTTTTAATAGATAATAATGTAGAAACTTGAACCACATTTGGATCGTGGTGTTCTCTATGTATTGTTGCTGCTTCATATAACAAATCCATTAATGGTTTGTTGTAAATAGCTATGATTTCTTCTTTTGTCCAGTTATGTCTTGCTGTAGTCATATTTATTAGGATATATAATTTCCAAAGGTAGAAATTTAGTTTTTATTAAAAAACAACAAAGCCTTTTGTTTGTCATTTTCTATTTGTTGTTTTAATGCGTCTAATGAATTGAATTTTTGTTCGGGACGAATAAACTCCAAGAACGAAACCACAATTTCTTGGTTGTAAATATCAGCATCAAAATCAAAAAAATGCGCTTCAATAGTTTGATTTTCACCGTTTACTGTTGGTCGTGTACCAATATTTAAAACGCCATTCACAGTTTTATTATTAATAATAGATTGAATGATATATACACCTTTTTTCGGGAGGATTTTATCAGAATTTTCTATAGAAATATTAGCTGTTGGAAAGCCAATAGTTCGTCCAATTTGTTTGCCTTGCACCACTTTTCCGGTAATAAAAAACGGATAACCCAAGTAATGATTGGCTTCGGTCATATTACCATCTACTATTGCATTTCGGATTTTGGTAGAACTTACAATATTAGAATTTACATCTTTGGCATCAATTTGCTCCACATCAAAATGATATTTCTTTGATAAATCTACTAAAGTTTCAAAATTTCCAGAACGATTTTTGCCAAATTTATGATCATAACCCACAAAAATTTTCGCAACATTAAATTTTTTAACTAAAATTTCTTTTACAAATTGTTCAGGAGAAAGATTTGAAAAAGCCTCTGTAAATTCTTGAATAACAAGATAGTCTAATTTTTCTTGTTGTAATAAATCAATCCTTTCTTCGATGGTGTTTATCAATTTAATATCTGATGTATTCCTGGTAAAAAAAGTTTTAGGAAGAGGGAAAAAAGTTAAGATTAAGCTTTTGCAATTCTCAACAGACGCTTCTTCAACTAATTTTTGAATGATTTTTTGATGCCCTAAATGCAATCCATCAAAAGAACCTATAGTTAGAAAGGCCTTTTCCTCTGAGGGATAATCGTGTATGGAATGGAATATTTTCAAAAAAAATTTTCGCAAAAGTATGAAATAAACTTCATGCAAAATGTAAAATGTTTATTTTGAAAATGAATTTTATAGATTTATTTCTACAATGTTTGTTTTTGATTTTAACAAAAATTTTATTTTAGAATAAAAAAAAAGAATAACTTTGTTGTCTTATAACCATCAATATACAAATTATGAAAAGAATTTTATCTAGTTTGCTGTTGGTTCTCGCAGTGGTTTCACAAGGTTTTTCGCAATCAAGTGCGTGGAAACAAGTTACAGGAAGAGAACTTTCGACAGTAGTAAAAGAAAAAGACAATGGTGTTTATCAAGGCATACTATATTATTCGATTAATGTAGACGCATTGAGAAGCCAATTAGCAAATGCTACCGATAAATTTTCGGGACAGCCTGGAGTTGTTATCCAAATGCCTAATCTCATGGGTGAATTTGAATCGTTCCAAGTTTGGGAAAATTCCAACATGGAACCTTCGTTTCAAGCGCGTTTTCCAGAAATTAGAGCTTATGTAGGTAAAGGAATTACTGATACTACAGCGCAAATTAACTTTAGTGTGTCGCCACTTGGGTTACAAACTATGGTTATCCGTGCCGATGCTGGTGGAGCCGAATTTTTAGAAAGATATGACAAAGCAGCTACTTATTATCAGTTATTTACTTCAGCTGCCAGAGAACAAAAAGGAAAATTTGTTTGTGGCACAGAAGATGCCGGAATTCCTGCAGATTTAGTAGAAACTATCAATAATGGTGTTGCCAACAAAGCATCAAATGGTGTGTATAAAACCATGCGTTTGGCATTGTCTTGTACTGCAGAATATGCAAACTATTTTGGAGCCACAAGCAGCGCACAACAAAGTCTTGTGTTGGCTGGAATGAATGCTACTATGACTCGTGTAAACGGTGTTTTTGAAAAAGATCTTGCTTTGCATTTGAATATGGTAGATAATACAAATGTTTTATATTATAATCCGGCTACCGATCCTTATACAACTGTTGCTAATGCAGATGCTAATGGTAATGGTTTAGATGATGGAATTGAACCATGGAATGTGGAATTACAAAACACATTAAGTAATAATCTTACAGGAACAGGAACTACTTTGGCAGCCAATAATGCAGCCTATGATATAGGACATTTGTTCGGAGCCTCTGGTGGTGGTGGAAGCGCAGGGTGTATAGGTTGCGTATGTGTAAATGACACTTCAAGTACTTCTGATAGAAATAAAGGAGCAGGAATTACTTCTCCTTCAAATTCAATTCCTATGGGAGATTATTTTGATATAGATTATGTTGCTCACGAAATGGGGCATCAGTTTGGAGGAAATCATTCATTTACTTATGGGTATGAAGGTTCTGCTGCTCAAGTAGAGCCAGGGAGTGGTTCTACTATTATGGGGTATGCAGGTGTTACAAGTTATAATGTTCAATCGCATTCAGATCCAATTTTTTGTTATAAAAATATCAGTCAAATTCAAACCAATTTAAATACAAAATCTTGTCCTGTTTCAACTAATTTATCTGGTACAAATGCTACTCCAACTGCAAATGCTGGTTCAAATTATACAATTCCTCAAGGAACAGCTTTTGTTTTAACAGGCGTAGCAACTGATGCTGATGCAGGTGATGCTCTAACATATTTATGGGAAGAAAATGATTTAGGAACGAGTACTACTACAGGAGCAAGTAGTAGAGTTTTGGCAACCAAAACAGCGGGTCCTAATTGGAGAACTTTTAAACCAAGCGCTAAAATAGAACGTTATTTTCCGCAAATGGGTAAAATAATGAACGGAACTATTGCTATAACTACAGCTGGTGTTGCGAATTGGGAATCGGTTTCTACAGTAGCTAGAACACTTAATTTTACATTTACAGTTCGTGATAACCATACAGGTATGGGACAAACGGCAACAGATGCAACTCTTATAACTGTAAGTGCTGCTGGCGGACCATTTGCTTGTACATCTCAAAGTACTACAGGGTTGGCCTATGATGAATTAACACAAGTGCCAGTTACTTGGAGTGTGGCAGGAACTACGGCTTCTCCATTCAATACAGCAAATGTAGATATTTTATTGTCTACCAATGCAAGTACTGCCTTAGAAACATTTAATTTGAATAGCCCTACATCTCCAAACCAACTACTTGGACAACAATAAGCAAGCAATGTGCCAAACAATGGTTCATACACGGTTACTTTACCAGATGTTGCTGCTACTACAGCTACATGTAGATTTATGGTAAAAGCAGTTGGTAATGTGTTTTTAGCTGTAAATTCTAAAAACTTTACTATTAACAATCTAGTGGCTTCAGCTGATTCATTTGGTGGTTTGAAAAACTTTAACTTATATCCAAATCCAAACAATGGGCAATTTACTCTAAGCTTTGATTCTGCAACAACGAGCGATATCGAAGTTTTAGTACACGATATGAGAGGTAGAGAAGTTTACAAAAAGTCTTTCGCTAATACAGGAATGTTTGAACAAACACTTAACTTAGGTGGTGCTCAAGCAGGAATGTATTTAGTTACTGTAAAAGACGGAAACAATAAAGAAGTTAAGAAAATTGTAGTAGAATAATTAACTACAGTTTGAATATAAAAAAACGGAGAAGGTAACTTCTCCGTTTTTTTTATTTTTTAAAATTTGCTATTAGTCTAATGTGTCTAAAAAGCTAAATGTCTAAAAAGCTATTTGGTTGGCTTTATAATCATTGCTTTAGTGAATTTCTTTTTGATAGTGTTGTAATTTTTTTCGGCTTCAATTTTCGATTTATAATTACCAACCAACACTTTGTAATTTGGAGTGGCAAAAACCATAGTGGCGTCCTCTTGTCTAAATTCTTTTTTAAACCGAATCAATTCCGACTTGCAATCATCAAGTTTGCCAAAAAAAATCTGAATTTTAAAGCGATCTGTTGTTTCAACCGATTCGTTAAATTTTCGTTTCTCAGTCAAAATTTCTTCAAATTCAGGATTTTGGCTTACAGTGGTTTGAGCATAAAGTTGTTTAGAATTAATAAAAATTAAGCTCAAAAAAAATATTTTCAAAAACGACTTGATTGTTAAAAATTTCATAATTATTTGATTTTTATGCAAATGTATCTTTTTCCTCAGTAGAATAAAACAAATCTTATTTAGAATTAATATAAATTGTGCTTTTGTCTAAAAATATAACTTTGATAATAGCAAGTAAATTGTATTTTTGTCAAGTTTTATAAGGATACTATCAATACAAATCTTATACCACAATTAGTCGATAATTATTAAAGAATATGAAAAAAGTGGGAAACCATAGTTCGATAAAAAGAAATTTCATTTCTAGTTTAGCGTTTCTGCTGATATTTTCTATAAATATTTTTGCGCAAGACGCAGCAGCACCTGTTGCTGATTCTGCTAAGCCTGCTGCCGATGCAATACCTGCGTCTGGTGGTGGAGATGCTGCTAAAGGAAAAGAATTGTTCAATGCCAATTGTGCGGCATGTCATAAGCTTGATGCCAAATCTACAGGCCCAGCACTTAGAGGTGTAGCAGACAAATATGAAAAAGCTTGGCTTTATGATTGGGTTCATAATAGTTCGGCTTTAATTAAGTCTGGCGATGCAAAAGCTGTGAAGGTTTTTGAGGAGAATAATAAAGTTACAATGACTGCATTTCCTCAATTAACAACTGCAGATATTGATAACATTTTGGCATATACATCTGAGCCAGCACCAAAAGCAGATACTGCGGCAAAATTGCCAGGAGCAAGCCAAACGACTGACGGAAGCGGAATGTCTTCTAATGTTGTGTTGGGAGTTTTGGCTTTAGTATTGCTTATTTTGTTAGCTATGTTGTTTATGGTTTACAACTTGCTTACCAAAATCGCATCAGCAAAAGGATTGCCAATCGTTGAAAAAAATAGAAGTGTTAAAGGAATTTGGCAGGCTTTTGCAAAAAACCAGTTTTTGGTAGTTGTGAGTGCTATTTTCTTTCTTTTGGCTTCGGCCTACTTTATGTATGGCTACTTTATGCAAGTTGGGGTTGATCAAAACTATGAGCCAGTTCAGCCAATTCACTATTCGCACAGAATTCATGCTGGCAGTAACGGTATCGATTGTAAATACTGTCACTCGTCTGCAAGAACAAGTAAAACAGCTGGTATTCCTTCTTTAAATGTGTGTATGAATTGTCATAAAAATATTTCTGAAGTTTCGGATACAACTGCTACTGCAGAGCATTCAAAAGCATTTTATGATTCACAAATACAAAAGCTTTATGATGCTGTAGGTTGGGATAGATCTACACAAGGATATACCAAAAAACCACAACCTGTAAAATGGGTTAGAATTCATAATTTGCCAGACTTTGCTTATTTCAATCACTCGCAGCACGTAACAGTTGCAGGGATTGAGTGTCAAAAATGTCACGGTCCGGTTCAAACTTATGAAGTTATGAAACAATTTGCTCCTTTAACAATGGGATGGTGTGTGAATTGTCACCGCGAAACCGAAGTGAAAATGGAAGGAAATGCCTATTACGAGAAAGTACATAAAGAACTTTCTAAAAAATACGGTGTAGACAAATTGACAGCCGCTCAAATGGGAGGTTTAGAATGTGGTAAATGTCATTATTAATAATAAGTAAGAAGTAAATAATATAATACGATGTCATCAAACAAAAAATACTGGAAAAGTGTTGAAGAGTTAGGGAATAACTCTGTTGTTGAGGCGCTAAGAAATAATGAGTTTATTGAAGAAATTCCTACAGATGAATTTCTTGGAGACAAAGAAACATTATCTTCTTCATCAACTTCACGTCGTGATTTCTTAAAATATGTTGGATTCACAACGGCGGCTGCTACATTAGCTGCTTGCGAAGGTCCTGTTCATAAATCAATTCCTTATGTGGTTCAGCCAGAACAAATAACACCAGGTGTTGCAGATTATTATGCAACAACGATGTTTGACGGTTTTGATTTTGCCAATCTTTTGGTAAAAACCCGCGAAGGAAGACCTATCAAAATTGAAAATAATTTGATTGCTGGTGCTAAATTTTCTGCTAATGCAAGAGTTCATGCGTCAGTATTATCATTATATGACAACTACCGTTTAAAATACCCTAAAAAAGGTGACGAAAGTTCTAATTGGGTTGAATTAAATGGGGCAGTTGTAAAATCTTTAGCGGAAGCTAAGGCATCTGGTAAGCAAGTAGTTTTATTGACTAATACGTTAGCCAGTCCTTCTACAGAAAAACTTATCACTGATTTCATTGCAAAAAACCCAACTGCAAAGCATGTGGTTTATGATGCTGTATCAGAATCTGAAGCATTAGATGCTTTTGAAACTGTTTATGGTGAAAGAGGTTTGGTAGATTACGATTTTTCTAAAGCGAATGTAATTGTTTCTGTAGGTGCTGATTTCTTAGGTGATTGGCAAGGTGGAAACTACGATGCAGGTTATGCCAAAGGAAGAGTGCCTCAAAATGGTATGATGTCTAAACACATTCAGTTTGAATCGAATATGACACTTTCTGGAGCAGCAGCTGATAAGCGTGTTCCGATGACAGTTACAGCACAAAAACAAGCTTTGGCTGCTATTTATAACATTCTTAAAGGAGGAAGTGTTAAAGCTTCATCTGAAGTTGTAAATGCTGCAAAACAATTACAATCTGCTGGAGCTAAAGGTGTTTTAGTTTGCGGAATTCAAGACAAAAACGCACAACTTTTAGTATTTGCTATCAACCAAATGCTAGGAAGCGAAGCTTTCTCTCAGTCGGGTGTTCGTTATATCCGTAAAGGATCAAACGATAAAGTGAAGCAATTACTTAATGATATGAAAGCAGGAGCAGTACATACACTTATTATGAGTGGTGTGAATCCTGTTTATTCTATGCCAAACTCAAAAGAGTTTGAAGCAGCACTTAAAAAAGTTAAGTTCTCAGTTTCTTTTGCAACACGTCAAGATGAAACCGCTTCTTTAACAACCTTTGCTGCTGCAACACCTCATTACTTAGAATCTTGGAATGATCATGTTCTTGTAAAAGGACAATATTCATTAACTCAACCTACAATCCGTCCGTTATTCAATACAAAACAATTACAAGAATGTTTGATGAATTGGAACGGTACAGCAGGAAATTATTACGATTATATTAAAGCAAATAGTGGTGCTTATATGTCGGGTATGTCTTGGAATCAAGCATTACACGATGGTATATCAGGAACTGCTGTTGCGAGTTTAGCCGGTGGAACTGCAGATTATGCTTCTGCCGCTACTTCGTTAGAAACTGCTAAACCTATGGGAATGGAGTTAGTGTTGTTTTCAAGCACTGCTTTAGGAGATGGACAACAAGCTAATAACCCTTGGTTACAAGAGTTGCCAGATCCAATCACCAGAGTTTCTTGGGATAATTACCTAACAGTTTCTCCTGCTGATGCAAAAGAGAAAGAGTTAGAAAACTGGTTGGCTGACAATGGTGGTCTTGATGGTTCTACTACTACTATAAAAGTAGGTGGTGTTACTTTAGAAAATGTACCAGTAATTGTTCAACCAGGACAAGCTAAAGGAACTGTTGGATTAGCATTTGGATATGGCAAAAAAGCCAACATAAAAGAAGAAATGCAAATAGGTGTTAATGCCTATGCTTTATACCAAAACTTTAACGCTGTACAAACGGTTACACTTTCTAAAGGAAATGATAACCATGAGTTTGCGTGTGTTCAATCTCACAAAACCTTAATGGGTAGAGGAGATATTTTAAAAGAAACTACTTTAAGCGAATATAAATCTAAGGACTCAAAAGTTTGGAATCCAGTTCCGATGGTTTCTTTAGATCATAAAGAAGTAGAAGCTACAACGGTAGATTTATGGGAATCCTTTGATCGTTCAACAGGACATCATTTCAATTTATCTATAGATTTGAATTCATGTACAGGATGTGGCGCTTGCGTTATTGCTTGTCATGCCGAAAACAATGTTCCGGTAGTAGGTAAAAGCGAAGTAAGAAGAAGCCGTGATATGCACTGGTTGCGTATCGACAGATATTATTCTTCTGAAGCTACATTTGCTGAAGATGTTGAGAAAAAGGAAAACTTCGATGGTTTATTGGGCGAAAATGGTGTGAAACATGGTTTCGAAACCTTAGAACATCCAGCAGACAACCCTCAAGTTGCTTTCCAACCAGTAATGTGTCAGCATTGTAATCACGCACCTTGTGAAACAGTTTGCCCTGTGGCAGCTACATCACATGGTCGTCAAGGTCAAAACCACATGGCATACAACCGTTGTGTAGGTACTCGTTACTGTGCAAACAACTGTCCGTACAAAGTACGTCGTTTCAACTGGTTCTTATACAATAACAACGATGAATTCAACTACTTCATGAATGATGATTTAGGAAGAATGGTTGTAAATCCAGATGTAAACGTTCGTTCGCGTGGGGTAATGGAAAAATGTTCGATGTGTATTCAAATGACACAAAAAACAATTTTAGATGCAAAACGCGATGGAAGACCTGTTGCTGCAGATGAGTTCCAAACGGCTTGTTCAAGTGCTTGTTCTACAGGAGCAATGGCATTTGGAGATATAAATAATGCCGATTCAAAAATCACCAAATTGGTAAATGATAAAAGAGCTTATCACTTGCTTGAACACGTTGGTACAAAACCAAATGTTGTTTATCAAGTAAAAGTTAGAAATTCATAAGTATAAATTAATTAAGAAACATTAATAAAGGATTATGTCGTCTCATTACGAAGCACCCATTAGAAAGCCTTTAGTTTTAGGAAATAAAACTTACCACGATGTAACTGTTGATGTAGCCCGTCCTGTAGAAGGAAGAGCTAATAAACAATGGTGGACCGTTTTCACTATCGCATTAGTAGCATTTCTTTGGGGATTAGGATGTATTATATATACGATTTCCACAGGTATCGGAACTTGGGGATTAAATAAAACTGTAGGTTGGGCATGGGATATTACCAACTTCGTATGGTGGGTAGGTATCGGGCACGCTGGTACACTTATCTCTGCGGTATTGTTATTATTCCGTCAAAAATGGAGAATGGCAATTAACCGTTCAGCCGAAGCGATGACTATCTTCTCGGTAGTACAAGCAGGTTTGTTTCCAATTATCCACATGGGTCGCCCATGGTTAGCTTACTGGGTTGTGCCAATTCCAAACCAATTCGGTTCGTTATGGGTAAACTTTAACTCGCCATTACTTTGGGACGTATTTGCAATTTCTACCTATCTTTCAGTATCATTAGTATTCTGGTGGACAGGTTTATTACCCGATTTTGCAATGCTTCGCGATAGAGCTGTAACACCTTTTACAAAAAGAGTTTACTCTATATTATCTTTCGGATGGAGTGGTAGAGCTAAAGACTGGCAACGTTTTGAAGAAGTTTCATTAGTATTAGCTGGTTTAGCAACTCCGTTAGTATTATCAGTACACACCATTGTATCATTCGACTTTGCTACATCAGTAATTCCAGGTTGGCATACAACCATCTTCCCGCCATATTTCGTGGCTGGAGCTATCTTCTCAGGATTTGCCATGGTAAATACGCTTTTGATAATCATGAGAAAAGTATGTAATCTTGAAGACTATATCACATTACAACACATAGAATTAATGAACATTGTAATCATGATTACAGGTTCGATAGTAGGGGTTGCGTATATTACAGAGCTTGTTATAGCTTGGTATTCTGGAGTAGAGTATGAGCAATATGCTTTCTTAAACAGAGCAACAGGACCTTACTGGTGGTCATATTTATTAATGATGACTTGTAACGTGGTTTCTCCACAAATCATGTGGTTCAAAAAAATACGTACAAGTATTATGGTATCGTTTGTAATTTCAATAGTTGTAAACGTAGGTATGTGGTTTGAGCGTTTTGTAATCATCGTTACCTCTTTACACAGAGATTATTTACCATCATCTTGGACAAAATTCTCACCAACATTTGTAGATATAGGAATCTACATTGGTACAATAGGATTCTTCTTTGTTTTATTCTTGTTATACGCGCGTACATTCCCTGTAATTGCACAAGCAGAAGTTAAAACCATTTTGAAGACTTCGGGAGATAAATATAAAAAATTAAGAGAAGCTAATAAGGATTCACATCATGAGTAATAAAGTAATTTACGCCATTTATAATGATGATGATGTATTGATGGATGCCGTTAAAAAAACACGTGCAGCACATCATCACATAGAAGAAGTGTTTACGCCATTTCCTGTTCACGGATTGGATAAAGCAATGGGTATTCCTCCAACACGTTTAGCAATTTGCGCATTTATATACGGAACTTACGGTTTGTTGTTTGCTTCGTGGCTAATGTGGAATATTATGATAAAAGACTGGCCTCAAGATATTGGAGGAAAGCCAAGTATGAGTTTCTTACAAAATATGCCAGCATTTGTTCCAGTAATGTTTGAAATGACAGTGTTTCACGCAGCGCACTTAATGGTAATAACCTTTTATTTAAGAAGTAAATTATGGCCATTCAAAAAAGCTGAAAATCCTGATGTAAGAACAACTGACGATCATTTTTTGATGGAAGTAGCTACTCATGGTAACGAAGAAGAAGTTGCTAATTTCTTGAAAACAACAGGTGCAGTTGAAGTAAAAATTATAGATAAGCACTAATTGATTATGAAAAATATAGTTAAAATAGCTTTAGTATTTGGAACCGTAATAGGATTAGGAAGTTGTAAAAACGACCAAAGCCCTAATTACCAATATTTTCCAAATATGTACGAATCGGTAGCTTATGAAACGTATTCAGAATCAAAAGCTTTTAATTCTCCTTACGGTTTAGAAGACAAAGAAGGGCAATTACCACCAAAGAACACTATAAAAAGAGGCTTTGTTCCCTACGAATATCCACACACAACAGAAGGATATAATGCTGCCAAAGCAAATTCAAAATCACCATTGGATGCAGCATCTATCGATATGACAAAAGCACAAGAGTTATTTGATGTATACTGTGCAATTTGCCACGGTACTGCTGGAGACGGAAAAGGTAAACTTGTAAAACAAGAAAAGTTTTTAGGAGTTCCTAATTATGCCGATAGAGAAATTACCGAAGGTAGTGTTTATTTTGTTGAAACCTATGGTTTAAATGCAATGGGTTCACACGCAAACCAATTATCTCAAAAAGAGAGATGGATGGTAGCTGCTTATGTTATGAAACTTAGAGCAGATTTAAAAAAATAATTTTAGTTGAACATAAGATTCAAAATTAGATATGTATACTTTTTCTAGTAAATTAAAAACCTTGGCAATAGTATTAGTTATTGTAGGTCTATTAGGAGTAGGCTATGGTTTTTTTAGTACACCCAAAACTGTTCAAGAGGTTGAAACACTTTTAAAAGAGCAAGAACACCACGGTGGTCATGATACTACAGCGCATCATGTTGCGGCAAAAGAAGATGCCAAAGCAGAAGCAGCACACAAAGAACATGTAGAGCACGTGTTTCACCAACTTCAAAATAAACCATGGGCAGCTGTATATGTAGCCTGTATTTTCTTTATGTTGATATCACTTGGGGCATTAGCTTTTTATGGTATTCAGCAAGTGGCTCAAGCCGGTTGGTCGCCAGTACTTTTTAGAGTAATGCAAGGTGTAACAGCCTATTTGCCAATAGGTTCAATATTCTTCTTCATTTTATTATTATTAGCTGGATTGCATCAACACCACTTATTTATTTGGTTAGATGACGCAGTTCGCAATTCTGATGAAATGATAAAAGCAAAATCTGGTTACTTAAATTTTCCACGTTGGATAATTACAGCAATCATATTTTTAGTAGGCTGGAATTACTATAGATATAAATCAAGGAAAAATTGTTTAGCTCAAGACGAATCAAATGACAATACTTTCTACAAGAAAAATTTCAAACTATCAGCGGCATTTTTAGTATTCTTTATCGTATCAGAATCAATTATGTCTTGGGATTGGATTATGTCTGTAGATCCACACTGGTTTAGTACTTTATTTGGATGGTATGTATTTGCAAGTTTCTTTGTAAGCGGTATTACAGTTATTCAATTAGTAACTTTATACTTAAAATCAAAAGGATATTTGCCAAATGTAAACTCAAGCCATATCCACGATTTATCAAAATTCATGTTCGGTATTAGCGTATTCTGGACCTACTTATGGTTTTCACAATTTATGTTGATTTGGTACTCTGATATTCCAGAAGAAGTTACATACTTCAGAACTCGAATTGATAACTACACAGTTACATTCTTCGGTATGTTCTTTATGAATTTTGTTTTTCCATTATTAATTTTAATCAATACCGATTTCAAACGCATAGCTCCAATAATCGTAACAGCAGGAATTGTAATTCTTTGCGGACATTATGTTGATTTCTTCAACATGATTATGCCAGCAACCGTTGGAAACTCATGGTCTATTGGAATAACCGAAATATCTGCCGTTTTATTTTTCTTAGGAATATTCATATACGTTGTATTTAATGCTTTAACCAAAGCACCACTTACACCAGAAAGAAATCCATTTATTGAAGAAAGTAAACATTTTCATTATTAATATTTAAAAAAGATACAATGCAAAGTTTTTTAGTACTTTTTGTTCTGGTATTAATTTCAGTTGCAATTTGGCAATTAGTTAAAATATTTGATTTAACCCAAATGGATGCTGCTGGCAAAGATGATAGCCAAATAGCAAACGACAACGATAATAAAGTAAACGGTTATCTAATGTTTGGTTTCCTTGGTTTTATCTATCTTTGTATGATATACTGCGTGCTTAGATGGGGTAATTTACTATTAGGAAAACCAGCTTCAGAACACGGAACTTTATACGATAATTTATTTGCAATATCGATGGTAATTATATTCATCGTACAAATAATTACACAAGCATTATTACACTATTTTGCATTCAAATACCGAGGCAGAAAAGAAGCAAAAGCAGTATATTTTGCCGACAATAATAAACTTGAAGCTATTTGGAGTTTTATTCCAGCAGTAGTTTTGGCTGTATTGATTTTTTACGGATTATACGCTTGGAACGACATCATGTTTTTTGATGAAAAGAAAAGCGATACGGTAGTTATTGAATTATATGCTAAACAATTTTCGTGGGAAGCAAGATATGCAGGTAATGATAATGTATTAGGTAAAGCAAATGTTCGCCTTATCGAAGGGCCAAATGCTTTAGGGGTAGATTTATCAGATCCAAATGCAAAAGACGATTTTGTTGTAAGCGAAATTCATATCCCAAAAGGGAAACGAGTTGTTTTCAAAATGCGTTCGCAAGACGTTTTACACTCAGCTTATATGCCACACTTTAGAGCACAAATGAACTGTGTTCCTGGTATGGTAACTCAATTTTCATTCGTTCCAACAGTAACTACCGCAGAAATGCGCGATACCAAAGAAATGATTGAAAAAGTAAATCATATCAATGAACTTAGAGCTGAAAAAAGTAAAGAATTGGTAGCACAAGGAAAAACAGCTTTAGATCCATACACTTTTGACTATTTATTACTATGTAATAAAATTTGTGGAGCATCACACTACAATATGCAATTAAAAATTGTTGTAGATACTCCAGAAGATTATAAAAAATGGTTTGCCGAAAAATCGGGTGCTACAGTTCAAAAAGCAGTAGCCGATGATGCAGCAGCAAAAGCAAAAGAAGCAGCAGAAAAAGCTGCAATAGAAACTGCAAAGGAATCTGTAATTATTACAAAAATTGATTCTGTATCTGTGAAAGTAGATTCAGTTGCAGCTCCAAAAAACGACGCACACAAATAATTAGATACAAATAAAATTCATAAATTCATATGTCAGCAATGAGTCACGAATTAGATCACCATTCACACGACAGTCACGCACACGACGAGCATCATCACCATAAAGATACTTTTATTACAAAGTATATCTTTAGTATCGACCATAAAATGATTGCTAAACAGTACTTGATTACAGGTACAATTATGGGGATATTGGGCGTTGGAATGTCTTTACTTTTCAGAATGCAATTAGCATGGCCAGAAGAGTCTTTTAAAATATTTCATTTCTTTTTAGGAGATAAAATGGCTCCAGATGGAGTAATGACAAACGAGGCCTATCTGTCTTTGGTTACAATCCACGGAACAATAATGGTTTTCTTTGTACTTACCGCTGGTTTAAGTGGTACTTTCAGTAACTTGCTAATTCCATTGCAAATTGGTGCCCGTGATATGGCATCAGGATTTTTGAACATGATTTCATACTGGTTGTTCTTTCTATCAAGTGTGGTAATGTTTACCTCATTATTTGTAGAATCTGGGCCAGCATCTGCCGGTTGGACAATATATCCGCCATTATCGGCATTACCACAAGCAATTTCAGGTTCGGGATTGGGTATGACACTTTGGTTGGCATCTATGGCAATATTTATTGCATCTTCACTAATGGGTTCATTAAATTATATTGTTACTGTAATAAACTTACGTACCAAAGGGATGTCGATGACAAGGTTACCGCTTACAGTTTGGGCCTTCTTTGTAACAGCTATTATTGGTGTTGTTTCCTTCCCAGTGTTATTATCTGCAGCCTTAATGTTAATTATGGATAGAAGTTTTGGTACATCTTTCTTCTTGTCTGATATTTATTTGGCTGGAGAAGTATTGAACTACCAAGGAGGTTCGCCAGTATTGTTCGAGCATTTGTTTTGGTTTTTAGGACATCCAGAAGTATATATTGTAATATTACCAGCTTTGGGTATTACATCAGAAATTATTGCTACCAACTCAAGAAAACCAATATTTGGATATAGAGCTATGATTATGTCTATCATTGCCATTGCATTCTTATCTACAATTGTATGGGGGCACCACATGTTTATCTCAGGTATGAATCCATTCTTAGGGTCGGTATTTACATTTACTACTTTATTAATTGCTATTCCATCTGCAGTAAAAGCTTTCAACTATATCACTACTTTATGGAAAGGTAATTTACAGTTAAATCCTGCTATGTTGTTTTCAATCGGATTGGTTTCTACATTCATTACAGGTGGTTTAACAGGGATTATTTTAGGAGATAGTACATTAGATATTAATGTACACGACACATACTTCGTTGTAGCTCACTTCCACTTAGTAATGGGTATTTCTGCCTTATACGGTATGTTTGCAGGAATTTACCATTGGTATCCAAAATTATTTGGAAGAATGTTAAATAAAAATTTAGGGTATGTGCACTTTTGGGTAACTGCAGTATGTGCTTATGGAGTTTTCTTCCCAATGCACTTTATAGGATTAGCAGGTTTACCACGTAGATATTATACAAACACCAACTTCCCGTTATTCGACGATTTACAAAATGTAAACGTTGTAATTACAATGTTTGCTTTAATCGGTGGAGCATTCCAATTAGTATTTTTATGGAACTTTTTCACAAGCATGTTCTTTGGTAAAAAAGCAGAACAAAATCCATGGAGATCAAATACTTTGGAATGGACAACTCCAGTTGAGCACATCCACGGAAACTGGCCAGGCGAATTGCCAGAGGTACACCGTTGGGCTTACGACTATAGCAAACCAGGTCATGCAGAAGATTTTGTACCACAAAATGTTCCAATGCAACCAGGGGAAGAAGTATTACACCATTAATAGTTAATTAAAGTTTCTTAAAAAATGCCTTTCTTTTGAAGGGCATTTTTATTTTACTTTATATCTTTGTTTCATGAACGAGAATCTTAATCCTACCAATCATCATTATAATCCAGAAGAGCTCGACCTCGAAAAAAAGTTGCGCCCATTAACGTTTGACGATTTTACAGGTCAAGACCAAGTTTTAGAAAACCTTAAAATATTTGTAGAAGCCGCCAATCTTAGAAACGAAGCCTTAGATCATGCGCTTTTTCATGGGCCACCAGGTTTAGGAAAAACAACCTTAGCCAATATTTTAGCCAATGAATTAGGAGTTGGTATAAAAATTACTTCGGGGCCTGTTTTAGATAAACCCGGAGATTTAGCTGGATTGCTCACCAATCTTGAAGAACGCGATGTGTTGTTTATAGACGAAATCCATCGCCTGAGTCCAGTAGTTGAAGAATATCTTTATTCGGCTATGGAAGATTTCAAGATTGATATTATGATAGAATCTGGGCCCAATGCTCGTACCGTTCAAATCAATCTTAATCCTTTTACTTTGGTTGGCGCCACAACACGGTCAGGATTGCTAACAGCGCCTATGAGAGCTCGTTTCGGAATTCAATCGCGATTGCAATATTATAATACCGAACTTTTAACTACCATTGTGCAACGTAGTGCTGCAATTATCCATGTACCAATTTCTATGGAAGCAGCTATCGAAATTGCAGGCAGAAGTAGAGGAACACCTCGTATTGCCAACGCGCTGTTGCGTCGCGTTCGTGATTTTGCTCAGATTAAAGGCAACGGAAAAATAGATATCGAAATCGCTAAATATGCTTTGAATGCATTGCATGTAGATGCACATGGGCTCGATGAAATGGATAACAAAATCCTAACAACAATTATTGATAAATTCAAAGGCGGTCCTGTTGGGTTGTCTACATTATCTACTGCTGTTTCCGAAAGTGGAGAAACTATCGAAGAAGTATACGAACCATTTCTAATACAGGAAGGATTTATCATTAGAACACCACGCGGACGTGAAGTTACCGAAAAAGCCTATAAGCATTTAGGAAAAATTAAGAACTTTAACCAAGGTGAATTGTTTTAGTTATCTGGAAGTTAGATGAACAACAAATCAAAAATAACACAAATCATTAAAGCCGAATCCAAAAGACTCGGCTTTTTGTCTTGTGGAATTTCCAAAGCGTGTTTTCTTGAAGATGAAGCACCACGATTAGAAAAATGGTTGTCTCAAAATTATCATGGGCAAATGTCTTATATGGAAAACCATTTTGATAAACGATTAAATCCAAAACTCTTAGTTGATGATGCCAAAAGTGTCATTTCGTTATTGCTCAATTATTATCCTGAAAAATCTCAAAGCGATAACACCTATAAAATCTCAAAATATGCCTATGGCGAAGATTATCACTTTGTAATAAAAGACAAACTCAAAGAATTGTTGACCTTTATTCAAACCGAAATTGGCGATGTAAACGGAAGAGCATTCGTAGATTCGGCACCGGTTTTAGACAAAGCTTGGGCAGCCAAAAGCGGTTTGGGTTGGATTGGAAAAAACGCCAATTTAATTACACAAAAAGTAGGCTCGTTTTATTTTATCGCCGAATTGATTGTTGATATCGAACTCGAATGCGACAATCCAACAACCAATCATTGTGGCACTTGCACAGCATGTATAGATGCATGTCCTACGCAAGCCATAGTGCAACCGTATGTGGTAGATGGCAGCAAATGTATTTCGTATTTTACGATCGAACTCAAAGATAATTTGCCACAGGAAATGAAAGGCAAATTTGACGATTGGATTTTTGGTTGCGATGTTTGCCAAGACGTTTGCCCATGGAATCGGTTTGCAACACCAACAGACGAAAACCGATTTGCTCCAAAAGACGATTTATTGCAATTTTCAAAAAAAGATTGGCAAGAAATTACCCAAGAAACCTTCGCAAAAGTATTCGGAAAATCGGCTGTAAAACGAACCAAATTCGATGGCTTAAAACGAAATATTGATTTTCTAAAATAAACAGTGATGAAAATACAGCTACTACTCTTTATTTTATTTTCTAATCTTGTGATAGCGCAACCCTACACTGATATAGTGACTATTAATTATCAATATTTTTCGGCAACACACGATAATAATTCGGCATTTAAAACAAAAACAGACGATTTTAATTGTAACTTATTTTTTCCAAAAGAATTTAAAAACGGCAATGTGTTTTTACTTCGATTCAATTCCGAAATTTTAAAAACTTCTGCCGAAAACGCAACATCAACAGTGTCAAGTTTAGCAATTCCGGTTGGTTTTCAATTTCTTTCTAAAAACAAAAAATGGAAAACAATAGCCATTGTTATTCCAAAAATCGCTTCCGATTTCGAAAATGCAATTTCATCAAAAGATTTTCAGTTTGGTGCTTATTTTCTAGAAAATTATGTAGTTTCCGAAAATGTAAAACTAAAAGCAGGTTTGTATTACAACCAAGAATGTTTTGGCAATTTCTTTATGCCCTTGGTTGGACTCGATTGGAAAGTAAACGAAAGACTTCAGTTTTTTGGTGTTCTGCCTACAAATTATAAAATAGAGTATAATATAGTAAAAGATAAATTGTATTCTGGGTTAAGTTTTAAATCTTTAACCCGAAGTTTTACTATTTCACAAAATAAATACGTGCGATTTGATGAAATCTTGTTAAAAGCCTTCGCAGAATATAAACTTTTCAAGAATTTTGTAATCGCTACTGAAGTTGGATATTCCTTAGGGAAAAATCCGTTGCTTTACGACCAGAATTCTCAAAGCATAGAAACAACAAGCACCATTTATACTCCAACCAAAAACTATATGGTTGTTAATTTTGGAATTATTTATAGAATTCGAAAAAATTAATTTGATAAAGAAATACATCAAAAATTTCAATTTTCAACCAATACTTGTACCTTTGTTGGTCAATTCATATAAAAACAATGGGTGCATCAAACAAAAAACGTCGCGAAGCCTTATTATACCACGCCAAGCCAAAACCAGGTAAAATTCAGGTAGTGCCTACCAAAAAATATGCAACACAAAGAGATTTGTCGCTTGCGTATTCGCCAGGAGTTGCCGAACCTTGTCTTGAAATTGCCAAAGACATAGATAATGTTTATAAATATACAGCCAAAGGAAATTTGGTTGCCGTAATTTCAAACGGAACGGCGGTGTTAGGATTAGGTGATATTGGACCCGAAGCCTCAAAACCCGTAATGGAAGGAAAAGGATTGTTGTTTAAAATTTTTGCAGATATTGATGTATTCGATATCGAAATAAATGCAACCGATGTTGAAGAATTTATCCAAACTGTAAAAAATATAGCGCCAACTTTTGGAGGTATTAATTTAGAAGATATAAAAGCTCCAGAGTCATTCGAAATAGAGAAACGCCTTGTAGAAGAGTTGGACATTCCTGTAATGCACGATGACCAACACGGTACAGCCATTATTTCTTCGGCAGCGTTGCTCAATGCTTTAGAAATTGCCGAAAAAGATATTGCAAATGTAAAATTAGTAGTTTCTGGAGCTGGTTCTGCCGCCTTAGCATGTACCAAACTCTATTTGCTTTTAGGAGTTAAAAAAGAAAACATCATCATGTTTGATAGAGCTGGTGTGTTGAGTTCCGACCGCACCGATTTATCAAAACTTCAGAAAAAATTTGCTAATGCAAAAGCAGGGCTTACTCTGCAAGAAGCAATGCAAGGAGCCGATGTGTTCTTAGGGCTTTCGGCGGGTAATGTGCTTTCGCCAGATATGCTAAAAGGCATGGCAAAAAACCCTATCGTATTTGCCTTAGCCAACCCTGTTCCCGAAATAGATTACGATTTGGCAATAGAAACTCGTGATGATATTATTATGGCAACAGGTCGTTCCGATCATCCTAATCAGGTAAATAATGTACTTGGATTTCCATACATTTTTAGAGGTGCGCTTGATGTTCGTGCAACAAAAATAAACGAAGCAATGAAAATGGCAGCCGTAAAAGCTTTAGCAGAATTAGCCAAAGAATCGGTGCCAGAACAAGTAAATATCGCCTATGGCGAAACAAAATTGATATTTGGAAAAGAATACATCATTCCAAAGCCTTTTGATCCAAGATTGATTTCTGTTGTTGCACCAGCCGTAGCCAAAGCAGCAATAGAGAGCGGTGTTGCTAAAAATCCGATAACCGATTGGGATAAATACCACGACGAACTTTTAGAACGCTTAGGGTCAGATAATAAAATGGTACGATTATTAACCAATCGTGCAAAAACCGATCCGAAACGCATTGTATTTGCAGAAGCCGATCATCTTGATGTGCTAAAAGCAGCGCAAATAGTACACGAAGAAGGTATAGGTAAACCGATATTGCTCGGAAATCGAGAAATTATTTTGGAACTCAAAGAAGAATTGGGTTTTGATGCCGATGTTCCTATTTTAGATCCAAAAGCCAAAGAAGAAGATAGCCGCCGATTGGAATATGCTAATCAGTATTGGGAAAAACGCCAACGCAGGGGAATTTCGCAACTCGATGCTCAAAAATGGATGCGCGAACGCAATTATTTTGCAGCTATGATGGTTAATGAAGGCGATGCTGATGCTATGGTTTCTGGCTATTCTAGAAGTTATCCTGCCGTTGTAAAACCTTTGCTACATCTTATTGGAAAAGCACCAGGAATTTCGTTGATTGCAACAACCAATATCATGATGACCAATCGTGGGCCAATGTTTTTATCTGATACGGCTATAAACCCTGATCCATCGGCTGATGATTTGGCAAAAATAGCATTAATGACCGAAAAAACCGTGCGAATGTTTGGTGTAGAACCAGTAATTGCCATGGTGTCGTATTCAAATTTTGGTTCGTCCGAAAATGAAAGTGCAACCAAAGTAAGAGAAGCGGTGGCATATTTGCATAAATATTATCCAAATCTTGTTGTAGATGGCGAAATTCAAGCAGATTTTGCGCTTAATTCAGAAATGCTCAACAAAAAATTTCCTTTTTCTAAATTGGCTGGCAAAAAAGTAAACACGCTTATTTTCCCTAATTTAGAATCGGCAAATATTACCTATAAATTATTGAAAGAATTGTATCAGGTAGATTCTGTTGGGCCAATTATGATGGGTATGGATAAGCCTGTGCATATTTTTCAATTAGGTGCCAGTGTAGAAGAAATGGTGAGTATGGCTGCCGTGGCAGTTGTAGATGCTCAAGAAAAGCAACGAAGAGTAATGGCTATTAAAGTAGAATAAATTCGATACAAATAAAATACTAAATAAAGGTTGTCGTTTCGGCAGCCTTTTTTTATCGATTTTTGGTTTATTTGTAAACACAAAACAAATTGAAAGAAGATAACCTAAGAGCCTGTTATTTCAACTTTCAACTATTATTTATATCTTTGAACTCTTAAAAAAAAGCATGATAGCTCAAATACAAGGAAAACTCATAGAGAAACTCCCAACCGATGTGATTATAGATTGCAATGGTGTGGGATATCATATCCATATTTCGCTACATACATACGCCTTGTTGCCAGCTTCCGATTTTGTGAAGTTATACACACATCTTATTATCAAAGAAGATGCTCATTTGCTGTATGGTTTTGCAGAAAAATCAGAAAAAGAATTGTTTAAATTATTGATTTCGGTTTCGGGTATTGGTGCTGGTATTGCCCGTACGATGCTTTCGTCTATAGAACCAAAGCAAATTATAAATGCTATTGCTACCGGAAATGTTGCCGCAGTGCAATCTATCAAAGGGATTGGAGCCAAAACAGCACAGCGCACCATCATAGAGCTAAAAGATAAAGTGTTAAAAATATACGATTTAGAAGAAATTTCATCACCTTCGCACAATACAAACAGAGAAGAAGCGTTATCTGCTTTGGAGGTTTTAGGTTTTGTGCGTAAATCTTCCGAAAAAATTGTAGATAAAATACTGGTTGAAAACCCAGAAATATCTACCGAGAACATTATAAAATTGGCGTTAAAAAACTTATAAAATATTGGAAAAGAATAGTTACAAGTATATGAAAAAGTTTAGGCAGGTATTGAGCATTGCGTTTTTTGTATTCGCATTTCAAAGCAGCTTTTCGCAAGTTACCGAACCTCAAGATACCATAAAAGGATATGACAAAGGAAAGATAGAAATGAGCGATCCAAAGAGCATTCAGGAAGCTTATACCTATGATCCAAAAACCGATAAATACATTCTTAATAAAACTTTTGAAGGATTAAGTATTAATTATCCGCTTATTTTAACGCGTGCCCAATACGAAGACTTGGTTCTTAAAGAATCAATGCGCAAGTATTTTAAAGATAAAATGGATGCTTTAGATGGCAAAAAAGATGGTGCTGAAGAAAAGAAAAAAGACTTGTTGCCAAGATATTACGTGCGTTCGGGCTTATTCGAATCTATATTTGGAAGTAATACTATCGATGTAAAACCAACCGGATCGGTAGAAGTAGATTTTGGAGTTCGACACACCAAGCAAGATAATCCGGTACTATCGCCAAGAAACCGCCGTACTACAACCTTTGATTTCAACCAAAGAATTTCAATGGGATTAAAAGGAAAAGTAGGAACTCGCCTTAGTGTAAATGCTAACTACGATACACAGAGCACCTTTAATTTCCAAAATCTTATAAAATTAGAATACGCGCCAACCGAAGATGATATCATTCAAAAAATAGAAGTTGGTAACGTAAGTATGCCGCTTAATAGTACTTTGATTCGTGGCGCACAAAGTTTATTTGGTGTAAAAACACAGTTACAATTTGGTAAAACTACCGTTACAGGAGTTTTCTCGGAACAAAAATCGCAAACCAAAACCGTAACATCGCAAGGTGGCGGAACAGTGCAAGATTTTAGTATGTTTGGTTTGGAGTATGATTCCGACAGGCATTTTTTCCTTTCGCAATACTTTAGAAATTTATACGATAAATCATTAAAAGAATATCCATTCATTAATTCAAAAGTACAAATAACAAGAGTTGAAGTTTGGGTAACTAATAAACAAAATCGAGTAGGGCAAACCAACAACAATTTTAGAAACATTATTGCACTACAAGACCTTGGAGAAGCACCGATTACAGATAATGTTTCGGGGATACCAATGACAGATAATTTGCTTTATGCCATTGATACTTCTTTGTTGCCAAATTTACTTAATGGAACGGTAATAGATACACCTTCAGACAATGCAAATAACAAATACGATCCGGCATTAATCTCGGGCGGAACAGGTTTGTTAAACACAGGGATTCGTGAAGTATACACCGCCGACCAAGGATTTAATGCCCCATCAGGGTTGATTATAGAAGGTACCGACTATGGTAAACTCGAAAATGCCCGAAAATTAAATTCAAATGAATTTACCTATCATCCACAATTAGGATATATCTCACTACAACAACGTTTAGCAGCCGATGAAATTTTGGCAGTTGCCTACCAGTATACTATTGGAGACAAAGTGTACCAAGTAGGAGAATTTGGAAATGATGGTGTAACTGCTACACAAGTAGATAACAACGGAACGCCAAGTACCCAAGCCTTAATTCTTAAAATGCTAAAAAGTAGTTTGACCAATGTAGAGAAACCTATTTGGAACTTGATGATGAAAAACATCTACCAATTGCAAGGAGCGTATCAGTTACAAAGAGAAGATTTCAAGTTTAACATCATGTACACAGATCCTTCGCCACTTAACTATATAACCGAAGCATCTACTACAGCGCCAGCATTTTCTTCTTCTGTAAAAGATACACCATTATTACGTGTTTTTAACGTAGACAGACTCAATTCTTCTAATGACCCGCAAGACGGAGGCGATGGTTTCTTCGACTTTATTCCAGGATTAACAATAGACCAAACCACAGGAAGAATCATTTTTACAACGGTTGAGCCATTTGGTCGTTATTTATTTGAAAAATTAAGAAATTCGGCAACAGAAGATTATAACGATGTAAACACATACAACGAAAACCAAACCAAATACGTGTATCGTTCTATGTATCGCTCAACACAAGCTGCTGCTTTACAAGAAAGTCAAAAGAATAAATTCCAACTAAAAGGAAAATATAAATCGGCAAGTGGTGATGGTATTCCGTTGGGAGCTTTCAATGTACCAAAAGGTTCGGTGCGAGTTACAGCAGGCGGAAGAACATTGGTAGAAGGCGTAGATTATACAGTAAATTATCAAGCAGGAAGAGTTCAAATTTTAGATCCTTCGTTGCAAGCATCAAATACACCTATCGAAGTTTCTGTTGAAAACAATTCAACCTTCGGGCAACAAACGCGTAGATTTTTTGGTGTCAATGTAGAGCATAAATTTAACGAGAAATTCTTAGCAGGTGCAACATTCTTAAAGTTAAAAGAACGTCCGTTTACACAAAAATCAGACTACGGACAAGAATCTGTGAACAATGCCATCTATGGGGCTTATACCAATTTCTCAACCGAAGTACCATTTTTAACTCGATTAGCAAATAAATTACCAAATATTGATACCGATGTACCATCGAATATAAGTGTTCGTGCCGAAGTTGCGGTTCTAAAACCAGGTGCGCCACAAGCCAGTAATTTTGATGGTGTTCCAACCGTATATATCGATGATTTCGAAGGTTCGCAAACCACACTCGATATGCGTTCGCCTTTGTCTTGGTTTTTATCATCAGTACCAGTAGCAACTACAGGATCCAGTTATGATTTTGGACAAGGACTACCCGATGTACAATCGGGTTTCAAACGAGCAAGACTTAACTGGTATACCATAGACCCTGTTTTTTATACCCGAAGACCCGATGATGTGTCGCCTTCAGATTTGTCGTTAAACAGTACCCGTCGTGTGTATATGAGCGAACTCTATCCAGATGTAGATGTAGCGCAAGGGAATTCGCAAGTAGTAAACACTTTAGACCTAACCTATTATCCACAAGAACGTGGTCCTTACAACTATAATACTGCCACTTTACCTGATAATACCATTCCAAATCCGCAAGATAATTTTGGGGGTATCATGCGTGGATTAACTACAACCAATTTTGAACAAAGTAATGTAGAATATATTCAGTTTTGGTTGCTCGATCCATACATGGGAGCCGGCGGTTCAACACCTACTAACGTTGGAAAATTGTATTTCAATTTAGGAGAAATATCAGAAGATATTTTAAAAGATGGTAGAAAAGGATATGAAAACGGATTGGGTGCAAACCAACAAACCATTCCTACTGATTTTGCAAAAGTTCCGGCATCACTATCGCTAATCTATGCTTTTGATACAGATGAAAATAATCGTGCTACACAAGACGTAGGTCTAAACGGATTGAATAATGGCGAGGAAGCAGCCAAGTATCCAGCGTTTGCCAGTTTTGATGATCCATCTCAAGATGATTATACCTATTATTTGAATACTGGTGGTGGTGTTTTAGAACGCTATAAAAAATACAATGGTACCGAAGGAAACTCACCAACGCAAGTAACAGATACGAATAGAGGAAATACGACTATTCCTGATGTTGAAGACGTGAACCGAGATTATACCATGACAACCATCAACGGATATTATGAGTATAGTATAGACCTAAAACCGGGTGTGGCAATAGGCGATAATTATGTAACTGATATTAGAGATGCAAGCCCAATAACGTTGGCTGATGGCTCTACCACATCGGCAAGATGGATACAATACAAAATTCCAATTTCAATTCCAGAAAGAACCGTAGGAGCTATTTCCGATTTTCGTTCGATACGTTTTATGCGTATGTTCATGACTGGTTTAACTGACCAAATAACCGTTCGTTTAGGCTCGTTAGATTTAGTTCGTGGCGAGTGGAGACGCTATACGAATTCTCTCGATTATGTAAATGGTAATCCAGACCCTAACGAAGACGATGGTACCGAATTTGATGTTTTCACATTAAATGTACAAGAAAATGGTAGAAGAAGTCCAATTAATTATGTATCGCCTCCGGGAGTATTTAGAGAGCAATTATATAATAATAATACAGTAATTCGCCAAAATGAACAATCATTAGGGTTACGTGTTCGTGCCCAAGGCGATACCCCAACGGGTTTACAAGCCGGAGACTCAAGAGCCGTATTCAAAAATGTAAGTGTTGATATGCGCCAGTACAAACGCTTAAAAATGTTCTTACATGCCGAAGCTTTGCCTAATGATGCTATTCCGTTTGCAGACGACGAAATGGTTGCGTTTATCCGTTTTGGTAACGACTTTACTGATAACTTTTACCAAATAGAAATTCCGCTTAAAAAGACAGCTTTTGGAGCAACTTCCGATACGCAAGTATGGCCAGAAGAAAATGAAATAGATGTGGCGCTTAGCGCATTAACACAGCTCAAAATTCAAAACATGAGCCATGTGTACAGCCCTGGTGAAATTGTGTTTGCCAATGAGGAAGATTTAGATCCAAGCGCTTTAAATAAAAATAACAAAGCCATAATTGGTATTCGAGGTAATCCTAATTTTGGATTAGTAAGAACCCTTATGGTAGGTATCAAAAACAGAACCAATCAAGCGCCGTTTACTTCAAAATATATTCGAGGAGAAGTGTGGTTCAACGAATTGCGTATTGCCGAAATGGATACCAAAGGCGGAATGGCTGCCCTAGTAAACGTAGATGGAAATATAGCCGATTTTGCCACGATGACGGCAATGGGTAAAATGAGTACCATAGGTTTTGGTTCGTTAGAACAAAAAGCAAACGAGCGTAGCCGAGAAGATATCAAACAATATAATGTAGTAACCAATTTGAGTTTAGGTAAGTTATTACCAAAAGATTGGAAAATCAATTTACCTTTTAATTATGGTATTGGCGAGGATTTTATAACGCCAAAATACGATCCGTATACGCAAGATATCGAGTTAAAGCAAATGATGGATTTAGCAACATCTGATGCAGAAAGACAAAACATTAAAAATCGTGCTATAGACTATACAAAACGCAGAAGCATCAACTTTATCGGTGTAAGAAAAGATAGAGGTGAAAAGCAAAAACCACACGTATACGATGTAGAGAATTTAACACTTTCACAAAGTTATAACGAAATTACCAAGCACAACTACGAATTAGAAAATTATCTCGACCAACAATCAAGTACTCGTGCCGATTATACCTATTCGTTTGATGGTGCAAAACCAGTAGAACCATTCAAAAACACAAAAGCATTTAAGAAAAGCGATTATTGGAAATTGTTGCGCGACTTCAATTTCAATTATTTACCATCAAATATTTCGTTTAGTGCCAACATCTTACGTCAGTTCAACCAACAGCAATATCGTTTGGTAGATGTAGAAGGTATCGGTTTAGAAAGATTGTACAAACGTAATTTCTTATTCAATTACAACTACGGATTTACCTACAATTTAAGCAAATCGCTAAAAGTGAATTTCAATGCCAACTCCAACAATGTAGTTATCAATTATCTGGATGAAAACAATAAAGCCGATAACAGTTACACACTTTGGACAGACTATTGGAATCCGGGAATTCCAAATCAGCACAATCAAACAACTACGGTAAATTATGATATTCCGTTAAATAAAATTCCGTTTTTAAGTTTTGTAAAACCAACCTATGTTTACACAGGAACCTATAGCTGGCAAAGAGCTTCATTGGCATACCAATCTATTTTGGGCGACGATGGCTTACGTTACAATTTAGGAAACACCATTCAAAACTCGGCTTCGCACAAGCTTACAACGCAGTTTAATATGGATGCTTTGTATAAATATATTGGTCTTACCAAAACCAACAAACCAAAACCAGCGCCACAAGCTGCACCAAAACCAGGTGAAAAAGTAAAACAAGCACCAACAAATACAAATACTTCTGATGTTTCTGGATTCAAAAAAACACTTATCGGTTTAGCTACCAGTATCAAAAACATTACAGTAAATTATTCGCAAAACGAAGGAACGGTGTTGCCAGGTTATTTGCCAGGTATCGGATTTTTTGGAACAGCAAAACCAACCCTTGGTTTCCCATTTGGTTTCCAAGACGATGTTCGCTACGAAGCAGCCAAAATGGGTTGGCTAACAACCTATCCAAACTTCAACCAAAACTACACTCGCATGGCTGAAAAGAAACTCGATTATACAGCCAATGTTGAGCTTTTCCCAGATTTTAAAGTGGATATTATTGGTAATAGAAGTCACATCGAAAATGCTTCCGAGCAATTCCAAGTAGTTAATGGACAGTATAATGCGCAATCGCCATACACTATGGGAAGTTTCTCTATTACAACCGTAATGTTAAAAACAGCCTTTAAGAGTAGCGACGAATTTAGCTCTACACCGTTTGATGATTTTAGAAATAACCGAATTATTATAGCCGAAAGATTGGCCGAAAAATATTACGGAAATACAAGTTATACAAGAGATTTAGATGGTTATCCGTCAGGTTTTGGAAGAAATAGCCAACGCGTATTGTTGCCAGCATTTTTATCGGCATATACAGGATTAGGAATTTTAAATTCGGGTCAAGGCGAAACAGCCAAGAAAACAGGATTAGGTATCTTTAGAGATTTCCCAATTCCAAACTGGACAATTAAATATACAGGTTTAATGCGTTTAGCATCATTCAAAGAAAAATTCAAACGTTTCTCAATTCAACACGCATACAAAGCTTCGTATACCTTAAATGCATTTAGATCAAACTTAGACGTAAATGCTGATGGAGGCATCGATCCTTCTGGTAATTTTAAACCAGAAGTATTAGTAGGAAATGTCAATTTAGTAGAAGCATTTAGTCCATTGGCAAAAATAGATTTCGAAACAAAAAGTTCTATCAAGATTGCTGCCGAAGTTAAAAAAGACCGAGCGTTATCATTAAGTTTTGATAATAATTTATTGACTGAAGTAAAAGGAATAGAATATGTAACAAGTTTTGGATATCGTATCAAAGACGTTACCATTTCTACACGTCTTTCCGATTCGCCAAGTGGCGTTATTAAGAGTGATTTGAATTTCAAACTAGATTTTTCATACCGAAATAACAAAACTATTGTTCGCTATTTAGATTATGACAACAATCAGTTAGGTGGTGGTCAAAACATTTGGCAAGCCAAACTAACAGCCGATTATTCGTTTAGTAAAAATCTAACCATGATTTTCTTCTATGATCATAATTTCTCAAAAGCTGTTATATCTACCGCATTCCCTATCACTAATATTCGTACAGGGTTTACATTGCGATATAATTTTGGAAACTAATTTTTTTTGAAACCTAAATAGGAATTTATACATTTGAACAACATTTAACAACAAACAAAATGAACTTACCACAAGATTTAAAATACACCAAAGAACACGAATGGGTAGCTGTAGATGGCGATGTTGCTACTATCGGAATTACTGATTTTGCACAAAAAGAATTGGGTGATATCGTATATGTAGACATTGACACTATCGGTCAAGTAGTAGAACGCGATGAAGTTTTCGGAACAGTAGAAGCCGTAAAAACAGTTTCAGATTTGTTCTTACCAGTAACAGGTGAAATTTTAGAATTCAACGAATTATTAGACACCAATCCAGAGAAAGTAAACTCAGATCCGTATGGCGATGGTTGGATGATTAAAGTAAAAATTCAAGATGCATCACAACTTGCCGATTTGTTGAGTAAAGACGATTATGCGAGCCTTATAGGTGCTTAAAAACAAAAGAATATACTTAGCGCTGGGTTGGACAGCTTTTGTTACCCTTTTAAGTTTGATAACTATAGGAAACGTGGGTGCTAATTTTTCTATGCCATATAAAGATAAAGTAGTTCACTTTTTGTTCTACTTTATCTTTGTTTTTTTATGGTATCATGCTACAAAATACTCCATTATAAAGATTTTTTTAATCGCAGTTACCTACGGAATTTTGATGGAAATTTTACAAAGTTTCACCAAAACACGCAGTTGCGATTATACCGATGCCATTGCGAATACTTTAGGCGCAATTTGTTCGGTTTTATTTATCAAAAACAAAAAAAGCTAAAAATTCATTTTGTTTTTTAAATTTACATAAAATTAATGAAAATGAATATCAAAGAATATCTTGATTCCACTTATTTAAAAACAGCAGCGCAAGCCAATTTGTCGGAAGTTGAAAACAATCAAGTTGTAAAAGAAGCCATTCAAGAAGCGATAGATGAAAATTTCAAGTTAATAATGATTCGACCAGAGCACGTAAAAACAGCTCGAAAAATGATTACCGAAGCACATTCAAAAGTAACGGTAGGAACAGTAATTTCGTTTCCAGAAGGAACCAATACGCTCGAAGAAAAATTAGCCGAAGCGCAACAAGCCATCGAAGACGGCGCCGACGATTTAGATTTTGTGTGCAATTACTCAGCATTTATAAATGGTAATATTGCTTTGGTAAAGGAAGAAATCTTAGCTTGCACCCAATTAGGATTAGAAAACAATAAAATTGTAAAGTGGATATTAGAAGTGGCGGCTTTAACCAATACTCAAATTATTCAGCTTACCGCCTTGATAAAAAACAGCGTAGTTTCCAATTTCAAAGAAAGTTGTTATGCTAATGTTTTTGTAAAATCATCCACCGGATTTTTTAAAACTAGAGATGGCAAACCCAACGGTGCCACTTTGGAAACCATCAAATTAATGCTCGAAAATTCGGTGCCATTACCAGTAAAAGCAGCTGGTGGCGTGCGCACGTATGACGAAGCTGTTGAGATGATAAAACTGGGCGTAAAACGTATTGGAACATCATCGGCAAAAGCCATTGCATACGGAAAAGAAGCTACAGGCGGTTATTAATTTTGAAATTATAGTAATCTAACCCCGAAAGGGTTTTAAACCCTTTCGGGGTTTGGTAATATTATGACAAAAAAAGTACTTTTAATAATTTTTGGAGTTATTTCACAACTCATTTTCGCACAAAAAAGTAGCGAAAAACCGCCAGTTTTTACAGCTTGCGAAGGAAAATCAATACAAGAAACCGAAGCTTGTTTTTATTCCGAAATTCAAAAAATAGTTTACAAAAACTTTAAAATTCCAAATGATGTTTCTGCCGATTACACCGGAAATGTAACGGTGCTTTTTGAAGTAACAGAGCAAGGTGTTTTCAAAACTTTGTATGTTGATGCCAATCAAAAATCGTTGATTGACGAGGCAAAACGCGTGTTTTTTTCGATGCCTAATGTGAAACCGGCAACATTTAACGGTAATCCAACGTACACTAAATACACCTATAAAATTGTCATTCCGTTACAAAATCCTGACGATATAAAGAAAGAAGAAATTTTTGAACCGAAAACCAACACCAATCCTGAAGTAAAAATCAAAAAAGATGAAGTGCTAACCGAATTAGACAGTTTGCCATATCAAAAATTTAAAAATCCGCAATACAAAAGCCATCTCAACATTCCATTTTCGCATGCGTTTTATGCACAATTCGACGAAAAAATGAATCAGATGGGCGCCAACAACCACACAGCCTCAAAGCCATTTACGTATAATGAAGTAAGTAATTATTACGATTTGGTTGCAGCCAATGACAAGCTACTAAAGAAAAAAGAATCGTGGTGGGGCAGAAAAATTTGGAACGAAAACGCATTTGCAGTACAAGGCGAAAGTTACTGGTTTACCCTCAACCCAATTTTTGATTTACAAGCCGGAAAAAGTTCGCCAAGTAAAATTTCCAGTACATTTGTAAACACACGTGGTTTGCAAGTGCGTGGCGGCTTGGGCGAAAAACTCAATTTTACCACGACCATTTACGAGAGCCAAGGCAGATTCGCCGATTATTTTAACGACTATGCTAATGCTATTAAACCATCTGGAGGAAATCCGGCAACCATTCCTGGTATTGGTATTGCAAAAGGTTTCCGAACCGATGCTTACGATTTTCCGATGGCAGAAGCCAATCTTACATTTGTGCCGAGCAAATTTTTCAATCTACAGTTGGGTTATGGCAGAAATTTTATAGGCGATGGTTACCGTTCTTTATTCATGACCGATGGTGTAAGTCCGTATCCGTATTTTAAAATCAATACTACATTTTGGAAAATAAAATACACCAATTTGTATATGTGGATGAAAGACACACGCGATGCCGCAACAGTAGACGGAACTTACGCTTCAAAATACGTAGCAACGCACTATTTGAGTTGGAATGTTACTAATAAATTCAATCTCGGATTTTTTGAATCGGTGGTGTGGACCAACACCAACAATCGCGGATTTGATTTCAATTTTGTGAATCCTGTTATTTTTTATCGAGCGGTAGAGTTTTCATCTTCATCAAAATCTGGGAATGCTTTGTTGGGTTTAACCGGAAAATACAAATGGAACAACCAAATCAATTTTTATTCGCAGTTGCTAATTGATGAATTTTCTTCGGGCGATGTTTTGGGTGGCGAAAAAAGTTGGAAAAACAAAATGGCATTGCAATTTGGTGCCAAATATTACAATGCATTTCATGTAAAAAATCTTTTGCTACAAGTAGAGTTTAACCGTATGCGTCCGTATGTGTATTCGCATAAAGAGGTGATAACCAATTACGGAAACAACAACCAAAGTTTAGGACACCAATGGGGCGGCAATGCGCAAGAATTGGTGCTTATTGCGCGCTGGTACAAAGGACGTTATTTTGCCAATTTTAAACTGAATTATGGTATTAAAGGCTTTGATTTTAACACCGCAGAAGACACATATAACTACGGTGGCAACATGTATTTGTCCTACGAAGAAAACCGCCCGCGCGACAAAGGCGTAACCATAGGACAAGGGAATAAAACCACCATTTCTATAGCCGAATTACAAGCTGGGTATTTGATAAACCCACAAACCAATATGAAACTTTTTGGCAATATACTCTTTAGAAATTTTAACCCAACCACCGAAACCGATATAACCAAAAAAAGCAATACCACTTGGTTTACTGTAGGATTGCGTTGCGATATTTTTAATTGGTATTTTGATTATTAGAAGAATGTTTGTTAAATTAATATAGCCTTTTTTGTGAATTTATTTAAAAAAATTATAAGTGATGTTGTTTGGCATGAAATGGGACATTTTTGTTTAGATGTTCTATTAATAAAAAATAATTCGAATTATGAAATATCTTCTTTTAAATATGAATATAATAGAAAAACAAATGAATTGACAGGTTGTGTAACATGTGGCTGTGAAGAAATTAAAAGTAATAAAGATTTGATAAATAAAGGAAATCTTAATGATTTAAGTTTTAAAATACTTAGCGTCTTAGCTGGAAGTGTATTTGAAAGTATTCATAATAAAAAATTCTGCAACAATGATTTAACTCCGAAAGAAATTTTAAGTAAGGGTTCTGCTATTTATGATGCCATTGAATTTAATAGTATCATTAAAGAGTTTTATAATGGCGCTGATGCTACAAAAGAGGAAATAATTGAAGAACATCTTAATTCTTTTCTTGACATTATATTCAAGAATGATATATTTGTAGCTGAATTATCTAAGATAAACCAAGGTTATATTGAAAAAATTTATAATGATTTAGATCAAGATAATTATTTAGGTCAAGATAATTATTCTCTAAATCTAAGTGCTGATATTATTAAAGATTTAAAAGTTAAAGTGTCTGAGATTTTGAATAAAAGTGGAATGGAAAATCAAATAGAAGTAATAAAAGACAAAATTATAAAGTTATTAATTGCTAATAATGTATTGCAAGAGCAAAGCGGACTATAAATTTAAACTAAAAGTTTAGACTTCATTATCACATAATCAACTTTCTGGAAATAAGTTTTGGTTCACAAATTTTAACACCCTATGCCTGTAACAAACTGTTTTTTATAAGTCTAATTAAAAAAAAAGGAAATATGGAAAACAGAAAAAGACTTTGGTTTAAACAAATTGGTTTAGGAATTGCCGGTGTTGGCTTAGCAAATTTAGAGTCTTATGCTTCGCCTCTTATGTCAGAAGATGTTTTTTGACAATTTAGAAAATCAAAACAAAGTAATTTATTTACGCTCAAACGAAAACCATAATCTTATGAAAATCAATTTAAAATGTATTTACATATTTATTCTTATTACTTCTTTAAGTTTTGCTCAGACAGCAAACGATAATCTATTCAAAACTGACGAAGTAGCAATTGTAACCAAAAATGATTCAATAAATTTAGACGATTACAAAGGTTTGATTCTAATTCCTGGTGGTGCTCAATTTAGAAAGTATTTTGAAACAATAAACTATTTTGACAAGTTCCAAACGTTTGAAGAATTTGAAAAGGAAATTAAGAAATCAGAATTCAAAAAAGAAGTAGGCGATTTTTATGGAAATGAAGGATTAATCAATGCTTATACAAAATACAAAAAATTCCTTTGTTTATTCATTACAGAAGACAATGATAACACTGTCAATATGAGTTTGTATAAACCCGACACTAAGGAAATTTTTACTGTGACTGGAAAGTCAAAAACAAATTACATTGGAATAAGTGCTGGAACAAAACAAATTTCCGAAGACACTTATGAATCAATGTTGAATGAATTAGTGAAATATATAAAAAGCAATTCCAAAACTTACAAAAAGTAAAACAATCTACTAACAGCCATTTTGCAAAACCGGGGGGTAGTGCATTTTAGAAAGTATTGTGCTATATATTTGGTTCTTGATTATCAAAAAAGTAAGTGCTAAAAAACCTCAACTTCATGAAGCCCTTTGGACGTTAGTTGTCAGTTTAGCATTACTAAAAAAAATTGAAATCTACAAGAAAAATGGGAGTACGAATAATATCGAAGGAGGAAGAATCTATGAAGAAATAGGGAAATGGACAAGAATTACTGTAGGTAAAATGGAAGAAATGAAAAAATTTATCCATGCCATACGATAAGAAAACAACCATTAAATTTGGTTTTCAAAATTTAGCATTCTTTAATTATACTAAAACACAAAAAAAAGGAATATGAAAAAGTGTATTTTAATATTGATTTTCTTTAGTATCTTACTAGTTTCTTGTGAAGGTTCTGATAGCTATCAAGGGAAATGGAAGGCATTAGATTCAAATGGAAAAAAAGTTGAAATTAATTTTAATAGAAATAGTTTTTCGATAAAAGACAGTTTGGGTAAGTCTATTGTTTATGAATATACCCAAAACTCAATTAAATCTGAGAACTCGATAGAAACATACGGTATTTTGTTAAAAGACGGAAGAGGGTATCAAATTTATTTTCCAAAAAAAGATGAAAGTGTTGGTTTGATATTGGATGAAAACGGAAAACAAATGTACACTATTGGCAGAAAAAAATATGTAACTTATGATGGTATATATAAACTAGACTAAGATTATTTATGCGTTCTTTTTTGACTATGTTGATGAAAGAATTAATTAAACAAAAGAAACTATAAAACATGAAGAAAAAAATAGGATTCAACATCTTTTTTGCAATGCTTGCTTTTCCAATAGGATTAGCGTTGTTACGTGAATTTGATTTTGAGAATTTTACATTCAAGAAAAAAGCATTAGGTTTTTTATATCTCATCACCTTTATTTTTGCGATATATATGATGCTAAAGAAGAAAGACAGTCAATAAATTTAAATTACAAATAAATCAAAAAACCGTTTCATTTACGAAACGGTTTTATTGTTACAACTAATCTTAATATCCCGTTACATCGCCTGAACCTGCTACTTTTGAGTCAATACTTTCTGGTTTTTCTTTATAACGAATAGAGCCGCTTCCTGCTACTCTGGCTTTTAGGTTTTTGATGCAGTTTACTTTCAAATCACCACTACCAGCTACAGAAGTATCTGCATTTTGAGCTTCCAATTTGGAGCAATCTAAGTCGCCCGAACCAGCTAATTGGGCTTCAACATTATTTGCTGTTCCCGAAATATTCAAATCGCCCGAACCTGCCAATGCCGCTTTTAAATTGGAGCTTTGAACAGCAATAGTGGCATCGCCAGAACCAGCAAGTTTAATTTCAAATTTTTCGGATTTGATAACATCTATGGTTTTAATATCGCCCGAACCAGCAAAACCAACACTGCTGATTTCTTCAAAAGGAACGGTTATAACAATATTATGACCAGTATTTTTCCATGAAAAATGGTCTTCGGTATATATTTTTAAAACATTGTCCTTAACTTCGGTTTTAATGTGTTCCAACAAATCTTGGTTGCCTGTTAGGATAATAGTTCCTTCTTTTCCAGCTACCAAATTTACATTAAACGGACCTTTAGCTGAGATTTCATCGTAGCTTTCTGTAGTTCGAGTAATAGTGGTTTCGCTTAAATTTCTGTTTGATTTTTTCTTGTTTTTGCTTTGTGCATTAGTTAATGTAAGGGTTAATAATGCCAAGATAAGGGTGATTTTTTTCATAGTATTATTTGTTTAAAAGTTGCACATTTCCATAATTTGCTTTTATTGTAATAGTTGATTTTCCTTGACTAATGTTGTAACCCGAATAGCTTTTTGAAGTATTTTTTTCTGATTTTTCGGAATATTTTAAGCCAAGATCTTCTTTGAAATTACCGTATTTTAAATCTATATTGATATCAAAAGCCCAATCAGAAGGACACATTATTTTTGTGTTGGAATAATTAGCTGATAGGGAAATACTTTTGGTTTTAGAAGTAGCTGCAAAACTTATGTCGCTATAGTTAGAATCTAAAGCAATAGCCGAACCGATTTCGCCTAATTTCAGAGTTAAATAATTACCTTCGCAAGTGAATTTCTGTACAGATTTTGAGTAGATTTTAGTGTAGTTGGAAGCGATGGCTAATGCACCAACATTCTGAAAATTGAACGTGTTGTAATTTCCAGTAATAGAAATTTGATCGACAGTTTGAAACTCAACATCAGAATATTGACTGTTTAAATTTAATTTTTCAATCGTGTTTATCGACGAATTTCCACTATAAGAAAGCGATAGATTGTTTGCTTTATTGGTAAAATTTCCCAAATTAACATTGCCGTATTGACAAATGATGTTAGATGTGCCATTAAGTTTTTCGATTGCTATATCGCCATATTTGTTTACCAAATTAACATTTCCGTTTTTTGGAATTTTAATAATGTAATTAATTTCTAAATTGATATTGTTGCCACTTTTACCATTACTATCAAATGTTGTTGCCGCACTAACTTTTGATGATGACGATGAAAAAGCAACATCAATTGAATTGAGTTTATCAGTTACTTTATTTTCGTTTTTTCCAGAAACTTTTATGGTTACTTGAATCGATATTTTGTTTTCGTCCCACAGATACACATTGATATTGCCGTACGAATTATTGGTTTGTAGCACAGCATCTAAATCTACAGTGAATGATTTATTGATGGTTTTTACTTTAGTAATATTGTCATCTTCTATTTTAAATCCAAAGGAAAACAAAGGAATAAAAAGCAGAAAAAATAGTTGTTTATAGCTGTTTTTCATCAGTGTCAATTTTTAAATTATTAATAGTTTCAACTTGATCCAAAACCGTTTTTATAAAAGAAATTCGGGTTTGCATATTGGTTATCATCGCATACACAATTTGTTTGTTTTCGCCATTTTTTGCGATTTCTAATTTTAAATTCTCATAATCTTTTTCAAGTGCTGTCATTTGTTTCATGGCATCGTGTATTAGTGCTTTGTTTTCTGGCGTTTCTTTTTCTTTTAAAGTTGCTAATTCGTTGTTGATTATAGATGAAAAATAATCGTGTGTTTCTTGTACTTGCGGCGAAAAAACAACTACTGGCGTTGTGTTCTTGTAATTTTGAAAAAACAAAAATCCGAGAGTTATCAAAAGTGAAGCTACAATAGCATACGGAATCCAAGGGCTTTTTTTCTTCGGTTTTTGGGTTTTTAATTTTTCAAAAAATCGCTCTTTGTGTCCTACATTAGGTTCTTCAAAATCCCAATTTTCTTGATTTTCAAAAAAAGAATTTAGATTATCTGAATGTTTCATTTTCTATTAATTTTTTTCTTAAACTTTCTTTTGCTCTGCTCATCATCGTTCGGCAATTTTCGTATGAAATGTTTAATATCGTTGTTATTTCTTCTAAATCGTACCCTTCAATAAAAAATAAAGTGAGTATTAGCTTATAATTTGGTTTTAAATTCTGAATGGTTTTTACTACTTGTTCGGCTTTTAAACTATTGTAGTCTAAGTTATCTTCGTTATTTATATCAGGCATTTCCAAATCATCAGAAATTGTTTCTGTAAAATATTGCTTTTGTTTTTTTAACTCATTGATACTTGTGTTAATCACAATTTTTTTCATCCAAGCACCAAAAGTTACTTTTCCGCTATAACTATCTATTTTTTTAAATACTTTTAAAAAACTTTCTTGCATTATATCTTCTGCCAAAGCATGATTACTAACTATACGATACGCCGTATTGAACATGGCTTTATAATACATATTATAGAGTGAAAGTTGCGCCTTTTCATTATTAGCAGCACAATGTTCCAACAAGATTGTAATATCGATATTTTGGTTTTTCAAACGACTTAGATGCTTAATCTATACAAAAGACCACATTTTTTTTTAATTGTTACAGTTTCAAATATATTTATGATAAATATTTTTAAAAATCTGTTAATTATCATTTTGCTATGATTGATATTGTGTTAATTTGAAGAAAAAAAACATGAGACAATTCTATTTTTTATTTACGCTATTCTTAGTACAAAGTGTTTCTGCACAAACAATAAAAGCAATTTATTCCGAAACTCGTATTTTGAGTGAAAAAGCAAAAGAGTTCTATTCCGAACGCGAACAAAGACTCAAAGTTATACCCAATGATTTTGAACTTTTGTATTCACAAGAAAAATCCATTTACAAAAAATGCAGTTATACGGTAGATAACGATTCGGTAAAATATCCAAAAACAAACGGAGTTGAAGATTTTTCGCAACCAAATTATGTTAAAAATGTTGCTTTAGAAACAAAGCAATTTAAAGATTTTGCTAAAGATTCATTGCTGTATTTTGTGCCAAATACAGATAAAAATTATTATATAAAAGACAAGATGTTTGATTGGGAATGGAAAATTACTGCCGAAACCCAAACAATTCAGGGTTATAAATGTACCAAAGCTATATCTGACAAATTTGGCGATGTTACGGCTTGGTTTTCATCAGAAATCCCCAACAACGCTGGACCTTTACTTTATCATGGATTACCTGGAATGATTTTAAAAGTTGAGCGCAGTTCTGCAATAATTGAGTTAAAATCTATTCTGTTTTTTGAAACAAATGAAGCCATTCTTCCTTTTGAAACAAAAGATAAAACATTTACGCTAAACGAATATCAATCATTTTTAGAAAATAAGTTGAACGGAATTCAAAATCGTCCAAATACTTTTATTATTAGAAACTAAAGATGTTAATTTCCGCGAATTTGCGGTCATAAAACACAATGCTAGTTCGTAGTTTGATTTTTATTCACACAACGGAATTCATAATTTTTAATTTGTAAATATTTTGTCAAATCTTTTTATAAAGATTACTTTTGCCAAAAATTTAAAATCGTTGGAAAGCCAAGCTGCAAAATTTTCTGTTAAAAACACTTTTTCCGAGTTTAAGCAAATCACCAAAGCCGGATTGGCTATAAGCGTGGTGTTTTCTTCGGTAGCAGGATATTTGCTTGGTGTAAACGACAACAATCCCTTTAGCTGGAAAATATTAATAATGCTTTGTGTGGGTGGTTATTGCATGGTGGGCGCTTCAAACGCATACAATCAAGTAATCGAAAAAGATCTTGATGCCTTGATGGACAGAACCAAAAACCGTCCGGTTCCTGCCGGTAGAATGACGCCAAATACAGCGTTACTTGTAGCCACATTACTTACTTTAATCGGGTTGGTTTTATTGTATTTTATCAATCCAAAATCGGCATTATTTGGTGCAATTTCCATATTTTTATACACCAGTTTTTATACACCGCTTAAAACCAAAACGCCACTTTCGGTTTTTGTTGGAGCATTTCCAGGAGCCATACCTTTTATGTTGGGTTGGGTAGCCGCTACCGATCATTTTGGTATCGAAGCCGGAACCTTGTTTTTAATTCAGTTCTTTTGGCAATTTCCTCATTTTTGGGCTATTGGCTGGTTTTTGTATGACGATTATGAAAAGGCAGGATTTTTTATGTTGCCAACGGGAAAAAAAGATAAAAGTACAGCAACACAAATAATATTATACACAGTTTGGCTAATTATTGCCTCGCTATTACCCGTTTTAGGAAGAACAGGACAACTCAAAATATCGATAGTAGCAGCAGTTTTTGTTTTAGCAGCAGGATTATGGATGTTAGTATATGCTGTAAAATTATATCAGACAAAAACGCCAAAAGCAGCGCGTCAGTTAATGTTGGTGAGCGTGTCTTATATTACGTTACTACAAATAATTTATATAACCGATAAATTTTTAAGATAATGATGACGGTTGAAGAACATAAAGCTCGGGACGCACGTTCCAAAAAATTACTTTTAGTTTTTGCAATGTTAAGCATTTTGATGCTTTTTGCCGGATTAACAAGTGCTTATGTAGTTAGTAAATCCAGAAGAGATTGGCAAAGCAATTATCAAATGCCACAAGCTTTTTGGTGGAGTACAATTATTATTATTTTGTGTAGTGTTGGATTTATTTTTGCCAAGCGAGCTATCAAACAAAACAATTACAAACAAACTTCGCTTTTTTTAGGGTTGGTTTTCGTTTTGAGTATTGCCTTTGTGTATTCGCAATATATTGGATTTGAAACGCTTTTCAAGAATCATTTGTATCCAGTTGGTGGTGCCGGTAGCATTTCAATTTCTTATTTGTATATCATAGTGTTGGCGCACATGGCACACCTTGTTGGAGGTCTGATAGCACTACTCATAATAATTTATAATCATTATAAACAAAAGTATAATTCACACAATTTCACAGGAATAGAGCTTGGAGGTATGTATTGGCATTTTTTAGATGCATTGTGGATTTATTTATTTTTGTTTTTATATTTCTTTAAATAAGAAAAAAACGTAAATTTGGACACTTTTTTAACATAAATAGTTTATATGGGAGCAACAGCTACTGCAAATAGTGAAGGAAAAGTATGGGGCGGAGGAAATGAACCGCTTAAGGCTAGCTATGGGAAAATGATGATGTGGTATTTCATCCTGTCAGACGCTTTAACGTTTTCAGGATTTATCGTATCATACGGATTTTCTCGTTTTAAGTTTATAGAAACTTGGCCTTTACCAGATGAGGTGTTTACACACTTTCCTTTTTTACATGGTCAAAACCTACCACTTTACTATGTGGCATTAATGACCTTTATACTTATCTTTTCGTCGGTAACCATGGTGTTGGCAGTAGATGCAGGACATCATTTAAAGAAAGGAAAAGTAGCGTTTTACATGTTTTTAACCATTATTGGAGGTTTGATATTCGTTGGCTCCCAAGCTTGGGAATGGAAAAATTTTATCAAAGGAGAATATGGCGCTGTTGAAACAAAAGGCGGTAGCATATTACAATTTGTAGACAGTAAAGGAAAGCAAGTGAAATTGGCTGAATTTGCAGATATGTCTGTGCATAACGATAGAGAGCAACTTACAGGGTCGAAAGGATTTTGGTTTCAAAACGAAGCGGCTTTGCCATCTTGTACTGTAGAACAAGTAGCTGCTGGTTTTGCAAAACATCCAGATTTAAGAATAAAAATTGAAGCTATCTATGGAGAAGGAACAAAAAATATCGAGGGTATTGATAAATCATTAACTCACGAAAAACACAAAATTATCCTTACTCGCGAAGCATCAATAAAAAGATTAGCAGAAGCAAAATTAGTAGTTGAAGGAGCAAATCTTCAAAGAAACGAATACGGAAGCAAACTGTTTGCCGATTTCTTTTTCTTCATTACAGGTTTCCACGGTTTCCACGTATTTTCGGGAGTTATCATCAATATCATTATTTTCTTTAATGTTTTATTAGGAACTTACGAAAAAAGAAGAAGTTATGAAATGGTAGAAAAAGTAGGTTTGTACTGGCATTTCGTAGACTTAGTTTGGGTATTCGTATTTACATTCTTCTACTTAGTTTAATTTTTTATACAAAAGAATCATGGCACACGCACACGAATCAAATACAAAAAGAATTTGGGTAGTTTTCGGGATTTTATCTTTAGTAACTATTGTTGAGGTAGCATTAGGTATGGCAAGACCAGTATCATTATACCACACAGATGTTTTAGGAACCAATTTATTAAACTGGATTTTCATTATCCTTACATTAGTAAAAGCGTATTTTATTGTTTGGGCATTCATGCACATGGAAGGTGAAACCAAAGGACTACGCCGTTCAGTAGTTTGGACAGCGGTTTTCCTAATTTTATATCTTACATTTATATTGTTAATCGAAGGACATTATGTGTTTGAGGTTTTCAAAAACTCTACAATAAAATGGAATTTCTAATGAAATAATTTTATATACAAATATCCCGATTTTTACATCGGGATTTTTTATTTTTGCACCACAATGAAAAAAAAATTCGTACTATTCATATTATTCATTTTGCCTATACTGGCATATTTGTTTTTTGCCTCTGGAGTAAATAGCTTTGGCAGATTACCCATAATTACCAAATCTGTTCCAGAGTTAAATACATTGGGTGAAAACAACACCAAACTATTCGGAAAAATAACACTTTTGGGTTTTACCGGAACAGATTTTCTTGAAAAGAAAGGGAAATTCTTTAATTTATACGAAGAAATTTATAAAAAAAATCGATCCTTTAAAGATTTTCAAGTAGTGTATATCGTACCAACAGGTTATGAAAACGAAATTGCAAAACTCAAAAACGAACTTACACAACTCGGCGCTATTGATACTTGGCAATTTATTTTTGCAGATAAAGACAAAATCAATTCATTTTACAAATCATTTCAATTAAAAGGAAATTTAAACGAAAACATGGGTTCCAATTTTGTATTTATTATTGATAAAGATAAAAATTTGCGTGGTAGAAAAGGCAAAAGCCCAAAAGGCGACGAAGAATACCGCGAAGGTTATAACGCCACATTAGTATCAGAATTACACAACCAAATGACAGACGATGTTAAAGTAATTCTTGCCGAATATCGTTTGGCACTTAAAAGAAACAAAGCCAACAGAAAAAAATACGGATTGTAATGAAAAATAAATCATATATAGGAATTTCATTAATTGTTTTAGTTTTCGGAATTTGGGTAGTAAAAGAATTGCCCAACAGATTAAAACCAAAATTAGAAACCATTGCCGACGCACCCAAGTTTGAACTTACAAACCAAAACGGCAAAAAAATAACCAATGCCGATTACAAAGACAAAGTATATGTGTTGGAATTCTTCTTTACAACGTGTCCGTCGATTTGTCCAAAGATGAATGCCAACATGAAAAAAATAGAAAAAGAATTTGCCATGAAACCCGATTTTGGAATCGTTTCCATTTCAATCGATCCAAATCATGATACGCCAGAAGTTTTAAAACAGCATGCAAAATTTTTAGGTGTTACATCTCAAAATTGGAACTTCCTCACGGGTGATGAAGACTATATTTATAATATAGCGAATAAAGGATTTAACATTTTTGCTGGAAAAAATGCCAAAGTAAATGGTGGTTTTGAACATTCCGGACTTTTTGCATTGATAGATAAAGAAGGAAAAATTCGTTGTCGAAAAGACGAAAACGGAAATGCTATTATGTATTATGATGGTCTTGAACCAAAAGGAATAAAAGAAATTACCGAAGATATTGAAATACTTTTAAATGAATAAGATGAGCCAATCAAACCCAACCGAAAAAAAGTACAATTTACTTATTATAATCGTTTCAATCGTAATTCCTGTAGTTGTTGCACTGCTTTATAGTGTAAAACTCAAAAACTTCGGAATCGAAGTAGAACCATTACGTTTTTTACCGCCAATTTACGCTACTATTAATGGAATTACAGCTGTTTTGTTGGTTGTTGCCGTAAATGCCATCAGAAAAGGAAACAGAACGCTACACGAACGCTTAATGAAATTGGCAATGCTGTGTTCGGTATTGTTTTTATTGATGTATGTTGCCTACCATATGACAGCCGAAGACACCAAATATGGTGGTGAAGGCATCATTAGATATGTGTACTTTTTTATTTTGATTACGCATATTTTATTGTCTATTGTAATCATTCCGTTTGTGTTGGTTACATATGTAAAAGCGTTAGCAAACCGATTTGATAAGCACAAAAAATTAGCCAGAATCACGTATCCAATGTGGTTGTATGTAGCAGTAACAGGTGTAATTGTATACTTAATGATTTCACCTTATTATGGAAGTTAATTTAAAAGACAAAAGGCAGAAGACAAAAGGCAATGGGCAGAAGGTGGAAATTGGTAAAACAAAACTCTCTGCTTTATCTTTCTTCTTGTTTCTTTCATCTTTTTTCTACAACAAAGCTACTGCGCAATGCGCTATGTGTAGAGCATCATTAGAAAGTTCTGGACAAGAAAAACAAGCCGAAGCGCTAAACGACGGAATTGTGTATCTTATGGTTATTCCGTATGTATTGGTAGCCGTTGCAGGATTTTTTATTTATAGAATGTACACAAAAAAGAAAAATTAATTTCATAAATCAAAAATCGTTAATCTTAAATCTACAATCATCAATCTGATTAATCCATTCCATCTATAGAAACCGTCATTTTTCCATTTGCTTTTATAAAGGCAACAATAGCTTTGTCGGTTAATTCTACTTTTTCAAAATCTAAATCGTTTAACGAACCATTTACAAAAACACCTTTCATTGGCGAATAATTGCTAAGATATGGCAACATTGTTTTGCGACCTTCTTCCAAATTTTCTTTGATAGAATAACGACAATTTTCTTTAATTTTTGTCAAAATAGTTCCGTGTAATAACCAGTTGGCAGTTTTGGTAAGAAATCCTTTGGTGTCCAAAACATAATCTAAATCATCAAAATAAATTTCTTTGGTTATGGCATTATAATTAGGAATTCCGGTAAGATAAATGGTACCGTCGAGACTTCCAGTCATAGCCAAAGCAATAATCATTTTGCCGTTTTTTGCCCATAGGCTTACATCTTTCACGGTAATTTTACGATTTCCCGAACCAAATTCTTTCCCTTGGAAATTCTTAGACATTATTCTTGATGCACTTTCGTAAGTAGAAACCGCCGCTATCGAAGCCGAGCTATTATCTGCAATTTTTGTAACCGCTTTAAATTGTACAGTGGTACGATCAAAATTATCCGAAGGTTGTTGCCCAACCATCGTTTGCATATTGCATTTTAGTCCAAGATTCATAGCAATCATCGATTTTTTCAGCGCTGCATCGGTGGCATACACTTCCAACGGAATCAGTTTGAACCAAGTTTCGTATTGCTCGCTGGTTAGAAATGGTTTGCTCATAGTTTGCAAAACATCTAATACATACGGTTTAAAATCGCACGATTTGGCAATAGCATCATCAATTGTTTTGGCAATTTTGCTCTTAAAAATAGAAAGCGTCGGATTGATGATATAGGTGATTGGAACATTTTTTCCAGATACAGAAATGGTTGGACTTTCGCTCCAATTAAAATCTTCGATACTTGATTGTGTGGTAAGATTCCAGTTAGAAAATTTTACATTGCTAAGTAGTGTAATTGTTCCGTTTAAATTGAGCTCGCGCGTATCATTAAGTCCTAAAAAATCGGTGCCGTATTTTACTTTCATCCAAATTTTTAACGGTAAAACCGAACGAATTTTTCCATCTTTTTCAATGAGTTTAATGGGTGCTGTTTTCCAAATTTTCATTTCGGTTTTGTCATCTTTCATATCGTTGTCTTCATAAACCAAATCTTTCAACCCTTTGTTTACTTGGTTTTCTATTTCTTTTAAAGTAATATCGAGCGGCATACTCACAAAAGAAGTGGTGTTTTTGTACACCACTGGCGTGTTGTTTGATGGTTCGGGCTTTAATGTTTCAATTTTACTGGTAGAGCCACAACCTACGAGTGCAGCAAATGAAATGGTAGAAAGTGATTTTAATATATTTTTCATTGCAAAAAAAATTTTGGCGTGAATGTAACAAAAATTCAGTTTCTAAGTCATATAGTAAAATTTATTTAACAAATAAATGCCATTAAAACCCCAATTTATGAGAGTTTTATCTATAACCTTTTTGATAGCGCTACTTTTTACTAATTCTTTCGCCCAAAAAAAATGGACTTTACAAGAATGTGTAGAATATGCTATTAAAAATAATATTTCTTTAAAACAATCGGAGCTTGATATAAGTAGCGCCGAAATTGCTAAGAAAGATGCGATTGGTAATTTTTTACCAACAATCAATGCGCAAGGTTCGCATTCGTGGAATATTGGTCTCAACCAAGATATTACTACAGGTTTGCTGCAAAATCAAACCACACAATTTACATCGGTTGGTGCTAGTTCGAGCATAACATTGTATAACGGATTGCAAAACCAATTACGTTTTCAAAAATCACGACTGACAAAAATTGCTGCCGATTTGCAATACGCCAAATTAAAAGATGATGTTTCATTAAATGTTGCTAATGCTTACTTGCAAATTGTATTTAATAAAGAATTTGTGAAAGCGCAAAAAGAGCAAGTTACTTTATCTGAAAAACAACTCAAGCGCACAGACGAATCGGTAAAAGCTGGTTTGATTCCTCGAGGCGATTTGCTTGATGTGGAAGCAACACTTACTTCAAATAAACAAAAATTAGTTGATGCTGAGAATAATTTGTTTTTATCAAAAATTACATTGGCGCAATTATTACAACTTGAAGAGTATACAAATTTTGACATTGCCGATGTAGATTATGCGGTTATGAAAAATGAAGTGCTTAATGAAAAAACAGAAAACATCATCGAAAAAGCAAAACAAGAGCGCAACGAAATAAAAATTGCCGAAAATAGTGTAGCACTTGCCGAAAAAGATATTAAAATTGCCAAAGGTGCTTATCAGCCAAGTTTAGGGGCTTTTTATTCATTTAACACTCGTGCTTCTTATTCAAAAAGAATTGTAGGTGTTGAGTTAGATCAAACTAATCCAACTTCTACTTCTGTAATTGGTGTTGTAGACGGAACCGGACAAGCTGTAGTAGAGCCAAATTATAATTATGTTTTAGGAAATCCGCTGTCGGTTTTTAAACAGTTTGATCAATATAAAGGACACAATTTTGGGTTTCAACTTTCTATTCCTATCCTCAACGGATTATCGGTTCGAAATAATGTAGCAAGAACAAAAATTGCTTTAGAAAGATCGCAAAATGCACTGAAACTTGCCGAAACCGATTTAGAACGAACCATTTATACGGCTGTTGCCAATGCCAAAGGCGCAAAAACGGCATACGAAAGTGCACAAATAGCGCTTGATGCTCGTAAAAACGCTTTTAATTATGCCAAAGAAAAATACGAAGTGGGTATGATGAATAGTTTCGATTTTAACCAAGCGCAAACTTTATATCTTACGGCACAATCTGATTTATTACGCGCCAAATACGATTATATCTTTAAGGTAAAAATTGTAGAGTTTTATTACGGAATTCCAATTAGTGAAATGAAATAAAAATAACAAATAGATTACAAAACTAAATAAACGCTTCATCATGTCATCAAAAAAGAAATACATTATCATAGGAATTATTTTAGGACTTATAGTACTACTTATAGCACTGTCTAAAGCGGGAGTTTTTGGCGAAAAAGACACTGTTGTAGAAGTTGAAACAGCAAAAGCTAATGAAATAACCATCGTTGAAACTGTTTCGGCAACCGGAAAAATTCAACCCGAAATTGAGATTAAAGTTTCGTCGCAAGTATCGGGCGAAATCATCGCTTTACCAGTAAAAGAAGGACAAATCGTAAGAAAAGGCGAGCTTTTGGTAAAAATAAATCCAGATATTTACGAGTCGAGTTTAGATAGAACCGTTTCGTCTTATTCGGGTACCAAAGCAGGATTGAGCCAAGCAGATGCCAGTTTTAAAGAAGCCGAAGCCTCATACAATCGTAGTAAAACATTGTTCGAAAAAGGTATAATCTCGCGTTCTGATTGGGAGAAAGCCGTGGCGTCTTTTCAAGTGGCAAAAGCCAATAAACAATCGGCGTATTATAACGTACAAAGTGCATCGGCATCAGTAAAAGAAGCCAAAGATAATTTAGGCAGAACCATAATCTATGCTCCAGCTGATGGAACAATTTCGGCTTTGAATGTAGAATTGGGCGAAAAAATTCTTGGTACGCAACAAATGGCAGGAACCGAATTACTTCGAGTGGCAAACTTAAGTAATATGGAAGTTGAAGTTGATGTAAACGAAAATGATATTGTAAAAGTAAACATTGGCGACAGTACAAAAATCCAAGTTGATGCTTATCTTAAAAGAGAATTTAAAGGTATTGTAACAAGTATTTCAAATTCAGCTAGCAATGCTACATCTGCAGATCAAGTTACTAATTTTAAAGTAAAAGTGCGTATTTTAAAAGAATCGTATGAAGATTTAACAAGTGGAAAGCCAGCTTCTTTTTCTCCATTCCGACCAGGAATGACGGCTACTGTGGATATTATTACCAAACGAAAAGAAAAGGTAATTGGTGTTCCATTGAGTTCGGTGGTAATAAAATCGGACACAACCGCAACCAAACCGTATGATATTAAAGATGAACCTGAAGCTAAAGTAAAATCAAAATCGGATAAAAAATACGAGTGTGTTTTTGTGAAAAACGGAAACAAAGCCAAGATAAGAATCGTTAAAACAGGAATTCAAGACGATACCAATATCGAAATTATTTCTGGATTGCAAAAAGGCGATGAAATCATCACAGGGCCGTATTCGGTAATTTCCAAAGATTTGAATAGTGGTGATAAGGTTAAAATTGCCAAAGAATCTGATAAAAGTAAAAAATAGCAATTAGATTGTAATTAGTGATTATTATCAAGATTAATCACTAATTACTTTTTACTAATCACCAATCTCAATTCACTTGAACTACATTTTACAAATAGAAACGGCTACCAAGAATTGTTCGGTAGCTATTTCGTTAAACGGAAAAACCATTGCCAGCCAAGAAATTGCCGAAGATGGTTATACGCATGCCGAAAATTTACACGTTTTTATTAATGAAGTAATACAGCAAGCCGAGATTACATTTAAGGAACTAAAAGCAGTTGCGGTAAGCGCTGGCCCTGGTTCTTATACCGGTTTGCGCATTGGCGTATCGGCAGCAAAAGGACTTTGTTATACACTCAATATTCCGCTTATTGCTATCAACACACTCGAAGTTTTAGCACAACAAATTGCTGTTCCCGAAGGAAATATCATTATCCCTATGATTGATGCTCGTAGAATGGAAGTGTATTGCGCTATTTTTGATTCAAATCACCAACTGTTGCGAGAAACCCAAGCCGAAATTCTAACCGAAAATTCTTTTTCAGAATTTACAGAAACCTGTCATTTTATAGGCGATAGCAATACCAAAGCCAAAGAAGTTCTTACCAAAGAAAACTTTGTATTTGTAGATACTATGGTTTATCCATCGGCAAAAGACATGAGTGCTTTAGCGTTCCAAAAATATGAAGAAAAAGCTTTTGAAGATGTAGCGTATTACGAGCCTTTTTATTTAAAAAGCTTTGTTATTACAACCAAAAATTAATTGCCTGCCATATCAATTGCGTATTTGGCAACAATTCCGAAGTTATAACCTTGCGCTTCATCATATCCTGCGTAATTTACCGCAATAAGCTGTCCGCATTCGTTAAAAACGGGTGAGCCACTCGCTCCGTGCGTAGATGTAATATTGTATTGAATACTCACACCGTCGGTCTCTTTATTTATTTGTCCTTCATACACTTGTACCTTGATACCACGACGGGTGTTGGCAAGTGTCATTCCCATCGGGTAACCAATTAAAATGGCTTTGCTTCCAGGCTTCAAAGTATTGTCGTCTGATATAGCTGTGGTCAAATCTACATAAGCAGTTACTTCTTTTGGAAGTGTTTTGCTGCTAAGTTGCAACACACCAATATCTACATCTTCTTCTTCCGAAACTTCGATAGTGGTACATTCCAACCATCTGTCTGATGTGCCGTGCAGTGCTACACTTATCGATTTACTAATAGGTTTAATTTCGATATCGTCCAAAGACACAGCTTTAAAATCTGGAATATTTTCTTCAATAGTAGTGGCGGTTGCTTCTGAAATTTCGGTTGCAGCCGAATCTACATCTGTACTTTCTTCATCTAAAACTTCTTCGCCTGTTTCTACTTCATTGTAATTTTCCCAATTTTTTTCTAAAAATGATTGAATTTCATTCGTGGCAATCGAATCGGGCAAAATATTCGCAATATGCTCTTTTAGATAATCGATAGAATATTGGTTGTTATTATCATAAAGCCAAGGTTGCGCTACATGATGATTGGTTACGATTTTTCCATCGGTAGAAACAAAAAATCCTGTACCAAAAATAGTGTGTTCTTCGGCACCATAACTGCTTGTATTCATTGTAAATGGTTTGCAACCTTTTACAGAAATTTGTAATGCATAAGTGTGTTGTACCAACACTACAGCGTTTTTGTATTTTTCGTAAATTTCAGTTTGTCCGTGCAAACAATCGTCTGTTTTTACTTCTTGTTTTTTATTAAAGAAAAAATAGCCACCAATTGCAGCAACAAGCAATATAGCTCCAGAAATTAGAGCAATTTTTTGATTTTTATTCATAACAATTTTTTTGCAAAATTAAATAAATGAGAAATATATTACATGATAATTTTTTGGAAATTATTTCTTTATTAATTTAAGAAAACGATGTTTGATGGTAAATCATAAATTTTATTCGAAATTGCAATAAAATTTGTTACTTTGCAGTATTAAAAAATGCTATGAATACACTTATAGATTTTATTTCCCGCGATTTTAAAGCGTTTGATGTAAAAGAAACTGTAGCACAAGTGCAAGATTTTTTTCTTGATGTTTCCTTTTCACATTTTCCTGTAGTTGAACACAATGTTTATATTGGTTCAATTGCAGCTAATGATGTAGAAACTTTTGATTTCAACAAAAAATTAGAAGATTACAAATATACACTCGAAGGTTTTTTTGCCAGAAATAATATGGTTTGGCTTGATGTTTTGGAAGTTTTTGCCAAAAACGAAACCAATGTAGTGCCAGTGTTGGATACAGATAATAAGTATTTGGGATATTATGAATTGGAAGATGTAATGCGTTTTTTTCAAGACACGCCTTTTTTAAAAGAACAAGGCAATATTTTGGTAGTCCAAAAACCGGCTTTAGAATATTCTATGAGTCAAATTGCTCAAATTGTAGAAAGTAATAATGGCAAAATATTAGGTGTTTTTGTGTCAAATCTTGAAGTGGATAACGTAGAGGTTACTATAAAAATTGCCGTAGGTTCTGTAAACGAAATCATTCAAACTTTTAGAAGATACAACTACGAAATTATTTCTAAACATGAAGAAGATAGTTATCTCGAAAGTTTAAAAGAACGCTCAGAATATTTAGATAAATATTTAAAAATATAATTGTGAAAGTTGCCATCTTCGGACAATATTATCAAAACGATACTCGACCAATAATCAGCGATATTTTCTTGTTTTTTAATAAAAACGATATTGAACTTATTATAGAAGAAAGTTTTTTGCAAATATTGTACAAAGAACAACTCATCGAAAAGGAATACAAAACTTTTAAATCGCACGCGTGCCTTGATAATTCAATCGATATTTTGATAAGCATAGGTGGCGATGGAACCATACTAAGAGCTGCAACCTATGTTCGCGATACCGGAATTCCTATTTTAGGAATCAATGCTGGGCGTTTGGGTTTTTTGGCAAAAGTTCAAAAAGAAAACATAGCCGATTTTCTGCAATTAATAGTAGATAAAAACTATTCTATTTCAGAAAGAAGTTTGGTAAGTGTTGAGAGTTCGCATGCTACCGATGAATTGGCAAGTATCAATTTTGCCATGAATGAGATTACCGTTTCGCGAAAAGATACCACCTCAATGATTACGGTAGAAACACATCTCAATAACGAATACCTCACATCTTATTGGGCAGACGGTTTGATAGTGGCAACACCAACAGGTTCTACCGGATATTCGCTAAGTTGTGGTGGTCCTGTACTTACGCCCGAAGTAAAAAGTTTTGTGATAACGCCTATTGCGCCACATAATCTTAATGCGCGTCCATTAGTGATTCCAGATGATACAGAAATAACATTAAAAGTGTCTGGTAGAGAAGAAAATTATTTAATATCACTCGATTCTCGCATTGCAACGCTACCTAATATGGCGATTTTAAAAATTAAAAAAACACCTTTCACTATAAAAATGGTAGAAATACCCAACGAATCTTTTATAAAAACCCTTAGAAACAAGCTACTTTGGGGCGAAGATAAAAGAAATTAACATTTCATTTATACTACATTCAAGAAAATTTCGTTTTATCAAAAACACGAATTTATTAACCTGTGTAATAATATTTTTGCAAATACTAATATCATGTTTTATTAGTGCTTGAAATTGTTATATTTGCACTCAATTTTTTTTGAATGAAAAAAATATTTTCATTATTGCTAATGTTTTGTTTATCAATGGTTACGGCTCAAATACATGAAATAGGTCCATTTGTAGGTGGAAGTAATTTTATTGGAGATATCGGTAAAACCAATTATATAAAACCCAATGAGTATGCCTTTGGCTTCATCTATAAATATAATAGATCGCCTCGTCATTCGTATCGGTTTTCTTATATTCGCTCAAATGTAACGGCAAATGACGATGCTTCTTCAGAAAATTCAAGACAGTTACGCAGCCTCGATTTTAAAAACCATGTTAGCGATTTAATGCTTGGTTTGGAGTTTAATTTTTTTGATTTTAACCTGCATAATTTAGACGATCAGTTTACGCCGTATGTAAGCACTGGTGTGGCTTACACTTTTTATGATGCACTATATTATCCAAAAGCGGGTACTACCAATGATATTGCGGTATTTGAAAAAAAACGAAGAACCTTTGGAATTCCAATGATTGTTGGAGTAAAATCGAGAATTGGGCAAAATTGGGTTTTGGCAGGCGAAGTAAATATTCGATATACATTAGTAGATGATATAGACGGAAGCAATCCTACCAATGCCGATTTTACTAAATTTAAATTCGGAAACATAGATAGTAACGACTGGGTAACCTTTATAGGGCTCACCTTAACCTACACTTTTGGAGACAAACCGTGTTACTGCAAAGAATAATTTAATGAATATTTTACCCCAAATAAATCCCGATAAATTGCCAGCGCACATCGCCATCATTATGGATGGCAACGGTCGTTGGGCTAAACAAAAAGGATTTATGCGTGTTTTCGGACACGAGAACGGAACCAAATCAGTACGAACCACAGTAGAAACTTGTGCCAAATTGGGTGTTAAAAACCTTACACTATATGCGTTTTCTACCGAGAATTGGAATCGTCCAAAATTAGAAGTGCAAACTCTTATGCAACTTTTAGTTCGTTCTTTAAAAGACGAGCTTAAAACATTGATAAACAACAATATAAAACTCAATGCTATTGGTAATATGAATATGTTACCCGATAGTATTAGAAAAGAACTTACTTCGGTTATAGAAAAAACAAAAGACAACAATCGAATGACTTTAACGCTGGCTTTAAGCTACGGCTCTCGAGAAGAAATTGTAAATGTTGTTAAAAACATAAGCGAGAAAGTTAAAAATAATATAATTTCTACAGAAGCTATTGATGAATCAATTATAAATCAACATCTTTACACCCACAATTTACCCGATGTAGATTTGGTAATACGTACCAGTGGCGAACATAGAATAAGTAATTTTTTGCTTTGGCAAATAGCATACGCCGAGTTTTATTTTACCGATGTGCTTTGGCCCGATTTTAACGAAGAACAATTATACAAAGCAATAGCAAGCTATCAAAAAAGAGAAAGACGATTTGGAAAAACAAGCGAACAACTCAATGAGGAATAATACAAAACGATATATATGCCTACTGGTTGTATTTTTTACAACCTTAAGTTACTCACAAATGCGCCCCGATTTTGAATCGGGAAAAAAGTATTTTCTTAAAAAAGTTTCTGTAACAGGTAAAATAAGTTACAACGAGCTTACAGTAGTAACCTTTTCGGGTCTCGAAAAAGGGCAAGAACTCACAGTTCCAGGCGAAGAAATTACACAAGCGGTAAAAAAATTGGGAAAACTCGGTATTTTTAGCGACATCGATTTTTATGTAGATAAAATTGAAGGCGATAGCATTTCGTTAGAATTAAATATCATCGAATTACCAAAGCTCGATGAGGTAAAATTTACAGGTGTAAAAAAATCCAAAGCCGAGGAATTAATCAAAGACAATGCACTTACCAAAGGCAAAATTGTTAATGAAAACCTCATTACAAAAACCAAAAATTATATCGAAAATAAATATAAAAAAGACGGTTTTTACAATAGCAAAGTTTTTATAAGAACCATTCCAGATTCTACCAATACCCATGTAAATATGTTGGTAAATGTAGATAAAGGCAAGAAAATAAAGATTGAAAAAATAAACACAATAGGCAACAAAGAGCTTACTAATAAGCAAATTAGAAGCGCTATGAAGAACACAAAACAAGAAAATCCAATTCGTGTTTTTAAAGCCTCAAAGTTTATTAAAAGCAAATACAACGAAGATTTAGATAAAGTAGTTGATAAATACAAAGAAAAAGGATTCCGTGATGCTCGTATCGTTTACGATTCGGTAAAGCTTATCGAAAAGAAACGCATTTGGCCATTCGGAAAAACCAAAACAAAATCAAAAATCGTAATTGATTTAAAAGTAGAAGAAGGAAAAAAATATTACTTCGGAAATATAAAATTCTTAGGAAATTCGGTATATACCGATCAACAGTTGGCGCAATTATTAGACATCAAAAAAGGCGATGTATACAACGGCGTTTTACTCGACAAGAGAATTGCAGATAAAACAAAACCTGATGCCGATGACATTACAAATCTTTACCAAAACAACGGGTATTTGTTTTCTACAGTAAATGCTGTTGAGGTAAAGACAGCTAATGATACCATCGATTTTGAAATCCGTATTGTAGAAGGACCAATTGCTTATTTTAATAAAATAACAGTTGTTGGTAACGAAAAAACCAACGATAGAGTTATTTATAGAGAGCTGATGACGCGTCCGGGGGAAAAGTACAGTAAAGAAGCTGTCGTAAATACCGTTCGCGAAATTGGGCAATTAGGCTTTTTCGATCCAGAATCTATCGATCCAAAATTTAAAAATGTAGATCCAACCGCAGGAACTGTTGATATTGAATATAATTTAGTAGAAAAAGGAGCAAGCCAAATAGAATTACAAGGTGGTTATGGCGGTGGCGGTTTTATTGGTACACTCGGTTTGTCGTTCAATAACTTTTCTATTCAAAATATTTTTAAGAAAGATGCCTACAAACCACTTCCTATGGGCGATGGTCAAAAAATGTCGTTGCGTGCACAAGCAGCATCGTATTTTAGAACCTTTAGTTTATCGCTTACCGAACCTTGGTTTGGTGGGAAAAAGCCAATAAGTTTGAGTACCTCTATATCGTATAGTAAACAATATCTTTATACAGGATATTCGAGTAGTGTAGATAGATCCAAGAGTTTCAATATTTTTGCAATAGCAGCGGGTATCAACAAACGTTTAACTGTGCCCGATAGAAATTTCTATTTTTCTACAGGAATTAGCTATCAGCATTATGATCTTCAAAATTATTTCTCAGGTTTATTTACTTTTGGTAACGGAACTTCAAGAAACTTGTCGTTCAACTTAGGATTAACTCGTAACAATAAAGCATTCAATCCTGTATTCCCAATACAAGGAGCCGAATTTTCTGTTAATGCAAAATTCTCGCCACCGTATTCGTTAATAAACGGAATAGATTATGGTAATTTAAAAAACGAAGAAGCGTATAAAACAAAATATGTTTCTGGAAGTTATTCTTATACAAATAATGATAACGGAGAAGTTCCTGCAGTGGGAGACTATATTAAATATGACTCTACCAAAGGAGCTTATATTAAAGTAGATGATTATACACAAGCCGACACCGATCAAGCAAAAGTAGACCAAAAACGTTTCAACTGGTTAGAATATTACAAAATAAAATTCAAAGCCGATGTATATACGCCACTTTTCGGAAGCCAATCAAAAAAATTAGTATTACGTACATTAGGAGAGTTTTCCTATTTAGGAAATTACAATTCTGCTCGTGGTACAATTCCTTTCGAACGTTTTTATTTAGGAGGAGATGGTTTAGCAAATTATTCACTCGATGGCCGCGAAGTAATTCAGTTACGAGGTTATCCAAACCAATCGCTTACACCTCTTAACGCCAATGGAACACAATCAGGAAACGGTGCAACCATTTATAATAAATTTACTATGGAATTGCGTTATCCTATTACATTAAAACAAGCAGCATCAATATTTGTTTTAGGATTTGTAGAAGGTGGAGCGTCTTATAGAGATTTCAAAACCTATAATCCTTTTGCTATTCAACGCTCTGCAGGAGCCGGTGTGCGTATCTTTATGCCTGCATTCGGATTGTTAGGAATCGACTTTGCTCATGGGTTTGATCCAGTGCCTGGAACCTTTACACCAAGCGGATGGCAAACACATTTTATTATTGGACAACAATTTTAGTATATTTGTTACGTTATATGATATAAACAATTGGAAATATGCCAAGATTTATTTTACTTGCATAAAAATAAATACGGATATTGCCACAAGCAAATTACTAATAAAAAATATATCTAATGAAAAAGACAACAGTATTAATTTTAGCGATAATTGCCTCAACAGCAATAAGTTTTGCCCAAGGAAAGGGCTCAAAAGTAGGATACATTGATATGGAATATATCTTACAAAAACTTCCAGCTTATGCCGAAGCCAATAGTCAATTAGAGCAAAAAGCACAAATTTGGAAAAATGAAGTAGAAGAAAAAAAGAATGGAATTATCAAGTTAAAAGAAGCTTTAAAAACCGAAAAAGTACTTTTAACCAAAGAATTGATAGAAGAGCGCGAAGAAGAAATTGCGTATCAAGAAAAAGATTTGATGGATTATCAAGAAAAAAGATTTGGTCCAGCCGGAGATTTAATGACACAAAAAGCAGTGTTGGTAAAACCAATCCAAGACCAAGTTTTTAATGCCGTTCAAGATTTAGCCGAAGCCAGAAGTTACGATTATATTTTAGATAAATCATCAAATTTAACTGTCTTATTCGCATCAAAAAGATTCGACCTTTCAGATAAAGTGATAAATGCTATTATGCGTGGCGAAAAAACACAAAAGCTAAACAAAAAAGAACAAAAAGCGCTTGAAGATCAAGAAAAAAGAGAACTTTTACTTGAAGATCGCCCAGAAATTTTAGAACGTGAAGCTAAAGTAAAAGCAACGAAAGAAGAGCGTCAAAAAATGATAGAAGAGCGTAAAGCTGCTGCCGAAGCAAAACGCTTAGAAGCGCAAGCCAAACGCGACGAAGCTCTAGCAAAACGCCAAGCAGAAAGAGAGGCTAAACTCAACGGAAAAAATAATGGCACAGTTTCTGATAAGAACAATAAAGAAGAAGGAACTAAGCCATCTGGAACAGAAAATAAAAACACAACTACTGAAGAGAATAAAGAAGTTGAAAACAAACGTCAAGCAGTTTTAGATGCTAAAGGCGAAGAAAATAAAGCTTTAAAAGACGATAGAGAAGCTAAGAAAAAAGAAGCAGATGAAAACCGTAAAAAAACACAAGAAGAACGCCAAAAAGCAATAGATCAAAAGAAAAAAGACGCTGAAGAAAAAAGAGCAAAACTTGCAGCAGAAAAAGAAGCTTTGCGATTAAAAAAAGAAGAAGAACGTAAAAACAAACAAAAATAATTAAGAATAATAACTAAGTATAAATTGATTTAAAAATGAGAAAATTACAAATTTTTGTTATAGCTTTTGTAGCTTTTATTGGAACACAATTTGCCAGTGCGCAAGCAAAAACAGCCCATGTAGATTTAAAAGAAATCATGACCAAAATGCCGGCTTATTTGAATGCTCAAAAAGAATTGGAAACCCTTGGTAAAAAATACAACGAAGAGTATGTAAAAATGGTTGGCGAATATCAAGCTAAGTTGAAAAAATACGAAGACGAAGGCAATACTCAAACAGATGCTGTAAACCAAACGCGTCAGCAAGAAATGCAAGACATGGGTAAAAGAATTCAAGATTTCCAAGAAAATGCACAAAAAGAAGTTCAAAAGAAAGAATCTGATTTAATGAAACCACTTGAAGATAAAATCAGAACTTCTATCCAAAAAGTAGGCCGTGCAAAAGGATATCAATATATCTTAGAAAACTCATCATTGCTTTTGGCAGATGGTCCGGATATTACTCCAGATGTAAAAAAAGACTTAGGTTTCTAAGAACAAAAAAATAAAAATTAAAACTGCTCATTCGGGCAGTTTTTTTTATTTTTGTTACATGCACAACAACCACGCAATAGGGCTATTTGATTCCGGTATCGGCGGAACTTCTATTTGGAAAGAAATTCATCAGTTACTTCCCAACGAAAATACCATTTATCTTGCCGATTCAAAAAATGCCCCTTACGGATTACGTCCGAAAGACGAGATAATCCATCTCTCTGAAAAAAACACCGAATATTTACTCAATGAAAATTGCAAATTGATTGTTATAGCTTGCAATACAGCCACAACCAATGCAATCAAAGAACTTAGAGCCAAATACGATGTCCCTTTTATAGGAATAGAACCAGCAATAAAACCCGCTGCATTGCATTCACAAACGCAAAAAATTGGAATTCTTGCCACCAAAGGCACCTTGAGTAGCGAGCTCTTTTATAAAAATGTAGAGAAATATCAAGACATACAAATTATTGAACAAATTGGCTTTGGATTAGTAGAATTGATAGAAACAGGAAGAATCAATTCCTCGGAAATGCACAAGTTACTCATACAATATTTGGAGCCGATGGTGTCGCAAAATATCGATTATCTGGTGTTAGGGTGTAGTCATTATCCGTATCTTATTCCTCAAATAAAAAAAATTATCCCAAAAAACATCAAGATTATAGATTCGGGAGAAGCCGTAGCTCGCCAAACCAAAAATATTCTTAGCGAAAAAGTTGGCTTCCGAGAAAGTACAATGCCAAGTACGCAAGAATTTTATACCAATGCCAATCCAAAAGTGTTGTCATCTATAATTGGCGATTTATATAAAGTAGTAGAGAAAGATTTCTAAATAGGTAATTGTACCTAACCCAAATGGGCTTAAGGATATTTGTTGTACATTTGCAAAAAAGTAAAGATGAAACCCAATAATAATCGAAATAAACCCAGCGGCGAACCAAAAAAATTTACGACAAAGCCAAATTTTTCTAAGCCAAAAAGCAAAAACCCAAAACCAAAACCAACCCCAAAAGTAGATGATGGTACCTTGCGTTTAAATAAATATATCGCCAATTCGGGCGCGTGTTCACGTCGTGAGGCAGATATATATATACAATCGGGGAATGTAAAGGTAAACGGAAATGTTGTAACCGAATTGGGTTATAAAGTAAACATATCCGACGAAGTTATTTTTGATGGCGCTTTGATTTCGCCAGAAAAGAAAGTGTATGTTTTACTAAATAAACCAAAAAACTTTACCACTTCGGTTGATGTTGCAGGCGAAAATCGTAATGTTTTTGAATTAATAAAACCCGCTGTTACCGATGCCATGAGAGCCGTTGGCCGTATGGACAAAAACACACTTGGTTTGTTGTTATTTACCAACGACAATGATATTTTAGTAAAATTCAATCAACCAAATCAAAAATCATTTAAGATTTACCAAGTAACTTTAGATAAAAACCTAAAATTTGAAGATTTAGAAAAAATTTCAGGAAGTGGTGTTACCTTAGATGAGCATAAGATTTATGTAGATGAAATTTCGTATATTGATGGAGAGCCAAAGAATGAAGTTGGAATCAAACTAAGAACGGCAAATGTAAAAGTGGTTCGTTCAATCTTCGAGAAATTTGATTATAATGTAATTAAAGTAGATAGAGTATCGTTTGCCGGACTAACGAAAAAGAATTTACCACGCGGACATTGGCGTTATCTTACCAGTCAAGAAATTGTAAATCTCAAGAATTTATAAGAACAATAAAAAATCCACTGAAAAGTGGATTTTTTATTGGAATATATTTTAATCTTAATTTGTAGCAGGACAATTACAGTGGTAACGTGCTGGCTGACAGAATAAGTTAAGTCCTAAGGTTATTTGGTGGAAACCACCGTTGTCAAATTTCACATTTCCTAACAAGTGCGAGTAAGTATAAGAAAGCATAAACTGCTTGTAATTGAAACCAATAATAGGAGTGATGTATTGCATTTTTTGGGTATTTACGCTCAATCCTTCTACATACTGTGCGCCATCAAGACTTCTTCTATACGAAAGCCCACCCCAAAGTTTTCCCATTTCAAGTTGTTTGTATGCTTTTACATTCAAATCAAAAAGTGATTCTTTTGTAGCCATAATGTGTTGAAACATTATAGATGGTTCAATCATTAAATTTTCGCTATCGCCAAAAGTGTATCCAGTGTTGAAGATTACTCTCTTTAAATCAACTGGTTCTCTATCGGTGTATAATTTTCTTTGCGATGCAATGATGTTTTTTACAGTGAAATGAGCATAAAAATCTAAGAATTGGTAAGTTGCTCCTAAATCCATATTGAAATAAGATGCTTTTTGAACAATCGTACCATTGATGTTTGGATCATAGGTTGGATTGTTTATCATGAAATCTGTTTCGTCAAGTGAACTTTGCGAAAAACCTGCACTTAAACCAAAAGAAAGCTGATTCAAATCTACTTCATCACGAGAAAAACGCAAGTGATGTGCATAGGTAAATTTTGCGCCTTTTTGAGAGTGATATCCATTTACATCGTTCATTAAAATCATACCTACACCCGAACGTTCACCTACAAGCCCATTAAAACTTGCTGTTTGCAATGCCGGTGCTTTATCTTGACCAAACCATTGCTGGCGTGCCGTTAAACGAACTTTGGCGCAGTTGGCTGCACCAGCCATTGATGGATGCAACAAATAATAATTGTCTGATAAATAATCTGAATATACTGGTAGAATTTCTTGCGAAAATCCAGCTTGTGTTACAAGTAGTAACAGTAAAAACAGTCTATAAAACTTCATGCTCGCTTCTTAGATTAATTTGTCAAATATATAAATTTTATTAGAATTCTACCACAAATCTGATTTTTTTAAGAAAAATGTTTTTTGCTTAGAAAGCTGTTAGATAATAACGCAATTTATTGCGTTTTATTATATAAATAAAAAATCCGCAGAAAACATTCTGCGGATTTTAAAATGTGTATTATAAATTATTGAAAATCAGCATCGGTAACACCTTCGTTGATTTTTACTGAATCGATAGTGAAAACCAAATCCATGCCTTGGTTCATAGCAACTTCGTACGGAACTTGAATTCCTTTTACATCTTTGTAATTTCCGAAAGTCATAGTTGTAGTAGTTTTTTTGTCGCCTTTTTCAACAAGTTTTGCTTCGGCAACTTTTAAACCGGTAGCCACATCATAGTAATAGGTTGTTTTGCCTAATTTTAAAGCATAACAATCTTTGCCATTCATAGGCTCTATACCATCTAAAACTACATTTGGATTTTTTAATAACATCAATTCGTCAAATGTTGAAATGACTTGTTTTTTTTCTGCAATTTCTTCTGGAGTTAAATCTGTTTTTTTACCTTGACTTGCAGAATATCCTTTGGTTCCATCAAATACTTGTTTTCCAACTTCCATCATATCTTTTAATTCTAACATCAAAGCCGATTTTCCAGTATTGGTTTTTTTAACTGTTAAAATCAATGGTGCTGGTGCTTGCGGAATTGATGCTGAACCAGTGTATAATAGAGTTTTTACGCCACTTACTGCTTTTTCGCCACCAATAGCTTTAATGTAATTTTCTAAAACCGATTTTGTTGTAACACCTGCTGGTGCTGGTTTTTTCATTTTTGGCTTATCGGTAAGTTTGCCGTATTTGTCATAATAAAAAATAGGAAGTTTTAGCTTTTCTAAAGCAGGAACTACATCGCTGGCTTTTCCGGTAACGATAATTCGTAGGTTGTCTGCCAACACGTATTTGTTCATTACACGCATTACATCATCTGCCGTAACAGCTTGAATGTTTTTGATGTAATTTTCATAGAAATCTGCTGGTAAACCTTCGGTTTCAATGTTGTAAGCATAACGAGCAATCGTTTGTGGTTTTTCTACTTGCATTACAAATTTTCCTACATAACCTGCTTTTACATTATTCAAAGTTTCTTCCGATACTTTTTCGGTTCTAATTCTTTTAATTTCTTTTAAAGTCTCAACAATAGCGCTATCGGTAACTGTGTTTCTAATTTGTGTATTTGCTTTGAATTTACTTGTCATGAATTTGTTGATACCAACACTAGAACGAGCGCCGTAAGTCCAACCATGAGCTTCACGAAGATTCATGTTTAAGTAACTGTTGAAATCGCCACCTAAAACTTGGTTGGCAACAATTACAGGAAAATAATCTGGATCTGAAAGTTTTAAGTTTACAGAATTTACCACAGAAAGTTCTGATTGAACCGCATTTGGCATATCGATAAAACTAATTTGTGTTTCTGGAACATTGGGTTGTGAAGTGTATGATTGTTTAGGAGCTATTCCTCTTGTCCATGAACTAAAAAGTTTGGTAACTTCTTTTTTTACATCTTTCAGTTTCACATCACCAATTACAACAAGATACGCATTTCCTGGTACAAAATAGGTGCTGTAATTTGCTTTTACATCGGCAAGCGAAACATTGTTTATGGTTTCTTCTGAAAGATATTCTCCAGATGGATGATCTTTTCCATAAACAAGTACATTCTCTACTCTTGATGCTACAGCCGGAACGCTTTTTTCTTGAGTTTTTAAACCGTCGATAAGTTTTTCCTTTTCTTTATCAAATTCTTCTTGCGTGAAGTTTGGTTGTAACATTCCTTCGGCAAAAAGTTGTAAAATTCTTTTTGAATATTTAGATAAACCACTGGCAAATCCGCCTGATGTTGAAAAATTCATCTCGGCACCCAAAAAATCTACTTCTTCGTTGAAAGCGTCTTTTGATGTTTTGATGGTTCCATTACCCATTAATGAGCTGGTTAAATCATCAACACCTTTTTTGCTTCCTTCTGCATATGGAGCGTTGTCTAATGTAAGATTGAATGCTACACGCGGTAACTTATGATCTTCTACCACCAACACTTTTAAACCATTGTCTAAAGTAAAACTTACTGGTTTTTTGATATTGATTGATGGTGCAGGTCCTGGTTTTGGTTGTGTTCTGTCTTGTGCTTGCATAGTAATTGATAAGAACAAGCTTGCTATTATGATTAATACTTTTTTCATGATGTTGCTTATTGTTTGTTTTCAGCTTTGTCTTTTGCAGGAATATAATCCAGAACTAAACGTTGATTAGGATTCAAATATTTTTTGGCAGCTTCTTTTATCTCTTCACGAGTAATAGAACGGTACATATTAAGTTCTGTATTTATTAGGTTTACATCGCCATATAATAAATAGTACGTTGCTAAATTATCAGCAATACCTTCTACACTCGAGTTACGGCTCACATAATCGCTTTCGTATTTGTTTATCAATTTTTCAAGTTCTTTTTCAGAAATTAATTCTGTTTGAAGTTTTACGATTTCTTCATCGATATCTTTTAAAATATCTTTAGAAGTAAAAGTTCCTTGTGGAATTCCATAAACAATATAAGTTCCGTAATCTTCTTGGCTGTAGTTGAAAGCACCAATTTGTAATGCTTCTTTTTTATCATCTACAATTTTTTTGTATAAACGAGAACTTTTTCCATCACTTAATATAGATGAAATGAAATCAAGAACTCTGGCGTCGCGTGTTTTCATCGATGGCGTTCTGTACGCAATAGCTAGCATTGGTTTTTGAATATTTGGATCTTCAAAAGTTGCATTGATAGTTTGCGTGATTGGTTCTTCGGTATATGTTTTTCTAACGATTTTTTCGCCAGCTGGTATTGCGCCAAAATAACGTTGAATCCAAGATTTTGTTTGTGCTACATCGCCTAAATCTCCAGCCACAATAAGTACTGCGTTATTTGGAATATAGAATTTTTTGTTGAAAGCCTGAAACTCTTCCAATTTTGCTGCGTCTAAATGTTCCATCGATCCAATAGTTGTCCAACGATATGGATGGTTTTTGAAAACATTTTTCTTGATTTGTGGAATTAACTGTCCGTATGGACTGTTGTCGTAGCGAAGTCTTTTTTCTTCTTTTACCACTTCGTTTTGAGTATCAACACCAATTTGGTTGATTACAGGATGCATCAATCTTTCTGATTCCATCCAAAGCCCAAGTTCCAAATTATTTGAAGGAAAAACTTCATAATAATAGGTACGGTCTTCGGTAGTATTGGCATTGTTTACACCACCATTAGATGTTACAATTTTAAACCAATCGCCTCTTTTAATATTTTCTGTACCTTCAAACAAAAGGTGTTCAAAAAAATGGGCAAATCCGGTTCTGTCCGGTTGTTCGTCTTTGGCACCTACGTGGTACATTACAGATGTGATTACCACTGGGGCAGACTTGTCGTTGTGCAATATTACATGCATTCCGTTTGATAAGTCATACTCTTCAAAGACAACTTGTTGAGCATGTGCTGTTCCTCCAAGCATAAGAAATGAACTTAAAGCAATTAAAGATTTTTTCATAAAAGAACTATAAAATTTAGTTGTTGCTATTATAAGTAGCAAAAAAATAAAATACGTTACACAAAAGTAAGTTTAATATTTTTAAACGGGTTTTGATTTAGGAAATATTTATGTAATTTAATTTCAAGAAAAAACTTTTTCAAAAGAGTTTGGATATGAGTAGAAAAGCATTATATTTGCAAACTTTTATAAATAATAATTAAAACATATTGTTATGTACGCAATCGTAGAGATAGCAGGGCAACAATTCAAAGTAAGCAAAGACCAAAAAGTTTTTGTTCACCGTCTTTCTGAAAAAGAAGGGTCAAAAGTTACTTTTGACAAAGTTCTTTTATTAGATAATGATGGAGCAATTACTCTTGGCGCCCCAGCTATAGATGGAGCTTCGGTAGAAGCCAAAGTGGTAAGCCACTTAAAAGGTGATAAAGTAATCGTTTTCAAAAAGAAAAGAAGAAAAGGTTACAAAAAGAAAAACGGTCACCGTCAAAGTTTAACTCAAATTGTTATTGAAAGCATTGTTGCTACCGGAGCAAAAAAAGCAGCCCCTAAAAAAGAAGAGGCTCCTAAAGCTCAAAAATTGGTAGATGCACCAGCTGCAGAAGAAAAAGCTCCAAAAGCTAAAGCTTCAAAAACTGGAGATGATTTAACAATTGTGGAAGGTATTGGTCCTAAAGCTGCTGAAGTTTTAAAAGAAGCTGGAATTGATACTTTTGCAAAATTAGCTTCTACAAGCGCAGAAACTATCAAAACTGTATTAGACGCATCATCTGCTAAAGTACAGCATTTAGATCCTACTACTTGGGGACAACAAGCACAACTTGCTGCCGATGGTAAAATGGATGAATTGAAAAAATTACAAGACGAATTAAATGGCGGTAGAGCTGTTTAATTTATAATATTAACTTATAAAACCAAAACATCATGGCTCACAAGAAAGGTGTCGGTAGTTCTAAGAACGGTAGAGAATCAGAATCGAAACGTTTAGGCGTTAAGATATATGGTGGTCAAGCAGCTATTGCTGGAAACATCATTGTAAGACAAAGAGGTTCTAAACACAATCCGGGAGAAAACGTGTATATGGGCAAAGACCATACACTACACGCTAAAGTAGACGGTGTTGTGAAATTTCAGAAAAAAGCAGACAACAAGTCGTTTGTTTCTGTAATTCCTTTTGAAGCGTAATAACTATTTTTTTACGATATAAAATTACCCGAAGAATTTTTCTTCGGGTTTTTTTATGGTTAGATTTTAATAAAAAAGCCTCAGAATTCTGAAGCTTTTCGAATTTGAATTAATGGTTATTATTCCATTTCCATTTGTTGTTTTTCTTTGGCTTTATCGGCAGTCTTATCTGTTTTACCAGATTGAATGTCCTTGATATTGCGGATTTCAAAATATTGCGGCGTCAGCATTGCCATAAATCTAAAAAGATACAATGGCATTACTTTTGTGCGAGTTTCCATAGATGCTGTGCCTCTTATTTCTATTTGCTCTGGCAAATCTTCGCTAAGACCATAATCCCAATCTTTTTTGATAAAAGGATGTCCTTCAAACAATTTCATTGTGGTATATTTCTGGTCTAAAACTCTTTTTATTTCAGCATCAGACACACTTTTTAGAGAATCTTTTTTATAAACATACACCAAGCTATCCACAATTAAATAATCGGGTTTACTATTGTTTAAACTATTCATTAGTTTGCCCATCGATTCATCACTATAAATTTCCGGAATAGAAACAAATCTTTCTTTGTTTAAATTTAAAATTCCGCCTTCAGAATCAATAGCGCAAGAAAATGCTTTGTCTTTGTTTAGTTTAAAAGTGTGGTCACCGCTTTCAATAGAAATACTAATGCTTGTAGAATCGGCAGGAAGTTTCACTTTTGTTTTTCCATCTATCAATAAGATGCCTTTTTGGGTTTCGCCATCATAGCTAATGTCAATTTTTGTGTTTGTTTTGCCACAAGAAAAGAGCAAAGTGCTTAAGATAACAAATGCAATTTTTTTTGTTTTCATAATTTACTATTTTAGCAAATCTAATGTTTTTAGAATTTAAAACAAATTTTATGAGGATAGTATTTGGGCATAATAGCTTTGTGATAAAAAGATTAAGCAGCCGAGAGTTAGGAATTAGTGCTGAGGAGCAAGTTCACGAAGTGCAATTAAGACAAAAATATGCGCATTTGTATTTCATTCCTGTTTTTCCTATTGGACAAGTTTGGGTAGCCAAGAAAACAAACGGAAACCTATACGATGTTCCCGAAAGAATAAAACATACACTTAAAACACAATATCCATCAAGAGTGCATTTGGGGGCATTTGCTTTGCCTATTTTGGTAATACTTGGTTTTTTAATTTATTATATTTCAGAAGAAGTAAAGCACCACCAACGGGAAAACGATAGAGTAGAGTCATTACTTGCAACCGGAACCGATATGAAAAAAAGTGTTGATACACTGCAAAACCCAAATACCTTTTTTTTGTTTTCGGATAATAATAACGACGATAGTGTCATTAATTCTGATATTTTTTATAAAGTTTTGAAAACGAACAAAACGGATATTTTATTAGGAAAATTAGAAAAAGCTTCTTCGTTTTCCGACACTATCAAAACGAAATATAGTTTTCCAAATAATGTGAATACCTACATTCATTACAAAGAATCTAAGATTGTAGATAGTGTCTGGATAAAGAAAAAATTATTGAAAGATGCTATAAAAACCAAAGATTCGTTTGAGCTTGTGACTATAAAAGGAGTTTCAGATAAAAAAATAAGGTTGTCAAATATCTTAAATATTAATGATGCTTATTTTGAGAGGCATATTTCTTCGGCAGATACCGAATTTTACAAAGAATACATAAATTACGGATTAGATGTGGTTTTGGATAGTATTGTTCCTACCAAAAAAGGTGAGGTTTGGAAATTATCCAAGCAAAAAACAATACAATTTGGCGAAAAATTTGCGGTGAAAACAGAAAGCGATAATAAAGCAACGCTTTATTATCATCTGTTGGGAACCAACAAGAAACGTAATACTACTGTAACCAGAAATTCGATAGATAGTAGTGTTATAATGGAATACTAAGTTTTAGCAAATCACCTAAATAAAAAAGCACCGAATTCTTTCGGTGCTTTTCTTTATTCTGGAAAATAAAATTATTTTTTCTTTCCTTTTGCAGCTGTTTTTTCTGCTTTTGCAGCTTCTTGAGCAGCTTTCATAGCAGCACGTGAAATCTTCACTTGACAAACTACAGTGTTGTCTGGTTGAATTAATTTGAAATTATCAGTAGCCAATTTTGTAATATACAATTTGTTACCCATTTCAAGATTAGTAATATCAGCTTCTACGAAATCTGGTAAAAATTTTGGTAAAGCTTTTACTTTCAAACGACGTTGGTTTAAACGTAAAACACCACCGGCCATTACACCTTTTGAATTTCCTACGATTTTTACAGGAACTTCCATAATGATTTCTTTATCATCGCTTAATTGGAAAAAGTCAATGTGGTTTATTCTATCAGATACAGGATCAAACTGAATGTCTTGAAGAATAGCATTGAAAGATTTTCCTCCTTCTAAATCAACTACAACAGTGTGAGCGTTTGGAGTGTAAACCAAATTTTTGAAAGCTCTTTCATCTGCTGCAAAATGTACTGGTGTGCTACCTCCGTATATAACGCAAGGCACCATTCCAGCATCGCGTAAGGCTTTTGTTGCTTTTTTGCCTACGCTTTCTCTTTCTTGGGCTTTAATCGTAATCGATTTCATTTAAAAAATATTTAATAATTAATAATAAATTACATCAAAAATGTTCCGCTTATTGAGTTGTTGTGTTGCACCATTTTCATAACTTCGGCAAATAACGAAGCACAACTCACAACTTTTATTTTTCTCGATTCTTTTTTCAGCGGAATAGAATCGGTAACTATCAATTCAGATAATTGAGAATTTTCAATTTTTTCGTATGCCTCTCCAGATAATATGGCATGAGTACATAAAGCTCTAACGCTTAATGCTCCTTTTGCAATCATCAAATCGGCTGCTTTAGCCAATGTTCCTCCTGTGTCTATCATATCATCTACAAGAACTACATTTTTTCCGGCTACATCACCTATGAGTTCCATGGTGCTTACTTGGTTAGCTACTTTTCGTTGTTTATAACAAATTACCACATCAGAATTCAAAAATTTTGAATAAGCATACGCTCTTTTTGAACCACCCATATCGGGCGAAGCTATAGTAAGATTTTCTAGTTTTAAGCTTTTCAAATAAGGAATGAAAATGGTGGCAGCAAATAAATGATCTACTGGTTTTTCAAAAAATCCTTGTATTTGATCGGCATGCAAATCCATTGTCATAATACGAGTAGCTCCAGCGGCTTCAAGCAATTTGGCTACCAATTTGGCACCTATCGGTACACGAGGTTTATCCTTACGGTCTTGTCTTGCCCAGCCAAAATACGGTATTACAGGTGTGATGTGTCTTGCCGATGCACGTTTGGCAGCGTCAATCATCAATAGTAATTCCATGAGGTTGTCTGCGGTTGGGAAAGTAGAGCATACTATAAAAACCCGAAGTCCACGTATAGATTCTTCATAGGAAGGTTGAAATTCTCCGTCACTAAATTTTGAGAACGTTACTTTTCCAAGCGTTACCCCGTAACTCTCGGCAATTTTTTCTGCAAGATATGTGCTGTTTGAACAGGCAAATATTTTTGCTTCAGGTTCGTTGTAAGACATATGAATATGTTGTTTAGTAGTTGATTAGTTGTGTGTTGTCTAAACGAGGTGCAAATTTAGGAATTATATTTGAGAATGAAAGTAAAATTTTAAGTTTTTCTGTTTTGAAATAAAAAAGTTTATCTATATTTGCACTCACAAATTTTCACACAAGCCTTGGTGGCGGAATTGGTAGACGCGCACGACTCAAACTCGTGTACTACGGTGTGTGGGTTCGATTCCCACCCAAGGTACAAAAGTCTTTAGAATTTTCTAAAGACTTTTTTATTTTATATAGACTATTTTGTTAAATTTGTAAATTAACCTATAAATATATAAAAATGGCTATACTAAAAGTGATTGAAGTCTTATCAAGCTCGGAAGTGAGTTGGGAAGACGCAACAAGAAAAGCTGTAGAACAAGCAGCGAAATCATTAAAAAACATACGTTCGGTATATGTACAAGAGCAAAGTGCTGTTGTAAAAGAAAATAAAGTAACCGAGTTTAGAGTAAATCTAAAACTTACTTTTGAAATTGAATAACTTATAAACTAAAAACTAAAACAAAATGGGAGTAGGAAATTTTTTTAAAAACCTTTTTGGATCAGCTTCAGATAAAGCTGAATCAGGCGCACAATCTGCATCAGAAACAGTAAACGATGCTAAGGAAGCAGCCAGCGATTTTATATCAGATATGGGCGACAAATTAAGTCAAGCGTATGACAGTGCAAAAGAAACAGCAAGCGAAGCCTTAGACAAAGCAAGCGATATGGCAACCGAGGCTGTAGATTCTATCAAAGAAAATGCAGCACCAATGATGGATAAAGCTGGTGATATGGTAGATGCAGCTAAAGAAAAAGCAACAGAAGCTTTCGCTGAAGCCAAAGAAAAAATGGCAGATGTAGTTGAAGACGTTACCGAAAAAGCATCAGAAACTTATGCAGCAGCTAAAGACAAGGTAGAAGATTTAACAAACGATACCGAAGAAAATAAAGCTTAATACTAAAACCGCCAAACGGCGGTTTTTTTTCGGAATAAATTTTTGTTAAACCCTCATTTTTATACTACAAATTTGCGAATTTTGTGGTTTTTCCTATTGATATAAAAATATGACAAAACTAAGCGTAAACATCAATAAAATAGCCACTTTACGAAATGCTCGTGGCGGTAATGTTCCCAATTTGTTGCAAGTGGCAAAAGATATTCAAAAGTTTGGAGCGCAAGGAATCACTATTCATCCAAGACCAGACGAAAGACATATTCGCTACCAAGACGCACGCGATTTAAAACCTATTGTGTATACCGAATTCAATATCGAAGGCAATCCACAACACAATTTTATCGATTTGGTGCTCGAATGCAAACCAACACAAGTAACCTTAGTGCCCGATGCTATTGGAGCAATAACCTCGAGTGCGGGTTGGGATACAGTGGCGCATCAAACTTATTTAAAAGAAGTTATTGCCGAATTTAAAAGAAATAACATTAGAACATCCATTTTTGTTGATCCGATAGAAAAAATGGTGGAAGGCGCCAAAGAAACAGGTACAGATAGAATAGAGCTTTATACCGAAGAGTTTGCCAAACAATATGAGTTGGGAAATCTAAAAGGAATTGAGCCTTATATAAAAGCCGCCATTCTTGCTAATGAATTGCAACTGGGCATCAATGCTGGACACGATTTGAGCTTGGATAATATAAAATTTTTCAAAGAAAATATTCCTAATTTATTAGAAGTTTCAATCGGCCATGCTTTGATTTCTGAAGCCTTGTATTTAGGATTGGATAATGTAGTAAATATGTATTTGAATAAATTGAGATAATGCAAAACCTTTTATTTTCTCGTATCGAAGGCAATGGTAAGCCTTTGCTTATCATTCACGGATTTTTAGGAATGAGTGATAATTGGAAATCTTTTTCAGAAAAATATGCTGCCCAAGGATTTCAAGTTCATCTTTTAGATTTGCGAAATCACGGAAAAAGTTTTCATTCTGATGAGTTTAATTATCAAGTAATGTGCAACGATATTTTGGAGTATTGCAATCATTATCAATTAGAAAATATTTCGATAATTGGGCATTCTATGGGCGGAAAAATAGCCATGCTATTTGCTACAACATACCCCGAAAGAGTCGAAAAATTAGTCGTTGCCGATATAGGTCCAAAATATTACCGACCGCATCATCAGGATATTTTTGCAGCATTAAATGCCGTAGATTTTTCTCAACTAAAAACACGCCAAGAAGTTGAGGAAGTGATGAAACCTTATGTGTCTGACTTTGGAACACGCCAATTCTTGATGAAAAATGTGTATTGGAAAACACCCGAGCAACTTGGGTTTCGTTTCAATCTTAATGTTTTTAATAAAAACGATGAAGCCATTGGCGAAGCATTACCTCAAAATGCCGTTTTTAATAAACCAACGCTTTTTATTCGTGGCGGTAATTCTCGTTATATTTTAGATACCGATTGGATAGAGATTTTACAACATTTTCCTCAAGCAGTTTTAGATACAATTCCCAACGCAGGGCATTGGCTTCATGCCGAAAATCCAACGCTATTTTTCGAAAAAACAATGCATTTCTTTGTGTAATTTTTTCAAAATAAAAAGTATATTTACATCAAACTTAAAAAACTTAAATCATGAAACTTATTATTAAATTAATAACTACAGCTGTTATTGTGTTGCTTATTTCCTATTTTTGGTCGAGCGTACAAGTAGATAGTTTTAAAACTTCGATAGTGGTAGCTGTGGTTTTAGGACTACTCAATGTTTTTGTAAAACCAATTTTGCAGTTTTTTTCATTTCCAGTTACAATTTTAACATTGGGCTTGTTCTTGCTGATTATCAATGCAATAATTATTGTTATTTGCGAAAGACTCGTAGACGGATTTCGAGTAGATGGTTTTTTAAACGCTATAATTTTCAGCATTGTCTTGTCGGTTTGTCAGTCTATTGCTAATTATTTTATAAACGATAAATAAAGTCTAAAAATAAACTTGGTTGGGTTGCATAAAAATACTACTTTTGCAACCCAATTTTAGTATAATAAATTCAATACCAAATGAATATTACAAGAAACAATGTAGATGCGCTTAATGCGGTTGTTACTGTAGAAGTTACAAAAGAAGATTATGCCAATAAAGTAGAAAAAGTTTTGGCAGATTATAAAAAAAATGCCAACATTCCTGGTTTTAGAAAAGGAGCAGTTCCAATGGGGCTTATCCAAAAACAATACGGAAAAGCTGTTATTATCGAAGAAGTAAACAAATTGCTTCAAGAAAACTTAAACCAATATTTAGTTGATGAAAAATTGGATATCTTAGGAAATCCACTACCAAAAGTAACCGAAGAATTCAACTGGGATGCAGATGATTTTAAATTCGAATTCGAATTAGGTTTAGCGCCAGATTTCAAAGTAGATTTAGGTGCAAAAAACAACATCACAAAATACAAAATTGTGGCAGACGACACAATGCTTAATGGGCAAGTGGCAAGAATCCAAAAACAATATGGTAAAATAGTTTCCAAAGATGTAGTAGGCGAGGGCGACGATGTTCGAGGTATGTTTACCAACGAAGAAAAAGGAATCAATAACCGTGCAACTTTAGATTTCGAAACATTTGCAGATGCAAAAACTGCCAAAGCATTCATCGGGAAAAAAGTTGGCGATGTTATTACCTTAAAAACCAAAGGTTTGTTTAATGACGACCATAAGTTAATGGACGTTTTAGGTGTTGGTCACGATGAGGTTCACGGTTTAGATATCGAAGTAAACTTTACAATCGATGAAGTAGTAGGGTACGAGCCAGCAACTTTAGATCAAGAATTGTTCGATAAATTATTCCCAAATAAAGAAGTAACTTCTGTAGATGAATTAAAAGCAAAAATCAAAGAAGACGCAGAAAAACAATTTGAACAACAATCAAATCAAAAGTTTTTCAATGATGTTACCGAAGCTTTAACTGAGAACACAAAGTTTGATTTACCAGCAGAATTCTTAAAAAAATGGATTCAAAACACAGGCGAAAATCCACTTACTGCTGAGCAAGCCGAAGAAGAATATCACAAAGCTGAAAAAGGATTACGTTTCCAACTTATCGAAGGAAAATTAATTACCGAAAATGGTTTAAATATCACTTTTGATGAGTTAAAAGATTACACTTCAGTATTGATTAAAGGGCAAATGGCTCAATTTGGGCAAATGAACCCTTCAGACGAAGATGTACAAGGAATTGTAGCCAGAGTTTTGGGCAACCAAGACGAAGTGCGTCGTTTGTCAGAACAATTAATGAGCGATAAAATGCTTACTTTATTCAAAGAAAAAGTAAAAGCCAAAGAAAAAGAAGTAAACTACGAAGATTTTATCAAAGCGATGTACGGCGAATTATAAAATTTTCCAAAAAATAGAATTGCCCAAAAAGTGAAGTTTCATTTTTTGGGCTTTTTTTTGTATTTTTACCCAACAGTTTCAACCAAAATATTTTGATGAAAAATTTATTGTTTTTTTTAATAGACGAAAAACAAAGCAAGCGAAAAGGAGGATTGTATCACAAAACCCAAATAAATCTCGCTTATAATTCAAATAAAATTGAAGGAAGTAAACTTACCGAAGAACAAACTCGATATATTTTTGAAACTAGAACTATTGGATTTAAAGACCAAGAAGCTGTTCCAGTAGATGATATTATAGAAACATCAAATCATTTTGTTGCATTCGATTTTTTGATTGATACTATAGAAAAACCTTTGTCTAATGAATTGATAAAAGAATTTCATCGCATTTTAAAAACCGGAACTTCTGATGCTACAAAAGATTGGTTTGGTGTTGGCGAATGGAAAAAACTACCCAATGAAGTTGGTGGAATTGAAACTACATTGCCAAAAAATGTAGAATCAGAAATGGATAAACTTAATCATTGGTACAATTCTTTAAAAAAAATTCAATTTGAAACCATTGTTGAATACCATTACAAATTTGAAAAAATTCATCCGTTTCAAGATGGAAATGGACGCGTAGGCAGATTAATAATGTTTCGAGAATGTTTAAAAAATAATATAACACCTTTTATAATTGATGACAATCATAAGCAGTTTTATTACAGAGGACTTCAACAATTTGATACAATAAAAGAGTTTCTCATAGATACTTGTCTCTCAGCACAAGATACTTATAAAACATGGGTTGATTATTTCTATGGTAATTTTAAAGAGTGCTAATTAATACTTTTAAGACATATTGTCACACTACAACGTAAAGGCACAAACTTTGCAATATTTTTTTTGTAAGTTTACAACCAATATGCCCTAAAAAGCATCTATAGTAAAAGAAATAAATAACAACGGTTTGTTTAATTAACAAGCCTTTTTAAAGATTAACACAAATGAATTTCGGAAAAGAATTTAAAAAATTTGCTACTAAAAAACATGGTGTCAATAGTTTATATTACGATAAACTTGTAGCAGGAATGACACCGTATATCATTGAAGAACGCCAACTTAATGTATCGCAACTCGATGTTTTTTCTAGATTAATGATGGACAGAATCATCTTTTTAGGAACAGGAGTTGATGATTATGTTGCCAATATTATCCAAGCACAACTTTTGTTTTTAGAAAGTGTCGATGCGTCTAAGGATATTCAAATCTATATCAATTCTCCAGGCGGAAGCGTATATGCAGGTCTTGGAATTTATGACACAATGCAGTATGTAAAACCCGATGTGGCTACAATTTGTACAGGAATGGCAGCATCTATGGGAGCTGTGTTACTTTGTGCAGGAGCAGCTGGTAAGCGATCGGCATTACCACATTCACGTGTTATGATTCATCAGCCATCGGGCGGGGCACAAGGTGTTGCTACCGATATGGAAATCAACTTAAAAGAAATGTTGAAACTTAAAGATGAATTATACCAAATTATAGCAAATCATTCTGGGCAAACCTTTGAAAAAGTGTACAAAGATTCAGAGCGCGATTATTGGATGATAGCCGATGAAGCCAAAGAATATGGTATGATAGATGAAGTTTTAAGAAGATAAATTAAATTCAAAGTTTCAAGTTTCAGAACGATATATCTGGAACTTGAAACCTGAAACAAAAACAGAATGTCAAAAGAAAAATTACAATGCTCATTTTGTGGCAGAAGCAAAAAAGAAACCCAATTGCTTATTGCTGGTATCGATGCGCATATTTGCGATAGTTGTATAGAGCAAGCCCACGGAATTATACTCGAAGAAGTAAAATCGCAGGGACATGCACATGCCAAAGATTTGGAATTGCGCAAGCCAAAAGAGATACGAGCGTTTCTAGATGAATACGTTATAGGGCAAGATCAAACCAAAAAAGTACTTGCTGTGGCGGTGTATAATCATTACAAAAGATTGATGCAGCCGCAAGATGCCAATGAAGTTGAGATTGAAAAATCGAACATTATAATGGTCGGACAAACAGGCACCGGAAAAACTTTGGTTGCCAAAACCATTGCCCGATTGCTCGATGTGCCATTAGCGATTGTAGATGCTACAGTACTAACAGAAGCGGGTTATGTAGGCGAAGATGTAGAGAGTTTGCTCACACGATTGTTGCAAGCCGCCGATTACGACGTTGCCAAAGCAGAACGCGGAATTGTTTTTATAGATGAAATCGATAAAATTGCCCGCAAAAGCGATAATCCTTCAATAACCCGAGATGTATCGGGCGAAGGCGTACAACAAGCTTTGTTAAAATTATTAGAAGGTTCGGTTGTGAATGTGCCACCCAAAGGCGGACGCAAGCATCCAGACCAAAAATTTGTGGAAGTAAATACGCAAAATATTCTCTTTATAGCGGGCGGCGCTTTTGATGGTATTGATAGAATAATCTCTAAACGACTCAATCGCCAAGCGGTGGGGTATAGCAATGCCAAAAATGCCGATGCAATTGATAAAGATAATTTGTTGCAATATATTATACCAAAAGACATTCGAGATTTTGGATTGATACCCGAAATTATTGGGCGTTTGCCAGTACTCACACACATGGATCCATTAGATAAAGAAACCTTGCGTTCTATATTAACCGAACCAAAAAATGCTTTGGTAAAACAATACAAAAAATTGTTTGAAATGGATAATACTGAGCTTACGATTACCGATGAAGCTTTGGATTATATTGTTGAAAAAGCTTTAGAATATAAGTTAGGAGCACGTGGATTGCGTTCGTTATGCGAAGCTATTCTTAATGATGCCATGTATGAATTTCCAAGTAAAAACGAAAAAGAATTAGTTATTGATAAAGAGTATGCACAACACGCTTTGAATAAAAATTTATTGAAACGATTGGAATTGGCATCGTAAATCGAATTAATTACAAACAAAAAAACTTCTTGATTTTCAAGAAGTTTTTTTTTTGCATTTATATCAAAAACTATTTTTACGGTTTTAATATTTTGAAATCTACTTCTTTGCTACCAAATTGTAATTTAAAGAAATAAACTCCCGAAGCAAATTGCGAAATATCAACAGTTGTTGTGCTGGCTTCATTTTTATCAGAATATAATAATTGCCCTGTTACTGAATAAATTCTTAGATTATTAAATTCGTTTTTAGAATTAATAGTAACTTTATCATTACTCGGATTTGGATAGTAAGTAAAGTCTATTAAAGTATTGTTTTCGGTACTTAAGTTTTGTTCGCACGAAACGGTTGCTGCATATCCAGAAAAATTTAAATAAGGATCTGAAATATATTGTATGGTTAAAGAACCGTCTGCAGCGGATGAGGTTATAGGCGCCGGAATCGTATCTCCTGTATATGCACCTACTATTGGTGCACCAATAGAATTTCCGTTGTATACATATAAATAATCGTAATCAAGTTCAAAATCAAATTCGGTAAAAGTAATTTTTATCAATTTGTTTGGAAGATTTGGTATCAAAACACGAATTACATTTTGCATATCTTCATAATTGCTAAACGAACCTCCAATATCATAAATTTGCATACCGCTACAAAAATCGCCTGGAGTGGCAAAAAATGTTTGCGCTCCCACAATATCCAACCCAGATGGACAAACGGGTCTTATTGCTGCTACATAATAGGTGTCTGCGGTTAAGCCTGTTGCTGTATAGCTATTGGTTGTAACTGTTGTCCAAGATGATGGCGTACTTCCGTAAGGATAAACGGCTACTTGCCATGTTGTATTAACTGTGTCTACCCAAGAGAAAGTTGTTGCACTACTGTCAGAAGAATTCATTTGCATTGCTGTAACGGTGTTGATACAGGTATTTATACAATCGGTACTTAAACAAGTTCCGGCATTTATTGCATTTTGAATTCGGGTTCTTGGTTGTGCGCCAAAACCATTATTAAAATTAATTCCAACCGATGAAACCAAATGACAATAGCTCATAATGCTTCCGCCTCCAGAAGGTAGCGTTGCAGGGGTTGTCATACAAGTTCCACCTTCCCAAGTATTACCTAAAGCATAAGGAGCACAGTTGTCTATAGCGGTATTGTTGCCATTCCATCTACAAGCATGAGTATGAGGCGAACCAAATAAATGTCCGAGTTCATGAGTAATAACTTGTACATTCCAAGAATAGGTTGGTACATTGTTGTATGAAATTCCGTTTAAATCAGAATACGAAAAATTATTGGTAGTGCACAATCCGTTTATATTTACAGCAACACCGCCCAATCCGCCGGCATCTTTACCAATTAGTTGTCCAACATCGCCATTAAATACAGGACGATAGCCATTAAAAGCATACAAATAATCACTCGAGCTGCTTCCTACACCATCATAAGGGTCTAAATCTGTCCAGATAAACATCGATTTTAGCGCTACATCAATACCATCGTTGTTGTATAAAGTTTTTACTTGATTAAACATAGCCGTAAGCCAGTTTGTAGTTGTAGTGGTATTACTTCCATTATCAACATATAAATCATAATCTACTTCAAAATAAACTGTTACACAGCGAGTTGTTAAATTATTTTTGTTTGTGAGTTCTGTACTCGAAACATTGGTTGCGGTGTCTTCGGTATGACATTCAAAATTGTCAAAAACCTTCATTTCACTATCGCTGTACGCCACATAACTGTTTGTGTTACTATTCTGTTTTAATTGACCAACAACAATATTTCCTGTATTGTTTTGCGAAATAATGCCATAACATTGATTGCGAAATAATGAAAATGTTACCAAACTTTCGTAATCGTCTTTTACAATTCCTCTATAAAAAAGACCAGTTTCTACAGGTATATTTTTTTGTTTATCGGTATCAACCGAAAAGGTTTGGTGTAATGGATTTGTTTTGTATAGGCGCACAATTTTCAATTCGTTTTTATACGGAATTTCCAAATCGATGCAGTCGCTTTTCGCGTTATAAATTGTTTGCAATTTTTGTGAATCTAAATTCAAATAAGTTGCATCTTTCAATATTTTCGAAACTTCTTCTGAAGAAGTGTTTACTTTATTGAATAAAGAATAACTCAAGAATTGCGCACTATTTGCTTCTAAGTTTTTAATATCGGCAGCTATTTTTTGTTGCGAAAAAGCCAAAACACTTAAAAAACAAAAAAGTGCAGTAAAAATATTTTTTTTCATTGATTGGTAAATTTGTGGTAAATGTAAAAATTTTTTAAGATTAAAAATAGTAAAAAGCTTCCTCGATGTGTTCTATTTCAAAGTTTTGATTTTTTTTATGAATGGCGATAATGTCAAAACGGGTTTCTACATCAAGATTGTTTTCTTCTATGAAATGATTAACAGCTTTTACTAAAAGCTGAATTTTTTTGGGTTTCACAAATTCTTGTGGCAAACCAAAATCGAGCGACGAACGAGTTTTTACTTCAACAACTGCCAAAATCGATTCTTTTTGAGCTATGATGTCAATTTCGGCTTTCTGAAAAATAAAGTTAGTTTGTAGGATTTTATAACCAGTTTTTTTGAGATATTCCACTGCCAATGCTTCTCCAATTTTGCCAAGTTCGTTATGCTCTGCCATGGTTTTTGTTATTTTAGAATTTCGTACAAAACAGGTTTACTTGGCGAAGCATCATTTTCAAAAGAAGCGATTTGTAAATTCAAAAGATACAAACCATCTACAATATGATTTGGCACAAAAATCATTTCGGTAATTGTGCAATCCAAACGAGCATCGGCATTCAAATTAATAATATTGGATACATTCCAAAATGCTTTATGCGACAAAAGTTTACCTTCGTCTTTTTCTTTATCAACACTCGGTAAATCTATTAATAAATGTTTCACACCTATTTCTCGGATATAGTGTGCAGCTGCTTCATCAATATACGGCGGATTGGTGTTGGAATAATTTAGGTGTTTTTTTTCTTCGCTGTTTGGCATCGTTCTAATAATAAGCGCATCATTTGAGTTTTTATCGATTATTTGCTCAATTTGGTCTTTGGTAATTACAAAATCATCGTTAATTTTTTCTGGAGAAATTGATATGAGTTGCGCTTCAAAAATGAATTGTTTTAAACATTGATTAATACTGTAAAAATCTTTTGTAATATGTCCTAAACATTCGGTGTGTGTGCCATGCCCATGCGGATTAAAAAAAATATTATTAAAATTGGTACTACTTCCTTCGGAAACTTTTCCTATCCAATCACCAAATTTTACAGGTTCAATTATTGGTTTTTCGATATACCAAGCAATAGGATTTTCATCAGTATTTGATAACGGAATTGAAATATCTATTGGTTTTGAAAAATCGATGGTGTGGTTTTTATAATTGACTTTCATTAGAATGCTTTTTACAAAGTTATATTTTTTTGATATTGTGTAATAAAAAAACTCCAAAGGAAAATCTTTGGAGTTTTTGAAATTTTTTTGTGTTTAATTATTTAGTTACAGGAATCAAAATCATGTATTCCCAAGCGCCTAAATTCATCTCTTTTGATGAAAGTGTAACAGGTTTTCCTGTCATATAATTTATATATTTCCCTGTTTTTTCAATAGAAACACTACTTTCTTTATTTACCATATTAGCAATAAATAGTACGCTATTTTTCTTATTTCTTCTTTCAAATGCAAGTGTAGTAGTGTCGTTTGATGTTTTGATTCTGTTGTAACTTGCTGCTTTTTTGCCGCCGTTTAATGCTGCATTGTTGTTTTTTAATTTTCCTAATTTTTCATAAATCGGAAACATTTTTCCAATAGTTTTAGGGGTAATTTCATCTTTTACGAAAAATTTTAATCTACGGTTAAAGTCGTATTCTTGACCATTATAAATAAGTGGCATACCTGGAATCATATAGGTTGTTGCTGCAAAAGTTTCAACAGCATCGCCCATTCTTTCGTATTCGGTACCATTCCAAGAATTTTCGTCATGGTTTGATGTGAAGTTCATAGTAATATCATCGCCTTGATATTTTTTTTCACGTTCTTCTATGTATTTGTCTATGTCTGCAACCGATTTTTTACCTTTATAAATATCATTTAAAATATGATGAAATTCCCAACCGTATTGCATATCAAAAGCTTGTAGCATCAAATCGGGTTGTTCGGCTTCCATCAACATAAAAACTGGTTTTTGTTTACGAAGTTGTGCTGTTGCATCGTTCCAAAAATCGGTTGGAACCTCCATCGCTACATCACATCTAAAACCATCTACACTGGCGTTTTTTATCCAATATTCCATTTCGCCAATCATTGCTTTGCGCATATCGGCATTGGCGTAATTAAGTTTTACAACATCTGTCCAATCAAAAGGCGAAACCATTTTTCCGTCTTTATCGGTAGTGTAATATTCTGGATGATTTTTTACCCAATCATGATCCCAAGCCGTGTGATTGGCAACCCAGTCTAAAATAACATACATGTCGTTTTGGTGTGCTTTATTCACCAAACTTTTAAAATCGGCAAGTGTACCAAATTCCGGATTAACACCCGTATAATTTTGAACCGAATAATAACTACCCAATCCTTCTTTGCGTTTTTCTACACCTATCGGATGAATAGGCATAATCCAAAGAATTTTTACACCCATTTTTTTGAGTTGAGGAATATCTTTAGCAAAAGCATTGAATGTTCCTTCGGTAGAATATTGACGAATATTAGCTTCGTAAATAACCGCATTTCCCATCATTTGATTTGAAACTGGTGGCAGTGGTGCTGCTTTTTTTGTCTTTTTTTGAGCTTGCAATCCTACGATAGCCAAACACAAAACTACAGTTAGTATTTTTTTCATTATTAAATTTTAAAATTTCTATTATCTGTTTTCAAATTTATGCTTTTTCTAATAAAACTATAGAAAAATTGTTGTTTACAATTACTTTTCCGTTTTTTACTTTCACTTTTTTATTAGAATAAGCATCGCGTAAAAGTGTTCCGTTTTTAAAATTTTTGCCTACCGGAATTGCTTTTTTCCCTTTAGGCAAATCCAATCCTATTACTACAATATCTTTGCCATTTTTTCCGGTATAAGTTCTACTGAAAACATAGTTTTTGCTTTCAATTTTGGTATGGATTCCCGCGCCAACAGCATTATGCTTTTTACGGAATTGTCCTAATTTTTGCCAATGTAATAAAATGTTTTTAGCCTCTGGATTGTTTTTTAATTCGTCCCAATTCATAAAACTACGCAAAGTGGCATCGCCTTCGGTGTCAGGAATGTCAAGGGATCTTGCTGTTTCGTCGCCATAATAAACTTGAGCAATTCCAGGAGCTAAAAGCAATTTTGTACCGCTTTCGTATGGTTTTTCTCGCTTCTTGTCAAACGGCCAGCCATCATCGTGCGAAGACACATAATTCATTACCGAATTGGCTTTTAAATCGTTTTGCAAAATTTCAGAATATTTAGAAAATAAAGGTTCATAGTCCATTTTGGCTTCATTTCTAAAATCAAAATTGATGAGTGCATCAAAACCATTTTCGAAATAATTTACTTTTTTATCGCCGAAATCATACAGTTTTTTTCCGCCAATATTGTAACCATAAAGTTCGCCAACCAAGAAGAATGCATTGCTATCCATAACTTTGCTCGGATTCGATTTTTTGTAATTGGCAAAAGCCATGTCGCATACTTTTCTGAAATCTGCCCAAACATTTTCGTATGTATGTTTTACAGTATCAACGCGATAACCATCAATCCCGAAATCGGTAATGTAATCCGACAACCATTTCATGATGTAATATTTTGGTGCACGTGGAAATCCTGTTTGTGCAAAAAATGTATCAAGTTCTTTAATTTCTTGTTCTAATCGACCTTCTTTTTTCCATTTTTCTACTAAGAATGGTGGCAAATCTACATTTTCGATGCTTTCGGTTTTTACATCGGGAAGATTTTCTACTAAGGTGCAATTTATATAGGTATCGTATGAATTATAGGTACATTTTGGCGATGTACGTACCCAAGACTCTGGATATACGGTATCTTCGGTAGTTACTGGTCCGGTATGATTTATAACGGCATCGAGTAAAATACGAATGCCTTTTTTATGAGCTTTTTCTACTAATTCTTTGAGCTGATTTCGTGTTCCAAAATTTGGATCAAGAGCCGTCCAATCGCGTGTCCAATAGCCATGAAAACCATAAGTTAATCCTGTGCCTTCGTCTACACCATCGTGAATTTGCTCAACAATAGGTGTGAGCCACAATGCGGTAATTCCTAATTTATCGAAATAACCTTCGTCTAATTTTTGAATTACACCTTGTAAATCGCCACCTTCAAAACCTCGTAGTTTTGCAGCGGTTTTAGTGCGGTTGTACACAATATCATTGGTTTTATCGCCGTTGTTGAATCTATCGGTTAGTAAAAAATAAACCGTGGCATTTTTCCATTCAAAAGGTTGTGTTTGCTTTTTTTGTCCAAAAGAAAACTGTAAAAGAAAAAGCGAAAATATTATAGTTTTTTTCATTAGAAAATTGTTTTATCAAAGATAAATATTTTCTTTTGATTTCATGCAAAATACCTGAACTGCAACTATTTTTTTTGAGTATTATTTGCCTGTATAAATTATCCGTTTTAATAAAAAAATCCCGATAGTTTTTTTTACTATCGGGAAATCTTTTTTCTTTCTTCTTTTCTCTATTTTCTAAATAAAATCCTTTGCTTTTTCTAATGCTTCAACCAATCCAGCTACATTTTTACCGCCAGCCGTAGCAAAGAAAGGTTGTCCGCCGCCGCCGCCATTGATGTATTTACCCAAATCGCGAACAACTTGCCCTGCGTTTAGATTTTTTTCTGCGACTAATTCTTTTGAAATATAGCACGTTAGCATTGGTTTATCGTCAGAAATTGTTCCTAAAACCACAAATAAATTGGCTTTATTTTGTCCTAATTCGTGTACCAAATCTTTAGCGCCAGCAGCATCTAAATCTACTTGTGTTGCTAAGAAATCGATACCATTAATGTTTTGTATTTGCGAAGCTAATTCACTTTTTAGGCTTTTGGCTTTGTCTTTTACTAATTGTTCAATTTGCTTACGCATTTTGGTGTTTTCATCTTGTAATGAACTAACCGCTTTTAGCGTGTCTTGCGGATTTTTTAAAAGCAATTTTACCTCGTGCAACAAATGATTTTGATTCATTAAATACGTTTTAGCAAAATCACCCGTTATTGCTTCAATACGGCGAATTCCGGCAGCAACAGCACTTTCGGAAGTAATCATAAAATGCCAAATATCAGATGTGTTTTTTACGTGAATTCCTCCGCAAAGTTCCATGCTATGACCAAATCTTATGGCGCGAACGGTATCGCTATACTTTTCTCCAAAAAGCGCTATAGCACCTTCGTCTATGGCTTTTTGAAAAGGAATATTGCGTTGCTCTTCCAAAGGTAGACTGTCTTGAATACGGGCATTTACAAAATCTTCCACTTGTTGTAATTCTTCTGAAGTAACTTTTGCAAAATGCGAAAAGTCAAAACGTAAATATTGGTTACTTACTAAGGAACCTTTTTGCTCGATATGTGTACCCAATACAGCACGCAAAGCTTGATGCAACAAATGCGTAGCTGAGTGGTTTGCTGAAACATTTTTTCTAAAATCTTGGCTTACAATAGCTTTAAAGACACCGTCTAATTTTCGAGGTAATGTTTTGGTAAAATGTATAATTACGTTGTTTTCTTTTTTGGTATCTTCTATATAAATTACTTCGCCATATTCGGCTTCTATAAAGCCTTGATCGCCAATTTCGCCACCACCTTCTGGATAAAAAGGTGTAAGGTTAAAAACCAATTGGTACATTTCGCCCATTTTTTGGTTTTCTACTTTACGGTAACGTGTGATTTTAACACTAGCCGATGTTACATCGTAGCCTACAAATTCTTCTACATCATCTTCTTGTAAAACAATCCAATCGCCAGTTGTTACTTTTGAAGCAGCACGCGAACGATCTTTTTGTTTTTGCAATTCTTCATCAAATTCTTTTTCATTTAATGTATAACCTTTTTCACGAAGAATTAAAGCTGTTAAATCGATAGGGAAACCAAATGTGTCATACAATTCAAAGGCTTTTTTTCCTGATATTTCTTTGGATTGAGAGGAAGCAATTACACTATCCAGCAATGTTAATCCTTGTTCTAAAGTGCGTAAAAACGATGATTCTTCTTCTTTAATAACTTGTGTAACTAAGTTTTTTTGTAAACGAATTTCTGGGAAGAAATCGCCCATTTGGTTACTTAAAACCTCAACCAATTTATATATGAATGGTTCTTTCATATCCAAAAAGGTAAAACCGTAGCGAATAGCTCGACGTAAAATTCTACGAATTACATAGCCTGCACCCGTATTTGATGGTAATTGTCCGTCGGCAATAGCGAAAGCCACCGCACGAATATGATCCACAATAACACGAATGGCAATATCGGTTTTTTCATTTGTGCTATATTTTACATCTGTAATGGTTTCAACTTCCAAAATAAGCGGCGAAAAAACATCGGTGTCGTAATTGGAAGTTACTCCTTGCATTGCCATACACAAACGCTCGAAACCCATTCCGGTATCTACGTGTTGTGCTGGCAGTTTTTCTAACGAACCATCGGCTTTACGGTTGAACTCCATAAATACATTGTTCCAAATTTCCACTACTTGCGGATGATCGGCATTCACTAAGCTTCTACCCGAAACTTTGGCACGTTCTTCATCAGAACGTAAATCGATATGAATTTCAGAACATGGACCACACGGCCCTTGATCGCCCATTTCCCAAAAGTTATCCTTTTTATTTCCTAAAATAATTCGGTCTTCGGGAACATATTGTTTCCAAATATCAAATGCTTCTTGATCGAAAGGTACATTTTCGGCTGGATTTCCTTCGAAAACCGAAACGTACAAACGGTCTTTGTCTAATTTTAAAACTTCGGTTAAAAATTCCCAAGCCCAAGCCAAGGCTTCTTTTTTAAAGTAGTCGCCAAATGACCAGTTACCTAACATCTCGAACATGGTGTGATGATACGTATCAAAACCTACATCTTCCAAGTCGTTGTGCTTACCCGAAACACGAAGACATTTTTGTGTGTCGGCTATACGTTTGCTTTTTGGCGTTCCGTTTCCTAAGAAAAATTCTTTGAACTGCGCCATGCCCGAATTGTTGAACATCAACGTTGGATCGTCTTTTAAAACGATAGGCGCCGATGGAACAATAAGATGGTCTTTGCTTTTAAAAAAATCTAAATAAGCCTTGCGTATGTCTTGTGATTTCATGTTTGGTAATTTCTTGATAAATCGATTGCAAATTTGGTTAAATATTTTGAATTTTTAGCGAATATCTTTCAAAAAATTGATGGTTGATTATTATTCTAATAGCAATTAAAATTCAGGAAAAACACCCGAAGAAAATGGGTGTTTTTCCTGTGGAATATTTATTGATTTTGTCAAATATTTGCTACATACAAAATAAAATAAAACCAGAAACATTATGGCAACTTTAGATTTTGAAATAGTTTGTGATATCATATTACTAATTATTGTACTTCTTTTTATACGATTGGTTTATATTGAATTAATAAGAATAACTAAATATAAGCAAAGGGCAAAAAACAGGAAAAACACCCTGTCAAAATGGGTGTTTTTCCTGTGAATAATATATCGAAACAGTCAAATCTTTGCCCTGTAATTAAATAACAAATCAAAACCGGAAACCGAAAACGGAAATAGAGTAGGCAAAACATAAAAATTTATTTATTATGAAAACTAAAATTACTTTAATGCTTATGTTTTTTATAAGCTTAATCAATGCTCAAATTAGAGAAGTGTCTTTAGAAGAAAAGATTAATCACGCTACAGAAATACTAGAAGTTAGAAAAATTTCGGAATATTCAGATTGGGATAAAGACAAACACACAATTTATACTTTCCATAAAATGGAAGTAATAAATTCTTTTAAAGGAACTCAAGAATCTGTAATAACACTTGTAACCCAAGGAGGTACAGTAAATGACGAAACAATTTCAGTTTGCCCAAATTCGGTTATTAGTGAAGAAACTAATATGATTGTGATGTTGGTACAAGATTATAGAAATAGCACCAGCACGAATGTTTGTTATAGACCTTATGCAGATTCACAATCAGAATTTTTACTCAAAGATGATAAAGTTATATCAACTTTTGATCAATTTGATGGTAATAAAACTGCATTTTACAATTACATAATGAGCAAAACAAAAAACAGAATTGCTATAAAGGAAGAAAGTAAAAACAGCCAAAAAATGAGTCAGGCAACAGCTATAGACCCCATAATACATATAAGCCCAACAACTATTACGGCAGGTACTGGCGAGGTTTTAACAATTACTGGTTCTGGTTTCGGTACAAGTCAAGGTGCCAAAAAAATAGGATTTCGTGACGCAAATTCGTATGCAGAATTTTGGTCTGGTGCAAATGGTTTTACCGTGATTTCTTGGACAGATACAGAAATAAAAATAAGACTACACGGCACACAAACGCTAGGTTTAACACCTGGTACTGGAAAAATTCAAATGCGAGAATATGGTAGTGCACCTGCAATATATTCTCAAGAAACATTGGTAATACGATACTCTGTAATAGAAGCTGGTAACGATTTACCTTTAAGGCATTACGACCAAAACGGTAATGGAGGAATGACATTTACATTAAACACCCAAGTAGCAGCAGACCTCGATTTAAAAAACAGATTTACCGAAGCTTTAGACTATTGGACTTGTGAAACCAATATTAATTGGAATGTAAGCGATACAACAACTTCTATAGAAGCCTTTAATTCTAACGATGGAGTTAATGCTGTTTTCTTCTCATCAACATTAAGTGCTGGAGTACTTGCACAATGTTCAACGGTAACCTATTCTACGTGTCCAAGAATAATAAAATCGTTGGATATCGTAATAAATAGCACAGTAAATTGGAATAAACTTCTGACAAATCCAGCATCAAATCAATCCGATTTAATGTCTACATTACTGCACGAATTAGGACATGGAAGAGGACTTAATCATATCGTTAATTCAAGTAGAACCATGAATCTTTCAATAGGAAATGGCACAACCAGAAGAGTTTTACACCAAGATGAAGTTGATGCAGGTTTGTTTGTTCAAAATTTGAGTGTTAATCAACCACTTTGCGGCTATAGCGCTATGACCAATGGAGTTTGTTTAGGTTTGGCAAATGAAAATTTTGAAACTTCACATATTGCATTCCACCCAAACCCAACCCATGATTTTGTTACATTAGATAAAGAAGTTGAGAGTGTAAAAGTATACACCATTTTAGGACAACAAATTTTTCCTGAAACAAAAGTAATGGCTACCCAAACCCAAATAGATTTTTCAAATTTTCCAACAGGAGTTTATCTAATAGAAACTATTAAAGACGGTGCAAAAGCTACATCAAAAATCATAAAAGAATAAAATACAGGAAAAACACCCTAAGAAATAGGGTGTTTTTCCTGTAAATTAATTTTAAAAATCGGTAAACCTTTGTCAAATAAATTTTACAAAACAACCGAGAAGCCGAAAACGGAATAGAGTAGGCAATTTTTTAAAATTAGTTATTATGAAAAATCTAAAAACTCAGTTTCTAAGCTATTTTGCACTACTACTTTGTGCAACAAGCTTTGCCCAACAACAAGCAGGAGGTCATATAACCCTACTGCGTAAAAATGCAGCCTTGGTTTATTTAGGTGCAGGAAGTAACAATCCTAATTCTGATACTCAAAGCACAGGTGCTGTAAAAGGATTAAACCTGAACCTTGATGTGTACAAACCCATTTGGATTTGGGACAAAAGCAATATTTCTTTAGGTATTAATGCAGGTGGTTCTTATTTCTCTGGCAATGGTGACTACTCGGGTTTAGACGACCGCTACATGGTGTATAATCTGCAAGGGCAAAGCCAACCGCCAACGGTTACCCAAAGAGGAAATAATCCAAAAGGTCAAGGTTTCAAATTTGGAGCAGGGCCACAATTGAATATTCATTTGGGCAACTTAACCTTGTCGCCCATTTTTACTGCAGCTTATTTGAGTACCACCACAAAAGCATTAACCGTTTCAGAAAAATTGTACTACAATGGCTCTGAATACGATTATGATTTACTTACCCAAAAAGAAAACAAAACCAATGGTATGGGCTTTATCCCAAAACTAAGATTGGCGTATAACATCACTCCAAGAATTGGTGTTTGGTTAGAAGGAAGTTACCTAATGGGTCCAACCATTACTACCGAAAGTACCCGTTTGGTATTAGATCCAACCATTCCTGCCGATCAATACAATCTTGCACATTTTCAAGATGGGCAATATATAACCACCAAAAAAGAAACAAAGTACAATGCTATGGGAATAAATGGCGGTATTGTAATTGGGTTGGGGAAACCGAATAATGAAGCAAGTAATTCAACCGATATGAATAGACCACCACATGGAAGACATACTTGTTTGATATGTGGTAGAAAACATAGAGGAATTTGTAAATTCGGATTGTCTGACAACCTTGAAGTTGCAGAATTTCAAAAATTAATTGGTGATGGAAAAAAGGGTTTATATGATGGTGAAAAAGATAATTGTGAGGCAAAAAGTGGGATAGCCTGTGTTGATGAAATTTCGGTAAGTAATACTTATGATTTAACTAAATTAAATGAAGTTATTGCAACAAATAATGAAGAAAGAATTAAAAATCATATTATTCAAAGTAATCTAAGGTCACAAATTGGAGAATCAATAAAAAAGCCTGAAACAAACAAATTAATCAGCTTGCTTGAAAAAGGATTATTAACCTTAGAAATTGTTAAAACAAGTAATCCTAATATAAGTCATTATCTTATAAAAACACCAAGCTCTTATTCAGAAGCAAGTAGCAAATCACACAACTACGTAGGTCATGTAACTCTTTTAAGATAAAGTTATAATATAAAAGTTATGCACAAAGAAATTTTTAATATAAAATTGCCAAGTATATTTTCCAATCTTTTGGGAGTTTCAAATGTTACGATTTACTCGTATGCAACTTGTATCGTATTTGGTATGTTTTTGTCAGTTTTATATACTAAATGGCGTGCTAAAAAAGAATTGGGTATTACCAATTTACCCAATTCTTTTTTTTACTTAATTTTTATAATGGGTTTTGTAGGAGGCAAGTTATTCTATTACTTAGAAAACCCCTTGTATTTTATAGAAAACCCAGAATTGATTAAGGAAAGTTTTTCGGGAGGCTTTGTGTTTTATGGCTCATTTGTAACAATAGTGCCATATGTAATTTGGTATTTAAAAAAACACAAAATACCAGTTTTGCCAATGCTCGATATTTTTGCAATCGCTACAATATCAGTTCATATTCTTGGCAGAATAGGCTGCTTTTTGGGTGGCTGTTGCTACGGAAAACCTACCCAAACTCTTTTTGGTGTTGTGTTACCAGACACCAATGGTGTAAGCGTACATCCAACACAGTTGTACGAAGCATTTCTATTAACGTGTATACTAATAATAGCCTTAATTATAAAACTGAAAAAAAGGTTCAATGGAGAGGTGTTTTTAACCTATGCCATACTCTACGCATTTTGTAGAATGTTTTTAGAATTATTTCGTGGAGATGTAAGAGGTTACATCATTCCAAATTTGCTTTCTCATTCACAAACCATAGCAATCATTATTATAATTATTGCATGTATTTATTACAAAAAATTATTAACTCAAAATTTTATAATTATGAAAACTAAAAAAATTAAATCCTACTTAGTAGCAACTACAGTAGTAGCAGTATTGTCAGTAGTGGCTGCAATAGCTATAGGGCCAAGTTGTTCTCCTCCTTCATCGCCAGCGGTAACAGCAGCAGTCTGTAATACAAATCTATCACCATTTAAAACCCTTTGGAATGATGTAGGTTCAGCCCATTCAACTACTTACACGATTTCTAATACCATGGATTTAGATATTCATGAATACACATTTAATCTAAGTGCAAATAAAACACTGTGTTCTATTGGGTATCAAGGTAGTGCCAATTTGGCTACAGCCAATACTCCATACACAATTGAAATTTACAACAATACAGATGCCACTACAGTGTATTCAGGAAATTTCGTTTTTAGTGCTACAGCTATAGATTACCACTCTGTAGGTGGTATTACATTAGTTGCTGGAAAATCATATACTGTAAGTAGAATTGTAACCAACGATTTGGGAGATTTGCTCAATACCACAGGAAGAGTGATGTTATTTGGCTCTTCGTCAAATCCTTTTCCAGCTACCTCAAATGGTATGACAATTACATCTTCTAATTTTAGTTCACTAGATGGTGCTACAGTAATTCCAAATTTTGGAATCCCATACATTGATCTTATTTTTGAAATGTAAAAATCATTTTATTAAAAATCCCAACTCCTCAAAAGTTGGGATTTCTTTTTCTAAAAAAATCTCATTTTCTAAAAAAACAACCGCTTATTTAAGATTTTGGATAAACATTTAATAACTTTGTTTTCCTAAAATTAAGAATGGCAAAAAAAGCAAAATACTATTACGATACCGAAAGCTTAGCTTTTAAAAAAATTACCGTAAAAAAAAGGAAGAAATTTGCCTATGCCGTTTTGTTTGTGGTAGCATCGGCATTGTTTGGTTTTTTGTGTTTTTTCTTGTTTATGAATTTGCCTTTTTTAGAAACACCAAAAGATAAATTACAAACACGCGAAATAGAAAACCTCAAAATTAACTACCGAATTCTACAACGCAAAATAGATAATCTCAACGAAGTTCTTTCCGCTGTAGAAGAAAGAGATAACAATTTGTACCGAGTGTATTTCAATTCCAATCCAATTCCTGAAGACAAGCGTCGCCACGGAATAATAGACATAAGCCGATATAAAGAATTAGAAGGTTTTAACAATTCAGAACTCGTAATTTCAACAACAAAAAAGGTCGATGAACTAACCAATGCGCTTATTGTACAATCAAAATCGTTAGACGAAATTTTAAAACTCGCCAAATCAAAAGACAAACTTTTGGCAGCGATACCAGCCATTCAGCCTGTAAAAAACGAAGATTTAAAGCACATGGCGTCAGGGTTTGGCTATCGCAGCGATCCATTTACAAAAGCCCGAAAAATGCACAAAGGAATGGATTTTACAGCAGCAACTGGTACACCAATCTACGCATCTGGCGATGGTGTTGTAAAAAACGCCGACAATTCGCTATCAGGCTATGGTAATCATATCGAAATAAATCATGGCTATGGTTACATAACGCTCTATGCACATTTAAGTAAATACAAAGTGCGCCCAGGGCAACACGTAAAACGTGGCGACATTATTGGCTATGTAGGTAGTACTGGTCGTAGTCAAGCTCCACATTTACACTACGAAGTGCATAAAGACGGACAAGTTGTAAACCCAATAAACTTCTATTACGGAAGTATTTCGGCTGCCGAATACGTAGCCATTTCAAAAATTGCTAATCAAGAAAACCAATCATTTGACTAAGATGAATATCAAGCTACCCGAAAAACTGTATTATTCCATTGGCGAAATAGCCGAGGCTTTTAATGTTAATGCATCGCTCATCAGGTTTTGGGATAAAGAGTTTGATATTCTCAAGCCTAAAAAAAACGCCAAGGGCAACCGAATGTTTACACCGCAAGATGTTAAAAATCTACAACTCATCTATCATTTGGTTAAAGAACGCGGATTTACTTTAGAAGGTGCAAAAATTCATCTAAAAGAAAAACCTAAAAAAACAGATGATAATTTTGAAATAATTTCAAAACTTCAAAATATCAAAGAAGAATTACTAAAGATAAAAAAAGAATTATAATTTGGCACTTGGTTTGCTAATACACAATATAAATTAACCTAAAAACAAATAATAAATTATGAGAAAATTTTTGCCATGGATAATTGTAGCTGTTATCGTATTAAGTTTATACAGTTACTTTAAAGAAATAAACAATACAGCTGTAAGATTAGACCAAGATGTAAAAGAAGCTTGGGGTAATGTAGAAACTGCGTATCAAAGAAGAAATGACTTGATTGGTAATTTAGTAAAAACTGTAAAAGGCGCTGCCGATTTTGAAAAATCTACTTTAGAAGCTGTAATTAATGCTCGTGCAAAAGCAACATCGGTAACGGTAGATCCAAGTAACATTTCACCAGAACAATTACAACAATTTCAGCAAGCTCAATCTGGTGTTAGCTCATCATTATCAAGATTATTGGTTACGGTAGAACAATATCCAAATCTAAAAGCCAACGAAAATTTCCTAAAACTACAAGACGAATTGGCAAGTACCGAAAATCAAATTCTTACAGCAAGAACTCGTTTTAATGAAGCCGCAAAACCGTATAACAATCACATAAAAATATTTCCAAACAGCCTTTTTGCTGGTTGGTTTGGATTTAAAGAAAAACCATACTTTGAAGCTGACAAAGGCGCAGAAAAAGCTCCTGAAGTTGAATTTGATTTTGACAAAAAAGAAGATAAAAAATAATGTCAAAAGTAGAAGATTTTCTTTCAAAATCTGAAGAAATTGAGATTGTAAACGCTATTCAAATTGCCGAGAATAACACATCTGGCGAAATACGTGTACACATCGAAAAGAAAACTTCTTTAGCTCCTTTAGAAAGGGCTAAGGAAGTTTTTTCTATGCTCGAAATGGAAAAAACACAAAACCGTAATGCAGTATTGGTATATGTTGCAGTAAAAACAAAACAATTTGCAATTTATGGTGATGAAGGAATTCACAACAAAGTTTCAGACGATTTTTGGAATAGTACCAAAGATATTATGCAACCACTATTTGCTGCTAGAAACCAAAAAGATGCCTTAGTACAAGGTGTTCTAAAGATAGGCGAACAGCTCAAGCAATATTTTCCATTTTTAGAAAATGACCAAAATGAGTTGCCAAACGAAATTTCAGAATGAGCATGAAAAAATTATACACTTTTTTGATTTTTCTTTTGGTAGTATGTGCACAAGCGCAATTCACTATTCCCAAAAAACCAAGTTTTCAAACATCGGTGTATGATTATGCCAAAATTTTAAACGAAAACCAAAAAATACAATTAGAAGAAAAACTCATTAAATATTCTGATTCAACCACAACTCAAATTGTATTTATATCCATCGATGATTTAAAAGGAGAAGACATTGGGCTATTAGCTCCAAAATGGGCACATACTTGGGGTATCGGTCAAAAAGACAAAGACAATGGTGTTATTCTATTAATGTCAAAAAATGATAGAGAAATATGGATTTCACCAGGCTATGGCGTTGAAGACAGGCTTACAGCAGGAATTACCGGAGAGATAGTTCGCAATGAAATAATTCCCGAATTCAAAGCAGGCGATTATAATGCAGGTTTAAATAAAGGTGTAGATGCCATTTTTCGAGTTTTAACCGGAAAGTACAAAGGCACACGTATTGAAGACACTGGAGATTTTAGTCCGTTGATGTTTTTCCTTATTCTATTTATTATACTTATACTCATCATCATTATTTCTAAAAGCAAGAATAACGGTGGTGGCAATACCGGAAGTTTTGGTGGTGGCAGTAGTTTAGACGATTTTATTATTTTAAGCCGTATGGGACGTGGAGGAAGTTTTGGCGGAGGAAGTTTCGGTGGCGGTGACTTTGGTGGCGGCTCTTCAGGAGGGTTTGGCGGTGGCTTTGGCGGCGGCGGATTTTCTGGTGGAGGTGCCGGTGGCAGCTGGTAAAATATTTCTTAAAAATACAAAAAAACGCCACTTTTAAATTAAAAAGTGGCGTTTTTTTGTGTGTTTCTATCGCAATAATTTATCAGGGTCATAACCACAATACGGCATAGAAGTATCTTTAAATATCACGCCGTATTCTTCTAGTTCTGCCAAAATTGGCTCATAAACTTCTTTGTGAATAGGTAATTGAATTCCGGTGGTTTTTATTTTTCCGTTTAAGATTAATAAGGTAGCCATTGCCACAGGTAAACCAACTGTTTTTGCCATTGCTGTATACGTCTGGTCATCGCCAATACAAACCATTTTAGAATCTATTTGATGTTGTTTTCCGGCTAATTCATAGCCAAACTTATGATACATTACAATCATATCTTTGTCGTTGGGTTCTAAAGCCCATTTATCGAAAAGAATTTTTTCTAAAATTTGTGCCGGCGTTGCATTTTTAAGCCCCACTTTTTTATTTGGATTAAACAAATCGAGTTCCAAAAGCTTATCCCACATAATATCATCTTGTTCGATACCCAACTGTAATCGGGTTTTTATCTCAACCGAATCGGTAGGGTGATACGGCAAAAAGGAATTGATAAAATCGCGATAACTCATGTTTTCCGAATTTTCCATCACATAATTATCATCGGTCATACCTAATTGCACAAACATATTCCATGCTTTCGAAAAACCAACTCTGCGAATTGTTCCTCTATATAAAGTTAAAACATCATCAAGCCCATAAACACTTCGGTATTTTAACGAATCTCTGTTGGCATAAGCTTCAAATTTTCCGTAATCTTCTACTAATAAAAACTCGGTACGTCTAAATAATCTATTATACGGAATGTATTTATATTTTCCTTCTTGAATAAATTTTGCCGTTCCGCCTTGTCCTGCCAAAACCACATTTCTTGGTGCCCAAGTAAATTTGTAATTCCACAAATTGGTGTCCGATTCAGGAGCTACAAGTCCGCCACAAAACGACTCAAATAGCAACATTTTTCCGCCTTTTTGACGAATATCATTGATGATTTTCATGGCACTCATGTGATCGATTCCTGGATCAAGACCAATTTCATTCATAAAAATCAGTCCGTTTTCTCTTACTTCGCTATCCAAAGCCTGCATCGCATCAGATACATACGAAGCTGTAACCATATTCTTTTTAAAAGTAATACAATCTTTGGCAACCTCAATATGCATGTGCGCTGGCAACATCGAAATTACAATATCTGCTTTGCTAATTTCTTCGTAGCGTTGTGCTTCATTGTTAATATCAAACTGAATACCTGTGGCATTTGGGTGGTTGTTTGCTTTTTTTGCAGCTAATTCTAATGATAAATCGGCAATGGTAATATGCAATTTTTCGGTTTCCGATTTATCAAGTAAATATTTTATTAAAGATGATGCCGAACGTCCGGCACCAATGATTAGAATTTTTCTCATAATAAATAAAATGGATTGCAAATTTAGGTATCTATTTTTGAAAAATATCGAATGTATTCAAATTTTATAAATTACAAAAAACACAAGCCTAAGTAATTTGTAAATTTGCAAAAACAAAATCATGAATCGAAAAATTTTACTTTGGAGCGCAGCTTTTGGATTAACTGCGATAATTTTAGGCGCTTTTGGTGCTCATATCCTAAAAAAATATTTGGCAATAGAACAACTTACTGCTTTTGAAACTGCCGTAAAATACCAAATGTATCACGCCTTGTTTTTACTTTTTTTAAGCAACATCACTTTGATAACTGAAAAAACTAAAAAATTGATTTTAAATATAACGATTGTTGGGGTTTTGTTGTTTTCTGGTTCGATTTATTTATTAGCTACTATGCCAATTTCGGGCATAAATTTTAAGCCTATTGGTTTTACAACCCCTATTGGCGGTATGTTTCTTATATCGGCTTGGGCAATTTTGTTATTAAAATCTGTTAAAAATAAAGAATAAAAAAAATTACTACAACGTTGTAATTAATATTTTGTAACTTTGTATCGTTAAAAAAACAACATAATATTTCTTTTTTTATGGAAAACACTATCGCCTTTGCGAAAACGATTTCGCTTGAAAAATATGGTATAAAAAACACACAAGAAATTATATACAATCCATCATACGAGCGTTTGTATAATGATGAGTTAAGTTCAGATTTACATGGTTTCGAGAGAGGACAACTTACCGAGCTTGGAGCTGTAAATGTAATGACTGGTGAGTTTACAGGACGTTCGCCAAAAGACAAATACATTGTAAAAGATGCCATAACCGAAAATACTATTTGGTGGAATTCTGAAAAAGCACCAAATGACAACAAACCAATTTCTACCGAAACTTGGAATGCACTTAAAGAAAACACCGTAAAACAGCTTTCTAACAAAAAACTCTATGTAATTGATGCCTATTGCGGAGCCAATCAAAATACCCGTTTAAAAGTTCGTTTTATAATGGAAGTAGCATGGCAAGCACATTTTGTAAAAAATATGTTTATCCGCCCAACCGAAGCCGAATTAGAAACATTTGGTGAGCCCGATTTTATAGTAATGAATGGCTCTAAAACTTCGTTTAAAGATTATGCCACTCATGGTATGAATTCTGATGTGTATATTGCATTTAATCTTACCGAGAAGGTGCAACTTATTGGCGGTACTTGGTATGGTGGCGAAATGAAAAAAGGAATGTTCTCTATGATGAATTATTACTTGCCGTTACAAGGAATGGCATCAATGCACTGCTCGGCAAACAAAGGGAAAGATGGCGATGTGGCAATTTTCTTTGGACTTTCGGGAACAGGAAAAACAACACTTTCTACCGATCCAAAAAGAGAATTAATAGGCGATGACGAACACGGTTGGGACAACGAAGGCGTGTTTAATTTTGAAGGAGGTTGCTACGCAAAAACCATCGATTTAAGCAAAGAAAACGAGCCTGATATTTATGAGGCCATAAAAAGAGATGCGCTTCTTGAAAATGTTACCGTAGATACAGAAGGCAAAATAGATTTTAAAGATGGCTCGCTTACACAAAACACACGCGTATCGTACCCAATTTATCATATTCACAATATCGTAAAACCAGTTTCAAAAGCAGGACATGCCAATAAAGTAATTTTTCTTACAGCAGACGCTTTTGGAGTTATGCCACCCGTTTCTAAATTAACTCCAGAACAAACCAAATATTATTTCTTATCTGGATTTACAGCAAAGCTTGCCGGAACAGAACGTGGAGTAACGCAACCAGAACCAACTTTTTCGGCATGTTTTGGAAAAGCATTTTTATCGCTTCATCCAACAAAATATGGCGAAGAGTTAGTGAAGAAAATGGACGAGCACAACGCAACTGCCTATATGGTAAATACAGGCTGGAACGGTACTGGAAAAAGAATTTCGATTAAAGATACACGCGCTATTATTGATGCAATTTTAGATGGCTCTATCGAAAAATCGGAAACTAAAGTAATCCCTGTATTCAATTTCGAAGTTCCTACAGCTTTACATGATGTAGATTCAAAAATTCTTGACCCAAGAGATACGTATCAAAATCAAGAAGAATGGACAGAAAAAGCAACCGATTTAGCTTCGAGATTTATCAAAAACTTCGTTCAATATACAGATACCAACGAAGGAGAAGCTTTAGTAGCTGCAGGGCCGCAGTTATAAATTCAATCTTTTTTTTCAACAAATAAAGTCTAACCAAGCATTTTGTATACCTTTGCAAACATGCTTGCGTTAGACTTTCATATTAGAACACTTGCCAACAAAGATTGGGCTACATTACTTTTTGTAATAGCTTTGATTTTGATTGCTATGGTGCGTACTTTTTTTCAGTCTCGATTTACAGATTATATAAAGTTATTATATTCTGATAAATATGTAAAAGTATACAAAGACAGCTCTTTTTACATGATGAGCGGTTTCAATTTGTTTTTGTTTTTGGTAAATCTGTTTTCAATTTCATTTATTGTAATACTTATTTTGGATCATTATCATTTAGGTTCAAAAACCGATTGGATGTTGTTCTTGCGAGTATTTACGCTACTTGCAGTTTTTGTATTATCTAAATATCTTTTTGAAAAAATTATTGGAGTTACTTTTGATATCGAAGAACTAATTGACAACTTCAATTTAAACAAAGTAAGCTACAGAAATTATATCGGACTGGTATTGTTGCCCTTAGCATTATTCTTGTATTACAACAACTATTTAACAAATACTTTGATTTTTGTAATAATTACCGCTGTTTTGATAATAAATGCATTGACTTATCTACTTTCTTTGAGAAATTATCAAAATTTAATATTAAGTAAGTTCTATTATTTTATTTTGTATCTTTGCGCACTTGAAATAGCACCTTACTATTTCATATATTATTTGGTTACAAAAAATTAAAGATTGCTATGTCTAATTTAAAAGTGAAAACTATTTTGGTATCGCAGCCCGATCCAAAAGTTGAAAATTCACCTTACAACGATATACAACAAAAGTATAAGGTTAAAATTGATTTTAGACCCTTTATACACGTTGAAGGCGTATCTGCTAAAGAAGTTAGAGCACAAAAAATTGACTTAAATAATTATAATGCTGTAATTTTAACTAGTAAAAACTCTGTAGATCACTACTTTAGAGTAGCAGAAGAAATGCGCTTTAAAGTTCCAGAAGACTTGCGTTATTTTTGCCAATCGGAAGCCATTGCTTTCTATCTTCAAAAATATGTTGTATACCGAAAAAGGAAGATTTATGTTGGTCAAAAAGATTTTGCCGACATGGTGCCTTTGTTTAAAAAATACAAAGACGAAAAATATTTATTACCATCAGCAGAATCTCTTAACGTAGAAATTCCACCGATTTTAAAAACAGTAGATATCGATTGTACTATTGGCACTTTTTACAAAACTGTAATGAGTGATTTGACAGATTTGGCAGATGTGTATTACGATATTCTTGCTTTTTTTAGCCCTATTGGAATAAAATCGTTATTTAAAAATTTCCCTGATTTTAAACAAAATAATACCCGAATTGCTGTTTTTGGAAGCTCTACACAAAAAGAAGCTTTAGACCATGGTTTGCGAGTAGATATTATGGCGCCATCACCAGGTGCGCCTTCAATGACAATGGCGCTCGAAAAATATATAGCCGACGCCAATAAAGGAAAATAAAAAAATCCGAAAGTTTTAAACTTTCGGATTTTTTTTTGAAATTCTTGTTTAAAATTTTAGTGTAAGCCCAACTAAATAATTTCTGCCAGCTTGTGGAAAATAGTACGGATAAGCATCCCACATATAGCCATTTGAAATATATTTTTTAGCCAATATGTTATTAACCAAACCGGTAATTACAATACTTTCAAAGATTTTTTTCGGATGTATTTCGTACACAACATTAAAATCATTCACAAAATAATCTGGCAATCTGGCATAATCGCTTTCCATATTATTCATGTATTGATGGCTAACAAATTTTTGCAAAAGAATAAGCTGTAAATTCTTAATAGGTTTAAAATTAATCTTGTTCCCAATAATAACATTGGGCGAATAGGATATATCAAAACTTCTGTTTGAAGATTTATCTACAATTTTATTGGCACTTATAGTTGTATTGAAATTCCAAAACCATTTTTCAGCAAATTGATAGTTCCATTCTATTTCGGTACCAAATCGGTAACTTTTATTGGTGTTAAATCGAATTGGATTTCCAATATCATCAACACTGCCTGTTAGCAAAATTTGATTTTTGTATTTCATTAGATACACATTCCACTTCAAGTAAAATTTTTCTTGATTGTGGCGCCAACCCAATTCATAATCATCTAATTTTTCTGGATTCACCGTTCCGTTTTCGTAATCGGTACGATTGGGTTCGCGATTGGCTTTAGCATAAGAAAAATAAAAAGTGTTATTATCATCCATCAAATAATTTATGCCCGCTTTTGGATTCAAAAAATTGAATGTTGGCTTTACTTCTCCAAACGAACCATCGGCATGATATAGCACTCTTCGGTACTGTAAATCGCCGTAAACCGACCATCTTTTTGCAATTTGATAATTGATTTTAGCATAAACAGTAGCATCATTTTTATTGCCAAAATAATCGTAATAATGCTGGTTTAACTCAATAGAATTTGCATTTTCTGCCCAATTTACCAATCCATAATGTTTTCCTTTGTATTGATTATAGGCGCCACCTAAAACAGCTTCAACCTTTTCGGTATTATAATGCAAGGAATAGGTGATGCCATAAAAATCGTTGTTTAACCATTTTTGACGTGCTAAATCGGTGGTTGTTGCCGAACCAATTGGCGTTAAATTATAATCGGCGTAATCGGCATCTTCTTTGAAATTTTCATAAAATCCTTTTCCTTTGGTGTAATGCAATGCAACATTCGAAGTAATTTTATCCGAAAGTTTTTCATTCCAAATAAGTTGGGCATGATGTTGCTGATAATTATCGACTTCATTTTTATAAAATTGTACATTGCCATTTGCATCATAGTACATTCCCGAATAATTAAAGGTTCTGTCGATAGCCATCATATCAGCATCGATTCCGTTCCAAGACTGATACGTAATTTCTTTTCCACCAAAAACCACTGCTTTGATTAAACTCTTTTTGCTTACATAGGCACCTTGAAAAAAGTACGATTTTAAATCTGAACTTGCTCTTTGAATGTATCCGTCGGATTTTAAAAGCGACACTCTACCAGCAATTTCAAATTTGTTTTTAAGTAAACCCGTGCTAAATTTTACTGTATGCTTTCGCGAATTAAAACTTCCAAACGAATTAGAAATTTCTGCATTGGGCTTTTCAGAGTAATTTTGGGTTTGCATATTAAGACTTGCCCCAAATGCACCCGAACCATTGGTAGAAGTGCCCACACCTCGTTGCAACTGAATGCTTTGTAAAGAGGAAGCAAAATCGGGCATGTCTACAAAATAAGTTCCACTACTTTCGGCGTCATTGTACGGAATACCGTTTATGGTAACATTTACCCGAGTGGCATCGCTACCACGCACGCGAATTCCTGTATATCCAAAGCCATTTCCAGCATCTGATGTGGTAACCACCGATGGCATATAGTTCATTAAAATAGGAATGTCTTGTCCGAGATTGCGTTTTTGGATTTCATTCTTCGACATATTCGAAAATGAAACTGGCGTTTTCTTGCTAACTCGAACCGATTTTACTACGACTTCTTCGAGCGAAGTTGTGTCTTTAATTTTTGTTTGAGAAAACGTAAAGCTGATAGATAATAGAGAAAAGAGACAAGAAGCAAGAAGATAAATTTGCTTTCGCCTTTTGAATTCCGACTTTAGACTTTTAACTTTTGATGTAAAAAATAGTTTCATTCGTGTAAAAAATTATACGAATAAAAAGAGGCAATTATTCATTTTTATTATTAAAATGATACGCTCAACGCACACCAATAGATTGATTTCCGGCTAAAAAAATATTGGCGATTGTCTTTTCCCTAAACAGCATTACCTGTTCCAGGTTCGTTGGGTATGATCTCAGCTCGTTATTTAGAGCACCCCTTTGTGAGACAATGCAAAAGTAGTAAATATTTTATAGGAAAAAATTATTTTCCGTTATATAAATTCATTGTATTGCTCAAACCATTGGTTACGAATGATTTGATGATTTCATTTGAAGTTTCGAAGCGTTTCATAAGATGTACTTTTTCTTCATCGCTCCATTCGCCAAGAACATAATTTACTTGTTGCCCTTTTTTGAAATTGTCCGAAATTCCAAAGCGAAAACGTGGATATTCGGTAGAATTGAGTAGTAATTGAATGTTTTTTAAACCGTTGTGTCCGCCATCGCTGCCTTTGGTTTTAATACGGATTGCTCCAAATTCTAAGTTTAAATCATCAGTAATTATCAAGATATTTTCTTTGGCAATATTTTCTTTATCCATCCAAAACTTTACGGCTTTTCCGCTTAGATTCATATAAGTGTTGGGCTTAAGTAAGATTACCTGTTTGCCTTTAATTTTGGTACGAGCTACATCGCCAAGTTTTTCTGCCGAAAAAGAAATTCCTTCGGTTTTGGCAAAAAAATCTAAAACTTTAAATCCAATATTATGACGCGTGTTGGCATATTCTGCACCAATATTTCCTAAGCCTACAATTAAAAACTTGTTCATACTATCTACCGTTTCTTGTGTTTCTTTCTTAAATAGTTTTAAAAACCAATTCATTTCAAAAAAATAAAAGGCTATACATCACTGTATAACCTTTTTAGTGAAGTTATTATTTTTTATTTTTTTAACTCAAAAGTTTCCATAAACTTAGTGGTATAATTACCAGCAACATAATCTGGATTATCCATTAATTGTCTGTGAAACGGAATGGTTGTCTTAATTCCTTCAATATAAAATTCATCTAGCGCACGTTTCATTTTGCTAATAGCTTCTTCGCGTGTTTGTGCCGTTGTGATTAATTTTGCTATCATAGAATCGTAATTTGGTGGAATCGTATAACCAGCATAAACATGCGTGTCAAGACGCACACCGTGTCCGCCTGGTGCATGCAACACCGTTATTTTTCCTGGACTTGGACGAAAATCATTGTATGGGTCTTCGGCATTGATACGACATTCGATAGAGTGTAATTGAGGTAAATAATTTTTACCCGAAATTGGCACACCAGCGGCTACCAAAATTTGCTCACGAATCAAATCGTAATCAATTACTTGCTCTGTAATTGGGTGCTCTACTTGGATACGCGTATTCATTTCCATGAAATAGAAATTGCGGTGTTTGTCCACCAAAAATTCTACTGTTCCTGCACCTTCATATTGAATAAATTCGGCAGCTTTTACAGCAGCTTCACCCATTTTTTGACGTAATTCATCGGTCATGAATGGCGATGGCGTTTCTTCTGTTAATTTTTGATGACGACGTTGTACCGAGCAATCTCTTTCTGATAAATGACAAGCTTTCCCATAAGAATCGCCCACCACTTGAATTTCGATATGGCGCGGTTCTTCAATCAATTTTTCCATGTACATACCATCGTTTCCAAAAGCAGCAGCAGCTTCTTGGCGTGCGCTTTCCCAAGCTTTTTCAAGCTCTTCTTCTTTCCAAATGGCACGCATTCCTTTACCACCACCACCGGCAGTAGCTTTCATCATTACAGGATATCCAATTTCTTTGGCTACTTTTTTTGCTTGCTCAAAACTTTCTAAAATTCCGTCAGAACCAGGAACACATGGAACTCCAGCAGCTTTCATTGTAGCTTTTGCTGTGGCTTTGTCTCCCATTTTTTCAATCATTTCGGGCGAAGCACCAATAAATTTAATATTGTGTTCCTGACATATTTTTGAAAATTTTGCATTTTCTGATAAAAATCCGTAGCCTGGGTGAATGGCATCGGCATTGGTAATTTCAGCAGCGGCAATAATATTTGACATTTTTAAATAGGACAAATTACTTGGTGCAGGACCAATACATACCGCTTCATCGGCAAACTTTACATGTAAACTTTCTGCATCTGCAGTAGAGTAAACGGCAACTGTTTTTATTCCCATTTCTTTGCAAGTACGAATAACACGCAAAGCAATTTCGCCTCTGTTGGCAATTAATATTTTTTTAAACATCTCTTAAGAATTTTAAATTAGAAATTTTAAATTTTAAATCATTATACCTGACAGTTTTGTGTCATATATAATTTATAATTCGTAATTTAAAATAGTTTAAGATGGATCTACCAAAAATAACGGTTGATCAAATTCTACTGGAGACATATCGTCTACTAATATTTTAACGATTTTGCCTGAAACTTCAGATTCAATTTCATTAAATAATTTCATAGCTTCTACTACACAAAGTACTGAACCTTTTGAGATTGATGTTCCAACTTCTACAAAAGGAGCCTTGTCTGGAGCTGGTTTTCTGTAGAATGTACCAATCATTGGCGATTTTACGGTAATGTAATTTGCATTTTCATCGGCCGCTGCTGGAGCTGCTGGTTGCGCTGCTGCTGGAGCTGCCGCAACAGGTTGTGGAGCCGGCATAGCCTGTGCTACAGGTGCTTGTTGCACATAAGTTATATCGGGAGTATTGCCTTCTAATGTCGTTCTGATAGTGATTTTTACATCGCCGGTTTCTAATTTTACTTCGGCAACACCGGTATTAGAAACAAATTTAATCAGGTTTTGAATTTCTTTTAAATCCATAGTTATAATGTTTAGTTGATCAGTTTATTGTTTATTATACGCCCATTTAAGATAGATAGCTCCCCATGTGAAGCCTCCACCAAATGCAGCAAAAATAATATTATCGCCTTTTTTTAATTGATGTTCAAAATCGCAAAGTAATAGTGGTAGTGTAGCCGAAGTTGTATTACCATATTTTTGAATATTTATTAAAACTTTAGATTCATCGAGCTCCATACGATTTGCCGTAGCATCAATAATACGTCGGTTTGCTTGATGAGCCACGAGCCAATTTACATCTTCTTTTGTTAAATTATTGCGTTGCATAATTTTTTCGGAAACATCTGCCATGCCCGAAACAGCGTATTTGAAAACGGTTTTACCATCTTGAAAAACAAAGTGTTGTCCGTTTTCTACCGTTTCCTTTGAGGCTGGTAAAATTGAACCTCCAGCATCAATTTTTAAATATTCTCTACCAATTCCGTCTGAGCGAAGGTATTCGTCTTGAAAACCAAGTCCTTCGGTGTTTGGTTCGAATAATACGGCGCCTCCGCCATCACCAAAAATGATACACGTTGCTCTATCGGTATAATCTATTATAGACGACATTTTGTCGGCGCCTATAAGTAATACTTTTTTATAACGTCCAGATTCTATATAAGCAGAAGCTGTTGAAATTCCGTACAAAAAACTTGAACAGGCTGCGTGTAAGTCGTAAGCAAAAGCGTTGGTTGCACCAATTTGTGTTGCAACAAATACACCAGTAGCCGCTACAGGCATATCGGGTGTGGCAGTTGCCATTATTACAAGATCTATTTCTTTTGGATCTAGATTTGCTTTTTCTATTAAATTTTGCGCTGCTTTTATGGCAAGATATGAGGTTCCTTTGCCATTTTCTTTTAAAATTCTTCTTTCTTTAATACCAGTGCGGGTTGTTATCCATTCGTCATTGGTGTCTACCATTGTTTCTAATATTTCATTAGAAAGCACATAGTCAGGAACATACGAACCAACGGCTGTTATTGCAGCGGTTATTTTACTCATAGTCTAAGTTCTAATTATTAAAATAATAAAAGTGGTGGAAATTACAAATTTTTAATTAGTAATTCAATTTTTTTGGTAAAAAACAAAAAACTCTCACGCACGGTGAGAGTTTATGTAAAAACTTTTGCTAATATTAAGCTTCTGCAACTACAGATTTGTCAACAACAACTTGACCTCTATAGTACATTTTTCCTTCATGCCAGTAGGCTCTGTGGTATAAATGAGCTTCGCCAGTTACAGGGCAAGTAGCTATTTGAGCAACAGTTGCTTTGTAGTGCGTTCTTCTTTTGTCTCTTCTTGTTGACGACTGTCTTCTCTTAGGATGTGCCATTTTACAGTATTATTTATCCGTTAATAGTTTCTTTAAAGCGTCCCATCTAGGGTCGGTTTCTTCATTTTTATTTGTGTGTTCTTTTTTATTTTCTTTTGGTTCTTTTGATACTTTGGCTTCTGGACTTATTCTTTTATAAGGTACCGAAAGCGCAATCATTTCATAAATGTATTGTGCTATATCAATTTGATGTTCTCCATGCGGTAAGATGAGTAATTCTTCATTTTCGTTATCGAATTCATCTCCAAAATTTACCACCAGTTTTATTTTGTTTTTTACTGGTAGATGAAACATATCTCCTGTAACATCGCATGGTACATATACAGTACCCGATTGTTTAAAGGTGAGTTCTAACATGGTGGTTTTTTTTTCTAAAACCACATCAACTTTTATATCACAATCTTCAAAATCATGATATTCATAATCATCAAAGAACTTTTTATCTATTTGATAATCAAAATGGTGTTTGCCTATTTTTAATCCTATAAAAGGAATAATAAAATCTTTATTTGACTTCATCACCTCGATTATTAGTTTCTAATATCGTTTAAATATTAGGAGTGCAAAGATATATATTTTTTGTAAAATAAAAATTCTTAATCACCTTTTTTTCCTGCAAGTTGTTTTTTGCTTATTTTTAAAGGGTTTTGCGCTAGTTCTTGATACAAATTTCTTGATTTATAGATGTCTAATGCCAGATAAACAGCTTCTTTAAATGAAGAAAAATCGGCTTGATTTTTCCCGGCGATGTCATAAGCTGTTCCGTGATCGGGCGATGTTCTTATTTTATTTAATCCAGCTGTGTAGTTTACCCCTTTGCCAAAAGCCAAAGTTTTAAACGGAATTAATCCTTGGTCGTGGTACACTGCAATTACGGCATCGAAATTTTCGTATTGTCCTGAACCGAAAAAGCCATCGGCAGGATAAGGGCCAAATGCCATGATGCCTTTTTCGAATAATTTTTTTATTGCAGGTTTTAGTATTTGTGTATCTTCTTTTCCAATAACGCCATTGTCGCCAGCATGAGGGTTAAATCCTAAAACGGCTATTTTGGGTTTAGAAATTAAGAAATCTTGAACTAAAGTTTTGTTTATGGTTTCGATTTTTTTGATTACCAATTCTTCTGTAAGGTACTTGGCTACTTCATTTACAGGGACATGATCGGTTAGTAATCCTACTCTCAAATTGTCTTGCACCATTAACATCAGCGCATTTCCATCGAGTTCTTTATCTAAATAATCTGTGTGTCCAGGAAATTTAAAATCGTTACTTTGAATATTATACTTATTAATAGGTGCCGTTACCAAGACATCTATGCTTCCATCTTTTAAAGCTTTGGTGGCTGTCATAAAAGATTTAATGGCATATTTGCCTACATTATCATCGAGTGTGCCAAGGTTTAAATCAACGCCTTCTTTCCACACATTCAAAACATTAATCTTACCAATCACGAGTTGTTCGATAGTGTCAATTCCGTGTAATGCCATTTCGCAACCATAAGTTTTCCTTAAAAAAGAGATGATTTTAACATTTGCAAAAATGACAGGCGTGCATAGTTCGAGCATTCGTGAGTCTTCAAATGTTTTGAGAACAACCTCGCTACCTATGCCGTTTAAATCCCCAATCGAAATCCCAACAATAATATTTTCTTCAGTTTTCATAAACCTTGTAGAGTATATTTTTAATACTTTTGTGATGCAAAAATACTAATTTTATAAAGAATGTTTACCGGAATTATCGAAACTCTTGGAATTATTAAAAAAATAACAAAAGATAAAGAAAATCTACACATCACAATACAGTCAGAAATCACAAATGAGTTAAAGATTGATCAAAGTGTTGCACACAACGGAATATGTCTTACAGTTGTAGCTATAGATGAGCAACTTTATACTGTAACAGCAATACAAGAAACAATTTTAAAAACTAATATAGCGAATTGGAATGTAGACGATATTGTAAATTTGGAACGCGCCATGAAGCTTGGAGATCGCCTCGATGGGCATTTAGTACAAGGACATGTAGATCAAACAGGAGTTTGTTTAGCAGTTACTGAACAAGAAGGCAGTTGGAAATTTACTTTTGAATATGATAAAGATTTAGGGAATCTAACTATTGAAAAAGGCTCTATAACTATAAATGGTGTAAGCCTTACAGTGGTAGATTCTTCAACGGATAGTTTTAGTGTAGCCATTATTCCATACACTTATGAACACACCAACTTTAAAAATATCAAAAAAGAAACAATAGTAAATTTAGAATTTGATGTTGTTGGAAAATACATCAAAAAACTTCAAGAAAATAAAAATTAATTCTGCTTTAAAATCGTTTTTCGTTTATAAAAAACATAAGCACAACCTAATAACAACAATAACCAAACAGCACTATCAATAGAAGTTATAGGAGGAGGAACAGACTCCGGAGCTGGTTCTGGCGGTGCAGGAGCAGCCAATACCATCATAGGAAGTAAAAAGGCTAATGTACTTATTAATAGTTTCTTCATTAATTTCAAATCAAGATTGGGTAAAATTATAATTTTTTTTAAGTAAAAAAAATTTTTTGAAAAAAAAATCAAAAAAAAATGAATTGCTATTTTTTCAAAACATAATTCATTTTTTCTAAATTTGCAACTCAAATTAAAATCTTAAATGAGAACAATTCAATTTAGAGAAGCCATAGCCGAAGCCATGAGCGAAGAAATGCGCCGAGACGAATCTATATATTTAATGGGAGAAGAAGTAGCCGAATACGATGGCGCCTACAAAGCATCAAAAGGAATGCTTGATGAGTTTGGAGCCAAAAGAGTAATCGATACTCCTATTGCCGAATTAGGTTTTGCTGGTATCGCTGTAGGTTCTGCCATGAATGGTTGCCGTCCAATAGTAGAGTTTATGACGTTCAACTTTTCATTAGTAGGAATAGATCAAATTATAAATAACGCAGCCAAAATGCGCCAAATGAGTGCGGGTCAATTCCCGATGCCAATGGTATTTCGTGGGCCAACAGCATCTGCAGGACAACTCGCAGCGACACATTCACAAGCATTTGAAAATTGGTTTGCCAATACACCAGGTTTAAAAGTAGTGGTTCCTTCAAATCCATACGATGCCAAAGGATTATTAAAATCGGCTATTCGCGATAACGACCCCGTAATTTTTATGGAAAGTGAGCAAATGTATGGCGATAAAGGCGAAGTGCCTGATGGAGAATACACACTTCCATTAGGAGTTGCCGATATTAAAAGAGAAGGAAAAGATGTAACTATTGTTTCTTTCGGTAAAATTATTAAAGAAGCTTTTGTTGCAGCAGACGAACTTGCTAAAGAAGGAATTTCTTGTGAAATTATAGATTTAAGAACCGTACGCCCAATGGATTACGACTGTATCATTAATTCAGTTAAGAAAACAAATCGTTTGGTAGTTTTAGAAGAAGCATGGCCATTTGCCAGTGTAGCTTCGGAGATAACCTATATGGTACAAGATCGCGCTTTTGATTATCTTGATGCGCCAGTACAACGTATCACAACAGCCGATGCTCCAGCGCCGTTCTCAGCAGCTTTATTAAAAGAGTGGTTGCCAAATGCCAACGATGTTGTGAAGGCTGTAAAAAAAGTTCTATACAAATAATAGTAACACCTTTATTTTATATATTTGAATCCCGTTTTATTCGGGATTTTTTTTGCTATGAAAAAGTTATACATACTCTTACTTCTTATTAGTTATTCAGTAATCGCACAAACCAAAGTTGGCGGTTATATAGTTGATAAAAATAACCAACCAATAGGCTTTGCAACCATTGCTTTTGTTGGCTCAACCGAAAGCACCGTAAGCGACGAATCAGGTAAATTTTACTTAGAATCAAAAAACACATACAAAACATTACGCTGTGTATTTGTAGGTTACAACGATGCCGAAATTACACTCACTAAACCAGCTACCTACGATTTAAAAATAGTTTTAAAAGCCGAACAAGTATTAGAAACAGTCGTTGTTTATTCTGGAAAAACTTCTAAAAAGAACAATCCGGCATTGGATATTTTGAGAAAAATTTGGGCTCGTAAAAAGAAAAACGGACTCAATATGTTCAATCAATACCAATACGAAAAATACGAAAAAGTAGAATTTGACCTTAATAATATTGATTCTTCGTTTACAAAAAGCAAAGTTTTCAAAGGTATGGAATTTATTTTTGATAAAATAGATACATCAAGCGTTACCGGAAAATCGTATTTGCCAATTTTCATCAATGAATCTTTGTATGATGTGTACGGAGACAATACGATTAGTAAGAAAAAAGAAATTATAAAAGCCAATAAAAACTCGGGACTTGGTAATGGCGACGGCGTAAATACTTTTATAAAAGACTTGTATAATGATTACAATATTTACGATAATTTCATAACTTTTTTCGATAAAAAATTCACCAGTCCATTATCAAAAACAGGAATCGACACCTACAATTATGTCATTCGCGATACAGCAATGGTAGACGGAAAATGGTGTTACAACATCTATTTTTATCCAAGACGCAAAAGCGAACTTACCTTTAAAGGCGATTTTTGGGTAAACGATACCACGTTTGCCATCAAAAAAATTAATATGGCAGTAACCAAGAGTGCCAATATCAACTGGGTAAAAGACATTTATGTAGAGCAAGAGTTTGATGTAGAAAACGATTCGGTTTTTATTTTAACAAGAGATTATATGATGTCTGATTTTTCATTAAATAAAAAAGACAAATCGCAAGGGATTTATGGTAAGCGAACTTCGCTTTATCGCAACCATAAATACAACGATCCAAAACCTGAGAAATTCTACAAACAAGAAATAAATTATATCAACAACGAAGTGTACAATCGTTCCAACGAATATTGGGAAGAAAATCGTTTTGAAAAACTCAACAAAGACGAAGTTGGCGTGTACAAAATGCTCGATACTTTGAAAACCGTAAGCAAATTCAAAAAAATGTACAGCCTTGTTACCATTTTGGGTAGCGGATACATTAATTGGGACAAATATAAGTTTGATTACGGACCAATTTATTCTACTTTCGGATACAATTATGTCGAAGGTTTGCGCTTGCGTGCTGGCGGAAGAACGTATTTTGGACCAAACGATTTGTGGCGTATTCAAGGGTACGGCGCTTATGGTTTTAAAGACGATAAATTCAAATACGGCTTTTCAGCCAAATGGATGGTTGATAAGAAAAATAGAATTATCTTATCAGGAGGAACGCGTCGCGATGTAGAACAAATCGGTGCGAATCTTACAGCTACCAACGATGTTTTGGGAAGAAGTTTTGCTACCACCAGCGTTTTCTCATCGGGCACAAACGGAAAATTATCCAATGTAAATTTAACAACCGTTGGTGCAGAAATCGAAGTTGTAAAAAACCTAATAGTTCGCACAGAATTCACCAATAAAGAGTTGCGTTCGGCATCGGATATTTTTAAAATGGATTATTATACCGATCAAACCTATACAACCACAAGAGCCGAAGTAAAACAATCGGAAACTTCATTGCAAATAGATTTTACTCCGCAAAAACAAAGTGTAGGTTATGGTGTAGAACGATTAGAAACTTCAAAACCTTACAGCCGTATTTTTGTGAATTTAACGCAAGGTTTTAAAGGACTTTTTAATAGCGATTTTGATTATACCAAATTGCAACTTTACTACAAGCAACCAATAAATATTGGTATTTTAGGGAAAACAAATCTTACGCTCGAACTCGGAAAAACCTATGGGCAAATTCCGTTAGGGTTAATGAGCGTTATTCCAGGAAATCAATCGTATTTCGGTATCGATAATACTTTCAATAACCTGAATTACTACGAATTAATTACTGATCAGTATGCAACTATCAATTGGGAACATAATTTCCAAGGAAAACTTTTTGCTCGTATTCCAAAATTGCGAAAACTAAATCTTCGCGAAATTGTAGGTATTCGTGCAGCAACAGGTTCTATTAATGATGATAATCGAAGAATAAATGCATCTGATGTTATTTACCAAGCACCAACCACACCGTATTGGGAATATGGCTTTGGTATCGGAAACATTTTTAAATTCTTTAGAATCGATTTCTCTTGGCGTGGTAACTACCGCAATGTTCCCGAAGCCAATAATTTTGCGATAAAAGGTTCGTTTGGGCTTTACTTTTAATATCTATGACAAAAAACCGCTGCGCTTGGTGCGAAAAAGATGATTTGTACCGCGATTACCACGATAACGAATGGGGGAAACCTGTTTATGACGATACAAAATTGTTTGAATTTTTAATTTTAGAAACATTTCAAGCAGGTTTGAGTTGGTACACCATCTTGGCAAAACGCGAAAATTTTAAAAAAGCATTTGCCAATTTTGATTATAAGAAAGTTGCAAAATTCAACGAAGAAAAAATTCAAGAATTACTCCAAGATGCGGGTATTATTCGCAATCAATTAAAGATTAGAGCGGCTGTAACCAACGCTATTGCTTTTATGGAAGTGCAAAAAGAATTCGGAAGTTTTTCAAATTACATTTGGAAATTTGTTGATGGAAAACCCATAATCAATAAGCCGAAATCTTTAAAAGATGTTCCGGCATCAACGCCACTTTCAGATGCTATTAGTAAAGATTTAAAAAAACGAGGTTTTAAATTTGTTGGCACTACCGTAGTGTATGCGCACATGCAAGCAACTGGTATGGTAAACGACCATGTTGTAGATTGTTGGACAAATCAGTAATATTTTTTGGTTGTAAGTTTAAATGCAATCGGGAATAATGATAGAAATAATCTTTTTTACATGAAACATTTTGTAATATTACTATTGTTTGTCTTATTAATTTCTTGTAATAAAAAAGAAGTTGTTTCCGAGAATTGGGATTTTACTAATAAAGAATTTGAAGTCAATTCTGTTCGTCTTTTAAGTGGATATGATAGCTTTGATTTTGAAAGAAAAACAGACAGTATTTTAATTTTAAACGGCGCAATTTTTCAAGGTTGGAAAAAGCAAAATACTAGATTTGTAGATACTTTGCAGCTTGAAGAAAAATATTTTGTATACGATACTCTTGGAAATCCAACAAAAGAAATCATTTGCTATAGTAAAGCAAGAAGTGTTTTTCTACAACTTGAAATTATAAAAAAAGGAAGCATTCCGGCTAAAGAAGATATTCAAAAAAATAATCCACCAAAATATTATTTTGATTATAAAGGAAAGTTATTTATTAAGAATAAAAACCTAACCTATTTTAGTGATGAATTATGGTATAAATAACTAAAGGTCCAAAGTTCTTTTTAAATCTTCTTTATTATTAGACGCTATTTTTTTAAGTTTCAAAATGTTTAAGTCCTGTTTGTTTTGGACTATTTTGCTAAAAACATCAGCGTTACAGATATAACTGTTTCCTTTGTTGTCAAAGGCTATCAAATTGGTTTTGTTTACTTTACTAAAAGCAAAATGATTTGGATTATAACCATTGTAGCCATCATAACGAATAATTCCGTTGATACTTTTGTCTAAGATATAAATATAAATCGGATTAATAGTTGCGCCATTTTCGTCTTCATAACCAGCATCAACAATCAATGGTTCTTGTAAGCGGGTAATTTGATCACAGTTAAAAATGCCAAGATTTGAGATTTCAAGTTGTTGAAATGCCTTAAATTCAGCTTTGTTTTTTTTGCGAGTAACTTCTACTAAGGTGTCTTTATACTTGCCGCATTTTTCGTATTCGGGTCTATTTTTACAAGCTACAAATCTCTTTAACATTTCCAATTTGTTGGCATCAAAATATAAGAACCATTCATCTATATTCATTGCCAATTCATCGCTTGGCATATAGGGTTTGCTTAGTTGCCAAAAATCAGTCAAGACTTTTTTGGATTCGGGAGCAAAATATTTTTTATTAAAACTACCATGTTTTTTAAGCGCACTATTTTTGGCTATCAATTTTTTGTAGCTGTTGTTTATTTTTTCAAATTGTATTTTACTACTGTCACTTATTGGCGAAAGTATGTTTACATTACTAACTGCAAAACTTGCAATCTTTTTTTGAGTAGCACTTTTGGGTTTTAAAAGGGTATTTTGTAGCACAATTTCTTGATTTTTTTCGTTTGTGAAAAACAAGTCAAAAGTGGTGTCGTTAATGGTATTTATTTTTTTTAATTGAATGTTTTTTTGATTTGATAATTCTGTAACTACTTCGTTATTATCCGATTCCCAAACCAAGTTATAGAATTTTGATTTCAGTAAAATGTCAGTAAACACAAGGCTAAATAAATTTTTGGAATCTGTTTGTTGTAGTAATGTACAATTCAATCTTTCAGAATATTTCTGAAGTTTTTGAAGCATAAGTTTTTGTGCTTGTGTTTTTTTATTATTTCCAGCAATTTGTCTTTTTATTTTAACTAATTCGGTTCTTGGAGTGGAATAAAAAGCTTTATATAATGAAGTTGAATCGGCAGCAAAATACAATCCTTTATTAATATTATTATAGGTAGAATCGCAAGAATTGTAATTTCTTACCGTTATATATTCTGAGAAAGTGGTGTCTTCTGCAACATAGTTTTTATCTTTTATAAATTCTTTCGGATTGAGTTTTTTAAGTTCTTTCCATTCTTTTGTTTTTTCATCTAATTGATAAAAATTCATGTCAGGCGGTGTATCTGCCAAATTAAAATCAATTTTTAGCTGTTTGTCTTTATCTAAAGCCAATTTTTTTCCATTTTGATACGCCTCAATCTTAAACATTCCGCCCGAATTAAAGAAGGTATGCTCGTTGCTATTTTGGTTATAATCCATAGGGATATTTCCTAAAAGGAAATCAATAGGCTCACGATATTCGATATAAGAAACCGTTACATTTCCAAAAACAGGATTTCTATTTTCGTCTACAAATGCATTTTCGGGTATATGAATTATGGTTCCAGAATCGTGTTCGATATTGGTATTTTGCTGATTATTAATGCTATAAATATCTTCTTGTGGCACAATATTATTGATATGGTTTTTTGCGTTGATTTCAAATACTTTTATAGAAACACGTCGGTTTTTGGCTCTTCCAGTTTCGGAATCATTAGAAGCTATTGGGAAAAATTCGCCTTCAGACAAGATTTTGATATTTTGTAATAAAAATTCTTTTTCAAGAAAATAATTTGAAACTGTAGATGCTCTATTCTCAGAAAGCTTTTTATTGAATGTGTCGGTTCCAACAGCATCGGTATAACCACAAATTTCAAAGGAATAATTTTGTTTTGATTTACTTAAATTTTGTAGTAAACCATCAATTTTATTTGATTCGGTAGTTGAAATTTCATGACTTGCAGTATCAAAATACAAATCTATTTGAGCAATAACGTTGTTGTTGAACTGTGAAAAAGCGAAGTTATTTGCAAAAAGCAAAACGAAAATCCATAAATAATGCTTCATAATGTTGATTTTCTAAATAAGATGTGATTTTTTACAAAAAGGTTGGAATTTGTAATGAAAAATCTTTCTTTTTTAGAAAGAACGCATAGAAGTCTTATTTATTGTTTAGGATTTTCATAAACAATTCTCTGGTAATTTCAAAAGCACCAAGCGATTCCAAATGATCGTTGTGTACTTGGCAATCAAGTAGTTTGTAATTATTTTCTTTTAAATAATTGATAAGATATACAAAAGCGACTTTGCTGGCATTTGGCACTTTGCTAAACATACTTTCGCCACAAAAAATATGTCCTAAATCTACGCCATACAATCCGCCAACAAGCTCGTTGTTTTGCCATACTTCTACCGATTTGGCTTTGCCTAAATCATGAAGTTGGGTGTAGGCTTCTATCATTTGATCGGAAAGCCAAGTGCCGTCTTGACCTTTTCTGTCGATGGTTCTGCAATTGCTGATTACCGAGGCAAAATCTTGATTGAAAGTAACAGTAAAAATCTTTCGATTCAGAATATTTCGAAGCGATTTTTTGATTTTGTAGTTGTGTACATCTACCACCATTCGCATTTCGGGCGCCCACCAAAGTATGGGTTCGTAGCCTTCATCAAACCAAGGAAAAATACCACTGTTGTATGCCAAAAGCAATCTTTCTGTAGATAAATCGCCAGCAATGGCAACAATACCTTCGTGTGCGGTTTCTACTGGCGGAAAATATAATTCGTTGGTTAAAATATACATAGTAGTATAAAATTTGAAAGTCCTAAAATTAGAAAGTACCATGCGTGTGCATAGAAAACTTTTTAACTTTAAGACTTTCTAACTTTAAGACTTTTTTTTAAAATGGTAAATCGTCGTGCTCTTCTTCGTTAAAACTAGGAGCTGGTTCAAAAGCTTGTGCTGGCGGCATAGGTGGCATAGCCGACGGAGCAGCAGCTTCGGTTTGCATTTTTTCGATGCGCCAACCTTGAATACTGTTGAAATATTTGGTTTCACCTTGCGGATTTACCCATTCTCTTCCACGTAAATTTATAGACACTTTCACAGGTTCGCCTACGGTGTAGCTGTCAAGTAATGTTGTTTTATCTTGCGTAAATTCTACCAAAATATGTTGCGGATATTGCTCATCGGTAGTGATTACTAATTCTCTTTTTTTAAATGTGGCGCTTATTTGTTGCTCGGCACCAATCATTTTTACTTTTCCTAAAATTTCCATGTTCTTTTATTTTTATTCGTCAATTTGTTTAATTGGGTTTGAATTATTTATGATAATTTATAACTCATAATTAAACATTATTTATTCTATTCTTTGTGCCAGCAAAACTTTCCATGCGTCGATAGCATTATCCTTGTCTAAAAATTCTTTTGCTTTTTGTTGAATTTTCACTTCATCGGTTGAGCTTAACACAGCTTTAACGGTTGTATTATTTTGTACAAAGATAGCAATTTCTTCTTCGGTTGGAATGGTTTCAATATTTCCTAATTTTCCTAAATCGTTTCCATTAAAAATAGCACTTTCTTTGATGAAATTCGGAATGGCATCTACACCAATGCCAAGGGTTACCAATGGTTTTTCGACTTCAAAAAGTCCGTCACGCGAACGCGAATACCAGTTGCCGCCTAAACGTGAAACCAAATCAATTTTCTCGGGAGAAATTACACCATTATCATCAAAAATTTCTTCGTTGATATGTAATTTCACAATTTCGCAAATGATAAGATTTCCTGCGCCGCCTTCGGTTCCTAAAGCTATAATTTGATTCACTTTGCATTCTAATTGCACCGGAGATTCAGCAACTCTATACGGTTTAACTATGTCAGAAACAATTGGTGTAAGCCCAGATTTTGTGAATTCATTTACGCCGTCTGGATATTCGGTACTCGAAAGGGAAACTTGTTGCACAATGTCATAATTTACCACATTTATCACAACTTCTTTAGTGTTTTCGCAATTTATCAAAGTGTGTTTTATGGTATTATTGCGTACACGACGTGCTGGCGAAAAAATTAAAATTGGCGGATTAGAACTAAAAATATTAAAAAAACTAAACGGAGACAAATTTGGATTTCCCTGTTCGTCTACTGTACTGGCAAGCGCAATAGGTCGTGGCGCAATGGCACTTTGAAGATAAGCCTGCAGTTTTACAGGCGTTATTTCTTTCGGATTTATAGTAAGCATTCTAATTTTTAGTCTAATTTTACAAAGATAATTATTTTCAAAAAAAATATAGTAGTTTTACCATTATTATGTTTTTTTAAGAAGCAGATTTTATAAAAAATAATGCAAATTAACGACAATAAAACTTCCAGACGCTGGGTTATAATTATTATTTCTTTCTTCATTGTTTCTATAATTTTATGGAATACGTATTCGTTTTTTATCATTTTTAAAAATGAAGAACGAACAAAAATGGAACAATGGGCTTTGGCACAAAACACCATCGAACAAGCCGATTTGGAAACCGATATGCGACTTCCGCTCAAAATATTTCAAAACACCAAAATTCCAATTATTAAAACCATCAACGATTCTATTATTGATTTTGTGAATATTGATGAAAAAATTACGAATAATAAAGCCGAGTTGAAGCAATTTTTGCAAAATTTAAAGCAACAAAACGATCCAATTATTCAGAAAATTTCCAAAAACAAAACACAATATTTGTACTACGGCGATTCGTCTTTGCTCAACAAACTCAAATATTATCCAGTGGCGCTTTTGTTGATTATTTTTCTATTTGTAACCGTGATTTATAATTTTTATAAAAGTTCAAAAATTGGCGAGCAAAACAAACTTTGGGCAGGCATGGCAAAAGAAACGGCACACCAAATTGGCACACCATTATCGTCGCTTATGGGTTGGCTCGAATTTTTAAAATCCGACTCGCAAGTTGATGAAACGATAGTAGAAGAAATTGAAAAAGACATTAACCGATTGCAAACTATAACCGAACGTTTTTCTAAAATTGGTTCAGAACCAGTGCTGGAAGAAGTGAATATTGTAGAGCAAACCAAACATACTTTCGAATATCTCAAAGCGCGATATTCTAATCAAGTTGATTTTTATTTTGAGGCACCACAAGATGAGATTTTAGTGGCGATAAATCCAACTTTACACTCGTGGACTATAGAGAATTTGATGAAAAATGCCATTGATGCCATGAAAGGAAAAGGCGAACTGAAAATAGAAATTGCGCCAATAGAAAACATGTGTAAAATCAATATATCCGATACCGGAAAAGGAATTGAAAAGAAACATTTTAAACAAGTTTTTGAACCTGGATTTACAACCAAAAAAAGAGGTTGGGGCTTAGGATTATCGCTTACAAAAAGAATTGTAGAGCAATTTCACAAAGGAAAAATAAAAGTTTTGTATTCTGAAATTGGAAAAGGAACTACGTTTCAGATATTATACAAAACAGTTTAATTTTTCATGAAATAAAAAACTCCACTTTTGTGGAGTTTCTATTTTGTATTATAAATTTTCGGAAATTTTTTTAGCTAACGCTTCAAATTCTTCTGGGCTTAATTGTACTTTTTTCTGAAAACGCATATCGTCCATTTCGTTTAATGGAATAAGATGTACGTGCGTGTGTGGCACTTCAAGTCCCACAACTGCAACGCCGATGCGTTTGCAATCAACAGATTTTTCGAGCGCTTTGGCAACTTTTCTCGAAAATTGCATCAACCCTAAATAATCTTCTTCTTCCATGTCAAAAATCTTATTGACTTCTTGTTTAGGAATACACAAAGTATGTCCGGCGGCATTTGGATTTACATCAAGAAAAGCCAAATATTTATCGGTTTCGGCAACTTTGTAGCAAGGAATTTCTCCGTTGATTATTTTGGTGAATATAGTGCTCATAGTAAGTCGATTTGCAAAAATTATTCTCTTGTAATTTCTAAAATTTCGAAGTTTAATTTTCCGTTTGGAACGGTAATTTCTGCAACTTCTCCAACAGATTTTCCAAGTAATCCTTTGCCTATTGGCGATGTAACCGAGATTTTTCCTGTTTTTAAATCGGCTTCACTTTCGGCAACAAGCGTGTATTTCATTTCCATACCGTTGGCTTGGTTTTTTATTCTCACACTCGATAATACCAAAACTTTGGTTAAATCAAGTTGCGATTCGTCTATCAAACGGGCATTGGCATACAATTCTTCCATTTTAGAAATTTTCATTTCTAACAATCCTTGTGCTTCTTTGGCTGCGTCGTATTCGGCATTTTCAGACAAGTCGCCTTTATCTCGGGCTTCGGCAATAGCTTGCGATGCTTTGGGGCGTTCTACTGCTTTTAAAAATTCGAGTTCGTCTTTTAATTTTTTTAATCCTTCTGCGGTGTAATATGATACATTACTCATTTTAACTTCATTTTATAAAATAGAAAAAATCCCTGTTTTTCGGGATTTTAAAATATTTTGTTACTTTATTCGTTATCTTTAGCGAAGCCAAAGTTAATTATTTTAATTTTGCTACAAAATTTATTTTATCAATTATGAAAAAAACTTTTATAATTTTTTCTTTTTTACTATTACTAAGCTGTTCTAAGGATAAATTTAATAATAATAATCCAAATTTACCTAATTATCAATTTTCTATGGATGTTGATACCAATTTGCCGTTGTACACTATTGTTACCAATCCTGGAAACGGAATTAGAGTTTATCCTGCCAATGGACCAAGCCGAGGGGTTATTATTTTTAATACAGGAACGGGGTATAAGGCTTACGATGGCTCGTGTCCAAATCACGGATCTACATCTACTTGCTCTGCGCTTACGCTAAATGGTGGCGGCACTACAACTTGCGCTTGCAACACAACGACCAACGAAATTTTTAACTTGTTTACAGGATTAGCCCCAAATGTGCAGTATCCTTTAAAAGAATACCGCACGGAAACTATTGGTAATGTTATTAGGGTTTATAACTAATTGATGATATCAAACCCTGTGTATTTTCTTAAAACCTCAGGAATTACAATGCCTTCGGACGTTTGATAGTTTTCTAAAATTCCGGCTAAAACTCTTGGCAAAGCCAGTGAACTTCCATTAAGTGTGTGAGCTAATTGCGTTTTACCATCTTTTCCTTTGAATCGTAATTTTAAACGATTGGATTGGAATGTCTCAAAATTTGAAACTGACGATATTTCTAACCAACGATCTTGTGCTGTAGAAAACACTTCAAAATCATAGGTTAATGCCGATGCAAAACTCATATCGCCACCACAAAGTCTTAAAATTCGATACGGCAATTTCAATTCACGCATAATATTTTTTACGTGTTCAACCATGCCATCTAAAGCTTCATACGATTTTTCTGGATGTTCTATACGTACAATTTCTACTTTATCAAATTGATGCAAACGATTTAAACCCCGTACGTGCGCACCATACGAACCCGCTTCTCTACGGAAACATGGCGTATAACCCGTACAACAAATTGGCAATTCGTTTTCGTTTAAAATAACATCTCTAAAAATATTTGTTACCGGAACTTCGGCAGTTGGAATAAGATACAAATTATCCAAACCAACATGATACATTTGTCCTTCTTTATCTGGTAATTGACCTGTTCCAAAACCTGATGCTTCGTTTACCATGTGCGGCACTTGGAATTCGTTGTAGCCGGCTTCGGTATTTTTATCTAAAAAATAAGAAATAAGCGCACGTTGCAATTTGGCGCCTTTTCCTTTATAAACAGGGAATCCTGCACCAGTTATTTTTACGCCCAATTCAAAATCGATGAGATCATATTTTTTGGCTAATTCCCAATGTGGCAAAGCGCCATCAAAAAGCTTAGGAACATCGCCTTCTTGAAAAACGTTTAGGTTTTCTTCTGGTGTTTTTCCTTCTGGAACAATTTCGGCTGGCAAATTCGGCAACAAATACATTTTGTCATTAAGCTGTGTTGCAAATTGCTCCAACTTTTCAGATAAATCTTTGCTTTTTTCTTTAAGTATCGAAGTTTTTTCTTTTAAAATTTCGGCTTTGGCTTTTTCGCCGTTTTTCATCATTTCGCCTATATCTTTCGATAATTTGTTGGATTCAGCTAAGATATTGTCCAATTCGGCTTGAGTAGCTCTGCGGCTTTCGTCAAGTACAACAACTTCTTTTACAATTTGGTTGGCGTCAAAATGTTTTTTTGCCAATGCTGCAATCACTTTTTCTTGATTTTCTCTGATGTAGGCTATTTGTAACATAATTTAAAATATAAATTTGGTTTGCAAAATTAATGATTTTGATTTGATAAACTAATAGTATCATAAACACAATTAATAATGAAGTGTAGAGTAACACGAAATTTTGTGCTATCTTTGCCATTAATTTAGACAAAATCAAAATAAGCAATGATACAAGTATCTGAATCGGCAAGTAAAAAAATCATCGAAATGATGAAAGACGACGGTTTCGACGCAGCAAATGATTATGTACGCGTAGGTGTAAAAAGTGGCGGTTGCTCTGGATTATCGTATGAATTAAAGTTTGATAAAGAACTCTCTGAAAACGATAAAGTATTTGAAGACAACAATATACGCATTGCAGTTGAAAAAAAATCGTTTCTGTATTTAGCTGGAACTATCTTAGAATATTCTGGCGGATTAAACGGAAAAGGTTTTGTTTTTAACAATCCGAATGCACAAAGAACGTGTGGTTGCGGAGAATCGTTTTCGTTATAAAATTTAAAAATTAAAAGATTTAATAATTTAAAGATTATGACAAAGTCTTTTGAAGAATTTGAGGTTTATAACAAATCGATTCATTTGGCAAAGAAAATTTTTAAGTTATTAGAAAGTCATAGTTTTGATAAAGAATTTGGTTTTAAAGATCAAATAAAAAGAGCTGTAATATCTATTTCAAATAATATTGCCGAAGGTTCAGAATACAATAACAATAAGCAATTTATTAGATTTTTAAAAATAGCAAAAGGAAGTTGCGCCGAGGTTAGAAGCATGTTGGTTTTAGCGCAACAATTAGAATTTGTTTCTGAAAATGACATAATTGATTCTAAAGAATTGAGTATTGATATTTCAAAAAACATTTCAAATTTTATAAAATATTTAGAGAATAAAATTGAAAAACAATAAGTAATTTTCAATTTTTTAATCTTTCAATTAAGCAATTTTTATGAAATACACCGAAGACGATTTAAAAATCGAACTTGAAAATAAAGAATACGAATACGGATTTTATACCGATATAGAATCTGAAACATTTCCTGCGGGATTAAATGAAGCCATAGTACGCGCCATCTCAAAAAAGAAAAACGAACCCGAATGGATGACCGATTGGAGATTGGAAGCATTTCGTATTTGGAGTGAAATGATTGAGCCGGAATGGGCAAATGTTCAATACGAAAAACCAGATTTTCAGGCAATTTCTTATTATTCGGCACCAAAGAAAAAAGACAAATACGAAAGTTTAGACGAAGTAGATCCAGAACTTTTGGAAACTTTTAAGAAACTGGGTATTTCGATAGATGAACAAAAAAAGTTGGCTGGTGTTGCAGTAGATATTGTAATGGATTCAGTTTCGGTAGCTACAACATTCAAGAAAACTTTGGCAGAAAAAGGAATTATTTTCTGTTCTATTTCCGAGGCAATTCAAGAACATCCAGAATTGGTTAAAAAATATTTAGGAACAGTTGTTCCAACTACTGATAATTTCTACGCAGCATTAAATTCGGCTGTGTTTTCAGACGGAAGTTTTTGCTATATACCAAAAGGGGTTCGATGCCCAATGGAACTTTCTACCTACTTCCGAATCAACCAAGGCGGAACTGGGCAATTTGAACGAACATTAGTTATTGCCGATGAAGAAAGTTATGTTTCGTACCTCGAAGGATGTACAGCGCCAAGCCGCGACGAAAACCAATTACATGCAGCAGTCGTTGAACTCATTGCACTTGATAAAGCAGAAATAAAATACTCAACAGTACAAAACTGGTATCCAGGAAATAAAGAAGGAAAAGGTGGCGTGTTTAATTTTGTAACCAAAAGAGGTTTGTGCGAAGCCAATGCCAAAATTTCGTGGACACAAGTAGAAACAGGTTCTGCTGTTACGTGGAAATATCCGAGTTGTATCTTAAAAGGCGATAATTCTATTGGAGAATTTTATTCGATTGCGGTTACCAATAATTTCCAACAAGCTGATACTGGAACCAAAATGATTCATTTGGGAAAAAACACCAAATCGACTATTATCTCAAAAGGAATTTCGGCTGGTAAATCACAAAATAGTTATCGTGGTTTGGTACAAATTGGCTCAAGAGCAGAAAATGCACGCAATTTTTCGCAATGCGATAGTTTACTAATGGGTAATAATTGTGGCGCGCATACGTTTCCATATATCGAAAGTAAAAATTCTTCGGCAAAAATCGAACACGAAGCAACAACCAGTAAAATTGGCGAAGATCAAGTGTTTTATTGCAATCAGCGCGGTATTCCTACTGAAAAAGCTATTGCATTGATAGTAAACGGATTTAGCAAAGAAGTGTTGAATAAACTTCCGATGGAATTTGCCGTTGAAGCTCAAAAATTATTAGAGATTTCATTGGAAGGTAGTGTAGGGTAGTATCATAATAATTTGACAGTGAATTTGTTATACAGCAACAAAAAAAGAAATACATTTGTTGAGAACAAATAAAAAATAACATCATGAAAAAAATTACACTTTTATTATTCGTAGCAGCTCAATCAATTTTTGCACAACAATTTCAGTTGGATACAACATATGGTGCTGCTGCCAATGGCTTTGCCGAATTTGGTTCGCAATCTAGCACATTAACAGCACCGAAATTTATCATTCAAAGTGATGATACAGCACTGTATGCTACAACTCGAATTAACGGATCAAATACTATCGAAAATATCTTAGTAAAATATACGGCATCAGGAGTTTTAGACACAGCATTTGCAACCAGCGGAATTTATACTTTTCCAGGAAGTGACGACAACGGACCAGATATTTTTGTAGTAAATAACAAAATAATGGCATTCTGTTCTGGAGCCACTGTTAGTGCCATTTATAGATTGAATGCAGATGGAACACTGGATACCACTTTTGGTTCTGGAGGTAGCGTTACATTAAACGAAAAAATTGGGAATAATGCTGTTGTGTATGATGGGTCTACTTTTTATGTAGGTGTGAATAATTACGCAATTTATGCTTATGACACTGATGGAAACTTAGTTACGTCTTTCGGTAATGCAGGTCATATCAATACTTCTGAAAGAATTGTGGAATTAATAAAAACCAACGATGGTAAATTCCTAAACAACAATCAATCTGAAAAATTAACAAAATACAACACAGATGGTTCGATAGACACATCGTTTGCTACTAATGGAGTTTACACGATGACCGAAACAATGATAAACAATGTTACTTCTGTAAAACAAATGACAGATGGAAGTCTTATTGTTATGAAATTTGTACCATTAACATTCGCTACCGAAGTTATAAAATTAACGCCAAGTGGAGTTCAAGATAGCAGTTTTGCAACCAATGGAGTTTATACAGTAAGTGGGCATCTTTTAGCCGATGCTATTGAGTATAATGGAAAAATTGTTGTTGGAGGTGGCGGTGTGCCAGTTGCTAATGCTTATTTAATGGGCTTCAATCCTACAACTGGAGTTTTAGATGCAGCTTTTGGTAATTCTGGAATATACGACGAAACTACAAATACAACTGCCGAAACTGCTATGAAATTATACGGAAACGGTGCTACGTTTTATGTTGGTGGTCGTTATACAAGTGGCGCAAATTACACGTATTATTTGGCAAAATACACGGTTACCAATTTAGCAACCAACGCTTTAAATATTCAAGATATCCGTTACAACAATCCAGTTACTTCGGTATTTGAAGTTCAAAATATTACTGTAAAAAGTATAGAAATTTTTGATTTACAAGGGAAAAAGATTGCTACAAGCAACACCAATACTATAGATATGTCTACCTTTTCTCAAGGTGTTTATATTGCTAAAATTGCAGATGAAAAAGGAAATAATGCCAATATAAAAGTTATTAAAAAATAATGTTACAAATCAAAGACCTACACGCATCAGTAGAAAACAAAGAAATTTTAAAAGGTATAAACCTTAGCATAAAACCAGGCGAAGTACACGCCATTATGGGGCCAAACGGCGCCGGAAAATCAACGCTTTCATCTATCATTGCAGGTAATGAAAATTATGATGTTTCGCAAGGAGAAATCATACTCGATGGCGAAGATATTTCAGAGTTAGCTCCCGAAGAAAGAGCACACAAAGGCATCTTTTTGTCGTTTCAATATCCGGTAGAAATTCCAGGAGTTTCTGTTACGAATTTCATCAAAACGGCTATCAATGAAAAACGAAAAGCCAACGGTGAAGAAGAAATGCCAGCCAACGAAATGCTGAAATTAATCCGCGAGAAATCAGAACTTTTAGAAATGGACAGAAAATTTTTGTCACGTTCATTAAACGAAGGTTTTTCGGGTGGCGAAAAAAAGAGAAACGAAATTTTCCAAATGGCAATGCTCGAACCCAAAATAGCTATTCTTGACGAAACTGATTCTGGTTTGGATATAGACGCATTGCGCATTGTTGCCAATGGCGTTAATAAATTGAAAAACCAAAACAATGCCGTGTTGGTCATTACACATTACCAACGATTATTAGATTATATTATTCCAGATTATGTTCATGTTTTAATGGATGGAAAAATTGTAAAATCGGGAACAAAAGAATTGGCATACGAACTCGAAGAAAAAGGATACGATTGGATTAAAGCAGAATTAGTGTAAGTGAGAGTCAAAAGTCGAAAGTCAAAAGTCAAAAGGAAATGAATATGGCTAAATTTACATCATTTGAAGAAATTATTTCATGGCAAAAATCCAGAATATTTAACAAAATGATTTATGAAATTACAGAAAAGCCCAATTTCAAAAAAGATTTCGACTTTGCACGACAAATAAGAAGAGCTTCAATTTCAATTTCTTCAAATATTGCAGAAGGATTTGAAAGAAATACAGATAAAGAATTTATATATTTTCTAAATGTAGCAAAAGCTTCTTCAGGAGAAGTAAGATCTCAATTATATTTAGCATATGATTTAAATTATATTACAAAACAAGAATTCGATAACTTAATAGAATCAATTACAGAAATTTCTAAACTATTAAGTGGTTTTATAAAATATTTGCAAACAAGTTGAAAAATTGAAAGTTTGATGATTTCTTTTCACTAAGTAATCTTTCAACTTTCAACTTTCAACTTTTAGACTTAAATATGGAATTAAAAGATAAAATGATTGCGTCTTTTATGGCTTTTGAAGAAAACATTGATGTAAACAATGATTTGCATAATGTGCGAACTTCAGCCATAAAAAACTTTGAAACCAAAGGTTTTCCTAGTAAAAAAGAAGAAGCTTGGAAATACACTTCATTAAATTCGATACTAAAAAATGATTATTCGGTTTTTCCAAAACACGAAAACGCCATCGAATTTAAGGAAGTGAAAAAATATTTTCTTCACGAAATAGACACGTACAAAGTAATATTTGTTGATGGAAAATTTAGTTCATTTCTTTCGGCAACAACCCACGACGGAATCGATGTTTGCTTAATGTCATCGGCATTAACCAAGCCAAAATACAAAATGGTTATCGATGAATATTTCAACAAAATTGCCAGCAAAGACGAGAGTTTAACAACATTAAACACAGCTTTTGCCAGCGAAGGCGCATATATCAATATTCCAAAAAGTAAAGTGGTTGAAAAACCAATCGAAATCATTTATTTTTCTACAGGAATAGAAGCTGCGCTGATGGTACAACCACGAAATTTGGTTATTGTTGGCGAAAATGCTCACGTTCAAATCATCGAAAGACATCAATGTTTGAATGAAAATCCGGTACTCACCAATTCGGTTACCGAAATTTTTGCACAAAAACGCGCCATTGTGGATTATTACAAAATTCAAAATGATATCCAAACCGCAAACCTGATAGATAACACGTATATCTCTCAAAAACAAGAAAGTAGAGTTTCTTTGCATACATTTTCTTTTGGCGGAAATATCACAAGAAACAATCTAAATTTCTACCATTTTGGAGAAAGAATCGATTCTACTTTAAAAGGAATCACCATTATTGGCGACAAGCAACATGTAGATCATTTTACGCTTGTAAATCATGCCACGCCAAATTGCGAAAGCCATCAAAATTACAAATGTATCGTAACTGATAGCGCAACCGGAGTTTTCAATGGTAAAATATTTGTAGAAAAAGAAGCCCAAAAAACCGATGCTTTTCAGCAAAATAATAATATTATTTTAAGCGAAAAAGCCACGATAAATGCCAAGCCACAACTCGAAATTTTTGCTGATGATGTAAAATGTTCACACGGTTGTACGATTGGGCAACTCGATGATAAAGCCATGTTTTATATGCAACAACGCGGTATTCCAAAAAAAGAAGCCAAAGCTTTATTAATGTTTGCCTTTTCAAACGAAGTGATAGAAAGCATAAAAATTCCTGAATTAAAACAGCGTATTTCAAAAATTATCGCAACAAAATTAGGAGTAAATTTAGGTTTCGATTTGTAAAAATTTATGCAAGACTTATCATATTATCAAGAAATAATTTCCAAACATTTTTCTGAATTAACTTTAGAAAAAGAACCCAAATCGCTGTACGAACCTATAGCATACATTTTGTCTTTGGGCGGAAAAAGAATGCGTCCGGTTTTGACTTTAATGGCAGCCGAAATTTTTGGAACCGATTGCAAAAATGCCTTGTGGGCAGCTACTGCTGTAGAGGTTTTTCATAATTTTTCGTTGGTGCACGATGATATTATGGACGATGCGCCACTTCGAAGAGGAAACGTAACGGTTCACGAAAAATGGAATGTAAATACCGGAATTCTCTCGGGCGATGCCATGCTTATTTTGGCATACCAATATTTTGAAAATTATGAGTCAGAAGTTTTTAAAGATTTAGCAAAACTATTCAGCAAAACGGCATTAGAGGTTTGCGAAGGGCAACAATATGATGTAGACTTTGAAACCCGAAACGATGTTACTATTGCTGAATATCTGAAAATGATAGAATACAAAACAGCGGTTCTTTTGGGCGCCGCTATGAAAATGGGCGCTATCGTGGCACAAACCTCAGCTGAAAACAAAAATTTGATATATGATTTTGGTCTAAACTTGGGCATTGCGTTTCAGTTACAAGACGATTATTTAGACGCTTTCGGAAACCCGGAAACCTTTGGCAAGCAAGTAGGTGGCGATATTATCGAGAATAAAAAAACCTATTTGTATCTTAAAGCGATTGCGTTTTCTGATGAAAAAACCAAGCAAAAGTTGCAACAAATTTTCACTGAAAAACCAATAAATTCTGAAGAAAAAATAACTTTGGTTAAGAGTATTTTTGTAGAAACCAATGCAGCTTCGGCTACTCAAAAAGCCATTGAAGACTATACATACAAAGCTTTTGAAACTTTAGAAAAGCTGAATATCTCTGAAAATAAAAAACAACTTCTCAAAGATTTTGGATTGTATTTAATGAATAGAAAAGTTTAAATTCGAGTTTTCTAAAAATCCAAAAATCGAAATGGAAAATACCAACCAATTATTAGAGGAAGCTTCTGCTCAAAATTTATATCAAAAATTGATAGAGCAACTCAATAAGGATTTTGTGTTGGCAAACGAAAATTTAGATTTGGCAATAGATAGTTCACCCGAAGATGTAAAAGCAACACTGCACGAAAAAATCTATAAACTCATACAGTATAAATTCGCAGAATATCTCAATTTGTTGTATATCATCGATGTTCCAGAATCGCAAGTAAAACAACTCGACGGAACCGATTTGGTTTTGCTTTCAGAACAAGTTGCTTTTCTAGTACTAAAAAGAGAATGGACAAAGGTTTGGTATCGAGCTAATTATTAAAAATACGCTCGTACAAATGGCATCCAAGCTGTGTTATATGCATTGTTATTGTCGTTATACAACACGTTGTAGCGCACGCCAAAAATCACATTTTCATTTCGGTAACCGGCACCCAAAAACAACGCTGTGTTCCAAAAATTATCTTTTATTGTTGGCGTTGTGTCAAATTTGGTATTAAAATTCAGTTCTTCTAATTCTGCCGAAAGTTGAATTTCTTTAATGGGATTTCCTAAAAAAATCAAACTTCCACCCAAAACCGTAGATTTATATCCGGCATAAACATTATTGCTTTTTGAAGAAATATACGATCCTTGTACACCAACACCCATCGAAAAGTATTGATTTACATTGTAGATAGCACTTGGAGCTAACGAAAAATTGGTGTAACCACTACCAGCACCAATACCGATACCACCACCAAACTGCACTTTTTTCCAAAATTCGCTTTTTTGTTTGGGCGCTTTTTGAGAATTTGGCAATTTATTTTGCGAAAAGGCTGTAAAAAATGATAAAATAAAAATTAAAACCATTTTTTGTGAAAAATTCAAAATCATAAGTAATTCGTCTTTAATTAGCGATATAAAAGTAGTAAAAACATTGAAAGATTGTTATATTTATTTTACTTTTGCATAAATTTTTTTTATAATCATAGCATATTTTTGTAAAAATGGATAGATTTTCCTTTTTAAACGCAGCACACACGCAGTTTTTTGCCGATTTATATGATCAATACTGTACCAATCCCGATAGTGTAGAACCAAGTTGGAGAGCTTTTTTTCAAGGGTTTGACTTTGGTATGCAAACTTATAACGAAGAAAATGTGGGTGAGCAACTCGTAAACTATGCTAATACCACAAGTACATCTTCAGAAAGTTCTGCAAAAATTCAAAAAGAATTTAATGTTATCAAACTTATTGATGCCTACAGAACTCGCGGTCATTTGTTTACACAAACCAATCCGGTGCGTGAAAGAAGAACGTATTATCCAACACTTGATTTAGTAAATTTTGATCTTTCGGATGCCGATTTGAATACTGTTTTTGATGCCGCTCGAATTTTAGGACATCAGCCAAGTACTCTAAAAGATATTTTATTCCACCTAAAGAATGTTTATTGTCAGCATATCGGTATCGAATACATGTATATGCGCAAACCCGAAATTATTCAATGGGTGCAAGACAAATTGAACGTAAATGACAATTTGCCTAAATTTTCAGCAGACGAAAAAAAGCATATCTTAGAAAAACTAAACGAAGCCGTTTCTTTTGAAAACTTCTTGCATACCAAATATGTAGGACAAAAACGCTTCTCGCTCGAAGGTGGCGAAACCATTATTCCTGGGCTTGATGCTGTTATTGAAAAAGCGGCCGAAAAAGGTGTAGAACATTTCATTATGGGAATGGCGCACCGCGGAAGATTAAACGTTTTAGCTAATATTTTCCATAAAAACACACAAGATATTTTCTCGGAATTCGACGGAAAAGATTACGATCAAGAATATTTTGATGGCGATGTTAAGTATCACTTAGGGCTTACATCAGAAAGAGTTACCAAAAATGGTAAAAAAATCAGAATCAATTTAGCACCAAATCCTTCGCATTTAGAAACTGTAGGCGCTGTGATTGAAGGTATTGCTCGTTCTAAACAAGATCATCATTCGCCAAACGATTTTTCGAAAGTTTTACCTATTGCCGTCCATGGTGATGCGGCTATTGCAGGTCAAGGTATTGTGTACGAAATTGTGCAAATGGCGCAGCTCGACGGTTATAAAACCGGCGGAACAATTCATATTGTTATCAATAATCAAGTTGGATTTACAACCAATTATCTCGATGCGCGTTCGTCAGTATATTGTACCGATGTGGCAAAAGTAACGCTTTCGCCTGTGCTACACGTAAACGCAGACGATGCCGAAGCGGTAGTTCACGCTATGTTGTTTGCGTTAGATTTCAGAATGCAATTTGGTAGAGATGTTTTCATCGATTTGTTAGGTTACAGAAAATATGGACATAACGAAGGCGATGAACCTCGATTTACGCAACCACTTTTATACAAAATCATCGCAAGACACAAAAATCCTAGAGATTTATATACCGAAAAATTAATTGCAGAAGGAATCATTAATGAAACTTATGTAAAGAAAATCGAAGAAGATTATAAAAATCAACTAGATGAAAATCTAACCGAATCACGTAAAAGAGAAGTAACGGTTATCAAACCTTTCTTGCAAGATGAATGGGCTGGTTTTGTACAGGTTGATGAAAAAGTAATGCTTCAAAAAGTAAATACTACTTTCGATAAAAAAGAATTAGATCAAATTTTAGAAACGATTTCATCGCTTCCAGCAGATAAAAAATTCATCAGTAAAATCCAGAAAATTGTTACCGATCGTAAAACAATGTACGATAACAATGTGATTGATTGGGGAACAGCCGAAACCTTAGCATACGGTTCTTTATTAACCGAAGGGTATGATGTTCGTATCTCAGGACAAGATGTAGAACGAGGAACATTCTCGCACCGTCATGCTGTAGTAAAGGTTGAAGACAGTGAAGAAGAAGTAATTTTGCTTGACGCTATTAAGGATAAAAAAGGACAATTTTACGTTTACAATTCATTACTATCAGAATATGCAGTTTTAGGATTCGACTATGGTTATGCCTTAGCATCACCAAAAACATTAACGATTTGGGAAGCACAATTTGGAGATTTTTCAAACGGCGCGCAAATCATGATAGACCAATACATTTCTTGTGGCGAAGATAAATGGAACAATCAAAACGGAATTGTCTTGTCATTACCACACGGTTATGAAGGGCAAGGAGCCGAACACTCGTCGGCTCGTATGGAGCGTTACTTACAGCTATGTGCACGTCAAAACATGTATGTAACTTATTGTACAACGCCTGCCAATTATTTCCATTTGTTAAGAAGACAAATGAAAGCCAATTTTAGAAAACCAGTGGTGCATTTATCACCTAAAAGTTTACTAAGACATCCATTGTGTGTGTCTACACAAGAAGAATTGTACAATGGCGAATTCCAAGAAACGATAGATGATACATCAGTAGATAAATCAAAAGTAAAAACAGTCGTTTTCTGTACCGGAAAATTCTATTACGATATTTTAGCCGAAAGACAAAACAACGGCAGAAACGATGTGGCTTTGGTTCGTATCGAACAATTATTCCCATTACCAGTTGAACAATTAAAAGAAATTATTGCATCGTATCCAAATGCTGATGATTATGTTTGGGCTCAAGAAGAACCAAAAAACATGGGAGCTTATGCCTTTATGTTGATGAATTTCGATTTAGTACCATGGCGATTGGCTTCGCTTAAAGCCTATGCAGCTCCAGCTTCGGGTAGTCATACAAGAGATCGTCGTCGTCATAACGATGCCATTAGAATGGTTTTTGATAAAAATTTATTTAGATAATATTAGATTATATTTGTTTCAATTTTAAAGTTTGAAACTTCAACAACAAAACTAAAAGAATATGATTTTAGAAATGAAAGTGCCTTCACCAGGCGAATCAATAAAAGAAGTAGAAATTGCCACTTGGCTTGTAAAGGATGGCGATTATGTAGAAAAAGATCAAGCCATTGCTGAAGTAGATTCAGACAAAGCAACGTTAGAATTACCTGCAGAAGCTAGCGGTATAATTACACTAAAAGCGGCTGAAGGCGATGCTGTTGCGGTTGGTGCTGTAGTATGTTTAATAGATACTGCTGCTGCAAAACCAAGCGGTGCTGCTCCAGTTGCAGAAGCCAAAGCAGAAGCGCCAAAAGCTGAAGAAAAGAAAGTAGAAGTTCCAGTAGCGCCAGCAGCTCCATCAGGTGCAAGCGCTGGAATTCCTTCGCCAGCAGCTCGCAAAATATTAGACGAAAAAAACATCGAACCTTCAACAATAGTAGGAACCGGAAAAGCTGGAAGAATTACCAAAGAAGATGCTATAAATGCAGTACCTTCTATGGGAACACCAACGGGTGGAAATCGTGGTTCTGAAAGAACAAAACTTTCTATGTTACGTCGTAAAGTTGCCGAAAGATTGGTTGCTGCCAAAAACGAAACGGCAATGCTAACTACTTTCAACGAAGTGGATATGACCAATATTTACGCTTTAAGAGCAGAATACAAAGATGCTTTTAAAGAGAAACACGGTTTAGGTTTAGGCTTTATGTCGTTTTTTACAAAAGCGGTAACGAGAGCATTACAACTTTTCCCAGATGTAAATTCTATGATTGATGGTCAAGATAAAATATCCTATGATTTTTGTGATATTTCGGTAGCGGTTTCTGGTCCAAAAGGATTAATGGTGCCTGTAATGCGCAATGCCGAAACCTTATCGTTTAGAGGTGTTGAAGCCGAAATAAAAAGATTGGCATTACGTGCTCGCGATGGTCAAATTACAGTAGATGAAATGACTGGTGGAACCTTTACAATTTCAAACGGTGGTGTGTTTGGAAGTATGCTATCAACACCAATTATCAATCCGCCACAAAGCGGAATTTTAGGAATGCACAATGTGGTAGACAGACCTATTGTAAGAAACGGACAAATTGTAATTGCTCCTGTAATGTTTGTTGCCCTTTCTTATGATCATAGAATTATTGATGGCCGTGAATCGGTTGGATTCTTAGTAGCTGTAAAAGAAGCATTAGAAAATCCAGCAGAGATTTTAATGGGCGGAAATCCTAAAAAAGCCTTAGAATTATAAAATAAAATTCAAAATAGTATAAATCCCAAATTCAATGAGTTTGGGATTTTTTTATTTATAAAATAGAAAAAATATGTAAGTTTGGTAAATTTTAATTTCTAATGAAAAAAATAGTATTTCTTCTCTTTGTAAGCCTTGTTTCATTTGCACAAAATAGTACCAGAAAATACGTGTCCCATACATGGAGAACAGGACAACTCAACATCATAACTTCAGATGGATTGCTTAGAATAAGTCCTTACTCTAAAAATATAGTTGAAGTCGCTTTTATTCCAGAGGGCTCTACGCTTAAAGAATCACATGCTGTGGTTATCAAACCCAATACTTCGGAATATAATTTTTTAGAAAATAAAAATCAAATCGATTTGATTTCCTCGGGAATGAAAGTAAAAGTAAAGTTTGATCCGTTTACGATAGATTTTTACAACACTCAAAGCCAACGTATATTATCGGATAAAAACGGATTTGTAAAAAAAGATTCTATAGAAACTATAGATTTTGGAATTTCAAAAGATGAGGTTTTATACGGTGGTGGCGCAAGAGCGTTAGGAATGAATCGTCGTGGTAATAAATTACGCCTTTACAATCGGGCGCATTATGGCTACGAAACCAAAGCAGAACTCATGAATTTTTGTATTCCGTTAGTAATTTCATCCAAAAAATACGCCATTCATTTTGATAATCCAACAATCGGTTGGCTCGATTTAGACAGTCAAAAAAATAATACCATTTCCTATGAAGCGCTGCAAGGCAGAATGGTTTATCAGGTTATCATTGGTGATACTCAGCAAGAAGTAACTCAAAATTACACCAAACTTACAGGCAATCAGCCATTGCCACCACGTTGGGCTTTAGGGAATTTTGCCAGCAGATTTGGTTATCGATCACAAGAGCAAACCGAAGGCACCATCAGAAAATTCGAAGACACAAAAACTCCAGTTGATGCTGTGATTCTGGATTTATATTGGTTCGGAAAAACCATAAAAGGCACTATGGGGAATTTGGATTGGGACAAAGAAACATTTCCAGAACCCGAGAAAATGATTGGAGATTTTTCAAAAAAAGGAGTCAAAACAATTCTTATTACCGAACCTTTTATCTTAACAACCTCATCAAAATGGAATGAAGCTGTTTCAAAAGATATTTTAGTAAAAGACGCAACCGGAAAACCATGTACGTGGGATTTTTACTTTGGAAACACAAGTTTGGTAGATGTTTTTAAACCCGAAGGAAAAACTTGGTTTTGGAATATTTATAAAAAACTTGCCAACCAAGGTGTAGCAGGCGTTTGGGGCGATTTGGGCGAACCCGAAGTTTTTCCATCAAAAGCCATAACTGTTGCAGGTAAAGCCGATGAAGTTCATAATATCTATGGGCATACATGGGCAAAAATGATTTTCGAAGGTTATCAGAAAGATTTTCCAAAAGTGCGCCCTTTTATATTGATGCGCGCCGGATATTCGGGTAGCCAACGTTATGGTATGATTCCGTGGAGTGGCGATGTAAACCGTACTTGGGGCGGATTGCAGAGTCAAATGGAAATTGCGTTGCAAATGGGTATGCAAGGACTTGGTTATATGCACAGCGATTTGGGCGGATTTGCTGGTGATTATAACGATAACGAGCTGTATTTGCGCTGGTTACAATATGGTGTTTTTAATCCGATATTTCGTCCGCATGCACAAGAAGACGTAATGAGCGAAGTGGCCCGTCGTGATGTTGTTACACTCGAAAAAGCTAAAAAAGCAGTAGAATTACGCTACCGAATGTTGCCATATAATTATACGCTGGCGTATCAAAATGCCACCGAAGGCTTACCACTTATGCGTCCGTTATTCTTCGAAGAAACTGCCAATGAAAAATTAAATACCGTAAGCGATACGTATCTTTGGGGTAAAGATTTTTTAATAAAACCAATCACGCAGCCTAATGTTAAAACTACCGAAGTTTATTTTCCAAAAAACAGCAACTGGTACGATTTTTATACAAGTAAAAAATACATTGGCGGAACAACACAAGCGGTTGCAGTAAACGAAACTACTATTCCAACATTTGTTCGTGGAAATGTGTTTTACCCTATGACTGAATTGGTTTCAACTACCGAAAATTATAAGAATTCAAATCTCGATTTGCATTTTTATTTCGAAGGAAAACCAAGCAGTGAAAGAGAATTTTATTTTGATGATGGCAAAAACCCAAATGCGTATACAGATGTTGCAACGCACGAAATCTTAAATTGTTCGACAGATTTTAAAAATAATAAATTAAATATTCGTTTAGAAAGTAAAACCTATGATCAAGAACTTTTAACAGAAGGCAAATCGGGCACAATATATATTTATCAGCTAACCACGAAACCAAAAAGTGTAAACCAAAACAACAAATCAGTGCCTTTTACTTACGATGCTGCAAGTAAAAAGTTAAGCATTAAGTACAAGCATGTACAAAATACCGCAATAACAATTACACTATAATTCCGTTTTTTATGATTATGATGTTTTTGATTTTATAAATTTCTGCTAACTTTTTCAATGGCAGAAATTGTGAAATCTAAATCGGCGTAGGTTAAAGCATCGGTGATAAACCATGTTTCATAAGCAGATGGTGCGATGTAAACACCTTCGTCTAACAAGCCATGAAAGAATTTTTTAAACGTGTCATTATCTCCGTTTTTGGCTGTATTAAAGTCGATTACAGGATTTTCATCAAAATGAACCGAAATCATAGAACCAACCCTGTTGATAGTGTATTTTATATTAGTAGTATCTAAAACTTTTCGGATTCCAGTTTCTAAATACGCTGTTTTTTGTTCCAATCGATTAAAAATTTCTGCATCGGTATTTAATTCTTGTAGCATGGCATATCCAGCCGCCATTGCCAACGGATTTCCAGACAATGTTCCCGCTTGATATACAGGGCCTAATGGCGAAAGATAATCCATTATTTCACGACGAGCTGCAAATGCACCAACAGGCAATCCGCCACCAATTACTTTTCCGAAACAAACAATATCCGCTTGAATATGATATAATTCCTGAGCTCCGCCTTTTGCTAATCTAAAGCCTGTCATCACTTCGTCAAAAATTAGTAATGTGCCATTTTCAGTGCAAAGGGCTCTTAATTTCTTTAAAAAATTATCGATAGGAGGAACGCAACCCATATTTCCGGCAACGGGTTCTATAATAATGGCAGCAATTTCATCTTTATTAGTATCAAAAATATGTGTTACATTTTCTATATCGTTGTAATTTGCCAGTAATGTATCTTGAGCAGTTCCGGGCGTTACACCAGGACTGTTAGGAACTCCAAAGGTGCTCGCGCCACTTCCAGCAGCTATGAGAAACGAATCGGAATGACCATGATAACAACCTGCAAACTTTATAATTTTATTGCGTTTGGTATAACCGCGCGCCAATCTTACAGCGCTCATGCAAGCCTCCGTACCTGAATTCACAAATCGAATTTTATCGATATTGGGAACCATACTCACGGCTAATTGTGCTATTTTGGTTTCCAACTCTGTAGGAGTTCCAAAAGAAGTTCCTAATTTGGCTCTTTCTATGATTGCATCTATTACAGGTTTGTGTGCGTGACCTAAAATCATGGGGCCCCACGAATTTATATAGTCGATATATTTGTTGTTGTCTTCGTCATAAAGATAAGCTCCTTCGGCTTTTTTGATAAATAGGGGAGTTCCGCCTACCGCTTTAAAGGCTCTTACAGGAGAGTTTACACCTCCGGGAATATAATTTTGTGCTTCTACAAATAATTGGCTACTGCGCTGATACTTCATTATTTAATAATTAAAATTTGATCAATTGAAATGCTGTTTTCAATCAAATTGTTTTTCTTTTTTAAATCGTCTATAGAGATGTTATACTTTTTTGAAATAGAATATAAAGTGTCACCTTTTACTACCAAATGTTCGCCATCTTTTATTTTTATTTGTGTTGGAACTTGATTTGTTGGTGTGGTATTGTGCGGTTTTGGTTGTTGCGGTGCAAATGGTTTTCCTAAGACTTGTGCATCGAATTGATTCAATTGATAACGCTCAATTATCGAAATAAGTTTTTCGGCATATTGCGGATCGGTGGCATAACCAGCAGATTTCAATCCGGTAGCCCAACCTTTATAATCGTCTTTTTCTAATTTGAAAAGCGGTTCGTACCATTTTCTGCCTAATAAAAAATTGGCATGGTCTTGATATGAGTCGTAAACGGTTTCATATTTTCGAAAGCATTCTTGCGGAGCATCATCATCAAAGCGTACACCTTCGCCTTGCCAATCGCTGTGACATTTTATCCCAAAATGATTGTTTGCCATTTTGCACAAAGCACCTGTACCAGCACCACTTTCTAATATTGCTTGTGCCATTGCAATACTCGCCGGAACACCGTGATTGCGCATGTTTTTCATGGCAACATCTTTATACGAATTGATGTATTCGTTTACCAATGCCGTGGTAACTTTTACTTTAGATGTGGCTTCGAGAGTTTCGGTGTTGTTTTTTGGAGTTGTAGTAGTTTTTGGTTTCGGATGAACTGCTTTTTTGGGTGGTTTGGGTGTGCTTTGAACCACTTGTTTTTTGGAATGACAGGCAGCCAACAATAGAATTGAAAAAAGTAAAATTAGGTTTTTATACATTGCTGTTTATTAGAGGTAATCCTTTGGTTTTTAAATAATTATTCATGCCTTTTACACCTTGTAGTCCGCCAGTATGAATAAGTAAAATTTTTGAATTTTCAGGAAAATAATTTTTTGACATTAAATCGTTTATTCCAAAAATCATTTTTCCTGTATAAATTGGGTCTAATGGAATTTTATTTTCTTCCTGAAATTTATTTATAAAACGAATTAATTCTAAATTTATTTTAGCATAACCACCAAAATGGTATTCGTTTAATAATTCCCAGTTATTGTTTTTTGCAAATTTAGTAATATCTTTTTGTAAAAAATCACCTTTTAATGTAGGAAAACCTAAAATTTTTTGATGCTCAAAACTCGAATTTATAATTCCAGATATTGTGCCGCCTGTTCCTACCGCACAAGCAATGTAATCGTATTGAGAATCATGTAAGGTTAAAATTTCTTCGCAACCTTTTATGGCAAATTCATTTGTGCCACCTTCTGGAACGAGATAAAAGTTGTTGAATTTTTCTTTGAGATGGTTTATAAATTCGGTAGAATTTTTTTCTCTATAGTGCTCTCTTGTAATAAAATAAAATTGCATACCGCATTCTTGGGCAAACTGCAAAGTTGGATTTTCTTCAAAACCATTTTCTAATTCTTCACCCCGAATAACTCCTATGGTTTTGAAGTTGTGTTTTTTTCCGGCGTATGCTAATGCTGCAATATGATTTGAAAATGCTCCGCCAAAGGTTAATAAAGTTTTGGAATTTTCTTTTTGAGCTTCGAGCAAATTGTACTTTAATTTTCTGAATTTATTTCCCGATATATGCGGATGCAATAAGTCTTCTCTTCGGATAAAAATTTTTACCGAATGATTATTTTTAATGAATATTTCTTGGGTTGGGATTTCCACAAAAATAAAAGCTCCGAAATTATTCGGAGCTTACAAAGTTACGTATGTTTTTATTTTCCAGAGTGTTCAACAATTATTTTTCTGCTGAAGTTTTTACCATCTTTAGTTGAAACATTTACAATGTAAATACCTTCGCTAAAATGGTTTGTTGGAAATTGATAGGATGTTTTCGTTTCAAGATTCAAGTTGTTTACGAGTAATTTTCCTGTAATATCATAAATTGCTATATTTTTTAGCTCTAACGATTTTGGGTTTAGTACAGTAACAAATTGATTTGTATTGTTTTGATAAGCTTGTAAATCATTAACAGTATTGTTGTTTGAGCTTAAAGCTTCGCTTCTAAATGTAATTTCGTAATTATTGTATGTTCCTTGCGGTAAAGTAGTTTCATAAAAACCATTTAGAATATCATGGTAAACACCTGTTGTTGTGTCATACAAATAAACTTCGTTAGTATCATTGAAATTAATGATATTTCCTACGGTTATTTTGAAGGTTCCTTCGGTTTCATTAGTTTTAAAACTAAAAGGAATTCTTTTAGAATTATCAAATGCCAATGTGCTTATTTCTAAAGGCTCATTAGTGTTTAATGCTCTAAAATAGGTGTCGGTTGATAAATCGTTGTTTAAAGTAGCATCCATAGCCAAATCAAATCCATCGGTAGTGTTCGGATTGAAAGCCATAGTTAACTCACGCGTGTATTGATTGTTTAGTACGGTATACAGTTTTATTTGTGGTACGGGTGCTTTTGAAAATTGTGTGTAATCTACACCTGCCACATTTGGAATTGGATCCCAGTTTTCATAAGCAGTGAGATTGTTGGCTGTATTTTTGTGAAATTGAGAATTGTTTGCTACGCCTTCTTTAACAAATGTTCTGTACAAATTTTTCATTACAGCATTTCCTGATGCTACATTTCCTTGTATCATAAAACCTTGTCCTATAGGGCAGAATTGTCTTTTGTAACGTTCTGCACCACCTGGGGCAGCGCCTAATACATTTGGAGTTCCATCAGGGTTGTAAGTGTTCCAAGGGGCGTTGTTATAAGTGCCAGGGCTAAAAGCGTTAGAATTATTTGGTGCATATACGCCGTAGCCGCCCGAAAAATTAGTATAGGCATGTGTAGTTGTGCTTGGGCTTTGTTCCCAAAAATAGGCATTGCCATTTATAACATTGGTAGCACCACCCGAAGAAACAGCACCTGATGTGTAATTAATTGTATATCCGCTATTTTCTAATAAAAATAAATTAAGATTTATAGCAGAAGGGTAAGGGTTTCCAGTAAGCGTTTGGTTAGCATAGTCTGGGCCAGCAAGATTTCCAACAGCTATATTCATGTTGCCATCATTGGGTTTTCCTCTAAAGTCGTAACGTTGTGCGTTTCCTGTATTATTAGCAGTCGCCTCACCTACAGTAGCAGCATCGGTGCCATATACACCTTTCATCGTAAAGCCTAAGCCAGGAGTTACTGTAGAGGCGGCATATACAGATTGCCAACCGCCAGCATTAAGGTCGTAAATGTTGCTGGCAATGTATTTCCAAATCCAACCACTTGAAATTGATAAAGGATTTGAAATACCATTGTCTTGAGATACAGGTAAAATTACAGCAGGAGTACTCGCAATATTAGTAGTTGGCTGGTTTAATAAGGTAATACCAAAAGGCTCGTTTTGTGCAGCTGTAGTAGGTAATCCTATAGGTGAGCACCAGTAGTTGTACCAATGCGCTTCTGACGTACCTTCTTGAAAAACAGAAAGTTTACCCAATCCTTGGTTAGCTCCAGTTGCTGTTGTTCCTTGTAGTAATTGCCCCTCGTTTCTAAGGTAAACCATACCAGGAGTTCCGCTTGCGTCAGTGTCGCCTTCAAGATTCACAGCATTTTTAACATATACCATAGCACCTTTATTGTAAACATAACTATTGTCTTTTACAAACAACTGAGCTTGAGTAAGTGAAAAAGAAATTAAGGTAAAAAGGAGTATTCTTTTTTTCATAACCATAAAATTTTGCCTATGTTAATCACAAATATTGACGTAAATTTAGCAAAATATTATTAGCTACAAAATTTTTATAAAAAAATATATAAAATATTGATTATATAGTTTTTAAAGATACTTCAAAAATCTCCAAAAGGATCGCTGTTTTAAATAATCAAGATTTTTTTCATTAGTGTAAGCCTCTCGCTCAAATGATATATTGTAGTAAGCTTTCATAAAATTTTTGTATTGACATAATCGAAACAAAAATTCTGAAAAATATAAAATAAGAAAAGGAATAACTAAAAGTTCCATTTGTTGCTGTAAGTGGATACGTTCATGATTGATAAAAATACTATTTTGTTTCAGATTTTTTTTTCGTAAAAAGATAAATGGAAACAAACTGAAACCATCGAATTTACTTGGGATTACATACTTTGAAACTATATAAAACATTTAATAAAATAGTGAAGTTTGTATAGATTAATATTGAAAATGAATGCAATTTAAAATATTAATTTTACATTTACGTAGAATTAATATTACAAAATGAAAAAAATATTTTTATCAATTTTTGCAATATGCACTATAAGTTATTCGCAAGTAGGAATAAATAATGTAACACCAGAAGCACAGCTTGACATAAAGGCAACCGACAAAGGGATGCTTATTCCAAGAGTTTCGCTAACATCATTAGCTACAGCGCTTCCTGTTACAAATCCAAACGGAGGAGCTTTAGTGGCGAGTACTTTAGTTTATAATACCAACACAACGGTAGGTGTCGGTTTTTACTATTGGAATGGAAGTAGATGGATAAAAATTGCCGATAGCACTTCTGTAATTTCTGGTGCTGTAGCAAGTACATCAACATTTGTTGAACCAAATACGGCAATACCAGGACCGCTTTCGGCATTAGCTGTTGCAGGAACCAATACTACTACTGCCAGTTTTGATAATTCAACTATTACAAGAACAGTTAATGTAACTGGACTCACAGGGACTACAGGCGTTGTTACTTGTAATGTGCAACTCAATCATACTTGGGGTTCAGATATCGATATGTATTTGCAATCGCCTACCGGACAAATTATTGAGTTGTGTACAGACAACGGGAGCATCTATTCAACCAACTTTAATGTAACATTTGCCGATTCTGGAGCTACAAATATTACAAGTTGGGGAAGTGGAAACATCTCTGGAACCTATAGACCAGAAGGAACTTTAGCAGCAGACGTGATTGTTCCTAATATTACAACAATGACTGGATTTAATGGAGTTTCTCCCAACGGAACCTGGACACTCCATTTAAGAGATGATGCCAGTGGAGACACTTTTAATTTTGTAAGCTTTAGTTTGTCTATAGCTACAATAGGTCCTATAAATTATCGGCTTGTTGGAGAAACAAGTATAACTTATAGAACGGGAGGTGCTATTGTAAGCAATGCGATGTATTCTGCTAATGTAATAGATGATGCAGGAGCAATTACAGCCATAACTAGAAGCACGGCTTCGACAGGAGCCATAGGCACAACAGTTACAACACTTCCATCAACAATAGTTTCTTATGCTTCAGATTCTCCCAAGCAAGGATCTGGAAATTTTTGGATAAACACACACAATCAGGCAGTTTCAAGTGGTCTTGTAGATGGTACAACTTATTATTTTCAGCTCTGGGTAAGAGCAAACATAGATACACCGTTAGCACAAAACGAAATTTTTTCATTAGTTCCAATTTTGATTCCGCAATAATCTAATATTCAAAACAATATTGCTCCACAGAATTTTATTTTGTGGAGTTTTTTTATTTAAAGATGATAAAGAAAAACGATTATCTTGTACCAAAAATTATTTTCTACCTTTGCGGTATGGAAGACAATCTTTTAAATACTGCCAACCACAAAGAAAACGAAGATTTTTATTATTCAGCCGAAGGATTTAAAGTTTTTACTGCAAATTATCTTCTAAAAAGAGGCTATTGTTGTAAAAGTGGATGCCGTCATTGCCCATACGGATATGACAAAAAAACAGGAACAACAACAAAGGAAAGAGAGTTAAGAAAATAGAAATAACCAAATATGGTTTTAATAGTAAACCTATCAACTTTAAACAAAACAACAAACCAAAACAAATGACTTTTCAAGAACAAATTTTAGAAGGAATTCCTACGGTTTTACCAACAAAAAAAGTTTACGAACCCCAAATTAATCACGCACCAAAACGCAAAGAGATTTTAACTGATGAAGAAAAAAAGTTAGCGTTAAAAAATGCGTTGCGTTATTTTGAACCAGAACATCATGCTACTCTAATTCCAGAATTTAAAGAAGAATTAGAACTATACGGAAGAATTTATATGTATCGTCTTCGTCCGGATTATGAGATGAAAGCACGCAATATCAACGAATATCCCGGAAAAAGTTTGCAAGCAAAAGCCATTATGTTAATGATTCAAAACAATTTGGATTATGCTGTGGCGCAACATCCGCACGAATTAATTACCTACGGCGGAAACGGTGCTGTATTTCAAAATTGGGCGCAATATCGCCTAACGATGAAATATTTAGCCGAAATGACCGACGAGCAAACCTTGGTTATGTATTCGGGTCATCCAATGGGATTATTTCCGTCGCACAAAGAAGCACCACGGGTTGTAGTTACTAATGGCATGATGATTCCCAACTATTCCAAACCCGACGATTGGGAAAAATTCAATGCATTGGGCGTTACGCAATACGGACAAATGACTGCCGGAAGTTATATGTACATTGGTCCGCAAGGTATTGTTCATGGTACAACTATTACGGTTTTGAATGGTTTTAGAAAAATCAAGAAAAATCCAAGCGGAAGCCTTTTCGTAACTTCTGGTTTAGGCGGAATGAGTGGCGCGCAACCAAAAGCCGGAACTATTGCTGGCTGTGTTACAGTGTGCGCCGAAGTAAATCCGAAAATTACAAAAATTCGCCACGAACAAGGTTGGATTCACGAAATAGTTGAAAATATCGATGAATTGGTAATCCGAGTTCGCAAGGCTTTAGATAATAAAGAAGTGGTTTCCATTGCTTATTTAGGAAATATCGTTGATGTTTGGGAAAAATTCGATCAAGAAAATCTTCATATCGATTTAGGTTCCGATCAAACTTCGCTACACAATCCTTGGGCTGGCGGTTATTATCCGGTTGGAATTTCTTTTGAAGATGCCAACGAAATGATGGCAAACAATCCGGAGCAATTTAAAGCGGAAGTTCAAAAAACATTACGCCGTCATGCCGATGCTATCAATAAGCACACCGCAAAAGGAACCTATTTCTTCGATTATGGAAATGCTTTTCTTTTAGAAGCTTCTCGTGCCGGAGCCAATGTTATGAGTCCAAATCCAACATTAGGAAGAGAGTTCAAATATCCTTCTTATGTGCAAGATATTATGGGACCTATGTGTTTCGATTATGGTTTTGGACCTTTCCGTTGGGTGTGCGCTTCAAACAATCCGGAAGATTTAGCAAAAACCGATGCTATTGCTTGTGCGGTTTTAGAAGAAATGAAGAAAAATTCGCCAGAAGAAATCCAGCAACAAATGGCTGATAATATCCAATGGATTAAAGGCGCTCAAGAAAATAAATTAGTAGTAGGTTCGCAAGCCCGCATTTTATATGCTGATGCCGAAGGACGTATCAAAATTGCAGAAGCTTTTAACCAAGCCATTGCCAAAGGCGAGATTGGTCCAGTGGTTTTAGGACGCGATCACCATGATGTTTCAGGAACCGATTCGCCTTACCGCGAAACTTCCAATATTTACGATGGTTCTCGATTTACTTCCGATATGGCAATTCACAATGTTATTGGCGATAGTTTCCGTGGTGCCACTTGGGTATCCATTCACAACGGCGGTGGTGTAGGCTGGGGCGAAGTTATCAACGGTGGTTTTGGCATGCTTCTTGATGGAAGTAAGGAAGCGTCTAAACGATTGGAAATGATGCTTTTTTGGGATGTAAACAACGGTATTTCAAGAAGAAGTTGGGCTCGAAACGAAGGCGCTATGTTCGCCATCAAAAGAGCTATGGAAGTGCAACCTTTGCTAAAAGTTACCATTCCAAATTTAGTAGATGAATCATTATTATAAAATCAAAATGTTATGAAAAAATTATTCTTTTTACCCATTGTAGCCTTGTTGTTATTAACATCATGTGCTTCAGTAAGAGTCAATGCAGACTACGACAAAAAAGTAGATTTTAGCACTTACAAAACCTATGCGTTTTTAAAAAGCGGTATTGATAAAGTACAAATTTCAGATTTAGATAAACGTAGAATTTTATCAGCATTGGAGGCACAACTTCAAGCCAAAGGATTTACAAAATCAGATAATCCTGATATGCTTATCAATTTCTTCACCAAAGAACAAGAACAAGTAAATGTAAACAATTACGGTATGGGCTTTGGCTACGGTTGGGGCTGGGGTTTTAGTCCTTTTTACGGAGGTACATATGTAAACCGTTATACCGAAGGAACACTATATATCGATTTGATTGATGCTAAGCGAAACGAACTGGTTTGGCAAGGGCAAGGTGTTGGCGTGCTTACACAAAGAGCCGACAAAAAAGACGAGTTAATTACTAATTTTGTTACCAAGATATTAGAACAATATCCGCCAGAACAAAAATAATCTATGACAATAAAGTATTAAAGTGCAGTTAAAAACTGCACTTTTTTTATAAAATAAATTTATTTTTGTTCCCTATTTAAGGAGCAAATGACAAATCGCTTAAAAAAAATCCTCAAAAAAACGCTTAAAATTACAGGGCTTACAATAGTAATTTTATTGGCTTTGATGTTTCTTATTCCAATGTTTTTTTCTGATACAATTACCGAGCAAGTAAAAAAAACAGCCAACAACAATCTCGACGGAAAGCTTAGTTTTAAAGATTCTAATCTTTCTTTTTTCAAACATTTTCCATCATTAACTTTAACATTAGACGATTTTAATTTGAATGGCTCTACACCATTTAAAAACGAATCATTGCTAAAAGCCAAAGAAGTTTCGCTGGGAATCAATATCTTTAGTTTTATTTTTGGAAACACTACCGAAATCGACGAAATTTATTTCGATAATTCAAAAATAAATATTCAGGTAAATGCCAAAGGTGAAGCCAATTATAACGTTTATAAATCTAAATCAAAAGAGAAAACAACAGCCGAAGACGAGAGTAAAATAAAACTCAAAAGAATCGTTATTCAAAATAGCGAATTGGTTTATAATGATAAATCTACAAAAATAATCATTGATATAAAAGGGCTTAATTATAACGGTCGTGGCGATTTAGAAAACGAAAATTTCCGACTCAAAACCGCAACCCAAATCAATGCATTTTCATTTACGTATGACAACAAACAGTATTTAAAAGATAAAAAAGTAAAAGCCGATTTAATAACCAAAATAAACACCAACTCATTAGCTTTTGAATTCGAGAAAAACAATTTGTTAATAAATAAATTCCCGTTTGAATTTAGCGGATTTTTCAACTTCATTTCCAACGGTTATACCATGGATTTTAAGATGAAAACTGCCGATAGTGATTTGGAAGATTTGTTCTCGGCATTGCCACCCGAATTCGGAAAATGGACCAAAGAAACCAAAGTACAAGGGAAAACCGATGCCATGCTTACGCTAAAAGGCAATTATATAGTTTCCGAAAACAAGAAACCCGAAGTGAATTTTGTGATTAAAGTGAGAGATGGTTATGTAAAAAACATCAAAGCACCCTATCCAGTCGAAAATTTGTTTATAAAACTCGATACCAAATTACCCAATTTAGATGTAAATCAACTACAAGTTACTTTAGATTCCTTGTTTTTTAATTGCAATAAAAATAGTTTGAGTGCCATTCTAAAATCTACCGGTTTAGGCAACGGCATGGATATTCATACCAAAATAAAATCGAATGTAGATTTGGGTTTTGTAGATAATGCCCTGCGAATTCCAAGTGTAGATTTGAAAGGAAAATTAAATGCCAACATTGTTGCCAACGGAAAATATGATGTAACCAAAAAAGTTTTGCCAGTTACAACAGGGAATTTTCAGTGGGAAAACGGAAGTTTAAAAACCGATTATTATCCAAATGCCATACAAAATATCAATTTGAATGCAACACTAAATAATCCAACCGGAACTTTTAAAGATGCTCAAATAAACATTCAAAAAGCTAATTTTAATTTCGAAAACAAACCTTTTCAGCTCACAGCCATGATGCAAAATCTCGATGATGTGGCTTACGATATTGTAGCAAAAGGAACACTTAATATTGGTAGAATTTATCAGGTTTTTAAGGTTGATGGAGTAAATGTAGACGGAAAAGTAATTGCCGATGTTGCACTCAAAGGTAAACAAAGCGATGCAATGAATGGAAATTATAATAAATTGAATAATAGCGGAATACTAACTGTACAACAAATTAACACCAAAACGTCGCTGCTGCCATTGCCATTTAGTATCGAAAACGGCGTATTTACATTTCATCAAAATGATTTAAAATTTCAAGATTTTAAAGGAAAATACGGTAGTTCTGATATCCAAATGAGTGGCTATTTTCAAAATGCAATCAACTTTTTTGCTTTTAATAAAGGTGTGTTAAAAGGGAAATTTAATTTTAATTCAAATTCGCTAAATACCAACGAGTTTTTCTTTACCAATAACACAAAAACCACAACTGCTACTCAAACGCAAACTACAAATGCTACGACTGTAAACCAAGTAGCTGAAATTCCGAAAAATTTAGATTTAGAATTTAATTTAGATGCCAAAAAGTTTGTGTACGAAGACATTATCATCAAAGATATGATGGGGAATGTAAAACTTCAAAACGGAAAAATCACGCTATCAAACGGAAATTTGAATATTATAGATGCGCATGCAACTATCAATGGTTCGTATGAAAATATCGGAACACAAAAAGCAAATTTCAACATGCAACTCAACGCCGAAGAGTTTGATATTAAACGAGCGTACAACGAAATAAAACTGTTTCGAGATTTGGCTTCGAGCGCCAAAGATGCCGAAGGAATTATTGGTATCGATTATCAGCTAAAAGGAGTTTTAGACAACACAATGAAACCGATAATGCCATCGCTTGATGGTAACGGAACGATTTCGGTTAAAAATGTAAAAATGAACAATTACAAATTAATGAGTGTTGTTGCCGAAAAAACCGCACACAACGACTTAAAAAATCCGAATGTATCCGAAATAAAAATCAATTCCACCATCAAAAATAACATCATTAATATCGAAAGATTCAAAGCCAAAGTTTCTGCTTTTCGTTTGCGTTTCGAAGGACAAACCAGTCTTGATGGCAAGCTGAATTTAAAACTTCGTGTGGGTTTGCCACCGTTGGGTATTATCGGAATTCCTATAAAAGTATCTGGAACACAAGAAAAACCTCAAATTAAATTAGGTAAAAAATCAGACGATTTGGAAGAAACAATTTATAACGAAGAATCCAATAGTATTGAAACAAAACCCGATAGTACCAAAAAATAAAATCGAGTTATTACCAAAACAAAATGTCCAAAACGAGTGATTGCTTTTTTTGGACATTTTTTTTGTAAAAAAATAATCGCAACTTTTGTATATTTACCAACAAACACAAAACAATATGAACTTCATAAATTCACTCGAATTTGCACAACAACTCGATGCTCAAGACGAACTACATCATTGGAGAGAACAATTTATTTTTCCGCAACATAATGGCAAAGATGTAATTTATTTCACAGGAAATTCGCTTGGTTTACAACCCAAAATCGCTAAAAAATATGTAGATGATATTATGAACGATTGGGCAAATCTTGCTGTTGAAGGACATTTTTATGCCGAAAAACCTTGGTGGGATTATCAAGAGCGGTTTGCCGAACCTTTGAGCAAAATAGTAGGAGCAAAGTCTTCGGAAGTTACTGTGATGAATACACTCACGGTAAATTTACATTTGTTGATGGTTTCTTTTTATCAGCCTACAAAAGAGCGATTTAAAATTATCTGCGAAGAAAAAGCGTTTCCGTCAGATCAATACATGTTGCAAAGTCAAGTTAATTTCCACGGATTTAATCCAAGCGAAGCTATTGTTGAGGTAAAGCGCAGAGAAGGCGAAAACAACATTCGTTTAGAAGATATTTTAGCAAAAATTGAAGAAGTAGGTAGCGAGTTGGCACTTGTACTCTGGGGCGGAGTTAATTATTATACAGGGCAAGTTTTTGATATGAAAACCATAACCGATGCCGGACACAAAGTAGGCGCATTTGTAGGTTTTGATTTGGCACACGCCGCAGGAAATATCAATTTGGAATTGCATGATTGGAATGTAGATTTTGCAGCCTGGTGTTCGTATAAATACATGAATTCCGGACCAGGAAATGCCTCGGGTTGTTTTGTACATGAAAAACACCATCACTCCAATCTGCCGCGCTTTGCTGGTTGGTGGGGACATAATAAAGAACGCCGTTTCAAAATGGAACCGCAGTTTGATCCTGTTCATGGTGCCGATGGTTGGCAAGTGAGTAATTTGCCGGTGTTGTCTTTGGCGCCTTATTTGGCATCGGTAGAAATGTTTGCCGAAGTTGGTATGGAAAAACTCATCAAAAAAAGAAATCTTATTACTGCCTATTTAGAATTTATATTGCACGAAATAGATAAAGAAATTCCGGGCACAGAATTTGAGATTATTACACCAGAAAATCAATCCGAAAGAGCCTGCCAGTTATCAGTTTATTTACACGGACAAGGCAGAAGTTTATTCGATTATTTAATGAAAAACGGTGTAATAACCGATTGGCGCGAACCCAATGTAATCCGTTTAGCACCTGTGCCATTTTATACCTCATTTGAAGATATGTATCATTTCGGGCAAATGTTAAAAAAAGGGATTTTATCATTAAATTAAAAATAAATTTACTTTATTTGTGTAGAATTAATAATTAATTGATTATAAAAATATGAAATCAAAACTATTTTATCTGTCATTGTTGTTTTTTATAACAGTAACAACCATGGTAAATGCGCAATCTTCTGCTAATGAAAATAAGGCAAGAGAGTGGATCGTGCAACATGAAAAAGAATTAAACATTAAACCGTATCATCAGTTTAAATTAGCTTTTGTGAGAAAAAGTTTAGCTGGCGAAACACTTCGTTTTCAACAAATGGTTGGCGATGTACCAGTATTTCAAAGCGAAATAGTGATAAACTTTAATCCAAGTAATGAATTGGCTTTTTCGTCTAATTCTTATGATAGCGCTATTGCAAATGTTTCAACAACGCCTTCATTATCTAAAGAAGCAGCTCAAAATATTTCAAAGGAATCACTTAAAATTGATGGAGATTATTCGGTAGATGAAAACAATTTATATGTAACTAAAATTCAAGGAGAAACCAAGTTGGTTTACAGAGTTATAACCAATCCTGTTAGTGGTGTTGCCAGTTGGGAAACATTAATAGATGCACAAACAGGTGCTGTACTGTCTACTAAAGACGTTGCTATTTATCATCATAAAGAAAAAAAATCAAAAAAAAACGAAAAAGAAGATCCAAAAAAAGAAAAAAATGTTAGTTATGCACCAGTAGCTTTTACTTCTGGTACAGCTATGGTTTACCTTTCAGATCCGCTTTCGTATGCACAAGTAGCTTATGGAGCAACAGGATATACAGATGGCAATGACGCAAATACTACCCAACTTGCAGCAGCAAGAACTTCGGTAGTATTACCAGAAATAGATTTTACGGCAGGCGTATATAAACTAAAAAGTAGTTTTGCAGAAATTGCTGAGTTTGAATCGCCAAATTATGGTTTGTTTACACAAGCAACACCCGATTTTAATTTTACAAGAGATGATAATGCATTCGAAGCAGCAAATGTATTTTATCATGTAGATCATGCGCTTCGATATATCAACGTAGAGTTAGGAATTCCTTGTTTGCCACAGCAAAACTCAGGAGTTTTACAATTTGATTCTGCGGGTTTGAGTGGAGCAGATAACTCTCATTTTATACCTTCTACAGATAGAATTGCTTTTGGAGAAGGATGCGTAGATGATGCAGAAGATGCCGATGTAATATGGCACGAATTTGGACACGGTGTTCACGATTGGATTACTAACGGAAATACATCGCCTTATTTAGGTGAAGGAAATGGAGACTATTGGGCGCAATCATACAGCAGAAGTTTAAATCAGTGGAATTCTACACAAGCTGCCTATCATTATATGTTTTCTTGGGACGGACATAATACTTGTTGGTCTGGTAGAACAACTAATTATACACCAAATTATCCAGCAGGTTTAGTAGGCTTACAAGGAGGTGCAGCACATACAGATGGACAAATATGGGCAACAGCGCTAATGAGAGTCTGGAATGCTATTGGAAGAGAAAAAACAGACAAAGCCTTTTTAGAAGGATTGGCCTTAACAAATAGTAGTACTAATCAACAAAATGCTGCGATAGCAGTGCGTCAGGCGGCTATAAATATGAACTTCCCTTGTGCTGATATTACAGCAATGACAACCCAATTAGCAAGCAAAGGATATACTTTACCCGCTTTAACTTTAACCATGGCAGCTATTGCAGATCAAACAGTAACAGCAGATTCTAACAATACTTATACTATTCCAGATTATGCAACTTTAGCAAATCCAATTTCTCAGGCTTGTGCTGCAACACTAACACAATCTCCAACTATCGGTAACATTGTTAGTCCAGGAACCTATACAATTACAATGACTGCGACCTTGGGGACAGAAACTGTAGTAAGAACTTTTACACTTACAGTTCTTGAAAATCTTGCTACAAACCATTTTGATAAAAATGAATTTCAGATTTATCCAAATCCAGCAAACTCAGAGCTTACTATAAAAGGCGAAAAATTAACAAATGAAACAGTAAGTATTTTTAATGTTTTAGGACAAAAAGTAATCGAGAAAAGTAGTAATGGTAATGAAATAAAAATAAATGTTTCTCATTTGTCAGAAGGAGTTTATACCATTCAGTTTAAAAATTCAAAAGCAACTCAAAAATTCATTAAAAAATAAAAGTTTTTAATAAATAGTGAAAACCGCAGCAAATTTTTGTTGCGGTTTTTTGTTTTCGTTTAAAAATTCATTTGCAACTTTGTAACTTTGCCACTTTCAAATTTTAAAAAATGACCAAACAACAAATCATAAAAAACTTTGATCCAAGCCAGCCAGGTCTTGCCGATGCAACCATTTTTGGATTACCATTTTCCGCAGAACAATCAGAAATTATTATAATTCCAGTGCCGTGGGAAGTAACCGTTAGTTATGGTTCAGGCGCATCAGATGGGCCAGAAGCTGTTTTAGACGCTTCCTATCAAGTAGATTTATGCCATCAAGAATTTCCAGAATTATGGAAATTAGGAATGTATTATGCCGAAATTCCAGCCGACTGGAAAACAAATTCAGATAAATATAAAGATTTAGCACAACCGATTATAGAAGCCTTAGAAGCAGGCGAAGCGATAGAAACATTTCCGGCACTTCAAGCAGATTTAGACAAAATAAACAAAGCCTGCAGAACGCTTCATTCCGAAGTTAAAGAATTGGTTTTAAACTATATTAAACAAGGAAAAAAAGTAGTGCTTTTGGGCGGCGATCATTCAACGCCACTTGGGTATTACGAAGCTTTGGCAACACAACATGAGGATTTCGGAATTTTACACCTCGATGCCCACATGGATTTGCGCATTGCTTACGAAGGATTTACCTATTCGCACGCATCAATCATGTATAATGCTTTGCAAATTACGCAAATTTCAAAGATTGTTCAAGTAGGAATTCGTGATTTTTGCGAACAAGAAGTTTCGGTTGTAAAATCGCAAAAAGGAAGAGTTCTTGTTCATACCGATGCCGATTTGAAAAAGGATACTTTCGAAGGGAAAACATGGGCACAACAATGCGACGAAATTATTGCTGCACTTCCGCAAAAAGTGTGTATTTCTTTTGATATAGATGGCATGTATCCTTGGTATTGTCCTAATACAGGAACACCAGTACCTGGCGGATTTTCATTTGAGCAAGCAACTTATCTGTTCAACAAATTAGCCGAAAGCGGTAAAGAAATTATCGGATTTGATTTGGTAGAAGTTGCGCCAGGCGAAATAAACGATTGGGACGGAAATGTAGGTGCACGAATGTTGTTTCACATGTGCGGAGTTTTAGCAAAAAACAACGGATTGCATACTGGAACCAGTTTGGTTTTTCAAAAATAACAGAATTAAAAATTTTATATAGAAACCTAATAGGAATTCAAAACCTATTAGGTTTTTTTATTAACTTTGATAGATAAGTTTCATGCAAATAAATAACCGCCGATATGAAGATGTTTAAAAAGATTTTTGCCGTTTTAGCACTACTAATTTTACTAAGTGTTGCGGGTGTGTATCTGTATTTGCTTTCAACAAAACCACAATACGAAGGCGAAGTTTCTATCAATAATATTTCAAAAAACACCGAAGTTTATTTTGATAATTTTGGTATTCCACACATTTATGCCAATAATCAAAAAGACGCCATGACAGCACTTGGCTACGTGCATGCACAAGAACGATTATGGCAAATGGAACTCATGCGACGCATTGCTCCAGGACGACTTTCGGAAATTTTTGGCAACAAACTTATAGAAACCGATAAGTTTTTTGCGATGCTCGGTATCGATGAAAATTCGGAAAATGCTGTGGCACAACTCGATAAAAATTCAGAAAGTTATAAGCTGGCGCAAGCCTATCTTGACGGTGTCAATCAATATATGACAAATGGAAAAACACCGATAGAATTTACTCTTTTAGGCATCAAAAAAAAACCGTTTACACTAAAAGATGTATACAATATCTTCGGATATATGTCGTTCAGTTTTGCGATGGCGCAAAAAACCGATCCTTTAATGACCGATATTCAAAACAATCTGGGCGCAGCCTATTTAAAAGATTTTGGAATTGATGGTTCGTTTGGCACCACGCAATTAAAAAATTTTGACGGTAAGATTAGCGATTACACAAAAATTTCAAAACAAGTTGCGGCTCTGCTCGATAATTCTCCGGTGCAACCATTTATCGGAAGTAATGCTTGGGTTATTGGCAATCAAAAAACAAAAAACAATAAGGTGATTTTTGCCAACGATCCGCACATTGGATTTTCGCAGCCGTGCACTTGGTACGAAGCACATATTGTTTGCCCAAATTATGAAATGTATGGCTATTATTTGGCAGGCACGCCTTTTCCGTTGTTAGGACACAATCATCAATATGCGTATGGATTAACGATGTTTGAAAACGATGATATGGATTTATTTCAAGAAAAAGAAAACGATAAAAATCCAAACCAATATTGGTACAAAAACGAACTTAAAAATTATACTTTTAAAGAATATACTATCAAAGTAAAAGACAGTGCCGATGTGGTCTTGAATGTAAAAAACAGCTTGCACGGACCAATAGTAAACGGCATCATGAACACCGTAAAATCACAAAAGCCAATCGCTGTTTCATGGGTGTATCTACAAGAAAAAAATCAGATTTTAAATGCTGTATATGCACTGTCACATGCAAAAGGTTTAGAAGATTTTCATAAAAGTATCGAATTAATTCATGCGCCAGGTTTGAATGTTATGTATGGCGATGCGCAAAATAATATCGCTTGGATTACCTCGGGAAAATTGTACAAATTAGACAAAGCTATAAACCCGAATTTCATTCTAAATGGAACAAATGGGGTTGATGATAAAAAAGAAGCTTTGCCATTTTCAAAGAATCCGCATGCTATAAATCCCGATTGGTATTATGTGTATTCGGCTAATAATCAGCCACAAGCGATAGATGACTATTTGTATCCAGGTTATTATTTGCCAAAAGATAGAGCCACACGCATCGAAAACTTACTAATTCCAAAAAATGATTGGACAAAAGAAACCGTCCAAAATATGATTATCGATAATACATCGTCAAGAAGTTCGGCGATTGTTGCTACGATTTTATCTGAAATAGAAACCAAAAATCAACCAAAGAATTTTGAAACAGCCTATGAAATATTAGCGAATTGGAAAGCTTCTAACAATTTGAATGATGTTGCACCAACAATTTATAATAAATTAATATACAAATATTTAGCAAATACATTTCAAGACGAATTAGGTAAAGAAAATTTTTCGGCTCTCTTGGCAACTCATATAGTAAAACAAATGATAGAATTTCAAATAGCCAATAAGAATTCGGTTTGGTGGGACGATATTAGTACCAAAAACAAGAATGAAACTAGAAAAGATATTCTAACAAAATCATTCAACGAAACCATTTCAGAGCTCGAAAATCAATTAGGAAAAGATGTTACTAAATGGACTTGGAACCGAGTACACACGTTGGAACATATGCATCCAGTTGGCAAAGTAAAAGCGTTGGCTCCGTTTTTTAATGTCGGAAAATTTGAAGTTTCTGGAAGTAATGAAGTGATAAATAATTTGATGTTTGGTTTTTCTGAAAATGGAAAATACGAGGTAAAAGCTGGGCCATCTACACGTAGAGTTATCGATTTTTCGGATGTTGAAAATTCAGTTTCCATTTTGCCAACAGGGCAATCCGGAAATCCTATGAGTAAACATTACAATGACCAAGCCGAAATGTACAACAAAGGTCAATTCCGAAAAATGCTATTAAACAAAAAAGAAATCGAAAAAGTTTCCACAAAATTGGTTTTCAAACCTAAATAATTTGATGCATCTTTGTACTAATGAATGGTAATGAATGTTACAGCATTAATTCGTAATTTTTAATTCATAATTCGCAATTATTTAATGCAAACTCCCAAAAAAATAGCCGTTGTAGGTTCTGGATTAGTAGGAACATTATTGGCAATATATCTCAAAAAATTAGGACACACCGTACACGTTTTTGATAGAAGCCCCGATATAAGAACGGTAGAGTTTTCTGGACGTTCCATAAATTTGGTCATGTCCGATCGTGGTTGGAAAGCCATGAAAGATGTAGGCTTAGAACAAGAAATTCAAAAAATAGGAATACCTGTTGATAAACGCGCCATTCATTTAAAAGACGGCAAACTTAACTATCAATATTACGGCAAAGAAGGCGAAGCCATTTTTTCGCTTTCGCGTGGCGTTCTCAACCGAAGAATGATAGATTTGGCTGAAGAAGCCGGAGCCGAATTCTTTTTTAATCGAAAAATTTGGGATGTTTCATTGGCTACGGCTACACTTTACGAAGGCGAAACCGAACAAGGCACTTGGACAGAATTAAAATACGATATTGTTTTTGGTGCCGATGGTGCTTTTTCGAGAATTCGTCACCGCATGCAACGTCAATCGATGTTTGATTACTCGCAAGAGTTTATGACATTGGGATACAAAGAGTTACACATTCCTGCCAATGCTGATAAATCGCATAAAATTGATAAAAATTCATTACATATTTGGCCAAGAGGCAATTTCATGTTGATGGCTTTAGCAAATCTTAACGGAAGTTTTACCTGTACTTTGTTTATGCCGTTTGAAGGCGAAAATTCTTTCGAGCAGCTAAAAGACGAAGCAACATTGGTTGCGTTTTTTGCCAATTATTTTCCCGATACCAAAGAAGTAATTCCCGATTTGGTTCGCGATTTCTTTAAAAATCCAACAAGTTATTTGGCAGTAATGAAGTGCTATCCTTGGGCATACGAAGACAAAGTGGCACTTATTGGCGATTCGGCGCACGCCATCGTTCCGTTTTACGGTCATGGTATGAATGCTGGTTTTGAAGATATAACCATTTTGAACGAAATGATTACGAAATATGGCGATGATTGGAAAACCATTTTTGCAGAATATCAAAAATCGCGCAAACCCAACGCCGATGCTATAGCAGAACTTTCCAGAAGAAATTTTATGGAAATGAGCGCCAAAACCGCCGACGAAAAATTCTTGTTACAGAAGAAAATTGAAAAATGGTTTTCAGACAAGCATCCAGATAAATGGATGCCGCTTTATAGCCGAGTAACTTTTAGTTTGCAACCGTATTCGGAGGCGTTGGCTATTGGCGATCTTCAAAATTCGATTATGGAGCAAGTGATGCAAATGCCCGATATTGAAACGCAATGGAATTCGGAAATCATAGAAAATCAAATCATAAAATTATTAGAAAACGCTAAAATCTAATGCAATTCACAACACCTATACCTATTGTAAAAAGTAATTTTCCTATTGATTATCAGTCAAAAATACTTTTGATGGGTTCGTGTTTTGTAGAAAATATTTTTGAAAAGTTTCAATATTTTAAGTTTCAAAGTACTAAAAATCCATTTGGTATTATTTTTAATCCAATTTCTATTGAAAAATTAATTGATCGAATTGTCCATCGAATTGCTTTTTCTGAAAAAGATATTTTTTTTCATAACGAAAGTTGGCATTGTTTTGAGGTTCATTCCGAGCTGTCAAATCCAGATAAAAACGAATTTTTACAAATATTAAATTCCACTTTAGAACTTGCACATCAGCAGATTTTGCATGTATCGCACATAATTCTTACTTACGGAACAGCTTGGGTTTATACCGAAGTAAATTCGGGCGAAGTTGTAGCAAATTGTCATAAAGTTCCTCAAAGTCAATTTACAAAAAAATTACTTGATATTGAGAGTGTCGAGAAAGCCATTCAAAATTCGATTTCATTAATTCAAAAGATAAATCCGAATTGCAAATTTATTTTCACGATTTCACCAGTGCGCCATATCAAAGATGGTTTTTTTGAAAACAATGTCAGCAAATCGCATTTGATTTCGGCGGTTTTCAAAACCATTAACCAGCAGCCATCAATCATGCAGTATTTTCCGAGTTACGAAATAATGGTTGATGAATTACGCGATTACAGGTTTTATGCCGAAGATATGTTACATCCAAATCAAACCGCAATCGATTATATTTGGATACGATTTTTTGAAAATTATATCGATGAAAAAGAGTTTGAAACGATGAATGCCGTTTGTTCAATTCAACGAGATTTGAAACATAAGCCATTCAATCCAAATTCCAAAGGTCATCAACAATTTTTAGAAAATGTAAAGCAAAAAATAAGTACTTTAGCTTTGAAAAACCCAAACATTCAATTTTAAAAATGACACAACAAACCACACCAAAAGTTGGCTTTTTTGGAGCATTATCCGAATTTAGAAAATGGGGAACCTTGCTGTTAGTTGGAGTTTTGCTGTTTTTTGTTTACAAATTTTTCTTTGCCGACAAAAACACATCTTCGATAGAATACGACACCAATCTTATTCAACAACAAATAAAAAATGTATCGAAATTGGTGGTTACCGAAGGACATTTTGCCGAAGTATTAACGTATAAAGACAAAAGAGAAACGTATATTCCGGGGCTTACTTTTGATAAAAAAGCTTTGGTTGTTATCAATGCCGACGTAACGGTTTCGTTTGATATGAGTAAAGTAAAATACGATATCGATGCCAAAAACAAAACCGTAACGATAACGAATATTCCCGAAGAAGAAATTAAAATTTCGCCGGATATTAAATACTACGATACCGAATCATCTACTTTTAATGAATTTTCAGGCGAAGATTACAACAAAATAAACAAACTTGCCAAAGAAAATCTTGCCAAGAAAATAGAAAAATCTTCCTTAAAAACCAATGCCAAAAACCGTTTGATTACCGAAATCTCGAATATTTTGGTAATCACCAAACAACTTGGCTGGACTTTGAAATACAACGGTTCTGAGATTAAAAACAATCAGGAGATTTCTACTAATTTATAAATTGCGAAATACGTAAAACAACGTATTTTTTTTGCAGTTTTTTTTGTCAAACTTTGTAAAAAAAGTTGACTTATATGTTGTATTTGCTAATAATTCTTATCATTTTTTTTGCTTTTATACCAATTAGGTTATTACGACAAAACCAAAGGTTAAGGCAACAACATAGAGTAGAATACGATGCATTATGTAAAACGCTCGATGATTTAAACGAAAAACACATTACACTTCTCGAAAAGACAAAGCTAATAGCAGGATTTTGTAATTCTTATGAAAAAGATATTAAAGCAATTATTAGCGAAATGTTTAAACTTCAAAAAACTTGCATAGAGTTGCAGAATAAGAGATAAATAGTGTTAAATTTATAGAAATATTTCTACATGAAAACAGTGTGGACAGTTTTGGTTGTTTTGATTTGTAATTTCTTTGTTTTTGCACAGAATAAGGAAACCGATAGTCTTTTGCATGTTTTTTCAAAAGCAAAGAATGATTCGGTAAAAGTGTCTGTATTAAATAAAATAGCGTACCAATACATTTTTAATGATGAAAAAACGGCTCGGAATTACTTAAAGCAGTCAGAAAAAATTGCACTATCTAAAAATGTTAAATATGGTTATGATGAGCTAATAAATATTAAAGGGATTTTTTGTGATATAACTGGAAAATCTGACTCTGCAAAATATTATTTTCTCCAAGCTTACAATAATAGTAAAAAACATAAATTTCCTACTATTGAAGTCCGAAGCGTAAATAATTTGGGGATGTATTGTTGGAATAGAGGACAATTTAAAGAAGCTTTGAATTACTTCTTTAAAGCATTAAAAATAAATGAATCATTACCAGAAGATAAAAAAATAAAAACATCTATTTGCTATAGCAATATTGGACTTATTTACCAAGAAATGAAACTTTTTGATAAAGCTATTGCTTATCATCAAATGGCTTACGACTTGCGGGCTAAAGACAAAATGTTTAAAGAACAAGCAGTTTCTTTAAATAATATTGGAATATGTTATAGAAATAAAAAAGAATACCAAAAAGCTATTTCTACTTTTACAAAAGGGATAAGTATTGCAAAGCAATCAAATAACCAAATAGAATATTCTAAACTTTTGGAAAATTTAGCATCGGTGTATATTGATTTGGAACAATATAATAAAGCGTTGAGGTATCATTTATTTTCAGAAAAAATCAGAAAAAATATTCCACATAATGACAAAGAAGTTTTGTTGTTAAATATTTACATAGCGATTAGCTATAATAAATTGAAAGATTATAAAAAATCATTAGAATATTGTAATAAATCTTTTACGATTTTAAAAACAAATACATCACTAAACAGTTATGCTGTCGATTTATTTAAAACTACGGCATCATCATATTACGCAATGGGTAATATAAAACAAGGAGATTATTATAATACAATGTATTACAACTTGTTAAAAGATAGTTTTTCAGCAAGTAATTCGAAAGATTTGGCTGAAATGGAAACAAAATACCAAACCGAAAAAAAAGAAAAAGAATTGCTAAAAGCAAAAAACGAAATTATTTTAAAGGAGATCCAAAATAAACAGAAAGCTATATGGCTTATCATTATTTCGTTATTGACAGTTTTCACGGCAATGGTTGGCTATCTTTTCTTTAGACAACAAAAGCTAAAAAACACACAGCAAGAACAAGAATTTCAGCTCAAAACGGCTATTTCTCAAATCGAAACCCAAAACAAATTACAAGAACAACGCTTGGCAATTTCCAGAGATTTACACGATAACATTGGTGCACAACTCACATTTATAATATCAAGTGTGGAGAATTTAAAATTTGGATTTCCAAACATTGACAACAAAATTAAAAATCAACTCACTAAAGTTGGTGATTTTACTCGCGAAACTATTATCGAATTGCGCGACACTATTTGGGCAATGAATAGCAATGAGTTTGCAATACAAGATTTGAAAATTCGACTTACAAATTTTATAGAAAAAGCCAAAGTAGCCAACAATACAATCGATTTTCAATTTTCTATAGATGATAATTTAAAAGATGAAAAACTAACATCAATTGTAGGTATAAATATCTACAGAACTATACAAGAAGCCGTGAATAATGCTATGAAATATAGTAATGCTTCACAAATCATAATTAATGCAGAAAAGAGTAATCAAAAATTGCAAATAAGCGTATCAGACAACGGAAAAGGATTTGATTTAGAAACAGTAGATTTTGGCAACGGATTACACAATATGAAAAAGCGAATTGAAGAAATAAATGGCAGTTTTGAAATAATTTCGGAAGAGGGGAAAGGAACAAAAATTATTGTCCAATATCAAAAATAATAAAAATGATACGAGTTGTAGTTGTAGATGATAATCCTTTTTTGCAAAAAGCAATACAAGAAAAACTTTCATTTTTTGAAGATATACAAATAAAATATAAAGCATTTGATGGTAATGATTTAATTCAGAAATTAGAAAAGAATCATAATATAGATATCATTTTGATGGATATCGAAATGCCAAATAAAAATGGAATAGAAACCACATTTGAAGTAAAGAGTAAACATCCGCAACTCAAAATCATAATGCTCACGGTTTTTGACAATGATGAAAATATTTTTAAATCGATAAAAGCTGGTGCTGATGGATATTTTCTAAAAGAAGTATTGCCACAAGAATTATACAACGGAATTAAAGAAACCTTACAAGGAGGTGCAGCTATGACGCCATCTATAGCCTTAAAAACACTGAAACTTTTACGAAATCCAATTACTTTTAACGATACTAAGGTGTATGAAGAAATAGCTTTAACATCTCGAGAAATAGAGGTATTGGAACAACTTAGTAAAGGATTAAAATACAATGTTATTGCCGATAATTTATTTCTTTCTACAGGAACAATTCGAAAACACGTAGAGAATATCTATTGTAAACTGCAAGTACACAATAAACTCGAAGCAGTGCAAAAAGCAAAAAACAATAATCTCATTTAGTGTAAAATACGTTTTTTGTCGTATTTTTTTGACAGAATTAAGCAGCTAATTTTGGTTCATAACAATTAATTATTTTAATTATGAAGACACCAAAACTTTTTTCGAAATTCGCATTAAGCGTTTTATTGGCTTTGCTTTTAAATGTTACTACAAAAGCAAACAATCTACAAATTACCGGAACATCAGTTTCTGGTTCTAACATTACTTTTTCTATTGCTTGGGATAATAGTTGGAATGCCGATGTAGCCCCTGCCAATTGGGATGCCGTTTGGGTATTTATAAAATATCAAGACTGTAATACGCGTCTTTAGGCACACGCCAACCTAAGTACTGTAACAGGAGACCATACTGCGGCTTCACCTCTTCAAGTAGATACTGTAACCGATGGGAAAGGTGTATTTATTCGCCGTAGTGCTTTGGGTGGTGGTAATATTACTGCTACAACAGTTACTTTAAAAATGACAGGATTAGGTGCGGGTCCTTATAACTTTAAAGTATTTGGAATAGAAATGGTTAATGTTCCGCAAGGAGCATATAATATTGGAGATACTTCAATATCGGGTGCTTTTACCGAATATAATGTTGCTTCAGATGGAGCTATTACAGCCGCATCTTTAGGAGGTACACCAGCAGCAGGTAATATTCCGGTTGCATATCCAGCAGGGTTTTCATCATTTTATTGTATGAAATATGAAATTTCGCAAGAGCAATATGTTGATTTTTTAAATTCATTAACTTATGACCAACAACGAGCACATACTGTTACCGACCCAATATCAGCAGCTGGATCATTTGCGATGTATTCTGGTACAACAATCCAATCAAGAAATGGTGTAATAATAATCACACCAGGTAATAACAATGCTATTCCTGCTATATATGGTTGCGACGCAACAACAGGTATTGAAAATAATATTGACGATGGTCAAAATGTTGCTATGGGTTATTTAACCTGGGCAGATTTAGCTGCTTATTTAGATTGGGCTGCCTTACGACCAATGACCGAATTGGAATATGAAAAAGCATGCCGTGGTGCTGGACAACCAAGAATAGCTGGTGAATATCCTTGGGGAACAACAGAAATTAATTTTGTTTATGGAAGCAATATTACAAACAGTTTAAGACCAAATGAAGGATATAGCACTCCTCTAAATGGTTTGTGTAATGTTTTGGCTACATCAGGTTATACAGCAATAACATTTGGTTTACCAACAAAAGTAGGATTGTCTGCAACAGGATCCTCTGGTAGAGCATCTTCAGGTTCAACCTTTTATGGAGCTAAAGAAATGGCAGGTAATATGAATGAAGTTATAGTAAATGCAACCGCTACAGGAGTAACCTTTACAGGGGTCTTGGGTGATGGAACTATTTTAGCAAATGGCGATTCAGATGCAAGTAATTGGCCAACCGCTGCTTCTACAGGAGTTGGTTATAAAGGAGGAAGCTATGCTTCAAATGTAGGAGGTTGGGGTGGCAATGGTTCTACTTATGCTAAAGTATCCTATAGAGGAGAAGTAGCATTAGGATCAACTACAAGAAGTGCAAGCAACGGAGGTAGAGGTGTTAGATAACATTCTAATTAGTAGTAATGGTTGAATAAACCATAAAAAAATAAATATTAATTAAAAATACTAATTAGATGAAAACAACAATAAAAACAATAGTTGTATTCATTATACTGTTGCTTTCGCATTGGAAAGTAGAGGCACAAAATCCCGAAGAATATCCATATTTAGGAGGTAATGCTGACGGCTCTTCTTTGAATGTTATTGAAGGAACAACTTGTGCAATGCCATATCATTTCTTTGTCTATATGGGCGGAGATGCTGATGGAGCAGCAGTAAATGATGATTTAACAACAAATACAACTTGTACGTTTTCCAACCATTTTTATGCTTATATGGGAGGAAATGCTGATGGTTCTGGACAAGAAACCATTGAAAACACAACCTGCGGAACACCAAATCATTTCTTTGCTTACATGGGTGGAGATGCAGACGGAAGTACTGTAGAAACTTTAGAAGCAACTATTTGTGCTTTTCCACCGCAGTTTTTTGCTTATTTTGGTGGCGATGCAGATGGCTTTTCAAAAGGAGAATCACCACAAATATGCCCTACAGATCCTCCGGTAGCTGATTTTACAGCTTCGACACAAGAAATTTGTGTAGGTAGTACAGTAACTTTTACCGATATTTCTACCAATATACCGGCAGGTTGGAACTGGACTTTTACTGGTGGTACACCAAGTATTTCTACAGAGCAAAACCCAACCATAACATATAATACACCAGGTGTTTATAATGTAACATTAGTAGCTTCAAATTATAATGGAAATGATACCGAAGTCAAAAACAGTTATATTATAGTTTATGAAATGCCAACAATTACTTCTGCTACTGGAGGGAGTAGTTGCGGTGCAGGTTCTATTACGCTTTCTGCAACAGCAAGCATTGGGTCTGTTAGATGGTATGATGCGCCAACAGGTGGAAATCTTTTAGGAACAACTTTTACACCAAGTACATATCAGCAATATTTTGCAACAACAACAACATACTATGTATCTGCAATAAATGGTGTTTGCGAATCTGCAAGAACGCCAGTTACAGCTACAGTTACAGATGTCCCTGCATTATCATCTATTACACCTGCCAGTCGTTGTGGCAATGGATCAGTAACATTACAAGCTACTGCAAGTGCTGGAACAATCAGTTGGTTTGCAAATGCAACAGGAGGAACAGTTTTAAGTACAGGGACAAGTTTTACAACGCCAAGTTTATCTTCAACATCAACTTATTATGTTGAGGTAGCCAATGGTGCTTGTATATCGCCACGTACGGCAGTAACGGCTACAATAAATGCTATTCCTTCTATAATAAGTACTACTCCTGCAAGTAGATGTGATGCAGGGATAGTAACATTGCAAGCTGTGGCAAGTGCAGGAACAATCAGTTGGTTTGCAAATGCTACAGGTGGAACAGTTTTAAGCACAGGGACAAGTTTTACAACCCCAAGTTTATCAACTACAACAACCTATTATGTTGAAACCTCAGATGGAACTTGTACATCTTCCAGAACAGCAGTAACTGCAACAATAAATAGTACGCCAAGTATTACAAGTACTACTCCAGCCGCTGTGTGTAATTCGGGATCGGTTACATTACAAGCCTCTGCGAGTTCGGGTACTATAAGTTGGTATGCTTCAGCAACAAGCGGAATAGCATTAGGAACGGGGTCAAGTTTTACAACACCAAGTATTTCAACCACTACTACCTATTATGTAGAGGCCGATAACAACAGTTGTATTTCTGGAAGAACTGCAGTAACTGCAACCGTAAACCAACAGCCAAGTATTATAGCAACTACACCGGCCAGCCGATGTGGAGATGGTCAAGTTACTCTGCAAGCCAGCTCAGATTATGGTACTGTAAATTGGTTCCCTACTTCTACAGGCGGTACACCATTGGCTACCGGAACAACATTTGTAACACCTGTATTGGGGGCAACTACCACATATTACGTAGAAGCTATAAATGTAAATTGTGTTTCTACAAGAGTAGCTGTTACAGCTACTTTATTTGTAATGCCAAACATAATAGGTACTACTCCTGCAAGTCGTTGCGATACTGGTACAGTAACGCTTTTTGCTGCTTCAGATAGCGGAACAATAAACTGGTATGCATCGGCTATAGGCGGAACAGTATTGGGTACAGGGAATAGTTTTACTACACCAAGTTTATCTGTAACTACTACCTATTATGTAGAGGTAACTAATGGCGACTGTACTACAAGTAGAGTAGCTGTTACTGCTTCGATAAACCCAACAGCTGCACCTACAGGAGTTTCAGATCAAACATTTTGTTCAGGTGAAACTATCGATCAAATTGTTGTAAACGGTACAGATGTTATTTGGTATGATGCACAATCGGGAGGAAATAGTATTCCATCAGGAACACCTATAATAGATGGAATGACTTACTATGCTTCGCAAACCCTTACAGGATGTGAAAGCTCAACAAGATTTGGAGTAACAATGACATTAGGTTCTTGTTTAGGAAATGAAACATTTAGTTTGTCAAATCTTCAAGTATATCCAAATCCAGTTGTAGATTTGGTTAGAATTTCTTACACGCAAGATATTGATCGGGTTGAACTTTTTGATTTACTGGGTAAAATTTTATATTCGAAAAAAGTACAAGCTACTGAAATTGAAATAGATTTGACACAATATCCAACAGCTACTTATTTTTTAAGAGTCTATGTAGGAAATAATCTTAAAACAGTTAAATTGATAAAAAAGTAAAAAGTAAGTTTTAGTTTTTATTAATGAAGAAGCCGTTTCAAATTTTGAAACGGCTTTTTTAATTTATCCTAATTTACTTTCTAAACTTCGCCAACCGCCGCCATTAAGTGCTTCGATACCTGAGTTTTTTAGAATGGAAGCTGCTTGCGAGCTACGCATACCACTTTGGCAGCAAACAATTATGGGTTTGTTTAGTTTTTTTAATTCATCAACTTTAAAAGAAATGTTGTTTAAAGGAATGTTTGTTGAGCCTTGTATGTGTCCGCCAGAAAATTCGCCAGTGGTTCTTACATCAATAATTATGGCTCCTTTTTCCATAAATTCCTGTATTGAATTGGTTTTGTTGCCCAATCCAAAAATATCTAATATGCCCATCGTTTATTTTTTTACCAAAAGTATAATAACAAATTCAATCAAAATGTAACATGAGTTACGATACCTTTTCGTTTTCTTGCATGATGAGCTCTAAACCATTAGTAATTAAATGCACAACTTCGGGGCGATTGGTTTTTACATTGTCTAAATGCAACAATACTTTTTCTAATAAATCTTCATTACCAAGATTATTTGCCAATTCAGCAATTTCGATAGATAACAACCAATCGTTTGGATGATTTGTTTTAACAGTCTCAAAAATAGTTTCGAGCGAAGAATCAGCCGAATTGTTTTCGCGAAGCAATCGAACATTTTTGTATAAATTTTCTAATTCTTCTCGTTCGGCAGTTGCTTTTTGTTTGATTGTATGCGTGTTTGATACATGACTAATCAGATTAAAACTATCTACATCGGCTGGGCCAGAAAAAGCAGAAATTACCTTTTTGCCAACAGCCATATCATACGTTCCCCATTCGGGTTTGAATAGAATAGTATCATTGTGTATAACGGTACAATTTTTAAAACTTATCAAAATAATTTCGCCTCGCAAATTTCTGGAGCCTGTTATGATTTCTCCGGTTACAGTGATATTTCCTTCAAATTCAAGAACTATTTGTTTGCCTTCATAAATATCGTAAGCCTGCAAATCTCTTGGGCTCATATCTTCTATGGCAAGATTAATGCCTTTTAGCCTTCCGATAGGCGAACCAAAACCTTCCGAATGATAATCAATACCATGACCTACAATTTCTTTTTCGCGATAGGCGAGGGCAGTAGCACCAGTAGTTTGTACATAAACAGGTTTTCCTTCGTGCTCAATTACATTGGTAAATGTTCCTGAAATTTGCAATCCAGTACTCAACTCTATTGTTCCTAAAGATTTAGATTCGATAAGTTTTTCAATTCCAGATAAACCGCCAACTCGCAATGACATTTTATTTGCAAATTCTTCTAATACCAAACTTAAATAAGCAAAATCGGGCGTAACGAAAAGTTGCGGTTGCGGTTTTGTAATATCAAAATTCATTGATGCCGCCGAAATATCATAAGGGATTTTCTTAACATTATCGGTCATACACCAAGCACTTTCGCCTATAGATGAGAGTAAACCTGCGCCATATATTTTCGGATTTTCGACTGTTCCGATAAGTCCGTATTCCACAGTCCACCAATGTAAATTACGTATTTGCGCCATTTCGCTTGGTGATTCGTTTCGGTTTTGTAATTCTTCTAATTTTTTTTCTGCATTGGCAATAGCTTCAGCAGAAGCATCTTCAGCTTCTTTTAGTATTGATAGCAATCGAATGGCTTCATACATTTCGTAATCGTAAGCAGACGAAATAGCTTTGCATCCAATTTCGCCAAAACGACGTAGATATTCTGCATATTCTGGATTAGCAATAATTGGCGCATGACCGGCACCTTCGTGAATAATATCGGGCGCTGGCGTGTATTCTATATGTTCGAGCTGACGAATATCGCAGGCAATGACCAAAACATTATAAGCCTGAAATTCCATAAATGCATTGGGCGGAATAAAGCCATCTACGGCAACAGCAGCCCAACCTATATCTTTCAAAATACGGTTCATGCCGTACATACTCGGAATAGATTCAATACCAATACCTGTTTTCTTTAAACCATCTAAGTAAGAATTGTGAGCCACTTTAGAAAGATAATCTACATTTTTTCGCATTACATAGCGCCATACGGCTTGATTGATAGGTGTGTAATCTTCGTAAACTTGAGGCTTTATAAATTGTTTTAAATGCTTGGGTAGTCTATCAATGAGCGGATTGCTCTCAAAGTGTGTTTCCATATTTCAAACGTTGTAGTAAGAAATGTAAAGGTACGAAAAAAACAAATTTGATTGTATTAAAAATAAAAAAATCCCGAACAATCGGGATTCTTAATTATATGTATTTGCAATTTATAATATTAACATAGCATCGCCATAAGAGTAAAAACGATATTTTTCTTTTATTGCTTCGTCATACGCTTTGCGCATTAAATCATGACCGCAAAATGCTGAAATCATCATTAATAAAGTTGATTTAGGTGTGTGGAAATTGGTAACCATACAATCGGCAATACTAAAATCGTAAGGCGGATAGATGAATTTATTAGTCCAGCCTTGAAACGGGTTTAATGTTCTGTTTGATGAAACCGAACTTTCTATTGCACGCATTGAAGTAGTACCAATACAACAAATTTTGCGTTTTTCGGTTTTGGCATTGTTTACAATATCACAAGCTTCTTGGGTTATGATAAGTTCTTCCGAATCCATTTTGTGTTTTGACAAATCTTCTACTTCTACCGGATTGAATGTCCCTAAACCAACATGAAGTGTAACTTCGGCAAAATCAATTCCTTTGATTTCTAATTTTTTTAAAAGATGTTTAGAAAAATGCAAACCAGCAGTTGGTGCTGCCACGGCGCCTTCTTCTTTAGCATAAATTGTTTGGTAACGATCGGCATCTTCGGGCATTACTTCGCGATTGATATATTTTGGTATTGGTGTTTCGCCAAGTTCAACCAATTTATCTCTAAATTCTTCATACGTACCATCGTATAAAAAGCGTAGTGTTCTACCTCTTGATGTGGTATTATCAATAACTTCGGCAACCAATGAATCGTCTTCACCAAAATATAATTTGTTTCCAATTCTTATTTTACGAGCCGGATCAACTAAAACGTCCCAAAGGCGTTGTTCTGCATTGAGTTCGCGTAATAAGAAAACCTCAATTCTGGCACCGGTTTTTTCTTTATTTCCGTACATACGAGCAGGAAAAACTTTGGTGTTGTTTAAAATCATCACATCGCCATCGTCAAAATAATCGATAATGTCTTTAAACAGTTTGTGTTCTATTTGCCCAGTTTTTCTGTGTACAACCATTAAGCGAGATTCATCTCTATTTTCAGACGGATATTCTGCCAATAATTCTAATGGTAAATTGAAATTGAAGTTAGATAATTTCATAATTAAAGTTGAATTTAGAATGTTGAAATCAGAATATGCCTGAAATCAAAACGGCTGCAAATATACGATTGCAAAATAGGCGTTGTCAAGTAAATCGATGTTTATTTTATAAAACTCTTTATTTACTTAACAACGCCAGAATACTAAAATCAAAAAACTATCTACTTAACTACAATTTTCTTTGTAGCTATTTTGTTATCAACATCTTCAATTTTAACCATATAAATTCCGGTAGCTAAATCTGAAACGTTTAGTTGTTTTTGATTTGCTGTTATTAGTTTTTGACCATGAATATTATATACTTCTATTGATTTTAATTCTAAATCAGTTTCGACAGTTAAAACATCATGAACCGGATTTGGATACAAAGCAACTTCTAAACTATTTTGATTGAAGTTTGAAGATGCCAATGTGTTGTAATTGTATAAATTGGTAATTTCTGTTTGTGTCAAAGCATAGTTGTATATTTTTAAATCGTCAATACTAATATCTGGGTAACCTGAAAAAGTATTGTAATATCCAAGTCTAAATGTTGTATTTAATGTGTTCCATGCTGGTTTTGAGTCAGATGTTATTAAATTACCATCAATATATATAGATGCCATTCCGGTATCTGTATAGGTACATACAACATGTTTCCAAATGTCATTATTTAAGACAAAAGAAGATTGTAAATCGTTAGAATATCCTGAGTTATTAATTGTATTTGCATCAAAAGAAAAACCATAAGCATTATTAGTGCTTAATGAACCATAAGAAAAAACAACATTTTGAGATCCGATATTATTTGGTTTTACCCAAATTGAAACTGAACGAGCTGTGTTACCAATTGGTAAATATGGAATTGATGCCGTAGCACCTGTAAACTCTAATCTAAGTGCTCCTTCTGTGTTTCCGTGTCTGTCATTTACGAAAGATGTGCCTGGGTTATTTGAAAAAGGTGTGTTTCCGTTAAGGTTATTTAAAGTATTATCAAAAGAATATTCTGTTACTGTTGATAAAGGAGCTAATCCTTGTTGAATGGTAAAGTTATCAAAATACACTTCTAAAGTTCCAGAGGAAGAATCTCTGTTTGAAACAATTTGAAATTTTATAGAACTACCTGGCGTAATTATTCCTGCTGGAACCGAATAATTAAAAATTCCCCATGGTGTAGAATTATTAGTTGTAAAAAAATTATCTAGTTGTGTCCAAGAACCATTGTTTACAGAATAATATAGATAATTAAGATCAAAAACAGAAGTAGAAGTTCTCCTAGCTCGAAATGACACATTGATTTGAGTTCCATTGGTAACATAATCTGTTGTAGAAAATGATCCAGGTGTTGCACTTGCAATGGTACCTTTTAATGATGCAGAACCAGAACTAGCAATATAGGTAGATCTTTCAAAAGAGTCATAAATCCAACCGCTTGGAGTTACAGTAGATTCAAAACTCTCATTTACATTGATTTGAGACGATGCCATTATACAATTAAACAAGGTAATAAATAAAAGTAGTTTTGTTTTCATGATGCTAAGTATTAAAATTCACTTCAAAGTTATTTGTATAAGTTTTATATAGATGAGCGAGTTTACGAAACAACGTTTTCAGTTTACCAAAAGTGTTTTCGTAAATCAATAGTAAGGTTTGGTAAACTCAAGGTTACTTTTCAATACCTATTTACTACATTTGTTTAAAATCAATATCATTTGCGAATTTTTCTAACCATTTTACTTTTAAGTTTTATAAAACTTGGGTTCTGTCAAAGTCCCTATTTTTTAACTATTGATAAAACTTCGGGTTTGCCATCAAATAGTGTTTATGACATTTTTCAAGACAGTAAAGGTTTTATGTGGTTTGCCAACGGAAACGGTTTAAGCCGCTATGATGGTAATAAATTTAAGACTTTTACTTCCGATGAGCAAACTTCAAAATCGGGTTCTTGTATTGCCGAAGACATTTATGGTAGAATTTGGTATGCAAATTTTGATGGTTATTTATACTATGTAGAAAAAAATGTTTTGAAAGCCTTAAAACAACCTACATCTTTGGGTTATTTTAGATTTGGAATAATAAAAAACGAGTTATTTCTTGTTCAGCCAAACTCGGTTTTGGTGTATGATTTAAAAAGCCTAAAAATTAAAAAAAACATTTTGCTTTCGGATAAGACCATTCGATTCTGTTACGCTAATGCTGAAAAGTTTTATGTTTTAGGCGATTATTTGCACGTGTTTTCAAATTCAAATTCGTATAAAAAGTATGAACTTCCAAAGGTGTTTTATAATGAAATTGTTTCGCCCATTGTAAATTATTGGAATCAAAAATTAGTTATTATTTCTAAAGGAAACAGTACGTTTTATACATTTAAGAATGGCGTGTTTACAAAATCAAAGCTTAATTTTACAACCAAATTTAATCAAAACACAGCTGTTGTAGATAATTTTATTTGGGTTTGTACACCAAATGGAGTTTACAAAAGTGATATTTCCAATCCATCAACCGCTTTTTTCAAAGACCAAAATATTTCGTATGTTTTTAAAGATAAATATCAAAACTATTGGATTTCTACTTTAAACAAAGGGGTGCTATTTATCGAAAATTTTGGCAATACTTATGTTGATTTGCCTCATAAACCAATGTCGATTTCAGAAGGCAAAAACTGTGTCTATGTTGGTGCCGACAAAAATTTAATTTATAAAATAGATAGTAAAAACCTATTGGTTACAAAAATCTATGAAACCGAAAGCAATCATGCAGTGAATCAAATTTTTGCGGATACTGTAAACGATAAATTATCTTTTACATCATTTAGATTTAACATTTTAAACAAAAAAAATCAAGTAACAAGCGAATTTCCTATTGCCGTAAAAGAGGTGAAAAAAGTAGATGATAAATATTTTTCTTTTGCTGCAAGCAGTGTAAGCGGTATTTTTTTTATTGATAAGAAATTAAATAGTAGTTGGGATTTATTTTTTGAGAAAAATAAATTAGACAAATTTTCTGGATTTAATCAAGTTTGTATTTTAAAACAAACCAACGGAAAATCTACCGAATATTTAAACGAAAACAACACCATTTATTACGCAACAAATAACGGATTGATTGCCACCAATAATAACGGAAAGAAAATAGAAATAAAACACAATAATAAAATACTCTACTTAACCAAAATTCAAAAGTATCAGAACATTATAATAGGACTTTCAACAAATGAAAAGCTCTATGAAATAAATGCAAAAAACCAAGTTTCGATATATAATTTGCCAGATAATTTAGCTCATCAAAAAATAAATCGATTCTCAATTATTGATAATTTTTGTTATCTTTTTGTTTCCAATGGAGTGTATGAATTTAATTTTAAAACTAAAAAAGCCATAAAAATTTTATCGAGCAGCAAAGAACTCGAAGCAACTGATGTAGTGCTAAAAAACGGAAAATTATTTTTTGTAACTTCAAAAGGAATTGTAATAAAAAATAAAACAGCAGTTGGAAATTATCCAAAGCCAAAACTAATAATTAATGAAATTCAAGTAAACGAAAATAGAAAAGAACGCACCGAAATACAGCAGTTAAAATCCAACGAAAATGATATTACAATAAACTACTCGACACTATCTTACATTCCTTACGAAAAGTATTCGGTTTCATATAAAATTAATAATTCCGAATGGAAAATACTTGATGCTTCTTCAGAAAATTTAAAACTTTCGTCATTGGCATCAGGCAATTATACTGTTTTATTGGCGATAAATTTCAATAATCAAAAAACAGCTATTCAAAAAATTACCTTTGCAATAAATAAACCATTTTGGCAAACCAACCTTTTTATTGGGGTTTTAATATTTACCATTTTGACTTTGTTTTATGCGTTTTACAAACATCAAATTAAAAAAATTGAAAGGCAAAACCAAATGTTATTAGAAAAAAATGAACTTGAAAAAAACCTGAATTTATCAACGCTAAAAGCAATAAAATCGCAAATGAATCCGCATTTTTTTTACAATGCATTAAATACCATTCAGTCTTACATCTTAGCAAACGATAAAAAACAAGCAGTAAATTATTTGTCAAAATTTTCATCTTTAACAAGAAATATTTTGGAAATGACCGAAAAAGAATTTGTTTCTATTGCTGAAGAAATCAACACGTTAAGTTTATATTTAGATATTGAAAAAGCTCGTTTTAATGAAGATTTCGAATATGAAATAAAAACAGATTCTATTACTGATTTAGAAAACCAAAAAATTCCTGCGATGTTGCTACAACCTTATGTTGAAAATGCCGTAAAACATGGATTATTGCACAAAAACGGATTAAAAAAATTAGTTATTTATTTTTCTAAAATCGATAAAAAAATTAGAATAGAAATTGATGATAATGGCATTGGTAGACAAAAAAGTAATAAATTAAATGCCATCAAAAATAAAAATCATAATTCGTTTGCAACAAGCGCAATGCAAAACAGAATCGATTTATTAAACAAAAATAAAACAAATAAAATAACCATAGATTTTCATGATAAGTTAAACCCAAGCAATCAATCATTAGGAACAACCGTTATTATTGAAATTCAACTTGGCTAATAATTAATCGAAGCAAACAAGGTTTTGATGAAAAATTAAAATTAAAAAATATGAAAGCAATAATTATAGATGATGAAAAAAGAGCTCGTGTTACGCTTTCGATTCTGTTGCAAGAATATTGCCCAGAAGTTAAACTTGTTGCCGAATGCGAAAACTTGCCACAAGGTGTGAAAGCCATTCGGAAATACAATCCAGACTTGGTATTATTAGATATAGAAATGCCCGGACATAGCGGTTTAGAATTAATAGATTTTTTTGATGAAACCGAAATTAATTTTTCTATAATATTTACAACAGCTTATAATGATTATGCCATTCAAGCATTTAAATTATCAGCCTTAGATTATTTGTTAAAACCTATAATTCCAGAAGAATTAACAAACGCAATAGCACGTTTAAAACGTCAAAAAGAAATACAATTTAAAACATTAGCCGAAAATCTTCAAAGCGAAAATTTAGATAAAATTGCTGTTCCGTCTGGAAACAGTTTGATATTACTAAAAATTTCTGATATTATTTACATCAAAGGAGAAGGTTCTTATTCTGAAGTTTTTATGAAAGACAAATCGAAACACATGGTGAGCCGCAACCTCAAGAATTTTGAAGAAATTTTGCTAAAAGATAAGCGATTTATAAGAACCCATAAATCGTATTTGGTTAATTTTGATGAGGTTAATTCTTACAATAAATCCGATGGCGGCTCTTTAGAAATGAAAAACGGAGTATCAATTCCAATTTCTAATGAAAAAAGCAATTTAATTTTAGAACGAATTCAAATTGTAAAACGCTAATTGTTTTCTTCGATGCTTAAACCAGCCAGTTTTAGGTCGTTCCAAAAGTTTGGATACGATTTAGTAACCACTTCGGCATTATTTATTACAATAGGAATTTTGGTAGCTAATGGAGCAAAAGCCATTGCCATGCGATGATCTTGATAGGTGTTGATACAAACTTCTTCAAATCCTTCCAAAGAAGAAGAAATGAAACTCAAACTATTCTCAGTAATAGAAACTTCAGCACCAAATTTTTCGAGTTCGGTTTTAAGAGCCAAAAGACGGTCGGTTTCTTTAATTTTTAAAGTGTGAAGTCCAGATAATTCACAATGTATTCCTAAACCTAAACAAGTTACAGCTATGGTTTGAGCAATGTCAGGCGTTTTATTCAGTTCACAGTTCACAGTTTTTAGTTGGCAGTTACTTACTTTAGAAATAGTGATTGAATTGTCATTATTAAAAATCGTTTCAACGCCAAATTCTTTGTAAATTTCCACTAAGACACTATCGCCTTGTAAACTGTTTTTTTTGAAATAAGAAAGTGTGATGCTCGTGCCAATATCGGATAACGCAATAATTGAATACCAATACGAAGCTGAACTCCAATCACTTTCGATTGTAGATTTAGGATTAACGATTTTTGATTTTTGAGTTACAACTATTTTATTCCCAACAAAAGAAGTTTTTATACCAATTTCATCTAACAAACCTAATGTCATTTCAATATAGGGCAATGAGGTAATGTCGCCTTCTAAAGTTAATTCAATTCCGTTTTCGAGTTTTGGAGCAATAAGCAATAATGCCGAAATATATTGGCTGCTGATATTTGCCGGTAGCGTTACTTTGTTTTTTTGAAGTTTTTTACCAATAATTTTGAGTGGCGGAAATCCCTCGTTTTCAACATACGAAATATCGGCTCCTAATTCGTTTAAAGCATTTACCAAAATAGAAATCGGGCGTTCTTTCATCCTACTCGAACCTGTAATAATTACTTCCGAATTTTCTTTTTGAGCGAAATAAGCTGTAAGAAATCGCATGGCTGTACCAGCGTGGTGAACGTCAATGATTGTTGATTGTTGATTTTCGATTTTCGATTGCTGAATTGCTTTTTGCATCACATCCGAATCATCGGAATTGGAAGTGTTTTCAATTTCAATTTCTGGATATAAAGCTTGTAAAAGCAACAATCTATTTGTTTCCGATTTGGAACCGGAAATTTTTAATTTAAAATTCTGAATACTGATATTTGATTTTAAAACCCTGATTTTCATTGCGAAACAACTTTTAAACCCACGATTGATGCAATTAAAGTGGTGATGAAAAACAGTCGCCAAAAAGTTGCGGGTTCTTTGAAAATAAATATTCCGACTAGTACGCTACCAACTGCACCAATTCCTGTCCAAACGGCATAAGCTGTTCCAATGGGAAGTTCTTTGGTGACTTTGACTAACAAAATCATACTAACGGAAAGGCAAATTAGAAATCCGGCATACCAATACCACATTGTTGTTCCTGTAGTTTCTTTGGCTTTTCCTAAACAAGTGGCAAATGCTACTTCAAATAATCCGGCTATGATGAGTAAAATCCAATTCATGTTTTAAATGCGATTTGTGGTTAACTTTCATTTTATTCTAAAATAATCCACCAATTACTTTATGAGATTTCTCCTTTGTCGAAATGACAAAATAGGAAATTATTTTAGCTTTTCGTTGTTGTGATGGCGGTCGTGATCGCGTTTGGTTTTTACATCCATTTTTTTATCGAAAGCGGCTTGTAAATCTACTCCGGTTTGATTTGCTAAACACAAAACTACAAAAACAACATCGGCAAGTTCTTCGCCTAAATCTTTATTTTTATCGCTATCTTTTTCGCTTTGTTCGCCATAACGACGCGCAATGATTCGAGCAACTTCGCCTACTTCTTCGGTAAGTTGCGCCATATTGGTTAATTCGTTGAAATAACGAACTCCGTGTTCTTTTATCCAATTATCTACTTCGAGTTGGGCGTTTTTTAGGTTCATCATTCCTTATTTTTAGTGTCAATAATTATAGTTACAGGACCATCGTTTATGAGTGCTACTTTCATATCGGCGCCAAACTGACCCGTTTGTACTTTTTTTCCTAATTCAATTTCAAATTTAGCAATAAAATTTTCATAAATAGGAATGGCAATTTCGGGTTTTGCCGCTTTGATATAACTCGGGCGATTTCCTTTTTTGGTAGCAGCGTGCAACGTAAATTGACTTACCACAATAACATCGGCACCAGCATCCAGCAAAGAAACATTCATGACTCCATTTTCATCTGGAAAGATGCGCAAATTACAGATTTTTATTACCAGCCAATCGATATCTTCTTGTGTGTCGGCTTCCTCAATTCCTAATAGAATAAGCAAACCCTTTTGTATTTCGGCTACTTTTTTGCTATCAATAGTTACCGATGCTTCTAATGTTCGTTGGATAACTACACGCATGGTTAATTGTCGTTTCGGTGAGTGTCATTGCGATACGTTTCTTCGTCGCCTTCTAAAATTTGAATATAACTTTTGTAACGAGACCAAGCCAATTCATCGTTCTCTAATGCCGCTTTTACAGCACAATTGGGTTCGTCTTTATGCAAACAATTATTGAATTTGCATTTTTCTTTTAGTTTAAAAAACTCCGGAAAATAATCGCTAATTTCATCGGGTTTCATATCTACAACACCAAAACCTCTGATGCCAGGCGTATCGATAATTTTTGCGCCAAAATTTAAATCAAACATTTCGGCAAAAGTGGTGGTGTGTTGTCCTTGTTGATGCGCTTCAGATATTTGCGAAGTCTTTAAATTAAAAGATGGCTCTATGGCGTTGATTAACGTTGATTTTCCAACACCCGAATGCCCAGAAAACATACAAACTTTTTCGTGCATTAACGATTTTAATTCTTCAATACCATTGCCTTCAAGAGCAGAAACGCGCAAGCATTTGTATCCAATTTCAGAATAAATGTATTGAAGATATAATTGCTCGTCGAGTGTTTCTTCGGTGTAGGTATCAATTTTATTAAAAATCAGCACAGCTTCTATGCCGTAGGCTTCGGCTGTTACAAGAAATCGATCGATAAAACTGGTTGTTGTTGCTGGATTATTAATGGTTACTAATAAAAAAACCAAATCGATATTAGAAGCAATAATATGTGTTTGTTTTGAAAGATTTACCGATTTTCTTACGATATAATTTTTACGGTCGTGAATGTGAGTAATGATTCCTATAGTTTCATCGGAAGTATTGTCGAGTTCAAAATCTACAACATCACCTACAGCAATAGGATTGGTGCTTTTGATGCCTTGTATTCGAAATTTTCCTTTGATACGGCATTCAAAAAATGTATCATTTTCGGCTTTTACAGTGTAGAAACTTCCGGTAGATTTATATACGATTCCTGTCATTAAAAGGTAGAAGTTAGTAGTTAGAAAAATTCAAATCTAACTTATTTTTACAAACATATTTGCAAAAATAAAAAAAGCTGTCCGATGAAGACAGCTTTTTGTATTGTTTTATTTACTTTATTAGTATTTATAAGCTATACCTTTTTTAACAGCTTGCGAACCACCTAAGCCATTGGAAGATGCTCCAACAGAATTTTTATCGGCAGTTTGTAAAATGAATGGACAACCCATTTCTGCTGCAGCCATTTTTAGTTTTTTCTCAGCTTTTTTATCACCAGTGTTTGCTGTTTGGTAGTTGATAAAAGCTGTTTTTCCTCTTACTTCGCCTTCTTTTTTCAAGCCAGCGATATAAGCTTTGTCTTCTAAGATTACAACTTTTTCCCAATCATCTTCACCATTGATAACAATTTTTTCGGTAACTTCTTCAACTCTACCGCTTTTGCCGTAAGTGATTTTTTCTACTGCATACTTACTGATGGTGTTTTCTGCATCTTCGCCATCATACTTAAAAACGATGGTGTACTCTTCAAGTTTAATAACTTTTCCTTTGATAGTTTCTCCATTGTGTTTAACAATTTCGTCTGTTTGTGCATTAGCAAATACAGATGTTAAAGCAACTACCATTAATAAAATAATTTTCTTCATAATTCTAAAGTTTTAATTTTAAGGCAATAGTAGAAAATATTTTTCAGAAAAACAATACGGAAAAGTACGTATTTTTTTACTTTTTAAAAATTTGTTCTTGATGTGCAATACTTTCTTGATGAATGGCTTTGAAAAAATGAATGATAAATTCTTCGCTTAAGTTTTTGTTTTTCCCTAAGTCAATCATTTTATGTAAAATTTCATTCCAACGCTCGTTTTGAAGAATAGCTACATTGTTTTCTCTTTTTAATGCGCCAATTTGGTCGGTAATTTTCATTCGATTGCTTAAAATATCAAGAATTTTCTCGTCGTAATCATCAATTTTATTGCGAAGTAATTGTAACGAAAGTTGAAAATCTTCCTTGCTACATTGTGTATCTCTAATGATTAAATTACCAATTATCTCTAATAATTTTTCAGGGGTAACTTGTTGTGCCGCATCGCTCCAGGCTTCATCAGGTGTAATATGGGTTTCTATAATTAAACCATTGTAGTTTAAATCGAGTGCTTTTTGCGAAACTTCGGCAATTTTATTTCTGTTGCCTGTAATATGCGAAGGATCACAAATAAGTGGGATATCAGGAAAATGATTTTTAAAATCAATAGCGATTTGCCACTCTGGATTGTTGCGATAATTCGATTTTTCATACGTAGAAAACCCACGATGTATGGCGCCTACATTATTGATATTTGCATTTAAAACTCGTTCTACAGCCCCCAACCAAAGACTTAAATCGGGATTTACAGGGTTTTTTACCAATACAATTTTATCTGTTCCTTGTAAAGCATTGGCAATTTCTTGCACAGCAAACGGATTTACGGTAGTTCGAGCTCCAATCCAAAGCACATCGATATCGTGTAGAAGTGCTAATTCTACGTGTTGGGCATTGGCAACTTCTATAGCAATAGGCAATCCCGTTTCTTGCTTAGCACGCATAAGCCATGGCAAACCAATACTGCCTATGCCTTCAAATCCGCCAGGTCTGGTTCGAGGTTTCCAAATTCCAGCTCTAAAAATTGAAACTTTTGAGTTTTTTAATTGATGGGCTATTGCCAAAACTTGTTCTTCAGTTTCGGCACTGCACGGACCAGCAATGATTAGCGGATTGTTATTTTGAAATTGGTTGAGCCAATTATTATTTTTATCAAAATTCATAAAACAAAAATACTATTTTCCCGTTATATTCAGGAAATAAAAAATAAGTACATTTGCCCTAAATACTTGAACAATGTCTATAGAAGTAAAAGATATAACCAAATTGTACGGTTCGCAAACAGCATTAGATTCGGTTTCATTTGAAATTAAAAAAGGAGAAATTGTAGGTTTTCTTGGTCCGAATGGTGCCGGAAAATCAACGCTAATGAAAATATTGACGACTTTTTTGGAAGCCAATTCGGGCGAAGCCAAAGTGAATGGCTTTGATGTAAAAACGCAGGCTTTGGATGTGCAAAAATCGGTGGGCTATTTACCAGAACACAATCCGTTATATTTAGACTTGTATGTGCGCGAGTATTTAGAATTTAATGCCGATGTATACAAAGTACCAAAAGCCAGAATTGATGAGGTTATTGCGCTAACAGGTTTAACTGTGGAATGTCATAAAAAAATCGGACAACTTTCTAAAGGTTATCGTCAAAGAGTAGGGTTGGCAACTGCTTTGTTGCACAATCCAGATGTTTTAATTCTTGATGAACCAACAACAGGATTGGATCCGAATCAAATTGTTGAAATTAGAAATTTGATTAAAAATGCCGGAAAAAATAAAACGGTTTTTCTATCAACCCATATTATGCAAGAAGTGGAAGCAATTTGCGACCGTGTAATAATCATCGATAATGGTAAAATTGTAACCGATAAACAGCTTGAAAAATTAGTTTCTGATGTGCAACAACAAGTAATTGAAGTAGAGTTTGATAAAGCAATTCAAGAGGCAATGTTGGAATCTTTGACCGAATTAATTTCCTATGAAAACACAAAAGATAATCATTGGGAATTTGTTTTCGAAAGCGAAGAAGACAAGCGATCAGCTATTTTCGACTTTGCACAAGCACACGGTTTACGCACGCTTCAAATCTCATTGAAAAACAAAAATTTAGAAGCAATTTTTAGAGAAAAAACTAAAAAGTAACACAGATTTCATAAATTTTCGCAACTTGTTTTGGGTTGATTTATGAAATCCATGACTAATTACCACATCATAAAGCTTCTTGATTTTTTCTCTTTTCCAGCAAATTTCTCCAGCTTATAAGCTAATGAAAACATCACGTAGCGTTTTAAAACGGTGTTTTCAGAATCGGTGATTGATGTTGCAGATGCTTGTCGAGAATTGCTTTGGTTTTGATTCAAAATGTCGTACACTTTTACTTTGGCTGTAAGTTGTTTGTTGTAAAAACTGTACGATAAACTGGTATTCCATAGGTAAAAATCTTTTCGGTATCCATCGCTTATATTTGAGTTGTAAGTGTAACCAAAATCGTTTCCTAAGGTGAAATTCTTTGGTAAATAATTTGTAACTTGAATGTTAAAATTATGAGTAAAATACGATGTTTTGTCTATCACATAATTGGTGTACGATACAAAGTTTTTGGAATAATTATAAGAAGGATTTATAATTAATTTTTCGCCCAATTCATAATTGAAATTGATTCTTGGACTCAAAGTAATTGTTTGACTCGAATACATTACGCCATTGGTAAACCCTTTGTTTTCTGAGTAATTTCCATTGGTACGCAGGTTTAATCGATATTTTGCTTTATCGGTTTTAAAAGTTTTATTCCAATAAATACCCGTCCAGGAATTGAAAACACCGCTTACGTTTGTAAAAGTTGTGGTTCTTTTTCTGTTGGCATCATACGTAGAAACCGATACAATTCGATCGTCGTTAAAATTTCCGCCGGTATAAATTCCATAGCCTGTTTTGGTATTAAAATCATAATTTCTATAGGATAGTGAAGCAAAATGCGTTTTCGACGGATTTAGGTTTTCGTTACCAATCGTTGTGTTCAACGGATTCGAAATATCTTCCACTGGAAGAATTTGCGATGCAGAAGGCATATTTACATCATAACTATAATTTATCCATAGATTTTTGCTTTTAGAAAATTTAATATTTCCATAAATATTTGCCGATGGATAAATATATTTTCGGGTTAGATTGGTGTCTACACTTAAATAATTTGAAAAAGCATTATAATGAAAAATCTCTGTTCCTGCTTTGAAAGTAAGGTTAATTTTATTCTTATTAATAACAAAACCTGCAAACGGATTGATGCTTTTGTTGTTTGAATTTAAGACATTGCTTAATGGTGCATTTTCGGCAGTGTAATCTTGCGTTGTGGTATCAAAATCATTAGCGTTTCTTGATGAATTGGTTTGCGAAAGTCTTAAACTATTTCCAAATTTGATAGTAACAGAATCGGCAATGGGTTCTTGAAATTCAACTTCAAAAGTATTAGAATTTTGTTTGTATTTTGATTTTAAATATTGATTTCTAATATCGGCTGGTGTTGTATTTTGATAAAAAACGGTATTAGAATTGGTGAATTTATCTTCGTTTTCATCTTGAAATTCAGTATTCCAAGTGGCACTAAAGTAGCGTCCTTTGCGCTTGCGCGAAGATTTTGAAAATACGAATTCATTTTCAAAATTTATTTTGTCAGTATCAGTAATATTGCTAGAAATACTTTCGTTTACCAATCCATTTTCATCATACGATTTTTGAAACGAATTGTTTCTAAGTTTATTAAGCGATTTTGAAATTTTGGGTTGAATAACTATCGATGTCAAAGAATCGGGTTTAATTTCAACCATTGTATTTAAACTATTAGCAAAGTTGTCGTTGTTTGATTGTTCGCCCGAATTGGTTTCAAAAGTTCCGGTTGGTAAAAAGTTGATTTGATTGGTTCTGTTCGTGTTTTTGGTGTGCGCGCTGTTATGATAATAACTACCCGAAAGTTCCACTTTTTTGCCAAATTCATCAGAATAATTGGCGCCCACAAGATTCGATTGTGTAATTCCCGTACCGTTACCATAACGCCTGCCGTTTATACCAAAACTACCGTCGCTATTGGACCAATAGCTCATGTTACGACCGCCACCCATATTATCAAAAATCTCATCCATAGAAAAACCTATCGAATTGATATTGTTTGACGATGCCAAAACACTTACTTTGGTTTTATTTTTAAAGTAATTGATTAAACCACTGGTTTCATATCGCTTGCTCGAACCATAACCAGCCATGGCTTTTCCAAACAAGCCTTTGTTTTTCTTTTCGTCGATAGTAAGGTTAATGCTTGCATTGTTGGAACTTGCTTGCGCACCGGTTTTTTCTTCTTTTTTGCTTTTTGTATCGGTTACTTGTACTTTATTGATAATGTTTGAAGGCAGGTTTTGCAAAGCAATTTTTCCATCACTGCCAAAGAATGGTTTTCCGTTTACCAAAATCTGATTTACTTCTTTTCCGTTTACGGTAATTTTTCCTTCGCTGTCAATTTCCACACCGGGTAGCTGTTTTATGAGAGCTTCTACATTGGCATCTGGCCTAAGTTTAAAACTTGCTGCATTAAACTCCAACGTGTCTTTTTTGATACGAACGGGCGGAGTTTCTCTTTTAACCACTACAGCTTCGAGCGATTTTGGTGCTTCTTTCAAAAATAGTGTTCCTAAATGTTTGTCAGCAGTTATTTTTGGTAAATCTTCTTTAAAATCTTCATAGCCTACCATTGATATTTTGATTGAAATGGGCTCGTCTATTTTTGGACTACCTAATTTAAAATTTCCATTTTTATCTGAAATGGTGTATTCAACAATACTTGAATCTTTAATTTTTTTGAGATAAATAGTTGCTGATTCCAAAGCTATTTTTTTGTTGTCATCAACAATTTTTCCAGTAATTGTGTGTTTGTTTTGGCTTACAGAAACAGTAACGATACTTAAAGCGAAAAGAAGAAATAGTTTTTTCATAAAAGCGATTTGTAAGAAAACTTACAAAAATGTTATTTATTGTGTAAGGCATAAAAAAAACCGGAAAATTTTCCCGGTTTTTTGAAGTTATTGGAGTTTTATTTTTTTCTTAAAACTTTTAAAGAATCAAGCGCGTATTGATTTGTTGGATCTAGAGCCAATGTCTTGTCGAAATATTCGATAGCTTTAGTTTTATCTGTGTTAGCATAATGTGCAGCCAAACCGTTATAGGCTTCTACCATTTTCGATTTGTTTTTTGTAACTTCTTCGGTTCCTTTTGCTGTAATTAAATCTGCATATTTTGTGTAGTTTTCGGCCATGATAGCATCTTTTTCTAAAGCAGAATTGATACGAGCTTTAACGATATACGACTCGGCATACGAAGGGTCTGAAGCGATAACTTTGTCTAAAGCCAAGCTTGCTTTTTCCATAGATGTAACATCAAGTTCTTTTAATGATTTTCCACGGTTTAGAGTGTAAACAGTAAAAGCATAGTAAAGGTTGTTTTCGTCAAAATATTTAATTTCAGGATTTGAAATTCCTAATTCAAATATTGAAGCAGCAGCACTGTAATTTTTAGCAGCAAAGAATTTTTTTCCTAATTCGTTTAATGAATTTGCTAAAGTGTATTCTGCCGTTACAGCACCTTTTAAATCATTATATCCTGATTGAAATAGGGTTTGGTCTGTTTTATCGGCAACAGCGGTTGCTTTTGCAATTTTTGCCAAGCCTAAATAATAATGATCGGCTTGAATTACTTTTACACCTTTTCCAATAAAATCAGATAGCGGTTTAATTGCGCCATCATAATTGCCATTTTCGTACGCAGCATATCCTAAATAACGTAAAATTCTTGGGTTTACATTATCTAATTTTTTCATTTCATTGGCTTCTGTTTCAAGTGCTTTGTAGTCTTTTGCTAAGATTAAAAAATCGGCATGACGCATACGTGATGCTAATGAATAATCGGTCATTTGCATGTATTTTTCATAATAACCCAATGCTTTTTTGATATTATCATCGTAAGTGCTTGGTTTGTTCATTGCCCAGTTATAATGTGTTTCTGCCAATTCTCTATAAACTGGCCCGTAATTAGCATTAGTAGCAATAACTTCATTGAATAACTTTACAGCTTCGTCGTAGCTTTTGGCGCCTTTTAGTAAAACACCTTGTTGCATTTTAGCGCGGACAGAACCCGAATCAGCTAATAAAGCATCGCGGTAAGCCGAATAAGATTCGTTTTGATTTTTGCTTTTATAATACACATCACCCAAAGCCAAATCGATATCTGCATTTACAGTGTTGCCAATAAGTTCTTTAGCTTTTTTAAGTTGTGCAATGGCGGCAGTATAATTTGGTTTTTCAGAATTCATGTAGGCATAAGCCACATATACATACGGCGTTATGTCTTTCTTTTTTACCGATTTGGTAACTTCTTCAAATTTTGATTGTGCAGCAGCGGCATCGCCTCTGTCTAAATCTAATTGACCCAAACCAATATTGTTTAGTTTGCCATCATCAGAAGCGGCAAGTCCATTATTAAAAGCTACTTTAGCAGAATCTGCATAATCTTGTTTTAGGTATACATTTCCTAATAAAAAGGCAGCTTTACCATTGTTTGAATTGCTTTTTATGATGTTTTTTAACAACGATTTTGCGTTTTCATATTTTTCTGCATCAATAGCTTTGATGGCAGTGTTTAAATCTTGTGCTTTTGCCATCGTGGTTAAAAATAACACAGCACTTAAGGTTGTAAATTTATTCATTTTCATTTATTTATCTTTTTTGGATTAAATACTATTTCGAGTTACTATTTTTCGAGATGGAATTCTGGTAGGCGCTAATCCTGATTTTAATACAATTCGTTGTCCTATTTCGCCTGCTACAAATGAGGCAAATCCTGTTCCTAAACCGTCGTAACCTTGACAGTTGATAATGTACAAATCGCGTGCCAAAGCATATTTTTTGGCGGCGAGGTTTTCTTGCGATGGGTAGTAATATTTGCCATCGGTATGTTGTAAATACATTGGATAAACTTTGTCTATAAGCGATTGTATTTCGGCTGAAGGTTGTGTGAGCCAATTTAAACCCACAACACCGATAAGACCTTGGTTTTCGGATACGTACTTTACAACTTCTTCATTGGTTTTAAGTGTAAAAACTTTATCCTTTGGGAAATCTTGCACGCCTGCTAATTTCATCAAATAATTGATAGTACTCGAGTTAGCATTATCAAAAACCAATCCTTTGATTTTTGATGGATTGTTTTTTAAAACATTTTTTATTTCAGTTAATGAAATTAAAGAGTCATTTTTTTGATTGGAAATAAGAGCAATTCCATCGGTGGCAAATGGTGTTTCTGTTGGTGTAACTTTACTTTTGCTAAATATTTTGTGTTCTTCTTTGGTTAGTTTTCTTGGTAAAACCAACACTTTTGTTTTGCCTGTAGTTAAGGCATTGATGCACTCAATTTCTGATGTTGGAGTAAGATTTAATTTGGCTTGATACGAATTTTCAAAAACCATGACTTCGTCTTCTACAATTGGGAAGACGCTTTGATCAATGTATATTGAGATATTACCAGTGAGAATAGTATCTTGGGTTTCGGTTTTTGAGTTGTTTTTACAAGCCCAAAACACTACCGAAACAATAAGAAGTAAAAGGGTTATTTTGAAAATTTTATTCTTCATTGTTTTTAATCAATCTAATAAAGCGTATAAAGGAATAAACAATTACTAAAATTCCCAAACTATAGCGGGCATTTTGTGAAATATTTAACGGAATTTTATTCCAAAATAGTAACATGCAGCCCAAAACAAAGTAACATAGGAAAAACAAAATTCCTAATAACAAAAGAAACCGCTCTTTGAGCGATTTCTTTTGAAAATTTGATATCAAGGTTCCAAACATTATTCTTCTGGATTTTGAATCGTAAACGGTTGTTGGAATGTACAGCGTACCGGTTTACCATTTTGCATTGCCGGCGACCATCTTGGACTTTTCTTGATAGCTTTTACTGCTTCGGCTCCAGCGCCATATCCTATATCTTTTAGGATTTTAACATCGGTAAGAGAGCCGTCTTTTTCTACTGTAAAGGCTACCATTACTGTTCCACTTAGTCCTGGTTCATCTGGCGGAGAGAAATTTCTTTGTAAGAAATCTCTAAAACTACCATTGAACTTAGGTTGTACTTCTACACCTGCCGAAGAATATACATTGTTGTCTTCTTGTATAATTTCAGTTTTTTTAGGGCCTTCATCGTATTTATTTGGAAGATTTAAACTTGCATCTTCATCTGCTTTTTGGTTTTTGTCGGCAGCTTTTTTATCTTTCAAATCATCTACTTTTGGGGGGTCTTCGGTTACGTCCTCTTTTTTAGCCACTACGGGTTTAGTAAACTTTACAGTTTCTACTGGTGGTGGAGGTGGAGGTGGAGGTGGAGTGTTTTTTGGAATTTCCTTTTTCTCCTCTTTTTTTGGTACGTTGTCGAGTTTTACTTTGCGCACTTCTACTTGCTCTTCTGAAGAACCTTTGCTGAAAAATTCTGAGATTTTTGGAGTAAGTACTGCGGCACTAAAAACTAATGTTCCTATGCCAAGTGCAATTAAATTGGTTTTACTCATTGTGTTTCTCAATTCGTAAGCACCATAACTCTTGTTACGTCCATCAAAAACGATGTCTAACCATTGCTTATTAAAAAGATCTAATTTCATACGTTACTTTTTTAGGTTAAACAAGAATTATTTATTGAGCTCTGCAGCTATTGTTTTTTCTTTACCATCAAGATCATTAACTATTGCATAGGTTGGTACTTTGCATATAGCCATTTCATCAAGTATATCTACTACGTTTCTGTAGGTTGATTTGTCGGTAGGTTTTATAATCACAATAAGACCTTTTTTTGGGTCTTGCATTACTTCGGGTACTTCTTTTACAAATTTTAAAAGCACTTTGCGTAAACCGTCTTTACCGTATGTTTGTGGGCTTGGGCCATCAAAAGGGGTGTCTACTAATCCTCTAAACCATGTTATTTTGTTATCCTTTCCAAGAATTAGTGTGATGGTTCTACGCTCATCAACTTTTATGTCTTCTGTTTTGTCATCTTTTTTGTCTTCCTTGTCAGGTAATGCCAAATTCATAGATTGCGGCTTAGATAAAGTTGTTGTTAACATAAAGAATGTTATCAAAAGGAATGCCAAATCTACCATTGCGGTAAGGTCAACACGGGCATTGGCTTTTTTACTTCTTACCTTACCACCGTCTTTTTTGCCACCGCCACTGTCATTTAATTCTGCCATTTTTTCTTTGCGTTTATGTTAATAATCTTTACCTCTTAAACCTGTTACTAAATCGAATTGGTTGATTTTTTGTTTTTGCAGTAAATCCATTACCAATTTTATTTTTGGGTAACTTAATTTTGCATCGCCTTTGATAGCGAAGTTGAGTTCTTTTTTATCATTACCCAACTCGATGTTTGCTTGACGTGCAGTGTACATCCAGTTGAATAATTGATTTGCTTTACCTTTTTCTTCTGTGCTTGCAATCGTGTCATAAGGAATTCCTTTTTGTACTCCTTTTTTGTTTCGATCTGCGCTTCTTATTCCGATTAAACTTGGTAATTCATCAATAGGAACTCCAAAGCTTTCCATAAGTGCAAATTGCTCTGTTTGTTGTGGAGTAAAGGTTACGCCGTATTTTTGCCCCATAAGTTCGAGGGTTTTTGCACGGAGTTCTCTACCTTTTATATCAACAAAAATGCTTTCTTCGCCTGGTTTTTCGCTATTTCCTACTGTAATTATCATTAAGTCTTTTTCGGGAAGTTTGTCTTTAACGGTAGAGTTTGGGGTATCTACAGTTAGAGGCTCTGGCACACGTGCCGTAGCTGTAAGAATGAAGAAAGTAAGCAACAGGAAAGCCACATCACACATAGCGGTCATGTCTATAGCGGTTGACTTTTTTGACATTTTTATTTTAGCCATAATTTCCTTTACTTAAATTTCTAATATTCTTGGTTATTATTTTAAACTTCCTTTCATTCTTCTATAAGTGTTTACAAGAGCTGTTGCAGCTTCGTCTATAGAGTAGGTTAAAGTGTCTATTTTTGATGTGAATAGGTTATAGGTAACAATGGCTAATGCTGATGTAGAGATACCTGTAGCTGTATTGATAAGTGCTTCAGAGATACCGTTTGCAAGCTGTGCTTGGTCTGGAGTACCTGCAGTTGCTAATGCCGCAAACGCTTTAATCATACCAGTTACTGTTCCTAATAATCCTGCTAATGTTCCTAAAGATACTAATGTAGAAAGGATAGTCATGTGTTTTTCTAACATTGGCATTTCTAATGTTGTAGCTTCTTCTACTTCTTTATGAATCATTTCTGCAGCTTCTTCGCTGTTGAAACCTTCTTTTTTAACAGCTTGATATTTTATCAAACCAGCTTTGATAGCATTGGCTACCGAGCCTTTTTGTTTGTCGCAGTTGTCAATAGCGTTTTCAATTTCGCCTTGAGCAATGTTTCCTTGTACTTTTTTCAAGAATTGGTCTAAGTTTCCTGTTCCAGAAGCTTTAGAAATAACCATGAAACGCTCTACAGAAAAAACAATTACCATAAGTAAAAGTCCCATAAGCACTGGTACAATAGCTCCACCTTTGTAAACCATACCCATGTAGTTTCCTGGTAGTGGATGACCTTCGTTGTTTCCGCCTTCAAAATTTGATCCTGCACCCATAATGAATTTCCATACAATCCATCCTACGATAATACACGCTACAATAACTACTGCAGTGATGATGCTTCCACCATTAGAACCGCTGTCTTTTTTTACGTTTGCCATTTTTAAAAAATTTTAGTTTTAATAATTTATTGATTAGTTGTTAATAAACTTGAATTGAGCAAATTTATATTATATATGGAATAAAACAAACTTTTTTTAAAATATGTGGATATTTTTATGGTTATAGTTTAAAACTTTGTTGTTGCTTACCATATTTTTAAATTTGGAAATGTGTGGTATATAATTATTTACTCTTTTTTAGTAAAACGAAAGAAGGTTGTTTTTAGTATATAAATTAACAAAAGTTTAATAGTAAAGAAGATTTCAAAACAAAGAGAAAAGGAATTTTTTTAAAAAAATATTGGTAATTTGCATTTTTAAAAGAGAATAAATGAAAAGCTTTTTCACTATTGGATTGCTCATTTTGTCGAATATTTTTATGACATTCGCTTGGTACGGACATTTAAAATTTAAAGAACTCAAATGGTTTGAAAACGCTGGGATTGTAACTATTGTACTGATAAGTTGGGGGATGGCGCTTTTTGAGTATTTTTTTCAAGTACCAGCCAACAGAATTGGGTATGAAGAAAATGGCGGTCCATTTTCGTTAGTCCAACTCAAAGTGATTCAAGAAGTTATTACGCTTGTGATTTTTGTCTTGTTTTCTTTGATTTTTTTTAAAAATGAAACTTTTCGATGGAATCATTTTGTAGGATTTGGGTTTTTGGTTTTGGCTGTTTACTTCATCTTTAAGAAATAAGTATAAAAAAACCAAGAATTTTTGTTCTTGGTTTTATAGTATTTTAAATTTATTTTTTTCTTTCAAAAGGCATGCCTTCTAAATCTGGACCATTTTTACGCATTCTGTCTTGGCGTTCTTTGGTGTTCTTTTCCCATTTTGCAAATTGATCGGCAGTAAGAATTGATTTGAATTCATTATCAAACTTTTCTTTAAAAGCATCACGGTCATTTTTCATATTAAGTCTTTGCTCTTCTGTAGGTTTTTGACCAGTTTTACGAATTTCCATCATTTTTTGTTGCATATCCAAACGTCCTTGGTGTTGTCTTGCATACATGTCTTTAAGTTTTGCAACTTGGTCGTCAGTAAGGTCAAGTTCTGCTTTTAATTTAGTAGCTTGGAGATCAATTCTTTTTTCTTGAATTTCTTTACGCTCTTGAGGTGTAATGTCTGCATTTCTTTTTTCCATTTTTTCCTGAGCAAAACTTGTAGCTCCTAAAGCAAGGATTGCTACAACAAGCAATTTTTTCATATGTATTTCTTTTTATGGTTAAACTATTGGTTTGAATGACAAATGTAAAAAAGGTTTAATCATATTTCAATATTTTATGAATTTATTATGAAAAATTACTGTTTGTGATTACAATCATAAAAAGCAACACCATTCCCGATGGAAATTTGTACTTGAAATTTTAAACTTAAACTATTATGAAAAAAATTATTTCACTATTTGTCATAACTCTTTTACTATACTCTTGTGGAGGAAAAAAAGAAAATACAGAAAACGAATATAATCCTGGTGGAAATGAAAAGACCGAAGACGCTGCATCTTATGATCCTAATCGTGGTGAAGGAAAGTTTGATAAAGTAGAGTTAGGAGCAACTTTAGACCAAGCTATGGCTACCAAAGGCGAAGAAATTTCAGGCGTAAAATGTACATCATGTCATAAATCAACCGATGAAAAATTAGTAGGGCCAGGTTGGAAAGGTGTTACCGAGCGTAGAAAACCAGAATGGATTATGAATTTTATTACCAATCCAGACCCTATGATCGATAAAGATCCAGAAGTACAAGCACAACTCGAGATATGTTTGGTACGCATGCCAAATCAAGGATTAAGCGATACAGAAGCAAGAGATATTCTTGAGTATATGAGAAAAATTGATGGTGTAAAATAAATCTCGATAAAACTAATAATCATATTCAGATAAAATCATGAGAAATAAATTTATAGCTGTAATAGCAATACTAGGTTTAGGAAGCACTTTGTTTACTTCTTGCAGACCTAAAGATTCGGGTAGCGCTGCCGAAGGAAATGCCGAAAAAGCCTATGTTGCACCTGGTAAATTCGACGAATTTTACAACTTTGTTTCAGGCGGTTTTAGTGGTCAGCTTAGCGTGTACGGGCTCCCGAGCGGACGATTGTTCCGAGTTATTCCTGTCTTTTCGGTAGATCCAGAAAAAGGCTGGGGCTATAGCGAAGAAACCAAACCCATGCTTAATACTTCGCAAGGATTTGTGCCTTGGGACGATTTGCATCATACCGAAATGTCGCAAACCAATGGCGAAGTAGACGGAAGATGGGTTTTTGGTAATGCCAACAACACGCCTCGTATCGCTCGTATTGATTTAAAAACTTTTAAAACAGCAGAAATAATTGAATTACCCAACAGTGGCGGAAATCACTCATCGCCATTTATTACCGAAAACACCGAATATGTTGTTGCAGGAACTCGTTTTAGCGTTCCGCCAGATTATTCTAATGGCGATGTAGCAATTAATACCTATAAAGAAAACTTTAAAGGGCATATTAGTTTTGTAAAAGTTGGGAAAGACGGTACAATGGACTTGGCTTTTCAAATAGTAACTCCAGGAGTTAATTTCGATTTATCGCATGCTGGTAAAGGCAAATCTCACGGCTGGTTTTTCTTCTCATGTTATAATACCGAGCAGGCAAATACATTATTAGAAGTAAATGCATCTCAAAAAGATAAAGATTTTATTATGGCTGTAAATTGGAAAAAAGCCGAAGAATATCTCAAAGCTGGTAAAGCAAAAAAACAAGCTGTAAAATACGCACACAACAAATGGAATGAAAAAACGCATAGTGCCACATCAGAAATAAAAACCGAAGTAATGGTACTTGATGCCGCAGCACTAAAAGATATTTGTTACATGATTCCTTGTCCAAAATCACCACACGGTTGCGATGTAGATCCGTCTGGAGAATACATTGTTGGTTCAGGAAAATTAGCAGCGTTAATCCCTGTATTTAGTTTTGATAAAATGATAAATGCTATCAATTCTAAAAAATTTGAAGGTAATTATGGAGGAATTAATGTAATAAAATACGAAGCAGCATTACACGGCGAAGTTCAAAAACCAGGATTAGGACCATTACACACCGAATTTGACGGAAGAGGAAATGCCTACACTACATTCTTTGTATCATCAGAAGTTGTAAAATGGGATATTAAATCATTAAAAGTATTAGACAGAGTGCCAACGTATTATTCTGTAGGACACTTGTGTATTCCTGGTGGCGATAGCAAAAAACCTTTCGGTAAATACTTAATTGCATACAACAAAATCACCAAAGATCGATATTTACCAACAGGGCCAGAGTTGTCGCAATCGGCTCAAATATTTGATATCAGTGGCGACAAGATGGAAATGATTCTCGATTTTCCTACTATTGGCGAACCACACTATGCGCAAGCAGCTCCTGCCGATTTGATACGTAATAACGGTCAATTAAAATTCTATAAAATTGCCGAAAACCATAATCCGTATGTTACCAAAGGCGAAAAAGAAGCCAAAGTGGTTCGAGAAGGAAATAAAGTACATGTGTACATGACCTCAATTCGTTCGCACTTTGCTCCAGATAATATCGAAGGTGTAAAAGTAGGCGATGAAGTTTATTTCCATGTAACCAATTTAGAACAAGATTGGGACGTACCGCACGGTTTTGCTATAAAAGGTGCCGATAATGGCGAGTTACTTATAATGCCGGGCGAAACTACTACCTTGAAATGGTTGCCAAAAAAAGCTGGTATTTTCCCAATGTATTGTACCGATTTTTGTAGTGCATTGCACCAAGAAATGCAAGGATATGTGCGAGTATCACCAGCCGGAAGCAGTGTTCCTATTTCATATAGTGTAGGAACCAATTTACCCGCTCCCGCAACAAAATAGAATAAATTAATAAAAAAGGAGCAACCAAAAATTGCTCCTTTTTAATTCAAAACCTATGAAAAATTCAAAAATATCCAATCTGTCAAAAGGATTATTATTACTAACAGCCATATTATTTATAGGTTCGCTATTTGTGCCTTTATGGCGGATAGAACTCAACGCACCACAATATCCAGAAGGATTAGCGTTACAACTTCATGCTAATAAAATTGGCGGCGATGTCGAAATCATAAACGGACTCAATCACTACATTGGCATGGCAACTTTGCATTCCGAAAACTTTTTTGAATTTTCGATACTGCCTTATATTTTCTCATTATTCGGAATAGTTTCTGCGATTTTAATTTTTATTAATAGAAAAAAAGCAGTACTCGTGTTTTTTGCATGCTATGTACTATTTATAATTTTAGCAGCCATCGATTTCTATAGATGGAATTACGAATATGGTCATAATCTTGATCCTAATGCGGCTATCAAAGTTCCGGGCATGGCATATCAACCACCACTTATCGGATATAAGCAGTTGCTAAATTTTGCAGCTTATTCAATTCCTGATATTGGCGGATGGCTACTTACTGGTGCAGCCGTTTGTTTGTTTATAGTGTTGTTCAACGAATATAATCTGATTAAAAAAATTAAAAAATGAAATATAAATTCTTCACACTCATTGGTGCTTTTTTATTGTTTTCGTGTAATTCAAAAAATCCGCAACCCATAAAACTCAATACAGACAATTGCGATTTTTGTAAAATGACGATAGCCAATGCGCCATTTGCCACACAACTTATTACAGATAAAGGACGATGCTATAAGTTTGACGATGTTTCTTGCATGATACAATACCAAAAAGAAAACGAAACAGCTAAAAACGCTACGCTTTATGTAGCAAATTTTGCAAATGAAAAGCAATTTATACTTGCAGCAAAAGCATTTTATTTAGAAGAAGGAACTATAAGTTCGCCCATGCAAGGCAACACCATAGCCTTATCAAATGAGCAAGAAAGAGCAACATATCAAAAAAAATTCAACGCACAAGTTACAACTTGGAATAAAATGTATGCAGCGTACTAAAAATTATTTTTTTCGGATATTATTACAAATATTATTGCTTTTACCTATTGGTAATTTGCATGCAACAATCATCAATGTAGGCAAAAATTATCCAATAAAATCAATAAAAAAAGCACTGCTTATAGCCAAAAAAAACGATGTAATTCAAATACATAAAGGCATATATCGCGAAGGAAATATTAGCATAAATAAAAAAATCAAACTAATTGGAAAAGAATATCCGATTGTAGATGCTCAAAAAAAAGGAGAAGTATTTTCGATACTTGCCGATAGTGTAGAAATTCGTGGGTTTAAAATTATAAATTCAGGATTTGCTGCACTCGATGATCCTTGTGGTATCAAGGTGTATAACAAAACCTTTGCCCAGATTTATGATAATATTTTAGATAATAATTTCTTTGGAATCTACTTGCAAAACTGCACCAATTCTATCGTAAAAAGAAACAAAATAAAAGCCTACGGCAAAGAAGAGCAGCTTATTGGCAATGGTATTCATTGCTGGAAAAGTCAAAATATTCAAATAATTGGTAATGTCATACAAGGTCATCGCGACGGAATTTATCTTGAGTTTGTAACCCAATCTATAATTTGGCGCAATATTTCTTCGAAAAATATTCGATATGGTTTGCATTTTATGTTTTCGAATGACGATTCCTATATTTCTAATATTTTTAAAAACAATGGCGCAGGCGTTGCAGTAATGTTTACCAAAAACGTAAAAATGTTCAATAATACTTTTGAAGAAAATTGGGGCGATGCTGCCTACGGAGTTTTGCTCAAAGAAATATCCGATAGCTACATTTTTAATAACCGATTTGTAAAAAATACAGCAGCAATTTACATGGAAGGTACATCTCGTGTTAAAGTCGAAAAGAATGTTTTTCAATCAAATGGTTGGGCAATGAAAATTCAGGCGAGTTGTATGGATAATCAAATAACTAATAATAATTTTCTGAAAAACACTTTTGATGTTAGTACCAATGGTAGCCTGGTTTTAAACACCTTCAATAGTAATTATTGGGATAAATACGAAGGATACGATTTAGACAAAAACAACCAAGGCGACGTGCCTTATCATCCTTTAAGTTTATTTGCGGTATTAACCGAAAAAAACAATGCAACCATGTTGCTATATCGCAGTTTTATGATTTCGTTATTAGACAAATCCGAAAAGACATTACCCAGTATTACACCCGATGATTTTATAGATAACACGCCACAAATGAAAGCCATACCATTATGATTTCTATACAAAATATAAACAAAAAATTTGGAAAATTGCAGGTGCTCAACAACATTAATCTACAATTTAATAAAGGCGAATGTATAGCACTAATTGGACCAAATGGCTGTGGAAAAACTACACTTATCAAAGCCATATTAGGAATGGTTTTACCCGATAGCGGAACCATTTCATGCAATAATACCAGTATTAAAGATGCTTATTTGTACCGAGAAAATATTGGGTATATGCCACAAATTGGACGTTATCCCGATTCGATGACCATTGGCGAAATCATAACAATGGTAAAACAAATCCGAAACCGTACTGAGGATTTAGACGAAGAGTTAATTACAACTTTTCAATTACAAGAAATGTATACAAAAAAAATGCGTACACTTTCGGGCGGAACAACCCAAAAAGTAAGTGCGGTTTTGGCATTCTTGTTTAACCCCGATGTTTTAATTCTTGATGAACCCACAGCAGGACTCGATCCGTTGGCTTCCGAAATGTTGAAAGAAAAAATTATTAAAGAAAAACAAAAAGGAAAACTCATATTAATTACGTCGCATTTGTTAAGCGAATTAGACGATCTTATAACCGAAATTGTTTTTATGCAAGATGGAGCAGTGCACTTCCATAAAAAAATAAATCAATTACAAGAAGAAACCAGTCAAACAAAAATTTCAAAAGCCATAGCAACCGTTTTAAAAAATAAAGCATGCAAAGAATTATCAAAATAATACTTGTCGATATTTTAAAAAACAAAGTCATACTGGCATACACCGTGTTGTTGGCAATTTTGTGTTGGAGTTCGTTTGCGCTCGAAGATAATGCTGCAAAAGGAATGCTCACAGTGTTAAACGTAATTTTATTTACCGTACCGTTAGTATCCATTCTTTTTGGAACCATATATTTATACAATAGTTCCGAGTTTATAGAACTGCTTTTAAGCCAACCAATAAAGCGAAATAAAATTTGGATTAGTTTATACCTGAGTGTTTCGTTAGCAATGGCAACGGCTTTTTTCATAGCTGCAGGCATACCATTGTTGGTAAATTCGCCCAATGTTTTAGGTTGTATTATGCTGGCAATGGGTATTGTTATTAGTGTGTTGTTTGTTTCGTTGGCTTTTTTGAGCGCCATTTTTACGCGCGACAAAGCAAAAGGAATTGGTGTTTCTATTATGGTTTGGATTTATTTTGCATTGCTTTTTGACGGCATCATATTATTTCTAATGTTTCAATTAGCAGATTATCCCATAGAAACAATGATGGTTGGATTAGCCGCTTTAAATCCGATAGATTTAGTTCGAATTCAAATTTTATTACAACTCGATGTATCAGCAATGATGGGCTATACGGGTGCTATTTTCAAAAACTTTTTTGGTACCGAATCTGGATTGATGGCTTCCTTTTTACTGTTATTGTTATGGATCGTAATTCCTTTTTTAATATCGCTTAAAAAATTTAAAACCAAAGATTTGTAAATTTTATAGAAACAAAGAAGTCTGATAGTTAGTTTTTCTTTTCTATGATTAAAGTCATAATAGATTTTAGCGCAGTTATGTAATATTGAAAAAAAATAATTTAACATGAAAACATTAGAACATAGTACAGTAGGAGAAGTAGTTGCAGATGATTATAGAGCAGCAACAATATTCTCAAAATACGGAATTGATTTTTGTTGCAAAGGCAATCAAACTATAGAAGAAGCTTGCCAGAAAAAAAATATCAATCCAGCAAAAATTCAAGAAGAAATAGCGGCAATAATCAATACAACTTCCACAACCGAGCCCGATTTTAAATCTTGGTCTACCGATATGCTTATAGATTACATCGAAAAAAAACACCATAAATATGTAGAAGAAAATTCGGGTTTGTTATTGGTGTATCTCAATAAACTCTGCAAAGTACACGCACAACGGCACCCAGAATTATTGGAAATTGAAATGCATTTCAAAAATTCGGTTGGCGATTTGGCACAACACATGAAGAAAGAAGAATTGGTTTTGTTTCCATTTATCCGAAAAATGCTCATGGCTTTAGATGAAAACATTTCTTTAGAAAAACCTCGTTTTGGTACTGTAGAAAATCCGATTGCAATGATGATGCACGAGCACGATAACGAAGGCGAACGTTTTCGGTTTATAGCCGAATTGTCTAATAATTACACACCACCAGCAGATGCTTGCCAAACCTACAAAGTAACTTTTGCCTTGCTAAAAGAGTTTGAAGAAGATTTACACAAACACATACATTTAGAAAACAACATCTTGTTTCCGAGAGCTCAAAAATTAGAAACAAAGTTGTATTCTGTGTAATATTTGTTAGAAAATAATAATGGCAACAATAAAAAGGATATGAAAAAAGACATCAAAAATCGGAAAGATATAGAAATGATAATAGCTAATTTTTACGAAAAAGTAAAAACCGATAGCGAAATTGGCTATTATTTTAGCGAAGTAGTTCCTGTAAATTGGGAGTTGCATCTTCCGTTAATGTGCGATTTTTGGGAAAATATCTTGTTCTTTACCGCCAATTACGATGGTAATCCTATGGAAGTTCACAAACGATTAAACCAAAAAACCAATATGGAATACAAGCATTTTTTGCGTTGGAATGAATTGTTTAAAGAAACTATCGATGCATATTATCAAGGAGAAAAAGCGCAAGAAATGAAAAATAGAGCAAGCAATATTGCTCAAGCCATGATAGCCAAAACAGTAGAAAACAAAAATGCGGAACATTAAATTCCGCATTTTTTATCTAAACTAATAATATAACCTTTCTAATTTATTTTGGCAATAAAACATCGTTTATAACATGTATTACCCCATTTGAAGTTTCTATAGAAGAAACAATTTCTATGCCATTTACAAAAGTTTTTCCGTCTTTTTTGGTGATTTTTACTTTTTGTGGTGTAACCATTTCAAACTCTTGACCATCTTGCATATAATCGGTTTTTAAAACACCAACATAGGTATGATAACCCAAAACATCGGTAAGTTTTTCTTTGTTTTCTGGTTTCAACAAATCATCAACAGTACCTTTTGGGAGTTTGTCGAAAGCGGCATTGGTTGGTGCAAAAACAGTAAACGGTCCGGCATTGCTAAGCGCATCAGCCAGTCCGGCAGCTTTTACAGCAGTTACCAAAGTTGTGTGGTCTTTGCTTCCCGCAGCTACCTGTACAATGTTTGGGTTTGATGTTTCGTCTTTTACACCACTTTGTCCTACACTTTCGGTTTGTGTAGCATCAGTAGTTTCGGTTTGAGATTCGGGTGAATTTTCTTTACAGGCAGACAGTAATACAAAACTGCTTGCCAACAAAAAATAAATAGATTTTTTCATGATAAAAATGCTTTAAAATTGCATAGCAAAGTAACAATAGTTACCAAACTTTTTTTATGAGCGCAATCATAAAGGCTGCTTATTTTCAGTGTTTTGTATTGAAAATAGAGCCGTAATTAAAATTCCAAAAGACATAATAAATGCAGCTGCAAAAAGCAATTCATTTACATACGGAATCACAAAATAATCAAACGAAGCAATACCTTGAACAGCAAGTGTAACTTCATTAAAAATTACACCTATAGAGAAAATAACGATGCCGTATTTTATAGGTTTAAATACTTTTAGATACTTATTGACATAAATGTAAAAAAGTAAAAACAATGTAATTATAGCAAGCAAAACCAAATGCAAATACGCAATAACAATGGGTCGGAAGCCAAATGCAAGTTTGCTTACATAAGGTATTGTAGAACCCAGTTGTAATAGAAGTTTTAAACTTAAAGCAAAAGCTACAAAGAGTAAAATGTATCGTAATAAAAAAGAAGAATTTTGTAACTGTTGTTTTTTTGATTTTAAATTAATTATAAAATAAAACCAGGTACATACCTGAATAAAAGCACCAAACACACCTAAAAAGTACAACCAAATAGGTAGCTGCATCCATAATATCGACAGTAGATAAGTAGGAATACAAGCTAAGAAAAATAAATTAAAGGTATTGTTAAAAACTCGATTTGTACAAATTTCGATATTTAAAAAATGATACAACAAACCCATGCAAGCAAAGAAAAACCAACCGTTGTACTGAAAATGTAAATAATAATAGATAGATGCTAAATATTCATTTTGATATAAATTTTTAGTAATCATCATGTAGGCAAGCGCCAAAGTTCCGAATGAGGAAATTACATTAAAAAAAATAGCTGCTCTAAACCACTTTAAAACAAGATTTTTTGCAGACAAAAGCGCAGAGTCTTTTATAAAAGTATATCCAAATAAAAGAGAAACCAATAACGATAATGTAGAAAAAATAATAGAGATAACACCATATCCTGTAAACATAAAAGATAGAAGCATAGCAAAACTACACAGCAAATTGAGAGTAATGATTTTGTTATAAAGATTTGCTTTAAACACCAAGTTTTCTTTAGAGATTTTTTTCTCTAAATAAGCAATCATTAAAACCATCAAAGTGTGGCTTATCCAAGCAGTAAATGCAAAATGCGAATGCGATTCTTGTAAATGTTTTTGATCAAAATACGGAAACTCAAATCCTATTTTGTATCGCATTATCAAACCTAAAACCGAAACAATAAACAAATTAAAAACCGAAAATTTCAACCAAAAAGCAGTTTTAAACGAAGGCATTTTTTTTAAAAATAAATTTTATGATTAATGATTTCAATTTTGTTTTCTTTTTTCATCTTAGTAAAAACTCGGATTACAGTTTCTACTCGCAAACCTGTAAAATTGGCAATTTGTTGTCGTGTAAATGGCACAAGTTGTTTTTCGGTAGATTTTACTTTTTTGTGTATTTCCAAAAAAGCCATAATTCTATATTCGGGTTTTTGATTGATAATCGTTTTTGATGTTATAGATTTTGAATGAATACGATTGGCAAGCAATAGCAAAAATGATTTTTGAAATTGAGGATATTCATCTAAAATTTTTAAAATTTTCTCTTTCGATAATTTAATTATTTTAGAATTTTCGCAGACAATAGCCGTTGCAGGATAGGTTGCGCCTATGAATAACGGTGGTTCGCCAAAACTGTTTCCGTTGTAAAAATAACCTTGAGTAAATTCTTTTCCATCATCGTTGATGTTAAACATTCGTACGCTTCCTTCTACTATTTGAAAATAAAAATGCGCAAACTCGTTTTCTCTAAAAATGATTTCATTTTTTTGATATTCTTTTGCGATAGCACCCCAAGAGTAAAGTAAATCTAAATCTAACGACATAAAAAAGATAGCATTGATTTTTACAAATGCAGTTGAATAGTACAAATGTATTTCAAAAAACGCTACAAATATATGATTTCAATCATATTTGTATTTTACAAAAAAAGCTGTAAATCAAAAATTTACAGCTTTAAAAAAACAAATGTATAATTATTATTTTTCTTCTTCTTTATACTCTGTTATAGAATTGTATAATGAAGGATTTGTGGCTTTAATTTTTTCTTGATCTCCGGTAGAGAAAGCAGCCATAAACTTTTTTCCATATTTTGTAAACACAGCTTTTTTGTCCTCTGGTGTGGTTACTTGGGTCATAGCTTCATTTCTCATTACTAATAAGTGAGATAAATCGCCATGAAGTTGTTCGCTAATTGTAACAATTTTTCCAAGTTCTCTAACTGTTGTAGCGGCTTGTACTTTTGGGTTGTCAAAATCACTTTTTTTAGCTTCTTGTGCGTTGGCTCCTAAAGCAAGGATAGCCACAACAAGCAATTTTTTCATATTTTTTTATCTTTTAAAGGTTAAACTAAAGATTAGAATGGCAAATATAGAAAAGGTTTAGTTTTTAATAAAATTTTATAATTGTAATGAAATATGACTATAATCATAATAAATATTTCTATAGATGTTATATTTTTGCACTGTGAAAAAAGTAGCACTCATTATAGCACTATTTATCATGGTAAAGCCTATTATTCCTTTGGTAGAATATATGGTAAACTATGATTTTATTGCTAATGTGCTCTGCGAAAACAAAGCCAAACCCGAAATGCACTGTAACGGTAAGTGTCATTTAATGAAAGAGTTGGCAAAGGCTTCCGAAAGTGAAAAACCTATAAATTCTGATAAAAAAGATTCTTCAAAGAATGAAATAGAAGTTTTGTTTTTTCAAGAAATATGGGCACAACAATTTGTTATAAATTTTGGTCATAATAAATCTAATATAAATGCTGAGTATAAAGATACTTACGCATTTTTGAACGCAACTTCTGTTTTTCATCCACCTACTTTGGTTTAATTTTTTTAGTTTAAAAAATCTTAAAACTCTTTGGTAATATTCCGAAGAGTAATGCTTTATTATTATATTAAATCAAAATAAAAATGAAATTTCAATTAAAAAACATTGCAATCGCAATGGTTGCAGCATTTACAATTACTTCATGTTCAAAAGATGATGACAACGGCATGAACGGAAACGGAAATCTAAACGTGAGCTTTGAAAACGGTTTTGATGGCGACCAAGGAATTACTTTGGGATCAACTTTCAAAACTACAACCAATAACCAAGTTTATAATTACACAACATTAAAATACATTGTTTCAAATGTAGTACTTATAAAAGCCGATGGAACCGAAGTAAAATTTAACTACAATAATCCCGATAAAGGCGCATTTATTATAGATCAAGCCGATGGTCTTACAGAACATCCGGTAGCATTAACCGATATTCCCGCTGGAGATTATACCAAAATACGTTTTGGATTAGGTATTTCGCCCGATGCTTATACTTTAGGACAAAGCGGTCAAGCCACATTTTGGACAAAAGCGGCAAGCGCCGGAATGACTTGGAACTGGGCTGCGGGTTATAGATTTATCCGCTTAGAAGGTGTTTATGGTGCAACGCAAGCCACTGCTACCGAAACATATATGCACCATTTTGGAAACTCTGGAAATCCTACTGTAAACGGAACTCCAAATATTTATAAAGAAATCACGCTTGATTTGCCTACTTCTGCCAAAGTGAGAACCAATATTACTCCGCTTATACACATAGGTGCCGATTTTACACAACATCTTGATGGTACTACAAAAATTATATTGGATAGTACAAATGATAATGCAATGAGTTCGTCTATGCAATGCGTACAAGACATGGTAAACAATTTGTCTGCTATGTTTACAGTTGAACATGTACATAATGATTAATTGATGTTAAAACCTAACAGGCTTTATGTCTGTTAGGTTTAAAATAAAAAATCATATAAGATATGAAAACCAAAATTTTAATAATATTTTCAGCATTTGTATTTATTTCTTGTAATACTACTACCGAAAGCAATTATGAAACAGTAACGATAGAAAAACCCTCAAATTTTCCCGATATAAAATTTGACAGTCAAGAAAATCCTGTTACCAATGATGGCGTTGCACTTGGTAGAATGTTGTTTTATGAAGGCGATTTATCTTCAGATGGAACTGTAGCATGTGCTTTTTGTCATGTACAAGAAAATGCTTTTACACACCACGGACACACATTGAGCCACGGCGTAGGCGGATTGCAAGGAATGCGAAACACACCGCCGGTACAAAATATGGTATATATGGAAAATATAATGTGGGAAGGCGTTTTACACAATATAAGCTCAATGGCTTTAGCACCTATAAGCAATCCGGTAGAAATGAACGGAAACTTTGATGTTATTACACAAAAACTTCAAAATTCTACCAAGTATAATTATAAACTTCAATTCAAGAAAGCCTTTGGTAATGAAGAAATTACAGCCAATAAAATTCTTTTGGCATTAGGACAATTTATGGCAACTATGGTTTCTGCCAATTCTAAATATGATAAATATGTGCGCCACGAAGAAGGCGTTGTCCTTACCAATGATGAAATGCAAGGACTTACTGTTTTTAATCAAAAATGTGCTTCGTGCCATGCTACCGATTTATTTACCGACCAATCGTACAGAAACACGGGTTTATACTACAACGCAACTCTTGAAGACACTGGAAGAGAAAGAGTAACCCACGACGCCAACGATTATATGAAATTTAGAGTTTCCAGTTTACGCAATATAGAGCTCACCGCACCATATATGCACGATGGTAGATTTTACACTTTAAATGCCGTTTTAAACCATTACAATTCGGGAGTTATAGATTATCCAAATTTGGATCCGTTGCTTAAACAAAATGGTTATACAGGAATTCCGTTATCAACCGATGAAAAACAGTTTTTAATAGCATTTTTAAAAACTTTAACCGATTATGAATTTATAAACAATTCAAATTATTCTGAAAATTAATTTAAACAAATGAAGAAAATATTTTTTGCAGTAATCGTTTTTTGTTTTACACAATTACTGTTTTCTACCGAAAAAGACAGCATATATCGTTTTACATATTTAAAAAAACAATATAAAATTTTAGACGATTGCGATGCGTGTGGTTGTGCCGCCGGCAGCGGAAGTTCGGGGTTGGGTACTTTTCTTAACCCGCAATTTGTAGGCGTAAAATATTTTTATCAAAACTATAGAGTACGTGAAAATATTTTTGTTAAAGAACCCAAAAAAAATGAGTTTTACAATACAGTTTCATTGTGGGCAAGAATTCCTATTGGAAAAAAATTTGAAATCTATGCCAATGTTCCCTATATGATGTTACAACGTGATATACAACCCAAAATAAGCTCAAGTGGTATAGGCGATATTACTGTAATGGCAAATTGGAATATTTTGAAAACATTTAAAAAAATAGAAGCTACGCCACACAATCTTAGTCTTACATTGGGCATAAAAATGCCAACAGGAAAATACGAAAAAGCCAATACTACAAGTACAAACCCAAGTTTTCAGTTGGGCACCAATAGTTGGGATTATGTTTCGGGTATAAATTATATGTATAAAAAAGAAACTTGGGCTACGCAACTTTACACCGATTATACTTTTAAAACCGAAAACAATAATCATTATAAATTTGGTAACCAATGGAATACAATGGTAATGGGCTATTATTTAATAAATTTGAATAATGACACACAAGTATCGCCAAAAATGGGTTTTTCAAGCGAAGTTTATCAAAAAGACGAACAACTTAATGAAAAATTGATAAACACATCGGGCTATGTAGTTTTTGGGAAAGGTGGATTTGAATTTGCCGTAAAACGATTTTCATTGGGTATGGAATTGATGTTGCCAGTTTCTCAAAATCTTAGAAACGGAGAGATAAAAGTAGCTATGCGATCGGCTATAAGTTTAAATTATGCTTTGTAATAACAAATAAAAAAAACGCTGTAATTCAAAGAACTACAGCGTTTTTTTATCAAAAAAAAATATTATTTTTCCTCTTTATATTCTACAATAGAATTGTAAATAGATGGATTAGCAGCTTTAATTTTTTCTTGATCTCCGGTAGAGAAAGCAGCCATAAACTTTTTTCCATATTTTGTAAACACAGCTTTTTTGTCCTCTGGTGTGGTTACTTGGGTCATAGCTTCGTTTCTCATTACTAATAAGTGAGATAAATCGCCATGAAGTTGTTCGCTAATTGTAACAATTTTTCCAAGTTCTCTAACTGTTGTAGCGGCTTGTACTTTTGGGTTGTCAAAATCACTTTTCTTAGCTTCTTGTGCGTTGGCTACCAATGTGATAACAAAAAGCGAAAGTATGGTAAAGATTTTTTTCATAATTATGTTTTTTTGGTTATTTCTATATTTCAGACTACGAATATAAAAATTATTTTTAAATAAAATAAAATTTATAAAAAATTAATTCAAAACAACAGTTTTGCTATCGCCATCAACAACCACTTTGGTTAAGTTGTGTTTTGCTAATTCTTTCATGGCAGCATCCCATTTTTTTCCGCTTAATTCCGATTTGGCTTTTAAACTTCCTAATTCCTGATTGTTTTCGGCTTTTAAAAGTTCAACAATAGCTTTGGCTTCATCGCTTATGGCGAGTGGTTTTACTTCCGGTTTCATTTGCGGAAAGAATAAAACTTCCTGAATAGATGGATTATTCGTTAAAAACATGATTAATCTATCCATGCCAATTCCAAGCCCTGAAGTTGGTGGCATACCATATTCTAAAGCACGTAAAAAGTCTTGATCAATAAACATCGCTTCGTCATCACCACGTTCCGATAAGGCTAATTGCGCTTCAAATCGCTCACGTTGGTCAATTGGATCATTTAATTCCGAATACGCATTGGCAATTTCTTTACCACAAACCATCAATTCAAAACGCTCGGTTAATTCCGGATTGTCGCGGTGTTCTTTACAAAGAGGCGACATTTCTTTTGGATAATCGGTAATAAAAGTCGGTTGGATAAAGTTTCCTTCACATTTTGCGCCAAACATTTCATCAATTAATTTTCCTTTACCCATTGTGTCATCAACATCAATTCCCATTGATTTTGCTGCTACACGCAATTCATCTTCCGACTTACCTGTAATATCAAAACCTGTAAAATGTTTGATAGCATCGGTCATGGTAACGCGGGCATATGGTGCTTTAAAATCAACAGTATGTTCACCAAAAGTAGCTTTTGTAGTACCATTTACTTGCATAGCACAATATTCCAACAGATTTTCGGTAAACTCCATCATCCAGTTGTAATCTTTGTAGGCTACATAAATTTCCATCGCCGTAAATTCAGGATTATGGGTTCTGTCCATACCTTCGTTACGGAAGTTTTTCGAAAACTCATACACGCCATCGAAACCACCCACAATTAATCTTTTCAAATATAATTCATTGGCAATTCGCATATACAAAGGAATATTCAACGAATTATGATGTGTTATAAACGGACGTGCTGAGGCTCCACCTGGAATCGATTGTAAAATAGGTGTTTCTACTTCCATATAACCCTTTTCGTTAAAGAAAGTACGCATCGCGTTGAATAATTTGGTGCGTTTCACAAAAACATCTTTCACTTGCGGATTCACAACCAAATCTACATAACGCATACGATAACGTAATTCGGCATCGGTAAAAGCATCAAAAACATTGCCTTGCTCGTCAGTTTTTGGTAACGGCAACGGACGCAATACTTTGCTCAATAATTCAAAATTCGATACACGAATCGCTTGCGCACCAACTTGTGTGGTGAATAATTCGCCTTCAACACCAATAAAATCGCCTAAATCGATTAGTTTTTTAAAAACGGTATTGTACAACGTTTTGTCGTCGCCGGTGCAAATCACATCGCGGTTAAAATACAACTGCATTCTACCATCGCTGTCTTGTAATTCGGCAAACGAAGCTTTACCTTGGTCGCGAACACTCATTAAACGCCCGGCAACCACAACCTTCTTACCTTCAGAGAAATTGTCCTTTAACTGCTTCGAAGTCGTATCAACAGGATACAAATTGGCAGGGTAGGGGTTGATTCCAAGCTCTCTCAACTTGGTCAGTTTTTCTCTTCTAATAATTTCTTGTTCTGAAAGTTGCATAATATTTATATAATATGTTTTTAAAAGCTGCAAAAATAGTTACAAAGTATTAAAGTTGCAAAGTTTCTGATGTGTTAAAAACAAAAGTGTAATCTGTGAACAAAATCATATCTTTGTAAAAAATATAGTTTATGAAATTTACAAAAATTCTGTTGCTATTTGTTTTAGTAGTCATAGCATCAAGCTGCACCTTTACCGAAAATATTTATATAAATGAAGACGGAACTGGAAAATTTTCTTTGGAAATGGATGGTTCTTCGCTGATGGCTATGATGCCAAAAGATTCGTTAAAAATGGAAAAAGCAGTAGATTCAGTTATTTCATTCAAAAAAGTTTTTGAAGAAAAAAAGGATAGCATTGCAAAATTGCCCATAGAACAGCAACAGCGAATTAAGAAACTAGAAAACTTTAGTATGCGAATTGCTATGTTGCCAAAAGAAGAAAAGTTTTTGTTTTCACTGTTAACCGATTTTAAATCGGTAGCCGATTTGCAAGACGCTATGGGAACAATGAAAGAATTGCAAGAATTGAAGGGTAAAAACAATAAACCTGACGATAAAAATCCGATGTCGGCTATTTCGGCAGGAAGTTTTGGAGAAAACAATTCATCTCTATCTTATTCATACAACGGGAAGAAATTTACTCGTAAAGCCACCATTCTTAAAAAAGAAATTGATGAAAAAGAGAATGATTCAACAAATCAATCTCTAAAAATGATTTTTGCGTCATCTTCTTATATCGTGAAATATCACTTTCCAAAACCTGTAAAAAAAGTATCCAATTCAACGGCGCAATATAGCGAAGACAGGAAAACAATAACTATTGAATATCCATTTAAAGAATATTTGGAAAGTCCAGAAAAATTAAATTTTGATGTTGATTTTGAATAATGAATAAAACAATCATCTTAAAAGAATTAGGCAGAAAAGATTATAAAGAAACTTGGGATTATCAAGAAACTTTATTTAAAGAAATTGTTGATACAAAAGTAAGCAATCGAAAAAATGATAGCCAACTTCCAACTTCCAACTTCCTGCTTTTTGTAGAACATCCACACGTATATACATTAGGTAAAAGCGGCGATATATCGAATTTGCTTTTGTCTGAAAAGCAATTAGAAGCTAAAGGAGCAACTTTTTATAAAATAAATCGCGGCGGCGATATTACCTATCACGGACCCGGACAAATTGTGGGATATCCTATTTTAGATTTAGAAAATTTTTTTACTGATATTCATAAATACCTTCGATTTTTAGAAGAAGTTATAATTCTTACTTTGGCGGATTATGGCTTAAAAGGTGTGCGTAGCGAAGGCGAAACTGGAGTTTGGCTTGATGTAGGAACACCATTCGCTCGGAAAATTTGCGCCATGGGTGTGCGTGCCAGTCGTTGGGTTACCATGCACGGATTTGCATTAAACGTAAATGCCGATTTGGGTTATTTTGATAATATTATTCCTTGTGGGATTCGGGGCAAAGCAGTTACGTCGCTGCATGTGGAGTTAGGTAGAGAGGTAGATGAGCAAGAAGTAAAAGAAAAAATCATAAAACATTTTGCAATTCTTTTTGAAGCAGAGTTTATAAATTGATGTTTCAAGTTTTAGGTTTCAAGTTTCAGGCGATAAATTTCAAACAACAACAACTGAAAACTGACAACCAAGATCTAAAACTCCAACGCCAATTGTTCGGGTAATAAGCGAAAAGTTTTTCGGTGATATTTTGTAATGCCGTATTTAGCAATAGCTTCTCTGTGTTCTTTTGTTGGATAACCTTTGTTTTTTTTCCAGTTGTACATCGGGAATTCTTCGTGAATTTTGTCCATATACTCATCACGATACGTTTTTGCCAATATCGATGCCATTGCAATACTCAGGTATTGACTATCACCTTTTACAATGCTTTTTGTAGGTATAGACTGTAAATGTGTAATTTCTTCAGGAGAAAATACTTTTCCAGTTTTTGAAATAAGTTTTCCTAATTTCCCAAAAATTGGTCGGTTGCCATCTACAATAATAAATTCGGGTGATGGGTTTAATTTCAAAACACATTCTTGCATCGCTTTCATAGAAGCATTTAGAACATTTATTTCATCAATCTCTTCATTAAATATATGAGTAACAGCAAAGTTAGGGATAAACGCTTCGATTATAGGTTTGATTTCAAAGCGTAATTTTTCAGAAAGTTGCTTGGAGTCGTTAATCTTATTGAATAATTCGTTCTTGTTCAAATCAAATTCGGCAGCAAAACAAACTGAGGCAGCAGTTACAGGGCCAGCCAAGCAGCCGCGTCCGGCTTCATCACAACCGCATTCCAAAAGAAAGTCAGAATATCTTAATTTTAACATAATACAAATGAAAGCTAAAAAAAAAATATAACAAAATTTTAACTTTAAAATAATATGCAAGCATAGTGTTTTTCTGTAAAAATGGGGCTTAACAAAAACTTTAACATTTAAAAATACGTGTCTTAACAAATAAAAGTTTGGATTATTAAGAAATAATTAAGAGATTTGCGGAATAACTAATCAAATAATTTAAATATGAGATCGAAGTTCAAATGGATTTATGCGCTAGTAATTGCGCTAACAATGCAGTTTTCTTTTGCTCAACAGAAAACTGTTACGGGTACCGTTAAAGACGCAAATGGTATGCCGTTAGTAGGGGCTAATGTAAAAAATGGTAAAGACGGAGTTGCTACCAACGCTGATGGAAAATTTGCAATTAAAGCAAACCAAGGTGATGAGCTAAAAATTACTTACCAAGGTATGCAAAATTCTGTAATAACAGTTGGTCCTTCGGATAATTACAACGTGAAGATGTCTTCTAAAGATAATGTTCTAGAAGAAGTTCTTATTACAACAGCGGTTGGGATTAAAAAGAAAAAAGATGCTATTACATCTACTCAACAACAAATTTCAGGTAAAGAAATTGGTTTAGCCGCAAATCCAAATGCTATACAGGCATTGACTGGTAAAATTTCTGGTTTGCAAATTAATACTACTAATTCAGGTGTTAATAACTCAACAAGGATAACAATGAGAGGTATTAGAACCCTTACTGGTAACGCACAGTCGTTGGTTGTTATTGATAATGCAATTTCAAATGCTGATTTGTTGCAACAAATACCAGCAGAAATGATTGAAAATGTGAATGTTATTAAAGGGGCTCAAGGAGCCGCTTTGTATGGTGATCAAGGTTCAAACGGTGTTATTGTTGTAACAACAAAGAGAGGTTCTCGAAATAAGAAACCACAAATCAATATTACTTCATCAATAGATTTTTCTTCATTATTGTTTGTTCCGAAAACACAGATGAAATATGGTCAAGGTTGGACACCTTCAGCAGGTGAGGTTTTTGATGATGGTACAGGGGTGCATGATGGGTATACGCCATTAGAAAACGGATCTTGGGGGCCAGCGTTTGATGATCCTCGTTATGCTGGTGCTGTTTTGCCTGTTGGGCTTCCACAAGCAGACGGTTCGTTTATTATGAGTGAATATAAGCCAATTAAAGATAATATCAAAAAATTCTTCAAAACAGGTACTATGTTGCAAAACGGAGTGTCAATAAATTTAGGTGATGAAGATGGTTATGCAATGATGGCTTATAATAGATTAACTAACGATTTTGTTGTTCAAAATGATAAATCAACAAAAAATACTTTCATGTTTAAGGCTGGTAGAAAAATGGGTAGATTCTCAGTTGATGGAGTTGCAACTTATGTAAATGTTTCTACTACTCAAACAGATGGAGGTTTGTATGATGATTTACTTCAAACAGCTAATACTGTACCTGTTGAAAGATTTACCAATCCAAGTAATTTTCATCACTGGACAGTTTGGGCTTTATCACCTATGTGGAAAATGAATAATGTTAGATATAATGATTCAGATAATAATTTCAATGGAAATTTAGCTTTGGGTTATGAGTTTAATAAACACATCTCTGTGAGAAATACAGCAAATATTAGAGTTTTTAATAATCAACATGAGTTTTACAATAATGGTCAAGAAAGCTTCTCTTATCAATATAATTTGACAGCACCTTACACTATAAACGGGTCTAGTACTTTTGATTATTTGGATTTAAATAGTACTTATTCTACAGTACCATTATATTCTTCTTATTTTATTCAAAATAATAGAAGTAATATTATTTATAATGACTTAATTTTTAATTTTGATTATGATTTAACAAAAAAAATCGGCTTAAAAGCTAATATTGGTAATAATATTCAAGATAATTACAGTGCTACAATTACAAATGGTGGTATGAATTTGATTAAGCCAGGCATCTATAATGTTAATAACATTCAGGAAATTAGTACAGTTTCTACATCTGGAAATGATGGAGATACACCTGTAGAATTTTATTATTCAGTTGCTAATCCTAAGTTAATTAATGAGTGGTTTAGAAGAAGGAAAGTGGCTGGTTTTGCTAACGTTGATTTGAATTATGAAGATTATTTGTTTTTTAATGCAACAGCTCGTATAGAGAAATCCTCGGCTATTAAATCTAGTCAGTTTTATCCAGGTGTGGGTTTATCATGGGTTCCAACTAAACAATTTGAATCTTTAAAAGGGAAAAATACATTAACCCATCTTAAATTTTATGGAAGTTATGTTGTGACAGGAAATTCATCAAATGTTGGTACTTATAGAACTTATGGTGCTTCAGGTGTTTTTGGTACCGGTTATTCGTTTGGCGATTTGGTTTCATATGTTTATCCAAACTCGGCTGCGAATGGGCAGGTAGATAGAAATATCAAGCCAGAATTTGTTTATACTAAAGAAGTTGGTTTTAATTCGCGTTTCTTTAAAGATAGAGTAGGTTTAGATGCTGCTTTTTATGTCAACGACACAAAAGACTTGATTAATACATCTACAACATCAAGTGCTTCAATGATTGCCAATTACCAATCAAATGTTGGTGATTTGAGAAATAAAGGGATGGAAATTGATTTAACTTTAATTCCAGTATTAACTAAGAATTTTAAATGGGAATTGAAAAGTAGTTTTACAACTTATGATACTAAAGTTTTGTCTTTGGCTGAAGGTGCTGATGAAGTTGCTTTGTTTACTAACTCTGCTAGAGGTGTTGGTATTTATGCTGTAAAAGGAGAAAGTTTTCCAATGATAAGAGGTACAGTATTTAATAGAGATGCTAATGGAAATGTTATTGTTGATGCAAACGGTATTCCAACGAACTCTTCAACTTTAACAAATATAGCAAAAGTAAATCCTGATTATATCCTAGGTTTTACTAATACTTTAGAATATAAAGGAATTAAATTTACAGCAGTTTTAGATTATAGAACTGGAAATCATTTTTATTCTGATGTAAAACGTCTTATGACATTTACAGGTGCTGATGAATGGACTGCAGATTTTGATAGACAAGCTGGTTGGGTATGGCCAAATTCAGTATATGCAAATGGAAATCCTAATACTTCTGTAATTTCTTACCCTGCAATGGTTAACTATTTTACAAATGGTAATTTATCAAAAGTTGCTGAGCAATATATTGTTGATGGTACAGCTTTAAGAGTAAGAGAATTGTCTTTGGGTTATTCATTCCCTGCTTCAATTACTAAAAGTTTAGGTGTTAGATCTTTGTCTATAGCATTTAATGCAAGAAACCCATTTATATTCTTAGCAAAGGATAATAGAATGTATTCAGATCCTGAATCTTCTATTACAACAGGCAATGCACAAGGATTTGCTGGTACTGGTCAATATCCATCTGTTAAAACTTATGGATTTAGTCTTAATTTAAATTTCTAAAAAAATAACTTATGAAAAAATATTTAATAAAAATAGTCCCTGTTTTTGCAGTTTTTCTGTCAATTTCATGTGACAATTATTTGGATATAAATCAAAATCCAAATAATATTTTATATGAGGATTTATATCCTAATGAAGTTCTAGCTGCTGCTCTTAGTAATACATATAGAACACAGTCAATGAGTATGAATCAGTTTGGTAATATACTTACCAATGCTTGGTCTGGTAATAGTAATTTTTACGGTGCAGGTGTTTTTAGTAATCCAGAATATACTTTAAATTTTAATAGTACTTTCTTAAACTCAACCTGGGATAACTTGTATTTAAATGGTGGTAACTTTCAAAAAATAATTGAAGCTGAAAATCCAAACCATAAATGGGATAATTATGTTGCTGTTGCTAAGATTATGAAAGCTCACTATATGCAATATATTGTTGATTTGTATGGTAATGCTCCTTATTCAGAAGCTTTTAAAGGGGCTTTAAATGTTACTCCAAAATATGATGATGATCAAGCTATTTATAGAGATTTGATTTCTGGTTTGGAAGAAGCTTGGACAATGTTAGACAATCCAAATGCTAATGCAGAAGCTTTGAATACCCAAGATATAGTATTTGCTGGTGACTTAGATAAATGGAAAAGATTTGCAGCTACTATTGAGTTAAGATTGTTATTAAGAATGTCTAATTGTACAGGAAATCTTGCTGCTTATAGAGATGCACATCTAAATGGGTTTTTGTCAGGTAAAGATTTTGTAAATAATAGAGTTTCTATTAATCCTGGATACAATAGTTCTTCTCAAGCGCAGTTTAATCCTTGGTATTTAAATTTTGTGGCAACTAGCCCTACTAAACTTGGACCTTCAGGTCATGCTTATAAGTGTTTATATACTGATTGGGATACAACAACTTCTGCTGGTACTGTTATCAATGGCTCTGGAGGTGTAAATTATCCTATGGTTGCAGATCCTAGACGTACAAGATTATTTAGAAACGGAAGTGGAGCTACTGCTGTTTACGCAGTTACACAAGGAGCAACTACAGTAGATGTTTATAATGTTGCTAATATTAATGCAACAAATAAAACATTAGCTGTTTTAGGTTTAGGTCTTCAAAATCCTTACAATGCCTTTGGTGCTGGAGCAGCTACCGCTGCTGCTGATGGTTATATAATGACTTTGCAAGAGAGTGAGTTGTTACAAGCAGAAGCTCATTTAAGAGGGTATTTAGGAGGAAATGTTACAACTGCTCTTTCACATTTTAATGCAGCCATCGACGCTTCATTTGCTTATTTAAATGCAGGTAGTTCAACTTCATATAAGTCAAATATAGCTTTAAAACCTTATTTTGGTTTGAGTGCTTCTAATACTTTTGATCAAAATCTATGTGCTATTATGTATCAAAAATGGGTTGGTTTAATGGGTATTCATGGAATGGAATCATATATTGAATATACAAGAACAGGATTCCCTTACACTCCATTGGCAAACATTACTACAAGACCAAGAAAGCCTTTACGTTTAATTTATCCAGCATCTGAATATAGTAATAATTCTGCAAATGTTCCAAGTATTACTTCAGACGATGTTTTTACTGTAAATTCGTTTTCTCCATTTTGGTTACAGGGTGATCCTGCTTTAGGAAACTAATTATTATTTTAAATAAATCAAAAACCACCTCATTTCGAGGTGGTTTTTTTATACCTATATTTTGCATACTTTTGCGTTTCATTTTAGAATTATGAAAAAGATTTTTGTATTATTTTTTTTAGTACTTTTTTCAATAAGTTTTTCGCAAGAAACAAAACCCTCAGATGGTAAAGGGACAGGACTAAGAAAAACCAGAGAACAACGCGAAAAAGAAAAAGCGCAAAAAGCGCCTATAGATAAATACAAAATTATCTCACACGCAAAAGACACCACTATAGTTGATACTTCTTTAACCCTAAAAAGTTTATACAAATACAATTATCTAAGAAAAGATTTGTTTGGTAAAATGGTTTTTCCAAACGAAGGTCAGCCTTACACGAAACTCAATTTTGCAACAACTCGCTTTTCGGCATTTCCAAGTTTTGGGCATACATCAAAACATGATGCTTATATGGATGTGGAAGACATCAATTACTATTCGGTTCCAACGCCATTATCCGAAATCTATTTCAAAACAGTAATGGAACAAGGGCAAAATGTAGACGCATTTCTCACTATGAATACTTCTGATAGATTTAATATTTCTATGGGATACAAAGGTCTTCGGTCATTAGGAAGATATATCAATCAGCTTTCAAGTACCGGGAATTTTAGATTAACAAGCAGTTATGCCACAAAAAACAAACGTTATATTCTAAATACACATTATACAGGACAAGATTTTCAAAACAACGAAAACGGTGGAATTGTAACACTTTCGGAATTTGAAGGAAACAATGCAGCTTATAAGAATAGAGCTCGGGTTCAAGTTTTTCTTACCGATGCCAAATCTTATATGCGTGGACGTCGTTATTATATAGACCATAGTTTTAGAATAAATCCGAAAGATGCGCAAAATAATTTAATGCTTTCACATCAATTTAACTATGAATACAAATTCTATGAATATTCGCAAAGCACTATAACAACAACAATAGGAAGTCAATCCATAAATCATTTTGGAGCTTTACTAAATTCGGATGCATCAGTAGTAAAAGACCAAAACCGTTTTACAAAACTCTACAACAAAGCAACCTTGATTTATGAAAATAAAACTTTAGGAAGAATTGGATTCTTTGCCGAAAATTTCAATAATCAGTTTTATTACAAAAACCAAGAAAACATTACTCTTACTAATGGAACAATCATTCCGGCTTCCATCAAAAATAGTGTAACAACCATTGGCGGTCAGTACGAATACCGAAAAGAAAAATGGAACGGAAAAGTGAGTATTTCAAATGCTATTACTAAGCAAACTACACGCGAATTCGATGCGTTTTTGAACTATAAGATTAATGATAAAAACGTTATTAAATTCCATTATCAAAACATCAGTAAATTGCCCAACAATACGGCAACAATGTATATGAGTGGCTATCAAAATTATAACTGGAACAACAATTTCAAAAACGAAAAAATCAACAATCTTACCGTAGATTTCGAAACAAAATGGGTAAATCTTGCGGCGCAAGTATCCAATTTGTCAGACTATATTTATTTCAAAGACAATAGCACAAACTACTACGTGCAACTCGTTTCGCCGCAGCAATACGACAAAAGCATTCAATACATCAATGTCAAAGCGTCAAAAGAGTTAAAGTATCGAAAATGGAGTTTAGACAACACCATTCTCTACCAAAAAACTTCCGAAAACGAAGCCTTATACGTTCCCGATTTCACCACTCGTAGCACACTGGCATATTCCAATTATTACTTCAAAAAAGCACTCTATATGCAAGCGGGCGTATCCTGCAATTATTTCTCAAAATACTACGCCAACGGCTACAATCCTGTTTTGAGCGAGTCGTTTACACAAAACCAAATCAAAATAGGAAATGCACCAATCGTGGACCTATTTGTAAATGCCAAAGTAAAAACTGCGCGCATTTATCTAATCGCCGAAAATCTTTCTGCCAAATTTTCAAAACCAAATTATTATTCGGCACCCGGAATTCCGTATCACGATTTCATGATTCGCTTCGGATTAGTTTGGACATTTTTCCAATAAATTTTTCAGAAACGCAAACCATAGCCAAGTCTACAAACCCTTTTCCTGCTTTCGCCTTTAGTTGCTCGTGCCTCGCAAGCTATCGGCTCTATCAGGGTTAGGCAGTAAACTATTGGCATTTTTAAAAACCATTTATAAATAATACATTTGTAAAAAAATAACAATTACGCAAAACCCTGCACACAAAATCTTGCATCCAATATGAACTACGCAAAGAACATACTCGAAACCATAGGCAACACGCCATTAGTAAAAATCAACAAAATCACTCAAGATTTAGATTGTTTAGTATTAGCAAAAGTAGAAACCTTCAATCCAGGCAATTCGGTAAAAGACCGCATGGCAGTAAAAATGATTGAAGATGCCGAAGCAGACGGAAGACTAAAACCAGGCGGAACAATCATCGAAGGAACTTCGGGTAATACTGGTATGGGACTTGCGCTTGGCGCCATTGTGAAAGGGTATAAATTGATTTGTGTAATATCAGATAAACAATCAAAAGAAAAAATGGATATCCTACGTGCTGTAGGAGCAAAGGTTGTAGTTTGCCCAACCGATGTAGAGCCAACCGATCCACGTTCGTATTATTCGGTATCAAAAAGATTAGCAGAAGAAACACCAAATTCATGGTATGTAAACCAATACGATAATCCAAGTAACGCCTTGGCACATTATGAGCAAACAGGTCCAGAAATTTGGAAACAAACCGAAGGTAAAATCACGCATTTTGTGGTAGGAGTAGGAACAGGTGGTACCGTTTCGGGTGTAGCAAAATATCTAAAAGAACAAAATCCAAACATCAAAATTTGGGGTGTAGATACCTATGGTTCGGTGTTTAAAAAATACCACGAAACCGGAATTTTTGACGAAAACGAAATCTACTCATATATTACCGAAGGTATTGGCGAAGATATTCTTCCAAAAAATGTCGATTTCTCTTTGATTGATGGTTTCACTAAAGTAACCGATAAAGATGCAGCTGTGTACACTCGTAAATTAGCGTTAGAAGAAGGAATTTTCGTGGGTAATTCTGCGGGTTCTGCTATAAAAGGCGTGTTGCAACTCAAAGAACATTTTAAACCCGAAGATGTAGTGGTGGTTTTGTTTCACGATTCAGGAAGCCGTTATGTAGGTAAAATGTTTAACGACGATTGGATGCGCGAACGCGGTTTTCTTGATGAAGAAATTACAAAAGCAATTGATGTTATCAAAGAACATGTAGACAAACCATTAATTACCGTGCGTACCGAAGAACTCGTTTCGCATGCTATCGACAGAATGCGTAAGTACAAAATATCGCAAATTCCTGTTATAGACATCAACGGATTTGTGGGCAGCGTAGACGAAACCGATTTGTTTCAAAGTTTTGTAAACGATAAAAACGTAGCCGACAAACCAATAAAAGATGTAATGGGAAAACCGTATCCAATAGTAAATGCCAATGCACCAATAGAAGAAGTTTCGAAGCTTTTTTCTAAAGAAAATCAAGCTGTTTTAGTGGCTTTAGAAAATGGCAAGCATCATATCATTACCAAATATGATATTATTGGTTCTATCAAATAATTAAAAAAATCAATCGATATGCAAGCAAATAACGAATTAGAACCAAAAGTTACAGGAATAGGCGGTATTTTCTTTTTTACCGAAGACGCAAAAGAAACACGTGATTGGTATGCCAAAAATTTAGGTATGAATACCAACGATTGGGGCTGCACTTTTGAATCACGAGATCTTATTAATCCAGATAGGATAAATGCCTTGCAATGGTCGCCTTTTAAAAAGGATAGCAACTATTTTGCACCTTCCAAAAAAGATTTTATGATAAACTACACCGTTCAAAATATCGAAGGTTTAGTAGCAAAATTAGCCGAAAGCGGCGTTATTATTCTGGACGAAATTGCAACCTACGACTACGGTAAATTTGTTCATATTTTAGATACCGAAGGAAACAAAATAGAGCTTTGGGAACCAGCATAGCAACCTATTCCCCTATCAAAACACCAGACACATTCCAACTACTAAAGCTATTACCTTCGGGTTTGCCTTGTGGAATTTTTATTTGTAGGGTATGACTTCCTGCCGCTAAATCACCAAGGGTAATATACTCCGGATTGGTTGTTGTACCAGGACACCAATTCGCTCTCGAATAATCGGAAGATGAAAGACCATTAGGAAAATTCCCCGATGCCGGATTATATAATCGATACGAACCACAATCGGTACGCCAAGGTGTAAATTCAATAACTTTTGTGTTATCAAGATAAATTGCATTGGGCTTCGGTACAAATTCATCGCCATTTTCCCAACCGCCATGTCCGGTAGTAATATATCGCAACCGAGCATTTTTCATTGGTTTATCCAAAGTAAAAGTTACCTCAAGACCTTTATCGTTATCAAACATAGTTCCGTATTCTTGCCCTGCAGCTTCCATAATATTATTAGTATTAAATAGCGGTACAACTGTAAGATTTTTAGATTTTATTCCATCTTCATTATGAATGGTAATTTGACACGAAATTTTATGTCCGCCTTTGTCGTAATTCCCAACAAAAGCACCAATCCAAACCTCTTGATTGGATAAAAGCGAACCATAATCTGAAATATCTTGACGATACGGTACAACATCATGCCAAGTTTTATCTTTAAGCTCAATATGATTGTATTGTTTGATACCAAAAGGCGTGTAAAAACGCATCAATTCTACAGCGGGTAAATAATCTGGCGTTGCCACCACACCTTCGTATTCTTTGCCATTTCCGTTGGTGTATATAGGAAGCGTTTTGGCGCCGTTTTTTAATCCGTCAAGAAACGATTGTTTTTTATGAGTAGGAATCATAAATACAGCACCTGTGCGATCGTAAGCGTCTCCATTCGATTGTTCTGTTAAGTCAAGAAAAACAAGGCTTTCGGGTTTTATTTCAGGGAATTTTACTTTGTGTAAAGCAATCGTTCCTTTTCCAAAACGTAGTATCGTATCGTTTGATTTTGATTCGTCAGAAAAATTTAAAATTTCATCTTTAAAAACAGGAATTGTTGTAAAACGGCTTTTCCAAAGTAAATCTTTATAAGTTAGAGCATCAACCAATTTGGCGTAGTTTTCTTTTGGTTCTGGTTTGAAAAGAATATAATTTTTGTCAATTTTTTTAGCTGTAATTACAAAATTTCCGTTGCGAACCATTTCCAAAACCAAACCTAAATTAATGCCCAAAGTACTTGGTGCGCCTTTAATTTTTAAATCGTTGGTATACCAAAGCTCAATTGTGTTGGAGTTGATAACCGTTTTGGCTTTTTTGCAGTTGTAACCCAATATCTTCTTGGTGTCAGGTAAAAGTTCCAATTTTTGTTTTGCGATTGATGTACTATCCAAAGTATAAATACGTTGCGAACCAACATTTTTTACCGATTTATTAGAATCATTAAAAGTCAAATTTTCGCCAAAACCAAATAGTTCAGCATTTTGAATAATGAGATTATTGTGAACAGTAAAGTATTCTACAGGATATTTTATTTCATATTTAAAATAGCTTTCGGGAGCAACAATAATGCGTTTGCCATCGTTTACAACTTCAGTACGATCTTGGTTTTCAATATAATTTCCGTTCGAAAATTTCTCGTAAGTAATTTTGATTGATTTTTGGGCAAAATTGATTTGAAAGCATAATAAAAGAAATATGGTAAAGTATCGCATGGAAATAAATTTTGATAAAAATAAAATAATATTTTAAATTTATACCAAAACTGCGCTTTATGAAAGAAGATTTTTTGCATTATGTTTGGCTTAACAAAAAGCTCGATTTATTGAATCTCAAAACTGTTTCAGGCGAAAAAATTGAAATAATTCATTCGGGTAATTTTTTGCAACAAGCTGGCCCCGATTTTTTTAATGCGCAAATTGTAATTGGCAATCAAAAATGGGCTGGTAATATAGAAATTCACCTAAAATCGTCCGATTGGTATGCACATCATCACGAAAAAGATGAAGCCTACAACAATGTAATTCTGCATGTTGTATGGCAACACGATACGCCAATTTATAGAAAAGACAATTCCGAAATTCCGGTTTTGGAACTCCAACATTTTGTATCGAAAAACTTGGTAAATAATTACAATAATTTAGCTATTTCAAAGCAATGGATTTATTGCGAAAATCAAATTCAAACAATTGATAATTTAGTATTTAACATCTGGAAAGAAAAACTGTTTTTGGAACGATTGCAACGAAAAGCGCAATTTATTTTTTCGTTGTTAGAAGAAATCGGAAACGATTGGGAAGCAGTTTTGTTCTTACTTTTGGCTAAAAATTTTGGATTGAATACTAACGGTGAAACCTTTTTGCAAGTTGTCAAATCAATTTCTTTTCCGATTGTAAGGAAAGAAGCTGTTGATGAAAAATTGCTCGAAGCTTTGTTTTTTGGGCAAGCCAATATGTTGCCCGAAACACATGAAGATATGTATATCAACGACTTGAAATCCTGGTACGAGTATTTACAAGTGAAATATCAAATCACAACAAAAGTTTACGATAAAGTACAATTTTTCAAACATCGACCCGATAATTTTCCAACAATTCGGCTGGCGCAACTGGCAATGTTGTATCACAAACAACGCAATTTATTTTCGCAAATTATAGAAGCGAATGATTTGGAAAAACTAACCAAAATTTTTACCGTTTCGGTTTCAGAATATTGGAAAACACATTACAATTTTGATGTAAAAAGTAGTTTTAAAGAAAAGCAACTCTCAAAATCATTCATCGATTTATTAGTGATAAACACCGTAATTCCTATAAAATTTGCGTATGCCAACAGCCAAGGCAAAGAAACTATCGAAGAACTTATAACATTAGTATCAGATATACCTGCCGAGAAAAACACCATTATCGATAAGTTTAAATTAATAGGTTTACCAAGCCAATCGGCGTTTGATACACAAAGTTTGTTACAACTCAAAAACGAATATTGCAACCAGAAGAAATGTTTGCAATGCAGTATTGGGTTGCAGTTATTGAAAAATTAAAACTGCCCCAATTTGGAGCAGTTTGGCTATAATGTAGTAATAATAATGTTATTTTCTGTTAAACGTAACTTTTTTTGATTTTTTTGTAGGTTTTCGCTTGAACTTATTTCAGATTTTTCCTGAGAAGCGGTTGTAAACTGCTACGGTTGTGGTTTGATTAAAGATTAGAAATTACGATATTGAAACTTATCTTGGTTTACAGCAAGAATTTGTTGTGGTTTGATTAAAGATTAGAAATTACGATATTTAAAAAACAAAAGGAAAATATTAACTTATTGTTGTGGTTTGATTAAAGATTAGAAATTACGATATTGTGTAGTAAGGGAATAGGCGAAAGTTACATGTTGTGGTTTGATTAAAGATTAGAAATTACGATATTAATTCTACCGAAGTTAATGCGTTGCACTCAGTTGTGGTTTGATTAAAGATTAGAAATTACGATATTTGTACTCCTTCTCCTTGTAGTGTTCTACTGTTGTGGTTTGATTAAAGATTAGAAATTACGATATTTATTGTTGCAGACACTTATGTAAATGCATTGTTGTGGTTTGATTAAAGATTAGAAATTACGATATTTATATATGAACTATATGTGTATCGCTTTTGTTGTGGTTTGATTAAAGATTAGAAATTACGATATTATTGTAGGTTTGCGGATACATGCCCCATTCGTTGTGGTTTGATTAAAGATTAGAAATTACGATATTCTGTTGTGAATTAGAATAGCAAAATTAAATGTTGTGGTTTGATTAAAGATTAGAAATTACGATATTGAGGGGACTCCGTTCCATATAACAACTAATGTTGTGGTTTGATTAAAGATTAGAAATTACGATATTATTTTTTCTTTGATATGCTCTGGAACCATTGTTGTGGTTTGATTAAAGATTAGAAATTACGATATTTAGATTAGATTTTAATAATGAATTTGATATGTTGTGGTTTGATTAAAGATTAGAAATTACGATATTTAACCAACTTAATAGAAGTATTCTTTTACCGTTGTGGTTTGATTAAAGATTAGAAATTACGATATTTTGAAAAAACTTCATTTAAGTACACATTTAGTTGTGGTTTGATTAAAGATTAGAAATTACGATATTACTACTTCTGGAACGCTACTATCAGCTACCGTTGTGGTTTGATTAAAGATTAGAAATTACGATATTCAGCATTAGGAATATTTGAAGTGGAATGTGTTGTGGTTTGATTAAAGATTAGAAATTACGATATTATTAAACTACATGGTAAAGAATGGACGATTGTTGTGGTTTGATTAAAGATTAGAAATTACGATATTTATGCAAGGAAATTATAATCCAAAGCAAGTGTTGTGGTTTGATTAAAGATTAGAAATTACGATATTATAATTGACAAACCAAATTTAGTAGTGGAAGTTGTGGTTTGATTAAAGATTAGAAATTACGATATTTTCGAGTTCACAAAGCAGTATATAGAAAGTGTTGTGGTTTGATTAAAGATTAGAAATTACGATATTGTTTGGTATTTGTCCTATTTTGTCAAATGGGTTGTGGTTTGATTAAAGATTAGAAATTACGATATTGGTTCAAAAAGTTACAATTTGGATTGTGTAGTTGTGGTTTGATTAAAGATTAGAAATTACGATATTGTCTATTTATGTGGGGTTTGTTCTTAGAATGTTGTGGTTTGATTAAAGATTAGAAATTACGATATTCACCACTTGTAGGGTTTGTTTTGGTCGTTGTTGTGGTTTGATTAAAGATTAGAAATTACGATATTGCTCCCAGCACCAACAGTAAGTGGATGGTTGTTGTGGTTTGATTAAAGATTAGAAATTACGATATTAAACATCAAGAAAAACGTCATAAAGACAAGGTTGTGGTTTGATTAAAGATTAGAAATTACGATATTATACGGTAGATTGTCGTGTAGTTACATCGCGTTGTGGTTTGATTAAAGATTAGAAATTACGATATTGCTTTATGGTTCTATCTTGACCTGGTAGAGTTGTGGTTTGATTAAAGATTAGAAATTACGATATTTTATTTGCAAATATTTTTTTGTGTTTGTGCGTTGTGGTTTGATTAAAGATTAGAAATTACGATATTAAGAGTAATAATTCGTTTTTGAATGAGGTGTTGTGGTTTGATTAAAGATTAGAAATTACGATATTATTTTGGTCAAGTAGTATTATCTACAATTGGTTGTGGTTTGATTAAAGATTAGAAATTACGATATTTAATATAGCAACTAAAGCAGGTACAGCAGGTTGTGGTTTGATTAAAGATTAGAAATTACGATATTATTTTGAATTTCTGATAACAGATGGGTTTTGTTGTGGTTTGATTAAAGATTAGAAATTACGATATTTTAGACAACCTAATGTAGTTTATCAATTTTGTTGTGGTTTGATTAAAGATTAGAAATTACGATATTCATTTTTTTTGTTTTAAAATTAACATTAGTGTTGTGGTTTGATTAAAGATTAGAAATTACGATATTTTTAAAAAAATGATGGATGTATGTTCGCTCGTTGTGGTTTGATTAAAGATTAGAAATTACGATATTTAAAAAAATAAAAGGACAAAAAAACAGAATGTTGTGGTTTGATTAAAGATTAGAAATTACGATATTGGCATTTGGTTTTGAGTGTAGAATTTTTCTGTTGTGGTTTGATTAAAGATTAGAAATTACGATATTCAGGCTTACTTATACAAGAACCCTTGTCGTGTTGTGGTTTGATTAAAGATTAGAAATTACGATATTAAGATTATTTAGATAAAAAAGAAGCTTTTGTTGTGGTTTGATTAAAGATTAGAAATTACGATATTATTATAGGACAGCCACTATTGGAAGATATTGTTGTGGTTTGATTAAAGATTAGAAATTACGATATTTAATAGAAACAATACAACAATTACCAGTTGTTGTGGTTTGATTAAAGATTAGAAATTACGATATTTGTACCAACATTATATCTTAATGTTGAAGAGTTGTGGTTTGATTAAAGATTAGAAATTACGATATTGTAGCGTTTGGAAACCACGTAGCGGAGTTAGTTGTGGTTTGATTAAAGATTAGAAATTACGATATTAATTCCAGTCTTGAAACTGAAATACCCAATGTTGTGGTTTGATTAAAGATTAGAAATTACGATATTATTATGGGAATTTTTAAAGAAGCACAAATAGTTGTGGTTTGATTAAAGATTAGAAATTACGATATTCTTGTAATTATTTGCTTTTACGTATGGTTTGTTGTGGTTTGATTAAAGATTAGAAATTACGATATTCATTAATGATTAAAGATCCGAACGACATAGTTGTGGTTTGATTAAAGATTAGAAATTACGATATTTGAAGACGCCGTTACCCATTCTTTTCTGAAGTTGTGGTTTGATTAAAGATTAGAAATTACGATATTTTTATCGAGATAAGAGTGTATAATTAGTATGTTGTGGTTTGATTAAAGATTAGAAATTACGATATTCTGTTTTATTTATCGAATATACTGGGGTAGTTGTGGTTTGATTAAAGATTAGAAATTACGATATTACATCTACAAAAAATAAAATAGTACAGGTAGTTGTGGTTTGATTAAAGATTAGAAATTACGATATTCCACCAGCCCATCTTAAAAATGGTTTTATAGTTGTGGTTTGATTAAAGATTAGAAATTACGATATTGCTGAAATAGAACACTTGACTGATGAGTTGTTGTGGTTTGATTAAAGATTAGAAATTACGATATTTTTGATAAAATTCTTGAAATTTTTAATACTGTTGTGGTTTGATTAAAGATTAGAAATTACGATATTGGGAAACTATTTCAGGTGAAGGTTTGAGAAGTTGTGGTTTGATTAAAGATTAGAAATTACGATATTAAAAAAATAAAATAAATTATGATACATTTAGTTGTGGTTTGATTAAAGATTAGAAATTACGATATTAACGACTATTTACTCGAGAAGGGATTCGCAGTTGTGGTTTGATTAAAGATTAGAAATTACGATATTGTCAAAGAGTTTTTATTGCAACAAGGAAAAGTTGTGGTTTGATTAAAGATTAGAAATTACGATATTCCGTTAAAAAAATGCAAGAAATAGCATTAGTTGTGGTTTGATTAAAGATTAGAAATTACGATATTGTGCGAAGCAAACGAGGTTACGGAACTAATGTTGTGGTTTGATTAAAGATTAGAAATTACGATATTTTTCGTGAAAATATTAATCAATCAATCGTGTTGTGGTTTGATTAAAGATTAGAAATTACGATATTTTGAAGAAATTTATACAGAATGGCTTTTTTGTTGTGGTTTGATTAAAGATTAGAAATTACGATATTAAACAAGAAATTACACTACCATCAGAAGTTGTTGTGGTTTGATTAAAGATTAGAAATTACGATATTTGTATTTATGGTATTTATACAACTTCCAGGTTGTGGTTTGATTAAAGATTAGAAATTACGATATTCGTTCATAAAATAATAGAAACATTCCTTTCGTTGTGGTTTGATTAAAGATTAGAAATTACGATATTGCAAAATTAATTTTGGAGGGTAACTGATTTGTTGTGGTTTGATTAAAGATTAGAAATTACGATATTCGTCTTGCCCTATAATTGCGTTTATATTATGTTGTGGTTTGATTAAAGATTAGAAATTACGATATTATAAAGGAATTATACACTGTATCACTTAATGTTGTGGTTTGATTAAAGATTAGAAATTACGATATTACCATCTACGTGTAAATCATTATGGCTATCGTTGTGGTTTGATTAAAGATTAGAAATTACGATATTTATAGGGACTAAGTTATCGCCCTCATTTCTGTTGTGGTTTGATTAAAGATTAGAAATTACGATATTATTATTAATTCAATTCGTTCTATAAAAGGTTGTGGTTTGATTAAAGATTAGAAATTACGATATTCAAATGAAAGAACAATATTTTGAAAATTGCGTTGTGGTTTGATTAAAGATTAGAAATTACGATATTATTTAGGGTTGGCTTATATAATACCTTACAGTTGTGGTTTGATTAAAGATTAGAAATTACGATATTAAATAATTATAAACTACCAAAACAAACGTGGTTGTGGTTTGATTAAAGATTAGAAATTACGATATTAATAACGCCGTCTTATTAGAAGATGGTACTGTTGTGGTTTGATTAAAGATTAGAAATTACGATATTATCTCATTGTTTTTAATATCTTCTTGGTACGTTGTGGTTTGATTAAAGATTAGAAATTACGATATTATTAGAAAAAAGTTGATACAGGAAAGTCCTGTTGTGGTTTGATTAAAGATTAGAAATTACGATATTGAAAACGCGTAAAACTGAAAAAGGAATCATGTTGTGGTTTGATTAAAGATTAGAAATTACGATATTGAGCAAATACAATGGTTCTAAGTTTGAACCGTTGTGGTTTGATTAAAGATTAGAAATTACGATATTTTGATAATCCTTTAAACTTATAATTCCATTGTTGTGGTTTGATTAAAGATTAGAAATTACGATATTACGATGGTGTAGTAACACACAGTGATATTGTTGTGGTTTGATTAAAGATTAGAAATTACGATATTCAACAGTAAATTTACTTTCTAATCGACACGGTTGTGGTTTGATTAAAGATTAGAAATTACGATATTCGTTCTGGGATGCAGAAGAGGAGCGATTAAGTTGTGGTTTGATTAAAGATTAGAAATTACGATATTCTTTACGGAAATCAAAAATATATTTCGGTAGTTGTGGTTTGATTAAAGATTAGAAATTACGATATTCATTAGGCAATAAAAATAAAGGTGGTCGAGGTTGTGGTTTGATTAAAGATTAGAAATTACGATATTTACAAAAATAAAAATATAATGAGCGCAGTCGTTGTGGTTTGATTAAAGATTAGAAATTACGATATTTGATAATCAATGCGTGAGAAATCGAGAAACGTTGTGGTTTGATTAAAGATTAGAAATTACGATATTTCCTTAGTTTCTAAAAGAGCTGCTGTATTGTTGTGGTTTGATTAAAGATTAGAAATTACGATATTTTAAATCTTTTCAAGTAAGAACTGGTCTAGTTGTGGTTTGATTAAAGATTAGAAATTACGATATTATACTGTTCAAAGGGTTGTTAAATTGATGGGTTGTGGTTTGATTAAAGATTAGAAATTACGATATTTCATCTTGAAATAAAAAGATGGTTTTTTAGTTGTGGTTTGATTAAAGATTAGAAATTACGATATTAGCAAACTTGTTAAGCTTTGTATATCAGTAAAATAAAATAAAATATCGTGATAAAAAATGCTTCTTTTTTGGCTTGATAACCCAAGATTGAAGCATTTTTTTATTTCAAAATAATTCTAATTGTGTAGGTTGCGCAGTTTTTGGTACTTCTGCTTTGCCCCAAAAATTGGCTATATTTCCGTATTGTTTATCGGTTATACGCAAAACACTTACTTTCCCCAATGGTGGCAAGAGCGAATTTATTCGTTTTTCGTGTACATCGGCACTCTCGCTACTGGCACAATGACGGATATAAACCGAAAATTGCATCATACTAAAACCGTCTTTCAGAAGATTGTTTCTAAAGGCACTGGCATTTTTCCGATCCTTTTTGGTTTCGGTAGGCAAATCAAAAAACACAAACAACCACATAATTCTGTATCCGTTTAAATCCATAATTTTGGGTATTTTATTTTTTTTCGTTCGCCAGCAAAGCACTGTTGAAGAGAGCTTGCAGTTTTTTGTAGAGCAACCATAAGCGGACTTTTTTCATCCGAAAAATATACAGTTCGCGTGGTTATTTGTAAAATTTCTGCTTTAATTGTTGTAGTAAGTTCTTGTGCATCGGTTTTTTGCATAATTTCGGCAACTTTCTCATCAACTATCGGGCGAAAAGGTTCCATAATATCATCGGCAAGTGCAAAAGCATTGTATTTGCTTTTATGATGAATGCCTATTGTATTTAGCAATCCGCTACCAGAAAGTGCTCGGGCGGTTGCAGCTCGTAAAATGGCATATCCGTAGTTAAGAAAAAGATTGGGATAATCGCCATAACGTTCGCGTTTAAATTTTGTGTTTAATGACGAATCAAAAAATGTTTTCCAGTAAATATTGGCAGCTGCACCTTCCATATTAGAAGTGTCGCCGCTTAATACTTTGCTAGCTATAAATTCGAATGCATTTTTCTTGCCTGTAATTTTCTCTAAGAGAATACCTTGATTGGTAATTTTTTCAATTATAGTTTGCTGCCATAATTGTTTTTTTAGAGGTTGGCTGGCATTGATTTGGTTTTTAAAGATTTCTTGCTGAATATGGTGGCTGTTGAGGTTGAGAAACATGCCATTGGGCAAATGATAAGTATTGCAAATAATGATTGCTGCATTGTTTTCTGTTAAAAAATTCAAAGCAGGAATACTGATGTAGGTTTCTGGATGATCTATTACTACAAAGCCAATATCTTCAATAGGAATCGAACTTTCGCGCAATTCGGTTTTTATGTTGAGCTGTTTATTTTTTGTAGTGATCGTTGCTTTGTTTTCGAGAAGTATAGATTTTTTTAGCATAACATCTTATTTTTATCTAAATTACTAAAAATCAGAATGCAATAATTATTTATACTAAAAAAAATCTTACAAATAAATAATAAAAAATCCATTGGAATAAACCAATGGATTTTTAAGAATTTGCTTTTGTGTATTAATTATTAAAAATCTTAGTAAGTTCATCTTGATAAATACCCCAACGATTATATATTTCATAATTTTTTCTATCATCGGAAATAGCATAAAAATACGTGCCGGTTTTATAAGGTTGATTAGAATCCATTACCATATATAAATAACCGCTTTCAGATTTGGCTAATGACTTAAGATTAACTTTTACATTATTATCATCTATAAGTGAGTTATTTACAAATCGATATTTTTTTCCTTCAAATCCAACTGTGTTTTCAGCCATTTGTTCAGCAACATTATCCTTTTTTTTAATAGTAATTATTTCACCTTTTTTTGGTTCTGTATACAACTGGATTTCACCATCTTTTATAATGTATCCATATCTCAATAGATTTCCATTGGCATCATAACTCCCAGTTTCGTCAAAATACAATCCGTCTTTTTGTTGCATGTTAGCAATGTTTTTCTTTTTTACAGTATCTGTTGTTTTACTTATTATTTCTTTTTCTTTGATTTTAATTTTTATTGCTTCTGATTCTTTTGTAACTTCACTGTTGTCTTTGGTAAGTTCTTTTTTAGGGGTTGCTTTTACTGTTTTGATTATTACTTTTTCTTGTGCCACAACATGGATACAAAATGTGTAAATGAGTGTGAAAAGGATGGGAAGAACACTTGCTTTTGCCCAATTTGCTGTTGATTTTTTTGTTTTTAATGCCATCATAACGAATCTTTTTTTAGTTACTAAATAATTACTGGTATTAACCATAAAGTTTTGATTTTTATTTGATAAAGCCAATAGAATTTGTTGGTATTTACTAATGTTGTGGCTTTGAAGAACCAAACTATCGGCTTGAAATTCGTGGTTTAATTTTATTGCTTTTTTATATAAATACAATAACGGATTGTACCAAAACAGTGCTTTACAAATTTCAATAAATACAATATCTACTGAGTGAAATAATCGGCTGTGAATTATCTCATGCTCAATGATTTCTTGATTTATTTTATTTTCTAGATACTCATTTTTATTAACCATAATATTGTGAAACCAGCTATGGGGAATAACGTTTTGGTTTAAAAGCACAATATTGTATGGATGCTGTTTAATTTTTTCATTCGTTTTGACTAATTTTTGCAAACAAAAAATATGATACAAAACACGAATGACCAAAACGAAAGCGATTAGAAGATAAATACTCCAAAGTATTGTACTTAATGTAAAATTACTATCAGATACTTTCACAATCGTAGGAGTAGGGTTGGTGTTTGAAAGATTTTCTGGTAGATAAACAACCGTCTTTACTTCTTTTATGATTTCATATTTTACAAACGGAATAATAAATGAAATAATAAGCGTTGCTATTAAATAGCATCTTTTGAAATTGTGAATAGAAATATTTTCTAAAAACAACTTATACACTATATAAAATGCGAGCAAGCATACCGTGTTTGTAAGTAAAAAATGTTGTATCATGGCTGATGTTTTTTTAATTGTTCATCAATAATTTTTTTTAAATCTTCTAATTCTTCTTTCGATAAATTGGTTTCTTGTGTAAAAAACGAAGCAAATTGTGAAGCCGAATCGTTAAAAAAGTTTTTTATCATACCATTTACATGCTTCGAAAAATAATCGGTTTTTTTAACCAACGGATAATATTCTCGGGTGTTATTTACATCATTATAGGCAATAAAATTCTTATCAGTCATTCGTTTTAATAATGTTGCAACAGTAGTTGTAGCGGGTTTTGGTTTCGGATAACAAGCAATTAAATCTTTCATAAATGCTTTTTTTAGTTTCCACAAATACTCCATTAATTGTTCTTCAGAATTTGAAAGTGTCATAAAAATGCTGTTTTATTCTACAAATGTAGAAATAAAAATCAATTCTACAAGTGTAGAGCAAAAATTTAACAATTAAGAGCAAAAAAAAATCTTTCAAGTTTTTATACAAGAAAGATTTTTTTGGAATTTGGAGTTTTTCTATTGAAATGTAAAGAATTACATCATACCTGGCATTCCGCCGCCCATTGGCATTCCGCCAGCAGGATTTTCTTCTTTGATTTCTACTAAGGCACATTCGGTTGTTAGAATCATTCCTGATACCGATGCAGCATTTTCAAGTGCTACACGGGTAACTTTTTTAGGGTCGATGATTCCGGCTTTTAGCATATCTACGTATTCATCGGTTTTGGCATTGTAACCAAAACTGTCTTTTCCTTCCGAAACTTTGGCCACTACTACCGAGCCTTCGAGACCAGCATTTTCTACGATAGTACGCAACGGAGCTTCAACTGCGCGAGAAACAATTTGTATTCCGGTTGCTTCATCAGCATTCTCTGGTTTTAGGTTAGCTAAAACAGCTTTAGCTCTTAGTAAAGCTACACCACCACCAGCAACAATTCCTTCTTCTACAGCCGCACGAGTTGCATGAAGCGCATCATCTACACGATCTTTTTTCTCTTTCATCTCCACTTCAGAAGCAGCTCCTACATAAAGAACAGCTACACCACCTGCCAATTTAGCCAAACGCTCTTGCAATTTCTCTCTGTCGTAATCAGAAGTGGTAGATTCCATTTGGGCTTTTATTTGGTTTACTCGGTTTTTAATCATTTCGTTATTTCCGGCACCGTTTACCAAAGTCGTATTGTCTTTATCAATCGTTACTTTTTCGGCAGTACCTAACATTTCTAACGTAGCGTTTTCCAATGTATGTCCGCTTTCTTCAGCGATAACTGTTCCGCCTGTTAAAATAGCAATATCTTCGAGCATTGCTTTTCTACGATCGCCAAAACCTGGGGCTTTTACAGCCGCAATTTTTAAAGCGCCACGCAATTTATTTACTACTAAAGTAGAAAGAGCTTCGCCATCTACATCTTCGGCAATGATTAATAACGGTTTTCCAGATTGAGCTACGGGTTCTAAAATTGGAAGTAATTCTTTTAATGAAGATACTTTTTTGTCGTATAATAAAATGTAAGGACGCTCAAGATCAACTTCCATTTTTTCGGCATTGGTAACAAAATAAGGCGAAAGATAACCTCTGTCGAATTGCATACCTTCTACAACATCTACATAGGTATCTGTACCTTTTGCTTCTTCAACAGTAATCACACCTTCTTTGCCCACTTTTCCAAAAGCGGTAGCAATTAAATCGCCAATAACTTCGTCATTGTTAGCAGAAATAGAAGCCACTTGTTTTATTTTTTCTGAAGAAGATCCTACTTCTTGTGCTTGTTTTCCTAAATCGGTAATGATAGCTTCAACAGCTTTGTCGATACCGCGTTTTAAATCCATCGGATTTGCACCAGCGGCTACGTTTTTCAAGCCTTCTTTTACAATAGCCTGTGCTAAAACGGTAGCAGTTGTAGTTCCGTCACCAGCCAAATCATTGGTTTTAGACGCAACTTCTTTTACCATTTGAGCGCCCATATTTTCTAATGTGTCTGCTAACTCAATTTCTTTTGCTACTGATACACCATCTTTGGTAACCGCTGGACCACCAAACGATTTAGAAATAATTACATTTCTACCTTTTGGTCCTAAGGTTACTTTTACTGCATTAGCTAATGCATCTACACCACGTTTTAGCCCGTCGCGTGCTTCTATATCAAATTTTATTTCTTTTGCCATTTTCTTTTGCTTTATGCTATAGGCAGTAGGCTTTATGCCATGCTTATAACTGATTTAACTTTTGTTTTAGGTTGTATATTTTACTCTTTATTTTGTTTATTTCCATTTCTAATTCTGAATGTAATTCATAGGAAATGTATTGTAAATCTTTGGATAAAATGAGAAGATATTCTACTTCTGAAGCCGAACCTAAAGCAATATTTAGAAATTGATTAAATTCTTTATCAGAATTTCTACCGCATCCTTCACTAATATTAGTTGGTATCGATGTAGAAGCTCTTCTGATTTGGCTCGTCAGTCCATAAATTTCATCTTTTGGGAAAGTGGAACTTATTGTATAGATTTTTAGTGTTAAGTCATGGCTTATTTGCCAGATGTCATACTTTTTAAAATTCCTCATCTTTGCCTAATGCTTACAGCTTATTGCTAAATTATAGCTAAAATATCGTCTTCACGCATTATGAGATAATCTTTTCCTTCGAATTTAAGTTCGGTTCCGGCATATTTACCATACAAAACTGTGTCGCCTGGTTTAACAGTCATTGTATAATCTTTTTTTCCGTTGCCAACTGCAATTACAGTTCCGCGTTGTGGTTTTTCTTTTGCTGTATCAGGAATTATAATTCCAGATGCCGTTGTAGTTTCGGCAGCCGCTGGTTCTACAAGAACTCTGTCTGAAAGTGGTTTAATGTTTATTGCCATTGTAATATGATTTTTTAAGTTTGTTTTTAAGTTTTCAGAAATTATGCCAATGCTTTTTTTATGACATTTTTTCATTTTATTTTTGATAAAACTGACAGAAATTGAATAAAAAAACCCTTCAAAAAAAATTGAAGGGTTCCTAAATCTTTGTGAGTTTTTTATTTTTTATCGGCTGGTGCCGGAGTTTCTTTTGCTGCTGGAGCTGTTTCTTGCTTCGCAGGCGTTGTAGCTTCAATATCGTCTGATAATTTTGGAGTAGAGCTTAATACATCGGTGTAGCTCAAACTTGATAACAATACCAATACTAATAAAATTCCTGCCAATACCCAAGTAGATTTGTCAAGAAAATCGGTGGTTTTTTGTACGCCACCCATCATTTGCGATCCTCCAAACGTAGAAGATAATCCTCCACCTTTTGGGTTTTGCACCATCACTACTATTATCAATAGGAAACATACTATTGCGATAAGTATTGTAAAAATTAGAAAAGTGTTCATAGTTTTTAATTATTATTTTGTTGTAAATTTTTTATTTCTTGAATTCGGCTTGCAAAGAAACTACTTTTTTCTGGATTTTTCAAAATTAAAATTTCATAAGCTTGAATTGCGCGCGAATATTTTTTTTGTTCGAGATAAACTTTTGCCAAAGTTTCGGTCATTAAATAGGTGTTTTCCTCAACAGGAATGGCTTTGCTAACTGTTGCCTCTTTTGAAATTGGTGGGATTTTTGGTGTGCTTTCTATGAATTTATCAATAAGATCGATATGTTTTAATTCCTTTACAGGTTCTTGTTTTTCAGGGTTTTGGTCTACTTTTGTGCTTTCTTTTCGGATAACAGGTTGTAATCTTGATAATTGTAACCATTCGTGAAAAGAATGTTTTTCTTCTTGGGTAAAATCTAGTGGTTTGCCAATTCCTAATTTTTCTTCGGTTGTTTTTTCTTCTGTATTTCCGGCGTGCTGAATGGATTTTTTTATAGAATTTTCAATCGTATTTTCTTCGATAATCAATTCGTCTTCTTTTACAATTTCACTATCAACAACTGTCAAATTCATCAATTCGGCAATTTTTTGTTCGTAAATACCGTTTTGAACAATTTTAAATTGGGGCGATGTTATAAAATCGAACAAAATATTTCGGTCGCAAGTATAAGCAGCTGTGTTTTTTAAGGTATTGTTGTATCTAAAACTCTCTTGATTGTACAAATGTTTTAAATGCAAAACGCGAGCACTTTGAAAATATGGAAATTCGGTTATGATTTTTTCCAATTCATTGCTTTGGCGCTCATTTACTGCGTCGGGTTTGTTGATGAGATATGTAAAATTCGAAATATTCATTTGGGCAAAGTTACCATTTTGCAAGCGATTCGTTAAAAATATCTTGTGTAATTCTTGTGAAAATTACATCTAATGCTTTTGTTAATTCTGTTCCTGTAAGCTGAGTTGCTGCATCATAATCATGATAGAACGAAAAACTTTTTTCGAAATTATCTGCTTCTTTTTTATGATTGGTGAATCGTACATTTACTTTTATGGTTAATCTACTTTGTGCCGATTGTTGATTGGCAGTAGCAGTCATTGGCGAAACATAATAATCGGTAATTTCTCCTTCATATACCAAATCGCCACCACTATTGGTAAGCGATAAATTGGTTTGACTTTGTATTACATCTTGTAATTTTAAAGTAAACTCTCGGTCTACGCCTGGTTCTATTAGCGCAGCTTTGTTCATAAATCGATTTACTTGAAAAGATTTGGCGTCTATTTTTCCGGTACCTGTAAAATTATATTTTACGCTACACGACACAAATGTGAATACAATGGCTACTAACAATAAGTGTTTTTTCATTATAAATCGAATTGTTTAATTTTTCTGTATAAAGTTCTTTCGGAAATGCCCAATTCATCGGCAGCGGCTTTGCGTTTTCCTTTATGTTTGTCGAGCGATTTTTTGATGAGTTCTATTTCTTTGGCTTCCAAGCTTAGCGGTTCGTCTTCTTCATCTTCAATAGTTTCGGCGTCAAGATATTGGTTGTCATCGTCTAAATAATCATTTTGATGAATAGTGGTAGTTGTAGGTTGATACACTTCTACTTTTTCTTTATCAAAGATAGATTCTTCGTTGCCGTTTCCGTACACTTTTTGAATCAAATTCGGATTAATATCCTGTACTTTAGCTCCGTTTTTCATGAGTTCTAAAGTAAGTTTTTTCAAATCGTTCAAATCACTTTTCATATCAAAAAGCACTTTGTACAAAATGTCTCTTTCGCTGGCAAAATCGCTTTCTTTTTTAGTATTAATAACACTTGGCAAACTTGTGCTATCTTCTTGAATATACGATTTTAACGTTTGTAGCGAAATATCTCTTTTGGTTTCTAAAACCGATATTTGTTCGGCAACATTACGCAACTGACGAATATTTCCGCTCCAGCGATAATTTATTAAATACGGAATAGCACTGTCTTCGAGTTTGATAGCGGGCATTCTATATTTATGTGCAAAATCGGAAGCAAATTTTCTGAAAAGTAAATAAATATCGTCTTTTCTATCGCGTAAAGGTGGTAAAGTGATTTCTACAGTACTTAATCGGTAATACAAATCTTCGCGAAATTTTCCTTTGGCAATGGCATCGCGCATATTAACATTGGTTGCTGCCACAATGCGTACATTGGTTTTTTGTACTTGCGATGAACCAACTTTTATAAACTCGCCATTTTCTAAAACTCTTAAAAGACGCACTTGGGTTGTAAGTGGCAATTCGCCCACTTCATCAAGAAAAATAGTGCCACCATCGGCAACTTCAAAGTAGCCTTCGCGCGCGCCAGTTGCACCTGTAAACGAGCCTTTTTCGTGTCCGAATAATTCAGAATCGATGGTTCCTTCAGGAATAGCACCACAATTTACAGCGATGTATTTACCGTGTTTGCGGTGTGATAACGAATGAATAATTTTTGGAATACTTTCTTTACCAACACCGCTTTCGCCAACTACCAATACCGAAATATCGGTAGGAGCAACCTGTATTGCTTTTTCGATAGCGCGGTTGAGTTTTGGATCGTTTCCGATAATTTCAAACCGTTGTTTTATATTTTGAACTGATTCCATTTTTTTAGTCAAAAAGCAAAAGTTATAAGGCAAAAGTCAATAAAATAGTTTCTTTAAGACTTTGGTCTTTTAAACTTTCGACTGAATTATTGCATTTTTTCTGAATATTCTACAGCTTCACCAATTAAAGTTGCAGCAGTACAATCGTGGATTTTTACCATAACAAAATCGCCTGGTTTGTAATTTTCTTTTGGAAAAACAACCACCGTGTTTTGCGAATTTCGTCCGCTCCAATGTTGGTTAGAGCGTTTTGAATCTTTTTCGATTAATACTTCTACCGTTTGTCCAACAAAACGTTTAGTTCGTTCTAACCCTAATTTTTGTTGTAAATTGATGATTTCTGTTAATCGTCTGTTTTTTACTTCGGCAGGAATATCATCTTCGAGTTTTCTTGCAGCCAGAGTTCCTGGTCGTTCTGAATAGGCAAACATAAATCCGAAATCGTATTTACAATGTTCCATTAACGAAAGTGTATCTTGATGGTCTTCTTCGGTTTCGGTTGGAAATCCGGCAATCATATCTTGCGAAAGCGAAATTTCGGGCATTATTTCGTAAATTTTGTCTACCAATACCATATATTCTTCGCGAGTATGTTGGCGGTTCATCGCTTCTAAAATTCGGGTGCTTCCGCTTTGTACCGGTAAATGTATGTATTTGCAAATGTTGTGATGTTTTGCCATCGTTTCTATCACCTCTAAATGCATATCCTGCGGATTGGAAGTTGAAAAACGGAAGCGCATTTTAGGAAATTGCGTAGCGCACATATCCAAAAGTTGGGCAAAATCTACAGCGGTTGCTTTTTGCATTTCGCTGGCTTTATCAAAATCTTTTTTTAAACCGCCGCCATACCAAAGATAACTATCAACATTTTGTCCTAACAAAGTAATTTCTTTGAAACCTTTGTTCCATAAGTCTTTGATTTCTCCGATAACACTATGCGGATCACGGCTACGCTCACGACCACGTGTGAAGGGCACTACGCAAAAAGTACACATATTATCGCAACCACGAGTTATAGATACAAATGCGGTTACGCCATTGCTATTAAGGCGTACCGGTGCAATATCGCCATAGGTTTCTTCTTTAGAAAGAATTACATTTATGGCATCTCTGCCTTCTTCAACTTCTTTTAATAGATTGGGTAAATCTTTATAAGCATCAGGACCAACGACTAAATCTACAATTTTTTCTTCTTCAAGGAATTGACTTTTTAGGCGTTCGGCCATACAGCCCAAAACACCAACTTTCATCGTTGGATTTATTTTTTTTACGGCGTTGTATTGTTCCAGTCGTTTGCGAATGGTTTGCTCGGCTTTGTCGCGAATAGAGCAAGTATTAACCAAAACCAAATCGGCATCTTCTAAGTTTTGTGTGGTGTTGTAGCCGTTTTCGTTAAGTATAGATGCCACAATTTCGCTATCCGAAAAGTTCATTTGGCAACCATAACTTTCTATATAAAGTTTTTTGTTGTTTTCTTGTTTTTGTTCTAGTACAAGGCTGTTTCCTTGTGTTTTTTCGTCAATTACTTTTTCCATTATTCTTTTGATAAGCAAAAAATTATTTTGCAAAGATAATGCTAAAATAAATAATATGACAAGATGTCAGATTTAAATTAATAAGTAGGTGTTGCGTAAATGAGATTTTCTCCCCATCCGTTGCCTCCAAATTGGTATATTTTATTAGTTAATGCGCTGCTACCACCAGTTGCTTGAGATGAACCAAGTTTCCAATAATAATATCGTTTTGTAGCAGTAGATGTATTTTTGATTCTAACAAAACCATTCATAATATAATAGTTTCCTGGGCCAACCATTTCCTTAGAAATGAGAGTAGGGCCATTTGGAGGGGTTAAAATATCTGGTGATAGAGTATAAGTTGTATTAGAGTCCGAAAATGAAGTTTTAATAAAATAACCTTCATCAAAAACTAATGTGCGTACACCTGTAACACTTGGGTTTGCTTTTGCACAAAGCATTTGTACCGAAACTAAGAATTCTCCTGTTGGTAAATCTAAATAATAGCCTGTGTATCCGTTAGCATCAATGTTTACTGTTGTGCCAGTAAGTGGAGCTTCTTTAGCACCAAAATATAATTTTGGTTTACTAATAGGTAATAGCCATTCTGTACCATTAAAGTAATATAAACCAGTATTTAAAACATTTGCTACCTGCGAATTTGTTGATGTGCTTTTTGCTGCAGTTACATAAACTACGGCGCCTGTTTGTGCAGCAGTATAAGTTTTTGAGCCTAACTCGTCGCCTGTTAATCTTGGAGGTATTATCCCATCAAGTGATGTGGTAACAGTTGGTTTTCCTAAAACATCTAATGTAGCCTGAGGTGTTGGTGTGTCTATTCCTACTTGACCATACGAATATGAAATTAAAGAGAATAGCAGAAGTGCTAAAATTTGTTTCTTGATTATTCTAATGAATTTAATTACCAAGCAAATGTACTAATAATAATTTATAGTCAGGGCTAAATATTTGATTATTATAATTTTAACTAGAAAAGGATTTGTGTTTTTAAGATTGTATAAGGATATATAGCAGCAAAAAAATGTAGTTTCTATGACATTAAACTTATTTTTTTACATTTGCCCCAAATTTAAAAATCAAATGGCAAAAAATTTAGTAATAGTAGAGTCACCGGCAAAAGCCAAAACCATTGAAAAATTTCTTGGAAAAGATTTTCAGGTAGAATCAAGTTTTGGACACATTGCCGATTTGCCATCAAAAGAAATTGGTGTAGATATAGCCAATGATTTTAAACCCAAATACGAAGTTTCTGCAGATAAAAAAGCTTTAGTAAAAAAACTAAAAGATTTATCAAAAAGTGCAGAAATGATATGGCTTGCTTCCGATGAAGACCGCGAAGGAGAAGCCATTTCTTGGCATTTAGCCGAAGTATTAAAATTAGATGCAAGCAAAACAAAACGTATTGTTTTTCATGAAATTACAAAAACAGCGATACTAAAAGCGATAGAAAATCCAAGAACTATCGATTATAACTTGGTAAATGCACAACAAGCGCGTAGAGTTTTGGATAGATTAGTAGGGTATGAGCTTTCGCCAGTTTTATGGAAAAAAGTAAAAAGCGGACTATCAGCCGGACGTGTGCAATCGGTATCTGTACGATTAATTGTAGAGCGCGAACGCGATATTCAGAATTTTACAACCGTTGCTTCGTATGCAATTTCGGCTGAATTTACTAACAGTGCCGGAAAAACAGTTAAGGCAAAATTGCCAAAAAACTTTAGCACTTTACAAGAAGCCGAAGATTTTTTAAATAAAAATATTGGAGCTGCTTTTTCGGTAGCCGATTTAGATGTAAAACCTGGAAAAAAATCACCGGCAGCACCTTTTACAACATCAACATTACAACAAGAAGCCGCTCGAAAATTATATATGCCCGTTGGGATTACCATGCAAGTTGCACAGCGATTGTATGAGGCAGGGCTTATCACTTACATGAGAACCGATAGCGTGAATCTTTCCCAAGATGCGCTCAATGCAATACAAGCAGAAGTTACATCAAGTTTCGGAACACAATATAGTAAAGTACGCAATTTTGCTACAAAATCTAAAGGAGCACAAGAAGCACACGAAGCCATACGTCCAACAGATATGGCACGTTCATCGGTAGATTTAGATAGAGATCAATCAAGATTGTATGAATTGATTTGGAAACGTACCATTGCCTCACAAATGAGCGATGCCGAACTGGAGCGTACGCAAGTAAAAATAAATACCAACAAGCACAACGAAACGTTTGTAGCTAATGGCGAAGTTATCAAGTTTGATGGTTTTCTTAAAGTATATCTTGAAGGAAATGATGATGAAGACGAAGAACAAGAAGGCATGTTGCCAGCACTTAAAGTTGGCGAAACCTTGCACAATATTAGTATCGTAGCTCGCGAGCGATTCTCGCAACCGCCTGCTCGTTACACCGAAGCTTCTTTGGTTAAGAAATTAGAAGAATTAGGTATTGGTCGTCCATCAACGTATGCGCCAACAATTTCTACAATTATCAATAGAAATTATGTAGAAAAAGGCTCGTTTGAAGGTAAAGAACGAAAATACAATCAATTAGTATTGAAAAATTCTGAAATCAAAAAAGATATTTTAACAGAAAATGTTGGTTCAGATAAAGGAAAATTAGTTCCTACTGATATTGGTACCATAGTAAATGATTTTTTGGTTGCCAATTTCGATACCATTTTAGATTACAATTTTACGGCAAAAGTAGAACAAGATTTTGATGCCATAGCCGAAGGAAATGTAGATTGGACCAATATGATGCAACAATTCTACAGTCAATTTCATCCAATTGTTACCAATGTAGAAGCCACTGCCGAAAGAGAAACCGGTGAGCGAATTTTAGGTAAAGATCCAAAAACAGGAAAACAAGTTTCGGTTCGATTAGGAAAGTTTGGTCCTATGGCACAAATTGGCGATGCCGATGATACCGAAAAGCAATTTGCCAGTCTTCGTGCCGAACAAAATATTTCCACAATTTCTCTGGAAGACGCACTGAATTTATTCTTATTGCCAAAAACATTAGGCGAATATCAAGGCGAAATCATCGAAGTAAACAACGGTAGATTTGGACCGTATGTAAAATTTGGTTCACAATTTATATCGTTGCCAAAAGGAGAAGATCCATTAGATGTAACTTTAGATAGAGCCAAAGAAATAATTGGCGAAAAAGCTAAAGCCGATGCACCAATTGGAACTTTCCAAGGATTGCCTGTACAAAAAGGAGTTGGAAGATTTGGGCCATTTTTAAAATGGAACAATCTTTATATCAATGTAAACAAAAAATACAATTTTGATAATCTTTCACAAGGTGATATCGAAGAATTAATCGCCGAAAAATTACAAAAAGATATCGATAAAGTAATTCACGATTGGACTGCCGAAGGCATAAAAGTTGAAAAAGCTCGTTGGGGAAAATCGGTAATTTTGAAAGGAAAAATCAAGATAGAACTCAATAAAGATGTAGATGCAGCGCAACTTACATTAGAAGATGTAAAGAAAATTATTGAAGAAAAAACACCAGCCAAGAAAACAGCTACAAAAAAGAAATAATATTTATCGTAATTTTATATCTTTAATCAATACATGGAATTAGATTTTCTTTCGCCTTTAGATCAAGAATTGGTAAATGAATTGCAACAGCTAAATACACAACATTTGGCAAGTAAAGTTGTGTTTCATACGCAAGAGCAATTTCCTGATGTGTCCAAAGTGTCAATTGGTATTATTGGTGTTATGGATAACAGAGGAATGGGATTAGATGCAGAAGTTAATTTAAACCATATACGAAAAAAACTCTATTCGTTATATCCAGGCAATTGGACAAAAACGATTGCCGATTTTGGCGATATCATTCCAGGAAATACCATCGAAGACACCTATTTTGCTTTACAAAAAGTAGCTTCAAGATTTATTAAGAATAAGATAATACCTGTCGTTATAGGTGGTTCGCAAGATTTAACCTACGCATTGTATCGTTCGTATGATCAATTAGAGCAAATGGTGAATATGGTTTCGGTTGATAATAAATTCGATTTTGGGAAAGAAGAAGGCATTTTGCCAATGCATTCCTACTTATCAAAAATCATCATGAACGAACCCAATAATTTGTTTAACTATAGTAATGTAGGGTTTCAAACCTATTACAATTCGCAAGAAGAAATCGATTTAATCGAAAAATTGTATTTTGATGCCTATCGCTTGGGCGAAGTTTCCAAAAATATAAGTATAGCCGAACCCGTTTTTCGCGATGCCGATTTGGTAAGTATCGATTTGAATGTGGTAAAATCTTCCGACTCTGCCAATTTCATTAACTTTGAACCCAACGGTTTTGATGGAAAAGAAATATGTGCTTTGGCACGTTATGCAGGAATAAGCGATAAAGTTTCGTGTTTCGGATTATTCAACCATCACAGTTCAAAACAAGAAGCAGTACTTATGTCGCAAATTGTGTGGTATTTTATCGAAGGCGTAAATTTCCGTTCCAATGAATATCCGTATACTTCAAAAGATACCTATCTCAAATATATAGTACCATTAGACGATGAAGATTTGGTGTTTTACAAAAGCGATAAATCAGATAGATGGTGGATCGAGATAAAAATAATTGCATCATTACACAATAAAACAAAAAATACCACGTTATTGCCTTGTACCCATGATGATTATTTGGCAGCATGTAATGGTGAAATACCCGAAAGATGGTGGAAAATCCAAAGAAAAAGTATGGTGTAAATAAATTGTAAGGAGTTTAAATAAGAAATAGTACTTTTTTTTAAGAAAAGTTTATTGTTTTTATCAAAAAATTATTATACGTTTACGCCCTTGAAAATTAATGTAAAAATTAACCCAATTATAATATGAAGAAGTTCATTTCGTTTGCATCTGTTTTAACCCTTTTAATTAGCTGCGGTAAGTCTGGAGACAAAGGCGAGCTAATAGGTGTTGAAGGTAAAAAATGGCATCCCGAAAAACCTTATGGTATGACCTTGGTGCCAGGTGGAGCTTTTATTATGGGTAAATCAGATGATGATTTGGCCAATGTACAAGATGCACCTACCAAAACCGTAACTGTACGTTCTTTTTACATGGACGAAACAGAAATCACAAACAGTGAGTATCGTCAGTTTGTTGAGTGGGTTAAAGACTCAATCATCAGAATGCGTTTAGCTATCATGGCAGAAGAAGTAGGGCAAACAGGTCCTTCTGGAGGTGCTAAAGGTGGTGGAAAAACCGCTGGAAGTATCGGTGATTTTGCTTTTGCTGATCAAGATGTAGAAAAAATGTCTCCATACGATAGATACATGTATGAAAACTATTACAGTCTTGGGACAAAAGATGATCCGTATGCTACAAGAAGATTAAATAAGAATGTAAAACTTATAAAAGACACTAAGAAATATCCAGATGAGTATTACGTAGAAGTAATGGATTCAATGTATTTACCGCCATCAGAAGCATACAATGGGTTAAGAACTATTGATGTGAACAAGTTGAAATTCCGTTTCTCTTGGATGGATATTCAAAAAGCTGCAAAAGCTAAGAAAGGTAAGCGTTCAGAATTTATCAGAACAGAAACGCAAGAAGTTTATCCAGATACAACAGTTTGGATTAAAGACTTTAACTATTCTTATAATGAACCAATGCATAATGATTATTTTTGGCATCAAGCATATGGCGATTACCCTGTAGTGGGTGTTTCTTGGAAACAAGCAAAAGCTTTTTGTGCATGGAGAACATTAAATAAGAATGCGTATATTAAAAAAACGAATAAGAAAGCAAAAAGTAAACGCGATTTAATCAACTCTTTCCGTTTGCCAACTGAAGCTGAATGGGAATATGCTGCTCGTGGAGGTCTAGAATCTGCTACTTATCCATGGGGAGGTCCTTATACTAAAAACGACAAGGGATGTTTCTTAGCAAACTTTAAGCCAAACCGTGGTGATTATGCTGCAGACCAGTCGTTGTATACTGTAGAAGCAAAATCTTTCGAGCCAAACAAATATAACTTATATAATATGTCTGGTAACGTAGCAGAATGGACAGATTCTTCTTATGATGCTGCAGCTTATGAGTATGTATCTACAATGAATCCAAATGTGTCTGACTTGTCAAACAAGCGTAAAGTAGTACGTGGAGGTTCTTGGAAAGATGTAGCGTACTTCCTTCAAGTAGGAACACGTGATTTCGAATATCAAGATACAGCACGTAGTTACATTGGTTTCCGTACAGTACAAGATTATATGGGAACTCAAGTTACAGGAAATGGAAAATTACCTGTAAAAAAATAAGTATTTTTAACCTAATTTTTTATATTAACTTTAACTAACTAAAATTTTATTATTATGGGATTATTACCACCTAGAGTTATGAATTTTTGCTACGGTATGGGAGCAGCTGTTGTAATTATTGGAGCATTATTTAAATTAATGCACTGGCCTGGTGCAGGACCGATGCTTATTATCGGATTAAGTGTTGAGGCTTTAATCTTCGGTTTATCTGCTTTTGATGCTCCAGAAAAAGATTTGGATTGGTCATTAGTGTATCCGGAATTAGCAGGTGGTGAAGCAAAAGCAAGACCTGTAAAAGCTGTAGAAACTCAATCTGAAGCACAAGGATTATTGTCTCAAAAATTAGACAATTTATTAAAAGAAGCTAAAATTGACGGAAGTTTAATGGAAAGCTTAGGAAACAGTATCCGTAATTTCGAAGGTGCTGCAAAATCAATTTCTCCAACTGTAGATTCTATTGCTGGTCAAAAGAAATATGCTGAAGAAATGACTAAAGCTGCTTCGCAATTAGAAACATTAAACAGTCTATACCAAGTTCAGTTGGAAAGTGCTCAGAAAAATGCACAAATCAACAATGAAGTTGCTGAAAATAACTTAAAATTAAAAGATCAAATGCAGTCGTTAACATCTAACCTTGCTTCATTAAACAATGTATATGGAGGAATGTTATCGGCAATGAGTAATAGAGGATAATCGGTTTTCTAACTCTTTTTTTAACAAGTAATTAATTTTTAAAACTTACAAAAAATGGCAGGTGGAAAACTAACCCCTAGACAGAAGATGATTAACCTCATGTACTTGGTTTTCATCGCAATGTTGGCATTAAATATGTCAAAAGAAGTACTATCAGCTTTCGGGTTGATGGATGTGAAGTTTGACGATATGAGTAAATCTCAAGATTCTCAAAACGAAAAGTTGTCTCAGTTACTAAATATGAAAGCTCAAGAAAGTCCAACTTTCGCAGATGCTTTAAACAAATCTAAGGATATCAAAAAAGTTACTGATGAGTTGTATGATTTCTTAGGTAAAGTTAAATCTGATGACATCTTGAAAGACTTCAAACCAGAAAATGGTGTGTATCCTTATGAAGCTATGGATAAATCAAATATTGATGAAAAATGGTTTAAAGGAGATGGCTATTCTACAAGAGGTCAAGAAATAGTTGCTAAAATCGAAAACTACAAAAAAGATTTTAAAAAGGCTTTAGGTAATGATGTTAAATACCAACCGCTTATTGCAAAAGTTGATAAGTTATTTAACACAGACGATGTGAAAAACAGAGAAGGTGTTAAAGTGAAATATTTAGATTACCACTTTAAAGGTTTCCCTGCTATTGCATCAGTTGCTTATTTAACATCAATGCAAAGTGATTTAAAATCAATTGAGAATGAAGCATATAACGTTTTCTTAGGAGCGTCATATAAAGAGGCTGCATCTATGAAAAACTTCCAAGCAATTGTTGTTCTTGATAAAAATGCTTACTTCGAAGGTGAAAAAATCACTGGTAAAGTTGTTTTAGGTCGTTATGATAAAAATACGGTTCCAACTAGTTTTGCTGGTCCTGGTAGAATTGAAAACGGTCAAGCTATCATTTCGATGACTGCTGGTGGAGTTGGCGAACACGCTATCAATGGTAAATTTACTTTTACAGAAGATGGTAAGTCAGTTCCATTAGATTTCAAAGGAATGTATGTGGTTGTGCCACGTCCTAAAGGAGCTAATATCTCTGCTGATAAAATGAATGTTGTATATCGTGGTTTACCAAACCCTATCACAGTTTCAATGTCAGGTATACCCGCTGATAAAGTAAGAGCGAGTGCTCCTGGTCTTTCGCCTTCAGGCGGAGCTGGTAAATATAACTTAAGTCCAGGTCAAGGTACTGAAGTTACTATTACTGCTTCAGGAACATTGCCAGATGGATCTTCAGTTTCAGATAAAAAATTATTCAGAATTAAAAATATCCCTGCTCCTGCTGGTGCAATTGGTGGTACTTTAGGTGCTCAAAAAGGTGCTAAATCACGTTTAGAGAACTCTCAAATATCAGCTGTTTTACAAGATTTCTTGTATGACTTAAACTTTGAAGTTACACAATTTACACTAAAAGCTCCAGGACAGCCTGCAGTAGTTGTAAATGGTAGCCGTCTTGATGGTCGTGCAAAAGGTGCTTTAGCTCGTGTAACTAAAGGTGATGTTATTTCAATTTCTGATATTAAATCAAGAGTAGTAGGTGGTGGAGCTGGTATTATGGTAAAGCCTGCAGCACCTGCAACATACGAAATACAATAATTTAATAAAAACTGCGTTATATATTTATTAATATAACTTACATTATGAATAAAGTAAAATTTCTTTTATCAGCGTTTTTTCTTGGATTTCTTGTAAACACACAAGCACAATCTAATTTGTTGAATGCAAGAACTCCCGAAGATATTGGTAAAAAATCAGCTGCACAAATGGAGTCTGATAATGACAAACCACTACCGTACGGTTATATCGATGATCGTGACGTATTGATGGGAAAAATGATTTGGGAGAAAATAGATCTTGATGAAAGAGTTAATTTTCCTTTATACTACCCTGTGGATACTGGTTATGTAGGTAAAGAGAGAAGATCGTTATTTTCTGTTTTATTAACAGGTATGAAATCGGGTAAAGTAACCGAAGCATACCGTGATGATTATTTTAATACAAAACTTTCTTTGAAGGATATCGAAAGCGTTTTCAAATACGTTGATACAATTCCTGCAGGTTTTGATGAAATTAATAATTATTACGATGATTATAAGTCAGGTAGAAAAGTGTTGGATCCTCAGTATGTAAACGAAACACTTTTAGATGCTTCTGATATTACCGAATTTCGTGTAAAAGGTTATTGGTATTTTGATAAACGTCAAAGTGAATTAAAATATAGATTATTAGCTATATGTCCAGTGGCAAATGAAGCAAGAAGTAAAGCTAAAGGCGAAGAGGATCCATTAGAATTATTCTGGATATACTTCCCTTCAGTAAGAAATATGCTTCACGAAGCTAAAGCTTTTAATGATCGAAATTCTGCTATGCCGATTACGTTTGACCATTTGTTAAATTCCCGTAGATTTAGTGGAGTAATATACAAAGAAGAGAATGTATATGGCGATAGAACCATTGACCAATACATGAAAGAAAATGCTCAAATGCAACTTCTTGAATCAGAAAGGGTAAAAGAAAAAATTAGAAATTTTGAACAAGATATGTGGAATTATTAAAATTCTATATGCTTAAACATAAAAACTCCTACCTTTGCGTAGGAGTTTTTTTATGGAAAAAGTTGATTATATTATTGTTGGTTGTGGTTTAGCTGGTGCAACATTTGCTTCTATTTGTGAAGAAAATCAAAAGTCATTTATTGTTTTTGATGCTACAATAACCAATTCATCAAAAATAGCAGGTGGAATTTTTAATCCATTGATTCTAAAACGCTTTACTTATACTTATAAAGCTAAAGAATTATTAGAATTGGCAAGTGCGTTTTATTCCAATTTAGAATTAAAATTCAACCAAAAAATTCTGCATTATAAGTCTTTTCACAGAAGACTTTTTTCTATTGAAGAACAAAATAATTGGACAGTTGCTTCCGATAAACCCAATGTTGGGCAGTTTATGGAAAGTGCTATTCTGCAAAACAACAATAATCGTCTTAATGCACCTTTTGGGTTTGGAAATGTTCTGGGTTGTGGATATCTTGATGTGAATCTTTTTTTGGATACAATTATTGGAAATTGGAAAGAGAAAGCTTGTTATCAATCTGAGCAATTTGAATATAATTCATTAAAAATTCACACAGATTTTGTTGTTTATAAAAATATAAAGGCAAAGCATATTGTTTTCGCCGATGGTTTTGCCATGCTGAATAATCCTTTTTTTTCAAAACTTCCGTTAGATGGAGCCAAAGGCGAATTACTTTTGATAAAAGCACCGAATTTAAAACTTGATTTCATACTGAAAGGAAATGTATTTATTTTGCCTGTTGGCAACGATTTGTACAAAGTTGGTGCAACCTACAACTGGACTGATAAAACCAATACAATTACAGAAGAAGCCAAAGAAGAATTACTTTTGGGTTTGAAAGAAATAATAAATTGCGATTTCGAAATTGTAGAGCAATACGCTGGTGTAAGACCAACCGTGAAAGATAGAAAACCTTTGGTAGGAACACATCCTAAACATCAGAATTTGCATATCTTAAATGGCTTAGGAACACGCGGTGTAACTTGGGTGCCTTATTTGGCAAGCCAGCTATTTAACCATATTGAAAATAAAGAAATCCTCGATTCCGAAATCGACATCAAAAGGCTTAAGGGTTTTCCTTCCAGTTTTTTTGATAATCAATAAACATGTTAATGTATAAATTTCGAGCCAGCCTTGCAATAATTGGACTTGTAAATAACAATCCAACAACAACCGTTATAAAAGAAATTTTTAACGATGTTTTTAATATTAAATAACTAATTACGAAAAAGGCTACTCCAAAAGCAACAGAAAGCCCATAACTCACATACATCGCACCATAAAAAAAAGAAGGTTCTATTTTATAATGCAATCCGCAATGGCCACATTCTTCATTCATTTTGTATAAAGAATTGATTTTATATGGGTTTTTTTCCACATACATACTTTCTTCATGGCATTTCGGACAACTTCCTGTTAAAATACTATATAATTTGGTTCCTTTTTTTAACATTTGCAAAAAATTTCTGCAAAGGTAAATTTTTAAAAATTTAAAATAGTAACATTAGTAACATTTTATGTTAAATATTCACAATCTTTCGGTTTCTTTCGGTGGTTCTTATTTGTTTGAAGAAGTAGCTTTTACGCTTTCGGCTGGCGATAGAGTAGGGCTTGTTGGGAAAAACGGAGCCGGAAAATCTACCATGCTAAAGATCTTGGCTGGCGATTTAAAACCCGATTCAGGAAATATAGCTACTGATAAGGAAATACGAATAGGTTTTTTGCGTCAGGATATAGATTTTGTACAAGGAAGAACCGTTTTGGAAGAAGCTTATACTGCTTTTGATGAAATAAAATATGCCGAAAATAAGATAGATCAAATAAACAATCAATTAGCTACACGTACCGATTACGAAAGTCAATCCTATCACGATTTGATAGAAGAACTAAGCGATGTTACACATCGTTACGAAATTTTGGGCGGCTACAATTATGTAGGTAATACCGAAAAAATTCTAACAGGTTTAGGTTTTAAACGTGAAGATTTTCAAAACCTAACCGACACATTTTCGGGCGGTTGGCGCATGCGTATCGAATTGGCTAAATTGTTATTGCAAAACAACGATATTTTGTTACTCGATGAGCCCACAAACCATTTGGATATTGAGAGTATTATTTGGCTCGAAAATTTCTTAAAAAGTTTTCCAGGCGTTGTGGTGATAGTTTCGCACGATAAGATGTTTTTGGATAATGTTACCAATAGAACTATCGAAATCTCATTGGGTAAAGCTTATGATTTTAATAAACCATACTCACAATATTTAGTTTTAAGAGAAGAAATTCGGGAGAAGCAAGTTGCCACACAAAAAAATCAGCAGAAGAAAATAGAAGAAACCGAGAAACTTATTGAGCGTTTTAGATATAAAGCCAGTAAGGCATCTATGGCGCAATCGCTTATCAAAAAACTCGAAAAAGTAGACCGAATCGAAGTTGATGAAGATGATAACGCAGTGATGAATATTTCATTTCCAGTATCACAAACACCAGGAAAAGTAGTGATAGAATCTGAAAATGTTTCTAAATCCTACGGAGATAAAAAGATTTTAGAACATATTTCATTGCTGGTAGAACGTGGTAGTAAAATTGCATTTGTTGGGCAAAATGGTCAAGGAAAATCTACCTTTATCAAAGCATTAGTAAATGAAATAGAATATCAGGGTACAATTAAATTGGGGCATAATGTGCAGTTGGGTTATTTCGCACAAAATCAGGCGGAATATCTTGATGGCGAAAAAACATTGCTCGATACCATGTTTGATGCTGCCAATGATACCAATCGTAGCAAAGTGCGCGATATGTTGGGAGCTTTTCTTTTTAGTGGCGATGAAGTAGAAAAGAAAGTAAAAGTGCTTTCGGGTGGCGAGCGAAACCGATTGGCTTTGTGTAGATTGTTGTTGCAACCAATCAATGTGTTGCTGATGGACGAACCTACGAATCACTTGGATATTAAATCTAAAAATGTATTAAAATCGGCTTTACAGAAATACGAAGGAACTTTGTTGTTGGTTTCGCACGATCGTGATTTTTTGCAAGGAATGGCAAATGTGGTGTATGAATTTAAAGATAAAAAAATTAAAGAATATTTAGGCGATATCAATTTCTTTTTAGAACAACGCAATGCGCAAAATATGCGTGAATTTGAAACAAAAACGGAAGCTAAATCTGAAACTGTTAATCCGCAACCACAAGCTAAAAGTTTATCTTTTGAAGATCAAAAAAAGCAAAAATCATTACAAAATAAATTGAGTAAAATAGAAACTCAAATTCAAGATTTAGAAAAAGAAATTAAAAAAGCAGACGAAAAATTGGCGACACAATTCGAAGAAATATCGGGCAACGCTCAGTTTTTCTCAGAATACGAATCTAAGAAAACAAAATTAGCACAATTACTCGAAGATTGGGAAAATGCCCAAATAGAATTGGATTCTTTTTAGAAAAGACTCGCAATTAAATCAACGATGAAATTGGCAACTAGCGTAATAATTTTGATTACAAAGGCTATCATGAACTATAGTTGTATTGGAATGGTAAAGATACAGCTATTTTTCTTAAAAAAAGCATAAAGTTGTCAATATTATCCGATAAATGACGACCGTAAACCGACAACCAAAAAAAGTAACTATTTAAACGGATGACGTTGTTGCCAAACATTTTCGGGTTCTAATTTCGGGAAAATTTTAGCAATATACCGATTCACAATTTTGTTGGTATGAAACAAAAATCCAGACATATATACTGGCTCGGCACCTATAGAGCTCTTGATTTCTAAAGCAGTTCTACCAAATATTATTTTCTCAAATTGATTTTCAATGCCAAATTCGGTCATGTTGTATAACATATTCAAATACAACATATTTTCTTTTTGATGCTGCTCGTCGTAGCCCAAAAAGTACGTTTCCAAAACAGTTCCGTTCAGTAAAATCGAATGAAAACCAATCAGTTTTTCATCAGTATAATAAGCAAAGATTTTAAATTGCTCGCTACATTGTTTTTTAAAAGTAGAAAAATGATTTTTGGCTAAGAAAAAACTATTAAAAGGCGCATTTTTGGCAACGTGGTAATATAATTGATATAGGGTTTCTTCGTTAGTTTCAATTTCGCTAAGCGAAAGTTCGCGCATGGTAACCAACTCACTCTTTTTTCGGGCGCGTTTGTATTGATCTCGGTATTTTTTTATGAAACTCGCCACATAATCTTCCTTCGATTTCCAATTAGCATCGAGCTTAAAAACCATGTTGGGCTGTGTGTAAAACTCATACAAATTCTTAAAATTAAACTGCTTGAGTTCGTGTGCGCTATCATTATAAAAATCTTTAAAAGATACTAAGTGAATCTTGATTTTTTTGCTTTTAAAATAAGCTATAATAGCTTCCGAACATTGTAGTATTACATTGCTAATGTCTTCGTAATCAATATTTTTATTAAAGATGTAGCTGTTTTGTCCGGTAATCATGTTGTTTCCCATAAAAACAACATGCGATGCAAAATTTCTTAGAATAAAATTGCGAAGATGTGTTTTAAAACAAGTGTCACGCTCTCCAAACGATTCTAATTTATTCACATTCAAATATTGGGCTAAAGCAGTGCCAATAAGGGTTTCATTTTCAAAAATACCAATGTAAAAACACTGCATATTTACTGGTGCCGATTGCTCTAAAACCGATAAATAGGCTGTTTGTAAAAAATGATTTTGACAAGAAACTTCGTTCCAATTTTCAGGAATTTCGGTTAAATTTTGGTAAATTTTAAAATGAATGTTTTTCAAATCGAATAAAAAAATCGCCCTACAAAAATAGAGCGATTACTATATAAATAAATGTTAATGTCAGAATTATTTCATAGCGCAAATAATACCACCCATAATCATACAAGTTACAACCCAATAACCACCAGCAATTAGTACATATTTAAAACTTCTTCTTTCAAATAACGAGCCCACGCCAATAACGGGTAGTGCAAAAAACAATCCAGCCAAAAAGCCGTGAAGCATACCGTGTTTAAAGGTTCTAAAAGCGTCTTTGTAGTGTTCCATAAAACTGTTGTAAGAAGGGTCGGCGTGTGCCACATCACCGCCTATCATGCCAAAAGCTCCAAACTGATGAATGACTAAAAATTGCAATACAAATGCAATAAAAAAAGCATAGATAAAAGCAAAAAGCATCGTAAGGCCTATGTTTCCGCTTTTTGTTTTTTCTTCTGTAACTCCAGATTCTCGCATCCATGCGTTTCCAAAAACTTTTGGGTTGTACCAAATAAAGCCAACAACCAACGACGAAAAGGCTGCTAAAAGCAACGCAACAAAATTAAATTCCATATGTTTTTGTTTATAGTTTTATCAAAAATATTAAAAAAATTATTGTATTTGTATTTAATTTTATAATATTGTTTGGTTTTAATTAAACAAATATGAAAGACGCTAAAAGATTTTTAGTTGTAGATGATTATTCGGTAGTTCGAAAAGGTTTAGAATTATTGCTAAAATTGAATTTTGAAAATGCGAATGTTGATATGGCATCGAGCTACGACGAGGCGCTTAGCAAGATAGAAAGTGCTGTTTATGATTTGGTTGTGCTTGATATAACGATGAATGGGGTTGAAGATTTGGCGATGGTAGAAAAAATGATTGATAAAAGACCAAGGATAAAAATTTTGGTATTTACATCACATCATGAAGAAAAGTACGGACCATTTTTTGCAAAATATGGAGCTAAGGGTTTTGCTAATAAAGAAATTTCTGATGAAAAATTTGTTAAAATTGTAAAACGAATTTTGGACAATGAAGTGTATTTTGAAACTGATGTTGATAATCCAATGAACGATAAATGTTTTGCAGAAATCATCGATAGTTTGTCGGATAGAGAACGCGAAGTCTTTGACTTAATGGTAAAAGGTTATGGTAGTCTTGAAATTTCAAATGAATTAGATTTACATATGTCTACTGTAAGTACTTATAAAAACCGTCTTTTCAAAAAACTGAATGTAAAAAACATTGTGGAGCTAATTGAATTTTCTAAGCAGAATTAGTACTTTAAAATAAATCGAAAATAAAAAAGGCTGAAACGTTAAAATTGTTTCAGCCTTTTTTCAGTTTAACTAATCTCTTTTTAAAGTAAAATGTTTTTTGATTTCTCTTAGATTTCCATAGTCGTCTTTAAATGTTGCTATAAACCAATAATCGTCTGTAGGTAATGGATTTCCTTTTAAGTCGTTACCATTCCAGTTGGTGTTTGTGTTGTTTAAAATACCGACAAGGCTATTGTTTCTGCTGAAAATCTGTATTGTGCATTCTTTGAGTTCGGTGTCAAAATTTTCAATAGTCCAAGTATCGTTTGCGCCATCGTTATTAGGAGTAAAGAATTTTGTGTACCCTATTGTTTCAACTATAGCACTGGTTTGAGTCGGACTGTTAATATCCTTTACGGTTATATTATGTATACCCATTTTAACATTATAGAAAGTAGCATTGGTTTGAAAACTTCCGTTGTCTAATTGATACTGATAGCTGTTGCTGTCTTTGTTTATATCTGTTGATTCTGCAAGAACATCTATAGTATAGGAAGTACCGTTTTGTAAAACACTGGTTTTTACTACTGGCGGCGATGCTGCAGAAATGGTTATTGTGCCTTCTGTAGTGCAACTGCTCTTAGGGTAGTTGCAGACCACAGTATAAGTTCCGGGTTGTGTAACAGTGTATGAGTGGGCATCGGTTTCGGTGTATAAAAGTGTTCCGTTTAAATAATAAGAAATTATATATTCGGCAGGAAAAGTAGTAGCGGTATTTATAGTAACAGGAGTATAGGAGCTTGTTGCGCTATCCCAATACATAGTTCCTGTGCTTGTAAGTGTAGGAAATTCTATATTAGCAATAGCTACATTTTTAGTTAAAATTAATGTTCCGCAATAATTCAAAAGAGTATAACTAAAGGTTACAAGACCAGGAGTATGAGGGAAAACTTCACCCGTAACAGAATCAATATCTGCAATAGTTGTATCCGATGATTCCCATGTGCCTTCTGTGGTGGTACAAGACATAAAAACTCCAGGGGTATTTATACAAACAATCGATGGTCCTACAAGTATGGTTTTTTCGTACAAAAACATTTTAATGTTTTTACTCACTGTTACAGTGCCACAACCGTTGGAAACAGTGTAGTATATTATACAATCTCCTAATGCCCTCAATTCGGCTTTTCCGCTTGTAGAAGACATAAGTACCTCTGGGCAAGAACAACTCCAAGTTCCTCCAGGCACATTAGATGTAAATGTATTTGTGCTGTAATAACAATAATTAGTTCCTCCATTTATAACGACATTGCTTAATGATGGCATTACAGTAATAGCTACAGTATATGTTTGTGTAACACCGGTCATAGAAACTGTAAATGTTTGATCTGAAGTAATATTTCCAGTTATTGTCATTGTGTTGCCACTAATAGTACTTGTTAATCCGGTAGGAAGCGAAGCAATTATAGATGAAGCATTTCCTGTAAAATTAAAAACAATAGGTGTGATAGTAACATTGTCGCAAACATTTTGTGTGAGAGTACTGATGTTAGAAGCCAATGTTAATGTTCCTGCACAAGTTACATTTATTGTAAATGATTGTGTATTGGTGCAACCCAAAGAGTTTGTAACGGTATTAATATAAGTGTAAGTCCCAGCTTGTGTAAATGGACCAACAGTTGCAGAGCTTGTTCCTAATGTTCCAATGCAGCTACTGGTAGGGCAGTTGTTTGGGCCAGGATTTGATAAATTGGCAAAAGTTGTATTTTGAGATGCTATAGCAGGAGAGCCAGTTCCCGAAGTCCAATTCATATTGGTTAATGTAGTAGTTGAGTTTTGTAAATTCGTGTAACAAGTGTTTGGAAATGTTATAGACCAACCTGCAAAAAAGCCATCATCATAAATTTGATTATCTGTTATTTTTAATTTCCAGATTCCGTTAAGAGGTGCGCCAATTAAACTGGTAAAAGATTGAATAGAATTGTAAGCTTGTGATATAGAATAGCTTCCAGATTCGCATGGGCCAGTGTATGATGGGCAAGAGGTAGTAGCCGAAGTGAAACTCGAAGCAGCTAACCAATTTGCTCCGCCACTGGCAACAACAGTATATTCGGCAGGACAACCAGCAATATTATCATCATTTCCATTTACACAAGTTCCAAAATTTTCTCCATTTGCAAAATTACGGTTAAATAAACGAACAGTTTGTCCATTAGGAGCTATTAAATCAATAGTTAAATCTCTTGCAAAAGAGTGTTCTATATTGAACTTTATTGTGGGGTAACAACCACTGCTTACGGTAGCGCCCGATGCAAAATATCCAGTCAAATTAATTTCAGATTCTACACTTGTTCCTTCTCCGTCAGGGAGGTGAATAGGAGCCGTAGAAACAGAAGGGATTACTTCGTTTATATTGCTCGAGCGTGCTATTGATTGAAGATTTACGCTTTGTCCACAAGTAGAAGTTAAAGTGGTGGTGGTTGCATTATATGTTGGTGGGGGTAGTACTCTTATGTATTTTAATGCCGAATTTGTACTTGCACAGCCTGTGCCTGGTGTTGCTATATAATTGTTGTCATAAACACGAACAGAAGCTCTGTATATGCCATATTGAGAATATGTGTGAGATGCTGTAGGCGTACTTGTAGTTGTAACAATACCATCTCCCCAAGACCATTCATAGTTTGTAATCGAAAATTGAGATAAAGGGCTTGATGAGCCAGAAGCATCTAATGTTACAGTTTGAGGAACGGGCGAATTGCACAAGGCTACATCACTTGCTCCGGCAAGTGCTGCAGTTGGAGGGTGGCATGGCGTAATACAAGATATAGTAGCAAACCAGCCTGCTTTTTGAACTGCAAAATTAGATGTAAATTTAAAAGTTAAACTGCCATTAGATAAATTGTTGGATGTTATGGTAAATGGCTGCAATAGTCCACAATAAGTCTCATCTGGCAAGGCAGGATTGGTTATAGTATTGTTGTGCCATACTTGTAGATAATCGTAACAAGCTGCGCCAGTACCTTCTAAATTAAAAGTTGTAAAATATACTCGGATAGCATCACCAGGATTTACAGGAGTAAAAGTAATAGTACTGGTGTGATTGTTGCCATATAAAGCAGCAGTTCCGCCGCTATCTGTAAATGTACCAGAGCAGGTTACCTTAACACCGTTGTCTCCATTAAGCATTCGGTATTCTTGAGAAAAGCCAATAATACAGTATATGTTTAGTAAAAAAAGTAGCGTTTTTTTCATGATTGACTTTTTCTGTAGTTTAACAAAATATTTTTAAGAACGGGATCATTCTCGTATATGTACCAAAGTTCTCTGGCAGTGAAATGAAGTTTTACATAATTTGATAATCTATTATAATAATCAAATGCTTCTTTATAAAATTTATACCGGTTTTTATCACGACCTTTTATTTCTGCTAATTCTGAATCTGAATAACAAATAAAATCATCAGAAGAGATGTTGTTTCGATTTGTTTGTAATAAATAAGACAAATCTTTTTCCTTTGGTAAATCCTTTACATAAGGTTTGTCTACAAAAGTGTCGTAAAAATTTTGCTGTGAATATGAAAGATTTACAAGCAAAAAGAACATAAATAAGTGTAGTTTTAGTCTCATGGTAAAATCACATTAATTATTATTTGATGTAAAATTAAAAATAACCAGATAAAAAGCACAATAAATTAGATACAAAGCAAAAATATCATATAAATAAAGTATAATACTACAAAACATTAATATTTGATAAAAATTTCAATTATTATTTTGTATTATAAAAAAAGCTTGTATATTTGCACCCTAATATCGCGGGATAGAGCAGTAGGCAGCTCGTCGGGCTCATAACCCGAAGGTCACAGGTTCGAGTCCTGTTCCCGCTACAAAGAGAAGCCATTCAGCAATGAGTGGCTTTTTTGTTGGGATAAAGTCAGTGAAATCAATACTTCTACAATTACTGCATTTCTATTATACTTCAAAATACCAGAAAAATAGGCATACAATTAGGTAACACTTCTATCCTTTGAGGTAACATATTAAATAACTAATTTTCAAAATATTACAATTATGAATGATTCAAAAATCACAACAACATTTGTAATTGCACTTAATAGAGCAAGGTAAGATTTAAAAGCTCCTCTATTCTGTAGAATTACATACTTAAAGCAAAGAAAACAATTCTCATCAGGATTATTTATTAATCCTAATAATTGGAATAACACACTTCAAAAGCTATCCCACCAGATACAGAACATCACCAAATAAACACTCAATTGAGCCTGATTAAACAAGAAATTAATCAGGCTTTTTTATTTCTACAAGTTCAGAAAGAGCAGTTTGATGTTGATGATATTTACTTAAAGTATAAGGGTGAAGATGTAAAACAAGCTAAAACCTTGATGGAAGTATTTACATTACATAATACTAAAATCAACCCGTTAGGTGTAATTAAATTTTTTGATTTTTAATTTTATTTATTGGTCTATCAAAGATAAATTTATTGATGTATTGAACCAAAGTTAAAGCCGTTATTTTTGCTAAAATTCTGGTTTTAAAACCTTCAAAAGATTTAGCATAATTATTTCTAATTCT